>Ga0209430_1000039_pt1 | contig 213968 bp, 170 predicted proteins | sample BarGraIncub1133A_FD_184504 | JGI IMG/M metagenome (GOLD analysis project Ga0209430, IMG submission 184504) | Arctic peat soil microbial communities from Barrow, Alaska - Barrow Graham LP Incubations 11-33A (SPAdes) (version 2) | ecosystem: Environmental > Terrestrial > Soil > Wetlands > Peat...
CTTCCAAGGATCTTTCAAGGGGCGCTATCTCGCTTTCACATATCCCCTTATTATATAGAAAAAAAGAATCTGAATCTGTCTTGAAATTTCATTTGACAGATCCAGATTCCTTAAGTTGACGGCTATGGAATCTCCTCCCCTTTTTTAATCAGTAAGCATAAGGATTACGGCATCCCCTATAGACATCTTCATCAGAAGCCTATGAAAGAAACTGCCTGTATGGACCTTCACCACATTTGGTACTGAATATCTCCCTTGATGAAGGCCGGTTATAGATGCTGGTACCCTTTACCAACTTTGTTTTGCATTCGAAACAATTGGATGAAAACTTAGCGGTAATCATCCTTGGATCATTTTTGTATTGGCTCATTCGTTATTACCGCTGCCCAATATGACACCGCAAATTCCTGGTTTTAACCGTGGAATATGGGGTAACCTGGAAGAAAGGGTAAGAGCATGGTTATTGCAATACAACAATCTTTACGTGGTAACAGGTCCAGTTTTCAAATCGAACCTGGAAGCCATTGGTGCGAATCAAGTAGCAGTTACCCGGATTCTTTAACAAAGTGATATATGACGGGAAGAATAAAATGATCGGGTTTATTTTGCCCAATGCTTCCTCCTCTTTAAGCCTGGATCATTTCGTTGTAAAGGTCGATGAATTAAAGTTCGTCTGGTAAATAGATTGGACCTATTTGCTTCCCTGGTCTCCCTTAACACTTACACGTCGCATATTAGCTACATTTTAATGTTTATGATATCCGGATCGGATTTTAGAATTCATTTTTTTCAATCGTTCAAGATTTATTAAAAAACTCAATCATCTAAATATGTGCTAATAAGAAAGCAATCATTTACTCGCTTTAATTAATCAAACATGGATGATAGACGACTGGCACAATCGTGTGAGCCTTCTATTTTTCTATTATAAAGGTACTGTCTATCAAACGAATGATTTGTATGGGAAATCTGATTCTTTTGTATGGGAATCCCTGTACAGTGACGGGATCAGTCAAATCTACTTTACCTTGAATTTATCCCTGTATTCCATGGGTTTCATGCCAACCAATTTGTGAAAGGTTTTGCGGAATGATTTCGGGTCTGCATAGCCGGTGTCGAATATTATTTCGGAGATACTAAGGTTGGTTTGCTCCAATTGCCGCTTTGCAGAATCAATCCGGATATGTTGTAAATACTCAATAGGAGGTATTCCGGTCTCCTTTTTAAACCGCCTGACAATATTTCTGCGGCTTGCCGGCAAGTCTTTAATGACATCGTCTATTGTATTTATGTCGACGTAATTGGTTTCAATTTCACGTTGAACACGCATTACCAAATCATCATTATGGGTGTAATTTGGCCTGAAAGTGCTGAAATAGCTCTGCGTATAACGATCCAGATCAATTGCGAAAATTTTGGCAATTCTGATGGCAATATCGTTGCCACAGTACTTTTGAACAAGGAGTACCAACAACTGAAAAGTAGAAGTGGAACCTCCGCTTGTATAGCACCTCCCGTCGGTTGTAACTGTCTGATCGGGTTTAACCAAAACCAATGGAAATGATGAAGCAAATGCATTACTGGCATCTACATGTGTTGTAGCCGTTTTCCCATTGAGCAAACCTGTCGCTCCAAATAAAAAAGCACCCGTACAGAAACTTGCAATTTCAGCCCCTGCCCTAAACTGTTCTTGTATCCAGGGAATAAAATATTGATTTTTAGAAATTGTATCATTTAAGTTAGAAGTCGTAAACGAGGGTATCAGCACGATGTCAGCAACATAGTCGGATGTAATGGATTTAACAGGATATCCATGAAATGAATTACATTCCTTTTTAATCTGAGCCGGTGATTGAACAATGTTTATTTCAATGGGTAATTCGCGATGTTCCTCAGCATAGATCCTGTTGACTGTATCAAAAACATCCAGGATTGCTGCTATGCTTAATAACTTATAATCAAGCGGTATTATTAATCCTACATTTTTCATTTCCAAATTTTTCAGTAAAAAAAACTTGTTTGTCTTAAATGCCCCTTAATTTGACTCTTTTGTCATTTTATTTATAACCGTTCTGAATTAAATTTGTTTAATTCAAAAATATTTAAAACAAATACCATGGAAACACAAATAAAAGCAGAACCAGTAACAAAAAAGCGAGGAACAGCTATCCAGAAAATCACTCCTTTTTTGTGGTTTGATAACGAAGCAGAAGAGGCCGTGAATTTTTACACCTCCATTTTTAATAACTCAAAGATTAAGACGATTACCCATTATGGAGCAGAGGGGGCAAAAGCCTCAGGAAGACCAAAAGGAACTGTAATGACCGTGTCCTTTCAGATCGAAGGGCAGGAATTTGTCGCTATCAACGGCGGTCCGGTTTTTACTATTAATCCAACCATATCCTTTTTCGTCAATTGTGATACACCTGAAGAAATAGACAGGTTGTGGGCTAAACTTTCTGAAGGAGGGGAAATCTTCATGGAACTCAATAAATATCCTTTCAGTGAAAAATACGGATGGGTGAAGGATAAATATGGTGTATCGTGGCAACTGATACTTCCGGGCAGGGTACAAAAAATTGCTCCTTGTCTGATGTTTACTGGTGAGCAGCATAAAAAAGCAGAAGAAGCGATCCGTTTTTATACCTCAGTGTTTGAAAACTCAGATGTTCTCCAGTTGGAGCGCTATAAAGCTGGCGAAGGACCCGAAGGAGCCGTGGTACATTCCAAATTTACGCTCAACGGACAGGAATTCGTTGCTATGGACAGCCATACTCCACTCCCTTATAATTTCAACCCGGCAATATCACTGGTTGTGAATTGCGAGACACAGGAGGAAGTTGATTATTACTGGGATAAATTATCGGAGGGTGGTTTCGAAGGGGCGCAACAATGCGGATGGCTACAGGATAAATATGGGCTGTCGTGGCAGGTAGTGCCCGCAGCTCTTGGTAAATTGATGAGTGATCCCGATCCAGTAAAATCGGGAAGAGTTATGCAGGCCATGCTTCAAATGAAAAAGATCGACATCAATACCTTACAACAGGCTTACGATCTTCAATAATCTGGCAAATGAAATTTTATAGCAGTTGGCTGCATGATGAGACTTGACGATAACAAAAACTAAAGGAGCGTTCAAATGGTAGAGGTATTCAAAACAAATGTTGAGCAACCGGAGCAATCTCAAATGCTCATTCATCGAATCAGGAGTCATATTCCTGATGGCGAAATCAATTTTGATCTGGAAGACTGTGATAAAATATTGAGAGTCGAGGCGGAAAGTATTTCTGTTCAAATCATTCTTAAATTACTGAAACAGCATGGCTTTCATGCTGAGATATTACGCTGAAATAAATACAAAATAGAATTTAACAAGGTCGTTAATACACAAATTAAGAAGTTGAAAAGATGAGAAAATTAGTTTTGTTTATGCATACCTCGCTTGATGGTTTTACCACCGACTCAACAGGTAAAATGGAGTGGATTAAAGTAGATGAAGAAATGTTCGACTATGCCGGACAACGAACCCGTGAAGCCGATACTGCAATATATGGCCGGGGTACTTACGAGATTATGGAAGAGTACTGGCCAACTGCAGCTGACAAACCAAATGCAACCAAACATGACCTGGAGCATTCAGCATGGTATAATCACGTTCAAAAAATTGTCGTGTCAAAGACTATGAAAGATACTGATCTTAAGAATGCTAAAGTTATCAGTGAAAACATTGCAACTGAAATCAGGAAATTAAAAGAAGGGCCCGGCAAAGAGATCATCCTATTTGGGAGCCCGACGCTTTCTCATACATTAACAGAAGAAAATTTAATCGACGACTACTGGCTGTTCGTAAATCCAATCCTGCTGGGGAAAGGCCTTCCCCTGTTTAATGGCCTTAAGCACACCGTAAACCTGAAACTCCTGTCAAATAATACTTTTGCGTCAGGAGTTGTTTGCCTTCATTATGAAGTAGTTTATTAATAACCTTTAAAATTAAAAATGATGACAACGAAAGTACAAGCGATTCCAAAGGGGTACCACACACTTACCCCTTATCTCAACATTAAAGGTGCAGCGCAAGCGATCGAGTTTTACAAAAAAGCTTTTGGTGCAAAGGTAGTTGGGAAAATTTATATGCCGGATGGATCCACCATTGCACATGCAGAGATCGAAATCGGTGATTCAAAAATTATGATCGCAGAAGAGAATGAACAGTGGAGAAATTTAAGCCCAACCACAATTGGCGATTCAGCCGTCAGCCTTTGCCTGTATGTTGAGGATGTAGATGCCGTATTTGCAAAGGCACTCAGGGAGGGCGCAAAACCAATCGGAGAAATGGTAGTAAAAGATCAATTCTATGGTGACCGTGCTGGAAGCCTGACCGATCCTTTCGGACATAAATGGTCTATCATGACGCACAAAGAGGATGTTCCGTTCGATGAATTGCAAAAACGAATGAATGCAATGATGTCTGTACAAAGTTAATCTTAAGAAGCTAATAATTATAGCCCGTTAATTGTGAATAGTCTATCATGTTTAGGTTTAGGTTTAGTTAGGCTAGCTAGTTTGGTTAGTTTTAGTAAAAGGATGGAGCCGCCCGGTTCAGTCCTTTTCATCGTTAATAAGGAAGACACATAGATCTGCACTTACTACTTCGCATCGAGACATACTTCATCAAGTTCAACTGGTTAGCAGGTTTATAAAATTTGAACATGTGAATTTTGCAAGTTTAATATAAAATTTTGTAACAACTACAGAAGCAGATACCCGCATATTTGTGGCGTGATAATTACGTCACAAATTAATTTTTATTAAATAATGAAACTTAAAAATTTATTACCCACAGCAGCAATGCTATTTGTTGTTTTAGTGACCGGATGCAGTAAGGACCTGAACAATGCTGATAATTCTGCAGCATTGGCTTCTGATGCAACTTTGAAATCAGCAAAACTCCATAATAGCAATAGTTCGTCATTGCAAGTTGTTAATCTTGGCGTAGCAGGCAATTTTGCTATTCTGTCAAAATCCGGAATTACCGATGTTTATAAATCTGCTGTTACAGGAAATATTGGAACGAGTCCAATTACCGGCGCCGCTATTAAATTGACTTGTGCGGAAGTAGCCGGAAACATATATTCAGTAGATGCAGCAGGACCACTTCCCTGCAGGCTTACAAATGCTTCAATGTTAACGACAGGTGTACTTAATATGCAAACTGCATATACCGATGCTGCCGGACGTTCAAATCCAAAATTCCTGAATTTAGGAGCCGGAAATATTGGTGGTAAAACACTGACTGCTGGTCTTTATAAATTTACGACCGCTGTAGTTATTCCAACGAATGTTACAATCTCAGGTAGTTCTACCGATGTATGGATCTTCCAGGTTGCCGGAACGCTTAAAATGAGTTCTGCTGTTAGAATTACATTGGCAGGAGGCGCACAGGCAAAGAATATTTTCTGGCAAGTATCTGGTGCCGTTACTTTAGGAACGACCAGCCATTTTGAAGGTAATATACTAAGTCAAACAGCTATTAATTTACAGACCGGTGCATCTATCAACGGAAGGTTATTGGCACAAACTGCTGTAAATCTTCAGATGAGCACTGTTGTAAAACCGTAATAAATTTCAGTATATAAAAAAGGAGAAAATTCTGTGAATTTCCTCCTTTTTTTATACCGTTTAATTTGGTTCGGGGACAGTTGTCCAGCTATATTATTCCGGATAATGCATTTAAAACCAATACAAATGACATCTTTTCAATTCTTTTGTTTTTCATTAACTGTAAAAATTTGGAGGGTACTTATATTTAATATAAATTTGAATTATGATTTAATGGTGATACGTTATTTCTAAGTAGAATTAAGTTTTTAGTTTCATTTGCTTAATTTGAAGGATGGTGCCTCAGGGCGCTGTCCTTTTTTTTATTTCCACACTGCACATACAAGCAATCCTGCATTATCTACCTTCGCTATCTTTGCAAATATCTTCAGTGTATCATTTTTTCACACCCATTTCATCCAGCAGGAAGCCTGCATTACCGAATTTTTCGGTAACAAAGAGGACATACCTAATATCTACCGCAATGGTACGCTGTAAGGCATAATCGTATTGCCAATCACTGATCATCGCTTCATAATTGCCGTCAAAAGCGATTCCGGCAATCTCGCCTTTTGCATTCATAACCGGGCTGCCACTGTTCCCGCCAGTAATATCGCATTGGTTCAGGAAAGCAACAGGAACATCGCCAAGGTTTGGATCAGACCATTTTCCGAAATCTTTTTTCTCCTCTAAACTGACCAATCCTTCCGGTGCATTAAATGGCTCTTCCCCGGTATTTTTATCGACGACCCCCTGCAATGAAGTAAAAGGACTGTACCAAACAGCATCAGCAGGTTTGTATCCTTTAACAGGCCCCCAGGTAAAACGGATCGTTCGGTTGGCGTCAGGATACATATTTTTTCCTTTCCATTCGTAGAGCGCATCCATGTAATCCTTTCTTAAGGCATCTACATTTGCCCCAAATACTTCCTGTGTTTTATTATTCTCTTCTGCCAATGGATAAATACTTACTGCCAGTTTTATAAAGGGATCATTGGCTTTTTCTAATTCTGCTGAAGGTTTGCCGATCAGACTTTTAGCAAATTCAACATCTTTCATTTTCGATGTGCTGTAGGCTTCGTCGACCCATTGTTCGGGGGTTTTTCCTGAACCTGTAATGATATATTCAATCCCGGTGATCCGTTGATCTGCCGGCAATGCAGCAGCCATTTTCAGGGCCCGAACCAGCGTAGCCTTATCGACAGATTCCAGGTAATCATTGTACGCAAGGGTTAACCATTCCGTCATCTCCTTTGAGGTTTCCTCTGTTATGCGGGGGTTTCTTTCAGCCACTGGTTTCTCCATTTCCCTGGCATAATCGTAGATCTGATTGGCAAAAAGCAGTGCAATACCTGAAAAATTCTGAAGGATAATAGCTACATTATCACGATCCTTCGTCTTTCTGAGGAGATCATATTGTGCTTTTTCCTTCGAAATGATATCAGCATATTTTGCTTTCCGTTCAGGAGTAGTGTTAGCCCATACGTTGTACTCCTTTTCAAAATCAAGTTTCTTTTGCAGAAAATGAGTTTTTTTCATGCCATCAACCTTTCCCTGATAATTCTTCATCGCATTGGCAAGACCTTTAATATTGCTGGCAACCTTTATTTTCCCTGCAGGATCATTTTTGGTAAGGTCCTCCGACAGCGAAATGATCTCACTGAATGTTTTTATGAAGAATGGATAGGTATACTCAAGGTTCCAGCCAACTGAATTGGAGGACCTGTACCTGGCCGTAGCACCCGGATAACCCATAATGAAGTTAAAATCACCCTCTTTCATACCGCCTTGTGCCACTTTAAGCCATACTTTTGGTTTGTATGGTACGTTATCGGCTTTGTATTCACTCCCTTTACCATCCGGTGTGACATATACCCGCATAAACGAAAAATCCCCGGTATGCCGCGGCCACATCCAATTATCGGTCTCACCCCCGTAATTGCCGATGGATGAAGGCGGGGAATAGACAATCCGTATATCTTTGAATAATTTATAAGTGTACATTAAGTATTGTTTCCCGTTGTACATGGGGACGATTGCCGCTTCACTGTCGCTGCCTTTTTTGCGAACAACCTCTTCCATTTCTGCAATCTTTAAGTTCACTTTCTTACTCTTTTCAACAGGATCGGTTATCCCTGCCGCAACGGTAAGCACATCTTTCGTGACATCTTTCATCTCCGTCATCAGCCGTGCCTGGTAGCCGGGTGCATTTATCTCTGCGGAGCGTTCTTTTGCAAGAAACCCATTCGCAAGGAAGTCGCTGTTTACAGTTGAAGTTCGCTGCAGCGCCGCATAGGCGACATGGTGGTTGGTTACAACCAGTCCTTCAGGTGATACGAAAGATGCAGTACCTCCGTCCAACATGATGACGGCGCTGGCAAGACAAGGTTTGCCAGGTTCGTATATTTCCTGCAGGGGAATCTTTAACCCTTTTTTAGCCAGGTCAAGTTGTCCCAGCTGATTCAACATCCACATTCCCTCCTGTGCAAATGAGGATAAATTAGCGATAACGCAAAAAATCAAAACAATAAAATGCTTTTTCATGGTAATAATTTTTGAGTTGTAATTGATGATGATGGTCTAAAAAAGGATGCTCACCTATAATTTTTCAGCGGATACTTATACTTTGCATTTGCGTATTTGTTACAATTTTATTCACTTTTCATTATTTGCTTTTGGTCCTGAACAAATCATCACCTCTTTTTGATTCATGATAATCTACTCAAAGCGATCGCCAGGATCATTTCCGCAATGTATCTTTGCCGGCTATTCCCAAGGGTTTGCAACGTGAAGTTATTCTGAAATCAGGTGCAGTAACGTTGAGATTCCCTAAAATTTCAAATCGGAATAATAGCGGTGGATCAGGTCTTTTTCATCGCTTGTAAGTTCACTTAATAATATGGGTTTATCCTGGGGCCTCAACCCTTTTTGGTTAATGCGGTTTATTAAACTCCAGTTTTTAATTGGTTTTTCGGGACTTGGATCTTTTGGTTCCGAGGCAGGCAAATCATAACGAGTGAAATCTATCACTCGCTCCGGTTGATCTTTGTGCCAGTCGTGCAGCAAGGCCAGCCGAAATTCTTTGTTCATAAACCACCTGATTTCAAGATTATTGTACGAGTCACCCAGGCCGCAACCCCGCTCAACAAACCGGTAATTCCAATCCTGATTGGTCTTGTATTGTTTTCTCCACAAATTGCCGTATTCGCCAAATGTAACAAAATGGGTATCAGGCCAACGCTCTTTTGTACCTGTCACCCACATTTCAAGGGCGCCGCAAATAAATTCTTTCCCGTACTCATGCACCAACTGGGCTTCCCAGATATTGGTAACCCAACCAAATTTATTGAGTTCAAAACCTTTATCGAAATGCAAAGACTGCGTGTGCATCACCTCCCTGTGTCCCAGGTCTAATCCCCAACCTTTGTATGTTTCGATCGGACCCACGCCCCGACGGCTGTTGTAACCTGTAATTTCATGCCCGTTTGAACCACTTTGGCGGGCGCAGATAAAATCCATTGTCCATCCATCAAGGTTCACGCAGTCAATAAAATCGCTTTTACCTTGTGCCGGTTTGCAAAAATGTTCGGTGGAAGGATAAAACGGATACGAGGGCGAACCATCGGCCCCGCCTCCGTCGATGTTGTGCTGACTCCATATCACCGCATGAGCGGTATGTATATTTTCTTTCTCGGCCAGGTATTTTAAACTATCGGCAGCTAAAAAACCGCCCATTATTGCTTGTGGCCGATATCCGTTGCCTACAAAATCGGTTATTATCTGAATCGCTTCTGTCATTTCCCTGTTCACCCTTTCGCGTGGCAGGTACATCGCAGGGAAATAGCCGGGGAAATACGAAACCTCATCGCCGTACTTTTGCTGACATTCAACAACGTAGTCGCGAATTTCGCGGTAGTTTTTCCGTTTATCTTCCAGTGCATTCAGCGTAAAGCCCCACGTGAGACGCCCTTTGGGATTGTTCCGTGAAAATGCTTCCCGCATTGAACGGACACCATCGAGCGTATGCCATTCGGATTCATCGCGTGGATGCAGCTTCACATCGCGCGAAACTTCCCACGGCGTGGTACGAATCATGATGCACAGCGTGACAAACCTGTTTCCTTCGATCGTAAGGGGCATTTCAGTCGGGAATAAACTGTTCGGAGAACCTTTTAAAAGGCCCGGTCCTGCCATTAATGCGCCACCCGACAAGGCAGCGTTTCGAATAAATGAGCGTCTCTTCATGAAGTTTAAGATATTGACAATTGGTTCTTCAAAGATAGGTTATTCCCGAATAGGAAGAAGATTTCCCCAATGAATGTGAGCAATTGTATTAATCTCTTTCACCTTCCATTGCAGCAAAGCGGAAACCGGTTATCAGCGGACTATCAGAAATCTGAGCAGACGCTCCCGGATAAGGTTCGGGGATATGTCCTTCATGAAAATATAAATGTCCTCTGCCAGATTTAAGATGTCCTCTGCAAGATATAAAATGTCCTCTGCAAGATATAAAATGTCCTCTGCAAGATATAAGATGTCCTCTGCAAGATATAAAATGTCCTCTGCAAGATATAAGATGTCCTCTACAAGATATAAGATGTCCTCTGCAAGATATAAGATGTCCTCTGCTTGATATAAGATGTCCTCTGCTTGATATAAGATGTCCTCTACAAAAATATTAATATCCTCTGCCAAATTATTAAGAGAATGACCCGGAAAGTTGGGGATTTAACCTGCCGGATGAAGAACCCCGAAACAACAAAAAAACCCCTGACGGGATGACGAATAACCCGCAGGGATTTTGGCGATGCAATGCCAGGGGGGACCTCCCTGGTAGCAATTATGATTATCTTGGCCGTGTAAATAACAGACCGCTTATCGACCTATATTGTGTACTGTTAGCTCCGTAAGCCGATTTGACGTAAAGTTTAGAATCCATAGCAACATCAACTAACCCTGTTTTATCAGCGTAAAGAACAATATCGCGTAGCCGGCGGGCAGCTTCGGCTGCGGCATCGGCAGCAATACAAGCTGAATTAACACGTTTTAAATCCTCGAGCCTTGCCTTGAGCGATTCGATGGTGAGATCATTCTCATTGGGTTTGTAAGCCGACAGGATACTCAACATCACAACTATATTCCTGTAGTTTTCAATTTTGGTGTTAAAAGAACCGTTGCGAATTTTGTTTGTCCTGGCAGATTCCTCTTCATTACTGCCTTCTGCTGTTTTGGCAGGCGGTTCAATCTCCATTGCCCGCTGGTTGCGGTATTCACGTACGAGTGATTCGCCTTGAGCGACCGTTTGCTCCGGCACATCTGAAATTCGCAGGCCGTTGATTAAACGCGTAACGAAAGGGTCGAGTACATCGAAAGCAACGTTTCTCGCTGTAATAGCGCTATCGCAGGCCCTTTCAGCTTCTGATACCCCCAGAAGAACTTCATCGCCGCTTGCTTTGACTTGTTTCTGGTTCTGAACCGAAAGCCGCGATTCCGACGGGTTGTACCCGGGTTGAAAGGTAATGACCTTTTCAGTTAAAACTTCCATGTTGTCGACATTCTGCTGATTACTCCTTTTACTTGAATTCATAGTTTCTGACTTTTGTTAGTTTATAAATAATTTTCATAATAAACCAAAGCTACTAAAGGTTCGATTAAATTATTGCATAATAATCGGATAGTTCCGGTTATATCCGGAACTATCCGGATATAAAGGGATAAAGAAGGTTTACAGAAACATTTTTACTCTTTTATTGGTTTTTGATCTATTTCTTTTTTAATTTTGATTGTCATAAATTGAGATTTAAAGTTAGTAAACGAAATCTGAAGAAGCCCCGGGAAACCGGGGTTTCGATTTTACCGGGCTGGCAGGACCCAAACCTTTCGCGGTGTTTTGTGAGGAATTGCAGCGACGCAAAAAAAAGCGCGTCATAGGGCAGACCTGTTTCGGTGAATTACAACGACCCGGATAAAAAAAATCAGCATCGGATTTGCAAATTATATTTCTGTTTTTTAATTTTGATTTGTATTCAAAAGTTTGTTTTAAAGATTAGATTCAAGAACAGGAAGCCCCGGGAAACCGGGGCTTCAATTGTATAGGGATAGTATGATCCGAACATTAGGATCAATTCAAATTGATGTGGGAATCATTCCACCGAAGGCGGATAAATTTTAATGACCCCCAATTTTTATTGGGGTTTTCGCACGACTGCTGAACCGCAACCCGAAACGGGTTGAATTAAGCGTTATTCAACTATGGTGTTAATACTGATAAAAAATATTTGGTCTAAATTATAATTCAACACGTACCGGGTTGTTTCCGCGTTATGTCCATTTCCCCCCAGTTTCGCAAGCTACACCGGGGGTCAATAACATTCAACTCCTCCGGAGTTTAACCACTGTCTGTAAAAAAACTGAATCTATTGACTTAAGTCTTACAATCGTCGCATCCGCATATTTTACCCTTGGCTTTATCGAACGCCTCCTTGCCTTCGGAAACCGAAAACCATACGAGTCCTGCGGCGCCGATCGCATCGGCATAAATAAAGCCCGTCAGTTCATAAATCAGGCTTGAAACAAGCAATACGACCGACATGTAGACACAAATCTTTGTGCAATTGGCATCCGAAATAACGGGTTCGGAATTCAGCTGTCTGCCCACTCTTTTTTTTGCCATCATCAGCCAGATCATCACAACGATCGAGACGATTGCAATAACAATGCCCCAAATCGTTGTCTCGGGACGATGGTGGCTGATGATGTTGATAACGGTGCCTGCCAGTAAACCGATTGACAGCAGGTAAAAAGCGGTCCCTGTTATTTTGAGCGCCTTAATTTCAAAATCATTCTTCGGACTGTCCGGATTTTGCCTGATGCGTGTGATCATTACTGCAATACCAATACCCGACATCACTTCGATAAAGCTGTCGACGCCAAAGCCAAACAATGTGAGTGTCTCATCGTGATAACCCAAACTCATCGATACAACACCCTCGATGATATTATAAAATATTGTAAACAAGCTTAATTGATAAGCCCGTTTATAAAGCCTGATCTGTTGTTCCATATTTTAACCCGCTTAAAATAACCTGCGCCGATGCCCGGATGTTGATCACAAAGCAGCAGCTTTCTGTTTCAGGCAACAAATAAAATTCGGGAAGGTTCTGCAGTATCCTTTCCCGGCCTGCTAACCGACCTGACACGAGCGCTTTTATTGGTGAAATTTGAATAACCGGACCTTAAGCGGTATTCGGCGGGCCGGCAAAACGAAGGATAAAACAGTTTTTTGATTGGTTGCATCTGCTGTGACGAATTACAACGATTGGATTAAAATATTTTTCGCTTTTTTTTGGTTTTTGATTTATTTCTTTTTTAAATTTGTTATCTCATAAATTTAAGTTTGAATAAAAACATTTCATCTGGAAGCTCCGGGAAACCGGGGCTTCTTTTGTATAGGGATAGCAAGGTCCGAACCTGGAGCGGTGTTGTGCCCGGCGTTTGAAAGAAAGGATAAAACAGGTAAAAAAATATTTTGGTTTTATTGGATTTTGAACTATTTCTTTTTTAATTTTGGTCTACCATGTTAATTTTTTTAGTTACAACGATTGAATGAAAGAAGCCCCGGGAAACCGGGGCTTCTGTTGTATAGGCATATTAAAAACCAAAACCTTGAGCGGTGTTCGGCGAGCCGCAGCGAAGGATAAGACAGTTCTTCTTTGGGTTGAAAATTTATTCCGGATTTGATTTAAAAATATTTTCACTTTTATTGGTTTTTGATGTCTTTCTTTTTTAATTTTGGAATTGAATTTAGATTAATAAAAACAAAAAACCTTTTGGAAGCCTCTGGTTGGGAAACCCGGGGCTTCCTTTTTTATAGGGAATTCAATAACCGAAACTTGCGCGGTGTTCTGCGAGGCGGTAAAGCGTACAATAAATCTATTATCCTTTTGGTAGAAAAATAATTTTGGATTCAGGTTAAAAATATTTTCGCTTTAATTGGTTATTGATTTATTTCTTTTTTAATTTTGATCGACATATTTTAAAATTTTAAATTTAACAGTTTGTTTAAAGAGGAAGCCCCGGGAAACCGGGTCTTCTGTTGTATAGGAATATTAATAACCAAACCTTGCGCGGTGAGCCGTTGAATTGATGGATAAAACTGTATTCCTTTGGGTAGAAAAATATTTTCAGATTTGGCTAAAAATATTTTCACTTTTATTGGTTTTTGATTTATTTCTTTTTTAATTTTGGAATGGAATTTAATTAATGAATAAAAAAACAAAACATTTTGGAAGCCTCTGGTTGGGAAACACGGGGCTTCCTTTTTTATTGGGAACTCAATAACCGAACCTTGCGCGGTGTTCTGCGAGGCGGTAAAGCGTACAATAAATCTATTATCCTTTGGGTAGAAAAATAATTTTGGATTCAGGTTAAAAATATTTTCGCTTTTTATTGGTTTTTGATCTATTTCTTTTTTAATTTTGGTCTACCATGTTAAATTTTTTAGTTTACAACGATTGAACGAAAGAGGCCCCGGGAAACCGGGGCTTCTGTTGTTTATGCCTATTAATAACCGTACCTTACGCGGTGTTCTGCGAGCCGCTGCGGTGAAGGATAAAATTGTTCTTCGTGGGGCAGAAAGATGAGGTTATGCTCATATTGCCGGATTCCGGCAGCTGGATTGTAATCGTTTAGTTTTGGATGAACCAATAACCTGTAATCAGCATCAATTGCAATCAATCCTCTTTTTTAAAGTTTGTGCTAAATAATTATAAAACCTATCTCTTTTAGAAGTTCAAATGTTGGATCATAAAACTTAGATTGTCTGGTAAAATCCTCTAAATCACCTGATGGAACAACAATTACCATACCTTGTCGGGCACGAGTAAGCAAAACGCGATATGCATTCTTTAAATACTTCCTTCGTTCAATATTATTAATATTCTGCCATTTATTACCTCTGAATGATTTATAGATCCAACCATCAGGATTATATTGAAAATCACCATCCCAGACCACACAAGCCCAATCAAGTTCTAATCCCTGAACATGAAATTCAGTTGCCACATCTTCGAGATAATAGGATGAGCGAACATCATCTTTATTGTCCAAAAACCAGTGAATGGGATCAATTGGTGACTTCACATCAATTGCAAAGGGTTTTAAACGTTGAGCTTGCGAGGAAACCACTATGCCATATCGTTCACTTCCACGAGATTTCTCTTTCAACCATTGTTTGGCTTTTGTAAGATCGCGAGTAATGACAATTGGATAATTTGCACTGACTTGTTGCAATGTATTTTGAGCCTCTTGAATGTTCAAGTCAAGTAGTTGTTTTATAAGTAATGAAACATTTTCTGCCCGGAACGATCTCATGGAAACTGCTAAATGCAAAGATTCGGAATATTCAACATTTGATCGATTCTTAATCTTTTTAAGAATTTCTTCGGCATTATATTCGCTATCAGATAGCTTATCCGAAATATAAATTTTCCACTCGGGGAAGGAACGCTCAAGAGCTTCTATCCATTCGCTAATACCAGCTTCACCTGTATTTATTTCTTGTCCACCTCCAACTAAACAAACTACTACAGCCCAATCAGAATGTCGATCGAGACATGAGATTAGAAATTCCGGTTCCGATTGATTAAAGTTTGGTTTACCTTTTTTCTGACGCATAAAAGTTGAGGTCTGTTCCAACGTCCAGGCTCTTTGCGCCTCATCGAATATTGCAACATGCTCGATAGGTGGTTTTTCATCTTTCAAACTATCATCTCTAAAATGATGCACTATCTGAATGAATGCCTTTACCTCACTTCGAGCTTCTCCTTTCTTTAATTTCTCTCCTCTTTTATTTGCCCTAAGCACTTTATCGCGAGCCAAGGCCTCTTGAAGAATTGCCACAAGTGGACCATTCCCAGAAAGAAACACACTATAGAGTTCACTGTTTTTGTCAATGTTAGTTGTTGCAACATTCAGTCCAACTAAAGTTTTCCCAGCTCCAGGTACACCGGTTACAAAGCAAATTGCCTTCTCTGAATTCTCTTTAGACAAACGAATTATTTTTGATACAGCTTCAGAAGTTTGACTCAGGTTAATTGCACTTGCGTCACTTCGTGAAATATCCTTGACAGAATGATTGTTATATAGGGCCATTGCTGCCTCTATAATTGTAGGTGTTGGGTAATATCGTCCTTCTTCCCACACTTTAGGATCTATTGCTTCGCCATCGCTAAAGAAATCTAAAACAGTTTTAATTACCGAACCAAGTGAATGTGAATTACTTTTTATTGGTATTAATAGCTGATCATTTAGTGGTGTAGTAGCAGCAATTGAATCTATATTTTTTGCATTAGTTGCTATGAGTATTGGAGCAATTAACTTGTCATGACTTGTTTCATGGAAATTTTTTAAATCCAAAGCATAATCCCAAACTTGATCGATCGCATAAGATTGATATTCTTTTTCTCCAATCTTAAATTCTAGTATAAAAATAACTGCTTCTATAAGAATTAAAACATCAATACGTTGTCCCATCCGAGGAATAGTATACTCAAAATAAATTGATCCTTTGAAAGTTGGTAAAACCTCTTTCAAAATGATGATTTCTGCTAACCATGCATCTTTTTGAGTTTGTTCCAATGAAAATTCATTCTTCAGAGCTATTTTTCCAATTATTTCTTCCGGAGAGGTCTTTAGAAAGTTAGAGATGGAGTCATCGTAATATGCACGGTTCATTAGGTCTTATTTAATTCATAATTTAGATTAGTGCAAGATAATATTTTTCGTGCTCTCTAAATTCAATTTTATCAATATTTAAAAATTTTAGTTAAATAAACTTCCGAACCAGAATCTCGGGTTTTGTATTCTTCCCCTTGATCTGGCTCGTATTAAAACTACGGGTCTCTTTGTTGTGAACATCGGTCATGGAACGAAGGCAAAGAATATGAGGTAAGATGAAATACTAGTTCTTGATAAGTATTTCCTGATCGAGTCCTTTCTTGTGAAGGTGAATCGATTCGATTAATTTCAAAAGTTTCGGTTCTTCAATATTGTCTGGGTCAAAGTTAATTCGTTGAATGTTGTAGCGGGTGCGGCTACCGAATTTACGGATCAATTCATCGATAATTTCGGGGATAAAAAAAGAAGCTTTGCTGCCGAGATGTTTCCTAAACTCATTCAGATAAATGCCTATCCCGGCAAAATCGAAATCACCAAAATGCAGGTAGTTGTTCGAAATAGTTTTTAGCCATTTTACCTGGTCCTTACTCTGATTCTGCGGATAACGGCTTACGAACAAGGGCTTTAATTCACTAAACAGATAACGCTGACGTTCGATGTACCGAAAGTTCTCGGGATTTTCGATTCCGACAATTGTAATGTCAGCGGCTGGTATAAACGTCTCGAAATCGCAGATAAAACTAAATGTGCCCGGCACCGGATTTACAATGTATGTTTCACCGTTTAAAGTTGACTGAATAGGTTCGTAACAATTGACCAGAAACCCTTTAAACGAACGGATTGCTTTCGATTTCGAATCGGTGGAGACAGCAACAAGGTCTGCCCGGATAAGATCTTCCTTTTTGATAACCTCGATGTACTTTTCGAGATCGTCAATTGAATAATGGTTTAGCAGATAGAGATTTAGTTGAAGTTTATCGATCAGTTGGATGGTACTCCTCCTTTTACCGGGACGAAGCAGGATTCCATCTTCGATCAATTCGGCAACAATCGGATGCTTTAGTTTCCCGGATGCTATTTTTTCTCCGCCAATCAGCAAAAGAAGTTTTTCTGCGATACTTAAAGGCAGTTCCATTACCTTTCCCTATTATTGGTGATCAATCGGTTAACGATCGTTACGTTGTTGTCGTCCTTCGCGAGCTTGTAGGTATAACGATAGGCAAGCGCATCGAACGATTGTGGTGAACTGTTGATGAGATTGATGTTACGGTCGTTTGCGAATTTTAAGATTCCGCGAACATTGGTTGGGTGGAGTTTCCCAATTTCATCCATCATACAATGAAGCCTGAAATCCTTGAACCGGTTTTTCGTCGCTCCTTCCTTAAAGACATTCAAGAGCATAATATTGATCATGGCCTTAACTAATACATCGGTACCATCCGATCCGACATTCGCAATGTTCTGTACCCAGTTGGTGTCGTTATCATTTTCGACAATTTTAAACTCAAGCTCGAATGAATCGGAAAGATTAATGTCGTTGTGTTTGTAGTTCGAAATCTCTTTCACCAGTTGGGTTAAGAACCCAACGGCTTTTTTATTCTTCGCCTCTCGGTTCAGTTCGTTGGTTGAGAAAAGATTGGCTTCACCCAGATCGTTAATACTCTCTACATTGAATTTCTTTATTTCCGTTAGCAGATGAACCACTTCGTTGGCACTTTGAACAACCCGTAGTTCAATACTCTTGATCACTCCGACAAAGTTCTTTTTAACGAAATCTTTGTTGATATTATTGATCACTTCAATAATATCGGCCTCTTTCGATTGCAATTCGGTTGTCTCTTTCCCGATTTGTTTGATGATATCGGCAAAAAGTTCGTTGACACGTTTCTCATAAAGCGAAATTTTATCCTCCTCTATAAACTCTTTCAGATCTTCGGCAAACTGGTAATATTCGGATTGCTGGATCAGGTTTGTTTTAAAGCTGAAAATGTTCCGGTCGGAGAAGTTGCCATTGAATTTATTGATCGCCTCTTGAAGTTCGCGGTAACGCTCCATACCCGAATAATAAGTGATATTTAAATCATCGATTATTTTCGAACAGCGTTTTTCGGTTTTAAACTGACGGTCGGGTTCGAACAATAACTCAGGCAGACTCTTATAACAATCGGTCACTTCAAACAATTTGTATTTTCCGAGATCGTTGATATTAGCCTCAAGCTGATGTTTTATCGAATCAATCGTTATTTGTAACAGATTGACCGCTTCCTGAAACTGCTGCTTTTGTGCGTCCGCTTTTGCCTGTTCGGTAGCTAACTGGTTTTCGAGTATCGATTTCTGATTTTTGAACAGCGTTGTCTTGTCAAAAAGTTCCCGTTTATCCATGTTATATTCAGCTACCTTGTCTCTGACAGATTCAATAAATTCCAATTCAACGCCGAGGATAATTAGTTTTTCGTCGATTGCGGAAATTTGTTGTGTGTCAGCACCTTTTGAATCCAATGCAAGTTTTTGTGCCGACTTTAACTGGTTGATGCTAATCGTCGTTTCCGCTTTCTTATCAGCAATTTCAGCATTGATCCGGTTAATTGCATTTGTCACCTTCAATTCTTCCGCATTAGCCTTGTTAACTTTTTCCTTCTTTTTACCGACAATCGTTGTTTTGATGCGATTATCAACTATGATAAATGAGCTTTCGGCAATAATTTTTTCCTCGCTTAGCTTTTGGAGATTGATTTCGATTGTTTCGATCACACGTGCCTTTTCGTCTTCTGCTTTTTTGAGGAATTCTTCGTAATTAACCTTTGCTTCAACCTGTTTTTTACCATTCTGATCGATGGCGTATTCACAGTTAACGATGGCTTCGCGGTGCTTTACTATTTTGGGCTGATGTTTGTTTTTTAATTTCTCGATATCGGCGGTTAACTGTACGGTGAGTGCATTGAAGTTATTCTGAATGGCTTCAATCTGACTGTTAATCTCAGTAATATCGTTTTCGTAATCCGCTACCGTCTTCACCGATTTGGTAATTTCTGAAAGGGCTAACTTTACGCCATAAAAACTAAAATCGTTACCGGGAACCTTTTCGGGCGATAGACCAGACTTAAATAAAACATGATCCTCATCGATGACTTTACCAATTGTTTTCTCCCATTCGGGATACTCCCTGTTGAGCCATCCATAGAGTGAATCTTTGCTGTTTTCGATCTTATAATTGATCGAGGCAATGTTGTCGTTATGCGTTTTAATCTGCGCAGTAAATGCCTCTCTTCGATTGGTGATTTTCTCTTCCGTGCTTTCCTTCTCTAATTCCCATTGTTTTTTAATGGTATCGGTTTCGGACTTGTGTTGTTTTATTTCGCTCTCTGCAATCTTGATGTTTTCGACATATCCATGCAATTCGTTTTTCCATTGCTCTATTTCTGCCTCGAAAAACCGTTTGTTTTTAGCGCCGGCTTTCTTCACTTCCAGATAGTTGATCGCCACACGTTTCTCTTCGACCAATTTTATTGCCAGATCGAGTTCTTCGGAATGTTGCTTTTTGATATCCTCATAAAGCTGTTCGTAATCTCCCGACAGCTCTTCTTTAAAGTTCAGTAGTGCATTATTGACCGTGTTTATTTCGGTATGCCTCGAATTTTCGAACTCGATTTGCTGATTAGTAAGTTGGTCGATCTGAGCTTCGTACTTTTGATTGATATCGATAAACTTCGCTTCGAGGATCAGCTTTTGTTTCGTGAGATGTTTCTTATTACCTTCCAAATCTCCTTTTTTTGCAACCCTTATAATCAAACTTCCAATGTCCATTTTCGCATATTCATCGGCCTTATCTCGTGCTTTTTTTAAATTGCCATCTAACACATTTATTTTTGCTGTTATACTATCCCGCTTTGCATTGAATTTCCTGTCAATGTCTTTTATCTTAATAATCAGCTGTGCATGTTTGTTATTTTCATTATCAAGTTTTTCGTTGATATGAGGCTGTTGCTGTTGCACATCCTCAATTTGCCAAACCAGTTCACCGGCCAGTTTCTTTTTTTCGCGCTCCAAGTATTTGATAGCAGATAAGGTGATCACCACTTTGTCTGCTTGCTTGCGCACGATAACCTCGCCACCTTTCGTTTTCTCGGTCCATTTTTGAATATCGCCGAGCTGTGTGTCGAAATCTTTCAGGTGATGCGCGTATTGCGTCAAATCAATTTTGATCTCTTCTTCGTTTAGCGATTTGATAATCGTATCTTTAATAAACTCGCTCTCTACCTTGTAGTTAAGAAATACATGCTGAATGGCGCGCGGAATATTTTGGTACTGCTTGCTCTCGAGGAGGGAATATTTCCGATACTCAGCACCAAGCGATTGACTATTTCCGTAAAGGATATTTCGGTATTCCTCGAACAATTCTATCCTACGGGAATAGTTAAACTCTTTGCCGATCGCAAGTTTAATCTTGTCCCACGATTCGATAATCTTCCCTTCATCGTCGATAAAAAGTCGCTTGTCGTACTGCGTATTTAGAAAACGGAAGCTTGGTTTGCCCTGCGATTTGGATATAAGGATGCAGAATGGGCCGGTTTCGCGGACTACTTCGTAAATGATATAGGAGTTCTGATAGGGCAAATAGAACTCTGCAAAGTTTTTCTTTCCAATGGGTATTCCTAACTTCAATTGGTTGGCATTATAGAAGAAAAGCAGTGCGCGTAATAATGTGCTCTTGCCCACACCCTGTGTTCCAATGAAATGGACATTACCGTCAAGATTAACCTCGGCATATTTTATTTTTACACTTTCGATAAAGACAATTTTACTCAGGTATCTCATTGATTACGTTTTCTGAAATGTTAATAGCCATGACCAACTGCTCGAGATAACCGAACGCAGATAAGACTTTATATTGATTGGCGTTTTTGTTTTCGAGACCGATAAATTTATCTTTCTCGAGGTCACCCAGTATTTTATCAATGATTTCGTTGAACTTCTCTTTCCCGACGGTGTGTTTTTTCAACCCTTCGAGTTTCGATTTGAGTTCAGCGTCCAGCTTTAGCCTGACTAAAATATCGGAAGGGGTGAAACGGTAACCAGAACCAAAAGAGTTATCGAATGTCTTGAGGAAATCGAGAATATCGATCCACTTAAATGCCTGTTCAATCTTTCTTTCAAGATCGACCTTGCTTTCGGACCGTGAGAAATAATAGTATTCGGCGCCTCTTTCGAGGATAAAATCGATGCGCAGAAAATAGTCGTATAAATATTCAAAGTTCTGTTCTTCGTCGATCACCGAATAAAGTTTACGGATCGACTCGTCGGGACTATTCGAACAAATGAATTGTCCCCGGCTAAGAATCTCGAAGATTTCGGCAATTTGTTTAGGTGCTTCCATGGATGATTATTTGGGATAAACGATGGCGTATTCAACTTCCTGGTTTGATTCGAACTGATTGGTTATCTCAAACGAAGACTCATAGAGCGAGATCAACTGGCAGTAAACGGTCACTTTCTCTTCGAAAGAAAGATCTTTCTCAAACGGATAAGCCAAAACAAAATCAAAAAGCTGATTGCCCGATGCCAGAAACCCATTCTTGACTTCTTCCAGATTGATTTGAATTTCTTCTTCCGTAGTCGAAATCAGGTAAGCTTCTGATATATTGGGTGCCAGATGAGCCTTGATATAATTAGTTGTTTTTTGCTTCGCAGCCACCTTTTTAATACTTTGGCTAGCCTCATCGTTATTTGTAAGATTGTCGAGCGAGAGTTTGATGTAATAGACAGGATTTGCCTCAAAAACCAACAGGTTATTTTCCCCAATAATCCGGTCGATATCGGTGGAGGCCCTGATTGTAAACTGATCTCTTAAATATTTTATCTGACGTAGTTTTTCGATAACAACACTCTGATATTTGATTTGATTTAAGTATTCGATGATCTGCTTCTGGATCTCAATCAGGTTGTGACGACACTCATTCAATTGTAATTTTAAATAGTTGATTATGCTATACAATTCATCGTCCAATGCCGTTTTGAAAAAAGTTTGCTCATCATCGTTGATCAATTTGTAGGTTTGCTCAATCAGCGTGTTGATGTCGATTCGCTTTTGATCAAGATTTTCGAGTTTGGCCTTTTTAACCTTATAATTGGGCTCATTTTTGAAGGTATTATCGGTGTTTCGTTTTAGGTCGACAATGTTTCGAAGTGTGATAAGACCAATTCTTCGGATCGCATTTTTAACCGATCGCAGGTAATTGTTCTTCCTGTTTTCGTTATTCTCCTTCAGGTAGTAAAGAATGTTCTCCTTGACATTCTGGATATTCGTATTGATGGATGAGATGTTTATCTCCTCATTTATTTCAAGAACATCTTCAAAGAATTGTAAAAACTGATCGTCAATTTCTAAAAAACCTCCATTTTGTCTGATTACGGAGTGGTTGATCAGGTATTGGATTCTCTCTTCATTAAAGTCGACAATTTCCAAAGCCATCTCATATTTGTAAGATAACGATTTACGCTTTTCGAACATCTCGGTAAGGAGTTTTATCTCTCGCTGAAGTGTTGACAATAATTCTTTTATGGAGATAAATGTATTCATATTACCCTCAAATGGAAAAGTGATTAATCATTTTTTTGATGGTTAGTTTGCAAATTAATGTTTAGGAAAGATCTAAAGGTTGGTTTTGATGTTCACTTTTATTTAGTTTAGTTTCTCGTGAAATTTTCTATCAACTTACATCTCACAAATCTACTAAACGCATTTATGATTACCAATTATACAAACATAAATAAATCAGATCAATCTATTTCATTCTTTGAATTGAGATACTCCGGGGTAAATCTTTGTGCTAAAATATCGGTCATGCCAATGGAATTAATTTAGGCATATATGCAAAAACATACAAAATTTGATGTGTCATTTTTCTACGGCATGGATGTAAAATATTCTTTGTTATTTTGTTGCAAAATGGCCCACTGAAAATCAATCGTATGCAAATAAAATCCAAAAGGATTTTCCTTACCTTTTTCGTGTTGTGTGGTTTGTTGCTGTCGCTTCGGGCCGAAGATGGCTACCGGCTTTGGTTGCGGTACGACCGGATCGACAACCCTGCCCTGCTTTCATCGTACAGCAAAGCAATTACCGGCATCCAGATGGATGAGAAATCGGCGATTTTTGAATCTGCACTGAATGAACTCAAAGCGGGCCTCGGCGGATTGCTCAATAAAGAGGTACCTGTTATTGCAAAGAATTCGTCGGTTGCGGGAAGCCTCATTGCAGGTACGCCGCAGGGAAACAGCCTCGTGGCTTCGTTCACAAATCCTGAAGAAATGAAGAAGCTGGGCGATGATGGATACCTCATAAAAACAGTCGGGTCGGGTAACAACCAACATCTGCTGATTGCCGCCAATACCGATAAAGGGGTGCTGTACGGATCGTTCCACCTGCTCCGGTTGTTACAGACCCATCAACCGATTGACCGCCTGAATATTTGTGAAATCCCCAAAATAAAATGCCGCCTGCTGAATCACTGGGACAACCTTGACGGGAGTGTGGAGCGCGGATATGCCGGAGCCTCGTTGTGGGACTGGCATAAACTGCCCGAATACCTGTCGCCGCGGTATACCGATTACGCGCGTGCAAACGCTTCAGTCGGCATCAACGGAACCGTGATCACGAATGTAAATGCAAACGCAAGGGCCCTCACACCCGAATACCTTGAAAAGGTGGCGGCACTGGCAACTGTCTTTCGCCGTTACGGCATCAAGGTTTACCTCACCGCGCGGTTTAGTTCACCCATCGAGGCAGGAGGATTAAAAACTGCCGATCCGCTTGATGCGGGTGTGCAGCAATGGTGGAACGAGAAAGCAGATGAAATTTACAAACTGATTCCCGATTTCGGAGGTTTCCTGATAAAAGCAAACTCCGAAGGTCAGCCCGGACCACAGAATTACGGACGTAACCATGCCGATGGCGCCAATATGCTCGCGAAAGCTGTTGCACCGCATGGAGGGATCGTGATGTGGCGCGCATTTGTTTACAGTAACGAAGTGCCCGACGACCGAGCGAAACAGTCGTATTCCGAATTCACACCGCTGGACGGGAAGTTCGAAAAGAATGTATTTGTCCAGGTGAAGAATGGCCCCATCGATTTTCAGCCACGCGAACCCTTTCACCCGCTGTTTGGCGCGATGCCGAAGACACCCATCATGATGGAGTTCCAGATTACACAGGAGTATCTCGGACAAGGAACACACCTGGTCTATCTCGCCCCGCTTTTCAAAGAGGTACTCGATGCGGATACCCGGGCAAAAGGGAAGGGATCGGAAGTTGCCAAAGTGATTGACGGTACGCTTGAAGATCATCAGTTAAGCGGTATTGCGGGGGTTGCCAATATCGGAAACGACCGGAACTGGTGCGGACATCCGTTTGCGCAATCGAACTGGTATGCTTTTGGCCGCCTTGCATGGAATCATGATCTTTCATCCGAAACAATTGCCGATGAATGGATCAGGATGACGTTTAACAACGATGCCGGATTTATCGCTGTTGCCACGAAAATGATGATGGAGTCGCGCGAAACGACGGTTGACTATATGACGCCGCTTGGTTTGCATCACATCATGGCTTTCGAACACCACGCGGGTCCGGGTCCATGGTCGAATATTGGCCGTGCCGACTGGACATGCCCCTATTATCACCGTGCCGACTCACTCGGTATAGGATTTGACCGCACCTCAACAGGCAGCAATGCCCTTTCGCAATATACTCCCGAAGTGGCGGCTGAATGGGCAAATCTGAAAACATGTCCCGAAAAGTATTTGCTGTGGTTCCACCATCTTCCGTGGGATTACAAACTGAAATCGGGTGAAACATTGTGGAATGGTTTGATCTCGCATTATTATTCGGGCGTTGAAGGTGTCCGGAAGATGCAGAAAGATTGGGAATCGCTTAAAGGAAAAATTGATGCGCAGCGGTTTGAGCATGTCGAAGCCTATCTGAAAATCCAGGAGAAGGAAGCAGTCTGGTGGCGGAACTCGTGTATTCAGTATTTTCAGCAGTTTTCGAAACTTCCGATTCCGGCAGGTTACGAAAAGCCCGAAATGCCATGGGAATATTATAAAAAGCTAACAGGAAGGAAAATACTTAGGTTCTAAAGGTTAGTGTAGGATTATCCATGTGATGAATTGACCGGCGCATAGATTGTTTGATCCTTTGCGAAATAGGCAGATGCGCCGATTTTATTAAGCATATCTTTCCCCGGGTTACGCTCGTTTCACTCGCTCACCCGGGGTTATTCATATTTAACCCCTTCGGGGTAATGAGGAAAGTTTAAAGGATAAGGGTTAAAGGGTAAAGGTTAAAGGATAAGGTTTTGTGTGGGTAATGCTGAAGCTACGCCGCGTAGCGGCAACATATGTGTAGCCCGGGGTTAGGGATCAAGTGCGAAAATCGGCGCATCTGCAAAGGATCATCGGATAGCAAATGTTCTATGCGCCGGATGGGGAACAATAAATCAAAATGAGTTTGGTTAGGCAATTAGACAGACATTGAATTGACCGGCGCATAGATTGTTTGATCCTTTGCGAAATAGGCAGATGCGCCGATTTTATTATGCATATCTTTCCCCGGGTTACGTTCATTGCATTCACTCACCCGGGGTTATTGAGATTTTACCCCTTCAGGGTAATGAGGAAAGTTTAAAGGATAAGGGATAAAGGTTAAAGATTAAAGGATAAAGGTTTGTGTGGGTATTGCAATTACTGAAGCTTTGCCGCATAGCGGCAACAGATTGGTAGCCCAGGGTAAACGACCAAAGGGAGTGCCACCCTGGGTTAGGGATCAAGCGCGAAAACGGCGCATCTGCAAAGGATCATCGGATAGAAAATGTTCTATGCGCCGGATGGGGAACAATAAATCAGAACGATTTTGGTAAGGCATTTAGACAGGAATTGAATTGACCGGCGCATGGATGATTTGATCTTTTGCGGAATACGCAGATACGCCGATTTTATTAAGCATATCTAACCCCGGGTTACGCTCGTTTCACTCGCTCACCCGGGGTTATTCATATTTAACCCCTTCGGGGTAATGAGGAAAGATTAAAGGTTAAAGGATAAGGTTTTGTGTGGGTAATGCTGAAGCTACGCCGCGTAGCGTCAACATATGTGTAGCCCGGGGTTAGGGATCAAGCGCGAAAACGGCGCATCTGCAAAGGATCATCGGATAGCAAATGTTCTATGCGCCGGATGGATAACAACAAATCAGAACGATTTTGGTTAGGCAATTAGACAGACATTGAATTGACCGGCGCATGGATGATTTGATCCTTTGCGAAACACGCAGATGCGCCGATTTTATTAAGCATATCTTTCCCCGGGTTACGTTCATTTCATTCACTCACCCGGGGTTATTCACATTTAACCCCTTCAGGGTAATGAGGAAAGTTTAAAGGATAAGGGTTAAAGGGTAAAGGTTAAAGTGTTTAAAAACTATATCTTGATTTATTAATCCCGAGATTGTAAGTAGATATGCTTTTAATTGTTTTCTTTGCGGAACCTATAAAATTTCGGAAAGTTAAAATGAATATTCTTCCATATGCGCATTTTTTCTGCATAATTGTATACATCTACCTTGCAGTTTTAATATTATACAAGGACCCTAAGATCCTACTGAACAGGTCAAGTGCTGCTATCATGATCTGCTTTGCATTGTGGAATCTTGGAGATATCTTTATTCACAATCCTGACAGTACGCTTTCTAAAGATACGGTAATGCTGTGGCAAAATATTTCTTCCTTCGGCTGGATTTCATTTGTCAGTGCAATTTTGTGTTTTTCAGTTGCCTTTTCGAAAAGAGAAAAACTGTTAAAGAAAAAATGGTTTTTGTTCATTCTTTACATATTGCCTTTGCTATTTATTTACAAGCAATGGACACATTATTTATTGGTAAACCCGGTAAGACAACCTTATGGTTGGTCATTTGACTTTGCAAAAACTATCTGGGTTTATATATTCTACGCTTACTATTTGCTGCTATCGTTAATATCAATCTATCTGATTTTCGCGTATGGCAGAAAAACAAAAATACCAATTGAGAAAAAACAAGCTGTAATTATTACCTATTCATTAATTGCCAGTTTATTCTTCGGTACGCTGATTGATGTGGGAGTTCAGGAATTAAGATTAAACAATATTCCAAGCATTGGTGATCTTTTTGTTTTTATTTCTGTATTCGGTTTCGTATATGCCATTCTTAAATATCAGTTTCTTACGATTACCCCTGCTATTGCTGCTGAAAATATTATCAGTTCTATGGATGAATTATTGATCCTTTTAAATCAGGAAGGAAATATTCTTAACGTGAATAAAGCAACGTTGGATACCTTACAATACGATCGGGATGAATTAGAGGGGAAATCCATTACAATAATTTTAAAGGATGAAGATTTCAAGAAAAATATATTGGAAAAAATTACTGAAGAAGAAGTTATAAAAAATCATAATAGTAGCCTCCTCTCAAAAAACGGGAAAAACGTTCCGATTATCTGTTCAAGTTCTCCTATAAAAAATGAAGATAAGATGGTGATTGGCACTGTTTTTATAGCCAGGGACATTACTGAATCCGAATTAAACAGATTAGAATTAATTAAAGCCAAAGAGAAAGCCGAAGAAAGTGACCGTTTGAAATCGGCTTTTCTTGCGAATATGAGTCATGAAATCCGTACGCCGATGAATGGCATTTTGGGTTTTGCGGGGCTGCTCAAGGAGCCTGATCTCACAGGCGAAGAGCAGCAGGAGTTTATCGGGATCATCGAGAAAAGTGGTGAACGGATGCTTAATATCATCAACGACATCATTAATATTTCAAAGGTCGAGTCGGGACAAATGGAAGTTTCAATATCGGAGACGAATATTAATGACCAGATCGATTATATCGATACGTTCTTTAAGCCCGAGGCATTAAATAACGGGATTCAGCTAATTTGTAAAAAAACGCTGAAAAAGGAAGAGGCGATTCTAAAAACTGACAGGGAGAAGGTCTATGCCGTCCTGACCAACCTGGTTAAAAATGCACTTAAATTCACCCAGGTTGGTTCAATTGAATTTGGTTATCAGAAGAAAGGTGATTTTATTGAATTCTATGTAAAAGATACCGGTTCAGGTGTTAACAAGACGCATCAGAAACTTATTTTTGAAAGATTCAGGCAGGGAAGCGAATCACTTAACAGGAAATATGAAGGAGCCGGGTTGGGATTATCCATTTCGAAGGCTTATGTGGAGATGCTTGGTGGTCAGATTTGGGTAGAAAGTGAAGAGGATAAAGGTTCAACCTTTTATTTCACCCTTCCCTATAATCGTAAATCAGAAATAAAAATCAGCAACAATGAAATAATCTCCGAGATTAAAGAAATCAGGATTAACAATCTCCAGGTATTAATTGCAGAAGATGACGAAGCCTCCGAAAAACTTATTACTGTGGCCATTAAAAAATTCAGTAAAGAAATTATAAAAGTCACCACCGGTGATGGAGCGGTTGAAGCATGCCGTAACAATCCCGGCATTGATTTGGTGCTGATGGATATTAAAATGCCTGTTATGGACGGATACGAAGCCACCCGGCAAATCAGGCAATTCAATACCAAAGTGGTTATCATTGCGCAATCAGCCTTTGCATTAACCGGTGACCGCGAAAGGGCAATTGAGGCCGGATGCAATGATTACATTTCGAAACCGATGCAACAAGTTGAATTAACTGACCTGATCCGGAAATATTTCAGTCATAAAGTGATAGCTAAACCAGAATGACGCTGGTTTCAATCAAAGTATTAAGGTAAAAATGGTGCCTATTTTGGTGAAGCATTTATCCAGGCGTTGAATTGACCGGCGCATGGATGGTTTGATCTTTTGCGAAATACTCAGATGCGCCGATTTTGGTGTGCGTATTTTACCCCGGGTTACGTTCATTTCATTCACTCACCCGGGGTTATTCACATTTAACCCCTTCGGGGTAATGAGGAAAGATTAAAGGTTAAAGGATAAGGTTTTGTGTGGGTAATGCTGAAGCTACGCCGCGTAGCGGCAACATATGTGTAGCCCGGGGTTAGGGATCAAGCGCGAAACCGGCGCATCTGCAAAGGATCATCGGATAGCAAATGTTCTATGCGCCGGATAGGGAACAATAAATCAGAACGATTTTGGTAAGGCATTTAGACAGGCATTGAATTGTCCGGCGCGTGGATGATTTGATCTTTTGCGGAATACGCAGATGCGCCGATTTTATTAAGCATATCTAACCCCGGGTTACGCTCGTTTCACTCGCTCACCCGGGGTTATTCACATTTAACCCCTTCGGGGTAATGAGGAAAGATTAAAGGTTAAAGGATAAGGTTTTGTGTGGGTAATGCTGAAGCTACGCCGCGTAGCGGCAACATATGTGTAGCCCGGGGTTCGGTATAAGGTGCGAAATCGGCGCATCTGCAAAGGATCATCGGATAGAAAATGTTCTATGCGCCGGATACGGAATAACCAATCAGATCGATTTTGGAAAAGCATTTAGTCAGGTATTGAATTGAAAGGCGCATAGATGATTTGATCTTTGGCTAACTACCCAGATGCGCCGATTTCGTTGCGTTTATCCTACCCCGGGTTACGTTCATTGCATTCACTCACCCGGGGTTATTGAGATTTTACCCCTTCAGGGTAATGAGGAAAGTTTAAAGGTTAAAGGGTAAAGGTTAAAAGGTAAGGGTTTGTGTGGGTATTGCTGAAGCTATGCCGCGTAGCGGCAATAGATGGGTAGACCCGGGTAAAAGACCAAAGGGAGTGCCACCCGAGGCTAGGGATCAAGTGCGAAATCGGCGCATCTGCAAAGGATCATCGGATAGCAAATGTTCTATGCGCCAGATACGGAATAACCAATCAGATCGATTTTGGAAAAGCATTTAGTCAGGTATTGAATTGAAAGGCGCATAGATGATTTGATCTTTTGCGGAATACGCAGATGCGCCGATTTTATTAAGCATATCTTTCCCCGGGTTACGCTCGTTTCACTCGCTCACCCGGGGTTATTCACATTTAACCCCTTCGGGGTAAAAAGGAAAGGTTAAAGGATATCTTCCCCATACGAATCGGTACTGCCCCAAAAAAACATCTGTTTTATTAATTGATTCCCCCGCATCTTTTTTAAATTTGAAAGCCTGATCTGCTAGTTCAGGAAATCTTAGAACCAAACAGCGTAGAAATACTAATTCCGTAGTCATGAGAAAAATTATCATCCCGTTTTTATCATTGCTGATACTCTTTGGCATTGATCAGGCAGCGGCACAGGAAGCATTCAATTCATTCGAAATTGCCAGACTTCACCCGTTAACAAGCGACCGTCCGGCTCCCGATTTCTTTGAAGGGGCATTACTTGGAAACGGTGCGATGGGCGTCGTAGTTACCACACGGCCCGATGGGGTGGTCCTTTATTTTGGTCATAACAACGTGTGGGATATCTGCATTGCAGAAAACAACAAAGAGAAGATCGGAACTTTTAAAGAAGTATTCAAACGGGTAAAAGCAATTCCTGATACCTTAAAGTTACTCACACAGGATCCATGGTACAACGAATACAGTACTATGACTGCCGGAAACTACGGTAAACCTTATCCGCGTCCTTTTCCATGCGGCTCGGTGTTGCTGGGTTTCGACCGCCGGAATGCAGAGATGATCGGTCATCGGCTCGACATCTCCACTGGGTTGTGCGAAGTGTTTCTGCTGACAAAAGATCAGAAAAAACTGACGTTGCAAATCTTTACCGATATGACCAAAGATCAGCTTTGGATGCGTTTGGTCGATCAGCAAGGTAACCCTTGCGAAAATATATTTGACCGTGTACGGGTGATGCCTGATCCATCCACTCCTGAAGAATTTCCAAAGACAAAAAAGGAGGAAGATCTCGCAAATGGACTCCTCTCCTTCCGCCAGGTTTTGCCTTATTCAGAACCAGATAAATATGATGCGGCAAAAGGACATCCAAAAGATAAGGCTTTCCGGTTGGTAGTTGCAATGAATAACACGCTGGAGAAACAATCCCGGATAAACTGGGATGGCAACAAAGAGGAGATGTCGACATTGGAGGCAGGACTGCAAAAGAAAGCCGGATTTGTTGGTTGCATCACACTTCAGGAAGGGTTAAACAAGGATGTTGCGATGGATCAACCGAAAGATGAGATGCCTAAAGCAGCCGATCTGATTCTTTCGCTTCAAAACAGCCAAAAGATCTGGAAGGATTACTGGAATAAATCGGGTGTAAAACTGGCCGACCAGTTTCTGGAAAGAATGTGGTATCACAATCTCTACTTCTTAAATTGTGCAACGAAAGACGGGGCAACCACCCCGGGACTGTTTGCCAACTGGAGCTATGACAAAATCGGTACCGCCTGGCATGGCGATTACCATATGAATTACAATACCCAGCAGCCTTTCTGGGTGACATTTTCGAGCAACCACCTCGAGAAAAACCTGCCTTATGTCAATCTTGTAGAGACGTTGGTGCCTGTCAGTAAACGGTGGGCGAAAGAATATTACGAACTGCCGGGTGCTTATTTCCCACACAGTGCCTATCCTGTGGATATGACGATGAACGCCTACCCCGTCCCAACCTGGGGCTGGGAGATTGCCGAAACCCCATGGGCAGTGCAGGGATTGTGGTGGCATTACCTTTATTCCGGAGATACTGAATTTCTAAAGAACAGGGCTTATGAACCAATGAAATTAGCAGTAGAATTCCTTGTCGCTTATATGAAACGTCCTGAAGCGAGTGGTCCGCAGTGGAAAGACGACAAATTCCACATCTTCCCGACCGTTCCACCTGAACTATATGGACTACGCCCGGGATTCAAATACAATTACGATTGCAATGTCGATCTTTCGCTGACAAAATTCGTCTTTAAGGCATTTATTGAAGCTTCCAAAATACTAAAGCTCGACGGAAAAGAGAAAGTATTGCTCGAAGATGTGAAGATGATCTTGTCCCGTTTCCCGGAATATCCTACCACCATTTCGAAAAAGTACGGCAAGGTATTGGTTTCGGTGCCGGAAGAACATGACCAGGTTGTTTACAACCTCCCGAATGCGTTGTTTACCGTATTCCCGGGAGAAGATCTTAGTTTACGTTCCGATCCGGATACAAAAGAGATACTAAAAAACACCTTTCTGAATCAGCAGAATGAAGGCGGCAATGACCTTGTATTTATTAATTTGCAGGCAGTCAGGATCGGGATGCTGGATCTGGAACGTTTTAAACGACAGGTCAACTATAGTCTGCTGCCCAACGGAACGTGCTCCGACCGTGTGATGCAGGTGCATGGCCGTTACAGCGACACAACTCCATATGGTTATATGGATAAAATGGGCGTCTGGTTTGAAAACTTTGCACTGCCGGTTGTTGTGAACGAGTGCCTGATGCAAAGTTACGATGGCACTATCCGGATGTTTCCCAACTGGCCGATGGATAATGATGCTGAATTCTATAACCTGCGGGCTGCAGGCGCTTTTCTGGTGAGTTCTTCACTAAAAAACGGCCAAGCCACTAAGATTGAAATTACAAGTGAGGTTGGAGGTATTCTGAAAATCATTCTTCCCTGGAAAAGTGGTGGAACCATCATCTCCGGAAGCGGGGTAAAACCAATTACATCCAATGTTGTAGAAATGGCAACGCAAAAGGGGGAAAAGATCATTTTCCAACCTTAGCGGAATAACTTAAGATGAAAACATTGTGTTCCTCAGTGGTTTAATTGCTTCACAGTGTTACATAGTGCAAGCTCAAAGTTGCACTGTGTTAAAAAAAATGCGTCTTCACTTGTGTTTACCTGAGAATCGAAAATCAGCGAAGCTAAATCTATTCCTGTAAGCCAGCCAGTGATATCAGCACGCTAAATTCAGAATAATTAAGGAGTGGAAACTTCTTTAACTTGCTCTTCCTGCTTTGGTAGCTTCGGGGACTTCAATCAGTTTACCTGTTTTTACATCAAAGATATAACCATATACAGGAATATACGAAGGTACTAAAGGATGATTTTTAATTCGCCTTACATCTTCCAACACACTCTGCGGCTGGTTTTTGATGGTTAGAAATGAAATGAAGCCGGCTTCGTTTGAGCCACCCTCCTCTTTTACATTTTTCCAGCCATCCTTGTCAACGGTGGCCGTAGCGAGGCTTTTTGATAATAAACCCCTGATGATATCATCCGTGAATAGTTCCATCCCACAATCGGTATGATGTATCACAAACCATTCAGCCGTTCCCAATAACTTGTGTGAAATAATTAACGAACGTATCGCATCGTCGCTGGCCCTGCCACCTGCGTTCCGGATTACATGTGCATCCCCTTCTGAAAGACCAGCATATTTAGCCGGATCGAGCCTTGCATCCATGCAGGTAAGAATTGCAAATCGTCTGCCCGGAGGTAATGGAAGACTCCCCTTTTCACCAAAATCTTCCGTGTAATTTTTATTTGCTGCCAGCACTTCAGAATGCACCTGGCTATTTTCTTGTTGTATAAATGTTTCTGTACTCATTGTTTTTATTTTATGTAATAAAGTACTAAAAAAGCCAACTTCTCAGTCGGCTTTTTGAAATTGAGATAAATGGCTTAAGCCAAAGCCACGGCTTTAGCCGGTTCTTCATCAAATTGATAAAGGATTGTAGATAAGTAACGTTCACCCGTATCAGGCAAGATTACAACAATCTTTTTTCCTTTGTTTTCGGGACGTCTGGCAACTTCCAAAGCGGCATAAGTTGCAGCTCCCGACGAGATACCTACTAGTAACCCTTCAGATCGCGCCAACTGCCTGCTCGTTTCGAAAGACTGATCGTTTGTAACTTTTATAATTTCATCAATAACAGAGACATTGAGCACATCGGGTACAAAACCAGCGCCAATTCCCTGGATTTTATGTGGCCCGGGGTTCCCGCCTGAAAGTACTGGAGAGTCAGCAGGTTCTACTGCTATTATTTGAACTCCAGGTTTTTTTGCCTTTAATACTTCACCAACTCCCGTAATTGTTCCGCCGGTACCGATACCCGCTATAAAAATATCAACATCGCCATCGGTATCTCTCCATATCTCTTCAGCAGTGGTTTTACGGTGAATTTCGGGATTAGCCGGATTTTTAAATTGTTGAGGAAGAAAGGAATTGGGAGTTGCTGCCGCAAGTTCAGTGGCTCTTCTAATAGCGCCTTTCATCCCTTCGGATCCGGGTGTCAATATTAATTCTGCCCCTAAAGCTTTCATCAGATTTCTCCGCTCAATACTGAATGTTTCGGGTAAAGCGATGATCAGACGATATCCTTTTGCAGCAGCTACAAACGCAAGCGCAATTCCTGTATTCCCGCTTGTTGGTTCGATAATCACTGAATCTTTATTCAGAAGACCTTGTTTTTCAGCAGCTTCAATCATAGCAAATCCAATACGGTCCTTTACACTCCCGGCTGGGTTGAATGATTCGAGTTTCGCAATAATGATTGCATCCAGATTGTGTTTCTTATTGAAATTGGAAAGCTCGAGTAACGGTGTGTTTCCAATTAAATCGGTAAGGTTTTTTGCAATTTTCGACATGATAAAAATGTTTTTGTTATTGCAAAGTTGACAAGAATGATCTCCCGCCACAATACCTGAAATTGTGTATTTTATATACCTATTTCATGGTATAAAAAATTGATAAATGAAAAAAATGCAAGCTTTTTGAAAATGTATTTAAGAATCCTTCACACTTTCTTTTCTTCTTCCAACCAAAAGAATCCTGAAGGGATTCAATTTGAATCGAAGATCAGCGAAGCTAATAACCCCCAATGAATTGAAAATCAGCGGAGCTAAATTGGGAGAAGAATCCTGTCACAATCCGAACCCTGAATTGAAAATCGACGAAGTCAAAGGGTTCAATATCTAAATCTTAAAATAATGTTCAACCCACTTCGGGGTTGGTGTCGCGTTGTGTCCATTTCCCCCAGTTCCGCAAGCTCCACTGGGGGTTATTCAAATTTAACCACTTCGTGGTATACAAATAGTTTTTCAGCAGATCTACATAATTCCGGTTATCCAATCTTTACAGATGTCATTGTTAATGAGCCCATCACCGCTTTATCATTAAAAATGGTAACCGGCTCGTCTTCCTTCTTCAGCGCCAACGTATAGATCAATGGAAGGAAATGTTCGCGTGTAGGAATAGCCATTTGCACCTCTTTGCCAAGAGCAGAGAAGTTGATTAATTCTTTGTGCTTATTCGCAAGGATCAATTTTTTGAATGTATCGTTTGCCTGAATCGCCCAATCGAATCCATATTCCGGTTCATCGGCTTTATCCCAGGCAACCATCCCCAGGTTATGAACGATGTTTCCACTTCCGATAATCAATACCCCTTTATCCCGCAGGGAAGCCAATTCTTTGGCTAAGTCGTAATGAGATTGAGGTGATTGATTATAATCAAGGCTCATCTCAAATACGGGAACATCTGCGAGCGGATAGATATTTTTGATGACGCTCCAGGCACCATGGTCCAGGCCCCATTTCTCATCAAGTCCAACCTCCGTTTTGGAAACGATACGTTTTGTTTCTTTTGCGAATTCCGGACTTCCGGGAGCAGGGTATTGAACATCAAATAATGCTTTGGGGAACCCGCCAAAATCATGGATCGTTGGTGGTTTAGCCATTGCAGTAACAAATGTTCCACGTGTTTCCCAATGAGCCGAAATACAGAGAATTGCTTTTGGCTTTGGTAATGTTTTACCTAGTTCCCTCCAGTTTTGTACAAATTCATTCTCACTGATGGCATTCATTGGACTTCCATGACCAACAAACAGTACAGGCATCCGTTTCGTGCTGTCACCTGAAGATGCCAATGTATTCAGTTCCTTATTCCTTGCATTAACAGTTATTGGAAGAAGAATAGCTGAACTGATAAATGATCGCCTATTCATTCTGTAATTATATAAGTGAATGTTTTAATGTAAAAGTTGAAATCATTAATGCTGTCTTTGTAAGGCAACGTTAATGATTTCAAATTGTTCGATGAATGATTAATTAGCGGACTTCACCAACTCTACATCACAGTTAATCTTTACTTCTTCTCCAACCAGAACTCCACCGGTTTCAAGGGCAGCATTCCAAGTCAAACCCCAAACTTTCCTATTGATTTTTCCGGTGATAGAGAATCCGGCTTTCACATTACCCCATGGATCAGCCATGATACCGCCATACTCCACCGATAAGGAAACCGGATGAGTAACGCCTTTAATGGTAAGGTTGCCCGTAAGATCATATAAATCGTCACCCAGATCCTTTAAGCCTTTACCTTCAAAGGTGATCTTCGGGTGATTTTCCACATCGAAGAAATCGGCGCTTTTCAAATGCGCATCCCTGTCGGCAATTTCGGTATCAACAGATGCCGTATCCAATGAAAAGGAGATCACGGAAGTGGCGAAGTCATTGCCGACCGTGCTTACTTGTCCCTCGAATGTTTTAAAATTACCAAGTACATTCGATATCATCAGGTGTTTTACCTTAAAACCAATCTTACTGTGTGATGGGTCAATTGCCCATTTTGTTACTTCTTGCGTGCTCATATTACTTTTTTTAATTGATAATTTCTGTATTGAATTAACAATGCAAAGATGCGCACATCAGGAAGGCAAGCGGTAACAGTATTTTGAAAGGTTGTGGTACTTTTAGGTAATAATGGTCCTCGTCATTTCCCGGAAACGGCTGGGTGTGATTTCCATTTTGGCATGGAAAACGCGCGTAAAGTATGATTTCTCGCTGTATCCCAGCTCATAACCAATCTCCGAGACCGTTTTATCGGTATGTAAGAGCATTCGTTTTGCCTCAATTAATTTTCGGGTTTCGATAATTTCGGACACGCTTTTCTGAAAATTGCTTTTGCAAAGTGTGTTAAGGTTTCGTTCCGACATTTTCATTTTATCGGCATAAAACGATACCCCTTCATTGCTGGCATAATTCTTTTCCAGAATTTCGAGGAAAGTATTAAACGTCGTAATCTGTGAAGTTTTTACAATATTTTCGATGGGTAGGCCTCTTTTCCGTTCCGCATCAATCATCGAAACCAGTCCATTTACAAGGTGACTAATCGTAGCAAGATCAATGAACTCCTGACCCGATTCTGACTGAATGACCTGGCAAAGGCTTATAAATCGGTTCAAACAAGTGCCGGAAGACAAGGGAATATTCGTAGAGGTGAAGAAATTGGAGTAAAAATTAAGTTTCGATTCGGGGATAAATTCAGTTTTATAGTTGATAACCCATCCCCGCATACTTTTATCAGGTAATAACCGGTGCATCTTTCCCATCGATATATAGCAGGCAACAGGCGCATTTACAACTTCGTGCTGAAAATCGATAAAATGTTCCATGCTGCCTTGCGTTACAATGATCAGTTCTTCAAAATCATGAAAGTGAGCATCGATTGATCTTGTTGCGAGATCCAGGGCAAGTTCCTCCGTTATTTCAAATATGCGAAACGGTTTTTCCATAGACCACGAAAGTACAAAGTTTTTAATTGTAAAATGCGAAGGCGTTTAATTTGTGCTCTTTAGGCCGCCTTTTACCTGGCTATTTTAAAGCGTAACATTTCTTTTCAATTTATTTACAATTCGTTAACTTAAAAAGTTTGGTGGATAGATCCGGGAGGCTTACATTTGCATTACATTTTTTTTCATAAGTTTAGGTTTAGTTAGGTTAGTTAGTTTGGTTAGTTTTAGTAAAAGGACGGAACCGCCCGGTTCTGTCCTTTTCAATTTTAATGAAGTCAGTAAACCCGGAACAATTGTAATTCAAGGTTCAGAAATAAGCGAACGAATTCCATCAGCCCATATTTGATACCCTTTTTCAGTCGGATGACAGAAATCGCCGGCTATTTCACGCTGCAAAATACCATCCGGCGTAAGCATCTTTGATTCAATATTCACGAAAGTAATTTTCTGCTCTTTGGCAAAGATTTCAAGTTGTTTGTTGATCTCGTTGATCAGGATCCGGCGTGGATGTGCCGGGCTTTCTTCACGCGGCAAAACAGCCATCAGGATGATCTTCGATCCGGGAACTTTGGATCGGACACGCAAACAAACAGCATGGATCCCTTCGACAATTTCAGGTGCAGTGTTCATCCTTGCATTTTGCGTCTGGCTCGTATTGTTGGTGCCAATGTTGATTATAACTGTCCGTGGGTGAAGCCCGTCCAGTTCACCATGATCGAGGCGCCAAAGGACATTTTGCGTGCGGTCCCAGCCGAAACCGAGATTCAAAACCCGGTAATTGCCAAACAACGAATCCCAGGCTTTAGGTCCATTCGGAATTCTTGGTTTCCCGTCTGCATATTTCAGTTTGGGTTCTCCTCCCCAGAAATGGGTAATGGAATTGCCGATCAGGACAATTTCAGGATTGATAGAATCCTTTATACGAAGCACATCTGAATGGCGGACCCACCAATCGTAACTGTCATTTTCCAGTTTCGAAACCGGTACGATGGCTGAATTTGCAGGGATATCAACATCCAACGATTGATCGCCCATCAGTTCTGATAGCAGCGGTTCCATCGCCTGTGCCCACGCTTTGGCACCGGTTGGTGTAGGGTGCAGCCAATCTGCCATCATTGTCTGATTGAGTGATCCATCCATATTCAGAAACACATGGTTTACATCGGAATAGAAAATATGCTTTCCGTCAACAAGTTTGGACACAATATCAGAAGCACGTTCGAGAATTAAACGGTGCGAAGTTGGATTGGGACCTCCATAACAACCGGGGAAACAACGCAACACAATGATTTTGGTATCGGGAAGCTTTTCGCGCAAAAGCTTTACAATCGTCTCAATTCCTCCGGCCAATTGATCGGCAGTGTGGCGCGTCGGATAATTTTTCTCATCCACATTATTTGTCCCAATTTCAACTATAACCACCTTCGGCGATTGCCCGTCGAGTTCGCCGTTTTGGATGTTCCAGATCAGGTTCTCGGTGCGGTAACCACTGGTGCCCAGGTTCAGCGCTTTACGTGGTGCAAAAAACTGGTTCCAGATTGGTTGATATTCCGGTTTTTCAAAATTGTGCGTAATGGAGTTGCCAATAAAAATCAGGTCGAATTTTTCTTTTGATACAAGCGCTAATTTCTCTTCATGTCGTTTCTTAGCGTATCCTTCAACCGGAACAGCAGCAGGATTTGGACCTGCGGAAGGCATTTCAGGTTTTGCTTCCAGAAATATTTTTAGCAGTCCTGCTAATTTAGATTTTCTGTCCAGTGAATTAAAAGTTTTACCGGAAGCTTTTACACTGTCCTTCATCAGGTAAAATGTTGCCTGACCATCATATCCCTTCCATGTTTTGGTGTATTCCTGGCAGCCTTTCACCGACGCGCTATCCTCTTTGGCGGAAAATGAAGTAAAAAGTCTGGCAGTTGGATGAATGGGTGGCAGTATCGCCGGAAATACATTACCAAGGTTGGTCTCATTCAACCATGATGGACTTATAAGTATCAGATCATCTGGCTGTTCCTTTTCGTTTAGTTTTTGAACAATCCGCGCAGCAAGATGTCCGCCCGAAGCGTAACCCATGATTCCTAAATGGTTCCCGCACAAACCAAGCTCTTTTGGGTTTGTTTTAAGAAGACGGAAAGCTTTCATTGCATCGATCAAAGCAAGGTCACGAGACTTTACGTCTTTGGAAATGTGATATTCAAGGATGGCAACATCAAAACCCTCGTTATCGAGAAACAATGCAGCTTTATTACCTTCACTATTAACTTTCAGCATTTCATATCCGCCACCCGGAAGAAGTAAGATGGTTCCTTTTGGTGACTTTGACTTTGAACGCATCAAATGCAAGACCGGAGAATTGAACTGATAGACATTTCCATCAGCTCCAACCGGGTTTCCTTTTGGCAACGTTTCGCCGGAGAGGGACACATAATTTGCGAATGAAGGATTATTCTTTTGACCCGTCTGAGCCTGCCCATCGGTTTTAATCGCAATCCAGCCCAACAACAAAACACCAATCAATGAGCGGATAAAGATTTTTTTTATCATTTTAATGAATTTCAAATTGGGACCATCCTCACTTTACCGGAGTTAGCTTTCCATGCAATACAACCGGTTGTTGATCGTCAGGATTAACAACGACTTTAAAGATATAATCAGCACCTTTATCGAAAAGCTGACCGCAATTCAGATCAACGGTTGTCTTTTCATAGGGTTTCAAACCGGGAATTTTGCCAGCGGAAACTTCAATTTCCTTGTCATCTTTGGTGAAAAACACCTTAAGTTTGGTCGTTTTTGAAGCAATCTGACCAAAGTTCTGAACCTCAACTTTTAAGTTGAATCCATTGGAGTTGGCAGTGATCACCGGGAGCAGCGGCGAAAGAATGGGCTCCATGAAATTAACACCTGGCAGGCGTGCATACCCAAAAAGAAGTTTTCCATCACTTGTTTTGCCTAACATTTTAGCAGCAAATTCATCATCAGGAAAATTGTTTCCAACCGCATCAAAGGTGACAATCAAATCGGCTCCCATCTTTTCTGATTTAATCATCTTACCACCTTTACCGAAATTCACGGCTTCGGGTTCTCCGAATTGCATAGAGCTGATATCAATGTCAGTCTGAGGATTAAAACCTTGCTCGGCAGCTATCTTAACCTTGATCGTTTTCGTATTGGCAGTAATCGGGTTTTTGTCGAGAATTGTAAGTAAACGTCCCACGGTAAGTGGAATACCAATGTTCTTTGAACTATGGATATCACTCGCTTTGTCGAATTTCTTCTCAACATCAATTACTGCAAAATTGCCCTGTGTTGCCCGTCCATATTTGTCCTGAAAGATTTTCAGCCGCTCATATTTCCACCAGCCTTCTACAGTTCCGTCTTCATGTTTAGAAACACCCGGCAGGTAAGCTTCGCCTGACTCTATTTTCCAGAGAATACCATCCTTTGAGCGCTCATAGACAGCGATGCGTCCCAGCCAGTCGTTTACAATAAGGTTGTACTGCACATTGTCGCGCCAGACTACGGGATCTTCGAAATTTCCCGGCCGCTGCGGGTAAGCCCGCAATGGAATGATCTTTTTTGCAGAATCAATCCGCGTTCCTGTAACCTGGTTATAGGCAGAAAGACCTGTCTGGCTGAACCATTGACCACCTCCGCGGCAAATCATCAAGTACGATCCGTCCTCCCGTTGGGCAAAGGTAAAGTTTGAATTGCCTTCAATCAGTCGCCGGTCACGGTTCAGAAATTCGAACTTACCATATTTCCAGGGACCATTACAACCATCAGCACTATAATATCCATCAATTACATACAGAACATATCGTCCATCTTTAAGCTTGAATATTTCCGGATTGTGCCCCTTCCCTATTGTGTCTTTTACCACAAACGGTCCGAACGAATTATCGCAAACAGCATTAAAAACCGTGGAATTAGGCCATTCATTATGACCCTTGGGCGAACTTTCAGGCCAGCCACATACAAAGAGATGATACTTACCATCTTCCCCCAATTTTATATTACCTCCCCAGAAAGACCATTTTCTGTTTTCAATACCATTGTCGGTATAACGGGGCAGTACATTATCTGCCCCCCAGGTATCGCGGGTTAACTGACCTAAATTCGGCATTGGGAGAAACCTGTCCATAAACCGTCCTCCGAAAACAAGGTTGCTCCACTCCGCAGGGCGCGGACGTTCTGTTGTCTGGGCATTAACTTCAATTATTGATACGAAAAAGGTGAGCAACGCGAAAAATAAAAAATTCAATCTCATTATAATTGGAATTTATTGGGGAACTTAAGACCTGACAGGTTTTTGAAACCTGTCAGGTCTGGTCTATCAAAACAAATTTACAACTATTTAAATAGCTGCTGTGTAAAGTAATAAAGATCACTTTTCCACACCTTGAAATCGTGTACTCCCGGTTCGACGTGCCAGATATGAGGCACTTTGTTTTCTTTCAAATAAACATGAAGCCGTTGGCTAAAGGTGATCAAACCATCATGATCGCCGCAAGAGATCCATAGCAGTTTTAATGACTTGGTCGTCTCCGCAGGATTTGGAACCAAAACTTCAGGAGTCTTGGTATTTGGAGCAGATGAAAATCCGCCAATCCAGGCAAAAGTATTAAGGTTGCCCAAACCGAAGTTCAGTGATTGTCCGCCGCCCATTGAAAGACCAGCGAGTGCGCGGCTTTCGCGTTTTTTAATTACCGGATATTTCGATTCAATAAATGGGATCAGGTCATTGAGCAAGTCTTTTTCAAAAGTGGCAAACGACTGTGCTTTTTCAGGTTCAAAAACATTCCCTTCTGCCCGGTCGTTTTTCATGGCTCGACCGTTAGGCAGCACCACAATCATGGGTTTAATTTTGTTCCCGGCATACAGGTTATCGAGAATGATTTCGGGATGGCCGTTGTGCAACCACTCAAACTCATCGCCGCCAATTCCGTGAAGCAGGTACAAAACTGGATACTTTTTGCTTTTGTTGTATCCGGGAGGCGTGTAAATCAATGTAGTTCTGGTTGTACCAACTGTTTTCGACAGGTATTGAATGGTATCGAGGTTTCCATGCGCAATATTTTCACGATAAAGGTCGTAACCCTCAGGTGCTGCCGGGAAAGCTGGTTTATCATCATCGGCAAGAACAATCGCTCTTGACATGTTCCGGCGGGCCTCCTGTGCGGGTTGATCTCCGGAGTTAGCAGGTTTGGCAACATTCAAAGTTTGAGCCGTCAAAGAGTGGCTGAAACTTAATATTAGTATCGCAAACAGAAATAATGAAAATGATTTTTGGTTCATGAGTTATGTAAGTTATTTGAAGATCATTCTATGAATAAGTCATGCCACAATACCTTCAGACAGGCATTGTCAACATGACTTATTTACTAATATCCAATAATATAGGAACCTTATTTTTCCCGTTTCAATATCATCTCTGAATCACCCATCGGGGATCCGACAACCTTCATACCGATGGTGTCATCTTCCTTTAAAACACAATTATGCTTGATGATCATGTCATTAAATGACACATCGAATGAAAATACCTTTCCTTCAATTTTTGTATTTGAAATTGGCACATCACCATTTGGCGTCTTCACAACTCCGGTTAATTTATCTCCATCCATTTTAAAAACGAAAGTCATTTTCATTTCACTTCCATCGGATCCTTTCATATTAGCAACCCAGTTTCCATCAATACTTGCTGCAAAACCTGCTGTTGTAATCAATAAAAATAAACACATTGATAAAATAGTCTTCATTGTTTTAATTATTAAAGGGTTAAAAATTACTTCTTTACTGAAATGCGATAAAGTCCGGAGGCATGATGCCTGATGACAGGAGCAAATTCCTTACTGAAACTCCCTAAATTTTTGTTGTTCCAAACATCCTTAATTGTGCAATTCCCAGCGATACCAATTTGTTCGAGATTAACAGGTATTTTGATCGATTCAGTATTCACAGAATCCTGCGCATTGAATACGGCAAGGAATTTATCACCTGTTTTTGGATCATCGGCAATCCAGGCAATCAGATCGTCGTTTCTAAATAATTGCCGATTGTTCTGGCTGTGTTGATTAATGTAAAGAACCGCCTTATTGGTCAGTAATGAAAGGGTAAATTCATCGTTGTCAGGTAAATTACCACCAAACATCAAAGGTGACCGGAAGATGGAAAAGAGCGACATCATTGTCATCTGCTCGTCTTTCGAAAGTGCGCACATCCGATTATCGCCCCTTTCGGCCCTGATGCCAATCCTGCCAAGCGGAAGCATATCCGCATCGGGAAAATGTCCGTTGCCAATGTAGGGAGACCAACGGTTGCAAACTTCGAAATGCTCCTTAACCTGTTTCCAGTTATCCCAGAAGTCTCCTACAATGCGCCACATATTGGCGTGATTTTGCACATGTCCGGCATTCTCTATCGGCGTTTCACCCGGTGATGTACTTAAAACAATTTTACGACCTGTCTGGTCAATTGCTTTCCGGATCATTTCGATTTCACCCTGGTGATATGGAACCGATAGATCATCTATTTTTATAAAATCGAGTCCCCACGAAGCATAAAGATTAAAAAGTGAATTGTAATAAGCCTGTGCGCCTTCTTTCCCTGCAACAATTGTGTACATATCTTTCAACCATGGACATTGCAGTTCAGTGCTGTAGATATCCTGCGCCCTGGCGTTGCTTCCAAGGATAGGCGTGTTCTTTTTGACTGCTTCCATTGGAATTCCACGCATCATGTGAATACCAAATTTAAGTCCTTTACCATGAATATAATCAGCCAGCGCTTTGAATCCCTTACCATTGGCAGATGATGGGAATTTCAATGGACTCGGTTGTAACCGTCCGTATTCATCCATTACATAAATGGCATCTTTCTCGTTATAACCGTGCGCTTTATCATTCTCGACATACCAACGGATATCAACCACAATATATTCCCAGCCAGATTTTTTGAGGTATTTCGACATATAGTCGGCATTTGCTTTTACTTCGCTTTCTGTAACAGTCGGACCAAAACAATCCCAACTGTTCCAACCCATTGCCGGTGTCGGAGCCCATTTCAGAAAGGCAAGACTGTCGGGTTGAAGTTTGGATTGGGCATTTGAAAACCCCGCGATTAAAAACAAGAAAACGGCAATAAATAGACTTCTCATCGTTATTTGGTTATGGATATTGATTTACCCCTCAAAGCTCAAGATTAAATACCAAAGTACCAATAGCGTTCGTGATTTATGATTACCGCAAAGCTTTGCAATTGGGGAAAGCTGTTGTCAAACATGTATTAAACACAAATATTTCGATTCTCCGATTCAGAGGCTCACCTATTATAATCAATTTTAAAGAGTAGGAGCTAATTCAAAAAATATTTATACTCTTACAGACTATTTAGTCAATCAATTGGATATGGAGAAAAGAAAGAAAATATTTATCCTTTCTGACAAGAAGATTGTTATAATGATGAAAATAGATCTTAAATTAAAAATTTAATTGCAACAATGAAAAAACTAAGTGTCATCCTGACAGGCGCCACCGGAATGGTGGGTGAAGGCGTTCTTTACGAATGTCTGCATCACGCCAATGTAGAAAAGGTTTTGGTTATAACCCGCCACCCGAGTGGTTATTCAGATCCTAAACTAACTGAGATCATCCACAGCAATCTTTCCGATATTTCATCCCTGAGCGATAGGTTAACTGGCTACAATGCCTGTTATTTCTGTTTGGGTGTTACATCTCTCGGGAAAAACGAAGCCGAATATACAAAGTTAACTTACACGTTGACAATGAACTTTGCCAGGACACTTGCAACCCTCAATCCCGAGATGACTTTCTGTTACATTTCGGGAGCAAGTACAGACAGCAGTGAGAAAGGACGAACCATGTGGGCACGTGTAAAAGGCAAAACCGAAAACGATTTGATGAAACTACCTTTTAAACAGGTATATAATTTCCGTCCGGCAGGTATCATCCCATTTTTACCATTGAAGCCCTCACAAACTTTTTACAAAACATACAGGTATGTTGGTTGGCTGCTTTGGGTAATGAAAGTGATTTCTCCCAATTATGTCATCGGCTTAAAGGATTTGGCTGCCGCAATGATTAATTCTTCACTGACAGGATATTCCAAAAACTTCCTTGAGGTAAAAGATATTAAGAATTTGGCCAAAGTAAATAAATGAAGCGATTTATGTACGTAACAGCATCAGCATTCGTTCTATTTTCAATAGTAGCCTTCGTTATCCTTCAACAATCCAAATTCGGGAAACTGCCATCGGGCGACCGGTTGGAGCGGATTAAAAAATCGCCTAATTATAAGGATGGTTCATTTCAAAACCAAAGCATTACGCCTGTAATGACTGAAGGTGTCAGTTATTTTGCCATAGGTAAAGAGTTTTTTTTTGGCAAAAGGGAAAGAGTTACACCGATTGATAAAATACCTTCCGCAAAAACTGACCTGATAAACCTGGACAAGAGCAAAGATATTTTGGTTTGGTTCGGCCATTCCTCCTATTTCATACAAATTGATGGAAAAAGAATTTTAGTTGACCCGGTTTTAAGTGGCAGTGCCTCCCCCTTTTCGTTTTCAGTTAAAGCATTTAAAGGGACAGACCCATATACAACAGCTGATATTCCTGAAATTGACTATCTCTTTATTTCGCATGACCATTGGGATCATCTTGATTATGAAACGATCATGGAATTAAAACCAAAAATAAAAAAAGTGATCTGCGGACTTGGCGTAGGAGAAGATTTTGAATACTGGGGATTCGACAAGAATTCAATCATAGAGATGGACTGGAACGAGCAGGTTACATTGGATAGCAGTTTTGTTGCGAATGCCCTTTCTGCAAGACACTTCTCAGGCCGCGGATTTAAGCGGAATCAAACGCTTTGGACTTCATTTGTTCTTCAAACCCCTACAATGAAGTTGTTTATTGGTGGTGATGGCGGCTATGATAAACACTTTGCAGAAATCGGGAAAACCTTTGGACCAATTGATTTGGCGATTGTGGAAAATGGGCAGTACGACAATAACTGGAAGTACATTCACCTGTTACCGGATGATCTGGTAAAAGCGTTCCGTGATTTAAATGCCAAAAGACTTTTCACTGTTCATTCTTCGAAATTTGCATTGGGAAACCACCCATGGGACGAGCCATTAATAAAAATTACGGCACATAGCAAAGAATTAAGCATCCCATTGATAACCCCCATGATTGGCGAACAGGTGAACCTCAAAGACAGCACACAAAAGTTTTCGGAGTGGTGGGAAGGCATTAATTAATCAACAAATCATTGGCAATTGGTAACGATGAAAATTGCTCTTATTAATTGTATGACTCAATCATAGAAATAATGCGAATCAAGGGTTGTAATTTTAAACCCGAAGGGTTGTAATGATTTTAGAAAATATTGGAGAAAGCTGCTTTAAACCACGAAGTGGTGACATAAATATGTCATGCCTTCGGCATTTTAATGCTTTTTCATCCGAATTAGCTATAATCCTATCATGCCTTCGGCATTATCATCTTAATTATTTTTCAACTCTTGATTCTATGAATAACAAATCCTAAGAATCAATTATTTGAGTAAAATCATTTTTCTGACTAAAAATCTGACAGAAATTCAATATTTTCGGGGATTCATACTGCTACATCAACCAATACTATGAGAAAACTTATTTTATCAATCTTCCTGATCGGAATTCTGAACATCAACTCGCACAGTCAGAATACGAATCATTCTTTTACCTTAGCAAAAAACGAATTCCTGCTCGATGGTAAACCCTTCCAGATCATATCAGGTGAAATGCATCCGGCACGCATTCCGGTTGAATACTGGCGGCACCGTATCCAGATGGCCAAGGCGATGGGTTGCAACACAATTGCAGCCTACATTTTCTGGAATTACCACGAATCGGAACCGGGGGTATTCGATTTTCAAACGGGTAACCACAATATCGCAGCGTTCATCCGCATCGTTCAGGAAGAAGGAATGTTTCTGATGTTGCGCCCGGGACCCTATGTTTGCGCCGAATGGGAATTTGGAGGATTACCTTCCTATTTGCTTCGAATCCCGGATATCAAGGTGCGCTGCATGGATCCACGATATACGGAAGCGGTTGAACGTTACATCAAAACACTCGCACTTCAGGTAAAGGATTTACAGGTTACCAAAGGTGGTCCCATCCTGATGGTTCAGGTTGAGAATGAATATGGCAGTTTTGGTAACGACCGGACCTATATGAAATGGCTTCAGGAAGTGTGGAAGAAAAGTGGCATTGAAGTCCCCTTTTATACGTCGGATGGAGCAACACCTTTTATGCTTGAAGCCGGATCGTTGCCCGATGCAGCCATTGGACTCGACCCTGCCGCCAACGAATCGGACTTTGCCGAAGCAACCAAAGCCAATCCGAATGTTCCTTCTTTTTGCAGCGAATTGTACCCGGGATGGCTTACCCATTGGGGAGAAAAATGGCAACGCCCCGATACAGCAGGTCTGATCAAGGATGTCAAATGGCTGATGGATAACAAAAAATCATTCAACTTTTATGTGATACACGGTGGGACGAACTTCGGTTACTGGGCAGGTGCCAATGCTTTCAGTCCGACCCAATACCAGCCAGATGTAACCAGTTACGACTACGATGCCCCCATCAACGAGATGGGACAAGCAACTCCAAAATATGTTGCATTGCGTAATCTATTGGCGAAGTATCAACCCGCAAAACACAAATTACCGGCAGTTCCTGCGCAGATGCCAGTGATTGAAATACCTGAAATCTCATTTACTGCATCAGCTTCTGTCTGGGAAAATCTGTCTGTCGCTATTCAATCGCCACAGCCAAAGCCAATGGAAATGTTTGGTCAGAAAGCAGGTTTCATCCTTTACCGCACCAACCTGATTGGTCACAAAAAGGGAAAACTACGCATTACTGAACTGCATGACTATGCAACGATCTTCGTTGATGGGAAATACATTGGCAAACTCGACCGCAGTAAAGCGGAAAATATCATCGAATTGCCTGCCTCAACCTCGGCGAATCCGCAACTTGATATTCTTGTTGAAGGGATGGGACGCATCAATTTTGCTGAATACATGATCGACCGAAAGGGAATTACAGAACGTGTGTCGCTCAATGGAATGACATTAATGAACTGGCAGGTTTTCACCCTTCCGTTCGACGAATCGTATGTTGAAAATCTAAAATTTGCCCCTACAGCCGCTTCTCTACCAGGGAACTTCTTCAAGGCAGAATTCCAACTGAATGCAACCGGCGATACTTATATTGATATCAGTCAATGGGAAAAAGGGTTGGTCTGGGTAAATGGTCATAACCTTGGAAGATATTGGAATATTGGTCCGCAAAAAGAACTGTATTGTCCGGCTCCATGGTTGAAAAAGGGAAAGAATGAGATCGTGATTTTCGATATGCATTTGCTAAGTCCAAAAACAGTGAAAGGGACAAAGAATCTTAGCGACTAAAAATGGAAAAGCATACCATCCGGCTTCACCCCATTGGAAAAGAATTGCAGGTCAACGATCAGACGCCTTTGATTGACGTGCTTCATGAATTCGGCATTGAGTTTCCATGTGGCGGCAAAGGGACCTGCGGAAAATGCAAGGTACGATTGCTGGATGGTGAAATAGCAATTACTGAGATTCACGGGCAGAAACTTGAACAACTGGGTCTTTCGTCTGACTGGCGGCTCTCCTGTTACAGCCTTTGTACGAATGACATCACGCTTGAAATTGAGCAATTTAATCACCTGATCCTCGCTGACGAAAGCGAATTTGAATTCTCTCCCCGCGAAGGTTTCGGAATTGCGGTCGATCTGGGTACCACAACAATTGTGGCTCAACTGGTAGATTTATCATCCGCAAAGGTATTGGCAGTGGAAACAATGCTGAATCCGCAGGTTAAATTCGGAGCCGACCTGATTTCAAGAATTCAGGCCTGCCTGGATGGAAATTCAACTGAAATGACAAACATCGTCCGTTCGTCAATTGGAACGATGATCATGCTGATGCTTAAAAAATACGACGTCAGACTTCAAAAAATAATAATGGTTGGAAACGCTGCGATGCAGTTAATATTCAGCAACTGCGATGTTACACCACTGTCGGCCTATCCATTTCACATCAACAATCCGGGACTAAAAACTTTTAAGCCGGAAGAACTGGGATGGGATTTCGATGTCAAAGAAAATGTGCAGTTTTATCCATCGATCGGAAGTTTTGTGGGAAGCGATATCCTTGCCGGAATAGCGGCAACCGGCTTACACCAAAAAGAAAACTATACTGCACTGATTGATTTAGGTACCAATGGTGAAATTGTGATCGGGAATAAAAACCAGGTCGTTTGCGCCTCAACAGCAGCAGGCCCCGCTTTTGAAGGAGCCAATATTTCAATGGGAATGCGTGCAGTTACGGGTGCGATTTCGTCATTGCACCTGGTTGATGGGAAGATAGAAGCGAGTGTGATCGGGAATACGGCGCCCAAAGGAATCTGCGGAAGCGCATTGATTGACGCCATTGCCATCCTCCGGAAAATGGAACTGATTGGCATATTTGGTGAAATCAATTCGGGAGAATCACAAATAACAATTGCCGGTAAAGTGATCCTGACACAGCGGGATATCAACGAATTTCAGCTTGCGAAAGCTGCCATTGCAGCGGGGCTTACAATTTTAGCCAAAAGTCTTTCAATCGACCTTACTGATATTGAGGAAATATACATCGCTGGTGCATTTGGCAGTTATATCAACATTGAAAATGTGGTCGAAACAGGAATGATTGAACTCCCGGCTGAGAAGATTCACAAAATGGGTAATACGGCACTGATCGGTGCGAAAATGTTTCTGTTTTCCGATATGGGAATTGCTGATAAAATACTGGCAAAAACAAGGCACATCAGTCTCGAAGCAGATCCCGGTTTTCAGGATATTTACGTCGACAAATTGTTATTCCCTTAATGGTTCATCAGCAAAATAAATCATCGTTTTAAATAACAGATGATAGATTGTCAATTCTAAAGCCCTTCTGCAGCCGGCATCTGTCGAAGGGCTTTTCTACGTATCAAGGTTTTGTTTTTGTACTTTGCGGAACATCGCTGATCACGACATCAAACCCCCATTCAGAAAGCTTTTTCTCCTGGCCCTTGTACATTCCCAGCAAGATACCTCTTACACTTGAAATTGTGGAATAAACGGTTCCAGTGGTTTTTGAATTCTGAGTTGAGTCGGTGCCAAGACTCAATCCTGCCTGCTGATTCAAAAGTTCAGCCTGATCATGCAGCTTTTTCGCCTCAGCCCGCCTGGCTTTGGCATCATTCAGATTCTTCGCGAATGTTTCCATATCGAGTCCATTTAACGGACTTTTTTCACCCAATTCGACATGTTTTTTCAACACATCTTCACTTGTAGTAATAAGGTCTTCTGCCTTATGTACTGAAATGTCAACTTTTACAGTTGTTTTCATATTTTTAAATTATTTAAATTTACATTTTGGTTCAGTCTACTATACGTCAGACTGTTGTGACGTGAAAATATATAGTGCCGGAATTTTCAGAAAAAGGAAAACGGTGTTCGGCCAACCAAAAAACAATCGTTGAGTTTGGGATGAATCGCCCGGAGATCGGGTCGCAGCGCCTTGAAATAGAGCTGCAGCGTCCGGAGATCGGGTCGCAGCGCCTTGAAATAGAGCTGCAGCGTCCTGAGATTGGGTCGCAGCGCCTTGAAATAGAGCTGCAGCGCCCTGAGATTGGGTCGCAGCGCTTTGAAATTGAGCTGCAGAGCCCTGAGATTGGGTCGCAGCGCTTTGAAATTGAGCTGCAGAGCTCTGAGATTGGGTCGCAGCGCTTTGAAATTGAGCTGCAGCGGCCGGAGATTGGGTCGCAGCGCTTTGACATTGAGATGCAGAGTTATTACCAGTAATGGCAAAAACCGGAATATGAATTCCGATGTTGAACAGGTTTGTTGGTCAGGTAATGTAATCATGCTTTTAAATAAAGTATTAATTAATAATGGATCTAAATCAATTCACCATAACATTTTACCGTTGGTATACGTTTTTAACCAATTTTGTTACTACAATTTAATAAATATTTCAAATATTTTTTTATTAATACATGATTGTCAGGTGAGGTGAAGAAACAGTGATTTGGCAGTTAAAATAAACAGATCAAAAATTTCGGCTTCTACCGATTTTTTCATAGGTTTGCCTGACCGTTAAGGAACACGAAAGCTTGCCACCGGCAAAAAACACCTTATTCAGAATCAAAAAAATGGAAGAGATTAACCGCAGATCGTTTGTAAAAAAATCGGGAGCAATTGCCGGAACTACCCTGGCTGCATCAATGATTCCCTGGACCGTTAGTTGCAGTAGCCCTGCTGATAGAATCGGGGTGGCGCTGATTGGTTGCCGAAGCATGGGATTCACCGACTTAAAAGCTTTTTTGGCTGAAGAGAATGTCGATTGCATTGCCATGTGCGATGTCGATAAAAAGATCCTTGAAGAGAGGGCAAACGAGATTGAGAAACTGAAAAGCAAACGGCCACAGGTTTTCGCTGATTTCCGCAAATTACTTGAATTAAAAGAGATCGATGTTGTTATCATAGGAACACCCGACCACTGGCATGCTTTAATAATGATGATGGCACTCGAAGCCGGAAAGCACGTTTACGTTGAAAAACCGATGGGTCATAGCATAGAAGAGTGCCTGATGATGGTAAAAGCTGCCGCAAAATATCCCAAACAAAAAGTACAGGTTGGAATGTGGCAACGGAGTTCGAAACACTGGTTCGATGCATCGGAATATGTACAGTCCGGAAAGCTTGGCGATATCAACCTGGTCAGGGCATGGATCTACAAAGGAATGGGCGAGCCTGTTCCTGCACAACCCGATGGTATTGCACCTGATTATGTCGATTACAACATGTGGCTGGGGCCTGCCCCGCTGCGTCCTTTCAATAAAAACCGCTTTCATTACGACTTCAGGTGGTTTTGGGATTATGCAGGTGGTGCAATGACCGACTGGGGTGTTCACCTGCTCGACTTTGCCATTTATGGAATGAATGCCGGTTATCCCGAATCAGTCTCTCCCGGAGGTGGAAATTTTCTGAACAAAGGAGTGATCGAAACACCGGATATCCAGCAGGCTTTATATAACTATCCCACTCATACAATGATCTGGGAATGTGGTTTGATTCCACGTTTAGGGCCTTATGGTATGCATCACGGCGTTTCATTTACAGGAACCAAAGGGACCTTGATTGTCTCGAGAAACGGCTGGATGGTGAACTCAGAAGTGAGCAACAAGGACAGTAAAAAATTCATTGCAGATGTTGCGTTGCAACCTGCTATAGGTGGTTTAAAGGAACATGTACAGAACTTCCTGAACGGAATCCGGAAAGGGGAAAAACTAAATGCACCGGTAGAAGTTGGCGCTAAAACCGCGATTATCTCTGAAATGGGAAACATCGCTTACCGTGCAGGTAACTTATTACACTGGGACGCCACCAATATGAAATTCACAGAAGAAGAAGCCAATAAATTCACAAAGCTTACTTACCGCGAACCCTGGAAACTTCCGGTTCTCTGATAAAGGCATATTGATATAAAAGGAAAACCATCTGATGTAAAAAATCGGATGGTTTTCTTTTTTGATTCTATTTGGGGTCTGCTTTAAAACTCCGTGAGGAGTTTAATTTGAATCGAAGATCAGCGAAGCGAATAACCCCAGTGTAGCTTGCGGAACTGGGGGGTTGAGAACAAAACAATTCCCCAACCCCGAAGTGGGTTGAACATTAATATAATATACCATTATGGCAGAAGTTTCGCTATGCGGCGCATACAGCAATTTATTTCAATTTAGCTTTGCAGATGCGCCTTTTCTGTCCCTTTATCGCTTTCCCCGGGTTGCGTCGTTCCTCCTTACCCGGGGTTATTCACATTTAACCCTTTCAGGGTAAAAAAACAGCATTACAGGCATACATCCACATCGCTCTTTCTCTTACACCCGCTTGAAGGGTTTGCAACCGCTTCAAGGGCTGGGTCTCCACGGCTCTCCTTCTCTCCCTCTCCAAGGTCTATCTGATAGAGAACGAATAACTTCCGGACTTCAGGTTCATGATGTTAACACCACCTACCTGCGAAACTGTTTTAACCGATTTATTCTCTGACAATGCCTTCCCACCTTCCTGAATCTTATCACCTTTCAACGACAATTCACCGGTGCTGTTTGGAGGAATCGTTACTTTATATTCGATCTTTTTACCTGTTCTTTTCCAGGAAGAGACAATCATTCCATAAGGTCCCTGGTGGCTTGCTTCGAAGCTGTTGAGCCCTTTCACAAAATCGGGTTTCAGTACCACATTTTTAAAACCAGGTTGCTTTTCGTCTGTATATATTCCGCCCAGTGATTTATAAAACCAAGCTCCAATCTCTCCAAACATGATGTGGTTCAGAGAAATGTCTGACTTCGAATCAATCGGCCAGTTCTCGTACAACGTGGTTGCCCCGTTTACAATCCACCATCCCCACGAAGGGAAAGTTTTCTGCAAAGCCACTTCATAGGCAAGATCGGCATAACCATTTGCACTTAAGGCATTCAGAATCGTCTTTGTCCCAAGTAAACCGACATCAATGTGTTTTCCATCAGCAATCACACGTTTTGCAAGATTTTCTGCGACTTTGCTTCTCAACGCTTCAGGTACAATTCCCCAATGAAGCGGTGCACTCAATTCTGTCTGGAAGCCACTTGCATAGATTCCAGTCTCCTTGTTAAGGTATTTTGAATTAATTGCATCTTTAATTTTTACTGCCAACGTATTGTACTTTTCAAAATCAGCTTTCTTACCCAACAAATTGGCTGTTTTGGCAAGAATGGAAGCATCCGTATAATAAAAGATTGAAGATGTCAGCTCTTTTGACGCCTTTGATTTAACAGGAATCCAGTCGCCCAGACCCCAATCGGTTAAACCCAACGGACTAATCTGGGTAATATGGTCGACATAACGACGCATGTTGTCATAACAATCGCTGAGTACTTTCGTATCTCCGTAAAAAAGGTAAATATTCCATGGGATGATTGCAATCGTGCTGGTCCAGTCGGGACCATTTGCCCAGGTGTAACCCCATCCGCTTGTCGGGATGATGGCGGGAAGAACACCGTTTGGCTGCTGCTCGTCGCGATGATCAGCCATCCATTTTTCGTAGACGGTGATACCATCGAAATTGTAGAGTCCAACCTCGATTGCGGTGTGAGCATCACCGGTCCAGCCGTTCTTTTCGCGTTGAGGGCAGTCTGTCGGGTATCCGAATAAATTCGACAAATAGGATGCATTGGTCGCTTTCCAAATCTTGTTCAGGATTGAATCGGACGATTGAATATGGCCAACAACTGGCACATCGCTATGCATAAAATAGCCGGTCAGACTTTCCAGCTTCAGTTCTACCGGTTGGTCACTGGTTACCTCAACATACTGAAAACCCTTGTAATTAAAGGAGGGTTTAAAGATCTCCTCCCCCTCTCCCCTCAATGTATATATATCTGTTCCAAACGGATCAAGCTGATCAGTCGGACGGTAATGCGCATCAATATTCGACTGATCGACCATTCCATTTGCAAGAAGCCGCTCTCCATGTTTTAACCGGATGATTGTTCCTGCCGGGCCATTCACTTTTAACTGACTAACACCTGCAATATTCCTTCCCAGGTCAAAAATGTAATGTGAATCGTTTATTTTCGTCATCTTTTTAGCTGGAATCACTTCTACATCGCGGATCGGCTGAAGTGCCTGGGCAACAATATTTGCAGATGGAGTGCCCACAGGAATTGAGTTTTTCCAATTCGAATCGTCGAATCCGGTTGTATTCCAACCTGCATGTGCCAATCTTCCATCTACATGTTCACCAGTATAAATACTGTTAAAAACGACCGGACTCAAAGCTGTTTTCCAATCTGTTCCGGATGTGATGGTCTCCTGAGAGCCGTCGGAATAGGTGATCTGGATGTCCATGCAAAAACTGGGGCGTGCACGCCACGGAGCCTCATCGAAATACCAAACAGCCGTCGACTGGTGATTGTACCAACCGTTTCCCAGCAAAACGCCGACCGCATTTTTCCCCTCTTTCAGCATTTTGGTAATATCATGCGTGAGGTAAAGCGTCCGGCGATCAAAACGTGTATACATCGGATCGAGCCGGTGATTTCCAACTTTCTCGCCATTCACATACAATTCGAACAATCCGGCTACGGCAATATAGGCCCTCGCCGAAACAACTTTCTTTCCTGCACTAAACTCAGTACGAAAATACGGTGCCGGTTTTAACCTGATATCACGCGTATCGGAGATCCAGGTTCCCTTCCAGTTTTCCATCTTCATCATTCCGGTTTCGAAACTTGCCGGAACAGAAACTGATGATGGATTTCCAGCTGCATCATAAACCCTTACCTGCCAGAAATAACGCGTAAAAGGCTCCAGCGGCGAACCATTGTATTCAACGTGCATCGCGGAGGAGGTGACTTTTCCTGTGGTCCATTTATCGCCGACACCGGAACTTACTTTCAATGAATCGGTTCCAACAATCAGTTCGTAAGCGCTTTGAGCAGCCTCGGGACGTTCATCGGTCATTATCCAGGTCAACCGGGGCCGGTGAGAATCGATACCGATCGGGTTCACAAGGTATTCGCATCGCAAGTTACCGGTTCCGGAACCTGCTACCGTAAATTTTTGAGTTGAAAGCAAAACTGCCAGCAAAAGAATAAGGTGTATTGTAATTCTCATATACTTATAATAATTAGTATGGTTTTCCAACTTCAATAATACCTATTTTTAATCGATTATCATCAGGTTACTTTGGGAAAATGGTCATAAAGATTTGAACTAAATATTTTGAAAAAACTCTGAAGACAACTATCCTGTTTTTAATACATTCCGGTTCAGCCTTAACCAACGGTACTGAAAAGAGGTTACATTTGCCCGGTAACGTTATACGAAAGTAGCAGATGGAATTTCAATTCAAGACAATTGACATCCTGGAGGAAAAATCCTTTTCAGTTCAAAAACAACGATATGAAGAATATTCGGTCATTCATGCACATAAAAACTATGAGCTTAATCTGATGACATTGGGTTGTGGTAAAAGAATAGTAGGTAATAATATATCTTCGTTTGAAAATAATGACCTGATTTTGATTGGCCCCAATTTGCCGCATAACCGGATTTTAAACGGACCAGAAAGAATCAATCCTCCTGAATGCCTGATACTCTATATCTCTGAAAGGCTGATCAACAATGATTTAATGCGAATAAAGGAACTTGAAACCATCCTACAGCTTTTTATTCGGGCAATGAGTGGATTGGCCTTTAAAGGCGATGGAGTTAAGCAGGCAGAACAAAAAATTACGCAATTGGCAGAGCTGCAAGGTACTGATGGTTTCATTGCGTTGATTCAGTTGCTGAAAAGTTTGACGGAAATCGAAGGACAGGAATTACTTTCACTCTCACCGGAACTACTGGATAGTCATTACAAAGATCTTGACAAGATTAAAATGGTTTATGATTTTGTCCTTCGTAATATACATAATCCCATCACACTCGACCAAGTTGCAGGATTGCTGCATATGGCTCCCGGATCGTTTTCCCATTTTTTTAAGAAAAGGACAGGAAAATCTTTTTTGCAATACGTAAAAGATATCCGCATAAGCACAGCTTCCAAAATGCTATCCAACACAGAGAAACCCATTGCTCAAATTTGTTTGGAAAGCGGTTATAACAACGTAGCGAATTTCAATTTTTACTTCAAGAGTCTTATGAAGATGACCCCTTCGGAATACCGCAAAACCTTCAGGTAAAATTTTTGTGATAATTTGTTAATGTTCTCTAATTTTTTTAGATACTTTATAAAATATTTAAATATCTTTACCGGCGTTTTCCAGATCCTTAATTAACTTATCTTTTTATTTAAAGATGAATTTATGAATCAGCCTTCTAAACCAGAGAAACGGAACATTTCAACAACCGACCTGAATAAAATCAGGCAGAAAAAAAAGATACTCAGCCTACTGCACTCCAATGGACACACGTCGGCTACTGAACTTGCCAAATTGCTTAAGATAAGTTTGCCAACGTGCATCGTTTTATTGAACGACCTGATCACATCAGGTTATTTGAAGAACATTGGAGTTGGCGAATCAAGCGGAGGAAGAAAACCCTCCCTGTACGGATTATCAGAAGATGTCTTTTATGTAATCGCCTGCGATTTTGCGCGTTACTCTGCGAATATTGCAATTTTTGATTGCTACAATAAGTTTGTTACGCCGGTTGTTCAAATCGACACGCATATTGACGATCCGCTGCTGGCAGATAAATTGTACGTGGGTGCAATGAAGTTGATGTCAGATCATGGAATTCCCGAAGAAAAAGTTTTTGGGTTGGGAGTCGATATGCCAGGGTTGATCAATTCAAGAACGGGTATCAACTATACAATTAAAGATAAAAAGCGCCAGAACATCGGCCGCGATCTGAAGCAGAAGTTCAATAAGCCGGTTTACATCGATAATGATGCCAGAATGCACGCACATGGCGAGTTTCAATTTGGTGCAGCTAAAAATTACAAAGATGCCATTATCATTCACTGGAGCTGGGGACTTGGGCTTGGAATCTTTGTGAACGGACAGCTTTATAGCGGAAAGAATGGCTTTGCCGGTGAATTCTCTCATATTCCGATGGTTGAAAATGGAGAATTGTGCATTTGCGGAAAACGCGGATGTCTCGAAACCATTGCTTCCTCAAATACAATTATGAAACGGGTAGCACAAGGATTCGAAGACCAGGTAATATCCTCATTGATCAATCAATTCCAGGATCATCCTGAAAGGGTTACACCAGAGGATGTTATTCTTTCGGCACGAATGGGCGATGAATTTTGTATTGCGATCCTGAACGAAATCGGGACTGCGATGGGCAAGGGACTTTCGTATATCATTCAATTGTTGAATCCTGAAGTGATCGTATTAAGCGGACCACTTTCAAAAGCCAAACAATACGTTTTGTCACCAATTCAGCAATCCTTAAACCGCCTTTGTCTCGAGAAGATTTCTGAAAGCACACCTATATTTATCTCTGATATGGGCGATCAGTCAGCTTTACTTGGGTCTTCGGAGATGATCTTTCAGAAAGTTTTTACCGAAATGAATTTTACGGAACTCATTCTGCAGGAAAACTAGGCCAAGAATCTGAATAACAATTAATAAAAAACACCAAACCAATGTATATAATTCAACTAAAACTTTTAATCACAAAACATTAAAGCCAACTCAATATCCCGCGTTTTGAAGCAAAATGAGGGCCTTCCTTCGTATAAATCCACAGGTACGAAGTCGAAGATTAAAAATACTGTGGTCCAATTATTTTTTTAAAAATTCAAGTTTAATAAAAATTAGAAACTTATGCGAAAGATTTTACTATTGACGGTCATGTTCATTTCGCTGATTGGAAATGTAATGGCCCAGCAAACGGTATCCGGAACTGTTGTTTCCGAAACTGACGGACTTGGTATACCGGGCACTACCGTATTGGAAAAAGGGACTACCCATGGTGCCCTAACCGATAACGATGGGAAATATTCCATCAAGGTCACTTCTGAAAAGGCGACACTTGTTTTCTCATTTATCGGGATGAAAACAGTTGAAGAAGTTGTAAACAATCGTCCGGTTATTAATGTAAAAATGGCTTCCCAGGATATTGGTCTTGATGAAGTTGTTGTTACCGCGCTGGGTATTAAGCGTGAAGCAAAGAAACTAGGCTACGGTGTTACCGAAGTGAAAGGCGATGAGTTGGCAGTTACAAATACAACCAACCCGGTACTTGCACTTCAGGGTAAATCAACCGGGATGAGCATCGGAGCTTCAGATGGTGGTCTTTTTGGTAATTCAAAAATCCAGATCCGTGGTGTTTCGACCTTGAATTCAAACAGTAACCAGCCAATTTTCGTAATTGATGGTGTTATCATTGATAACAGTGTTTCGAACGAGAGTGCTGACTGGGCAGCCAGTGCAAACGACTTTGGAAACCAGTTGAAAAACCTGAACTCAGATGATTTTGAGTCGGTATCCATTCTTAAAGGCGCAGCTTCGACTGCACTCTACGGTTCGCGTGGTATGAATGGTGCTATTGTCATCAAAACAAAGGATGGAGCCGGATCAAAAGGTATTGGCGTGAAAGTTTCTCAGAGTGTTGGTATTGATGTAGTTTACAAACAACCAGCTATTCAGTATGAGTACGGAACAGGCGCAATTGCCGGTTATGTCGATTTCGGCGAAAAGGATGCGAATGGAAGATATTACCAGTTTGCTCCAATGACGCAGTATTATAAGAACGACAAAGGGATGATGACAAAAATTGGTCACCCATGGCAAGGTACGGCTTATGGTCCTAAATTCGACGGACAACCTATTGAGGATTTCGACGGTTCTATTTCGAAATACTCGCCTGCAAGAAACAATATGCTTGATGCATACAATACAGGTGTCAATAGCAATACGAATGTATCAATCAGTGGAGGAAACGATAAGGGCACTTTCTTCCTGTCGGATTCATACAATAAACGTACAGGAACAACTCCTAACAGTGAATTCACCAAAAATTCTATTCTGCTTACCGGATCATACAAGTTAGCTAAATGGCTGAGAGCGGAAGCTTCCATATCGAATACAATGTCGAAACCAAAGAATCCGGCAAACGATCTTTCAGAAGCGTTCCTTGATGGTAACCTGGAAAACTGGTACGATACAAAGAAATGGAATAAACCCGAAGTCTATCAGGCGCCTCACGGTGGTTTACCTTCTTCTGCTTACGGCGATAAATATGCCAATGTTCCACTCAACGATCTTTGGTTCAGATACAACCTGAATCAAAACATGAGGAATGAACAGGTAACACGTACAATTGTTAGAGTTAGTGCAGATTTTGCACCCTGGATTTCTGTAACTGCGGAAGGTAACATGAACTATTATACGGTATCATCTGAAGTGAAAAACCTTGGAATGGGTTATGCCAACGAAGGTGGTGACTATTCTCTGGGACATACGACAGATTTGAGCCGCACAGCAAAAATCACGGCGAACATGAACAAAACATTCGGTGATTTTACAACCAGCCTGATCGTTGGAGGTGAACTTTGGGACCAAAGGAAAGAAAACACGCGTGTCTGGACCGATGGTGGATTGATTGTTCCTGGAAAATTCTTCCTTGGCAATTCCAAAAAAACGTTGGGATCTGAAGGAAGTGTAAGCGGAACCAAACAGATCAATTCGATGTATGCCTTGTTTAGTGCAGGTTGGAAAAATCAGTTGTTTGTTGATATTACAGGCCGTAACGACTGGTCTTCTGCACTGGTTTATACCAATGGAACAGGAAACTTCTCTTATTTCTACCCTTCCGTAAGTTCATCATGGATATTTAGCGAGACATTTAAATTGCCGGAGTGGGTTTCATTGGGAAAAACCCGGTTATCATGGGCACAGGTTGGTAATGATACAAGTCCGTATTTTATTAACAACGGTTATTCAATTGGGAACTACGACATGGGCAACGGATCGTTTGTTTATACAAATGCCAAATCGACAATGCTGGTTGATCCAAGCGTCAAACCCGAAAAGAAAAATTCATTCGAAGCCGGTTTAGATTTCAGGGTTTTCAATAACCGTGCTGGTATTGATGTTTCATACTACAACGAAACCGTTAATAACCAGATTAGTACTATTCCAATACCTGCCGAATCAGGCTACAATTCAATGTTAACGAATGTCGGTTCGCTTACGAACAAGGGAATCGAACTTTCTTTACGTGTTGTTCCGGTCAGAACCCGCGCTTTTGAATGGGAAAGTACTTTTAACTATTGGAAAAACAAAACGATGATCTCCAACCTTCGGCCAGAAGTTGGTGAATACAAGACCCTTGGTGGCGATATTCAATATGGAAACTTCCGTGTTGGTTCCGCAGCATTTGAAGGCGGTGAATACGGTGTTTTAATGTCGGATACAAAACCATTGGAATGGAGTAATACTTCTGACGCTAATGATCCGCGCAACGGGATGAAAGTTCTTACATGGAGCGACACACGCAGAGGCGCTTATTACACAAGAAGTAACAAAGTTGAAAAAGTAGGTAAGATTCAACCCGACTTTGAAGGTTCATGGAACAATCAGTTCAAATACAAGAACTTTTCATTGGATATTTTAATTGATGCCCGCTACGGTGGTAACATTGCTTCCTATTCGAATAAATACGGTACTGCTAACGGATATCTCGAAACTTCGTTGTATGCCAGGGATGCAGCGCATGGTGGTGTAGCATGGACAACTAATTACGGTGATTCAAAAGGTCAGCAATTTGTTGATGGTGTGATTCCGGACGGAGTTTTCGCAACAGGTCAAAAGGTGACTACGCCAAATGGTGTTAGTCAGGATGTAGGTGGTTTAACCTATAAGGAAGCCATTGCAAAAGGATATGTTGAACCCACACATGCCAGTTATTTTACTTACAGAAATAACTCATGGAGCACAGGCGTAGTCAATCCGGACTGGTTTAGCGAAGTGAAATACATCGCGCTGCGAAATGTTACAGTGAACTACACACTTCCTGTTTCTTTGGCAAGAAAGATCAGGGCAAATTCACTGGTTGTTGGATTTAATGCACGAAACCTTTGCTATTTGTATAACTCACTTCCTAATGATTTGAATCCTGAAAGCTTCAGGGGAACTACGAGTACAGAAACTTTCCGCGAACGCTCATTCAGTCCGTACACGGCTTCTTATACAATGTCTCTTACTGTAGGTTTTTAATACTTTAAAAATAAGCTAATATGAAAAATACATTTAAAATAGTATTTGCATTGATTTTCATAGTGGTATGGGGATGCGACAAACAAAAATTTGCAGACTTAAATTCAGACCCGTCAACCATTTCAACGCCAGACCTCAGGTTCTCGGTAACTACCGCAATAGATAATATGTACCAGAACGATTACACAACCTGGTTCTATAATAACTTCCAGTACATCTATCCCTGGACCCAGGTCACTTCCATGCAAGGCGGAAATACTTCCGACTTTGTCACAATGGGTCCCTCTGCGAGCTATAATATCTATGCCAGTTTATTTCCTCAAACGCTTGACGTTAGAGATCGCATCGATAAAATGGGTGATGTAGAAAAAGCTTCTTATCAGTCGATAAAAGCTGTTACATATGCCATTCAGATTTTACCGGCAATGCACAATACCGACAACTATGGCTCATTGGTTTACACACAGGCTGGTAAGGCACCATACACCAACCCGCCATTGTTGACTCCATTATTAGACAACCAGCAATTGTTATTTACAACTTGGTTAAAAGAACTCGACGGAGCAATTGCTATACTTTCAACTGCAAAAGATCAGGTTACTTTAGGAACCCAGGATATTGCCTACGGTGGCGATTATGCAAAATGGGCTAAATTTTGTAACCTTTTGAAACTGAAAATTGCAGCACGTCTTGTAAATCAGGATCGGCCGCAGGCACTTAAGATTGCAGCCGAAGTTGGTGCTTCAGCTGCCGGATACATGGATGGTTTAGGAGATGATTTCGTTTACCAAAAAGGGGTAAAATACTACGGAACCGGAAACGGCATGTGGATTGGTTATGCCGGCAAAAATCTGGTTGATTTTTTGGTTAGCAACAGAGATCCCCGCTTACGTTTTGTTTTCGAGAAAAACGGATTCAATGCGGAGGTCGTTCAGGCTTTCCTCGACGCAGGTAAAGCATTACCTCCTTACGTTGCGCAATATGTGAATGTTGATGCAAACAAGAAGTTTACCGGATGGAAAGCTCCGGGAGAACCTTGGGTACGCTACTTCGGTGCACCACTATCACCTGATGCAAAACAAGATCCTGTAAACAATATTTATTTCAACCAAAATGAAACGAATAAATTGACAGTGGGAAGTGTGCAAAAAACTTATGCATCAACCTCTCTTTATTCAGAAAAGCTGGTTCGTACATCTTACGATTACACCTACCCAACCAAACCAGGTGGCCGGGTAATCGAACTTAAAGACAACGATCCGGGGTTAAATGTTATTCTTGGTACTTCAGCTGAAACAAATTTATTATTGGCTGAATTTAAATTGCTGGGAGCAACTTTACCAAAATCTGCACAGGACTATTTGAACCAGGGTGTTACATTATCCATCCAGAGAATGGATGCTTTAGCTAAGAACAACCAGATGCCTTACTATAACAGCGATCCTGTTTATACAAGCGTTGATGACGCAGCAGCTGCTTCAACTAAATTGCGCAGCACTGAAGTTGCTGATTTGTTGGCGAAACCTATCTGCAACCTTGCTACTGATGGTCTTGAAAAAGTTTACATCCAACAATACATCAACTACATGAATACTCCAGGGGATGTTTGGACAACTGTACGTCGTTCAGGTGTTCCGAAGAAAGGAAGTGCTTATCTTGCCTGGGAAAATTTCACTGTTAGTGGTATCGAGATTGTAGTGCCACGCCGGTTTGTCCTTGATACACCGGGTAAAGACGACATCAATTATACAAACAAAATGTCAGCAATTACTGAACAGGGAATTACGCCAACTGTAAAAGACCCGATAAAATTAAATACTGAAAGATTCTGGTTTGACAAACTGGATCCACAGTATGGAATGGGACCAAAATAGTTAAATTATTATTTTTTAATCGATTGCACGAGACCGTCTTACCTGAAGTGAGGCGGTTTCTATTTTAAACTCAATTGTATTAAAGCAGAATTTTTATCTTTATCGAATAAAATCTCCAACCCCCCGAAAAACGAACATGAGAAAACTAATAATGATCGCATTGCTGAATATTTTTGTCAGTCAGAGTTTTGCCAGTCCAAAAAAATTACCCGAAATCGTTAAAGTAACTTTTCAGGTTGTCGTAAATGGAAAAACGCGTCCGGAAGGAGCCAAAACTATGCTTTTATGTTCTCCTGTAGCATCAAAATCGTGGACTGAAAATGATTCCAAGAAACTTCTCCCGACGATCGCAAAAGAAACAAGTTATATTGATTTTGAAACAAAGAAAACTTTCCAGGTTGCCCGTTTTTCGAACGGCACAATTATCAATACGCCATTGGCTTTTTCGGAATATCCTGTTTTAACAGAAACCAACGAGACGGCTGTTATTCTTGGCTTTACCTGTAAAAAATTAAAAACTTCACTTCGCTCAAACGCCATTGATATCTGGTACACGACCCAACTTGGCGTAAAAGGTACACCATCTATGGCATACGGAATTCCGGATGCATTAATATTGAAGATCGTCAGAAATGGTAATTATGAAATTGTCGCGACCGAAGTAAAACCATTAAAACAGAAAGATACTGAACCCATCCTGTCAGTCGACATGGGTGAAAGTTTAGATTTATCGCTTTATAAGCACCGCATTACCGAAAACCTGATTACAACAGTAGATGTATTTACTAACGAACAAATCAGTTTCGGAAATGAGATTGTAAATCCAACCGATACGACTTTGCAGAAAACCTTCAAATATTCTTCAGGAACAGTAATCCTGAAAAGGGTAAAACTACCTGTTGTACCAGATGAAACACAGTTATTTGCTGAATTATACCAACATTCGAATGGCGATGCTTACGACCGCACGGGCTCTGTATTTATGATCCCATTGGATAAAGAAAAATCATTCCTGGATGGTTTAAAAAACGGTGTTAAAATACTACCTTCTTTTCTGGCTAAAAACGGAAAATCATATCAGGGAGTCATTGCCACTGAAGACTATTCACCGCTTGTTGAAATTATGAGGTTTTTCACCTCTTTCGGCATCGGCCAGTTCAACGATAAATCAACCGTCTACGGACAACATTGGGAAGATTCCACACTATATAAACAAGAGGTAACTGAACTGTTGCCATTGCTACAGGGAGAACGTTGGATTGGTGTGTTTATCGGCAACTACGACAAAGGAGGTCATCGGGTAAGTCTGAAATTAAAATACTACCCTGGGAGTATGGAAGTTTCGGAAAAACCAAATAAAAAGGCTTGGTCGATGCAGCTCTTTAATACGTTGAATGTGATGGAAATGGCAGGGCAGGAATACGGAACTATGTTTGGCAGTGATACACTTAATGTGGAGGCAACTATCCCTGAATGTGTTACAAATATCCGGATGCGCTATATTACTACCGGCCACGGGGGATGGGGCGGCGGCGATGAGTTTAATCAGAAAATGAATACAATTTCAATCGATGGAAAGGTTTTGTTTCAGTTTACTCCCTGGCGTTGCGACTGTGCCACATTCAGGAAATACAATCCGGCATCAGGCAATTTCTGGAATGGAACATCTTCAAGCGATTACAGCCGATCAGGTTGGTGTCCAGGGTCAGTAACTAATCCTGTCTATTTCCCAATAGCAGACATTCTACCTGGTAAACACAGGTTTTCAGTAGCAATCCCAATGGGTAAAAACGAGGGAGGGAGTTTTAGCGCGTGGAATGTTTCAGGCATTTTAATTGGTGAATACAAATAAACAAAAACAAGAAAATAATTACCAGATATAGAAACACTTATTAGCCTAAACTTGTTAATGTAGTGAAAAAACCATTTTAAAGCTGAACTTGCAAAAAATCGTTAACTTTAATCCGAAATACCGTGAATTATTAAATATAGAATATTTAATCTACATTCGCCTTCAAATTAATATATCTATATGTCTGCATTTGCACCATTAAATAACTGCGATAAATGCCTGGGCTGTACATCTGATTGCTGTCTTAACCGTCAAAATTGTGGCGTGACCCATATATTTAACAATCTCAGCAAGGATGAGTTACGGTCCATCATGGACAATAAGCGGCAAATAAAATTTCGTGCCGGAGAGACCATTATTAAACAAAACACCCCATTAACTCACTTGGTGTGTATAAGGAGCGGTATGGCAAAAGTGGTCTCTGAAGGACCAAAAGGGAAGAATTTAATCGTGGATATTATTAAAGACAACAATATTTTCACAGGTGGTGGTACCATCATCGACGACTCGCATCATTTTACAGTGGCTGCATTAACAGATATTGAGTGTTGCTTTATTGAGACTTCAAAAATGTTTAATGTATTGTCAGTTAACAGCATGTTCGCCATGGACCTGATGAGATTGTACAATGGACAACACATTAAAATGCACAAAACTCTTATAAACCTGATTCATAAATATATGCCAGGAAGAGTTGCTGATACGCTACTGTATTTAAAAAACGAGATTTATTTATCAAATCCATTTCATTTTGTTCTTACCAAACAGGAACTTGCCGAAATGTCGGGAATGACCAAGGAGAGTTTTATCCGTAACTTAAAGGAATTTGAAGACTCCGGCATCATAAATCACTCCCGAAACACCATCAATGTAATTAAAGAAGAAGATCTTATCGAAATTAGCAGAAATGGATAGCATAGTATATATCAATATAATATTGATATATACTATGCTTTTTAGTCATTTACGCCCACATTGAAACGCTTACATATCATCATATATGAAGTTGTTTATTCCCTTTTCAATGATACTTTTACTCCCGTAAAATTTTGAAAATTGGAATGATTTTAAAAAATAGTCTTAAAAAAATCTGTTCTTTTTAATGACAATTTTTTCGACAAAGAAATAGCAAGCCTAAAAAATTCATATCAAGCAAACATTAATAACACCAATTATAATTACTTTATGAAACTTAAAAATGTTGTCCGCCTATTACTTTACGCTTTTGTAATTGCATGTCTGGCTCCTTCATGTGTTAAAGAAGGCCCATTGGGCTTAACCGGTAATGCAGGAGCAGATGGTACAAATGGTAAAGATGCTAATACTTCTTGTCTTGTCTGTCATACAACTTCTGTAATGGATGCTAAAAAAGCTGAATATCAACTTTCCAAACATTTCTATGGAACGTCAAGCTCTAGGAACACAAAATACTGTGCCAGATGCCATACGAGTGACGGATTCCAGGAAATTACGGGTAACGGGAAATTTGTTGTCTCCAATGATATTCCTTCTGCAGTCAGAATTAATTGTGCAACATGTCACAAACATAGTGCATTCGATTTTACGGGTGACACGGCCACCTATATTTTAAGAACCACAAGCCCTGTTGCTCTCAATTATTACAACAATGCCAAGACACAGGATTTCGGTAAAATCGATAATCTTTGCGTTACTTGCCATCAAATCCGTGGCGTGACATCTGTAAATTGGACCGATGCCTCAGTTACACCTAATGTTGTTAAAACATTTAGCCAACTTCCATTCTTTCCTCTTGACAATGCAAAAGAAGCGACTACAATTAAATTTCAGATAGGACAAAGTTTTGCTGTTCATGACGGAAATCAATCAAATCTTTTTTCCGGAATTAATGGTTATGAATATGCTGGCAAAACTTATACCAAAACCTGGAAGCATTCCAATTTCGCATGTACTGATTGTCACATGAATGATTATGATGCAACAACCAAAACTGGTGGACATACTTTAATTGTGAACAAAGCAAAATGCGCTTCATGTCATGTTCTGACCAGTACAACTGACAAAATAGCCCTAACTCAGGCAGCTATTACAGCTAAAATTGATGAACTAGGCAAGGCTTTGGTTGCAAAGAAACTCTTCAAGGCAACTGTTAATTCAAGTGGTGTAACATCTTATAGTGCCATACAAAGTCACGATTTCTTTGGAGTTCTTTTCCCAACAACCGCATCGACAACAACATACGGGACAGCTCTGGTCGCTGCAAACACAGTAAGTCCAACAACAGGCACAGTTATTTATGCAAATAACGTCACAATAGCTGTTGATAAAGACTTTGCATTAAGAATTGGCCGTGAATGGAAATACGGAGAATTAGGAGCCGCTTACAATTTCGGCTACATTAATAGTGAACTATCACTTGGAGTTCACAATCCAACTTATGCATTGCAGATCTTACAAAATTCAATAGACTATCTAAAATCTTATTAAGTAACTATTTATAGATGAATAAGAAAAGGCTTCTTTATTTAAAAAATTGAAGCCTTTTCTTTGTTTTAACCTTGACAATTAACATCATTAGACGAGCATGTTCGCTTAACACAATCAAGGATGAGATTCTATTCATACGAGTTCAGTCCGGTCATTTAAAATTAATTCTTCGCAGATGAATAAACATTCAATATTTTTTACATTGCTTTTGCTTTCGTTATTTATGACTGGTTGTAAATACGATTTCATCATGCCTGTTGAAGTTCCACCAATTGTCGGAACCGTCAGCTTTTCAACACAGGTTGCACCCATTTTTAACACAAACACTAATTGTATCTCTTGCCATAAAACAGGTGGACAAGCGCCTGATTTAACTACGGCCAATGCATATGCTTCAATTGTGCCAGGTTTGATTAACTCTACGACCCCTGATCAAAGTCTGATTTACGCATTTCCTGTGCCAACAAGTGCCAACCATACCTGGAAAAAATATACTCCAGGTGAAGCTGCGATTATTCTTGCATGGATAACCGATGGTGCCAAAAATAATTAATGCCTACTTTTAATACTCGCAGAAATGAAAAAAAACATCCTCTTTATATTCTCCTTTTTACTTATTTCGATGCTTTCATTTGCTCAGGACGCAGCAACTGATTCAACCGGAGTGATAGGAAAAGACAAACCTGTCAGATCACCCTTTGAAAGCGGTTACCTGATTGATGCTCAAACAACAGTTATTCCAAATGTCAAAACGCTTGAAGCTGTGATACAACACAAATTCGGAACGACAGAGAATGGTCATTCTGATATGTGGGGTATATATGCCCCTGGATCAAACATAAGAATAGGATTGAACTACGTACTGTTAAAGAATTTTCAGATTGGTGCAGGAATTACCAAGAAGAATATGTCAACAGATATGAGCGCAAAATGGACGATCTTTCAGCAAACACGCAAAAACACTTTTCCAGTTGCAATTGCTTTGTATGGTAATGTAGCTATTGACGGAAGAAATATTAGTGCATTTGAATCAGGTCAGGTTCGGGTTGGTACTCATGCTCAGATAAACAGTGCGTTTAAATTTCCTGATCGTTTAAGCTATTTTTCAGAATTGATTATTGGCCGGAAATTTACCGATTGGTTGTCCGTTCAGGCCGGTGTAAGTTTCACCCACTATAACTCGGTTGGTGTACTTTACGATCACGACAAAGTTGGAGTTCATTTTAATGGAAGGATAAAAGTTTCACCTCAGGGGTCTATTATTTTCAACTACGATGAACCCTTAAAAATAAAAAATATCTCTGAACAGGTTGCATGGACAAACCATCCAAAACCTAATGCTGCAATTGGTTACGAGATTTCGACCAGTACACATGCGTTCCAGATTTACCTCGGAACTACAAACAGCTTATTGCCCCAGGAAACCATTATGTGGAATCAGAATGATTTCACCAAACAACAATGGGCAATAGGTTTTAACATTACCCGCTTGTGGGGCTTTTGATCAGTAAAAGCTAACTGATGATTAGCTCGAATTTTGTCTCCATTAAAAATGTTTTCATCATGTGATGCGGGTTACAAATATTCCATTCTCGCAGTAAATAAATCGATTACCTAAAAAATACTGAAATCCGGAACCTGGGTTTCAGTATTTTTTTATTCCACAATTGATACACATCAATATTATATTGATATATATCATTTATTTTTCTATTATTAATTCGCGTACTGCGGTGAACATATCAACCTATTTGAATTTGTTTATTTCCATAGCAATTATACTTTTACTCCCGAAACGATAGTATGAAAAGATTAATTTAAATAAACACTTCAAATACAAATACAGGATAATTTATGATTATTTTTAACTTTGCTGAGAAGATTCCTGCTATCTTGTTTTCACAACTTATGAAAATCTATAAAACCCTTAATATACTTACTTTATGAAACTTAAAAATGTCACCCAATTTTTCATTTTCGCATTTTCAATAATGTTTGTTACTTCATCGTGTGTTAAAGAAGGCCCGATGGGCTTAACCGGAAATACCGGAGCAGATGGGACAAATGGTAAAGATGCAAATGAAACCTGCAAATTATGCCATACTGCAACCAAAGTAGACATGATTGCCACTCAATTTGAGTTCTCCAAACACAGTTATGGTGAAGCGGCTTTCTCAGAATCGGGAACTGTAGGTTGTGCTCCATGTCATACTCAGGAAGGATTTAAATATATAGTTGCGAATAAAGTTCCGGCTACATTTACCCTGAACGCTGCTACTGGAAAATATGCAAATGATTATAACGATATTCCATCGGCTGCATATGGTGAGATTGGTTGTTCAACCTGCCACAGTGCATTACATACAACTTACGGAACTGCAGATCTTGCATTTACCTCTGTTGCTCCGGTTCCAATGACAATGTGGGGTGGAACTAAAACTATTGACCTGAAAGCAGATGGCGGTAAAAGTAACCTCTGTGTAAAATGTCACCAACCACGCCCGTTCACCAATGCATTAACAGGTAATGTATTAGATTACAACGCTCTGGCCACTACTACGGGCGTTGTTTATGATGGTAACCCCACCGGCACAACCAATATTATTAAACCAAGCTACAGGACACATACACACTATGGTGCAATTGGCGCTATTTATGCTGGAATGGGTGGCGTCGAATTTCAAGGTACATTGCCTTATACCAGTTCAGCACACACTCAGGCTGCTTCATGTGTTGATTGTCACATGGGAACAATGGTCGGCAGATCGGGTGGGCATACATTTAGCGCCGCTGGTAAATTTGACGGTTGTAATGTTACAGGTTGTCATGCAACTGCAATTACGGCATCAAGCACAACCCTTTGGCTGAACCCACGTAATGAGATCAAAGCGCTTTTGGTTAGTCTTGCAGCAAAACTTACTGTTGGTGGCGTCGAAATTATGAACAGAAATGGTGATTCCGCAACTAACCTTTGGTACGGTATCACCGCCAACAACTACGACGGATATCTGAACGTTTACGATCCAATTACGAACCCAACTGCACAGACCTACAATGCAAGCAGTTTCAGGTATGTTGGAACACCTCCTGCAACCTGGTCAGCCGATCAAAAAGCTTACAATGCAACATTGCCTATTCTTACTTTATCAAATGCTCAAATGGGTGCATTGATTAACTTCCAGTTATGCTTAAGAGATTACAGTTTGGGAATTCATAACTTTGCTTATACAAAAGCTTTGTTGACAAATACTATTGCCAAACTCTAAATAAGATATTCACGAGACGGATAAAAAAGGCTTCTTTTTATTACAAATTGAAGTCTTTTTTTGTATTAACATTAAAAATGCTTATCATGAAAAAACGCACCATATTTCTTATTTTGACTTTGTTTTCGTTGTTCATAAGTGGTTGTAAATACGATTTCATCATGCCTGTTGAAGTTCCGCCAATTGTCGGAACCGTCAGCTTTGCGACACAGGTTGCACCCATTTTTAACACAAACACTAATTGTATCTCTTGCCATAAAACAGGTGGACAAGCGCCTGATTTAACTACGGCCAATGCATATGCTTCAATTGTACCAGGTTTGATTAACTCTACGACCCCTGATCAAAGTCTGATTTACGCATTTCCTGTGCCAACAAGTGCCAACCATACCTGGAAAAAATATACTGCAGGTGAAGCAGCGATTATTCTTGCTTGGATAACCGATGGTGCCAAAAATAATTAATGCCAACTTTTAATACTCGCAGAAATGAAAAAAAACATCCTCTTTATATTCTCCTTTTTACTTATTTCGACGCTTTCATTTGCTCAGGACGCAGCAACTGATTCAACCGGAGTGACAGGAAAAGACAAACCTGTCAGATCACCTTTTGAAAGCGGTTATTTGATTGACGCTCAAACAACAGTTATTCCAAATGTCAAAACGCTTGAAGCTGTGATACAGCACAAATTCGGAACGACCGAAAACGGGCATTCTGATTTATGGGGAATATATGCCCCTGGATCAAACATAAGAATTGGGTTAAACTACGTATTGTTAAAGAATTTTCAGATTGGTGCAGGAATTACCAAGAAGAATATGTCCACAGATATGAGTGCAAAATGGACGATCTTTCAGCAAACACGCAAAAACACTTTTCCTGTTGCAGTTGCTTTGTATGGAAATGTCGCTATTGACGGAAGAAATATTAGTGCATTTGAGTCAGGCCAGGTTCGAATCGGTACACATCAGCAGTTATACAGAAAATTCCAGTTTCCCGATCGGTTAAGCTATTTTTCAGAATTAATTATTGGCCGGAAATTTGCCGACTGGTTATCAGTTCAGGCCGGTGTAAGTTTTACACATTATAACTCGGTTGGTACGCTGTACGATCATGACAAAGTTGCGGTTCATTTTAATGGAAGGATAAAAGTTTCTCCTCAGGGGTCTATTATATTCAACTACGATGAACCCTTAAAAATAAAAGATATCTCCGAACAGCTTGCTTGGACAAACCCTCCAAAGCCAAATGCCGCAATTGGTTACGAGATTTCAACCAGCACACATGCTTTCCAGATATACCTGGGAACTACAAATAGTCTCTTACCTCAGGAGACCATTATGTACAACCAGAATGATTTCACTAAGCACCAATGGGCAATAGGTTTTAACATTACCCGTTTGTGGGGCTTTTAATAAATAACAAGAATATCCAAGATATTTGTTATCTTGCGTTTAGTATTAATTCGTAAATATTAAGACATGAAAAAGACATTGAAAAATTTATTAGGTAGTGCAGTAGTAATCATGACTTCAGTCGTTCTTTTTTCTTTCGTTGCGCCACAGGATCAGAAAGCTGGCGCAGCTTGGGTCGTACCAGCTAAATACAAAAGCATGGCGAATCCACAAAAAGGAAAAGGTGATCCTGATAATGTCGGAAAAATGCTGTATGCAAAACATTGCAAATCGTGTCATGGAGCTACCGGACTTGGCGATGGTGCCAAAGCCTCGAGTATGAAAACGAAGATTAACTCTTTGAAAGATGGTAAATTCCAGGCACAAAATGATGGCGAAGTATATTTCGAATCATTTGTAGGACGCGATGAAATGCCAAATTTTGAAAAAAAGATTCCTGAAGAAGATCGTTGGGCGCTTGTAAATTACATTCGCACCTTAAAGTAATACTCATTTTTAAAAATGCTGAAGTTCAAATCCTGAACTTCAGCATTTTCATTTAACAGCTTGGTCATGCGAAGTTCTTTCCATTTTTTACTATTATTACTTTTCCTTGGGATTTCCCAAAAATCTCATGCACAGGAGAAGGCACTAGCTCCTGAAAATGATTTGTGTCTGAAGTGTCATACCCATCAAACATTCACTTTTCACAATACACTTACCAAGAAAGAAGACAAACGGATGATGAATCCTTTGTATATTCTTGATAAAAGTCATTTCGCAACCGGAGTTCATGCCAAATTTAAATGTACCGATTGCCATTCGGCAGATTATACCACTTATCCTCACAATGCCGAACTCAAACTTGAACCTTTAAGTACTTGTTTGGATTGTCATGGAGGAGATGCAAAATATGCAGTCTATCAGTTTGAAAAGATTGATGAAGAGTTTCAGAAAAGCGTTCATTTTCAGAAAAGTGGGGAAAGTTTTACTTGCTCAAAATGTCATAATCAACACTATTACCAGGCAAAATCACGAACAAGTTCCGTAGTTGGTGATATCGTTGCTTTTAGCAATGATATGTGCATGTCGTGCCATAGTAACAACACTAAGTTTCAGTTGATATCAGATACACTTAAACCTGCACTTTCTCAAATTCATGATTGGCTACCTAATCAGGAGCTTCATTTTATGAATGTAAGATGTATTGAGTGTCACACCCAGGTTGTAGACTCGCTTTCGGTTTCCCACAATATTCTTCCAAAAGAAAAAGCTTTGAAAAATTGTGTGGAGTGTCATTCAAAAAATTCGATGCTTGAGGCTTCATTGTATAAATATAAAAACCTTCAAAGCCGATCGCAGGTAGGTAAACTCAATTCCATTATCTCAAATAAGTCGTATGTAATTGGAGCGTATCAAAATGACTGGCTAAACCGTATGAGCATCATTATATTTTTGATGGCATTGTCCGGCGTTTGTATTCATATAATCGTAAGAATCATAAAAAAATAAATTCATGACGTCTGAAAGTAAAATCTATTTTTATCCCATCTGGTTAAGAATTTGGCACGGAATCAATGCATTAGGGATATTGATTTTAATCTTTACCGGAATAAATATGCAATTCTCCGGTCCCAAATTTGCATTAATGAATTTTCAATTGGCTGTAAATCTTCATAATATATCTGGAATTTTTATTACTTTAAATTATCTGCTTTTCTTTTTTGGTAATATGCTGACCTCCAATCATAAATATTACCGGTTAAAACTAAAGGGATTGATTAAACGGCTGACATTGCAGATAGGCTATTATACTTCCGGATTATTTAAAAATCAACAACCACCGTTTCCATTATCCGAAAAACGGAAATTCAATCCAATGCAAAAAGTTGCATACCTAATGGTAATGTACTTTTTCGTTCCGGGATTAATAATTACAGGTTTAGCGCTTCTATTCCCGGAAACAATAATTGAAAATGTCTATTCTGTTAGTGGAATATTTATGACAGCCATCTTTCATGCAAGCCTGGGTTTTCTGGTTTCAATATTTTTAATTGTTCATTTATACGTTGCATCAATTGGCAAACATCCTTTAAATAACTTTAAAAGCATTGTCAACGGATATCATGATATAAATGCACATTGATCTTGAAGGAATAAACAATAAGTTGTTGTTTTAAATATAATTAAAGCTTCTTTGTTCAACAGGACAAAGAAGCTTTTTTGTGATTGCTATTTGTATCCGAAAAGCATAGAGTAGATGATAAATCCAACAAGTATCAGGCCGAAGGCTACAAATACAAATCCAAAGACCCTGATAATATTGAAGTACCAGCTTTGGAATTCCTTTTTCACCATCACTTTTTTGAGGAGATCAGAGACTTCCAAAATTAAAACTGACTGATATTTTTAAAATCCGGGATTCCGTATTTTTGTTAGGCAGTTGATTTATAGCATTTGTATATTAAACGTAAAAATTAATTTTTTCTTTTCAAATACCGTTAAAATATTTTATCATATATCAATCACATAGCTCATTTATATCAATTACCAATAGCATCGTAAGACTGATATCATTCCTATTTTTGGCCGTCAATAAGGTTATGCTGCGATATACAGTTGAACAAACATCCTTGCATCTAATTGCTTGTGCCTATTACCATCAATTAAAATAAGGAAATATTTCTCCAAAATAACTAATCAATGTTATTCAAAAGATTTATATCTTTAAGGTCATTCGCAAATTGATTATTGGCATGTTGTTTGATTAGTTATAATCTGATGGAAGTGATACATTAAAATTAGTTTAATCATTAAAAATTAGTAGAATGAAAAAGAATTTAAGTTTCTTATTTATGAGTGCAAGTGTTGTTTTGGGGTTAATTGTACTATTTGCATTCACGGCTCCGCAAGATCAGAAAGCGGGAGCAGCATGGGTAATTCCTGCAAAAAACAAAGCCATGAAAAACCCTTCGAAAGGTGATGCGGCCTCTGCTAATATAGGGAAAATGCTTTACGCCAAACATTGCAAATCATGTCATGGAGGTTTAGGTCTGGGTGACGGACCAAAAGCATCGAGTATGAAAACTAAAATTGGATCTTTCAAAGATGCTAAGTTCCAGGCACAAACCGATGGCGATATCTACTATCAAACATTTGTGGGACGAGATGAAATGACCCCTTTTGATAAAAAGATCGCTGAAGAAGAAGATCGTTGGGCAATCGTAAACTTTGTCCGTACCCTCAAATAAAAAAGCATTTATAAGTACTGAAACTGAATATCGTTTCAGTACTTATTTCATTCCTTTATTTCTCAGAGTACAATTCTAATGTTGCCATTTTACAATTTTGCTTTTATTATCATTTGCCGTATTTTACAAACAGGTTTTAACCTATACATTTGAATCACATGCATTTGCCAAAATCTACAAAAAATCTGTTAACCATTGCCGGAGCTACAATTGCAATAATCAGTTTGCTGATCATCTTATTGCTTTTCGTGATTTCTACGATTTTCGAATCAAATAATTCTTTTCTAGGCATATTTATTTATATGGCGCTTCCAGCGTTAATGGCTTTTGGCCTTATTCTAATTCCAATTGGAATGATAAGAGCTAAACGACAGGAAAAGCTAAAAGTAGCTGGAACACCCGACTACCCTCTTTGGGATTTTAACAAACAGTCTACACGGAACGCAGCTACCATTTTTCTTGTTGGAACCATTTGTCTCGCAATTTTATCATCCATTGGGAGTTTTCAGGCGTTTCAAATTACAGAAACCAATGAGTTTTGCGGAAAACTTTGCCATACAACAATGAAGCCAGAATACACAGCTTATCAAAACTCTGCCCATTCAAGAGTAAAGTGTGTTGAATGTCACGTTGGTTCAGGCGCTGGTTGGTATGTCCGAAGCAAAGTAACCGGAATGTATCAGGTTTATGCGGTTCTAACCAATCAGATTCCACATCCAATTGAAACTCCAATCCAAAATTTGCGTCCAGCCATGGAAACCTGTGAACACTGTCACTGGCCGGAAAAATTTTATGACCGTAAGCAAAAGAATAACATATCTTACCTGGCTGATGAAACAACAACAGCATGGAACATTCACCTTCAGATGAAAACAAGTGCCAGTAATAGTGCCCAGGGAATTGCTCAGGGAATACATTGGCACATTAATCCGAATGTAAAAATAGAATACATTGCCTCAGCGAAAAACAGGGAGAAAATTCCTTGGGTGAAATATACCAATCTAAAAACCAACGAAGTCACTATTTATGAGGATCCTGATCAAAAGCTGTCGGCTGCTCAACATGATACGTTGGAAACCCGTAAAATGGATTGCATCGATTGTCACAACCGCCCTTCACACAATTACAAAGCTCCGCAAAACTTTATCGATGAGCTGATAACAGCAGGGAAAATTCCCCGTGAACTACCTGATGTAAAAATTGTTGCAATGAATATACTGAATCAGGATTATTCAACAACAGATAGTGCAATGCTGGCTATTAAAACACAGGTACATGAATACTATACATCCATGTACCCAAAATTAGTGGAACCGAAAAAGAAAGAAATAGAACAGACGATATCTGGAATTCAGGAAGGTTTCAGTCAGAATCTCTTCCCAGAAATGGGAGTGAAATGGACAGTTCATCCAAATCATCTTGGGCATATGGAAACTGATGGTTGTTTTCGATGTCATAATGATCGGCATAAATCGACGAACGGTAAGGTAATATCTCGTGATTGTAATTTGTGTCACGAAATTGTAGCCCAGGGAACTGACTCCGCGATGCAGGTATCAAATTCATTTAAACCTTTGGAATTCAAACACCCGGTTGAAATTAATGACGAATGGAAAACAAAATTGTGTTCTGAATGTCACGTTAAATTATATTAGTAACATTTAATAGATCAAAGGTTAAAGTGCCGATATAACATTGTTATTTCGGCATTTTAACCTTTATCTTTTCTCCCCCAACTCTTTACATCCTTTCTGCTATTCAAAAGGTAAAACTCGCCTTCCAACTGTCACCAAATAAATCGCTTCCTCTTCCCTCCTTATAATGAAATTCAATTTCACTTTCTTCAAGTGAGCCTTTTTAATGCAAATGGCTATCTTTGGACTGGTTAAAAAGTATTCTTTTCATCGGCCGGATATCAAAAAACAATTATACCATTCACGTTATGAAGAAACTAACTTTATTTATTTTTCTATTACTTTCTGTAATTCAGATCATTGCAACCAACAAAGAAAAACAGGTTGCGCCACCTCCTCCGGTCTCCCCGATTCCTACCGCACGACAGCTGGCATGGCAGGAAATGGAGCAATATGCCTTTATTCACTTTACAACCAATACTTTTACCGGGAAAGAGTGGGGTTACGGTGACGAAAGTCCTGAAGTTTTTAATCCTTCCGCAATGAATGTTAACCAATGGATTAAAGTTGTGAAGGAGGCTGGCTTAAAAGGAATTGTACTTACATGCAAACATCACGATGGATTTTGCTTATGGCCAAGTAAATACACCGAACACTCGGTAAAAAACAGCAAATGGAAAAACGGGCAGGGAAATGTTGTCAAAGAGGTAGCCGACGCTTGTCACAAAAACGGATTAAAATTCGGAGTTTATCTTTCGCCCTGGGATCGGAACCGGTCAGATTACGGATCACCATCGTATGTCGAATATTACAGGAATCAGTTACGTGAACTTTTCACAGCATACGGGCCCATATTCGAAATGTGGTTCGATGGTGCAAATGGCGGTGACGGATTTTATGGCGGAGCCAAAGAGAAGCGTAAAATTAATGGTGAATCCTATTATGACTGGCCAACAACCCTAGATATGGTTCGGAAAATTGAACCAAGCATTGTTTTTTTCAGTGATGCAGGTCCAGACATCCGTTGGTGTGGCAACGAAAGCGGTTACATTGGAGAAACCAATTGGTCGCCAATCACTTCTGACACCCTCTTTGCCGGGAAAAGTGGTATCGAAAAAGTCCTGAATGCCGGTGAAGAAACCGGGAAAAACTGGATTCCAGCAGAAGTGGATGTTTCGATACGTCCGGGATGGTTTTACCATGCAGAAGAAGACGCGAAGGTAAAAACACCTGAAAAGCTTTTTGAAATATACCTCTCATCGGTCGGAAGAGGTGCTAACCTTATTTTAAACATTCCACCCGATCGCAGAGGCTTATTCCACGAAAATGATGTTAAAGCTCTACGTGGCTGGAAGCAATTGATTGACAATGCTTTTAAAACTAATTTCGCGATCGGTTCCACTGTAAAATCAGACTCCTACCGGGGAAACTCGAAACTTTATGCCGCAGCCAATGTCACCGATCGTAATAAAGATACTTATTGGGCAACCAACGATGATATAACCTCCGGAAATCTTATAATCGATCTTGGATCGAAAAAAACAGTGAAATACATTACGATACAAGAATACATCAAACTTGGTCAACGGGTAAAAGGTTTTAAGGTTTACGCCTGGAAAAATAACAATTGGCTTGAAGTGTCAAAAGGCTCTACTATCGGGTATAAAAGAATCCTTAAGCTTGAACCAATTGAAACCGAAAAAGTTAAGATTGAAATAACAGCATCTAAAGCTTCTCCTTTAATTTCGAATATCGAAGTTTATTGACATATTAATAACATTTTCAATTAAAGGTAAATATTTTTGATAAAATGAATATATTTTATAAAATCCTTTGGATTTCATCATTTTGAGTTATATTTGTCCCGATTAAAAAATAATAAAATGCAATCAGGTAAAGTAAAATTTTTCAACGAATCCAAAGGCTTTGGATTTATCAAAGACAATGACTCCGACAAAGAGTATTTCGTACACGTAACTGGTCTTATCGACAAAGTTAGAGAGAATGACGATGTTACCTTCGACGTTACCGAAGGAAGAAAAGGATTGAATGCGGTTAATGTAAAACTAGCATAGTTTTTACACCCTAAATCAAGCTATTGAAAAAAAGAGCCTTACTTCAAATGTAAGGCTCTTTTTTTAGTTTAGAAATTGCCGGATTAAAAAAAATTGTGATCTTGAATCAAATTACGCTACAAAATGGCTATTTTTAATAATTCATTATATATCAATATCATATCAGTGTCACATGAATTTATTGAAATCTTTAAAATTTAGCGTTACAAAACGTACGCTTCTTTTCGAGGCTGCAGTTATATGGACATTCGCAGGAGTTATGTTGCTTTCCAGAGGGAGATCCATGCTTGAGGCTTCATCCGGTTTTTCATGGTTAAAAGTCATTGGATGCATATGCGGCGGTTTGATATTTTTCGTGCTTGTTTTTTTAAAGATCTCCCGAAAACATGTAAATCGTATTATTAACCTCCATGGAGATCGCCATCAGTTTTATGAATTCTTCAACCTCAGAAGTTACCTGATGATGATAGGGATGATATCACTAGGTGTATTTCTTCGTAAAACATCCATCGTCCCTTTAGCTTCTCTATCGCTGGCATACATTACGATGGGAATTCCCCTTTTGTTCTCATCATTTCGTTTTTACCATCGCTGGTTTTATTATCTACCTGTTTTTGAGCACACAATAGACTGAAAAACGAAGACATGTTTACGAAAGAGGAGAGAAAAGCACATGTTCAGAGGTTTTGGTCGCAATTTGACGATTATTGTGATACCGTTCCGGACCTGGCATGGCGCAAGAAAAAGTGGATTTTGCACGATACAAAAATCAGTCACATTGACCTGAAATTTGATATTGACAGCGATTTGGCCATGGTTGCACTTGAGATCAACCACCGGTCGGAAGACCGCCGTTTGCGCATTTTCGAATTGGTTGAAAGATATCGGATCCTGCTGGAAGAAGGTTTTTCGGAGGGTTTAACCTGGAATTATTGTTACCTCAATGCCAATAATCAGGAAGTCAGCCGAATATATGTCGAAAAGCGTGGAGTTGACCTTTACCATATCAGTGACTGGCCAGTTATCTACCAATTTATGGCAGAAAATATGCTTCAATTGCAAGATAACTTTGTAGAAATTCAGGAAGCGCTAAAAGAAGAGGTCAATATTTTGCAACGGGAAGAATAGCCATTATCAAAAAAAACCGCCCTCCGGAGAGAGCGGTTCACAAAAAAAATTACATAATATCAATTTCTTTTGCAGGTTTTGGTTTTACCTCTTCCTTTTTAGGAATAGAAACCATTAAAATTCCATTGTTGTACTTCGCGGATATTTTATCTCCGTCGATTATGCCCTCTGGCAAAGTAAAACTACGTTGGAACGATTGATAACTGAATTCTCGCTGGGAGTATTTCTCTCCATTTTCATTTTTTTCTTCCTTTAGTTCAGAAGAAATCACCAAACGATTCCTGTCGAGATTCACTTTAAAATTATCTTTTGTAAGTCCGGGCACTGCCATCTCAATCATGAATGATTCCTCATTCTCACTGATATTCACTGGTGGAAGAGAGCCGTTTGTAGTCGAAAAATTCGACTCATTCCAATCCATCCAATCTCTTGAAAGAAAATTATCAAAAAAAGATGGAAGCGTTGGAAACATTCTTTCTGAAGCCTTTAAAAGTGTCATAACTTAATCCTCCATTCATTAATTGTTAAACTTTCAACCTTCTTAGCAAGGTTACGGTGAACTTCTCACAACTAAAATGCCAGAAAAACGCATGGTTCAAAACATGGAAAACAACTGGTTAATTTTCAAAAAGATAAGAAAAAGGAAAAATTAAAAGAATGGCATTTTGACAGTAATAAACATAACGGACGTGACAATTCGACTTATACACCACAATAACATGACTTTATGACATGTTTAAATACAATATAAAATCAAAACTATATGACCATAAGCTATAGGATATGAATCAGGAGTCAAATTATTATGCAAAAACGATTCCCCCCTTCTCTCCTACCTGCCGGACATAGTCAGCTGCCAACTTATAATCCATTTGGTTTTCCAGGTGCTCAAGCATAAAAGGAATATCTTTAAGCTTGCTTGCTTCCTGTAAAAAGACGGTATAATCCACAGAACCCAATCCTGGTCTGCATTCATCAAGATGAAGCGTCAATTTGGGTAAGATTGTGATGTCTTTAGCATGAATAGATTTGATATACGGCCCCAGTTTGGCAAAGCAATCTTTAATAAAAGCACCGTTATTGTAATACTTCTGAGGACTCGAAATCATATTTACCGGATCGAGATGAGCGGCAAACTGCTTACGGTCAATAGCTTTTATTAACTCAAGGTATGTTTCGGGCGAATCAGGAAGCATATAAGGCATTGGTTCAAGCGCATAAAAAGCACCTACAGGTTTCACCTGATCAATTATTTGCCTGACTGTTTCAACAATCAAATCGAATGTCTCTTTCGAATAGTTTCCAGCATAAGGTCCGTCCCATATTTCACCCCTTGCACCTGAAATATTTACACAACAGGATGCTCCGATCTCATCTGCCAATTGAAGCGCAGCAATATTCTTTTGAATGGCTTCCTTCCTTACAATCTCATTCAAATCGAGTGTATTGCTCCACGCACCTACTTCTGCAATCACAATATTACTCTTCTTTGCCTCAGTTCTGAAGGCTCTTATCAGTTCCAATGAAGCGCCAGGCTGAAGGGGACAATAGGCGGCACTGTACCTCAAGTTCTTAACTGCCTTTATCCATTCAGCCGGATCGGTATAATTGCCTGGAACCGGACCTCCAAGTCGAATTGGGTTACCTGATATATTGTTGTTTTCCGCTTTTAAAAACGATGGGGCAATTGTAAGACCAGTGGCAGCAATGGCTCCTGTATTTATGAATTGACGTCTGCTAAAATTATTTTTCATGGTTCATTTGTCTGATTAGTAATACCTGCCAATGTATTTATTTCCAACAATCAGCTTTTTCATTTCATAAGGTTCAATTGTATCCTGCTTTCTGTAAATGATCTTTCCACCAGGTTCAATCAACAGTGTGTAAGGTAAAGCACCTTTCCACGAAGGATCAACAGCTTCAATCAATTCATACACATTATCCTTATTGAAAATATAATTGCGATTGGAGGCCTGCTGTTTCTGAAGAAATTTCAAAGCTCCATCTTTTCGTGCCTGCTTATCGGCACTGATTGTTATAAACTCAAAAGGACGACCGCGATACATCCTGTCGATAATCACGAGGTCAGGAAATTCAGATACGCAGGGGCCGCACCAGGTCGCCCATATATTAATTAACAAAAGCTTTTCTGAAGAAGCATTTTTAATAAGTTCCTTTATTCCTTGAGCATCAATATCTTCGAGTGTAACTGGCAATTCGGCCCATTGTTTATAAAGTCTTTGTGTATATTCATCCTTCCAAGACCATTTAACGGAACATCCAAACACTTTTGTTACCGGATTTTTAACTTCTGTTCCGGACAAGACCGCATTGATCGCATTTCGGAGATCTTCACCCTGGCCGGTGCCAGGTTTTTCCGATGCATCGATACGTCCATTATAACGTAAGATACGATTCTTGTCGAAAACAAAACAATGAGGTGTAGCCACAGGGCCATAAGATAGTGCAGTCTTCTGGTCATCACCATCATATAAATAGGGGAAAGTAAATTTTTTCTCAGCGGCGCGCAGCTTCATCTCTTCATAACTGTCGCCCATATCAGAATAACCCAATTCGGAATAATTCAATGCCTTAACAGAGTTAGGCGAAATCATAACAAGCTCGACACCTTTTGATTTATAATCACTGGCAACATCAATGATTCTGTCCTCATAAGCCTGGGCAGTAGGACAATGATTACAACTAAAAACAACAACCAATACAGATGCTTTGTGAAAATCTTTAAGGCTATATTTTTTCCCATCGACACCCAAAAGGTTAAAATCGGGTGCCTTATAGCCAATTTCAAGTGTATTAGGTTCGGGATGAATTGTCTGCGACGATACCCTGCCAATACAAAACAAAATCAGCAGGAATATCAAAAATGGCATTAATGATTTCTTCATGATTTTCATATTAGTAATAAATATGCTATTCTAAAATATTTTTATTATTTCATTTAACAGGAATTAAAGTAAATGAATATGAATACTTTGCGGATTTGATTTGATACTGCTGAAGGGGGAATGCACGTTGTGTCCAGGAGTCGTTACCACCCACACCCATCTGCTTCATATCAATATTAACTGTAATAAAATCATTTGCAGGTAATTCACTGGTGTGATTGGCCTTTTCAAGTTGTTCCATTGTCCATGGCCATGCGCTCATACTTAAAAGATCCTTGCCAACAACCTCTACCCCACTGCCATCAGTTCCAGTAAACCTCATCCACCTTATACCAGTACGGTTTGCATTTTCCTGCGGCTTTATATATGGAGTAATAAACTCATTAATATGCATTTCGAAAAGTCCGACTATGGATGCAAACTCCCTGTCGGTATAATTTTCCTGCGGCCCTTTACCGAACCATGTAATTTTCTTATAATCAGTTGGTATCTGCATCATCAATCCAACTTTTGGGATAACAGGCAACCCATCGTCTGCTTCGATTTCGGCATCCACACCAATAGTTCCGTCTCCGGAAATTCTTATTTTATTGACCCATTGAACCTTGCCATTCAGGAGTGTATGAACTATAGTAACTTCTTTTCCACCATCCGGAAGATCAGTGGAAGTGAAAGAACTTACAGTACGTTCCGTTTCGGTTGCTTTCCACTCTTTCAGGTTGATATGAGTTTTTGAGCCACGGAAATCGTTGTCGGTCTGCGGACGCCAAAAGGATGGACGAAGACCATTTCCTGAAATAAGGGTTTTCCCTTTTGAAATCCAGTTGGCAATTAGTCCGGTCTTTTTATTGAAAATGACACTGAAATTCCTGCCTGTTATCTCGAGGGTACCGGCATCATCAGTTTTAACAATAACCATAGGAAGTTTTTTCTGAACGGTCTTTGCCACTTCTTTATTCCATGGAAGTTTAAACTGCTCAAATGCAAGAGAATGGCCTGCTTTAGCCCATAATTGATTCTGTTTGAGGACGAAATCTGTTTTTACAAAATACTCAGCGCCAGGCTTGATCTTTGGATCTTTTAGTAAGGGGATTTTGAATGTAAAGCTTTCACCGGGCAATACTGCCGGGACATCCAGTTCTCCTTGCAGAATAGTAATTCCATTTTCGGTCAATTCCCAATTGATCCTGTATTGGTCGAGATTTGTAAAGATTTGCCTGTTCAGCGCATTAAAAGTAAGCGATTCCAGTTCCTTAACAGTAATATCAACAGGCTGGAAGACTTTTTTCACTTCATACAGAGCAGGTTTCGGAGTCCTGTCGGGAAATAGGACACCATTAATACAGAAATCACCATCATTGATTTTATCACCAAAATCACCTCCATAGGCATAATATTCTTTACCTAAAGCATCTTTTTTTATAAGACCCTGATCAAGCCAATCCCAGATAAATCCGCCTGCAATCCGTCGCTCAGACCGGAAAACATCCCAAAGGTCTTTAAAATTACCGGTTGAATTACCCATTGAATGAGCATATTCCGAAAAAATTATCGGTCTGTTATCACCTGGCTGTCTTGCCACTTCAATTGCCATTGCCGGAGTTGGATAAAAACGGCCCAGCACATCAAGCCAGGGCTGGTCGATCGGATTTGCCTTTAAAGTAACTGTCCTGTCAGGGTAGTTAGGGTCGCCGGGTCTTATATATTCTGGCATCCGGGGATTTCCCTGAGCTGCCTCATAATGAATGAGTCTTAAATAATCATAATCTTTTATCCATCCTGCCATTGAAGCGTGATTGGGACCTCTGCCCGATTCATTGCCTAACGACCAGATTATGACAGATGGATGGTTCTTATCTCTTTCCACCATCCGTATTCCCCTCTCCATGAAAGCATTATTCCATTCAGGCTGATTGGAAAAATAACTTCCGAGGCCGTGTGTCTCAAGATTTGCTTCATCAACAACGTAAATACCATATTCATCACAAAGGTCGTACCAGTAAGGATCATTCGGATAATGCGAAGTCCGCACTGCATTGAAATTGAATCGTTTCAATAACAGAACATCCTCCAGCATCTCTTCCCTGGTTACTGCTTTGCCGTTATACCTGCTATGATCATGCCTGTTTACACCATAGATCATTATAGGTTTTCCATTTACCAGTATCTTCCCGTCACCGGATGTTTCAACCGACCTGAACCCGATGCGCATGCTCTTTGCTTCAAGAAGTTTACCATCTTTATCTTTCAGTGAAAAGACCAGGATGTAAAGGTTGGGAGTCTCTGCCGTCCATTTAAGAGGATTTTCGATCTGCGCCTCCATTAAGGCAAATCTGACATTGTCGATGCGTGGATATGCTTCATTAACAATAGCGGATAAATCCCTTTTCATAGGTTGCTCCAAGACTGCTTTTCCATCTGAACCATACAACATTGCCTCAAGTGTATATCCTTTAACATCCTGATTATTTGCATTTTTTATTTTCGGACGGATCTGAAGGTTTGAATTTTTGTATTCCTTGTCGAGAGGGGCCTGCACAAAAATATCGCTGATACTTATTTCAGGCTCAGCCATTAACAATACTTCTCGTTGAATACCACTGAGTCTCCAGTGATCCTGGTCTTCAAGATACGATCCATCGGACCAGCGGAAAACTTTGACTGATACGATGTTCTTACCTGAGATAAGTTTATCGGTGATGTTAAACTCTGCCGGAAGACAGCTATCCTCGCTATACCCTATAAATTTCCCGTTTACCCACACATAAAAAGCGGAACTGACACCTCCGAAATGAAGCGTAATATTCATACCTGCCCATTGTCCGGGTATTTCAAATTCGCGCTGATAACATCCCACCGGGTTATCCGAATGGTCAATATATGGTGGATTAGCTTTGAATGGATATATTACATTTGTATAGATCGCTGTTCCGTAACCTCTTAATTCCCAATTTGAAGGAACATCAATTTTCTTCCAGCCTGCAACCCGTGATTTATAAAATTCTTCCGGAGCCTTTTCGGGAACCGGAGAAAAATTAAAGTCCCATGCACCATTCAAAGATAAAATTCTTGATGATACTGACCTGTCACCTATTTTTGCATTCTCCACATTATCAAAAGAATACATTGTCGCATGAGCAGGCTGTCTGTTAATACCGTTGACAAGAGGATTTTCCCAGTCATTTTGTTGTTGAGCAAAAGTATAACTAACTGTTATACAAAAAATACAAAAAAAAGCACTAAAAAATTTCATGTTGTTTATCATTAAGGTCAAATGCAAATATCCGGTTTTACTGAAAGCAACTTTAGCAGCAGAAAACATTGTAACAATAAGAAGATTAGAAAGCATTTATCAGATTATCAATTGCTCTAACTTTTTTGTTTCTAAATTGATTTTAAATAAGTTGGGAAAAGTTGCTTAAAAATACAAATTTAACCGGATATCTTCGTTGCTTAATCATATTCTCAACAGTAAAACTCAAATTCCAGAAATTAAGATAATTTTGACTACCTTTTGACAGTAAAAATCTGGAACATGGACAGAAGAAATTTTATTAAGGCCACTTCAGTAATGGCTGGAGCTTATGTCATTACTGAACCTTCAGTATTAGCCAATATCAGAAGTCAGGGAGAGCACACCTGGTTCGACCACCCCATGCGATGGGCGCAACTCACGCTTGTGGAAAATGATCCCGGTCGTTTCGATCCGGATTTCTGGCTTAGCTACTTTAAACGAATTCATGCTGATGGAGCTACTCTGAGTGCCGGTGGCATTGTGGCATATTATCCAACTAATGTACCGCTGCACCACCGGAGCGACTGGCTCGGAAACTCCGATCCTTTTGGTTATCTGGTGGAAGGGTGCCGTAAAATGGATATGTCGATAATTGCCCGTACCGACCCTCATGCCGCCAGGCAAAATGTTTATGATACCCACCCCGACTGGATTGCGTCAACGATCAAAGGAGAGAAGCGCAGTCATTGGGCGAATAAAGATTTGTGGGTAACATGTGCATTAGGACCTTACAATTTTGAGTTTATGACCCAGGTGCATAAGGAAATTATGGATCGCTATGAGCCTGATGGAATTTTCTCAAATCGTTGGGAAGGAAGCGGTATCTGCTATTGTGAACACTGTATAAAAAACTTCAAAGACTATTCCGGCCTCGAACTGCCAGTAAATAACGACAGGGTAAATCCGACCTATCAAAAATACGTTGAATGGAGTACCAACAGGCTGAAAGAACTATGGCTTCTTTGGGATAATATGATTCGAAAGAAAAGGTCGACTTCGCGGTTTATCCCGAATGGATTTCCGGATAAGGTGGTGACCGGTCAGTTATCGGATATTGTTTTCACCGATCACCAGGCAAGGAGCGGTGCAACAATGCCTTGGTCGAACGGAAAGGGGGCGAAGGAATTACGTGCATCCATCGGTATGAAACCACTCGGAGGAATATTTAGTGTGGGAGTCGAGGAACAATACCGCTGGAAAGATTCTGTCCAGACGGAGGAGGAAATCAGGATATGGGTTGCTGAGGGCACTGCCAATGGTATGCGTCCATGGTTCACCAAATTTTCGGGGGTGCTTTATGACAGACGCTGGCTAAATATTGTGGAAAAAATATACGAGGTTCATTATCGCAATGAGCGTTATCTGAGAAACACGGTTCCACTTGCGCGTGTTGGAATGGTGTTTACTGAACAGAACTGGAACTACGGAGGTGAAATATGGCAGCAGAAAAATGGCGATCACGTTCTCGGTATGTACCATGCACTTATAGAAGACCGTATGCCTTTTGAGATGGTCAATGACCGACTGCTCGATCCTGAACATCTGAAGAATTTCAAACTGCTGATATTACCAAATATTGCGGTACTGTCAGAAAAACAATGTGAACAGTTACAGCTATTTGTTGAAGACGGCGGAAGTCTTCTGGCGACCTTCGAAACATCACTTTATGATGAGACTGGAAGAAAAAGGACCAACTTCGGACTAGCCAACCTATTTGGAGTTTCATTTGATAAGAATGTGGAAGGTCCTATGCAAAACAGTTATCTGCGCCTGAAGCCGGATACTGAAACAAATCAGTATCATCCTGTCCTAAATGATCTGGAAGATGCGTACCGGATCATCAACACAATTTATAAGGTCAACGTATTACCACAATCATCATTTCCCGAGCCAGTAACCCTGATACCCTCCTATCCTGACCTTCCTATGGAAGATGTTTACCCGCGTGTACCGGAAACGAACATCCGTGAACTATACCTTCGTGATGTTGGGAAAGGACGTATCGCTTATTTCCCGGGTGATATCGACCGAACATTCTGGCAGATTATGAGTGCTGATCACGGTCAACTTCTGCGAAATACAATCCGTTGGGCCTTAAAGGAAGAACCAATTGTTGAAGTGAAAGGCCCTGGCGTAATAGATGTAACGGTTTGGCGACAGACCGATTCTATGACGGTGCATTTGGTAAATCTCACCAATCCGATGATGGCGAAAGGGCCATTTCGGGAATTCATACCGGTAGATCAACAGGTATCCATTAAAATTCCTAAAGGAACAATTGTAAACAAAGTAACTCTTCTTGTAAGTGGTCAAAAAGCCGATTTCAAGAATTCAGGTGATACAATCGTATTAAATGTTGTGCAAATCCAGGATCATGAAATAATAGGAATAGATCTGACATAAACTAAAACGAATGCTATGAAAACGAATAGACGTCAATTTATTAGTACCGCCATTGTTAGTGGCCTTGCTGCCACCTTGCCTTTAACATCCAGAGGCATGTCCTTACCAATCAGCAACTCAGAAGCACTAAAGGATAAATACGCCCGACTTGATGAGATACTGAAACAGCCGGTATTTAAAAAAGAGTTTTTCAATTCGCCTGTTATTATTGAATCGTTGGAATTACTTAGGTATGAAAACAGTTTTTTATGCAGGGTACGATCAAAAGACGGTGCGGAAGGCATCTCTGTTGGCCATAGTGGTCAGTTGAGGACACAATACCCGATTTTCACCAACCTGTTACAACCATTTTTTATAGGTAAAGATGCCCGCGATCTGGACCAACTGATTGAAAAAGTTTATATCTACAAACTCAATTTCAGGTTATCAGGAATGGCGCTGGGCGTGCCTTTAGCCACCATCGAGTTTGCAATACTCGATATGATGGGACATATTGCACAAAAACCAATAGGTCAACTGATTGGCAGTATACAACATCCAAAAGTCGCCGTATACCAGGCGACGGAATACAGGGAAAAATCTGTGGAGGAATCAATGGAGCTGATAAAACGGGATGTAGCAGAATATAATGCCAAAGCACTAAAAATCAAAGTCGGAGGACTAATGTTCGGGACCACTGACATGAATGCTGTCGGTCCGGCTGGCAGAACAGAAACGATCATTCCGCTTGTCAGAAAAACATTTGGCGAAAAGATGGTTCTATATGCCGATTCCAATGGCTTTTATTCAGTTGATGAAGCAATCCGGGTTGGTAAATTGCTGGAAGAATACCGTTTCGAATTTTTTGAAGAACCTGTTCCCTTTGAATGGTACGAGGAAACAAAACAAGTTTCTGATGCACTTACAATTCCGGTAGCAGGGGGTGAACAGGAATTCAGTCTTCACGGGTTCCGTTGGCTCATTGCCAACGATGGTCTTCAGATCGTTCAGCCTGATTGTTTTTATTTTGGAGGAATGATTCGTGCGATGAAAGTTGCACGAATGGCTGAAGCATTTGGGAAATCGTGTACCCCCCACATGACGGGTGGCGATTTGGGATTTCTCTATATGATGCACTTTGTATCGGCACTTCCAAATGCCTTGCCTTATCATGAATTTAAAGGATTCAAGACAGATATTGAATATGAATGCAATACATCTCCCTTAAAAAGTGAATATGGACTTGTTAAAGTGCCAACCGGACCGGGATCAGGAGTTATTATAGATCCGGGATTTATAAGGAGGCATCAGGTTGTGAAATAAGTACATTGAATAAAATTCCAAAGATCTCCGTGTAATTTCAATCTTAACGTCATATTTCAGATATCTGAAGTGTGGAAATTTTTTTTGATGGTGAAATGGATGCATGTCCCAAAGAAAAACCAATCAACACGATCCCCAAAAATAGAAGTACATGGTTGCCGAAATTTCGTTTAATTGTCACATGTGTCACCCTTTATTTGCTATCAAGCCTTAAAAGTATCTGTATTGAACAATTCCGAAAGCCACCTATTCTGTCCCTAATATGAATTTTTAGCGGATCATCAGTAATGTGAATCAATCAGAAAATCAGCTTCTAAATTCTATATTCCTATTATCTAAACACTTAAAAGATAAAACAATTTAATATGTCTCCCTTCAACTATTATCATGAAGTCATAACAATCAATTAATCAGAATTGTAAATTAGCAAAAATGTATTAGCAAATTATTATTAAAATGTGTTCATGTCAACTAAAATATTGTATTTTTGATTGTGCAATAAATGTTGTGCAAACATTCTAATCTCAAAAAAAAGTATCATGTTACCTAAATTTCTATTAGCCGACAATTCACAGGTTTTACCCGACAGGATCTTTGTCATTCATAACGAGCAACCCCGTTTTATCGTTGGCTCAAATGTTGAATCATTCTCAATGGAGCAGGAAATACACTGGATTGATGATGAACCAGCCAGTGAAGAATTGAAAAAAGAATTGCTCGAACAAGCTGAGGAATTTTTGGATCTTGAACTTGAGTATGAAGAAGAACTTTTCAACCTGGAAAACGAAACAGACGAAGACGACGAAAACGATAACCATAAATAAAACTTATATGGAACTTAATTCTCCCAAACGACTTACACGTTCACGAAAAGACAGAATGCTCGCCGGAATCTGTGGTGGAATTGCCGATTACATGGTTGTCGACCCAACTGTTGTAAGGCTTATTTTTGCTTTAGCTACCTTTTTTACCGTCTTATTTCCAGGAGTATTGATCTACTTGATCATGTGGATCGTTGTTCCGAAAGAACGGGAATTCTGAATCAAATCCACTTGAGATATTCTACTTGCCCATCCGAAACCACATTTTCGGATGTGGATTTTTCTTTTTGGAATGTGAAGTAAAAAAATCAATAAACATATCTTTGAAAAAAAAATCATCATGAACAGAAGAGGCTTTATTCAAAACTCAGCTGCTGCAGCTGCACTTGTGGGATTTTCAAACATCGCATATAGCAATAACCTTGCAGAGGTAAAACCGTCAAATTCGGCAAAATTTAAGCTGAAATATGCTCCGGGGTTTGGTAGTTTTTCCGAACTCGCAGGTAAAGATCCGGTTGAAGTGATCAAATTCTGTGCAGATCAGGGCTTCAGGGCCATGTTCGATAACGGCTTGCCTGGACGTAGTCCTGAGGATCAGGATAAAATAGTAGCAGAACTCAAACGTCAGAATATGGATATGGGACCTTTTGTTTTGTATGCTGACTTCAGTAAAGAATCTATGGTGCTTAAAGATCCCGCGGTTCGCGAGATGCTGATCAAAAAAGTGAACGAAGGTGTTGAGCTTTTCAAACGTACAGGTGTCAAATGTGCATTGATGGTTCCCGGACGTTACAACGAAAGAATGGCATGGGATTTTCAGACAGCCAATGTGATTGACATGATGCGCGAATTAAGCGACATAGCCGAAAAAGGGGGACTGACCATTGTACTTGAACCACTGAACAAACGTGATCATCCCGGACTTTTCCTCACTGGTATTCCACAAGCCTATGCCATTTGTCGCGCGGTGAACAGTCCTGCGTGTAAAATAGTAGACGATGTGTACCACCAACAGATCACTGAAGGAAACATCATTCCAAATATTGATGCCGCATGGTCCGAAATTGCAGCATTTCATCTTGGAGATAATCCAGGTCGGAAAGAGCCTGGAACCGGAGAAATCAACTTTCAAAATATATTCAAGCACATTTCAGAAAAAGGGTACGACGGTGTTTTATGCATGGAACATGGCAACAGCATCAAAGGCAAAGAGGGCGAACTGGCATTAATTGAAGCCTACCGCAAAGCGGATAACTTCTGAATAAATTGACCATCAATTATCTGTCTTATTCAATTAAAACAAATTTGGGATTACAATTAAGATACCTGAAGGAAAAACTCAGCAGATATGGCAAAATCGCATAAATTCTTGGGAGCCTTCATTTAATTGATATTCAAAATATTAATAAAAATGGGTCGTAAAATTGCGATCCATTTTTTATTGTTACTTTTTAAGAAGCACCTCCAGGATCATTTTCTCAAACTGGGCGCTAATCTCACCAGGAGATCTTGCCACTCCGCTTGTCATGGTTGGATTGCCTGTCTGGGGAACCCACAAAAAAGCAGGGATTCCACTGATTCCAAATACAGTTGACAATTCACGCTCCTGATCTGTATTGACCTTATAAACAACTATTTTACCTTTGTATTTTTGGGCAAGTTCTTCCAATGCCGGCGACGCAAGACGGCATGGTCCGCACCAGTCAGCGTAAAAATCGACAATACAAGGCAATTTACCCTCATATTTCCAAACTTTCGGATTTTTCTCAAAATCCATAATTTGCGCCTTGAACTGGGCTATGTTAATCTTCACCACTTCTCCTTCGCCTGCCAAAACTGGTACAGCTCCAGAAGTTGTCAAAATTGACAGGAAAATAACAGCAAATAATACTTGAAATTTCATTTTCATATCACTAATTCTAAATCTCTTTATAACAATTCAAACATATGCACTTTTCTACATAGATTGTGCCGGAATTAAAGAATTTTTAATCTACTCACCTCTTTTAACAAAAAAACCTATTTTTAAGTTTATCCGCCAAAAGAATTAAAAATTTAAAGTAAGTTTAGGATTATCTTTGAACTTAAACAATCATCTGTCAAAAATAACTCAGGAATGAAGCGCAAAAGAAAACTCAAAAAGATAGATCTACAAAAATTTGTTTCAAAGACAGCAAAAAGAGGAAGTATTCCAGGTACGATTGAGTACATCGGTCAACCCAGGGAAGAGAAAGTCAAGATCGAAGTACTGGAATTTGACGAATCAATTACGAATGAGTCCGTTGTTAATTCAGTAGATGAGCTTAAACCTTATATGGAGCACCCTGGCATTAAGTGGTTTCAGGTCACCGGAGTTCATAACTCAGATATTCTAAACGAAATTGGCAATCTTTTTAAAATCATCTCACTTGATCTTGAGGATATAGCCAACACAACCCAGCGGCCGCGTATTGAGGAGCGAGAAGACTATATCTTCATGGTTTTCAAAGTCATACAGCTCGACCCCGAAAGTCGCGAGGTAAATATTGAACAAGTCAGCATAATACTAGGCTCCAATTATGTGATTACATTTCACGAGACGACACCTCTTGTTTTTGAAACTTTGCAAACCCGTATCTTAACCGGACTGGGACGAGTAAGAAAGATGAAAAGTGATTACCTGATTTTTGCAATTACGGATATTATTATAGACCAATATTTTACATTAATTGAATCTATTGGCGAGACGATTGAAGAAACGGAAGAAGAATTGATAGCCGCTCCCGGCCAATCAAGCCAGGAGGCCATTTATAAACTAAAACGCCGACTCGGATATGTCAAAAAGTCAATCTGGCCGGCACGCGAAGTTCTCAATCAACTCCAGCATTCTGATCATGAATTGATCAATGAGGACACTAAAATCTATTTCCGAAATATCTACGACCATACCATTCAGATCATTGAAACGCTCGAAAGTTTACGCGATCTGACATCCGGCATGATGGACCTTTACCTCTCAACGGTCAGCTATAAGATGAATGAAATCATGAAGGTACTCACCATCTTTTCGACCATATTTATTCCGCTCACCTTCTTTGCAGGAGTTTATGGAATGAATTTCAAATATTTACCAGAACTGGAATGGAGAAGTGGGTATTTTATTTTCTGGGGAATTATGATCACCATAACGATTGTAATGCTGTTTTATTTCAGACGTAAAAAATGGCTTTAGTATTCAGTTTTGAATTCAGAAAAACAGAAACAATCTTCTATCTTTGATTTCTAAATAAAAACAAACAACGATGAGTAAACCAATTGTTACCGCCATTGCCTCCTTTGGAATGTCGGGGGTGGTCTTTCAAGGTCCATCACTAAAAATATTCCCGGAGAAGTTTAAGATTCATAAAATCCTTGAACGAACAAAAAATGTGTCGGAAGAAAGATATCCTGAAGCTACAATTGTCCGTACTTATGAGGAGATTCTAAACGATCCGGAGGTGGAACTCGTTATTGTCAATACGCCAGATTATCTTCATTTTGATATGGCCAAACAAGCCATCGAAGCAGGAAAACACATTGTTGTTGAAAAGCCGTTTACCAAAAACAGCGATGATGCCAGAGCGCTGATTGCTCTTGCAAAAGAAAAGGGAGTGATCATGACGGTTTATCAAAGCCGCCGGTTAGACAACGGATTTCGGACCGTAAGAAAAATTGTTGCAGAACAATTGCTTGGCCGAATCGTTGAATATGAAGCACATTACGACCGCTACCGCAATTACATACAGGAAGGATCGTGGAAAGAGGACGGTGACGAGCGCACAGGGGTTTTATTTAATCTTGGCTCACACATTGTCGATCAGGCACTTGTTTTGTTTGGCGTACCAAATGCAGTGACTGCTAATCTGAATGTTCTGCGCACTGGAGGACGAACAACCGACAATTTTGATATCAGGCTTCATTACGACAAGTTTAATGCAACATTGCGTTGCTCGTACCTTGTCCGTGAAATGGGACCTCAATACATACTCCATGGCACAGAAGGATCTTTCGTGAAAATGGGAACCGATCCTCAGGAGGAGATGCTGAAGCTTCATCACTTGCCCAACGAGCCAAAATGGGGCGAAGATTCGCAACCTGACTGGGGCACTCTGAATACCAACATCAACGGACTTCATTTTAATGGCAAAATAGAAACATTACCAGGCAATTATGCCGATTTCTTTGCCAACCTGTATGATGTTATCCGTGAGGGCAAAGAATTGATGGTTAAACCCGAAGAGGCATTAACCACAATCCGCATTCTGGAAGCTTGCCTCGAAAGCAACAGGTTAAAAAAGACGGTGGAGTTTAAAGTGGAATAGAAAATAAGAGGGAGAAAGCAATAAAAAATCCGGGGTTAGCCCGGATTTTTTTATTCAATTAAATTAAAGTTTTTTCTGAAATTAGTCACCCAATTTTTTATACCTGATCCGGTGTGGTGTATTGTCGCCAAGCCGCTTCTTCTTGTTCTCTTCATATTCTGAATAACTTCCCTCGAAGAAATAAACCTGCGAGTTACCTTCAAATGCAAGAATATGGGTTGCAACACGATCCAAAAACCACCTGTCATGCGAAATCACAACAGCACATCCGGCATAACTATCCAGTCCTTCTTCGAGTGCACGAAGCGTATTTACATCTATATCATTCGTTGGCTCATCGAGAAGAAGTACGTTGGCTTCTGATTTTAAGGTCAAAGCAAGATGCAGCCGGTTCCGCTCACCTCCTGAAAGTACCCCACACTTTTTCTCCTGGTCTGCTCCGCTGAAGTTGAAACGCGAAACATAGGCACGTGCATTGAGCATCCGACCGCCAACCATCACTTCGTCAGTTCCGCCTGAAAGTACCTGGTAAACAGTCTTATCATTTACAATCGCTTCGTGTCCCTGATCTGCATAGCCGATTTTTACCGTTTCTCCAACAGAGAAGCTTCCTGAATCTATCTTTTCAAGTCCAAGAATCATCTTGAAGAGTGTGGTTTTCCCTGCCCCATTTGGACCAATCACCCCAACAATACCGTTTGGAGGCAGCACAAATTCAAGATTTTCGAACAATAACCGGTCGCCAAATGCTTTCGAAACACCATGCGCTTCAATTACTTTGTAACCAAGACGAGGTCCGTTCGGAATAAACAACTCGAGTTTGTCTTCCTTCTGCTTAACGTCTTCATTTAATAACTTTTCATAAGCTCCCAACCTGGCTTTTGATTTGGCCTGCCGGGCTTTAGGACTCATTTTCACCCATTCAAGCTCACGCTCAAGGGTCTTGCGTCGTTTCGAGACTCCCTTTTCCTCCATCTCTAATCGTTTTGACTTTTGCTCCAACCAGCTTGAGTAGTTCCCTTTCCATGGAATACCTTCGCCACGATCGAGTTCAAGAATCCAGCCAGCCACATTATCAAGGAAATACCGGTCATGTGTGATACAGATCACCGTTCCCTTATATTGTTGCAAATGAACTTCTAACCAATCAATAGATTCGGCATCAAGGTGGTTGGTAGGCTCATCAAGTAACAAAATATCGGGCTGTTGCAATAACAACCGACACATTGCAACCCGGCGGCGCTCACCTCCAGACAATACATTTACAGGAGTATCTCCATCCGGACAGCGAAGTGCATCCATTGCCCGTTCGAGCCGGTTATTGAGGTTCCAGGCGTCGGTCGCGTCAATTTTTTCCTGAAGCACAGCCTGTCTGTCCATTAATTTATCCATCACATCGGGATTCTCATAAACCTCGGGCAAACCAAACCGCTGATTAATTTCCTCATATTCATTCAGAATATCAACAGTTTCCTGAGCACCTTCCTGAACAATCCCCATGACAGTTTTTGCATTGTCAAGAATCGGCTCCTGCGACAAATGGCCAACAGTGTAACCAGGAGAAAATGAGAGTTCACCGTTAAAATCTTTTTCGAGACCGGCAATTATCTTTAAAAGGGTCGACTTTCCCGATCCGTTCAGACCGATGATTCCGATTTTTGCTCCCAGATAAAACGAAAGTGATATATCTTTAATTACCTGCTTTTGAGGCGGATAAGTTTTACTCACCTTGTACATCGAGAATATAATTTGTCTATCTTCAGCCATGGAATATTTTTTTGGTTCGAATGCCAAAATTCGTATTTTTAATCAGATTTGTCAAACGATTTTTACAAATAAAACAATCTTTGTAAATTAATTAATTTTCAATAAATTAGCCTAAAGTTTCTTTCTACCGAAACAAAAAAATAGGCAGAAATGCATTAAGTTTGTTAAAAAAAAATCAAATCAATTGCCATATGAAAAAGTTTGCAATTTATTTCTTCTTAATCATTGTACTTGTGCTCGGTTCATTCATTTACTGGAAATATTCTTTCACGTACAGCGAAGGTTATCGTGCAGGATTGCTTCAGAAATTTTCCCTGAAAGGAAATGTTTTCAAAACGTATGAAGGTGAGATGATTCTTAGCAGCGTTCAAAGTAATTCGAATGTAGCGATTGCTTCAGAAAAGTTTTTCTTTTCTGTGACCGATAAAAACGTTGCACTTCAGCTTGAAAAGGCCCAGGGTGAAAGTATTGTCGTTCATTACCGCGAAAAAAATGGAACGTTACCTTGGAAGGGCGAAAACACATATTTCGTTGACAGTGTTAGAGTTAATACTGAACCAGGTGCCAGTCATGGTTTTCGTTAACCACAAATATTGATAATGCAGGATGGAGAAAAAATAGATTCCTCCATCCCGCATTTTTTATTTTGATTCGAAGTTCACCTTTCCAGGAGAATGATTCGCACCAAACTCTGGTGCAAAACTGCATTGTATATTTGCCCTTCCTCCCGAAAATGTGCCCAAATGACTTACCCTCACCGGATACTCGAGGACAAATCGGCCTTTGGGTAAATTACCAATAAAGAACCGCGTTCCAGTATCAGCATTCACGCGATAGTACCAAAGACCTCCATTGTATTCATATTCCGACAATTGCTTCAAAGGTTCGGTTCCGGCAGGTCGCTGATCATCAAGTGAAACAAACCCAAGATCGCGGTCATTTTCAATCAGTAAACGAACCATCAACAAATCGCCGGGACGACTGTCTATAAGATTACTCGTCAAAGAATCCCCGCTAGCCGATCTTTCAATCTTATAGATCTCTTTTCGGATCTTTAATGAACTTTCAAAACGGGAGGTGTCGTTCATCTGCTTGAAATACCCATGATAAAGCCCACCAAAGAGGATGTTCTTACCTGAATTATTGATTTCCAGCTTACTGTCTGAATTTATATCTTTCTGATCAAATGCAAGTTGCACAAAACCATCAATCGATTTACTTCGTTCAAGGTCAATTTTCTTCCCATCGAGGAAGAACTTTGGCAAGGTTTGATTCCCAATCGATTCATCGTGTCCAGACATTAATGCGTACACAGCCATTGAAGTCGACGATGGCGAATCCCATGCATGCGTCCGCTTTTGTTGCAGCAGCCAAAGTTTCATCGCATCGGTTTTCTCAATCGGAGCGTTAATTGCACCAAATAATTCAATCATCCGGCTCTGCAACGAAATATCGGGTTCACGATAAAACCAGAGACTGCCCGATTGCTTCCAATACATTCCCAATTCGTTGTTTTTGATCGCCCGCTCTTCAATTGATTTCACGATCACCTGGAGTAGCTTTTCGTTGCTTTCTCTTTTTAAGACAAAAGCAAGTTGAACCTGCTGCCAGATCCCGGTTTTTGTCCAGTTCTTCGAAGCTTTTTCCAGAAAGAAATTATACGATTCTTTTGCACCTGAAGCATATTCAAAATCCTTGAACGCGCTTCTGGCAAACAGATAATCAATGATATATCCATCTGGCTGACAAATTATCTTCTCCTTATCTTTCAGTTGACGGAAATCCTTTGTGATTTTCAGATCTAAATAACTAACCGCTTTTATAGCAATGGCCATCATCCGTGCACGCTCCGATTCAGACAAAAGCTTTTTCAATCTCATTTGGGCTATATCGCTCAAAATATGAACAGTAATCCATTCCGAAGATTCCATTCCGGGGCACCAGGCAAATCCACCATCCGACAATTGCGCCAAATCCAGACGGTCAATTGATTCTGAAATCGTCACCTTAATTGTATCAGGATTGAATTTCGCCAGTTTTTCCTTTTCATACAAGGACTCCTGCAACCAGGGGGTTTCATTCAATTTTAAATTTGTGAATTGCTCCGCTTTCTCAAGCCTGGTTTTAAAAGAATCAGGAGAATTTACTAATTTACTTCTCTGTAATTCAAGTTCTTTTGCAATCTCCGGATGATCAGTAAGTATTTTTCTTAAAATCAGGGAACCATTTAACCGGGATGCCACACCCGATATTGTGAAAGATTCGGAACCAATCAGTTGCGGAAGTGCATCCAAAATTAATCCAAGCGGATTTGTCATGATAGAAAGGTTCCAGTTTCCCTCATTGATTTGATTTACGCCACCTAGTTTATTAAAATCGAATTTAAAATCACTGCCAGGCTTTACAGTAAAAGCTTTCGATTCGGTGGTCCATTTCCGGTCTGGTTCTACTGGAAGTATTGACTTAAAACCGTCGGAATATCCATCTCCAAGTGCAGTAACCCGAATCTGATAAAGACCCGGTTCGGTTGGAGCAGACAGCTGCCAGTTCACTGCATCCGATTTCGCGTCAGACAAAGTGAGTTTTGCAGATTTGGAAGCAGCAACAATGATTTTTCCAGTCTCCATATTGATGAGCTCCATCTTCACTTCAAGGCTTAACGGTTTGCCTGAAAGATTGGTCACCTTTACTGGAAAAGTAACCTCATCACCAACTGTTAGAAAGCGGGTTGGGAATGGTTCAACCATCAGTTGTTTTTGGGTTACAAATTTATCGGTTATTGTACCCGATAATCCTTCGGGGGTATGCGCCAACGCCATAAACTTCCATTCGGTAACTGATTCGGGGAGATTAAAGTGTACCTCTGCCCTACCCGCTTCATCGGTTTCAAAATGCGCATTAAACCAGGCAGTTTCACGAAAATCGCTGCGAATTTCTGTTGGCTTACCTTCTAATTTCTGGCTGCTGTTACCCCGAATATGTATCGTTTCAGAATCCTTATCTTCACGAAAAGTTACTTTTCCCATCAAAGCATCAGAAGCCATAAGTGGCTCAGCGATTGCGGCAGACTTCATCATTACTCCATCCTGCCTGGAATTTAAAAATCTTCGAACATTATATGTCTGATAATCTATTATTTTACTAAATTCAGGGAGTACTTCCGGCTTTTCGGTAATCCGAACAGGCTGTGTACAATGACCAACGCCCCATGTTATTATGCCAGGAAAACGTACTTGTTGAAAATAGATTGAGTTTTCCCAAAGACTTAATTGCCAGTCGTACGGAAGGATTTTGTCAAGCGATGCATCGTAAACGACTCCGGCGATCTCTGCTTTCACCGGTTTCCCTTCGGAATCTAATACCCTAACTTTCCATGAGACTTCTTTTCCTGGAATAACACTTTTGGGGAAATCCTCAACCGACAGTTTGAGCTCCTTTTGAATCCATGGAACATCTACATTAAATACTTCATAGTAGGAAATGCCTTGATTCATAGTTGAGACACTGATCATTAAACCACCCTGATCAGTCACCGCAACTGGAATTGAGATTTTCTCCATTGTCTTTTCAACCAACCCATTAAACAAAGTAATGGCTCCAACTTTTCGGTGCAATTGAACATTCCAGAACTGCTTTCCAAAATTTCCAAGAAGCAATTCAATACTTTCACCCGGCAATGCTGAAGTTTTGGAAAGATTGACCCAAGAACTTTCGGGGAACAAAAAGACTTTTTTCGTGCTATCGTAGACTCGGATAAGATGTTCTGCCTTAACAGATGCCCCGAATTTATCGGTTGTTGAAATTCTTACTTTATAATAACCTTGTTCTAATTTCGTGGTATTAAAATTCGCCAAAGATGTATCCTGTTTTACGAAATCAATTGTCTGGATCACCTTATCCTCGTCATAGTTAATAGGCAGTATTTCATCTCCATACAGATTTCCGGGGAAAAGTTGATCCCACGCTGTTTTGGAATAAATGGGGCGGTCGGGATTCATCCATTGTCGTTTACGCAATGGCAATTGGGGACTCTTCAGAAGAATCAGTTCTATTTTTCCACTCGACTTAATTTCCTGATTATCTGAATTAATTACTTTGAAGGTAATATTAAAGGCTTCTTTTTTGACAGAATTGACGAGATCAAAAATCGCGGGTCCGTCAATCGAAACAGTTAATGCTTCTTTTGCAATATTCAGTGATTTAGTTGCGGTCTGGGTTTCGCCAGTAATATCTGTCACCTCTATTTCCACCTCAAATCTGAATGGATAGGTGGCTGTTTCACTGGAACGTTCATCGGGTTTTGCAACAAAATTAATAAGGTATTTACCATCATTATCCGTCGTAAAAGTACCTTCTGAAATTTGTTCCGCCTCACCAAATGACCGCCATGCCCAAACTTGATTGCGTGAAATCCGGTATTTCCCCGTCACATTATTAAGCGGAACGCCCGAAAATGAAGTAACATTTCCCGTCACCTCAACTTGTGAATTAAGCCGGTACTCCCCTTTCAGGTCGTCAACCTCAATTTTAAAACCAGGCCGGCGATACTCTTCAACCCGAAAATTAACAGATCCTTTATCCGAAGTCAATTGAAAATTGCCAGCCAATCCATCCGACGGAATTCTGAATTTCCCTGAAACAGTTCCAAAACGGTTGGAAGTCAGTTTTAAAGTATCAATGCTTTGGTAATTACTGTTCCTAAAAACAATTTCAACTGACTGCTTTTCAATAGCTTTTGTGGCATACTCATTTTTATCGAATAGAATCCCTTTGAAGAAAACGGTTTGACCCGGACGATAAATGCTACGATCAGTTATCATGTAAAGCTGTTGTGATGCCGCATGCCCGTAATCGGGATTCATGCGGATATTCCAAGGCATGGTGACTGTATCTGCTTCAAAAACTACACGTACGATGTCACATTCGCCTTTAACCTTTACAATGCCATCATCTGCAGAATGAAATTTTCCCGTATTCCAATCCTGATTTTCACGATCAAATATCTCAACTACTGCACCTTTCACCGGAGCGCCATTCTCAATATCCATGACATTCAACTTACGATCCACCCCGCTAAAACTGATTCCTGAAACGGTGAATAAAGCACTTGAATTGCAGGTGTCGTTGCCGGTAATGCCTTCAATCTTTATCCGGTACAGACCTGAATTTAATTTAGGAAAAATCAATTCGGTACTGTGATTTCGAAGGTCTTCATCCTTAACCAACTGATAGTTCTGCTCCGATATTAACTTTTCAGATTTAAACTTCTGATTTACAAATCGCCTGCCATATAGGTCTGATTTCAATGCAGCCAGGTATTCCGACTGGTTGATCTTGTATAACTTAGCTTTAATAGTAGCCAGATTACTGTACTGAACCGAAGCAGCGAACGGGAAACCTTTTCGCCCAATATTTTCGAGTGTGAGCTGTAGTTGCGGTTGCTGAAGTTGCCGAAGCTTATTGACACTCCTGATGCTTGCAGACGTATTTGGATATAGAAGAATCACAGACTGATAAATCTCAGCTGCCTCCTTGTTTTTCATTCTGTAAATTTCCGAAACCGGATTTTTGGGCTCATACCGCTTCGCCATCACAGAAAGAACATCCGCGTGCTTTTCCAGAATCTCAGCTTCAAAGGGATTATTACCAACCTGATTATCAAATACCTTTAACGCCTCAATGAATAACTCATCTTTTGACGGCAATGAAGAACTTTCGTAGATATAATTCAGACGATCCAGTTTAAGATGGAGCAAAGCATAAGCTTCGCCGATTTTCAGGTGATGGTTTTCAAGCAGTTTGAAAATCGCGAAAATCCGGCTGTCAAACCTTCCATTCTCAAAAGATTTTGGAACAAAGCGCTCCGAAAACTGGTTTGCATCCTTTGCCCAGGCAAGTGGAATCGGCGATAGATCAAAGCCATCATTGCGGTAAAATTCGAGCGCTTTTGCTGCTACCAGGTCGAGCAGCGTTGGACGATATTGCCAGGCCAACTCAACCGTATCCAATAGCGCGATATATTCTTTCGAGGATATTTTGGCAAGGATTTCATGATTATCAAGCGATTTCAAAAAACAGCTATCAACCCGGCTTTTAAAATAGGCAACATCCCATGTCGCAACATCGTTGGGTTGAGCAGCACCTTTGGTTCTTTGGTAGATCTCACCCCGGTTACGATTGAAGATCTGAACCATAAATTCACCCTGATACGCAAGCAAAACACTTCGGTTTTCAGGTTTAAGACTCAGCATTTCTTTTTCCCAGACTGTAAATGGGTATGAAACCACTTCATCACTTGTCTCCAACTTTATTTGTTCGATGCCGACGAATGCTTTTATTTGCTGAATTTGTGAAAATTCACTTTTCGATTTCATATAAACCACTTCCAAAACCTTAAAGGCTGATTCCGGTTGCTGAATTTGAAGCAAGGAGTCGATCTGCTTCCACAATTCGACGTAAGATTGGTTCGTTTTAGTCGCGGCGGGGAGATCACCCAACAAACTAAATAGCAGAACAATAGTAAATATAGCAAAACGTTTAAACGTTGAATCTTTCATAGCTTAAGGCTTATCTATAAATTAATGCGATAGGATTACACAAATTTAGTACCAAATATCCAACAAAGACACCTACATAGTAAAAGAGATCATTTATCTTTGAACCTCAAAACAACCGGATTTCGAATTGTTTCGTTTAACGCACACTAAATAATCATTAAACAATGAAGTTGATTAAATCCAGGGTATTAGTAACAATTTTATTACTAGTCCTTAACATCATTACTAATTCAATTGTGGCGAAGGCATCCGTTAAGTCTTTTAACAAAGATCCTGATGGAATTACACTCAAATTGGACAAAGGATTGATGAAAGTAAAAGTATGCAAGGACAATATTGTAGAGGTGCAATTTACGATTTTGTCTTCTTTCCCGGCCAAAACATCACTCGTTATCATCAATGAGTGGAAGACTACTCCCAAGTTTACGGTTTCAGAAACCACCGACGAGATAATTATTTCAACGGAAAAACTAAAGGTCAAGGTAAAAAAGAGCAATAATTCAATCAGTTACACCGACCCGAAAAATGGCGTAATCCTTTCTGAAGATCAGGTAAATGGCAAAAGCATGTCCGAAGCAACTGTTGCCGGAATTAAAACTTACAATTGCACAACACAGTTCAATTCTCCGGCTGACGAAGCGCTATTCGGCTTGGGTTGCCATCCGGAAGATACGTTGTCGATCAATTACAAAGGTCGTGACCAGGAAATGGCTATCAAGTACATGACAGGTGCGATTCCTGTTCTCTTGTCAAACAAAGGTTATGGATTGATTTGGGATAATTACGCGGCATCCAACTTTTACGGTGCAGAAGCGGGAAATACCAAATTCAAATATGTTTCCGAAAGCGGAACAATGGTAGATTACTATTTTATTTATGGTCCCGAATTCGACCAGATCATTGCCTCTTACCGCGATGCAACCGGAGCAGCACCCATGTATCCTAAATGGAGCTTCGGTTTATTTCAGTCGCAGGACCGATATAAAAGCCAGGCAGAAGTGCTGTCGGTGAAAGATGGGTACCGCAACAATAAAATACCTGTCGACTGCATAGTTCAGGACTGGTTTTACTGGGAACCCAATGTAATTGGCTCGCACGTGATGTGGCCGGAACGTTATCCCAACCCCAAATTAATGGTTGATGAATTACACAAAGCCAACATTCATGCGATGATTTCGATCTGGCCTGTTTTTGCAAAAGGGACGCAAACCTACGACGAAATGGCAAAAGCTGGCAATTTAACAGACATTACCTGGGACAACGTAATGACCCATACCTTTGATAATTATTACGATGCCCACAGTCCGAAAGCACGAGACATGTACTGGCGCCAGGCTAAAGACAGCCTGATTGGTCGTTACGGATGGGATGCCTGGTGGGTAGACCAGTGTGAGCCTGACAATGGCAAACTCTTAGATCTTAGGAAACAAAGCACTTTTGCCCTTGGTCGCGGAATAGACTTTTTCAATACCTATTCTTTAATGCACTCCGAAGGATTGTACAAGAACTGGCGGAAAGACATTGAAGGTAAACGCGCATTCTTCCTGATACGTCAGTCATTTGCAGGTGCACAGCGGAATGCGGCCACTTTATGGTCGTCGGACATTACATGTACTTGGAAAGCTTATAAAAGTCAGGTGCCACAAGGAATCAATTCATGTGCTTCGGGTATTCCTTATTGGACGTCTGACATCGGCGGATATCATTTAAACTGGGCTCCACCAGAATGGTCGAAACCTATTCAAAAGGAACTCTTCACGCGCTGGTTTCAGTTTGGAACTTTTTCGCCGATCTTCAGAATTCACGGAAAAGGTGAACGCGCCTTATTCTCTGATAATTGGGATGCAAAAACGAAGACTATTCTGCTGAATTACGACAATTTAAGATACCGGCTTCTCCCCTACATCTATTCACTTTCGTGGAAAGTAACCAACGAAGGTTACACGATCATGCGTTCACTGGCATTTGATTTCAGAAACGATAAAAATGTGAATTCTATACCTGACCAATATATGTTTGGTCCCGCATTTTTGGTAAGTCCTGTAACAGAACGCATGTACAGCCTTGAAGCCAATGTTCCCGCAGAAAAAACCCGTAAGGTTTATCTCCCAAAATCAACCGTATGGTATGATTTCTGGACCGGTAAAACCATAAACGGGGGACAAACCATTGTTGCGCAGGCGCCGATTGAGACAATCCCGCTATATATAAAGGTCGGTTCTATCGTTCCGATGGGATCATTTCTTCAATATGCAACTGAAAAACCTGCAGATGTGATCGAATTACGCATTTATCCAGGCGCTGACGGGAAATTCGTTCTTTACGAAGACGAGAACGATACCTATAATTACGAAAAGGGTCAGTTTGCTACGATTGAGTTCCAGTGGAATGACAAAGCCAAAACACTCACTGTCAGTGATCGTAAAGGCACGTTTAAAGGAATGCTGAACGAGCGAAAATTCAATGTGGTACTGGTTAAACCTGGTGTTGGAACAGGAGTCGAGATAAGTACAAAGTTTGATAAATCAGTAACTTATTCCGGCAAGAAAATCCTGGTTAAGATTTAAGCCAAACAGAAAGTAATATCGAAGCGGGAGGTCCTTATCAGATCTCCCGCTTTGTTTTAGTGCAACATTAAACTTCTGTTATCATCACCCGATGTTTTATCCTCAAGTCAAACAATAACCAATTCTGCTTGTTGTTTAAGTATATTATCTAAAATCATCACCGAATATTAAACAAGGTTTATGTCTACATCAAAGTTATTCTCAAAATACAGTTTAGGAGCGATCGAATTGAAAAACAGGATCGTAATGGCCCCAATGACACGTTCACGCGCAATCGGGAATATCCCCAATGACCTTATGGCCACCTATTACGGACAGCGTTCGGCTGCAGGCCTCATCGTTACAGAAGGAACTTCACCATCACCAAATGGACTTGGATACAGCCGGATTCCGGGACTTTTCAACGAATTGCAGGTTGAAGGATGGAAAAAGGTAACAAAAGAAGTTCATGCCAATGGCGGCAAAATTTTCGTGCAGCTAATGCATACGGGAAGGATCGGTCATGTCTTGAATTTACCTGCAGGTGCCTTTCTTCTTGCACCTTCAGCGGTTAAAGCTGCCGGACAAATGTGGACGGACCAGGAAGGGATGCAGGATTTCCCCGTACCAAAGGCAATGTCTTTGGAAGAGCTGAAAGCAACAGTTAAAGAATTTGAGGTATCGGCTCAACTTGCCGTAAAAGCAGGTTTCGATGGCGTTGAATTGCACAGCGCAAATGGTTATCTGCTTGAGCAGTTTCTTTCACCTTTTAGCAACCAACGGACAGATGAATATGGTGGAAGCATCGAAAACAGATGCCGGTTTGTGTTGGAGGTTGTTGATGCTGTTAGCAAAACGATTGGCAAGGAAAAGACCGCAATCCGACTTTCACCATTTGGTGTAGCGAGCGATATGCCCCATTATCCTGAAATCGAAGAAACTTACACCTACTTGGCTGAACAGTTGAATAACAGGGGAATCGTTTATGTCCATCTGGTCGATCATAGTGCAATGGGCGCTCCGAAAGTACCGTTCAGTATCAAAAAAACAATTCATAAAAAGTTCCGGAATACGATGATCCTGACCGGTGGATATAACCATGTGAATGCAGAAGAAGATTTGGCAAGCGGATTTACCGATCTGGTTGGTTTTGGACGTCAGTTCATTAATAATCCGGATTTGGTGGATCGGTTTAAAAATGGCTGGTCATTGTCGACCGTACTTGATGCAGATACCTTCTATTCTCCGGGAGAAAAAGGGTATACCGACTATCCAAAATATATTAAATAACAATCCTAATCCCTTTGGGGCATTTCATGTCACATTTCAAATAACCTCCGGCTTTCCCGGAGGTTATTTGCTTTACTGATCTTCTATTCAGATTAAAAGGTTAATTTTGTAACTAAAATATAGCAAATGATCAGATCTATGACGGGTTACGGGAAAGCTGAATGTGAGCTGGCCCTAAAAAAAATCACAATTGAAGTTAAATCGCTTAACAGCAAACAACTGGATCTCAACACGAGAACACCGGGAGTATATCGCGAAAAAGAGATTGAAATCAGGCGTGAAATATCGGATAAACTGATTCGCGGTAAAGTCGATTTCAGCCTCTATTCCGAATCGTTGGGTGTCGAAAGCAACAGCGCCATCAATAACCAGATGGTAAAAAGCTATTTCGCACAGCTTTCTGAACTCAGCAATGAACTTGGTCTTCCCGTCAATGAGCATATACTGCCAATTATCATGCAATTGCCGGATGTGGTAAAAACAACCCGTGATGAACCTGACGAAAATGAATGGAAGATCGTTATTGCAACCATTCGCGAGGCGCTCACGGCTCTTGACAATTTCCGTCTCCAGGAAGGGTTGTCACTCCGTAAGGATATTATCACCAATCTGAATATAATAACAACTTTACTTGAACAGATAGCACCGTATGAACTGGAGCGCACCGCCAAAGTGAAGGAACGGATTCTGGATGGATTGAAAGAACTCGCTTCGCCTGAAGGAGTCGATCACAACCGTCTCGAGCAGGAGATGATTTTCTACCTTGAGAAGTTGGATATCAACGAAGAAAAGGTAAGGTTAGGCCATCACTGTTCCTACTTTATCGAAACGCTTGAACTGGACGAACCCGTTGGTAAAAAGCTCGGATTTATCGCCCAGGAGATTGGCCGTGAAATTAATACGCTCGGATCGAAGGCGAACCATACCGAAATGCAGAAACTTGTGATCGGGATGAAAGATGCACTCGAAAAAATCAAAGAGCAATTACTTAATGCGTTATAGTATTCAATCTGTTTTTAATTCATGAAGGAAGGCAAACTGGTCATATTTTCCGCACCGTCAGGTGCCGGTAAAACAACAATCGTAAAACATCTCCTGTCCCGTAATCTGAATTTCGGTTTCTCGATCTCGGCTACCACCCGAAAACCACGTGGAGCAGAAGAAAATGGCAAAGATTACTATTTTCTGGGTGTAGATGAATTCAAGAATAAAATTGAACGGCAAGAATTTCTTGAATGGGAAGAGGTTTATCCCGGTTGTTTTTACGGAACATTGAAAAGTGAAGTAGAACGGATCTGCAAAAATGGTCAGAATATTCTCTTTGATGTGGATGTTGTTGGTGGCTGCAATATCAAAAAGTATTATGGCGAAAAAGCCCTTGCTGTTTTCATTCAGCCACCCTCCATTCAGGAACTTGAAAAAAGATTACTGGCACGATCAACCGATTGTATTGATGTAATCAAAGAGCGGATTGCAAAGGCAGAACAAGAGCTAACTTACGTTCATTTATTTGATATTATTATCATTAACGATCAGCTTAATGTTGCCCTTCAGGAAGCCGAAGAAAAAGTCAGTGAATTTCTTGAAAGAAGTCCCGACTGGAAGAATTGCGAATAGAAGATTGAAGAGACGCGATTAATCGCGTCTTTACAAATCAATAATGAAGGCATAAATTTAACCAGGATCATTTAAAGTGCGAAATAATGAGAATCGCCATATTTTCAGGATCTTTTAATCCAATCCACAACGGACATCTTGCGATTGCACGTGAAGCACTTGCTCAGGACGCAGCTGACGAACTGTGGTTCCTTGTCTCACCTCAGAATCCTTTAAAAAAGAACATTGATCTCTTTCCTGAAGCCGACCGTCTGAAAATGGTAAAACTGGCCATTGAAGATGAAAATGGGATGAAGGCCAGCGATTTTGAATTTCATCTCCCCCGCCCTACTTATACAATCAATACACTGGAAAAGCTTAGGGAGAATTATCCTGAAAATCAGTTTAAATTACTGATCGGCGGCGACAACCTTGCCATTTTCCATAAATGGGTTGAATACAAACGAATAATTGATGAATTTGGATTGATTGTTTATCCCCGGCCCGAATTCGATGCTGAAAGCCTTCACAGATTTCCCAATGTGACAATTATTACAGCCCCATTGATCAATTTATCAGCCACGGAAATAAGGGAAAAGCTCGTTAAAGGGGAATCGATCACCGGAATGGTGCCAGAGAAGGTGTCCAGTTTTCTGCATCAGCAAATTAACAGCACGAAAAACCAATAAAACAAAAGGATTGCGGGATTTCTCCTTCGTTGTCGTAAATCACATTGCAAAATTTTAAGAATTATAATTACAACCAACTGATAGACTTTATTTATTCAATAACACTCGTTTAGGGACAAAAAAATCTTCCTTCGTGAGTCCGCATGCTTTGGCCATTTTGCGCGACCAGTTGATGTCACCAATGTTCGTATCATGCTGATTTGAACCAAATGTAAACCGTGCCCCGGCAGCCTTAGCCATTTCGATAAACCTTTTACCTGGTATCTGAAACCTGGAATTAATCTCAATGGCAATGTTATTTTTCACCGCTGCATCGATCAGAATCTTCATACGATCTGCCGTCCATAATTGATCGTACTCCCGTTCAAGACTTATCGGCAGGTAGGTAGGATTTGCCCAAATATTGATAGGTTCTGAAAGGACCTTCAGGTTATATGCAACATACCGTTCCATGAAATCTTCAGGATCGTTGAAAACAACATCCGGAAGCCAGATCAGGCGAACCTGGCCATCCGTATCGGGGAACCGAAGTGCATCGCCCATAATATAATCGAGGCTGTCGAGCGTTGCTTTTGAGTACAGTTTAGTCCAGCCGGGTTGACCCACCTGTAAACCCAAATAAAGCGGATATTTCCGCACCAGTGCAATACTTTCCGAAAGGATACTGTCATTCGCCCGTACATCAGCAGATCCGGTTTCATCAGCTATTCCGAAAACGACGCCCATTTTTTTTGAGAGTGCAGCTGCCTTTTCAAAGCGTAAAGTGGGTGTATCTGCATATTTTACAGTAAGATGTACGTGCAAATCGGTCTTCGGCAAATCATTTTCACAGGAATTTAATCCAATAACAGCCATGATTAAAGCGAATGATTTCAATAAATTTTTCATAGACGCTCGTTTAAAAAATGAAATTGAGTTTGTTCAGAAGATTTAATGTAGCGGCATCAAGCGAAAGAAAACCTATGCTTCCAGGTTGTGAAATTGAGGTGACGAATTGGTACCTCAAGTTATTCAGCCCATTTAACGTTAATAAAAATCGAAATGTTTCATCAAATGGACACCGATACGATACGGTCAGGTAAATTTTTGAACGATCCTATTTGCTGGGAAGCCAATCCTGTTTTAGTTTCTTTCCCCAACAATTGTTGGGAAGGTAAAATTTGAAAATCCGCGTCCCCAAAAATCTTTAAGGAGGAAAATTTTGAAAATCCGTGTCCCCAAAAATCTTTGAGGAGGGAAAATGCGCAAATCCGCCTCCCCAACAATCGTTAGACAGGGAAATTTTGAAAATCCGCGTTCCCAACAAACGTTGAGGAGGAAAATTTTGAAAATCTGCGTCCCTAAAAATCTTTAAGGAGGAAAATTTTGAAAATCCGCTTCCCCAAAAATCTTTGGGGAGGAAAAATGTGCAAATCCGCCTCTCCAACAAACGTTGGGGAGGAAAACAGCTCAAATTGTTTTAAAACAAGACATAAAGAGGCTCATTAATATTTGGTAGAGACGCGATTAATCGCGTCTCTACAATGAACGCATTTCTACCCACGCAATTATTACATTTTTTATCCAACCATTCGTCACCCCATTTTACAGTTCATCTGCGTCAATCGACGATCCGGTTTCTTATATTTTTTCTCAATTGGTTTCCGGCTTTAATTTGGAGAAAAATTAAAAATGCCATGAGAACATTAATCATTATCCTCACTTTTCTATTTTCAATTTCAGGCGTTACAGCGCAGGATCGGCTCACCGGTAAAGTGACAGATGAGAAACAAATGCCACTCGGAGGAGCGAATATATTTCTTCAGGGAAGTTACGACGGAACAACTGCCGACAGTCTGGGAAATTTCAGCTTCAAACCAAAATTGAAAGGAATTCAAACCGTGTCAGTTACTTATATCGGGTACAAACCGCTTCTCCGGAAAGTTGACCTGGACAGTGCAAAAACAATCGTCCTCAACTTCGTGATGGAAGAATCGGGTGAAAAGATTGATGAAGTGGTGATTAACGCGGGAGCTTTCGAAGCCAGCGACGAAAAGAAAGCCGTTATTCTACGCGTATTTGATATTGCCACAACTCCAAGTGCACAGGGAGATATTTTTGGCGCACTCGGAACATTGCCAGGTGTTCAGAAGGTTGGCGAAGATGGCCGTGTGTTTGTCCGCGGAGGTGAAGGTTACGAAACCAAAACCTTTATGGACGGCATGCTCGTTTCGACACCGTACTTATCACGCATGCCCGATATGCCAACACGCGGACGTTTTTCACCGTTACTTTTCAGCGGTACGCTGTTCAGTACGGGCGCCTATTCTGCTGAATACGGTCAGGCCTTGTCGTCTGTTGTTGATATGAAAACCAATTCGCCTGAAACAGAAGATAAATCGAGCATTACGCTCATGACAGTCGGCGCAATGGCCTCAACCTCGAAATGTTGGAAGAATGGTTCCTTATCAGTAAGTGGCGATTACGTAACTTCCGCCTTATCGAATAAAATCAACAAACAGCAGGTCGACTGGATTAAAAGTCCGGTTGGCATAGATGGTACAGTGATGTTTCGCCAGAAAACCAGTGAATCGGGCATGTATAAACTCTTTGGCACATTTAATAACAGTACCAGCGGGATGATTTACCCGAATACACAGACAGGTGTAAACCAGAATATCCTTCTGAATGGCAGCAATGTCTATCTGAATAATACCTGGAATAACCAACTGGGTGAAAAGTGGATTATCAAGTCGGGACTTGTCTGGAATTACGACAATCAGAAGTTTGACATCGATAAGGACCAGCTGGTGACGAACGAAAAAATGGTTCAGGCGAAACTGGGATTCGTTCATTTCGTGAATGATCAGACAGAATTGAAATTTGGTGCCGACTGGGTGAACTACGCATACGAACAAAACATCAGGATGAACGGAAACTTCCGCCTGCCTTTCGTCAACAATCAACTCTCGGGATTTGCCGAGATGGAATACAAACTCACGAAAAAGTTTGCCACACGGATTGGGGGAAGAGTTGAAAATAGCTCACTTTCGGGCCAAACCACGCTTGTGCCACGCTTTTCGGGAGCATATAAAACGGGTAATCACAGCCAGGTTTCACTTGCATATGGCCAGTTTTACCAGAATCCGGAGGAAGATTATCTGAAATTTGCACCACGGTTAAAAGCGGAGAAAGCAGATCATCTCGTAATGACTTGGCAATACCTGACCGAACTGAAAACATTCAGGGTGGAAGGTTACCTGAAAAAATATTCCAACCTGGTGAAATTCAATATGCCATTGGCAAGCAACCCGTTTGACTATTCAAATGCAGGAAGTGGTCATGCCGAAGGAATCGATTTTTTCTGGCGCGATAAGGAAACCTTCAAAGCTACTGATTATTGGATCTCCTACTCCTGGATTAATGCCAGCCGCAATTACAAGGATTATCCATCGGCAGCCATTCCAAATTACGTATCAGAACACAACCTATCAGTAGTTTACAAGAGGTTTTTCGAAAAACTTCGGACATATGCATCTTTAACCTATTCCTTTGCAAGTAGTCGCCCTTACCATGATCCAAACTTATCCGGGTTCATGAATTCGAAGACGAAATCCTACAACGACATCAGCTTAAGCCTGACTTACCTGATGGAAATATTAGGGAAACAGTCCGTTCTGCATCTGATGGTCAATAATCTGGCTGGTTTCGACAATATATACGGGTATAATTATTCGAATACACCCAATGCGGCAGGGCACTACGAATCGACACCGATCAGATCACCTTTTGTACGGCAGGTAATTCTGGTACTCTCAATTATGTTTTGAGAAAGTAAAAAGTCAAAAATATTGGAGATAAATTTCTGAGTAAATCAAATTTTAAAAATCACAAAAAATGAAAAAGTTATTTGCAACATTGATTTTGGTTTCGTTGTTCAGTTTTGGATTCGCAAACGAAGCCTACGAAAAGGCCATGAGCCTTTCAATTGAAAAATTGTTCCAGGTTAAAACCGTTCCTGAGTATATTGAAGTTGCCAACCAGTTTGAGCGCATCTCTACGATGGAAAAAAGGGAATGGCTGCCGCTGTACTACGCCTCATTTGCCTACATCATGATCAGTTTTCAGGAGCCAGATAATGCAAAGAAGGACACTTATCTCGATCAGGCTCAGAAGTACCTTGATCAGGCAAAGGCCATCGACCCCAACGAGTCGGAATTGTATATGCTTCAGGGGTTTTTGTATCCTTCGCGCATTAATGTTGATCCGGTGAACCGAGGCATGTTATACATAGGCGATATGAATAAATCACTTGATAAAGCGATGGAACTGAATCCGGATAATCCGCGCGTTTATTACCTTCGTGCTACGATTATACATCACACGCCCGAAGCTTATGGCGGCGGCGCAGCAAAAGCTCTTCCGTTGTATGAGACTGCCGTTGAAAAATTCAATATTTTCAAACCAAAAACAGCTATTTCACCCAACTGGGGAAAAGAATTGAATGAAGCAGAACTAAAAAATGCTCAAGAGAAATTGAAACAATAGCAAAATCACTTCTGCATTTCTTTGTTCTCAAAGCTGTCAGTTTCTGGAAACTGGCAGCTTTCAGCAATACACAAGCTGATTGCATGCACTCAAGAAAAATGGCAACTCAGCAAAGCGATTTAGTTCATTTTGCAGATTCAATTTATTCGAAAGCACTTGAAATTCTGAATAATTTAAACGATCGGGAGATGGCAGTGACCAACAGTAAGTAGCTAACTGCCAGCTGCCGATCAAAATTTCATAAAAATTGTGCAAAAGTTTCACTAACAATTCCAAATAGATTCTTTTATTCTGTACTTTCGAAAAAAACCATCAAAATCTATTAACCAGTGATAAATAAACAAACCAATCGTAAAAATCTAATCTGGCAGGTTCTTGCCTCGATTCTTTTATTAATTGTACTTGGAAACCTGATCATGTTAATTGTTGCCCATGGCGAGAAAATTACCGGACGTGTGATTCTGTTTGGTTCGATAAATTCGGTTCTTGTAGGTGGAACATTTATGTCCGGACTGATGTTTATGGTCGCAACACTTGACCGAAAACTTCCGTGGTTGCATTTTCCACTTAAACGGCTGATTGTGCAATTTTTTGTCACAATCGTGTTCTCGCTGATTGTTATAGTGTTCGCGATCTTGTTGTCCGGTTTTTTCTGGCACCAGAAAATCACTTCCGACTTTTTTCTCGAAACAGGGGCTTTCATGGTTAAGATTGCGTTCATTTTTGTTTTTTTAGGTTCACTGATCTCCAATGCAATCATGTTTTTTAAGAACTGGAAGGAGGCAGCCGTACAACAGGAGAAACTTAAACGCGAACAACTTGCATTGCAATATGAAACGCTGAAGAGCCAGGTGAATCCTCACTTCCTGTTCAACAACCTGAATTCGCTCACTTCGCTGATCAGCTCCAATCCCGATAAAGCGATCGATTTTGTGAAAAAACTATCGGAGGTTTACCGCTATGTCCTCGATCAAAAGGATCACGAATTAGTTGCCCTCGAAACGGAGCTAAAGTTTCTTGAATCGTATATATTTCTACAGAAAATCCGGTTCGAAACCAACCTTAATGTGCAGATTGATGTCAATCCCGGAAAGTTTAAAGTTATTCCACTATCGGTTCAGATGCTCGTCGAAAACGCCATCAAGCACAATGAGATATCGGATAAAAATCCACTATCAATCCGCATATTTTCAACCGAAGATGATTACCTGGTTGTAGAAAACCGGCTTCAGAAAAAAGCAGGATCGGAAGGAAGCGGAAGCGGTATCCAAAACATCAAAGACCGTTATGAATTCTTCACCAGCAAAAAGGTGATCATTTCTGAAAACACAGAGAAATTCATTGTAAGTATACCTTTACTAACAGATTAAAATGATGTATAAAGTACTTATAATTGAAGACGAAAAACCGGCTGCGGATTGGTTAAAGCAACTGATTCTGAAGTTTGATCCCCAGATTACAATCCTGACAGTTATTGATTCGGTGAGTGGAGCTGTTGAATGGTTTCAGCAGAATCCGTCTCCCGAACTCGCTTTTATGGATATTCAACTTGCCGACGGACTGAGCTTTGATATTTTTGAGCGGACGAAAATCCAATGTCCTGTTATTTTCACTACTGCCTATGAAGAATATGCCATTAAAGCATTCAAGGTAAACAGTGTGGATTACTTGCTTAAACCAATTGCTTATACCGAGCTGGAGACCGCTTTTCAAAAGTTTGGTGAACGGGTTCAGAGTATTCCGACAGCCCCTTCAGTAACGGTTGAGCTATTGAATAAAGTAAAGGAAATGCTCCGGAAACAGTACAAGACCCGGTTTGTGATCAAAGTTGGCGAACACCTGAAATCGATTACTGTCGATGATATTCTCTTTTTTTACAGCCTCGAAAAAGCAACCTACCTTTGTACAGTTGATTTCAAAACCTACCTCGTTGATTATTCCCTCGACCGTATCTCTGAGATGATTGACGAACGCAGGTTCTTTCGCATCAACCGTAAATACATCCTGAGTAATCAATCAATTGCCGACATCATTTTCTATTCAAACAGCCGTCTGAAAATTAAGTTGAAAAAACCGGGTGAGGAAAGCATTATCGTAAGCCGGGATAAAGTATCGGCATTCAAGGAATGGCTTGATTTGTAGCACTGAATGAATATCAAAGTATTTAATCAACTATGACATAAGTTTGGCTTTTCCCAAACATATTCACTATATTTGTATCGCTTAAATCAATTGCATCAACCTGCAAATTAATATCTAAATAAAAAAATCAACATGAATCGATTATTCTCACTCGGAGTACTCCTAATTTTTGCGGCTTGTAATACACAGCCCAAAACTGAAAAGGTTAAAGTTGAAACTGTAAAGCTTGAAACGGCCTCTGCAATACCTTGTGGTATCACTGGTGCTGCCTCGTGTGCCTGTTGTCCTGAAGCCGCGAAAGAATCAAAGGCACAAATCGTCAGTGTTGATTCAGTTCAGAAAAATCCCGAGAAATATTTCGACAAAACAATCGTACTTCAAGGACGGGTAATTCACACCTGTAAAGTAAGTGGTAAAAAAATGTTTCTTGCCGGCTCGGATGAGCAAAATCTGATAAGGATAAATGCAGGAGAAAACATCAGTCGGTTTGATGAAAGTCTTCAAGGAGAAATAGTTATCGCCAAAGGAGTTTTAACGCCTATTATTGATGCAGTTGTCGATAAAGAAAAAGACGGAAAAACTGTCTGTGTAACCGAAAGCAAGGCAAAACAATATGTTTTAGCTTGCAGTGAGTTCAAAATAATGGCAAAAAACTAAGAAAGTTTTCTCAGTTCAAAGCTTCAATCTTGTCTGTTTTATTTATTTGATGATAAATAAAACAGACATTTTTTATAAAATCAAATTATTTCCTCATGAATTTATATAAACTAAACAGGGCAACTCACCGCGATTTTGGATATTTTTTTGCAGCGATGACGATTATCTACGCGCTGTCAGGAATTGCGCTGAATCACCGTAAAGATTGGAATCCAAGCTACAGCATCGAACGAACCGAACATCAGGTACTAATTCCAGCTAATCTTCGGACAAATGAAAAAAATGCCGTTGATGAAATTCTTAAACAAATAGGGCAGGAAAAAAACTACCGTAAATATTATTTCCCTTCCACTGATGAACTAAAAGTATTTATGAATGGAGGAGGATCTGTTGTTGTCAATCTTACTTCGGGAAAACTCCTTTTTGAAAACCTTAAAAAACGCCCCCTGTTTTACGAAGTTAATTTTCTTCATTACAATCCTGGGAAACTATGGGTTTGGTTTTCAGATGCTTTTTGTATAGCTCTTATGATAATGGCAATCAGCGGATTATTTATCCTGAAAGGAAGAAACGGAATTACCCGTCGCGGGGCATGGCTCACTGGTGTCGGGATAATCATTCCGGTTGTTTTCCTGATAATGTATTATTAATTCCTGGCAGGTATTTTCCTAAAAGCTCAAAGGAACTCTAATTATTAATTGATTGGTTGACTGTCAATAACCTGAACAACCCTCTGATCAGCCTAACCTTCAACCTGCATAAAAAAACGCTGGTATAGTTTGTTTCCTTTGTAATGAAGGCAAGTTCTGCCTCAAAAGTGAGTAGATTTGTAGGAACATTAATTTCTTCGATGATTCCGACAAACGGCCAATATGCAGATGTAATCCTCCCCCTTCCAGTAGCAGGATGTTTTACTTATAACATACCAGACGAACTAAACGGTCAGGTGGTACCCGGAGCAAGGGTGATTGTTCAATTTGGTGTGAAAAAATTCTATTCAGCACTTGTTCACGAAATTCATGACAGGAAACCTGAAGGCTACACTACAAAACCAATAGAATATTTGATCGATACAGATCCAATAATTCCAATTACCTGTTTCCCTTTTTGGGAGTGGATTGCCGGGTACTACCACTGCATGTTAGGCGAGGTACTTAAAGCCGCATTACCTTCGGGACTTAAGCTGGAAAGCGAAACAAGAATCAATTACAACAGTGATTACACCGAACAAAGTGACCAGAAGCTCACTCCTCGTGAACAACTTCTTTTCGATGTGATCCGCGAGAAGAACAGCCTTTCTATATCGGAACTTAATAACTCAGTACTCAAAAAAAGCTCAATTGCCATCGTCAAAGAGCTCCTGGGGAAAGGTGCAGTTTCGGTTGAAGAGGAAATGAAGGAGAGTTACCGGTTAAAGACAGAATCGGTGATTGAATTGCCGGAACGACTTCGAAATGAAAAATCGATTCTTCTTGCACTCGACTTGCTAAAGAAAACGCCTTTGCAGCAAAAGCTGTTGGAATGCTATCTTGGGCTTTCTGAGATACTGAATCAGAAAATAGCAAATGTGGTTACCCGGAAGGAGTTGCTTCTTTCAACAGGAATTAGTGCCGCTGTATTAAATGGACTCGTTAAAAAGAAGATTTTATCGGTTGTCGATCAGAAAGTCGACCGTCTGGGGACCTATAAAGGCGAAATAAATGAAGTATCAGCGTTAAGTCCCGCTCAAACCGATGCTTTAAACCAAATAAAATTTTCATTTGAAAGTAAGTCTGTTACACTACTGCATGGAGTTACTTCGAGCGGAAAGACGGAAATTTACATCAAATTAATTAAAGAATGTCTCGACGAGGGAAAACAGGTGTTGTACCTGCTTCCTGAAATAGGACTTACGACTCAAATCATCAATCGGTTAACGCGTGTTTTTGGAGATAAAGCAGGAATTTACCACTCCAAATTTAATGATTCTGAGCGTGTTGAGATCTGGAACAAGGTTTTAAGTTTCGGAAGTTCTGATTTAGGTAAAAGTCCGGAATCTGATTACCAGTTAATTGTTGGCACGAGATCCGCATTGTTCCTTCCATTTCAGGATCTCGGACTGATCGTTGTTGACGAAGAGCACGATAACAGCTATAAACAATATGATCCCTCACCTCGCTACCACGCAAGGGATGCTGCCATTATTCTTGGACATTTGCAACATGCACCGGTCTTACTCGGGACGGCCACGCCTGCTGTCGAAACATTTTACAACGCAACATCAGGAAAATTCGGATTGGTGACTTTAAGCGAACGACATCAAAATATTGAGATGCCGGAGATTGTAACTGCCGACTTCAAGGATGCTTATAAGCGGAAACAAATGAATTCGCACCTTACACCGTTGTTATTTGCCGAAATAACCGGCGCTCTTGAGCGAAAAGAACAGGTGATTCTTTTCCAGAACAGACGGGGATTTTCGCCGTTTATCGAATGCAAAATGTGCGGTTGGGTTCCTAAATGCACCCATTGTGACGTAAGCCTTACCTACCACAAACACAATAACTCGCTGGTCTGTCACTATTGTGGTTATTCAACCAGTCATCCCGGAACATGTAATACTTGTGGAAGTAAAGAATTAACGAATAAAGGATTTGGTACGGAAAAGGTTGAAGAGGATCTCCAGGTTATTTTTCCGGATGCAAAAATAGACCGGATGGATCTCGATACCACGCGATCGAAGCGTGGATTTGAAAAAATCATTCATCGCTTCGAGCAAGGAGAAATCGACATCCTGATTGGCACCCAAATGGTCACGAAAGGGCTCGATTTCGAGAATGTGAGTATTGTTGGGATACTTAATGCAGATAACCTGCTCAATCAACCTGATTTCAGAGCCTATGAGCGAAGTTATCAACTGATGGCGCAGGTTGGCGGACGTTCGGGTCGCAAAAACAAACGGGGCAAAGTGATCATTCAAACGTCAGAACCAACGCATCCCATCATCATCAATGTGATCAACAATGACTATGAAGCCATGTATCGTGGACAAATCGCAGAAAGAAAGCACTTTAAATATCCGCCTTTTTACAGAATGATTGGAATTACACTTAAGCACCGCGAAAAAACTGAACTTGACAGAATCGCACAGGAGCTGTCTGCTAATTTGCGCGAAAGATTTGGGGCAAGAATACTTGGTCCGGAATATCCGGTAATAAGCCGAATAAAATTGCTATATATTAAGCAATTGTGGATAAAGATTGAACGCGAAATATCGGTAGTCCACGCTAAAAGGCAGATGCAGGAGATTATTGATCAGGTAAAGATGCATTCAGGGAATAAAACCATACAGATTGGAATCGATGTAGACCCGATTTAGTGCTTTCGGTTAAAAAAATATCAACGCATTTAAAAGATAAAGGCGACATCATCTCTTTGCTTTTCATATCGTTACAAAAGTATTTTATCAAAAATTGTTGATAATTGCACTTTTTCAACAAGGAATTCAAGCCATTTCAACAAGAGTATCGGCTCATTCGGCTTAAAATATTAATTTTGAGCCTGTCAATTTAAATAGAAAATAATGGGAAAGGTGATTGCGATAGCGAACCAAAAAGGTGGTGTAGGCAAAACAACTACAGCGATTAATCTTGCTGCAAGTCTTGCCGTACTTGAGCATCGGGTTTTACTGATTGATGCCGATCCGCAGGCTAACGCCACTTCAGGAGTTGGGTTTGATGTCCGAAATGTTAAAACTAGTATATACGAGTGTGTTGTTGATGATGTAGATCCGAGAACAATCATACTGAACACCAATACGCCCAATTTTGATCTCCTTCCATCTCACATTGATCTGGTTGGAGCCGAAATTGAAATGCTGAACCTTCCGAACCGCGAACGGGTTCTGAAACAGGTTATTGATAAAGTATCAGCAGATTATGATTTCATTCTTATTGATTGTTCACCATCTCTGGGTTTAATTACAGTGAATGCATTAACGGCAGCCGATTCGGTGATCATTCCGGTTCAATGCGAATATTTTGCACTCGAAGGGCTGGGCAAATTACTCAATACAATCAAAATTATTCAGAGCAGGCTTAATCCGGAACTTCAGATCGAAGGTTTCCTCCTTACAATGTTCGATGCACGGCTTAACTTGTCGAACCAGGTTTACGAAGAGGTAAAACGCCACTTCCAGGAAATGGTTTTCGAAACCGTTATAACACGTAATATCAGGCTTTCAGAAGCACCCAGTTACGGGCTTCCTGCAATAGAATATGATGTAAGTTCCAAAGGAGCTCAGTCATATCTTAATCTTGCACGCGAATTGCTTCAAAACAACAATATGACCAAGATTGACCACAAGGAGATTGTAGAACAATAAAATTAAAATATTTTCGAATCATGATTAAACGAAACGCACTTGGTAGAGGCCTCGGAGCATTAATTGAAGAAAATGACATACGATCCAATAATCCAGTTTCGAATGAAGTAGCAATTAACGAAATTGAGGCTAACCCGTTTCAACCACGCATACATTTTGACGAGGATGCACTCAACGATCTTGCAACTTCCATTAAAGAACTTGGTATTATACAGCCGGTTACGCTTCGAAAATTAAGCAATAACAAATATCAGATCATTGCAGGAGAGCGTAGGTTCAGAGCAGCCAAAATTGCAGGGTTAACCACCATTCCTGCTTTTATAAGAGAGGCTGGCGACGAAACAATGCTTGAAATGGCACTCGTCGAAAATATCCAACGTGAAGATCTTGATGCAATTGAAATCGCCTTAAGCTATCAACGTTTGATTGACGAATGCAAACTTACACAGGAAACGCTTAGCGACAAGGTGGGAAAAAAACGGTCGACCATCTCCAACTACCTCAGATTGCTTCGTTTACCAGCCGTGATCCAGAAAGCAATCCGCGAACAGGAAATCACGATGGGTCATGCCCGTGCCCTTATAAATATTCAGGAACCCGAAACCCAGATCATGGTTTATCGGCAAGTCGTGAAATATGATTTCTCTGTCAGGAAAACCGAAGAGATCGTACGGAAGATAAGTTCTGATGACGGAGAAGGTGCGCCAGTTAAGAAAGCTACACCATTCCCGGATGAGTATCGCGATTTAAAGAATCACCTTGCGAAGCATTTTAATACCGGTGTGGTTTTAAAAATTAATGAACTCGGAAAAGGCAAAATTGAGATTCCATTTAACGATCCTAAAGATCTGGAGAGAATAATTGGAATATTTGATAAACTGAATCCCTGAAAATCAGCTAAATTTGGTATTTTGAAAACCTTTATTGCAGGATTCACGATTTTTTTTACTATACTTACCGGAAATCTGGCAGTAAAAGCTCAGCAGATAAACATTTCTAATGATAGTTTACAGGTTGTAACGCCTATACCTAAAGTGGTACGTTCACCAAAAAAAGCCTCGATTTACGCGGCGCTTTTCCCAGGTTTAGGCCAGATTTACAATAGGAAATATTGGAAACTTCCTATTATTTATGGTGGGTATGCAGGTTTAATATATGTTTTAGGCTGGAATAATAACCAATATCAAGATTATTATCAAGGATATAGAATAATCTCGCAGTACACCAGCGTGGCAGGTATGAAACAAGAAGAACGGGCGTTTTTGGATAATATGATCAAAAATCCGTCGATAAGTCTTGATAATCCTTCAACCTATACATATATTTCAACTCAAATAAAAAGCGGAAAAGATTATTACAGGCGTAACAGGGATTTGACGATCATAGGCATTGCAGCTCTTCATGTTTTGAGCATTATTGATGCAAGCGTTGATGCAAATCTTTTTGACTTCGATATCAGCGATGATCTCAGTATGAGAATTGAGCCGATGCCAATCTATTTGGGAGACCAAAATTTGGTGATGGGTTTTAATTTAGCAATTAAATTTTAAACGGAAGAAGTATGAAGAAAATCAATTATGGAATCCTGATAATAACGTTTTTGATTTGCACGTTGAACTCGAACGCGCAAACCAATACTAACCAGCCAAATACTGGAATCATTACTGACGTCAGTAGGCCCGATTCTGTAAAAAGCATTCTCGCTGATCCATTCCCGGATGATAATCTAGATAATATCTTATCCGATAAGTTGGATTCGATGGTTAACACATGGTATGTTCAAAATGCATTCGCTGTTGACAGTCTTGAAAAAGCATGTTCCTATGTTGATCAAAATGAGTTACCCGACTCAGTTTATATCAGCCGTCTTCAAAACCTTGATTCCTATATTCCTCTCCCTTATAACCAATCAGTAAAGAAGTTTATCAATTTCTACCTCAATAAACGTAGAGGCCAGGTATCGATCATGATGGGACTTACCAACTACTATTTCCCGCTGTTTGAAGAAGCTTTGGCAAAATACAATCTACCGGCAGAATTAAAATATCTCCCCATTATTGAATCAGCTTTAAATCCAAGAATCGTATCAAGAGCCGGTGCTTCAGGACTTTGGCAATTTATGTATGGTACAGCAAAGATGTATGGATTGGAAATTAATTCATACATTGATGAACGGAACGATCCTATTAAATCAACTGATGCCGCCGCCCGCTACCTTCGCGACCTGTATGCAATCTATGGTGACTGGCACATTGTTATTGCAGCTTATAATTGCGGCCCGGGTAATATCAACAAAGCCGTTCGTCGCTCAGGTGGAGTACAGAATTACTGGGAAATATATTCCAAACTTCCGAAAGAGACAAGAGGATATATACCAATCTTTATAGCAGCAACTTATGTAATGAATCATGCACAGGAGCACAACCTGGTACCAATTCAGCCGTCATTCAAATTAATGACCGACACAATCATCCTCAACTCGTATGTTAATTTTGAACAAATCGCTGCAAATCTGGACATTCCTGTTCAGGAAATCAGGCAGTTGAATCCACAATATAAACGTGATGTCATCCCTGCCAAAGCAGATAAACCCTATGTACTTAAATTACCTATAGATAAAATCTCTCCGTTTTTAGATAACCAAACTCAGATTTTTGCATACAACAGAGATAAATACTTCCCTAATAACCAGATTGCCATAATAAAAGAAGTGTATGGCAGATCTAACTACAATACTGAAGGGAAGAAAAAAATAACTTACACTGTGCAAAGGGGGGATAATCCTGGTGAAATAGCCGGAAGATTCAGGATCAGCACCAGTAACCTGTGCGAATGGAATAACATTCGGCACAACATAATCAGGACTGGGCAGAGACTTACAATTTATGTGAACGGTGGTGCCCCATTGGCCAAAACAGAATTAGCAACAAAAAAGGCCGATGTTTCAATCAAACAAGCGCATAGCGAAATTGTCCCTCATGAATTGCAATCGACAGAAGCCCAAAATACATTAAACGGAGAATATACACTTTACACCGTCCGCAACGGAGACAGCCTTTATACAATTGCTAAACAGTTTGCAGGGGTATCGGATCTTGAAATCAAATTATTGAACAAGATTAAAAACGCGAGGAGTATTGTACCAGGTCAAAAATTGAAAATTCCGGTAAAAGCATAGAGATAACACTCAAGGTCGAAGACTATTCTCAATACACCCTGGAACGCTGAATGACAGTGTTCCAGGGTGTATTGTTTTTTACGAGGTTTCTTTCCAGTAAGTTCACTTGAACCGCTTTATATAATTTCATTCAACTTTTGGAAAAAAACGCTTGTCCTGTTCATCCTTATGGTATGGAAACTTAACCCCGACGGGTCCCGGAGCAACAGGACGGCTAGAAACTTAATCGGGCAGGTCCCTGAGCAACTGGATGGCGAAAAACTTAACCCGGACGTCTCTATTGTGGAATAATCTGCAGCAGGGGTTTGGTTAAACCCAATGAAAGATTACCAGAGAACACAACATTGGCTTTCACAGATGCCGGACTAAGATAAAGCTCTGATACTGATAATCTGGCAAGCTTTCCATTCAACTCAAATCCATAACCAAGGGTATAATGATTAAAGAACCGTGATAATTGCTTCTCTGTTTCTGAAATGTTTGATTTAAAAGGAATTATTACCGACCGGGCAATCATTCTTTCAAGTTTCCCATTAAACAGCCACTTTGCCGAACTCATCATCAGATTACGTGTTTTTATATCGAATTTCAGATCTTTAATCCGAATTGTGGTATCTTCAGGATGAAAATAAGGAATTCCGGTGAGATAAAGGGTTCCTTTAATACTTCCTGATACGGTCGTTTCAACAGCCATTCGATCGTTTGTACCGTAAACTCTGAAGGTTTCAAATTTTATCTTCCTTTTTCCAAAAACAAAAGTTGAATCGCCTATTTCTTCTGTAATCATCCGGTTGATGGTTGTATAAGGTATATCGGTCAACAAGTTAATTTTAAAAGTATCGCTGGGCATTTTCAGCTGTTGAATATTTGGCAGTGCCGTGACCTTCCCTGAAGGAGGAACATTGTCTAGCAAACACTCCACATCGGAAGTAATGGCAGCTCCAAGTCTGATGTGCCCGGCAGATCCTTCTACCGGGACAAGTGACACAGAATAGGGGGTAATCGACAACCATGCGTCATTGTAGCCGGGGATTTTGAAAGGATTGAACAACATGCGCCACCCCTCTTCTGCAGCGCCTCTAAAATCGAAACCTTTGGAAACCACATCGTCTATTTGTTGTGAAAATGACTGAAGGTTTGCAGGAAGAAATAAATTTGCAATCAATGTGACAGGTAAATCAAAACCGCCAATATTTACAGACGGTTTTTTAGTCCATACATATCCATCAGATTTTGTGACCGTTTTAATGCTCCAGTCCCGGTTAATCGTTAATTGGGTTTTGTATCGAATTTTGATTTGTCCGGTATATTTCCACGAATCCACAAGTGGAACGTTGTACCCGAATAACTTCATCCCTTTTTGAATGGAGATGCGTAAAGGCAATTCCCAACTTAATTCATTCAACTCGAATTTAAGTTTGACATCACCGTCTTTCCACGCTTTAAATTTCAGGTTATCACCGCTATTATCCACAAAACTCGTATCCTGATATAAAACACTGTCTAACTGTTCATTTATACGGGACTCCAATTGTGAAACCTCCAGGTCGGCATACAAATTTATAATTGATGTCTGTGGCTTTCGGGGTATTGATTTGTAACTTTCAACTGGCATCGCAGGTTTAAAAACCTTGCAACTATTAAAAATAAAGACACTTACAAACAATGCCAAACTTAGCATTGCAATTTTACGAGCAATCATATCGTACGATTAAAACTATTCAAATAAATCAGGGATCCGGGAGATCTCCTCCAGATTAAATTTTTTAGATATATAAAATGAGATTTTTACTTACTGAAATCATGCGGTCATTAAAAGGACGCTACTAACTCTTTAATGATCAAGCTCATTTTGGGTTCCGCCTTCATTGCGACTTCTTGCACCTCCTCATGCGAGATTTCAACAATTTCGCCCGGCACGCCGCTATCGGTAATAATTGAGATTCCGAATACACTCATGCCCATATGACGGGCAACGATAACTTCGGGAACTGTTGACATACCTATGGCATCTCCACCAAGAATTCTGAACATTTTATATTCAGCCGGCGTTTCGAAAGTTGGACCTGGAACACCAACATATACTCCTTCTTTAAGATCAATATGATTTTTAAATGCTATTTTACGGGCAAGGTTACGCAAATGAAGATCATACGCCTGACTCATATCCGGGAAACGTGTTCCAAGTTCGCTCATATTGGGCCCCATAAGTGGGTTATTGCCAAACATGTTGATATGATCAGTGATCATCATCACATCACCTACTTTGAATCCGGGATTGAGGCCCCCGCTCGCATTCGATACAAATAACATCTTGATTCCTAAATCATTCATCACCCTTACCGGGAAGGTAACTTCTTTCATGTTGTAACCTTCGTAGTAATGGAATCTGCCTTGCATCGCCATGATGTTCTTTCCACCTAACTTCCCGAATATTAATTGCCCTTTATGGCCATCAACAGTAGAAACCGGAAAATTAGGAATATCAGCATATTTCAAGGTCTGAACAATTTCAATTTCATTCACAAGGCCACCGAGTCCAGTACCCAGAATAATTCCGACTTCGGCTTTAAATCCTGTTTCCTCTTGAATAAAGGTTGAAGTTGCTTTTATTATCTCTAACATATCTTAATATTTTTTGATCAAATTCATTTCCCGCATTGTTCAAGAAACTAATTTTCAATGGAATATAGTACATATTTTTGCGGATCACTTCCGAAACCGTTTCAAAATCCCGAAATCTCACCATATCCTTTTCGGTGGTGACAATGATTTTTCTTCCCGATGGAAGTGACTCAAACTTAGCAGTAATCTTTTCAAAGTCCTTCCTGGAATATTGATGATGATCAGGGAAACTCATCTCCTGAATATCATGGGATCCCCGCATCAAATAATCTTTTAATGTTGACGGGTTTGCGATTCCTGTTACCATTAAAACCGTCAATCCTTCGATGAGCTCGACATTTTTGAAAGATGTATCTGCCGGAAAAACCGGAATTAACTTACCATAATCAATCTTCGAAAAATAAAGATCCTGATACGGCCTAACTTCCAGTTCTTTAGTGATTATCCGTTCATCGATTGGTTTAAGCTCTGGCGGACATTTTGTGACGATGATAATTGTGGCTCTGATTTTGTTGGAGGCAAATTCGCGCAGTCGGCCATAGGGCAGCAGAGAATCTTTGGTAATCAAATGGTTGTAATCTGTCAGGAGGATATTAATTCCCGGAGTTACATATCTGTGCTGAAAAGCATCATCAAGCAAAATTACTTCGGGTTTTAGTGGCAAGTCCAATAATTTTTCAATACCCCGCACGCGCTTTGCATCAACAGCAACGGTTAATTCATTAAATTTCAATTTCATCTGTAAAGGTTCGTCACCAACCTGCATTACCTTCGATGAAGCCTCTACAATATAAAATCCGCGGGTTTTTCGTTTATAGCCACGACTTAGTGTAGCAACTTTAAATTTCGATTTCAATAAACTTGCAATATATTCGGTGTGAGGAGTTTTTCCGGTTCCACCAACAGTGATGTTTCCAATAGAAATTACCGGAATGTCGAATTCCCGTGAAGACAATATCTTAAGATTAAATAACTCATTTCTTAAGCTTGTCGCCATTCCATAAAAAAAGGATAATAATTTCAGAAATAGATACTTCACCTTGTAATTTTATATATTAATCACAATATTATTGCGGTGTTAAGTTACAATAACCATCGATTAAAAAAAACTGAGGATACAATTATCCCAATTCGCAAAATAATACTTGTATCTAGTTAATTTGTAAGCTATAAGGCATTCTGGCATAAATACCATTTGCTCGTGCTTCACGTGAAAAACTCTCCCACAAGTGATACGAATCGCCCATTTTTGATTGTAAAATACTGGTTTGAACCTTTGTGGAAAAGCTTTTCATTAACTCTTCGAACGTATCTTTTTGTTTTGGCAACTCCCTTATTCTGTAATGCTTTATTCCTGCCTTTGAGGCAGCCAGTTTTACGGCATCGTTCAGACCACCAAATTCATCAACCAAGCCATTCAATTTTCCATTTTCGCCACTCCAGACACGCCCTTGAGCAAGTGAGTCAATGTAGGTCGTTGATTTCTTCCGCCCATCAGCCACATGAGAGACAAATGTCTCATAGGTTGACTCAACATAGCTTTGCATGAGGTTGAACTCAAATGGCGTCATTTTACGCGTTATTGAAGGCATGTCAGAATGATCGTTCGTCGAAACATTGTCAAATGTAACCCCAATCTTGTCCGACAGCAATCCACTAATGTTCGGAATTGTACCAAATACACCAATCGATCCGGTAATAGTAGTTGGGTTTGCTAAAATAGCATCAGCGCCGCAGGCAATATAGTAACCGCCTGAGGCAGCATAATCGCCCATTGAGACAATTACCGGTTTGACTTTTTGAGCAAGAATCACCTCACGCCAGATAACTTCTGATCCGTAAGCCGATCCACCTGGTGAATTCACCCTTAATACGATAGCCTTGACCGTTGTATCTGTCCTGGCCTCACGAATTCCTTTCGAAACTTCTTTCGAATCAATATCATATGCGCCATCTGTGCCACTATCAATCTCTCCTTCCGCATAAACAACTGCAATCCGGTCTTTAGCCAGTCCTGCAGCATCTATCGCTTTAGGCACTTTGTCATATTCACTTACTGAAATAACCGGAATTTCATCATTCACGCCAAGGTTGGTTAGCTTCCGAAAGTCCGACAATACCTGGTCTTTGTACTTTAGATTATCGAAAAACTTATATTCCAAAGCTTTACCAGCTTTTTGAAATGTCATTACTTCATTGGCATATTTATTCAGGCTATCAACCGGAATCGCTCTGCGTTCCGAAATTCCTTTCAATACGTGACTCCAGATGCTGTTCAGGTAAACACTGGTTTGTTCACGACTCGCATCACTCATTTTATCAAACATGAATGGCTCAACTGCCGATTTGAACTTGTTGTTTTTTCCGCGAACCACCTGCATTTCGATTCCAAATTTATCAAGCGCCTTTTTAAAAAAAGTGTGTTCGGCATTCAGTCCACGAAAATCGAACATCCCCATCGGATTCATAATCAAACTATCAGATACAGTCGCCAGGTAATATGCCTTTTGTGAAATCATATCTGAGTAGGTATATATGAACTTGCCGGAAGTCTTAAAATCAATCAGTGCATTTCTGATCTCCTCAACAGTCGCATAACCTGCACTAATATCAGATAGTTCCAGAAAAACGCCCTTAATCCGGTCATCAGTTTTTGCTTTTTCAATACAACTTAAAATCTGATTTAAACCAGTTGTTGTAGATGTTTTAATACCCGGAAGCTCAAAGTCTTCGAACGGGTTATTTGATTTACGTTCAACAATTTTGCTATCAAGTTTTAGTAGAAGCAACGATTGGCCCTTGATCGTAACTGTTTGATCTTTAAAGGAGGTAACAGCAGAGATTACACCTACCAGGATAATAATCAGGAGGAACGAGGAAATGACAATGGCAAGAAGTGAAGCAAAAAAGGCCTTCCAGAAGATTTTCATAAAAGAATTCTATTTGAGATGTAGATACAATTTTATTGTTTTTGAAATATGCGTAACATTGTTGTTATAATTGTTGCAAATTTAGAAAGAATGAACGAAGTTTTTATCCTTTTAGGTGGTAATCTGCAAGATAAGTCAAAAATATTTGAAGAAACAAGAAAACTGATCGGGGAAAGGATTGGATTGATCACAAAACAATCATCAGTTTATGTTACTGAACCTTGGGGATTCCAATCAGAGCTGTTCTGGAATCAGGTCTTAATAGTTCGAACCTCACTAAAACCTCTCGAAATTCTGCAACAAACCCAGACTATTGAAAAGGAGATGGGACGCGTAAAAAAATCAGATCATTACGAAGCCAGGGTGATGGATATCGACCTGCTTTTTTACAATGATTTGGTATTAAACTCGTCCGTATTAACCTTGCCACATCCCAGAATGGCAGACCGAAAATTTGTTTTAATTCCGTTAAATGAAATAGCCCCCGATAAATGCCATCCGGTGACAGGTCTGAAAGTACATGATATGCTCGGGCTTTGCGCTGACCAGCTCAATGTTGAACGAATCGATTAAAAATGATTATGAATCACATTTTCTTTCGAGTCGATTTTCTCGCCGTAAGCAAGATCTCCGGCATCGCCTAATCCGGGAACGATGTAAGATTTAGGAGTCATCTCCGGATCAATTGCTCCAATCCAAAGGGTAATCCGGTCATTTGGAAGTTTATTCAAAACATATTCAATTCCCTGTTTACTCGCGATCACGGATACAAGGTGAATGTGCTTGGGTTCCCCTTTTTGAAGTAGTGCATGGTAGGCAATTTCCATCGATGAACCTGTTGCAAGCATTGGATCACACATAATAACTATCTTATTATCAAGATGTGGTGATGCAATATACTCAAATTCGATATGAAATTCTCCGTTTGGATCGTATCTTCGATATGCAGAAATAAAACAATTTTCGGCTTTATCGAAATAGTTTAACATGCCATGATGAAGCGGAAGGCCGGCGCGAAGAATTGTTGCTAAAACAGGTTGCTGCTCGAGTACAGGAATTTTCGCAACCCCAAGCGGAGTAGTAACTTCCCTTGTTTTATAAACCAATGTTTTGCTGATTTCGTAAGCAAATATCTCACCAACGCGCTCAAGGTTTCTTCTGAATCGCAATGAATCTTTCTGGATTACTTCGTCTCTGATTTCAGCAATGAATTGGTTGAATAAGGAATTGTTCTCGCCTAATAGGTGTATCATGAAAAAATTTTGCGCAAAAATAAAAAAATTATCACAATAAACCCTCGTCAGCAAAGCTAAAAAACCCGCTTTGTGTAATAATCAGATGGTCGAGTAACGGAATATCCATAATAGCGGCGGCCTCTTTCAACTGCCGGGTGATTTTTCGGTCCGCATCGCTTGCATCCAGATTTCCTGATGGGTGATTATGGGCAAAAATCAGCGATGTGGCATGTTTCTCGAGTGCCATTTTAATCACAAGCCTGACATCGATCACAGTGCCGGTCATGCCACCCTGACTAAGTCGCTGTTTATCAATTATTTTATTTTGCCGGTTTAAAAACAGAACCCAGAATTCCTCATGCGGCAAGTCGCCGATGAGTGGGCGAAGATAACGGGCTACGTCGTTACTCCCAGTTATCTTTTCCATCTCGAGTGCAGAGGAGTGGTTTCTGCGTCGCCCTAATTCCATTGCGGCAATAATTGAGATCGCCTTAGCTTCCCCAATCCCTTTAAAATCCTTCAGGTTCTCGACATTGAGTTTGCCAAGTTCATTCAGGTTATTCTTCACCTTTTCGAGGATTCGGCGTGAAAGTTCAACTGCGGTCTCGTCAGAATTGCCGCTCCCTATTAAAATCGCCACCAATTCGGCGTCAGTTAAGGAGGATGTTCCCTTGTACAAAAGTTTTTCACGCGGCCGGTCTTCAAGCGCCCAATTCTTGATATTCAATTTGCGATACTCTTCCATTTTGGGTTGATTTATTATTTGTCAGTGACTAAAACAAATATACCGAAATAAAAAAAGAATAACAAAAAAAGCCCACCCTTTGGAGGATGAGCTTCTGAAATTATTTAAAATCTGAAAACTACAGGCTATTAACGTGTAAAGCCAGACTTGATTTCAGGTTTGATGCCTTGTTGTCGTGAATAACATTCTGCTTGGCCAATTTGTCAAGCATGGTAACTACTTTAGGAAAAAGTTCAGCAGCCGCTGCCTTATCAGTGGTTTCACGAAGTAAACGAACCGCATTACGGGCTGTTTTCGAAAAATACTTGTTGTGCAGACGACGAACTTCACTCTGCTTAGCTCTTTTAATAGCTGATTTATGGTTTGCCATTTTCTATAAAATTTCTTTGTTCTTAAATTCGTAGTCTGTAGGGGATTCGAACCCCTATGGCAAGAATGAAAATCTTGAATCCTAACCCTTAGATGAACAGACCATCGTATTAACGTCCCCATTGATTGGGGCCGTAAAAGTAATATATTTTTTTTAAAAGGTCACTATTCAATTTATTAAATTGAGAAAATGACACTGATGTAGTCTGTAGGGGATTCGAACCCCTATGGCAAGAATGAAAATCTTGAATCCTAACCCTTAGATGAACAGACCATCAAGAAATCAACTTTTGCGAAGCAGCTTGCGCTGAATTTTCGAAAAATTTGAAGTACCAAACCTGGATTTTAAGCTTATTGCCCTTCCATTTTTAGCGTTGCAAAGAAAGGAACTATTTTCCGAAATGGCAAGATCATAATAGAAAAAAATGCATAATTTTAAATCATCATAATTCGTTGATTTTATAATAGTTGTATTATACATACCGCAAACAGAAACAGAGAGTCCTCTTTTCTTAAATCTTTAAGGCAAAATTAAGGTCGACAAATCGTTGGTTTAACAATTTTAAAATGTGAAATAGTAAGTTGTCAGAACTATTTGGATGAAGCATTTGGTCGGATTGATCGTTCCCAGCTCCGGTCAAAAGCAGAAATCAATCTTCAACTGACAATCTGCCTATTTCATCTGGTTTGAAGAATCAGACAAAAAACCAATCGCAGTTTTGAGAAAAGGTCAAATTGGAAGAATGAAATGATGCTCAAAAAAATGGCCATCCCGAAAACCGGAACAGCCATTTTTGATTCTTTATTTGCATACAAGCAGTTGACTACCTGAAACCAGCCGATTGACATTCAATTATTTATGATTATCAATCTTCCTGCGCAGCGACCAAAATCTCCATGATCTTCTTTCCTGCAGACGCAACTGAAGTTCCGGGACCGAAGATGGCAACAACGCCTGCATCGTATAGAAACTGATAATCCTGGGCAGGAATAACCCCGCCGGCAATTACCATGATGTCTTCACGGCCCAATTTCTTCAACTCCTCCATTACAGAGGGGATAAGCGTTTTATGCCCGGCAGCAAGTGACGAAACACCCAATACATGCACGTCGTTTTCAACGGCTTGTTTGGCAGCTTCGGCAGGAGTCTGGAACAATGGCCCCATATCCACATCGAAACCAAGGTCAGCATAACCTGTAGCCACAACTTTAGCCCCGCGGTCGTGTCCGTCCTGACCCATTTTCGCGATCATGATCCGTGGTTGACGCCCCTCTTTCTCTGCAAACTGATTGACAAGCGCAAGTGCCTGTTCAAAATCTTTGTCGTTCTTAGCTTCTGATCTGTACACGCCTGATATTGTTCTGATGGTTGCTTTATAACGTCCTGCAATTTTTTCACATGCAGTTGATATTTCACCCAATGAAGCTCTTTTCTGAGCGGCAATAATTGCCAACTCAAGTAAATTTCCTTCACCTGTTTTGGCACATTCCGTAATTGCGTCAAGTGCTACAAGCACTTCTGCTTCATTACGCTCTGCGCGGAGTTTATTCAATCTTTCGATTTGTGAAAGACGAACAGCCGAATTGTCGATATTCAGAATATCAATCGGATCCTCTTTCTCAAGACGATACTTGTTCACGCCGATAATCGCCTGTGTTCCTGAATCGATACGACCCTGTGTACGGGCAGCAGCCTCTTCGATGCGCATTTTAGGCACACCCGTTTCGATTGCTTTTGACATGCCACCTAACTTTTCAACCTCTTCGATCAGTGCCCATGCTTTTTCAACAAGGTCTTTAGTCAAAGACTCGACATAGTAGGAACCAGCCCATGGATCGAGCGAACGACACACTTCTGTCTCCTGTTGAATGTAAAGCTGTGTGTTACGTGCTATACGAGCAGAGAACTCTGTAGGAAGAGCGATTGCCTCGTCGAGTGCATTCGTATGAAGGGATTGCGTATGTCCAAGAACAGCAGCCATTGCCTCAATACAGGTACGTCCAACGTTGTTGTAAGGATCCTGTTCGGTTAACGACCAACCTGAAGTCTGCGAATGTGTACGAAGCGCCATTGATTTGGCACTTTTGGGATTAAATTGTTTCACCATTTTAGCCCAAATCATGCGTGCAGCACGCATTTTGGCAATCTCCATAAAGTGGTTCATTCCAACCGCCCAGAAGAAAGACAAACGTGGTGCAAATGCATCAATGCTTAATCCTGCTTTGATACCTGTACGGATATAATCCAGACCATCTGCCAGTGTATAAGCCATTTCGATATCAGCGGTAGCACCTGCTTCCTGCATGTGATAACCCGAAATTGAAATGGAGTTGAATTTTGGCATATATTTCGAGGTGTACTCAAAAATATCGGCGATGATCTTCATCGAAAATTCTGGTGGATAGATATAGGTATTGCGCACCATGAACTCTTTCAGAATATCGTTCTGAATAGTGCCCGCTAATTCCTCCAGTTTTGCCCCTTGTTCCAAAGCGGTAACAATGTAAAAAGCCAAAACCGGTAATACCGCACCATTCATCGTCATCGAAACAGACATCTTATTCAATGGGATATTGTCGAAAAGAATCTTCATATCCAGAATTGAATCAATGGCCACACCGGCTTTACCGACATCACCTACCACACGAGGGTGATCGGAGTCGTATCCTCGGTGAGTTGCAAGGTCAAATGCGACAGAAAGTCCTTTCTGACCAGCTGCAAGGTTCCGGCGATAGAAAGCATTTGATTCTTCTGCAGTGGAGAAACCGGCATACTGACGGATCGTCCATGGCCGGGTTGCAAACATCGTAGAATAAGGTCCGCGAAGATAAGGCGCAATGCCGGCAGCATAATTCAAATGCTCAAGTCCTTCGAGATCTTCCTTGGTGTAGACACTTTTCACTGGAATCAACTCAGGAGTCATCCAAATTTTATCAATCCCATTTTTCTTTTCCCATTCCGTTGCTGAACAGCAAGGTTTTGGGGCACTTTTGATATTTATTTCTTTAAAATCAGGCTTCATAATTGATACTATTTTATCCCAAGTTTATTATTATATGCAGTCAGCGCTTCCAGTAAATTGGTTTTCACACTGATGAAATTTTCGATTCCGGCTGCTTTAAGATCGTCTGTACAAGCAGGGGCACCTGCAACGACAAAAATTGCTTTTCCTTTCAGCTGATTGAATGCTTCAGGAGCAAATCCTGCGTATTCTTCGTCTGAACTACAAATTACAACGATATCAGCTTTGGCTTCAAGTGAAGCTTTTACACCCTCTTCTACCGATTCGAATGCATTGTTGTCAACTACTTCATAACCGGCAACAGCAAAGAAATTACAGGCAAACTGTGCCCGCGCTTTGCTGAAAACGATGCTTCCAATTGTGAGCATGAATGCTTTAGGACGTTTATTTTTTACTGAGAAACAGTCGGTTTTATACCGCATAGCCTCTAATTGCTGGGCACTTCTGTAGAATTTAATAGTTTCTACTTCAGCATCTTTATCCGTTTGGTCGACAGCTTCGAACAACTGACTGTTTAAATCACAACTGATTTGCTCATTGTAATTTGGGAATTGATTCACACCCAAAAGATTTTCACGACGTGTTGCAACCGCTTTTATGCGTTTTGCAGCCATTTCGTTCACCTGTGCCTGAACAAATCCTTCGCGGAAAGCAGCAATAAATCCACCTTTTTCCTGAATTTCAAGGAAAAGTTTCCAGGCTTGTTCAGCAATTGATGCAGTTAAGGTTTCGATATAATAAGAACCTGCAGCAGGATCGGCAATTTTATCAAAGTGAGCTTCTTCCTTTAAAACTGATTGCTGATTACGGGCAATGCGTTCTGAAAATTCAGTAGGCTGCTCGTATACAGCATCAAACGGACGGATTGTCAATGAATCGGTTCCACCCAAGGTAGCCGACATTGCTTCTGTCTCGGTACGCAGAAGATTTACATATGGATCGTAGATCGTTTTATTCCAGATAGATGTTTCAGTATGGACATGCATTCTGCCGGCGCAAACGCAAACATCGCCGCAACCATTTTCTTCGCAATTGCAATCAGGTCCGCAATTACATTTCGGTTTGTATGCCTTTACAATATTAGCCCATAACATCCTGGCAGCGCGAAGTTTTGCAATCTCCATAAAATAATTGCCGCCAACACCGAAGTTAAACCGGATACGCGGTGCAACAACACCCGCATTTAATCCGCCTTCAGTCAGCCTTGTAAGATATTCTGCACCAATAGATAACGAGAATCCTAATTCCTCAACGATTGAAGCTCCGGCATTGTTAAAATTCTTGCCATTAACGCCAATCAACTGAATACCTTTATATTCGGGAGCTGACTCCAACACTTCTTTAGCACGTGTAAAGACTTCCGTTTCGCTGGAGCAAAATTTGCCTTTAAGCGTAAAGACGCCAATCGGATCGAAATCAACGGAAGCTTTCACTTCATCAGGATTTGCTTTCTGATCTTTCAAAAAAGCAACCAGGCTTTTCACCAAGGGAAAGTTTTTGCAGGTCATCACAAAATTCACCTCTGTTTTTTCAAGGCTAATACCTTGTAATAGAAGCTTCAGATCAGCCACACTAATCTCCAGGCAGTTTTTAAATACAAAACCCAGAGAAGTTACACCCTTTGAAAGGACGTCTAACGCCTTTTGGTTGGCTTCGCCGAAATTGACAACTTCAATGTCCTGACGAACTAACCAGTTATTACCTTCTTTGCGGTTTCCGCGAACGTAAGGAAATTGTCCGGGTAAAGTCCCCACAAATTCGAGTCCGGTCAGATTTTCGTCGCGATAGTAAGGACGGACGTTAATCCCCTCATTTGTACGCCACACTAGGGTTTTGTCATAATCCTTACCCTTTAGATCTGTAGTAATCTGTGCTTCCCATGCTTCGGTGGATACTGGGGGAAATTCCGAAAATAATTTTATATCTTTCTCATTCATAATAAAATAACTATTTGGAAAAATCGAGTTGCAAAGTTAAAGGTTTAAAAGTTAATAACCTGAAAAAGAGATTGATTTTTTATAATAAATGACAATATTCAGGTCGGGACATATTGTTTTTAGTATTATTTGATAATAAAAAATCTCTTTTATATCAATGTCTGTCGTTGATTAGTTAACTTAATGAACGGAATCCATTAATAATTATTGACTTACAAAGTTATTAAACTTAACCACCTTATAAACGCGCCTCCAATACCAATGCTTTTGCTATTTTTGCCACACAATCGTCAAATAGGAGTTACTGAATCACATGAACAGCACACAGCGATCTGCATTAACTATTGCCGTATTAACTTCATTTTTAGCACCTTTTCTAATATCAGGCGTGAATATTGCATTGCCTGCGATTGAAAAGGAGTTTGATCTGGATGCTGTTGCGCTAAGCTGGATTGTAACTTCTTATCTGTTGTCATCCGCCGTTTTTCTCCTTCCAATCGGAAAATTAGCTGATATCCATGGTCAGAAACCGGTTTTTCAGGGAGGAATCGTCATCTTTACAATAGCTACTGTATTGTGTGGATTTGCTCAAAGTGGTTGGATGCTTATTTTATTAAGAGTTGTTCAGGGCTTAGGTGCCTCCATGACTATAACCACAAGTGCACCCATCCTTGTTTCAGTATTTCCGCCTGTTGAACGCGGAAAAGTACTCGGGCTTAATGTTGCTGCAGTCTATCTTGGCTTATCGATGGGACCATTTATAGGTGGAATACTCACACAATATTTTGGATGGCGCAGCATATTTCTTTTTTGCGTTCCACTAGGAATTGCAGCAGTTTTGTTGGTATTTTTCAAATTAAAGACAGATACCGCCAGAGTTCAAGGAAAAATCGATCATATTGGCGCACTTTATTATTCGACAGGACTCATCGCGCTCGTTTACAGTTCTTCAAACCTGAATAAAACCTTTGGATGGCCCCTTCTTTCAGCTGGAATCCTGTTCCTGATTTTATTTGTCATCCGATGTAAAAAGTCGGCAAATCCTATCTTCGAGATAACACTATTTACGCGCAACCGGCTATTTGCCTTTTCAAACATCGCAGCCTTCATCAATTATAGCGCCACTTTCTCGCTTGTTTTTCTGATGAGCCTTTTCCTTCAGAAGATCAAAGGATTTACGCCGCAACAAGCGGGAACAATCCTTGTCGCCCAGCCCCTGATGATGACCATACTCTCCCCTTTTGCAGGAAAACTCTCGGATAAGATTGAACCCCGTAAGCTGGCCACAGCCGGTATGCTGATCAGTGCAATCGGATTGTTTATGCTTGCCTTTATTGGTCAGCAAACCCCTGTTTATATGATTGTTGCTGTTTTGATTTTGATGGGAGCCGGATTTGGGATCTTTTCTTCGCCAAATATGAATACGATTATGAGTTCTGTCGAAAAGAAGCAATTGGGGATCGCTTCCGGAACATCTGCCACAATGCGGGTCGTTGGACAGATGGTAAGTATGATGGTCGCTACACTGATCTTTTCGCTTTACTTTTCGGGGACGCATATTCAAGAAGTCGACAATACATTATTTACCAACAGCATACGACTTTTATTCACCATTTCGGGATCGATCTGTCTAGCCGGTGTTTATTTTTCGAATAGCCGGGGCAACTTGAGAGACTGATACCTTTAAAACGTTTGCAGGATTGATTTGAACATTTGAGCTGAGACAATTCGTGTATAGTAAAAGTTGGTACAATTGTTGCCTTAGAAATCCCGGATTCTTAAAACATTAATAAGTGGTTGACATGAATAAATTTAAAAAAATCACATTTATATTAATCCTATTCAATGCGTTAACAGCTTTTGCTTCTCCCCACAGCCCCGAAAGAATACCAGATAAGGAGGATAAATTCAGCTATTTATCCAATCTTGAGCGTGCAGTGATTGACGAACTTAACTTTGCCAGGGTGCAACCTTCCGAATACGCGGATTACCTCATTTCTTACTCCGCACTATTCGTCGGTAGAGAGTTGCGCGAACGAGGAGAGATAACAATTCTGACCCAGGAAGGCCGAAGTGCCGTAAACGAAGCCATCAGATTTCTAAGAAACCAAAAACCTTTGTCTTACTTAATTGCCTCAAGAGGAATGAGTAAAGCGGCTGAAGATATGGTCCGGATGCAGGAATCGACCTCACAAATCGGGCATAAGGGAAGAGATGGAAGTACGTTCGCGGAACGCATCAGCCGTTATGGGACATGGGATGGTTCATGTTCCGAGAATATTGATTATGGTAACGATAAAGCCCGCAGAATCGTAATGGCATTAATAATTGATGATGGTGTAAGTAACCGCGGTCACCGGAAAAGTATTTTTAATCAGGGCTTAAATCGGGTTGGAGTTGCTTGTGGTTATCACCGGCGATTTCAATATATGTGCGTGATTGAACTTGCCGCAAGGTATTCGGAAAATTGACCCCGCTTATTGGAGTTCCTGATGGGATTAGGGCTCAATAAAAACGCTGTTTTAAACAACTTTACTTCTCCAATTCCCTTTTTTAAGGTACCAATACGATAAAATCCCGATTGATGAGCTGTAAACAAACTCGGCTGTCCATACGTATTCAATTTGCAGGTGCAGTTTTACAGCAAACAGCCATGCACTTGTAAGATAGAAAACCAAAGTAATCACTTCAATTCCAAGCGCAAATTTGGTATTGGCGGTTCCAAGAACACCATTAAACAGGATACTCATCGTCATAAAAAGGAAGGTAGCTGCCAGAATAATATAATAGGATGGAACGGTGGCTTCAATCAACGATGCATCACTGGTATAAATAGCGATAGCCTCACGCGGAAGAAGCGCAGCCACCGAAACGGTAATTGCCATCGCTACCAAGCTAAATTTCAGTATCTTCCTGATAATGGGAATCACATGATCAGGCTTTCCTTCTCCCAACGCATTACTTACGAGCGTATTCGTAACTGAACACAACGCCCAACCCGGAATCATCAGCATAAGATAAAGACTGCGGATAATGTTTGAAACTGCGAGCGATCTTTCCCCCATCTTCTCGATTAACATAAAGAAAACAAACCAGCTTCCCAATGAAAGTACGTATTGAAACATCACAAAAACCGATATCCCCAACGTGCTTTTAATAATCTCAAAGTCAGGCTTAACCCATTTAAACAGAACATACTGTTTCAATCGGGTATTATGCCAGGTGATGATTATAAAGAAGAGCAAGGCACACACTTCGGAGATTGCCGATGCAATAGCAGCTCCCTGTATTCCCATTTGAGGAAATCCCCAATGACCAAAGATCATCGCATAATCGAGCACAACATTTACACCAGCCATAATTGCAGAACTGATGCTCAGGTACTTTGTAAATGCAATTCCTGTATAAAACGACCTAAAGAGCAATCCGGATGCAGCAAAAAACAATCCGGGAACTCGGTAAACTAAATAAGTAGAACTCGCGTTGAAAACTGCTTCAGAAGCCATAAAAGGCTTTAGCAATGCTGGCCCGAATAAAATCACAACGAATGTGATAACCAGCGAAGTTATTCCTAAAAAGTAAAAACTGTTATCAAAGATTCTTCCAATGGCGAGGTAGTTCTTCTCACCATTACGGCGGGCAACCAGGATCTGAACACCCGTGGTAAATCCGAAAGCCACCATGAAAATTGTGGTGTACAAAAGTCCACCAATCGCCGAAGCGCCAAGCTCAATCTCCCCTACCCGGCCTAAAAAAGCAGTATCGGTAACATTCACAATATTCTGAGCGACCAGGCTCAGCATGATCGGCCAGGCTATATCCCAGATGGTGCGGGTGGTAGGGGAAGACATAAAAAAATAAAAGTATTAACCGTCAGACAATTAAACAAATACCAAATGCAATCTGACAAAGTTAATACTTTTACCTGGTATGATTGCTTTATCTTATTCTTCCAAAGTACTCAGATCACCCTCAGGTAATCCCAATGCCCTGGCTTTTAAAACCCTTCGCATAATTTTACCGCTTCGGGTTTTAGGCAACTGATCGGCAAATGTAATCTCTTCGGGACGTGCAATAGGTCCAAGATGCTCAACCATATGCATAATCATTTCATGTTCAAGTTCTTTACTTGCCGTATAACCGACCCGCAAAACAGCCACAATATGAATGCAATTTCCTTTCAGATCGTGCGGAAGAGCAATAGCGGCCGCCTCAGCAATGGCGGGATGACTTGCCATCACACTCTCAATTTCGGCAGTTCCCAAACGATATCCGCTTACTTTGATCACATCATCTGTACGACCAATGATCCTGAAATATCCTTCTTCATCCTTTTTTGCAGAATCTCCGGTCAGGTACCACCCTTGCTTTTCGTATTTCTTCCAGTAAGTATCAACAAACCGTTGCGGATCGCGGAAAATACCGGCTGTCATTCCCGGCCACGGAGCCTGAATAACCAATGTTCCCTCCTCTCCATTTTTAACGGCTTCTCCCTTTTCACCAACCACATCGATCACATTTCCAAAGAATGGTTTAGTGGCAGAACCGGGCTTTAAAGGGGTAATTGGCAGTGGCGCTATCATAAAACCGCCCGTTTCAGTCTGCCACCAGGTATCGATTATCGGACATTTTTCATGACCTACCACTTTGTAATACCAACGCCAGGCTTCGGGGCTGATTGGTTCACCAACAGAACCCAATAATCGCAAAGAACTGATATCATTCCGATTGGGCCACGAATCTCCAAAGCGCATTAAACTGCGAATAGCCGTTGGTGAAGTATATAGAATGTTGATGCCATATTTTTCAACCATTTTCCACCACCTGTCGGGATAAGGATAGGTCGGGGCGCCTTCGTAAAGCATAATGGTAGCTCCGTTCATTAACGGACCATATACGATGTAACTGTGACCCGTGATCCAGCCCGGATCAGCCGCACACCAATAGCGGTCTTCAGGTTTGATATCGAATACCATACGATGGGTGGTGGATGTATAAACGCTGAAACCGCCATGCGTATGAACCAATGCTTTAGGCTTGCCAGTTGAACCTGACGTATAGAGCAAAAATAGCATGTCAGAAGAATCCATCTGCTCGGTTTCGCACTTGTTGGCTGCAATCGGAAGCGCCTTGAGTTCGTGTAACCAATAATCGCGGCCGCTTTCCATATAAACATCAGCACCCGTCCGTTTCACGGTGATGCAAATTTCCATTGTTGGCGACAATTCCATCGCTTTATTCACAACACTTTTCATTTCAACCACTTTACCACGACGGTATCCGCCATCGGCAGTGATAACAATCCTGCTATTTGCATCGTTAATCCTATCAGCAAGTGCTTCATGACTAAAACCACCGTAAACAACACTATGCACAGCTCCAATTTTCGCACACGCGAGCATCGCTATGATTTGTTCAGGAATCTGTGGCATGTAAATAGTGATGACCTCCCCCTTTTTCGCACCCATACTTTTAAGGATATTGGCAAACTGGCAAACTTCACGATTTAAAGCATGATAAGAAAACGTTCTGACATCACCCGGCTCACCTTCCCATATCAACGCCAGCTTATTCCTATTGGCATTTTCAAGATGGCGGTCAATCGCATTCAGAATAATATTGGTTTTCCCTCCAACAAACCAGCTATAAAAAGGAGGATTACTTTTATCCAAAACTTGATCCCATTTTTTATACCACGACAGGAATTCAGCCTGTTGCGCCCAAAAGAGTTCGGGATTTTTGATGGACCAGGCATATAAATTTTCGTATTCCTGAACATTCGCCTGTTCAATTACCGCCTGCGAGGGGTAATAAATCTTCTCATCACTGTTGTTTTCCATAGCATCTGATTGATTTTAATATTGAATGGTTGTTATCTGCGAAACAAACAACTATTTGCGAATAAAGTTTTTGAACGGAATCCTCCTGTTTAATTTGGAAGTGAAAAATAAATGTACCAACTTTGTAATTACAATTACAATAATCATTGTACTTATGGAAGTTTCAATTGTACAAATAGGAAATTCGAAAGGATTGCGGCTAAGTAAGACTGTCCTTGATAAATATAAAATTAGGGATACAGTGGAGATGATCCTTGAGGATGAACAAATCGTGATCAGGGCCTCCACAAAACCAAGACAGGGTTGGGATGAAGCCTTTAAAACCATGAACGCAAATGGAGAGGACCAATTATTAATAAATGATGTCTTTGACGATGAAAATCCGGAAGAATGGAAATAAGTCAATATCAAATCATCCTTGTTAATCTTGATCCGACTATTGGCAGCGAGATAAAAAAAACGAGACCATGTGTGGTGATCTCACCAAATGAAATGAACAGATACCTGCAAACGATCGTGATTGCTCCAATGACCACCTCTTCAAAAAGCTATCCAACCAGGGTTGAATTAAAACACGAAAATAAAATTGGATGGATTGTTCTGGATCAAATTCGAACGATTGACAAACAACGAATCATAAAAGACCTGGGTAAGCTGTCGAAGCCGGAAATAAAAGAGGTAAAGGTAATATTGAAAGAAACTTATATTGATTAGATATGGCATTCGGTGGCAGGAACTTGGGGGTTTAGAGACAAGACATGCCTTGTCTCTAAACTATCAATCCTCCCCTTCCGAAAACTCCATTAAATAAGCCTTGATAAATCCGTCGATGTCACCATCCATGATCCCCTGGACGTTGGAGGATTCGAAACCGGTACGGACATCTTTCACCAATTTGTAAGGTTGCATTGTATAAGAGCGGATTTGTGATCCCCACTCTATTTTTTTCTTTCCTGCTTCAATCTTGGTAGTCGCTTCATGACGCCGCTGAAGCTCCAATGCGTAAAGCTGTGATTTTAAAAGGCGGATCGCATTCTCTTTATTCTGAAGCTGTGAACGCGACTCCGTATTTTCTATTATAATCCCGGAAGGTGCATGTTTAAGCCGCACGCCGGTCTCCACCTTATTTACATTCTGCCCTCCAGCCCCACCGGAGCGAAAGGTATCCCATGAAATATCACCCGGATTTACATCAATTACAATTGTATCGTCGACTAAAGGTGATACAAAAACTGAAGTAAAGGAGGTCTGTCTTTTCCCTTGCGCATTAAAAGGAGAGATACGTACAAGCCGATGCACGCCATTTTCACTTTTGAGATATCCATATGCAAAATCACCTTCAATCTCAATGGTTACACTCTTTACCCCGACATCTTCACCGGGGACAAAACTTGCTTCGCGAACCTTGTATTTATGCTTTTCTGCCCAGCGTAAATACATACGCATCAGCATGTCGGCCCAGTCATTCGACTCGGTTCCACCTGCGCCGGCATTGATTTTCAATACAGCACCGAGCCTGTCCTCTTCGCGCCGAAGCATATTTTTGGTCTCAAGATCTTCGACCATTCCTCGGGTTTCGACAAATTGTTCTTCAAGTTCAGCTTCGGTTATTTCACCAGCTTCACTGTAATCGAACATGATTCCCAGGTCTTCAACAGCCTGGTCAACCGCTTTGAAACCGTCAGTCCATTGTTTGATCGAACGGATCACCATCATCTGAGCCTCAGCCTCTTTTGGCTTTTCCCAGAATTTAGGATCCTGGGCTTTCAGCTCTTCTTCCTCTAATCGAATTAATTTAGTATCGACGTCAAAGATACCTCCTCAGCGCATCCCGGCGCTCAACAAGCTCTTTGAGTTGTTCCTTTAGGATCATTTTTGTTGTTTTTAAATTTAAAATGCAAAGGTAGTAATTTAGAGATGGGGAGAAAGGGAGAAGATGAGAATGAGGGATAGAGAGAATGAGAGACTGAGAGAACACAGGAATAATTACTATATATCATTCCCAATCAGTTCATTGGCAATTCGAAATGCAAGTTCAGCTTCGAATCCATGCCCCTGTGCAAAAACAGCCAGCTTCCCTCTTCGTTCATAATCGGAAGCACCTTTTATTGATTTGACTTTTGCCTTTAGCAAGCTGTGAAGCGTTTTCAGGTAAAGGTCATCATTAATCTGATCGAGTGCCTCACGGACAATTGTTTCGGGAATTTGTTTCTGACGGAGTATAAACTTCAATTTCACTTTGCCCCACTTATTAAACCGAAGTTTATCATTCACAAAGAAACGGACAAACCGCTCCTCATCCAAAAAGTGTTCTTTGACCAGGTAATCAACCGCTTCGGCAATCTCCTCTTCCGAAAGTTCCCACTGTCTGAGCTTTGTAATGATATCGAGACGGCATCGTTCCGATTGACTGCACATTGCCATCACCTTTGTAAGCGCCTGCCGATAGTTAATATTACCCTCCATTTTAAAATCAATATTTATAGCAAAGGTAAGCGTTCAAATGTGATTAATTTTTGATTCATTTGCGAAAGTTTTCTCCGAGTTACTATTTCTAACTGTTCCTGCACAAGAAGTACTAACCGATGGGTATAAATGGAAACGTTTGTGCCTCCCGAAGGAATATGTTCCTTAATTTGGAAAGGAGATACAGTTTTTGATAAAGTATAAACTTCATCATTGGGTGAAGGCTGTATCCTTGTTTCGCCGGGGCAGAGAAAGAAATATTCATTAGATGGAATATCTGTTTCTTATTTGCCTGTTTGTAATTGCTTTCCTCTATTCATCTGTCGGTCACGGCGGTGGAACAGGTTACCTCGCACTATTGGCACTATTTGGTGTGGCACCCATCTTTATGAAATCCACGGCATTTACACTCAACGTCTTCGTATCTGGGATTGCTTTTATCAGCTATTATAAAGCCGGGTATTTTAAATGGAAACTGGTATTCCCTTTTTTGACAACTTCTATTCCCTTTGCTTACCTTGGAGCTTTGACCCAGGTGAATACTTCTACCTATAAGATCATTCTTGGCCTGTTTTTACTCATTGGTACAGCCCGGATGTTGCTGGTTCCGAAAGCAATCAGCGAGAATTCCGAAAAGATGCCTCTCTTCTGGGCGCTTGTTATCGGTGCTCTTCTCGGTTTTTTCTCAGGTATGATTGGAATTGGGGGTGGTATTATTCTGAGCCCTTTAATAATTTTATTGCACTGGGCCAATGTGAAAGAATCAGCGGCTGCTTCGGCACTTTTCATTTTTTTGAATTCCATATCAGGATTGATTGCGCTGGTAAAAGGAGGATTTACATTTGAACCGCGTATTGCAGCATGGATTCTCGTTGGAATAGTTGGCGGAATAACAGGCTCTTACATTGGAAGTTTCAGATTAAAGTCTGACAAACTGAAATATGTACTGGCTTCTGTATTACTGCTTGCAAGCATTAAACTCTTTATTTTTTAAGATGGAAAAGATCCTGATGCCTCAACTTTTGCTGATTGCCGGAACAGGAAGGAATACGGGTAAAACAACCCTGGCTTGCAAGATCATTCAGAAATTCAGCACTGATAAAACCATCATAGCACTTAAAATTACGCCTCATTTCCACAGGAATATTCAAAGTGGGAAAATACTCTTTAACGAACCCAACTTATCCATCGCAGAGGAAACCGATTCAACAACCGGAAAAGACAGTTCGTTGATGCTTAAGGCAGGCGCACAGCAATCCTATTTTGCAATGGCGTCCGATGAGCAGCTGGGCAAGGTAATTCAAAACATTTTTAGACTGATACCTTCTGACGCTTTATTGGTTTGCGAATCAGGCGGATTACGCGATTGGGTAGTACCGGGAGTATTTCTGATGATGAACAGAAAAGATACCGAAATTTTAAAACCAGGCACAGAAAGACTTAAGATGCTTGCCGACAGATTGATTACATTTGATGGAGAAAAAATTGATTTTGAACTTGATGCAATTGAAATAACTGACATCCAATGGAAATTAAAAGGAATATGATACCATTCAGAGAAGCACTTGAAACGATAAAGCGTTTTGCAAGAACGCCAGGCACGGAACAGGTAGACCTACTATATGCATTAAGCAAGACACTTGCTGAAGATGTCTTTTCGGATATTTCAATGCCTCCGTTTAATAAATCGGCGATGGATGGCTTTGCCTGCCGGAAATCGGATCTAAAAAACACATTGCAAGTCATCGAAGAAATTCCTGCCGGGACAATTCCTGTCAAAACAGTCGGAGAGAATCAATGTGCCCGCATTATGACCGGAGCGATGGTTCCTGAAGGTGCTGATTTTGTGATCATGAAAGAAGATATCGAAGAAATAGCTTCAGATTTAGTGCGATGTACCAGGGAAACTAACAAGACTAACATCTGCTATACAGGCGAAGATGTAAAATCGGGTGACCTGGTTTTAAATAAAGGAGATATAATTTCACCCGCTCATATCGCTATACTTGCTTCGGTAGGTTGCACGAAACCATTGGTTTACAAACTACCTTCTGTGGCAATTATTTCCACGGGCGACGAACTGGTCGAACCTGACGAGAAACCGGGAATTTCAAAAATCAGGAACAGCAATAGTTACCAGTTAATGGCTCAGAATCAGCAATTGGGAATAACTCCTGATTATCTCGGAATTGTAACTGATGATGAAAATTCAGTGAAGAATATCCTTACTTTGGCGCTTGAAAGATATGATGTTATTATTATTTCGGGCGGTGTATCGGTGGGCGATTTTGACTTTGTTCCAAAGATTCTGAACCAACTAAATGTAAATATTCGGGTACATGGAATGGATGTCCGACCCGGAAAACATTTGCTTTTTGGCGAAAGAGTCCACCATTACGTTTTCGGAATGCCTGGCAACCCGGTTTCGTCATTTGTACAATTTGAGGTATTGGTCAAGCCATTTTTAAATACCTTGATGGGAAAAACGGCTGAAGAGGCATTTCTGCATCTGCCAATTGAAGGAGAGTATCTGCGCAAAAAAGGAGATCAATTGGTTTTTGTTCCGGTTTCCCTTACAAAGAAAGGAACCGTATTACCCCTTGAATATCATGGCTCGGCTCATATTCATGCATATAGTTTTGCTCAGGGAATCATGGAAATCCCCAAAGGTATTTCATTCATTAAAAAAGGAGAAACCGTTTGTGTACGACCACTTTAACCGACATATCAATTACCTGAGAATTTCAGTCACCGATCGTTGCAACCTTCGGTGCCGTTATTGTATGCCCGAAGAAGGCATTCATTTGATGAATCATAAGGATATTCTTTCATTCGAAGAAATAACGGATGTAGTCAGGGTTGCTGTCAGTGTGGGTATTGACAAATTCCGTATAACAGGTGGTGAACCTCTGGTACGAAAAGATATCGTTACATTGATCGCACAGATCGCAGCTGTAAATGGGGTTAAAGACCTTTCAATGACAACCAATGGGTTGCTTTTGGAAGAACTTGCCCAACCCCTGAAAGATGCGGGATTGAATCGGGTGAATATCAGTTTGGATACATTAAATCCTGTAAAATTCAGTGAAATAACCCGGGGAGGAGATATTAATAAAGTTTTGCGGGGGATACAGGCGGCAAAGAACGCCGGTCTGGAACCTGTGAAAATAAATTGTGTAGTGTTTAAATCCTCAAATGAGGAAGATGCCAAGGAAGTCAAAGAATTTTGCAGGCTGAACGATCTTCAGGTGAGGTTTATACATCAGATGAATCTCGAAAGTGGTGAATTTTCAATCGTTGAAGGGGGAAACGGAGGAAATTGCATTCAATGTAACCGGTTAAGATTGACAGCAAACGGCATGGTGAAGCCTTGTTTGTTCGACGAACAGGAATTTTCGGTTCGCGAAATGGGTGCCGAAAAAGCGTTGTTAGGAGCATTGAATAACAAACCGTTAAACGGCTGTATGAATAGCATAGGAAGTTTTTATAATATTGGAGGATAATACTAAACGATGGCAAAGTTAACTCATACTGATTCTGAAGGCAATGCCCGGATGGTCGATGTTGGTGATAAGGAGATTCAATTGCGTGTTGCGAAGGCTTCCGGGCATATTCTTCTTTCGGAAGATACATTGAAACTGATTTCACAAAACCTGTTAAAAAAGGGTGATGTGCTCACAATTGCAGAAATTGCTGGCATTCAGGCTGCAAAACGGACATCGGAACTCATTCCGCTTTGTCACAACATTGTTCTGAACAAAATTCTTGTTAAAGCAACGCTTGCTCAGTCAGGTGTCACCATCAATAGTGAAGTAAGGTGCACAGGAATTACAGGAGTTGAAATGGAGGCTTTGACAGCTGTAAGTGTAGGGCTTCTAACTGTTTATGACATGTGCAAAGCTGTCGACAAAACGATGGTGATTCAGGAACTTCAGCTGATCGAAAAAACGAAAACCAACATACCCGGGTAATATGGAAAAGATAAAAATTCTGTCGGTGAATACCTCCGAAAAGAAAGGGACCATCAAAGTGCCAGTCGATAAAATCATCCTAACCAGTGAGGGAATAGTCGGCGATGCACATGCAGGGTTGTGGCACCGACAAGTCAGTCTGCTTGGTAAAGAAAGTCTGGATAAAATGAAGCCAACTATCGGACGTGATCTTACTTATGGCGAATTTGCTGAAAATATTACCACCGAAGGATTCCTGCTTTACCAGATGAAACCTTTCGACCGGTTGATTTCAGGGAATATACTTATTGAGGTTACCCAGATTGGGAAAAAATGCCATGGAACAAATTGTGCCATCTTTAAGGAAACAGGTGAATGTGTGATGCCCAAAGAAGGTATTTTCTGCCGGGTAATTGCCGGAGGTGAACTTAGAGCCGGAGATATTCTTGAATACCATCCTAAAGTCATAAGGGTGCACATCATAACGCTAAGCGACAGGGCAAGCAGGGGTATCTATGAAGATAAAAGCGGTCCGTTGCTGAAAAAATTATCGGAAGATTTCTTTGTTGGGATTGGCCGACAAGTTGTCATTGAAAATTCGGTAATTCCTGATGAAGAAGCGCAATTAAAAGCCTTACTTCAACGGTCAATTGAAAACAATGACGACATCGTATTCACCACAGGAGGCACTGGAATTGGCTCGCGCGACATTACTCCTGATGTAGTTAAAACACTGCTTGATAAAGAAATACCTGGTATCATGGAAATGATCCGTGTAAAATATGGGTTGCAATTTCCAAACGCGCTTGTAAGCAGAAGTATTGCCGGTGTGGCCGTAAAGACATTGATATATGCACTTCCCGGAAATCCGAAAGCTGTGAAGGAATATTCAGATGAAATCTTCAAAACGGTGGAACATTCATTCAGAATGCTTTACAACATCGATGAACACTAAACTAAACACAGGAATCGTACTTGCAGGTGGCCGGAGCCGCAGAATGGGCACCGATAAGTCGATGATGATGCTGAACGGCAAATCAATGATCGAATATTCCATTGATGTGTTGAAACCATTGTGCCACAAGGTTGTAATCAGTTCAAACAATTTCATATACGATTTCACAGGATGTGAAGTATGGCCCGACGAATTACCCGACCAGGCTCCGATCGTGGGGATCTATTCCTGTTTGAAAAGATCGGCAACGGAATACAACATCTTTCTATCGTGCGACATGCCTATGATGAGCACCGAAATGATTGAATACCTGCTTGCAAATTCCGCAGAATATGACATTACAGTACCTGTTCATGAAGACGGCCTTATGGAACCGTTGTGCGGCATTTATAAGCAATTGTCCATCGAGGTTTTGAAGCAGTTTATCGACGAGAGAAATTTCCGTTTAAATGATTGTATTAAAGCAACTTCACATCGTTTGATTACTGTTAACCAACAGCTACCGTTTTATTCTCCTGACCTATTCTCAAACATAAACACACCGGACGATTTCAATCATCTTTTGTCAGATTAATAAGTATTGATCAGGTGGGCTAGCTTATCCAAATTCACTGATTCGCTCGAGACGACTGATATCCAATAAAGCGATGTTCTTACAATGCATATCAATAAGTCCATCATCCTTAAATTCTTTCATCATACGGATGACACTTTCGGTCGACATTCCGGTCAAATCGCCCAGATCTGCCCGCGAAAGAGGAAGATCGAATGACTTACTTTTGAAAATCCGGTTCGATAAACAGAGCAGTATATCAGCCAGTCGGCCATGCAATTGTTTCTGGGTCAACGAGAAAAATCGGCCGTAGATTTGAGCCGTACTCTCATTTAAAAGATTGATAATCTGGTAAGAGAACCCTGGATTCTGTTTTAATAGCTGTCGGAAGATCTGGATATCAATCATTCTGATCCTTGAATCTGTATAAGTTGCAATGGAGTAAGGCAACTTATTATTTCCATCAAAAATTGAAGACATGCCAAGCAATGTATTTTCTTTTGCCAGCGCAATAATGAGATTTTTATTCTTTTCCTCCAAATAGGTTTTCACCAAACCTTCTTCCAGAAAAAAGACATGCGAAGCAAAAGCGCCTCTTTTACAGACCGTTTCGCCCTTTTTAAAACTAATACTTACCGAATTTGAATCGATCAATAATTTCTCGTCTCCGGTTAAAAGCTCATACCAGCTTTGATCAAAATCAAAAATTGAGCAGTGACTTATCCCCTGTGTTTCGCCAGTTGGGTTCATCGCAGTTTTAAATAATTAATTCATCACAATTATAGTTGTTTTAAATCAGTTTTTTCATAACCAAATGACATTATATCCAGGAATAAATCAGTTATTCATTTTAAGTTTAAGAAAAGAAGGTCTTTTCAAAATAGTAAGATATATCAGGACACACAACGATAAAACCCTGATTATAAACCATACCATGAAGGCAAGATACATTTCGCTCTTCGTTTGGCAAGGGTTTGTTCAAAATTTTCAAGGGCCAGCTCCATCACTTTCGATTTTTCATCATGGCATGTCAGGCAGACGCCCACTTCAAGGATGTGCTTTTGCTCTTTGACATTAAACGGTCTCAGACCAGTTCGGGTCGAATATGGACTTTTTGCTTCCTTCAAAAATCCGGTCCAGGCATCTTCAGGTAGCGAATCGTTTTCATTGAGCGCAAATCTTGGTTTAAATTCCCATTTGCCAGCAGATCCTAAAATATTGTAGATCAATTCACCATCACCATAACCAATCGCTAACGGATTGTTATGGCACGATTTACAATTGCGGCTTTCGCGTACGGTGGTATGCCCGGAGGCTGGTGCATACAGCCGGTGGAAGCTCTTACTATTGCCTTTATCAAAGGATTCCTGATCAATGGTCAAAACCATTCCTGGCATAACCGGCACCACTTTACTTGTAATCTTGTCGCGGATACCAAGAACTGGTGCCCTCGCAAAATTCTTACCCGCAAATTCTACCCAGGTACCCGTTGTTGGTTTGTTGGTCAACAAATCAAATCCTTTTGATTCTTTTTCATAGACATTATGACAACCAATACACTGAGGAACCCAGGAGGTATGGCATGATTCACAACTCAGCCGGCTGTGCCCTTTCCCTTTTGTGCATACCGCAGAAAGCGGCTTCGACGGGTGATTCTTCCCATTAAGCTTGTCTGTGAGTGATATCCGGCCCAAAGAATCAACCTGGGTGTTCATCAACGGAAGCTGACCTTTAGCTGTTAAAACCACGCGATTCTTCGGATCATATTTTCGGAGTCCGGCAATCAGTTGCGATTCACTGTCGGGCAGTTTTGCAATAGCCAATGAATTTGGCTTTGCGTCAGCTGACGGATGACAATCGATACATTGCACATTTACAGCATCTTCCTTATGTACCTGATGCTTGCCATTGCCCATAATCTCATATGAGCCATGGCAATCGATGCAAGCCATTCCTTTCTGATAATGGACGTCTGACTGAACAAATTCCAGAACCCGTTCGTCAGGCAAAACCTTGAAACGAATGGAATCCGTAACTTCCGAAACCTTGAGTGTTGTCTCATTCCACCCTTCATAATTAAGCGAAATTCTGCCCGACCTGCTATGACAACTCTTGCATCGGTCGTTCGAAACCTGAATATCGATGATTGGGTGCACTTCAGGGTTTGCCGCTGAAGTTTTTAATTGCATCCTTTTCATACTGGCTGAAGCTTCATCCGAGTAAAGCAGATGACAGGCATTGCATCCGCCACCCCTTTCCAGCCAGGCTGCATTTCCGGTACTGCTCTTTTCATTTCCAAGGTGGCAACCAGCACAAAGATTCCGTAGGTGAGTATCAGCAGCCGAATGCCCAAGATTTTTGACGTGGAAGGTGTCGTTTAATGATTGGGTCTCATTAAATGCAAACTTATCGACTCCAATAATTCCGCTTTGGGTGGTCATCAGGGAGTTCAGCATCCGTACGGAGATTTCCTGATGACAATTTTGTGTTCCGCATGTTTGCCGTACATTTGAGAAATTTCCGGGAAATTTGATCATTTTACTGTGAGCCACCTTTTTATCAGACGAGAACGGATCACCTTTATGACAGGCAAAACACCCAATAACCGCAGAATTATGAGATTCGGACAGACCTGTCATTGCACTGTGGCACAATAAACAGCCTTCCGTTTTTTGATTTTCAGGAATAATTGCCGGATTGTTCTTTTCAAACAAATTAACCGGATCAAATATCAGTATGTGCTCCCCTGAATGAACAACATCTTTCCATCCCTGCCATTGCCAGTTTTCACCCCGGAATAAAAGCACGGCGAAGGTCATAACCAGGTAAAAAATACTCCCGGTCAGAAGAACTCGTTTGATGATCGTTCGGTATCCTTTGGCAATCCCCGGAATAAGATAAAGCAGAACAAACAGCATCCCTAAAATTAAAACCACGTATCCGGGATGGCTGGTCAGATGCAGCAATTCCTGGATTCCAACAAAGAACCATGGGCCTTTAATCTGGCCGCTATCCTCCTGTCCCAATGGCGCCCTGAAAAGCAGGCTTACTGCGAAAAGTATTAAAAATACGATAACAAATGTTCTTAACCTTGGCCAGACCGTTTTTACATGTTCGTAAACAGCTATAAATAAAAAAATAGTTCCAGTGGCTACATGCTGAATATAAACAACCTGCCAGTTGTCATCACTCCCTGTAAATAAGGAACTCAACATTTTTCCGGCAAAAGGAATCGATTCGAGCATTGAAGCAACAATCCTTCGGGCCTGAATTCCGCCAACATCACCCTTCAATATAAAGCCCGAAATCATTTCATAGCCCAAAAAAAAGGCTGCGACACACAAAATCAACCAGGTTCTTTTATTCCGGATATTGGTTTCAGTCGATTTGTTAAGGTGGTCATAAATATGTAAAAGACAGAAAATAAAGAATATCTGGGCACTCCAATAATGAAAATTCCGGATAAAAGTGCCGGATGGATTAATTAGCAGTAACTCTGAAACAGAGCGGTGTGCATGGGTAAAATCGTATGGAATGGCAAGCAAAACTCCACTAAGGGCGCATAACAACAAGCCGGAGGTTGCGATCCAGCCAGCGGTATCGAATTGCACAATTTTTTTTATTTTATGCAGATCCATATATATTCAGATTTACACATGTCTATTTTGCGAAGGAAATTTAATAATCCACTGTCCTGATTTGGCATCAAACCTACATTCAAGTTCCTGCAAAGGCCGTATTGCCGGTCCTTTAATGGGTTTGCCGGTTTCTCCATCAAATTGCGAACCGTGACAATTGCACTGCAGTGTATTCGCACTCCCCTTCCCTATCCGACATCCGGCATGTGTACAAACTGTTGAAAACGCACGAACCGAATTTTCGTTACGGGAAATATAATACTTTCCAAAGTAACTGATTCCCAATAAAATATCTTGACCATGCCTAAATTCCAGCCGGTTTTCTCTTTCGGTTTGAAAGTTGGTAATGCGGTGCCAAATCCAGAGAGCAATACCAAGGATCAGTCCTGCTGTCCATCGAACAAATATTTTTCGGGAAATCCGCTTTTGTTTATCCATATAGTGCTACCTTGGAGCATCCAAAGCTACTATAATTTATTTCGGAACACCTGAAGCCAATTTCGTCAAAAAATGTTTTATCTCAGTTATTTTTATGATCCAAATCATCTTATTACATGATAATATCAATAATTAATTAAATACCTGACAAACAGACATATAAGACATCACATGTATACATCTACATATTTGAGTTTTATATTGTATATAACTCTATTACAACCTATTAGATTTACATTCAATAAGACATTTAACATAGAACCATGTAAGTCACTGATATTCTGAAACTTAAAAATATTTTAATTTCAATTAGCAATTTGCAAATGACAACCTAATCAGATACTTTTGGCTGAAATAAAGAATACAATAAAAAAAAACGGAATCATAAATTATTCAGAAAACTCTAATTATCAGCCGAATGCGTACGAGGAGGAATTTTATTAAAATTAGTTCACTGGGTTTAGGAGCAGCCGCCTTAACCGGAGGCATGGTTAATTGGGTGGTTGGTTCTAATTCATCCAAAAATCTTTCAACCGCTTCACAATCTTTAGCTCATGGAAAAAAGGTTTCAACCTATTGCGAGGTTTGCTTTTGGAAATGTGCCGGATGGGCTTATGTTACACCTGACAATCAAATTCAAAAAATCATTGGAAACGCTGACGATCCGCAATGCAATGGTCGGCTTTGCCCGCGTGGCACTGGCGGGGTTGGCATGTTTTCGGATCCGGATCGCCTGAAAACGCCTTTAATGCGTGTCACGAAAGACGGAGTACAAACCTATCGTGAAGCAAGTTGGGATGAAGCGCTCAACTTTATCGCCACCAAAATGAAAGCGATTGCTGCAAAAGACGGTCCTGAAAGCATGGCACTTTTCAATCACGGAAGTTCTGGCAAGTATTTTACGCATCTGCTCAATGCTTTCGGTTCCAATAATGTTGCTGCTCCATCGTTTGCGCAATGCCGCGGACCACGCGACACCGGTTTTGACCTCACATTTGGAGAATCAGTAAGTAGTCCCGAAGTAACCGATATCCGCGATACACGTTGTCTGGTTCTGATCGGTTCACATATCGGAGAGAACATGCACAATGGCCAGGTGCAGGAAATGTCGGAAGCAATTGACAAAGGGGCTGTGATTATTACTGTTGATCCACGTCTTTCGACTGCAGCAAGTAAATCAAAATACTGGTTACCTATCAAACCTTCAACTGACCTTGCACTGTTACTTGCCTGGATAAATGTGCTTATCTATGATGAGCTTTACAATAAAGAATATGTAACCAAATATGCTGAAGGTTTCGATGAATTGAAGGTCCATGTAAAAAATTATACGCCTGAGTGGGCTTATGGCATCACAACCATAAAACCTGAACTCATCCGACATACCGCCCGTGAAATGGCAAATGCTGCACCATCGGTGATCATCCATCCCGGCCGGCATACCACCTGGTATGGTGATGATGTTCAGCGGTCACGCGCTATAGCCATACTGAACGGATTGTTGGGTACCTGGGGAAACAGGGGTGGCATTTTCTTCAAAGAAGGAATTAAAATACCGGAATTTCCTCATCCGGAATACCCGAAACCTGCCTGGTCGTGGCAGGACACACTTAATGGAAGGTATCCGTTTGCAAAAGAAGCCGTAACAAATACGATTGTTGAAGCATCGATTCCCGGTGCGGGAAAAGAGCATGTGATAAAGGGGTGGATCGTTTCGGGTACAAACCTGGTTGTTTCTCTGCCGATAAAAGATCAATTGATGAAAGCGATGCAATCGCTTGAATTGTTGGTTGTTGTAGATACTATGCCCATGGAAATTACCGGTTATGCCGATGTGGTGCTACCCGAATGCACTTACCTGGAACGGTATGACGATTTGCGTGCTACAGCACATCGTGAACCAACCATTGCACTTCGGATGCCTGCAGTTGAACCTATGTATGAAACAAAGCCTGCATGGTGGATTTCGAAACAGATCGGCGAACGGCTCGGGCTCGGAGCCTATTATAACTATAAGGATTTCAAAGAGGTGCTTGAGTGGCAACTGAAACAAGTCGGATCATCGCTTGATGAAATGGAGCGGATCGGATTAAAAAAGTTTGCACGGAAAACCCCTGTATACATAGATCCGGCTTCAGACTTCAAATTCAAAACCCCTTCAGGAAAAATCCAGTTAAATTCCAAAGAATTAATGGCCTCCGGTTTCGATGCGATGCCAAAATATACACCACACCCTGAACCACAGGCAGGATATTATCGTCTGATTTATGGTCGTGCACCAATGCATACGTTCAGCCGTACCGCCAATAACCGAAATCTGGTTGCGTTGATGCCTGAAAACTGCGTTTGGGTGAATCCCCAGGTAGCCGAATTATGGGGATTAAAAAAAGACCAGTATGTATGGCTTAAAAACCAGGATGACGTGATTTCGAATTTTTCAGTTAAGGTTCGGATCACCGAACGTATACGCTGGGATTCGGTTTACATAGTTCATGGATTTGGGCACCACCACAAACCACTGACTTACGCGTTTGGGAGAGGTGTAAACGACACGGAATTAATAACGAGGGTGGCCACCGATCCGATTATGGGAGGAACCGGCATGCGTGGAAATTTTGTCACCTTTCTTAAAAATGAAGTAAAAAAGGAGGCTAAACTATGAGATATGCAATGGCCATTGATACCCGGAAATGTGTTGGTTGCAGTGATTGCGTGGTAGCCTGCCAGACTGAAAACAATGTACCCCTGGGATACTGTCGTGACTGGGTGATCGAAGTTGTTGATGGCACCTACCCAAACGTAAGTATTGAGTTGCGCTCTGAAAGGTGCAACCACTGCAAAAATTCTCCTTGTGTTCGTTGCTGCCCAACCGGTGCGAGTCATTTTGAAGATGGCGGAATCGTTGTGGTAGATCATGAGAAGTGCATCGGATGCGGAGCCTGCATCCAGTCGTGCCCATACAATGCACGGTATTCTCATCCGGATGGATATGTTGACAAGTGCACCTTCTGCATTCACAGGGTACGCCAGGGTTCAGATCCTGCCTGCGTAAGCGTTTGCCCTACCAAATGCATGTATTTTGGCGATCTCGAAGATCCGAATTCGAAGATTGTGAATGTATTGAAGAACCGGAAATTTAAATCACTGGCTCCCGAAGCAGGCACTAAACCACAAATATTTTATCTCTTATAAACCCGCGAAAATTACAGAATTATGAAAGAAGAATTGTTCGTGAGCGGGCGTAACATCCCGAATATTGACCCCTACCTGAATATCTGGCACTGGCAGATCCCCAGTTACCTGTTCCTTGGCGGATTAGCAGCCGGCATTCTCTTTTTTGCCGCTGTGTTTACAATCCTTGGAAAAGAAAACAAGATGGCTACAGCGGTTAAAATAGCGCCGATGATCGTGCCATTTGCACTCATTCTCGGTTTGTTTTTTCTGTTTCTGGACCTGAAACATAAACTCTATTTCTGGCAGCTTTATACCACTATCCGCCTTGAATCGCCAATGGGCTGGGGATCATGGGTTTTAATGATTATGACTCCGATTTCCATTATCTGGGCGGCCAGTTATGTCAGGGAGATATTCCCAAACTGGGATTGGAAATTCAGGTTTCTGAAAAATTTTGAAGCCTGGGTGATAAAAAACAGGATTCTAATCGCTTGGCCGATGGCTATTTATGCTGTTATTCTGGGTATTTATACCGGTATATTGCTTTCCGCCTTCAACGCCAGACCATTATGGAATACTTCTATTTTAGGACCACTTTTCCTGGTTTCTGGAATGTCTACCGGTGCAGCAGTTGTCCTTTTACTCAGCAAAGATCATAAGGAGCGAAAAATTATGGGACGTATTGATATCCTGCTAATTTTGATCGAGTTATTCTTTATCATCCATTTATTTATGGGTTTTAAAGCCGGATCGGAAGCATCTATAAATGCGGCCAACTTGTTCCTTGGAGGAAGCTTTACAGCCCCATTTTTTGCGTTTGTCGTGATACTTGGGCTTATTTTCCCGGCGATACTTGAAGTTTTCGAACTCAAAGGATACAAAGTGCCAGTTATTGTTCCTGCAGCTTTAATCCTTATCGGCGGATTGATCTTCCGGTTTTTGATTGTTGAAGCAGGCCAGATTACAAAATATCTTTATTAAATAAAGAAAAATGAAAAAAATAAAATTCGACGGATCTTTCTACCTCAACCCTTATTTGGGTGGAGTGATACTGGGAACAGTTCTCTTGCTTTCGTTTTACATTTCGGGCCGCGGACTGGGTGCAAGCGGAGCTGTGAAAAGCACCGTGGCTGCAACTGTAAATATAATTGCACCAGAGCATGTTGCTAAATCAGCCTATTTGAGCCAGTTTGCCGGCGGAGATCATCAACCAATGAATAACTGGCTAATTTTTGAGGTGCTTGGAGTATTAGCCGGGGCTTTTTTATCAGGAATAATCTTTAACCGACTGAAATTAAAAGTGGAGCATTCACCCAAAATTACATCGCGCCGCAGGCTGATTTTTGCTTTACTGGGTGGACTGATTTTTGGCTTTGGCTCGCAACTTGCCCGTGGTTGTACAAGCGGTGCGGCCCTGAGTGGAATGGCAGTATTATCCTTTGGTGGATATATTACCATGATAGCAATCTTCGGGACTGCCTTTGTTGCGGCGTGGATATTCCGTAAAAACTGGATTTAAACACTTTAAGATAAAAATCATGATCGGATCTATCATCTCATCAGGAATAATTTCCCCGGCCTGGGACAATCTGTTTGCCGTTATACTTGGAATGGGTTTTGGCTTTGCGCTCGAATCGTCGGGTTTTTCGTCTTCACGCAAGATTATCGGCACCTTTTTTGGCTACGATTTCGTAGTTGTGAAAGTATTCTTCACCGCAGCCATTTTTGCATCAATAGGTTTGCTCTACTTCAGCTACCTTGGACTTGTAGATTTCTCAACACTCTACATTCAGCCAACCTTTCTGGCTTCAGCTATTGTAGGTGGAATCATCATGGGAGTAGGTTTTGCGATGGGAGGCTTTTGCCCCGGAACGAGCTTATGTGCAGCAGCAGTCGGGCGAATTGATGGCCTTGTTTTCTTTGGAGGAATGTTCATTGGCGTATTCATGTTTTCAGAAGCATTTCCGTTGTTTGAGAGCATGTTCTATAGTGGTTCTCAAGGAGCCAAAATGATTAATACGGTCTTAGGCATTTCGCCCGAAATGTTTACTTTCCTTCTCGTTTTGGCAGCTGTGGGAATGTTCATGGGGGCATCTTGGCTGGAAAAGAAAGTAAAAAAAGTCAATTATTAGATTCAGCGTAATTTATGGAACGAAAATATACAATACTTGCAATTCTTCTGATTGTACTTGCCTTAGGACTGGTTATTCTTCCGCGGACAAATGAGCAAAAGGAGACGAACCCCAAAGTACTGCTATCGGCTATTGCTGAGAAGTCACGCTATTTGACAGTTGATCAGGTTACACACCGGATCATAGAGAATGACCCGACATTGCTGCTTATTGACCTGCGTACTGCGGATCAGTTCAAAACCTTTGCGTTACCAGGCTCTCTCAATATTACTACCGACTCCCTGCTTAGTCAGGCCAACCTCGAACTTTTTAGCCAGCCAGGCAAAGATAAAGTATTGTATGCCAATGCGGATCTGACATCAGAAAAAGCGTGGTTGCTTTGTACGCGTTTCTCATTAAACCGGATCTATATCATGAAAGGCGGAATGAACGAATGGTATAATACGATCGTTAAGGAGAAGTCAGTTACAGGTACTCCATCCTCTGCTGATCTTGATCTCTTAAGCTTTAGAAAAGCGGCCCGACAGTTTTTCATTGGTTCCGGAGAAACGGTTAATGCATCGGTTAATCCGACTATCAATGAAAAGATCCAGGTTATTCGTAAAGAACCAAAAGCTGCTTCCGGTGGAGGCTGCTAAGTATAGATCTGACAGTGAAATAAGAAAAGTCCATAAAACCCTCAAAATATTCGATAGATGAACCGTTTCCTGAAAACAAATTCTCCCTGGCTCAGTTTGCTTGGATTAGCTGTGGTAATTGTCATATTGGCTTTCATTTTCAGACCAAAATCACCTGATTATCAAATCAGCCCCACCGAAACTTTAAAGCTGATGAATGATCAGTCAATGCAAGTTGAGGTAAAAGATATTGCCGGAAAACAATTAATTGATATCCGCTCGCCAGAATTATATTTACAAGGGCATCCCGAAAGTGCAATTAACATTCCGACCCGACAACTTCTTGATAGAGAATCTGTAGAACTCTTTAATGATCTTTTGAAAAATGGGAAAGAGGCAGTTTTGTATGGCAGCGACATGTTACAGGCTACAGCTCCATTATTTTTACTTCAACAATTGGGATACAAAAACCTGAAGCTATTAAAAGGTGGGTTATCCGCGTTCAATGAATTTAAGGAACCTGATCTCTCCGCAACTGAGGTGTCAGTAGTAGACACTGCGGCCATTCACGTTAAGTCGGAATTGATCAATACACCGGCGACTACGACGATAACGCAAAAAAGCGAATCGGTGATACCTGTCAGGAAAAGTGCCTCTGCAGGAGGAGGTTGCTAATCACTGAGGTGCAGGCATGTACAACAAATTCAGAATAAGAGAACAAAGAATAAACTGTCTTCCCAATACAAGTACTTTTCTTATGGCTGTTTTTTAAATTTCTCTAACAACTGAGGGTACAATTCATCCCTGACCAAGGTAAAAGTGGGTTCGAATTTCAATATCTCCTCACACATCAATTTTGCTTTTGCATTGTCGTTAATTGCCTCATAAGCTTTTGCAATAGTGGTAAGTAAACTCAGGTAATTCCAGTCGCCATGAATTTCGCTTCCATTTTTCTCCATCATCGCTTTGGCTTTTAGGTAGTAACCTATTGCCTCCGTTTTCGACCCACCCATCAGTGGAGGCATGTGAAACCTAACATTCCCCATCTGAATATACCCGAAAGGCTGATTGGGATCGAGGAGCATGGCCTGCTTGGCACAATCCGAACTCTTAGGTCCTATAAATGGAGCAGAAAATTTACTAAGTGCGATATGGTAACCGTACAATGCAGATTTGTAAGCGTTGATCAAAGATAGCTCAAACTTTTTCGCTTCCAGTAACTTCACATCTCCCTCTGCAAGTTTCAAATAGACAAGCGCTTCATCGTCGTGATCGTTTTCCAGACACCATCCAATATATCCATATTGATAATTCACAAGTTCAAGAAGCATCTCATTGTTCTTTTCCGCGGTGATATTTAATTTATCAATAAGAATTTTCCAATCAGACATCCTATTATTCACATAGCAATTGTAAATATCCTCCTTATTGCTTGCTCGAAGAGAAAAGGTAAATAGTGTCAACAGAATAAATGTCTGCAGAAATTTTATTTTCCTCATTGAAATCAATGAATTCATTTATTTGATAAATAATAGAATAGCTGCATAAAACAGGAACTGGCAAATGAAAATAGCAGATGCCAATGGATTTTCAGTTCTGACTTTTTTCCATTTTACGAGTCCATGGAAAATCAGTGCAAGGATGAACCAAACAAAAAAGTTTTGAAGAGGTACTGAATTCCCGTTCCAGTACCACATGTCAAGAAATGGAGCAACCTGTTCTAATACAACATCATAAACAACCATTAGAATTGAAGCCGAAATAATTTGCAAAACTACCGGTAACCGAAACCGTTCCATGATTGAAGCGCTACAATATATAAGCATTGCCCAATATACACCAATCATCAATGGTGTACCGAACATCTTCAATCCCAACCCTCCACCGTAAATATATTTTCCAAAAATCACTTGCGAATTAACTCCAACAGCTTCAACAAGATAACTGACTAATATGATTGTAAAAAAAACAAACCTTGTAATTTCACTATGCAATGACTTATGAAACAGCAATATAGCAATAAAACTCAAAAGCAGTGCAAACGGAATTAAGATAATAAAGAGTCGCTGGGTAAGCGGGATTCCGATTCCCGCCACTCCAATTGTGTAAAAAATGACAAATAATATAATTGTTTTCAACTTTTGCCTAAGCAAATATTTCGACATTATTTCCATAACCGAATAGATTAGCAATTAACGGTACTCTTCACAAAGAGTCCTTCTAATTTATTAATTAATAATAGATTAAACCAAATACATAACTGATACACCTATCTGGAACTGCAAGTATCCTAATTCCAAGGTCTTCAGCATTATAATGGCAATCAACCCCTATAGGACTAAAACTCCCGGTAAGCACAAATTAACCAGGTAGAACGGAATAAGAATAACCATAAAAGTAAGATAAAACCGGTTAAGTATCTGCGATGGACGGATAGATGCAAAATAAATTGCTAAAGTTGCATCACATCCACAAATAAAAGTAATTCTTTTACGCAATTCAAGAATAAAATCGCTCAATGACAGATGATCTCGATGACAGATTTAACCCTTATCAACCAATTACTTAATTATATTTTCGGGAATAAAGCGAACTTGCATATCGGGTAAGAGAAGGCAGGTATACGGGATACCAATAAAAAAACTGCGGTTCTTCCATAGGCTGATTTAACTTCACAATATTCGAATGACATACAGGCTTATAACACTATATGCCATTTTTTGTGGGTTCCGGATATTCAGATTCATGTGGCTGATATTTTCTGGCAGGTGAATTTCTATTTTTAATCAACCATCGCTCGTATTAACAAATGCAATAAGTACTACTAGGTTTGAATCCGCCGGCAGCTTTGGGATAGCCTTTCTGTTAGCCTGAAAATCGGCATTATTACCTTTTGTGATGGAGCTTTTTCAGTTTCATCAAATGATCGATCCACTATTTCCGTAACATACAGGAAAGTAATTACTTAATAAACCGAATAATCAGACTGGGATATCCTTGTTGACCCGGACAATTCTCTTTTTGATCTGCTGATCAATCACGATAGGCACTTTTTCCTCAATTACATTTGATGAATCAAGTCCCAACGCTTTTACATCATTGATGCTTATCCGTCTGACAAAATTATGAAGTGTCATGATAAAGATTTTGAGCGGAGGTAACTTATAATCACTGATCAATATCCGGTCAAGATTAACATAAAGAAAATCTGCAGGAATAGAATGAGACTTGAGGGATTCGTACTGACTAACCATGCTAATTTCGCCACTCTTTACCAAATCTTCAATTACTTCCTTGAAGTACAGATTAATTTTACGCTCGATTTTAAAACCTAATCTGAAATCAACTTTAATTAATACTCCGGGAATCATATGATGAACAACATACTCAAAGGTATTTGGAGTTTCAAGACTATCAATATGGAGAAACCAATAAGTGGTGGCTCTTTTGGGATGTTTATTGAAAATTGAATACATGATTTTTGACTCAATTTGATCAACCCTATTGGCTTTTGTAATGTAAACCAGATTAGTAGCAATTTTTGGAACAGAAGAGTCGTTGCTAAGCTCTTTAAAAATACCCGGATCCTTCTTAAAATTCACAAAACTGATATACTGGTTCTTAATCTTGCGACCAAAATACCAACCATACATCACCAGGAAGAAAACAAATGCCAATGCGATCGTCAACCATCCACCATTTGAAAATTTATGGAGATTGGCATACAAAAATGTCCCTTCAATCGAAAGAAAGACCATTAACATCAGCGCAATAAGAAAAGGATTTACCCTGCGAAGCCTCAAATGAAACGACAACAGCAAAGTAGTCATAATCATAGTAATAGTAATCGAAAGACCATACGCTGCTTCCATTCTGGATGATTCTCCAAAATAGATCACGACAAACGTACAGGCAATCCAAAGAAACCAGTTCACGAATGGGATATAAACCTGTCCCTTGATATCTGTTGGATATGAAATTCTGACCTTAGGCCAGATATTCAATGAAACAGCCTCACTAATAATTGTATATGAGCCGCTGATTAAAGCCTGGCTGGCAATGATTGAAGCGGCGGTCGCTATAAATACACCTGGAAGAATAAACCAATCGGGCATAATCGCATAAAAAGGATTGGTGCTGGTCATTGTATCAAGATGCTTTATCAGATAAGCGCCCTGTCCGAAATAGTTGATGAGCAATGCAGTTTTCACAAACATCCACGAAATACGGATATTCTTGATGCCACAATGTCCTAAATCGGAATATAATGCTTCCGCACCAGTAGTCGCCAAAAATACCGCGCCAAGCAGAATAACCGCATTTGGGAAGTTACTTATAAACCGTATGGCATACATTGGATTTATTGCAGCCAATACACCTGGATCTTTAATCAGAAAACTTAAGCCTAATATGGAAAGCATTGAGAACCAAATCAGCATTACGGGTCCAAAAATCTTTCCCATAAAACCAGTTCCAAATTGCTGGAAAAAAAACAGACCTGATAAGATTGAAATCACAACCGGGACGACTGCAATATTTGGATGAATCAATTTTAAACCTTCAACTGCAGAGGTAACGGTAATGGCAGGAGTAATAACCCCATCGGCAAGTAATGCACTTCCTCCGATCATCGTAAATATAGCTACCCAATTATTTTTTCGCCTGATGAGTGCAAAGAGTGCAAAAATACCTCCTTCACCGTGGTTATCAGCCCGAAGTGTAATAATTACATACTTGATAGTGGTTTGCAGGGTTAGTGTCCAAAAGACGCAGGATAAGGCTCCGAAAATTAAAAATTCATTGTACTCAGTGGAAGCATTGATGATTGCTTTAATCGTATAAAGAGGGCTTGTACCTAGATCACCGAATACGATACCTAAAGTAATAATTAAACCCGCCGCAGAAACCTTACCAATTCCGGTATGTTGTTTATTCATAAAGATTAACCTGTTAATCTATCTCAATTTTTTGAAGAAAACGTTGGCAAAAGTAATCAGCAATTTGATGAATTATCCTATTATATTGTGAAAAAGAAAATAAAATGGAAAATCATACACCGCTAGAAAGTATTATCTAATTGCATACCTGACAGATACCTATCAAAAAGTATATATTAAATAATTAATAAATGTTAAAAAAGAGCCGGATTCAATTGAAACCAGCTCTTCGTATAAAAATAAATTCAGATTATCTGATTATTTCGCAACCTCCCAAATAAGGTACAAGTACTTTTGGAACACGAATCCCATCAGCAGTCTGGTAATTTTCAAGAATTGCTGCGACGATTCGTGGCAATGCCAAGGCGCTGCCATTTAAGGTATGGGCAATCTGAGGTTTGGCACGTCCTTCTTCCCGAAAGCGAAGTTTTAACCGCGTAGCCTGAAAAGTCTCAAAGTTTGAAACGGAAGAAACCTCGAGCCACCGCTCCTGAGCTGCCGACCACACTTCAAAGTCGTAAGTAAGCGCAGAAGTAAAGCTCATATCACCGCCACACAGACGCAGAATACGATAAGGCAATTCCAGCTTTTCGACAAGTGTCTGTACGTACGCCACCATGTCATTCAACGAGTCATATGATTTATCGGGATGGGCAATCTGAACAATCTCCACCTTATCGAATTGGTGCAAACGATTCAATCCGCGCACATCCTTGCCATACGATCCGGCCTCTCTCCGAAAACAGGCTGAATAAGCGGTTGTCTTGATTGGCAGATCTTTTGCCTCAACAATCACGTCGCGGAAAATATTAGTAACGGGTACTTCCGCTGTCGGAATCAAATAAAGATTGTCAGTCTTGTCGTGGTACATTTGCCCTTCTTTATCGGGAAGTTGTCCTGTTCCAAATCCTGAAGCTTCGTTCACCAAGTAAGGCGGCTGAACCTCCAGGTAACCATGTTCGCGAGCCTGATCGAGAAAAAAGTTGATCAATGCGCGTTGAATTCTGGCTCCGTAGCCTTTGTAAACCGGAAAGCCGGCACCAGTAATCTTTACACCAAGCTCAAAATCAATCAAATCGTATTGAGTAGCCAATTCCCAGTGTGGTTTAGCACCTTCGGGCAGAACTGGCATTTTGCCTCCTGTTGCAACAATAAGATTATCCCCGGCACCATTACCGACCGGAACCAACGGTGAAGGGAGATTTGGAAGTAATACCTGGAGTTGAGCGAGTTCGGTATCAATTACATCAAATTCACCTTCAAGATTTTTGATCTGATCCTTTAGTTCAACTGTCTTCTCTTTGGCAGAATTGGCTTCCGAAGCTTTCCCATCCTTAAATAGTTGACCTATTACTTTCGAGAGCTGATTCATTTCGGCTTTTTGGGCTTCAGCCACAATTTGTACCTCATTGCGTCTCTGGTACAATGCGATGACTTTCTCCACAATTGCACGTGCATCAAACCGCTTTACAGCAAGACGTTCGATGACCAACTCGGGATTTTCCTGTATGAATTTTAAATTTAGCATATCTAATAATCTCTATTTCTTAACTTTGCGCTCAGCGCGTCTTGGCGTGAAATAATATTTTCTCTTCTTTAGCGTAAAATCGTTTAATCGATTTCAGCACAAAACCATTTCGTTAGAAGCAAAAGTACAAATAAAAAATCTCCTGTTTCATTACCAGGGTAACAAAACAGGAGATTAATATCGTTTTCCTAAATCCGGATTTACTCTACAGATTTAAAAGGGAGAACAGAAACGTATGATTTGTCATTTCTCTTCTTGCGGAATTCAACAGTACCATCGATCAATGCAAAAAGCGTATGATCTCTGCCAATTCCAACATTTGCTCCGGGATGATGTGCAGTTCCGCGCTGACGAATAAGAATATTACCAGCAGTAGCGGCTTGTCCACCATAAATCTTTACGCCCAGGCGTTTGCTTTCTGATTCGCGGCCGTTCTTCGAACTACCCGCTCCTTTTTTATGTGCCATGGATAATCTTTTTTAAAATTTACGCTAAAATGTCAGTAATTTGAATTTGTGTCAGGTATTGACGATGACCGTTTTTCTTCTTGTAACCCTTACGGCGTTTCTTCTTGAAAACGATCACTTTGTCACCCTTGAGATGCTTAAGCACCGTTGCAGTGATTTTTGCACCCTCAACAACAGGAGCACCAACACTGATAACACCATCATTGTCAATTAGTAATACTCTTTCGAAAGATACTTCAGCTCCTTCATCCTGTGGAAGGCGGTGCACATAAACCTTTCTTTCTTTCTCAACCTTAAACTGTTGTCCGGCGATTTCTACAATTGCGTACATTCTTACAATTTATTTTATTTGGGTCCGGAAGGCGGGAAACCTACATCTCCTCTTTTAGAGCCTGCCTGAACAATTGGAGTGCAAAAGTAAACATTCTGATTTATACTACCAAATGGAGAAAAGAAATATTTAAAGAAAAGAAGGATTGCCTTGGTAATTTGAACCTGATTGATTCGCAGCAATCCTAATTTTAATAAATTACTCAGGCATAACATAGAGACATGAAGGAACAGGTAATTTATTTTTACTTTTAGGTCGAAATACAATAACTTACTACTTCCAAATTTATTCAAGACTATGCGATACTCATTTATAATATTGATATTCTGTCTTTTAAATATCAATATTAAAGCTCAGCAAAACAATGTTCCGGTTTTCACTTCCGGTACCGAAGGTCACAAAAGCTACAGAATACCAGCAATTATTCAATTGCCCCAAGGCGATCTTCTGGCTTTTGCAGAAGGGCGGGTGAACGGATCCGGCGATTTTGGTGATATTAATATTGTCCTGAAACGGAGCAATGATCAGGGGAGAACATGGAGTTCCATCACAACCATTGTTGATTACAACAACCTCCAGGCCGGAAATCCTGCCCCGGTTGTTGATTTATTCGACCCAAAATATCCGAAAGGAAGAGTATTTCTCTTTTACAACACTGGTAATAACCATGAAGGCGAAGTTCGGAAAGGGAATGGACTCCGTGAAGTTTGGTATAAAACATCCGTTGACGAAGGAAGATCGTGGTCCGAACCTGTAAACATTACTCTTCAGGTTCATAAACCCAATCAGCCGAATGCCAATCCTTTCTACAATTTTAAAGAAGACTGGCGTCACTATGCCAACACACCGGGTCATGCCATGCAGTTTGCATCTTTGCCTTACAAAGGTCGGATTTATATTTCTGCAAATCATTCCGAAGGAAAACCTCAAAAAAATGATGACGACTATTTTGCGCATGGGTTTTATACCGACGATCATGGTAAATCATTTAAAATAAGTGAGAACGTAAATTTACCGGGAAGTAATGAATGCAGCGCTGCAGAGCTATCAAATGGCCGGTTGATGATAAATGCCAGAAATCAGAAAGGAAATGTCAGGGCACGGATTGTGGCAATCAGCAATAATGGTGGTGAAACCTGGGATAGTGTTTATTTCGATAAAAACCTGCCTGATCCGGTTAGTGAAGGAACAATTCTGAATATTGGAACCAGGAAAGGAAAAAATATTCTCGCCTTCTGTAATGCTGCCGATCCAAACGAGCGCAATAAACTTACTCTAAGAGTAAGCAAAGATGAAGGATTATCATGGGCTCGCTCCTACCCGATTGATAAAAATCCGGGAAATCAGAAAGCTGACTTTACTGCCTATTCCGATATTGTAAAAATCAGTAAGAACCGAATCGGTGTACTTTACGAAAGAAATGACTACTCACAGATCGTTTTCAAAGCAGTAAAATGGAAATGAGGTATTTTCTGCAAAATTCATAAAGTTCATCGGTCATTGTTTTCATTCATTTTATTAAATTTGTAGGATTGATCACCAAAGTTACTACTCACCTTAATATTACAATTATGAAGAACAGCGCTTCGAAACCCATGAGCCGCAGAGGATTCATAGGTAGTTCCACTCTTGCATCGGCCGGTTTTATGATTGTTCCTGCTCATGCAGTTTCAGGATTAGGGCATATTGCCCCAAGTGATAAACTGAACATCGCCGGTGTTGGTATTGCGGGAATGGGCAGAGGTAATCTGGCCAATGTCGCAAAGACAGAAAATATCGTAGCGTTGTGTGATGTCGACTGGGGAGAGGCATCGGCAAAAGTTTTTAAAACGTACCCTGGGGCAAAGCAGTACAAGGACTTTCGGATCATGTTGGATAATCAGAAAGACATTGATGCAGTGGTCATTGCCACACCTGATCATACCCATGCGGTGATCAGTCTGGAGGCAATGAAACGTGGGAAACATGTTTTCACTCAAAAACCACTGACGCACACCGTTCATGAGGCAAGAGTGCTGGCAAAAGCAGCTAAAGAATATAAGGTGGCAACCCAAATGGGAAACCAGGGTCAGGCAGGTAAAGAAACACGGCGGCTCAGGGAAATGATCTGGGATGGCGTTATCGGCCCTATCCGCGAGGTTCATGTATGGACCGACCGGCCCAACAATGGTCTGTTGAAAACATATTGGCCTCAGGGAGTTGGCCGCCCCGTTGAAACTCCTCCGGTTCCTGCAGATCTTGATTGGGATCTTTTCCTTGGACCTGCTCCGGTTCGTCCTTATAACCCGGCCTATCATCCGTTTAAGTGGCGTGGATGGTGGGACTTTGGTACCGGTGCCCTTGGTGATATTGGCTGTCATTCATTGGATCCAATTTTCCGCGCGCTCAAACTGAAATATCCGACCAGTCTGCAGGCAGTCTCCACCCTTGTCAACGAAGAAACATATCCATCAGGCTCGATGGTTCGCTATGAATTTCCGGCACGTGAGAATATGCCCCCCGTAACCCTGACATGGTATGATGGTGGACTTCGTCCTATGCGAATTCCTGAACTCGATGAGGGAATGCAGATGGGTTCAGGAGGAACACTCTTTATTGGTGATAAAGGGAAGATTCTCGATGACAAAATTCTTCCGAAGTCATTGCGGGAATCTTATAAAACCCCAACTCCATACCTACCCGCTTCTCCCGGACACGAAGAGGAATGGATATTAGCGTGCAAAGGCGGAGTCCCGGCCGGTTCTGACTTTGAATGGGCAGGGCCGCTTACGGAAACCGTATTATTGGGAAACATTGCACTTCGCAGAGAGCTAAAGGAAAAACTAAGCGGTCTGGCATTAAACTGGGACCCTGATAAATTCGGTTTTCCGAATCTGCCCGAAGCTGACAAATTCCTGCATTACGAATACCGGAAAGGATGGAATCTATAACAGGGTTATTTTAATCCAATCGATAATCAGCCCAAAACTTCCGGATTGCTTCTCGGAAATCAGAAAACCAATATGACTGATATTCAAATTATTCAGGGGAGGAACATTAGATAGTGTTCTGCCCCTGAATGTTGGAACGAATTCGGCTGGTGAGAATTCATGCCCGGTCCATTCATCCTTTATCGATAAAAAACTACAGGCATAGGCCACACCATCGAAGTTCTGTTCTGTCCGGATCCTGAGACTGTATATTTTACCATCTCCTTTCACCCTGATTGCAATTTTCTCAAAGTTTCCTGAAACCGACTCACGCAACGATGCTCTGACAGAAGCAAAACCACCATTATTTTCGAGCGAAACCCTTCCTGAAAATACAGCAGTCTGATCAGGTTTAATTTGGAAATTACTTTCAGATATTCCACCCATCACCCCATCATTGATGACTTCCCAATTCAGATGCTTGGTTGAATTAAAATCCTCGATCATAGTCTCCTTTCCCATTTTTGTTATCATATTTTGCATTGAAACAATTATTTAAAACACGATCAACATTCCGATTAGATTCATGATTTTGGAATAGTCTATTTCAATAAGTTAACCAACGGGATGACGAATGGTTCAATAAAATCCTCCTATATAAATGACGAACTTCGGTTCTAATGACTGGTTTTTCCCGATACTGATAACTGTAAAAACAAGGTTGTCTTAAAAGCAATTTGAAATAAATTAAAGGCAGAAGTATAATTCATTCCTTTAAAGACTTTCAAGTCAGCACTTATCAACTTTATAAAATGCTTTCAGAAAAAATGAAGGCAAAAACATAAGAAATGTATAAATTGCTGACCTATTGGTGTAGAGCGATGAACACGAAATTGCCGGCACCAAATTTTGAATATAAACCGGAAAAGAAATGATTTCAATCGAATTAAAAAACCAAATAAACCAATAATAATGAAACGATTACTTCTTCTAACCATTCTTGGAATTTTCTCCTGGTCGGTTTCAATTGGAAAAATCACACCTACCAAACTCACCTGCGAATATCTGAAAAACCCTGCTGTGGTTGATGTTGCATTACCCCGGCTGGCTTGGGTGAACATTGCCGAAAAAGAGGAACGTGGTCAACTGCAAACGGCCTGGCAAATCAGGGTGGCTTCTTCAAAAAAGCAGATTGAGAAACCCGATTTATGGGATAGCCAAAAGACAGTCAGTGAATTAAGCAACCGGATTGTCTATGCCGGCAAACCTATGACTTCAAGGATGGAATGCTGGTGGCAGGTGCGCGTATGGGACAAAAACGGAACGGCTTCAGGATGGAGCGAACCTGCACAGTGGCGCATGGGTTTGCTGAACCCTTCGGATTGGAAAGCCAAATGGATCGGAGCGCCTTGGCAAGGGGAAGAAGCACTGCCCAAACCATCAAATCCCAGCGTTCTTTTACCGGAAAATTTACCTCCTCCGGCTCCAATGTTCAGGAAAGAATTCAATGTTGAAAAAAAAGTAGCAAAAGCTGTCGCCTTTGTTACCGGTCTGGGATATTTTGAACTGTACCTGAACGGACAAAAAGTAGGTGATGATGTGCTTGTTCCGAATCAAACAAATTACGGAAAACGTCCCGGGTTAATCAATGAGTATATCCCTGTAGAAGATAATTTCAGGGAATACAAGGTGATGTACCTCGCTTATGACATTAAAGATCAGTTGAAAAAAGGAAGCAATGCGTTGGGAAGTATTCTTGGCAACGGCTTTTATAACCCGGCAAAGCATTGGACAGGCGCTTACGGATCGCCCCGTTTTTTAGCACAGATATATATTACTTACGACGATGGAAGTGAAGATATCGTTTTAAGCGACGAAAGCTGGAAAGTTTCCAAAAGTCCTATACTGATGGACATGGTTTATTACGGCGAGCATTACGATGCCCGGAAAGAACAAACCGGATGGAATCTTCCCGGGTTTAATGATTCAGCCTGGGAACCTGCAGTGATTCGAAAAACCCCTGAAGGAAAACTGGTTGCCCATACCGCCAATACCGACAAGGTCATGGAAATATTGAAGCCGATCAAAATTGAAAAGTTGGCCAATGGAAATTACCATGTCGATTTTGGAGTTGAAGTTTCAGGATGGGTTCGTCTGAATCAGGTAAAAGGACCTGCAGGACATAAAATTGATATCAAGTACCTCTGCAATACTTATTCGGGTGACAACTCCTATATTTCCAAAGGCATTGGAACAGAATCATATGCCGCACGTTTCAACTGGTTTGTCTTTAGTGGCGTCGAAATCAGCAACTGGCCGGGGGAACTCAAACCCGACCAGATTACAGCTGAAGTAGTTCATACATATGTGGAAGAATCGTCCACTTTCGAAACGTCCAATCCACTCTTTAACGACCTTAACAAAATATGGCGAAGAAGCCAGACCGACAATATGCACGGCGGCATTGCCAGCGATTGCCCGCACCGCGAACGCTCCCCCTACACCGGCGACGGACAGGTATCCAGTGTAATGGTGATGCACAACTTCGATGCACGGAATTTCTATCACAAATGGATTCAGGATATGCTTGGTGCCCAGAATTTGGAGACTGGATATGTTCCAAATGGTGCACCGTGGCAACCGGGTTGCGGTGGTGGTGTGGCCTGGGGCGCAGCAATCTGCATTATGCCATGGGAGTTTTATCTTCACTATGGCGACAAAGACATGCTTGAAGATAATTACTTGGGTATGAAGGAATACGTTCGCTATATGCAAACATGGGTTGATAAAGATGGAATCATGTTTTCGAAGCGTACCGGGAAAGATGGTAAAATACTCCAATGGTTCAATCTTGGCGATTGGGTTGCACCCGGAAATTTGCCGCCTGATGAAATGGTCCATACATTTTACTTCTGGCGTTGTGCCGATTTAACTGCCCAGGCAGCAAAGGCACTTAATAATCCGGGAGATGCCACCAAATATAATGCGTTGGCTGAACAGACAAGACAAGCATTTTTCAAACGTTTTTACGATGAGAAAAATGGCACCTACGGAAATGCCGGAGGAAATATTTTTGCGCTGAAGATGGGTGTGCCTGCGGATCAATATAATATGGTAGTCAAAGCTTTGAAGGAAGATATCAAAACTAACAAAGGGCATCTCGATACCGGCATTTTCGGTACACAGTTCTTTTTCGAAGTGCTTTCGGAGAATGGGATGCACGATCTGGCTTACGAAGCAATAAATAAGAAAGATGAGCCTGGTTATGGTCATTGGCTGGAGCTGGGTTCAACCACTACCAGGGAGCAATGGAGCGAGGAAGGTTCGCACAACCATCCGATGTTTGGCGGCGGACTGGTTTGGTTTTACAGAAAGCTTGCAGGAATGAATGCCGATCCGGTTGCACCGGGCTACAAACACATCATTTTCCATCCGCAGCCGGTTGATGATATCAGGTTTGCAAAGTATTTTAGCCAGACGCCGAACGGCGAAGCCGGTATTAACTGGAAAAATGAAGAATTGCAATTCTCTGCGGAGGTAACTGTTCCGGTTGGCAGCGAGGCTACCGTTTATGTACCCTTAAGGAAGGGGAAACAAATTCTGGAAAGTGGTCTTCCGATTTCTAAATCAGGCGATATAAAAGCAATAGGAGAAGAAGAAGGCTACCAGTTATTTACAGTTAAAAGCGGACAATATCATTTTGTATCTAAATGAATATCAATAATATGAAATTATAAAATCTATTAGGATTGGGATAGATTAAGCTTTGTTAAAAAGGCTTCAGTAACCCGTGAATGCATAGCATAAATAATATTGGTCCTAATTTTCAATTTATTCAACTAAATTTTGTACGTTCGATCTTTTATAAAACTACTACCAATGAGCACATTTACCCGGCGAAATTTCATCAAAACTTCAGCGATTGGATCAATTGCAATATCTGGAATATCAACGTTATCTGCTTTTACCAGCTCGCAGGAACTTATTAAAAAAGAGGTCTCCGTTGCGCTGACAACCGGCGATAACCGTGCCGATCTGGCATTCCGGGCGCTGGAGCCTTTTGCAAAAGAGATCCGGCAAGCAATCGGGAATCGTCGGGTGGTGCTCAAGCCCAACAACGTACTTACAAATGTTCCGTTGACATCCACCCATGTCGATACACTCGAAGGGGTTCTGGAATTTCTGAAGTCGATTAAAAAGCTTGACAATGTGATTATTGCTGAATCAGCAGCAAACGGGCCAACTTTCGATGGTTTCGACAATTACGGCTATTTCCGTTTAGTGAATAAATACCCCGTGAAACTGGTCGACCTCGATCAGCAACCTTATGATCTGCTGCATGTCTTCGATGAAAAAGACTTCCGGCCACATGCTATACGGATGTCGCACGTCTTGCTTGATCCAGATTCCTACATAGTTTCTGTTGCAAGAATGAAAACGCACGACCGTGTGCTGGCCACGCTTTCGCTGAAGAATATTGTCTTTGGCGCTCCCATTAAGGATAAGGGATTTAGCTGGACATCAAATCGTAAACCAGGAGCCGAAAGTGACAAAGCCATAGCTCATGGCAGCGGATTTCGGGGAATCAACTTCAACCTTTACGCACTCTCCAAACATTTGCATCCCCATCTTGCATTGATTGATGGTTTTGAAGGGATGGAAGGAAACGGGCCGAACAGCGGAACGCCTGTTGATCATCGGGTTTGTGTTGCAAGTACCGACTGGCTGGCTGCCGACCGTGTTGCGATCGAGTTAATGGGAATTGATTTTGCGAAAGTGGGTTACCTGAATTTCTGTAACCAGACCGGCATGGGAATTGGAGATCTGAGCAAGATTGAGATCATTGGTGAATCACTTTCAAACCATATAAAACACTATAAGCTAAGTGATAACGTTGACAAACAATTGATCTGGATGAACCCGGTGGTATGATAAATCATTTCAGAATAAGACAAACAGCATTTCTGTTTTTCCTGTTAATCTTTGAATTATTTTGTGACGGCTATAGTCTGAAAGCACAACCCTATCAAGACATTACACATTACAGCCAGGTTTTTGGCAAACAGAAAACTTACAGACTCTATCTGCCAGATAATTATAAGCTTTCCGGTAAAAAATATCCAGTTATTTATTTTTTTCATGGCTGGGGAGGAAGGTATTATAAAGACGATAGTGCCAAACTTGCATACGATAAACTTGGCGACCTGGTAAATAAATACCAGGTCATCCTAGTGATGTGGGATGGAAATATGGATGAGTCGGAACCTCGACCCTACAACATTGGCAATCACAACGATGTTAAGTTTGATATCCAGATGAAGGATTATTTTCCGGAACTGGTTACCTGCATTGACTCGACTTACAGGACTTTAACTGATCGAAATCATCGAGGAATTATCGGATTCAGTATGGGCGGAATTATGTCATTCTACATTGCCGGGAAATATCCCGACAAGATATCGGCTGCCGTAAATATGGTTGGCAGTCCCGAATTTTTCATTGGCCTACCTGATAATCACACACTTTACCAGGTCCGATATACATTTGATAACCTGCGTGATGTCGGGCTTCTTTTTCACAACCGCGATTCATGTCAGATGACCGGACTCAATGACGAAGTGAATCAGGGAGCGATCTGGAGCGAATTGAAAAATTACGAATACCATAAATTTAAAGGTGGTCACAAAGTTGATGATCCGGGTGAAACGAAAGTATTTGAATCGGCCATTCGATTTGTAACCAACCAGTTTGAGAAACCTGCTCCTTTAAATCCAAACTGGTCGCACTATGACCTTTGCCCTGATTTCTCGCTATGGGGTTATTCCGTAAAGAGTAATAAAGCCGAACCAGGGTTTTTGTTCCTTCGCCATGTGGATGCAAATGGATTCGGATTTTATACTAAAAAGTGGCTTCCCGAGGGACCTGCACTTAAAAACATTAAGGCAGATATCTCAACTTCACCGGTTTACGAACCTAATGTTGTTTATCAGATTCTCATTTACAATCAAAAGGATAAGCACTCCGCAACAACCGAAATTCCTGCGGATCAAACCGGGAGATTACATTTGCAGCTAACGGGTGACGGATTTGAAATCGGGATTTCAAAAAAAGGAGAGCAAGTCAGTTTTGCTGCGTTCGGTTATCAACTTCCCAAAAATCATAAATTTCTTAGAGCAAATGAGCGAAGTGAATTATCCGTAGACATTTTTAAACGAGGTGGAACAATCAAGGCTAATAGCAAACTAAGTGTAACACTTTCCTGTGCAGACAGTTCTGTGACAATTTCAACTCCGAAACAGGAAATCATATTAAAGGAAGGCGAAAATGTATTACAAACCAAGCCTTTTAAAATTTACACTTCCAAAACTCCACCTTCTGATGGCTCGCCGGAAATGCTTCGGATTCAGGTTGCGATGGATTATAACTCACGCCATTTCAATGATTTTTTCCTGCTTCCTGTTTTCTATGACGTACCATATTTTACAAATATTAAGGTTGATGATGGCCGCCAGATTGCCAAAAATGGCATTGAAAAAGAAGCCAACCGCACTGCTACAGATTCGATTTTCGGAACAGGAAATGGTGACCGAATCGTTTCTACCGGTGAACAAATCATGCTCTACGAAAACGGGCATCGCCTTCGGTTATTTACAGATGATCGATATGTCATTGCCGGTGATGAAAATCTGGTATATGAAATTTTACCGGCTGTCTGGCCCGACGGTTACACCCTAAGTTCGGTCGTGAAAATTGCTGACAATTGTCCGGCAGGCCATGAGATCGAGTTTCTGGCTCATTATGAGACCAAAACATACATGCCGATCCACCGAATCGTAAAATGGGGAAAAGTAAAAATAAAGGTCAAGTCTTTACAATAAAAAACCCGTTTAATACAAAAAACCAAAAAGCCAGAGTGGAATCTTATTTTGCTGCGCGTATTCAATATTGTCGGCAGCCACATATGCATTTTCAATTCCTGTAATTTGCTTTTGGGTTTTGTTTTTACCGCCAATTTCAAAAGTATATTTATCGTCAACCAGAAAATCACTCTTTTCAGATCCATTTATTGAGTGAAGCACCTGAAGTTGATTAAAAAAGAAGGTTTCCCGCAGTGTCCCTTGATTTGACTGATTATCTGCCAGTGAATTAACAAGATTCGGATTGTTAAGATATATCTTTTCTGGTTTATTCATTTTGCTGATTCCATGTATGCTGGTTTGCAAAAGCATTAACAAATCAGCTTTCTCAAGCAAATATAAATAACGTAAGAGAGTTTCGCGGCTCACCCCTACCTGGCGACTAAGATTCACAATATTAGGCTTGTATGGAACAATCTCCGCCAATATTGCGATTAGCTTTCTTAAATAGTGAACCGCATTAAAATCAACTTTTTCAACCGAGGGTAAATCACTGTCTAACAAATGATTTACAGTTTGTTTAATTCTGATTTGAAAATCAGCTTCACCTTCCTTGAAAAATGGATAATACCCGATTTGGAGATACTCCCCGAAAAGTTTCAGCGGTTTTATTTTCTCCAGAATTGGAGGAATTAATTTAGAGGCATTGTTCAAAAGATCATTTAGCTCAAGAATTGGACAAGATTGATTGTATTTTAATTCAATAAACTCACGGAAAGACAAGCCCTGTAATCTATAAAGAATGGCCCGTCGGCTTAGATCCGCTTTCCCTCTATAAATATCCAATGCGGAGGAACCCGTCACAACAATCTTCAGATCAGGAAAATAGTCATAAATATTTTTGATCTCCTGCGACCAGTTTTTGTATTTATGAATCTCATCCAGAAAAAGATACTTGCCTCCCTTTTTTACAAACTCATCTGCGAAATCGACAATCGTATTTTTAGCGAAATACAAATCATCCATGTTCGCATAAATGACTTCATCAGGAAACTCATTTAGGTTTTCCTTTATATATTGAAGCAGCAACGTTGTTTTACCAACACCTCTTGCACCTGTTATTGCAATTAATCGATTGTTCCAGTTAATTTTATTCCATAAATAACGTTTGAAGGATGTGTCAATGGAATTGATCCTTAATGCTGAAAATTGAAATAGTTTTTCCATTTTGTCAGATGCTTTTTACAAAAATAGCAATAAATTGTCAGATGCATCTGTCAATTTTGAAGTTTTTTACATTACTGAGTTTCTTCCTCTATCTTTTATAACTTCAATCTATCTCTTTTAGGAGGACAGAATCATTTCTTTATTTTTATCTAATAATTTTAATGCCCTGATATATTGCATTTAAATATTTACTATTATTGCATAGTACTACCCAGAGGTTTGCAAATGCGAAAAACAATTGATATTCAGTTTGAAGACAATCTTCCGATTCCCAAATACCGGCAGATTATTGACGCGATTCAGCAGAAGATCAAAGCGGGCGACTTAAAAAAGGGTGATAAAATCCCGTCACTGAATCAACTTTGCAAACAATACGGGCTTTCGCAGGACACGGTTCTGATGGCTTACAACGAGTTGAAATCCAAAGGAGTCATTACTTCACAGGTTGGAAAAGGGTACTATATTCAAAATGAAAATACCGATTTCAAACACAAGGTTTTACTTGTTTTCGACCGTCTAACTGCCTATAAGGAGGATCTGTACGATTCTTTTAAGGAAGCACTGAAAAAGGATGGCAATGAGCAAATATTTTTTCACCACAATAACCTGAAAATGTTTCAGACCATTATTGAAGGTGCGGCTGGTGAGTACTCCGAATATGTGATCATGCCCATCGATCAAGCCGAGACTGTTAGTTTAATTGATAAACTGCCATCAAACAAGGTTTTCATCCTCGACCAGGGACGAAAGCAGTACAAAGACGTTTATCCTTATGTCTGTCAGGATTTTGAGCGCGATATTTATCAGATTCTGAAAATGAATGCTTTGTTGGTCGACAAATATCTAAGGATGGTTCTTGTCATCCGTCACCTGAAATCTCACTATAAAGATATTGCCGCCGGATTCCGGGATTTCTGCAAACAGCATCCCATTGTGTCTGAAGTGGTCACCGATATTAAATCTTTTGAAATAAAACCTGGCGATGCATTTGTGGTAGTCGACGACCGCGATCTGGAGTTTCTGGTCCGCTATTCGATTAAAAAACAACTGGTTTTAGGGTCTGAAATGGGAATTGTTTCCTACAATGAAGCGCCACTGAAAGGAATTGTTGCTTCAGGAATTACGACCATTTCTACCGATTTTGCCCAAATGGGAAAAAGTATGGCCGAAATGATCCTCAACCATCAGAAGTTGAAAATTGATAATCCCTTCATACTAAATAAAAGAGCCTCCTTCTAAAACCGCAGAACTATGAAACGAATTCTTTTTCTTGTACTCGTTTGCATTCCGTTCCTGGCAATTTCTGCCAACGATGGGGCGCGTATAGTGATCAATTTAAATGGTACCTGGCAATTTGATCAGACGGTCAACGCTTTTCCTCCTGTGAAATTTACCCGAACCATTCCGGTTCCGGGACTTGTGCATATGGCCGTCCCAAAAATTGAGGATTACGACAAGTTCTTTAAACGTGCTGATAAAGTTGAAGCCAAAGATCAGCATAATCTCTACAACATCGATTATACACCACGATACAGCTGGTACCGGAAGTCAATTCTTATTCCCAAAAATCTGGAAGGCAAAGAGGCGATGATCACGATTAAAAAAAGCCAGTATGTGACTCAGGTTTATGTGAATGGAATTGATATGGGAACTTCCGTGGCATGCTATACGCCGGTTGAATTTCCAATTACGAATGCATTAAAGTTTGGTGAAGAAAACGAAATCCTGATAAAAGTTGGCGACCGCGTCTGGCTGCCGAGTGAGGCTGCCGGTGGAACTGACAAGGAAAAAGAGCATTATCTTCCGGGAATCTGGGACGACGTTTTGATTTCCTTCACGGGGAAAGTGCGGGTAAACCGTTTGTTGGTGTTGCCTTCAGTTGCCGATAAAAAAGTTACAGTTAAGGCACAGCTCAGAAACTTAAGTCCTGCGCAGATTTTTTATGGCGACGCGATGAACGATTCAGTGACGCTGGATATTTCAATTGCTGAAAAACTAACCGGCAAAGTGGTTGCCAGTAAAAGTGGTCGGTTCTCTTCCAAACGCGACAATTTATCCGAAGCGATTCTGGAAATTCCCATTAAAGAGTTTACTAATTGGTCGCCCGATAAACCTTTCCTTTATATGGCTAAGGCAACGTTGAAAACCGACAAAGGTGTTTCAGACGAAATAATTAAACAGTTTGGTATGCGCGATTTTACCCGGAAAGGTAAGTTCTTTTACCTGAATGGCGAAAAAATCATCTTACGGGGAACCAATGTTACGCTTCAGCGTTTTTTCGAAGATCCTGATTGTGGCAATTTGGTTTGGGATAAGGAATGGGTAAAGAAATTGCTTGTTGATTATCCTAAAAAGCTCAACTGGAACATGATGCGTATTTGTGTGGGAATTGCTCCCGATTTCTGGTACGATATTGCCGACGAATATGGATTGATGTTTCAGAACGAATGGCTTTACTGGCAGAACCATGGCTGGGACGATCAGATTCGCAAAGAATATACCGACTGGGTATGGACCGACGGAAATCACCCGAGCATTGCCATTTGGGATGCGATTAATGAAAACTGGGATGATTACATTGGCAACTCGCTGATTCCGGAGTTGAAAAAACTGGATCCAACGCGTGTTTGGGATGCCGGTTACATGACGGGCGACAAAATGGTGCTTGATGAAATGGACGAACCGCATCCCTACCAGGGTGTAGTGAATTGGATTCAGCCTGGAGCAAACCGCGATGTTTATCCGCTGGGCGACCTCGATTACAATCCAAAGATTAATCAGGAAATGAATAATGCAAGCTCGGCACAACTGGTCAACGAATATGGCTGGATCTGGCTTTGGAGAAATGGATCGCCGAGCAAACTCACGGTAGAAGTTTACGAGCATTACTTGGGTAAAAACTCAACACCCGAACAAAACTGGGAATTGCAGGCCTATTGGATGCAACTCGAAACCGAATGGCTTCGCAGCAATCCGAATATTGCGGGCGTACTGGCTTTCTGCTATCTTGCAAATAATTACGGATATACCGGCGACTGGTTTGCCGGAAATATCAAAGACCTGAAACCAACACCAACATTAGACTGGTTTCAACATGCCTTTGCTCCGGCAGGAACATTTATTAATCTGACCGATGAGCGTTATGTTCGCATGGCTAAACCACATGAACCTGGCTCCACAATGTTATTTAATCTGGCTGGGATCAACAATCTTAATAAAACTGTAACCGGCACCGTAAAGATAAAACTGCTTAACTCAAAAGGGGAAAGCGTTTCTGATCAGCGTATTCCGGTAACACTGGAATCATTCCTTCGGACAGACATTCCTGTTTCGTTGACCTTACCTGCTGAAACCGGTGGCTATGTTTTGGTTGCTGAGTTCACACCCGAAAGCGGAAAACCCGTTATCAGCCGCAGATTTATGAAGATTGGGCATGCTGCCAGCTATTCGTATTTCGATATAAATCCAAAACAATGAACCATTTGAAAATACAAAAATCTCCGGTTGAATTAGATTTGAAGGATTTTAGCCTGAAAGGCGAACCAATTACTTACCAGCACCGGGTTTTAAAAGATGTTTCATCTATTTTTCTTGATCAGGATGCAATAAAAAAGATGCCGACAGAGACGCTGGTTTATCATGTTCAGTCATGGTTGCCGGTTGATGAAGGCACTCGGGGAGGGCTATCCTTTGGTACTTCTACCATACTACCAGGAAAAGTTGGCAACGAATATTTTATGACAAAAGGCCATTTTCATTCGCTGTCTGACCGTGCCGAGTTCTATTGGGGTGTTCAGGGAGACGGGATGCTGATTCTGATGGATCGTGACCGGAATACCTGGGCAGAAGAAGTATATCCAGGCAGCCTTCATTACATTGGGGGTGAAATTGCGCACCGGCTGGCGAATACAGGTTCTGAAGACCTTGTCGTTGGCGCTTGCTGGCCATCGGATGCAGGGCATGATTATCAGGAGATTGCCACGAACGGATTTTCCGCTCGGCTACTTGAAGTTGACAACAATCCTGTACTTATAGATTATGAAAAATGAACCATTGATCTGCATGGAGGTGCAGTAAAAATAAAGATCGAAAATTATCCTTAAAAACAAATTATTAACCAATGAGAAACAAACGATTTAATTATCTGGCTATCATCGTCCTTTCAGCAATGTGTCTGATGACATCTGTTTCTGTGGCCCAAAAGCCATCAAATCAAAAACTTGAAATTACCGGAATTAAGGCTTTGCCATTTCTTCTGGAGAAAAACAGTGCGGAATTTCAGCCGATTCTCGTAAAAGCGAAATACTCAGGAGATTCATGCCTTGCTGTCGCATCTATTGATGGTAACGAACCTTTTACAATGCACCTTAAAAAAGGGGAAAACAGTATAGAGATTCCTGTTAAAGCGGTTTCAACCGAACAGAATGTTGCATTGAAAATTGAATCCAAAGGGTTGCCTGCTTATCAAACCAAGGTTATTTTGCGACCTGTGAAAAAACTGGTATGCTATCTTTTGAATCATTCCCATACCGATATTGGCTACACCGAAATTCAAACGGCGATAGAAGACAAGCAAGTGCAAAATCTTGTGAAAGGTATGGAGATTGCCAAACGAACTGCTCAATATCCTGTAGGATCCCGTTTTGTCTGGAACGTGGAAGTTGGCTGGGCTGCTGATTTATATCTCAAACGAATGAACGAAACTCAGAAAAAGGAGTTTCTGGATGCTGTAACACGTGGTGAAGTTGCTCTAAACGGCATGTACCTGAATGTTTTAACTGGATTGTGTCGCCCGGAGGAACTTTCAAGGTTATTTAAATTCTCAACCGAATTGGCAAAAAAATGCAAAGTACCGATCACCGCTGCGATGACAAGCGATATTCCCGGTCAAACCTGGGGAACCGTAACAGCGATGTCACAAGCCGGCATCAAATATTTTTCAACGGCACCCAACTATTTCGACCGTATCGGCGACATCCTGGTTAAATGGGAAAACAAACCATTTTATTGGGTTTCGCCATCCGGAAATGAAAAAGTATTGGTTTGGGTACCGCTAAAAGGATACGCCTTATCGCATATGATCAAAAAGCTTTCACCCGAATTTGTGGAAAAATTTGCAAATCAATTGGATAGCACCAATTATCCATACACGATTGCTCACCTTCGCTGGAGCGGTCATGGTGACAATGCCGAACCTGATCCCCAAATACCCGAATTTGTAAAAGGCTGGAATTCAAAATACACCTATCCTAAGTTTATTATCTCCTCAACGAGTGAAGCATTTGAAGCTTTCGAAAATAAGTTTGGAAGTCAGTTACAAAGTGTAAAAGGCGATTGGACACCTTATTGGGAAGATGGTGCCGGCTCTTCTGCCCTCGAAACTGGTATGAACAGGGCCAGTTCCGACCGCCTGTCGCAAGCCGAAGCGCTATGGGCAATGAAAGATCCGTCAAGTTACCCTGTTGCGGAATTTGAGGAGGCTTGGAAAAAAGTGCTGCTTTACTCCGAACACACCTGGGGTGCGTGGTGCAGTCTCACCGATCCGGAAAATAAAATGACCAAAGAACAGTGGGATATCAAACAATCGTATGCGCTTGATGCCGACAAACAATCGAATCTCTTACTCGATAATGCATTGGTTTTAAATGACAAAACCAGTTTAATCACGACTATCGATGTGTACAATACAAGTTCATGGCCACGCACAGAAGTTGTGTTGATTCCTGTCTCTTTATCAACCACCGGCGACCGCGTATTGAATTCTGATAAAAAGCCGGTTCCATCGCAACGACTCTCGACAGGTGAATTGGCAATTCTGGTAAAATCTCTTCCCCCCTATTCCACCAAAAGGTTTTCGATTTCCAAAGGAAAAGCCTTTACTGAAGGCATTGTGAAAATTCAGGGTACAACGATCGATAACGGTCTCGTTTCGCTGCGTATCGATCCCCAAACAGGTGCCATCGCTGAATTAAAATCAGTAGCTACCAAAAATATTAACTTTGTAAATACCTCATCCGGCTATGGTTTGAACGACTATGCCTTTCTTGAATCGGATAAAATAAACGACATTCAGAGAGTAAATAAGGTTCAGATATCGGTCAAAGAAAAAGGGCCGCTCGTTGCCTCACTTTTGATTGAATCAGAAGCACCTGCCTGCTACAAACTTGTCCGTGAAGTGCGATTATTGGCAGGCCAGGATCAAGTTGAACTGGTAAATATATTAGATAAAAAACGGGCCCAGATCAATCCAAAACCAGGTGACTGGAAATTTGCTCAAACGGGAGGAAAAGAAAGTGTGAACTTCGCATTCCCGTTCCAGGTACCCAATGGTATTGTGAAACTGGATGTTCCTTATGGTGTGATGCAACCCGAAAAAGATCAGATACCGAGTGCCTGTAAAAACTGGCTGACAGCAAATCGTTGGGCCGACGTTTCCAACCAGGAAAATGGCGTTGCGCTGATTACTTTGGATGCACCTCTTTTCGAAGTGGGAGGAATTACGGCAGTTATGCTTGGATCGCAAACCAATCCGGACATCTGGAGAAAGCACATCGAACCAACGCAGACACTGTTTTCATGGGCACTTAATAATCATTGGGGAACCAACTACCGGGCTTACCAGGAAGGATTAATTACATTCCGCTATGCGCTTTGGCCTCACAAACAGTTCAGCGCCAGCGAAAATTCGCAGTATGCCATTGGATTAAGTCAGCCATTACTTGTAAAACTTGCCACAGAAAATATCCCGGCAACTTCAGGCATTTATCCCGATCAGTCACAGGTAATTGTAACTGCTTTCAAACCTTGCGATAATCATAAAGGACGTATGTTAACCCTCTACAATTCATCCGAATCACCGGTTAAAACCAAACTTATTTCAGAAATAAAACCAATTCAACACGTTTGGTTAACGAACTCGGGTGAAGATAAAACCGAGGAAATAAATAGTGATATTGAGATCCCGGCATGGGGAGTTGTAATGATCAGGGTAGAATAACAACTATCAGATAAGCAATAAATTGGCACGCGTAGAGACGCACTGCCGTGCGTCTCTACATAAAAAACAGATAAAATGAAACATACAATTGCAATCGATTTAGGTGGAACGGTCATAAAAATAGGTTTATTGAAAGACGGTCAATTGATCGACCGGACAGAAATCAAAGCACAATCGGCTTCCGGATTGAAACCGCAGCTTCCGGAGTTGGAAAAAACGATTGATAAAATGCTTCAAGCCAATCAACTGTCGGCATCGGAGGTGCTGGGTATCGGATTTTCTTTTGCCGGACTGGTCGACTCATCGAAGAACCGGATCCTCTCGACCAATCAAAAGTATGATGATGGTCCTGATGTTGATCTTGTTGGCTGGGCAATGGAGAAATGGAACTGGCCGCTTTTTGCTGAAAATGATGCCCGGATGGCTCTGTTGGGCGAATGGCAATGCGGAGCAGGGAAAGAGTGCCGCGATCTGGTGATGATGACAATCGGAACAGGAATTGGAACCGGTGTTCTCATCAACGGACAATTGTTGAAAGGCAAACATTTCCAGGCCGGGAACTTGGGAGGACATTTTACGGTTAACCACGAAGGATCTCCCTGCACCTGTGGTGGTAAAGGGTGTGTCGAAGCCGAAGCATCCACCTGGCGTTTACCTTCTTTGCTGAAAGAGCACCCTAAATTTGATAATAGCACCATGAAAAATGAGGAAGTGCTTGATTTTAAAGCGCTTTTTCACCATGCTGGAAACAACGACCTGGTAGCTAAAGAGGTACTCGATCATTGCTTGTCGGTCTGGTCGGCAGGAATCATCACGATGATTCACGCATTCGATCCGGAAATAATTATTATAAGCGGTGGCATTATGAAAAGCGCATCTGTATTTTTGCCAATTCTTCAGGAAAATGTCAACAAATTTGCCTGGACTCCATGGGGAAAAGTAAAACTCGTTGAAGCCAGATTCCCTGATTCAGCAGCTCTTTATGGCGCTGACTATTTGGTGCGATCGTCTGCAGATAAGCGTAAAATGAATAGCTACATAGAAAACGTAATAAAACCACAATTGTAAACTATGTGCCTGTTCGAAAATATAAATTAATTGAAAATGAAATATTTAAAAAAGGCTTCAAAATTCAATAATCTCCCGGTTGTTGAAGTCAAAAACGATCACTACAAGGTCGTAAATGGTTGGGAAGCCATTTGTACCCGCTTAAACAAGGAGATATCTGGTCTTGGCGGAAAGAAAAAAATCGTGGTTATTGAAACCTATCAGGGTGTCATCCACGAAGAATTGATTGCCAATCTCAAGAAAGGTTTGATTTACACCCGGTTTATTCTGGCGGAAGATTTTATGCTACCCGAAGAAAAGATCAAAAAACTTGTATTTCAGGATGTAACCAACGATCGCATTTTTGGTTTCCTAACCAGATTGACGATGGTTCCGTTTTTTGATACAGATAAAGTTTCTGCGATTCAGGCGGAAATTGATTCTCAGGAAGAAGGCGTGATCGTGATTTATGGTTCCGGAGCGACATTGCTTTGTCCAAAACCTGATTTGCTCGTATATGCTGACATGGCCCGTTGGGAGATTCAGTTGCGGATGCGCCAACATCTGGTCGACAATCTCGGATTAAAAAATCGCGATACCACCGATTGGATGCTGCTATATAAACAAGGATATTTTGTGGACTGGCGTGTTTGCGACCGGCTGAAAAAGACGCTGTTCGACAAGTGTGATTTTCTGCTCGATACGAATAAGATCGGACAACCCAAAATGGTTCAAGGAAAAGCAATTCTTGAAGGAATGGAAATTGCAATCAATCGTCCGTTCAGTGTGGTTCCGTTTTTTGATCCGGGGCCATGGGGCGGTCAGTGGATGAAAGAAGTTTGCAATCTTGATGCCTCAGCTCCCAACTATGCATGGTGTTTCAACTGTGTTCCCGAAGAAAACAGTCTTTTACTGAAATTTGGAGAGGACATCATCGAAATTCCGTCCATAAACCTGGTATTCAGGCATCCTAGCGAATTGCTGGGCAATCCTGTTCACGGACGTTTTGGCGATGAATTCCCGATCCGATTCGATTTTCTGGATACGATGGAAGGTGGCCATTTGAGTTTGCAGGTTCATCCGCTCACCGAATATATCCAGGAGAAATTCGGGATGCATTACACGCAGGATGAAAGCTATTACATGATGGATACCGAAGAGGATGCGATAGTTTATATTGGTTTGCGCGAAGATGTAAATCCGGAAGCTATGCTGGCTGATCTGGAAGAAGCCCAGGCGGGTGGGAAACCGTTCGAAGCCGAAAAGCATGTGCAGACCTGGCCAATGAAAAAACACGATCATGTGCTGATTCCAGCCGGAACGATACACTGCTCCGGGAAAAACAGTATGGTTCTCGAAATCAGCGCAACACCCTATATTTTCACCTTCAAACTTTGGGACTGGGGACGATTGGGGATGGATGGAAAACCGCGACCTATCAATATCGAGCACGGCAAACCCAATATTCAGTGGGATCGGACTACACAGTGGACAAAAGAGAATCTGATAAACCATGTTGAGGTTGTCGCTGAAGGTGATGGCTGGGTGGAGGAAAGCACCGGATTGCACGAACGTGAGTTTATCGAAACGCGCCGCCACTGGTTCACGAAAAAGGTCGAACATCATACAAATGGCGGTGTTCATGTGATTTGCCTTGTTGAAGGTAATGAAGTGATCGTCGAAAGTCCGTTGAACGCTTTTGAGCCGTTTGTCGTCAATTATGCCGAAGTGTTTATTGTTCCCGCCAAGGTTGGAGCATACACCATTCGCCCGTTCGGGTCCGGCGAAGGGCAAAAATGCGGCACATTAAAAGGATATGTGAGGTTTTAATGAAATGTAGAGCCGCACGGTTATGCGGAAAACAAATGGTTCGCTAAAAGTTGAAAACAAATAATACCTGTTTTATGAAGCAACTTATTATTCAAACGACACTTGCTATTTTTTTGCTTAATAGCATTAATTTAAAAGGACAAGTCACTGAAATTAAAATCGATGCCTCCAAAATCACTCATGCCATGAAAGGCGGAATGGGGGCCTCGTGGCATGCCATCAACAAGGAATTACCCTTGAACAATGAGAAATATAAATATCCTGTGAGAGGTGATAGTCCACGAGGAAGTGCCTATGGTGGAAACCCTCCGGTATCTGACATCTCAGCATGGAAGCAAATTCAAGATCATGCATCATGGTTGGGTCTCGATTTTGTCAGGGTTGAATTGAGTCAACGAATGTATGAGCCTGAAAGAAAGAAATATGACTGGAATAACGAGGAAATGCTGGCTTTATATAAAATACTTGATTGGTGTCAGCAAAACAATGCAGACGTATTCTTACAGCAAATGTGGGGTTATGTAGATTGGAATGCCTATCCGGGAGTTCATCCTTTGATAAGTGCACCCAAAAACCTGACTGATTTTTCAGATGGAATCGCAACATTAATTGAATATCTGACCAAAATAAAAGGTTATACTTGCATTAAGTATTTCTGTATGACCAATGAACCTCCAGGCGGACCGTGGGGTTATTGGTGGGAATATGGCGACGCAAAAGGTTCAATCAATGACGCATGGAAACGATTAAAGGAAGAATTCGACAATCGTAAAATCAGCATACCAATTTCAGGTCCCGACTGGACGAGTATGCCGCCATTTGATGAAAAAAATCTTGTTTTTTCACCCTACCTGGGAAGTTTTGATATTCATTCATATGACGGAGTTACTGCTCAAGGAGAAACAAACCTGAAACGTTGGGCGGAATGGGCTCATAGACAGAATAAACCTTTTTTCATGACTGAATATGGCAATATGAAATTAGGATACGGCGGTGATAATCCGTCACAAAAGTCTTTTGATGCAGCCCTTTCAAATGCTTCCGATGTGATTCGTGCTCTTCGGGCCGGCGTAGATGGCGTGAACCGTTGGAGTTTCACCAACCGTGGTGATCTCGACGGGCAATGGCAATTAATTCAAACATTTGACAGACAGACAAAAAAATATCTTTCAGAAGTCAGACCTGAGAACGAAGCCTATTATGGATTCGGAATTATCTCCCGATTCTTATCGAAATATTCCGCCACAGTTTCGTGCACTGTCAGCCAACCCGACAGTTTGATCCTGTCATCGGCCTTACGCAGTCCTAATGGAGAATTGAGCATATTCATTGTGAATCTAAAGAATAAACCTTTGGCAATCAACCTGGAAATTGCTTCGCCTTCAGAAAAAAGTATGAATGTTTACCAGGTATCGAAAGAACTTGTCACTCAACCCGCATTTGAACTGAATCCGATTCAAAGTTTCATTTCATCGAAAAATAATGAACTGGTTCTTCCCTCACGAAGTATTACAACAGTAACCAGTTATTCCCTGAAAAACAGCGATAAAGGAATTATTCTTCAATAGTATTTGATTTAACGCTTAGGGTTTGAAACCATGTCGGAGTTTTTAAATAAAAAGAAATGAAATTTAATCCCGGATTTGATATCCAACCCACTGCACAACCTATGGGTTTTAAATATGGACCAAATGTTTTTGGTCCGAAAGTAGAGAACCGCACACTCGATTCGATTCGTAAAAGTTTGCGCAATCCACAATGTTCAGGTACTGATCCGGTTTATGCCATTGCAATGGACGTTGGAAAATCTGAGCATCTACTCATTCTTAAAAAACTTCATTTATTATATGGAGCGGTGACCTATGCTCCTGGCAGGTTGGGTAACGAACCGGTTCGGAGTCAGGGGCATATTCACAAAACATCACCATTTTCAGGCTGGTCAACGCCCGAAGTTTACGAAATCTGGTCGGGGAAAGCCATCATTTACATGCAGGAAACTGCTAATGATCAGCCGGGAAGGTGTTTTGCTGTTATTGCCCATCCGGGCGATGTCGTAATTGTACCACCGGACTGGGCACACGCCACCATCAGTGCTGATCCGGAGCAGGGACTGACTTTTGGCGCCTGGTGTGACCGGGAATACGGATTTGAATATGACGCGGTTCGGGCTCATAAAGGTTTAGCATGGTTTCCGGTAATTTCGGAGAAGGGGGCCATTGAATGGCATAAAAACCTGAATTATCTTGACTGTGAATTGGTTGTCAAAAAGCCGGACATATATCTTCAATTTGGCATCGAACCGGGTAAGCCCATTTATTCGCAGTTTGAGGAAAATCCGCTCAGGTTTGAATTTGTGCCTCAACCGCAAATTTTTTCAGCAAAATGGAAAGTTTTCACACCTTAACCGAAGGATATCTAATTATCATTTAATATATTTACAGTTGCTAAAGTATCAACTAAGAAATTTAAACTAACTTATTATGAAGAAAGTATTTCTGTTTTCGTCGATCTTTATTTGTTTCTCGCTTTTAGCTTCAGCCCAAATAAGTACAGTATCAGACAATCTCTCCCTTCCCAGTAAAATTCTAAAAAGCGACCGGAAATATGCAGTTTACCTGCCAGCCGGTTACGAAACTTCGCAGCGAAGTTATCCCGTACTTTATTTGCTTCACGGAGCAACTGACAATCATACTGGTTGGGTACAGTTCGGAGAAGTACAACGCATTGCAGATAAGGCAATTCAAGATGGAACAGCCACTGCAATGATTATTGTAATGCCCGATGGAGATACCGGCAGAATGGGATATTTCAACAGCATAGGAGGCGACTGGAATTACGAAGACTTTTTCTTCCAGGAGTTTCTACCAACAATTGAGAAAACGTACCGGATAAAAGCCGAAAAGCGCTATCGTGCGATTGCCGGTCTGTCTATGGGTGGCGGAGGAACCTTTATGTATGCACTGCATCATCCTGAACTATTCTCATCTGCCTGTCCGTTAAGTGCCTATATTGGTCCACTGAGCGTTGAGGAGGCTAAGACCCGCATGAGTAAAAGTGATCCTGGAATTACTGATGAAACGCAAATAAAAACCTATTACGAAAAATACAATGCGTTAACACTGATCAACCAGATACCTGATGATCAAAAGAAGGCAGTACGTTGGTATATCGACTGTGGGGATGATGATTTTCTTTACGAAGGTAATTCGCTGGTTCATATTGCCATGCGCAAAAAAGAGATTCCCCACGAATTTCGCATTCGCGACGGAGCGCACAACTGGACTTACTGGCGCGAAGCATTGCCCAACGTTTTAGCTTTCGTATCAGATACCTTTCACCAAAAATAACACATGATTTTCATTGTAAAGCAAAATAAAGGCTGTCCCAAAATCGGGACAGCCTTTATTTATTTTTGCCAGAAATAATCTATTGTCTTTTCAACAAATCCCTTATTTCTGTCAATAATTTTTCCTCGTTTGAGGGTTCAGGCGGAGGCGCAGGTGCAGGTGCCGGAACATCTTTTTTATTCATGGAATTCATCAATTTAATCATCATGAAAATTGAAAATGCAATAATCAGAAAATCAATGGTCACCTGAATAAAATTACCGTAATTAATAGTAACAGCCTGAGCAACTACCTTATCAGCCTCCATTACTTTATCTTTAAGAATGATCTTAAGACTGGTAAAATCTGTTCCACCAAGTAACACCCCAATTGGGGGCATTAACACATCAGCCACAAAAGAGGAGATAATCTTCCCGAATGCTCCTCCAATGATAATACCCACTGCCATATCCATCACGTTTCCGCGCATGGCAAACTCTTTGAACTCTTTAATCATTCCCATAATAAATTAGTTTTAAGGATTTTTTATACCAAATTTAACTGTTTATCTTTAAAATTGTTTCAAAATTATTAGGAAAAAATTCAAAAATCAATACTGATGCCTTTCAAATTAATTCCCTTCCCTTTTACTATTTGAAAATTTTCCGACTTATTGAAATTAATATCAACTTTTTTGTTCTTAACCCCCATATCAAGCATACTACTTTCAAATCGTAAGTATATATTCATTCTAAATACCCTTTCCCAAACATGACCAATGTCATTTTTTATACTTTTGCACAGCAAAATTTAAAAAAACTAAAGTTAAGAATCGATGATAGACAAAGGGGTTACAACATTTATGGTATTGGCGACAAGTCTGGTGATGCTGATGACTCCAGGATTGGCATTTTTCTATGGGGGACTTGGTAACAAAAAAAACATCCTCAACATCATGATGCAGAGTTTTGTTTCGCTGGGATTGACCACTGTACTATGGTTTAGTTTCGGTTATTCACTTTGTTTTAGTGGGACCTTAGCTGGAGGCACTGACCTTTGGGGCATCATTGGAAATCTGGATAAGGCATTTTTGAATGGGATTACCCCCAAGACTATTATGCCGGGCAAAGCTTTTCCAGAATATGTTTTCTTTGCTTATCAGATGATGTTTGCGATTATTACCCCGGCATTGATCACAGGTGCCTTCATCAATCGTGTCACTTTTAAATCGTATGTCGTCTTTCTTATTTTCTGGCAGATACTTGTGTATTATCCGTTTGTTCATATGGTTTGGGGTGGTGGAATTCTTCAGCAATGGGGGGTCCTCGATTTTGCAGGAGGAATTGTCGTTCATGCTACTGCCGGATTTGCGGCACTCGTTGCAACAATATATGTGGGGAAAAGAAAAGGGAGCGAACATGAGCCCAATAATATCCCGCTTGTAGCCATCGGAACGACGCTGTTATGGTTTGGATGGTACGGATTTAATGCCGGCAGTGAGCTCGATATGAATGATATTACTGTCGCAGCTTTTATCAATACCGATATATCAGCTTCATTTGCAGCAATTACCTGGTTGATGATTGATTGGAACAGGGGAAAAAAGAAACCAACCCTGATAGGACTGATGACCGGAGCCGTGGCTGGCCTGGCGACGATTACCCCAGCAGCTGGCTATGTTACCGTAGGTTCTGCAGCCATGATCGGAACAATGTCGGGAATGGTATGCTATATGGCAGTTTCTTTTAAAAACCGGATGAAATGGGACGATGCACTTGATGTTTGGGGCGTTCACGGAGTAGGCGGCGTTTTCGGAACAGTTCTACTTGGATTATTTGCATCTAACGTTATAAATCCTGGTACGCCGAACGGCCTACTTTATGGTGGCGGCTTCGAACTGATATTTAAAGAATTGGTTGCATTGTTGATTGCCATCGTATGGGCAAGTTCATTTACGTGGGGAATGCTTCATGTCATCAACCGATATGTCCCTGTAAAAGTAACCGATGCAGTTCAGAAAAGCGGGTTGGATTATCACATCCATGGCGAAGTTGCAAGGGTAATATAGAAAGAAATAATTGGAGAAATTTGTAGAGACAAGGCATGCCTTGTCTCTACAAAATATGATTTTCTTATTTTCCTATAATCTTCTGAATCTCATTCAGTTTATTAAGCGCCTCCATGGGGGTGAGGTTATTGACATCGAGATTCTTGATTTCGTCACGGATTTGTTTTAGAACCGGGTCATCGAGCTGGAAAAAACTCAATTGAAAACCTTCGCGCATTTCGGCGAGGTCTTTCACCCTTTTGGCAGGAAGCTCTTTGCGGTTTGCTTTTTCAAGCTGTTTCAATATTTCTGTTGCGCGATTAACGACGGACTTGGGCATCCCTGCCATCTGTGCCACATGAATCCCAAAACTATGGTTGCTGCCACCACGAACTAACTTGCGCAGAAAGATCACTTTATTTCCGACCTCCTTTACCGTGACGTTAAAATTTCGCACCCTGCTGAATGATTTCTCCATCTCATTCAACTCGTGGTAATGGGTAGCAAAGAGGGTTTTAGCACGCCCTTTTGGATGCTCATGAATATATTCGACAATCGACCAGGCAATTGAAATACCGTCGTAAGTGCTTGTTCCACGACCTAATTCATCAAGCAGAATCAGGCTTCGGTCCGACATGTTATTCAGGATACTTGCAGCTTCGTTCATTTCCACCATAAAAGTCGATTCTCCGAGCGAAATATTATCCGATGCTCCCACACGCGTGAAAATCTTATCGACATACCCTATTTTAGCCGCTTCTGCCGGAACGAAGGAACCCATCTGGGCCATCAGTACAATCAACGCCGTCTGTCGCAATAAGGCCGATTTACCAGCCATATTGGGACCCGTTATAATGATGATCTGCTGTTCTTCGTTGTCGAGGTAAACATCGTTGGTGATGTACTTTTCGCCGATCGGAAGTGCCCGTTCAATCACAGGATGCCTGCCATCCTTAATATCAATAACTTGTGAATCATTGATTTCAGGCCGATTGTATTTATTATGTTGCGCAATTGTAGCAAACGAGAGCAGACAATCGATCTGAGCCAGCACCGACGCATTCAACTGGATGGCCTGGATATATTCTGTCAGCGCAGAAACAAGCTCACTGAACAAACGGATTTCAATCGCAAGAATCTTCTCTTCTGCACCTAAAATCTTCGACTCATAGTTTTTAAGTTCCTCTGTAATATATCGCTCTGCACTGACGAGTGTTTGTTTGCGAATCCAGGTTTCAGGAACTTTATCCTTATGCATATTCCTGACTTCGATATAGTAACCAAAAACGTTGTTAAAAGCGATTTTCAAGGATGTAATTCCTGTAGCAAGAATTTCGCGTTCCTGCATTTTCTGAAGGTAATCTTTACCAGAGAAGGCAAGATCACGCAATTCATCCAATTCAGCTGAAACACCCTTCGCAATTACATGCCCTTTAACAATCATCATTGGCGGATCGGGGAAAATCTCCCGTTCAATCCGATCTTTAATGGTCTGACATAAATTTAGCTGTTCAGCAAGACGGATCAATACGCCGTTTCCGGAGGCAGCACACAACTCTTTAACGGGACCAATTGCATTTAGTGCGACTTTCAGTTGAACCACTTCACGAGGATTCACACGTCCAACTGCAGCTTTCGAAATAATTCGTTCAAGGTCGCCAATATGCCGAAGTTGCTCTTCAATATCGCCCTTTAATTCAGCATTTTCGGTAAATTTCTGGACAACATCCAAACGATCATTGATTCGATGGATATCTTTTAGCGGGAGTGCGACCCAACGTTTCAGAAGACGGGCTCCCATGGGAGAAATTGTCTGATCGATCACCTGCACAAGCGTCTTCGCCCCTTCGTTAATCGTATGAAAAAGCTCAAGATTACGAACCGTAAAACGGTCAAGCCAAACATACTTATCTTCCTCAATCCTCGAAAGTCCCGAGATGTGTTGAAGATGTGAATGCTGTGTGAAATCGAGGTAATGAAGGATGGCTCCCGAGGCGATAATGCCCAGCTGAAGTGTCTGAACACCAAAACCTTTAAGGGACACTGTTTCGAAATGTCGCAAAAGACGGTCATTGGCAGCATCTTCGGTATAAACCCAGTCATCCAGTTTATACGTATAAAACTTGCTCCCAAACAATTCAATAAAGAGTTTCTCTTTCCCCTTCTGGAAAAGCACCTCTTTAGGTTGGAAGCTGTTCAGTAATTTATCGATGTATTCAAATGATCCTTCAGCAGTGAGGAACTCGCCTGTTGAGATATCGAGGAAGGCAACACCTGCAAGCGTCTTTTCGATATGTACTGAGGCAAGGAAGTTATTCTCACGATGTTCGAGTACATTGTCGTCAATTGAAACACCCGGGGTGACAAGTTCGGTAATTCCCCGTTTAACGATATTCTTTGTCAGTTTCGGATCTTCGAGTTGTTCGCATATTGCAACGCGCTGACCTGCCCTCACTAATTTGGGAAGATAAGTGTCAAGCGCATGATATGGAAAACCGGCTAATTCGACAAAACTGGCAGAACCATTTGCCCGACGGGTGAGTGTAATTCCCAAAATACCAGATGCTTTGATTGCATCCTCGCCGAATGTTTCGTAGAAGTCACCTACGCGGAAAAGCAATACCGCATCCGGGTATTTATTTTTAACCGCATAATATTGTTTCATTAGCGGTGTCTCGGCGTATTTATTCGGAACTTGTGTCAAAGCAGGTGTATAAATATTACTCGTTCAAACAAAGATAAGACAATCGAATGAGCAAAAAAGATTTCTAAATCTAAGTTTTCAACAAAGTAAGAATTTGAAGGTTTTGGATTACTTTCAGGCAATATTCTTCTTTGTTAAAAAGCTCAATTTCAAACTGCCGAATGTCCGCAGTAAAATAGTCAGACAAAGTGGTACAACCAGCCAGTGAAATGTTTGCGGAAGGAATATCATGGTAACCAGGAACAACAATGTAATTCCGGCAGTAAATTTCAAATACCATTCAAGTTTAGATCGTAAAGAAGGGATTAACCAGAAAAACGCAAAAATGAAGTGGGTTGGCAATGCCCAAACCAGGTTCAGGTTCCATTCGGTGGCTTCTGTAACTGAGATAAAACAGAGGAAACTTAATAAAATTCCGGCAAAACCAATCGAAAAGAAAACCAGAAAATCAAGCCAGATCATCCTCTTTTTTCTTCGGTATTCAATAAAAGTCAGAAGTGCAACAAACAGAAAAAACAGATTTACGACAATGGCGGGTGAGCTCATGCTGAAGTCCGAAGGGATTCGTTTTGCCTCAAAAAGTGTTGTCTTAGGTAATACAAATGGCACCCTTACTCCATCTTTCACTACCGTAGCACTTGCCATACTATTCATAAGGTAAACGGGAAGAAACATTTTCTGGGAATAGGTGGTCACTTTATCTGCCGGAATACCGAGTGCCAATTTAATGCCAAGACCATTCCAGCTATTTCCGGGGACACACTGATCGACCAAATTTCGATAGGTCAGTTTTTTATCCTGTAAAGTATCATAAAGAAGCTGGTGATTGACACATTTCTCGAACTGGTCACGCACACGCGTGGAACAATTATCTGAAAAATGGCGGTAACGATAAACCCGGTTTTCCATTTTTGCATTTTCGACCAAGGCATCAAAGAGTGATTGCTTTTCAGGTTGTGAGATATTCAATACCTGTTCATAAACACTTCGTTGCTCTTGGCGGTACGATTCCATAAATGAGGACATTCGTTCCCCAGCAATCATATAATCGGTTTCGCCCTTGGTAAACCTCCATATGAAATTGGGAGTATCGAAACTGAACGCACCGTAATTGAAAACAGAGTCAATTCCATTCTGAGGATCATTGATCCGGATAGCGCTATGGCCAAAATAGGAGTAGATTTCATCTCCCAGGGAACAGGTAAGCAACGAAATCTTTGATTCCGGCGAAAGTTGGATAGAATAAGCCTTTGAAAATAGTAAAAGAGTAAATATTGCCAGCAATGCCAATGTTTTCATCGGGGTTTATTTTGAGTTTTCGGCTCAAAAGTAGCAATTTAAAGGTGAAAGGATAAAGGCTAAAGGTTAAAGTCATACGATTAAAATCGGAGATCCAAATTTAACCCTCTACCTTTAATGCCAACCCCCTAAAATAGCTCCCATCGCCGTATAGCTGCAAATATCGTAGCCGGCATGAATCAGGTAATGCTTAAGCGAATAGTTCTCGTAAATCGTTGTATTAGCCTTTGAAGCTGAAATCCATACAATTGAAATAATTGCACCCATTCCTGCTCCGGATATCATATTCCATTTCGGAGTGATAAAAGTGGCCATTGCCAAAGCTGAAACAAAAGCAAAAAAAATTGACATGAGGGCCATCAGCCAGATTGGATGTCCCTTTTTAAAGTCTTCCTCTGTAAAATCATTCTCATGCATCCAACTCTTTCCAAGGATAAGCGGTGAATACCAAAAGCTTCCGATGATCACTTTCACAATTGCTGCAATCAAAACAGCCCAGAAGTTAATATTTTCAAACAGAGACATCGATTTTCATTAAGATATAACATATTAACAAAATCAACACTTAAAAGTTTCAGAATGCAGGATAAAAAGGTGCAGTAAGTGCCTTGTAATCTCCCGTGTAACATCCAACTTTATCCAGGATGGTCAGCTCATTATTAATCGGATAACCCGGTTGTACTGTAAATTCCAATAAAACCCGCTTCGGAGTTTTCCCAAATTTGGGGTTAACTTGCGTTTGCTGTCTCAGATAGAAGCCTGCCAGGCGGGCACATCCCCTGAATTCCTCATGACTCGTAAAAGGAATAATAACGCAAAGTCTGCCGGTATTGCTGAGTAATTTCCGTGCGCAGGTAACCAACTGATCGAAAGTTAGCAGGTCATTGTGGCGGGCAACTGAAAGTGCTGCATTTTTAGTTTTTAAAGAATTGACAAAGAAAGGAGGGTTACTAACGATCAGATCATAAGGCTCAAATGGTAAATCGGCAAACATTTGAAAATCGGTATTGAACACCTTTAACCGCTCGTTCCAGGGCGACTGAGCAAAATTAAATTCGGCTTCCTCGAAGGCTAACTTATCAATTTCAACAGCATCAATCCTTGCATTCGAACGCTGTGCAAGCATCAATGCAATGAGTCCGGTTCCTGTTCCAATATCAAGAATCCGCCGACTATCCTCCACTGAAGTCCAGGCGCCCAGAAGAACGCCGTCGGTGCCAACTTTCATCGCAGCCTTTTGTTGTTCTATCCTGAATTGTTTGAATTCGAACCAGTTATTTCTACTCATTTATAACTACTTTGCAATCTATTCCGAAAAATTAAAATTTCTCAAACGCCCCCAATCCAAAGAGCGCAAAATCGTACTTCACAGGATCAGCCGAATCAAAAATTCTTAGATTGGCGGTTAACTCTTCCACCGCCTGCCAGTCGTTTTGAGTCCGCTGTAGTAATCCCAACTTCCGGGCAACGCTACCTGAATGGACATCCAAAGGCATCATTAACGCAGAAACCGGAATCGAATTCCACAAGCCGAAATCAACCCCACTACCTGACGGTCGGATCATCCATCTGAGAAACATGTTTATGCGGATGATTAAGGTGGCATATTAAACACTATTTCTTCAGTATCTTTGACCACATAAAAGTATTTAAAATTGAATAGTATAAGCCCTGAAATAAAGGAATTCTTAGACGAGATGGTTGATAAGTACAACAATCCAGCGTTTATTGAATCTGACCCAATAAGCATACCTCATCAATATGAACTTAAAGAAGATATAGAGATCGCAGGATTTCTTGCTGCCACTATTGCATGGGGTAATAGAACGATGATAATTAAAAATGCAAATAAACTTATGAATCTGATGGGGCATTCTCCGTATGATTTTATCATGAACCATAAGGAGAGCCACCTAATTCGTTTCGAAGGATTTGTGCATCGCACTTTTAACCCAATTGACTTAGTTTACTTCATAAAGGCATTAAAACACATTTACCTCCATGAAGGAGGTCTCGAAACGGTTTTTGCTAAATCAGTGACTGAGTTATCTACACAGCAAGCTATTCATGAATTTAAACAGGTATTCTTTTCATTGCCTCATCCGATCAGAACAATCAAACATGTATCTGATCCAGCAAAAGGTTCTGCTGCAAAAAAAATAAATATGTTTCTTAGGTGGATGATCAGGGATGATGACCGTGGAGTAGATTTTGGTATATGGAAATCAATCTCTCCCAGTCAACTCTCATGTCCTTTAGATGTGCATTCAGGTAATGTTGCCAGAAAATTAGGTTTGTTATCAAGAAGAATAAATGATTCAAAAGCTCTTGAAGAATTAGACTGCCATTTACGCCAGATGGATAAAAATGATCCAGCGAAGTATGATTTCGCACTCTTTGGATTAGGCGTTTTTGAGAAGTTCTGATCAAACTCAGGACTAAATGATATGAAAAGTTAGGTTGTCAGCAATGGCAGCCTTTTTTTTGTACCCATTGGTAATTTTTTAATAGATTATTACAGGACTTTCATCAGAAGTTTAGTACATCCCAGCGCATTCCAACCACTCAGTCTTTGTCTTCCAGATATCACCAACATGACAATTCTGTAAGTATTCACCCAAAGTTTGATCATTCGTCAGGTTGTTTTCGTTTAAGTCCCAAGTTTCTTCTATGCGTCTACCCGATATCCATAGTGCATTATCACGAACAAAAGTCCTGTCTCTCCAGGAATAGAACCTTTCTGCCTTCGATGGATCTGATTTTATGGTAATTTCTCTTTCCGTAAGAAAATCGGCAATTGCTGCTCGTATGATCTGGAGTGTTTCGTGTTTCATATTTATGGATTGTCTATATAAATACGACTGATTCAATTTCTGTGATCGGTTGTGGACGGAGCATGTTGTCCCCTTACAAGGATGGCTGTTCAAAGATTTCAATTGAATGACTGCCGCACGTATTTCCATCGTTACCGTTTATGTCGCTTCACATGAAGCACGATCCTGACGATCTAGTCCAGCATAGTAACGTACAATTGCTTTGTTGCCATTAAAGTCTTACAGATGGAATATGATGGCTGGCGAGCAACGATATTTAGATTGTATTCAATTCTAAGAAGATTCCAATATATCAAAACCATTGCACCGACGAATACGCTACGACTAAAGCATATGATCAGATTAAAAGTCTGAAGGGATAGTTGGATATTTTTTCAATAAAAAGCCCGCAATTATTTAAATTATTGTTTCCTTTGATATTGATAAATATAAATTTCAGCCTACTTAAATAACCGCAATAGGATGAAAAGCACTTATAAATCGTTAAATGATTGTTTTTCAATGTGCTTATGTTTTTTGCACGTTGCGTTCAAGGCTGAAATACCCGCCACTGGCCATGGGTATTGAATTGTTACCGCCAAGTGTATGAGCCTTATTGCTAGGCAATAACATGGAAACTGAACAGATTTATAATAGAATGAAAATATGTAAATAGTAATGAATTTAAATTTTGGGGGCAGATGAGATGGTCGAAACGTGACGTTTAGCTACAATGTACCACGTCTAGGATATACGCTAGCTGGAAAGGCAAATACCAATTTCCAAATAATTCGCAAGGATTAATGAGGAAACTGTTATCAACAGCATCAAACCTGTTGGTTGCCTGAAGTTGAATCTGAGTAATAGCATCATAAGCATTCTTGTAGTGTTTAAAGTTGATAATACAAAGGTAACAATTTCTATACCTGAATAGAGTAGCGTAGCCCAACTCTGCAAAGAGGGAAAGCTTCGGGGTTTTATAAACCTGAGCATGTCCGTTTTAAACCTGCTACGTAACCTGCCCCCATTTTTAAAGATTATGGAAGAAAAAGAAGATTGGTTCAAAATAAAAAAGTATCCGCATATTGGTAGACCTGTTAAAAACAAAGATTACAATAGGGTAAAGAGGTATGTGGATAATCCAGATAAAGTAAGAACACATAGTTTTCTTCCATTTATTCACAAGACTATTTTAAAAAGGAGATTTCGTGCGGATGTAAACAATCTAAAGGAAAATCCAAGTGGAAAAAGACATAGAATCAAGGATAAGCCCAAGGAAAGACAAATATTTTTTGCATCTCATTTGGATGCAATGATTTTTTCAAAATATAACAATATTCTTATTGACGCCTACGAGAAATTCATTGAAGACAAACCTTTCAATGAATCAATAGTTGCATACAGAAAAATTCCAGTAATAAAAGGGGAAAAAGGAAATAGATGCAATATAGATTTTACTAAAACTGCTTTTGAATATATTAAGAGTAATCAAGATAGAAAACTGACTGTGATCGTTGCGGACATAACATCATTCTTTGACAACTTAAATCACAAAATTCTAAAAATGAAGTGGACTGAGGTTTTACCTGAAACCACTTTGCCTCCCGACCATTATAATCTTTATAAATCACTTACTAGAATAAAGTATGTTGAATCAAATCAGTTGTTTGACGCATATAATCAAACAGTTTATGTAGAACGAGGTGTTCCTAATTCTTCTTCGAAAAGAGAACGAATAAAGAGAAAAATTAATAACCCCAAATATTTTAAAGAAAAAAATGTAGTCTCATATTGTGAGAAAGAAGATTTTGTAAAGCATAATTTGAACCTTATTAAATCCAAAAACAATACGACAGGCATACCACAAGGAAGTCCTATAAGTGCTACATTGGCAAATATTTACATGTTGGATTTTGACAAGGTCGTTTTTAAAAAAATTGAGTCCATTAATGGTTTTTATCAGAGATATAGTGATGATTTAATTATTGTATGCGAACGACAAGATGAGGACGATATTATCAAACTAATTCGTGATACAATAAGTGGTGAATTTGCAAAACTTACAATCGAACCCAAAAAAACCAAACTGTATCATTTTGAAATGGTATATGGTTTATTTAAAGGGTTTGCGGTTAATGAAAAAACGAAAGAACTAAATAACAATAAACCTCTGGAGTACTTAGGTTTTTCATTTGACGGTCAACGAGTTCTTATAAAAAATGCTGGATTTTCAAAGTTTTATAGGTCGATGAAAAGTGCTTTTAATAGAGCGGTTTCTTATGCGAAGCACAGTAAAAATCCAGACAAAAGCCTTTTTAAATCAAGACTATATAAACGCTTTACATATAAGGGGGCAAAGAGAAAATTGATTTATCGTCCTTCAAAGAACGACCCTAAAGTTTATAAACCATCGAGAGAATATAATTGGGGAAATTATTTAACTTACGTTTTTAAAGCTGATGAAGCAATGAAAACAATAAATGAAAATAGTGCTATTAAAAAGCAAAGTCGAAATGTTTGGGGAGAATTCCATAGATTGATGAAGATACATGAACTGAAATTAAAATAAATTAACAAAGAATAAACAGTCGAAAATAAGTAAGGCTTCGTGTAGTCGGTTTACGAAACCCAACATGCAGCCTTGTTACCCGAAATTCTGCTACCGACTGGCATTTCAGTAATAGTTTTATTATGGGTATACAATAATTCAGGTGTTTTTAAGATCAGAAGTCCGCATGTTATTTTTCGGCAGTTGACAACCTAAAACTCGCTAACATCCAATCTCACTCATAATAGTGGAAGTATTGCCGAATCTTTAAAACTGTTTTGCCTACAAGGTATTACTTAATAATAAATACATTTCAAGACGATCTGAGGCATCTTCCACGTCGATCGGAACGATGTAAGCTTTTCTATCATTTGGTCCATCTATGGTGCCAGAATTCGATGGGCATGGACATATTTATGTAAATCAAATCGAGTTTTAATCAGTAACCACAAATGCAAAATATTTGGCAACTGGCGATACACAGAAAATCGCAACCTTGCTGCTCAATTATCTGCATCATGATCGTTAATCAAATATACAAGTTTAATATGCCAGCAATATTTTCCTAAGGATGGTTCCATGCTTTGCACCGAGCCAACAAGTCTTGAAAACTAAATATGCTTCAATGGCGGTGACACTTGTAAGCCAAACTTTATAAAAAAAACCGAATAGATTGAGGTCACGACGGAACTGCTTGGTCGTAAGAATTCGGAAATAACTTATAAAAAATTAAATCCCCGAAGGCTGAATTGTAAAGCATAAATATTATTTTTACAATCATAAATCTGATGTCTATCAGACCTAATCAGTCAAATTTCGGCGATTTGGTCTACTAATAACAGGAGAATATACAAGGCAAAATACAAAATAAATGAATGAGACTAAACGACAGCATTATGTACCACGAACCTATTTGCAAAAATTTGCTGTCAAAAGGAAGAAGAATTATAATATAAATGCTGTTGACAAAAATGATCTTGAAAAAATAATATTCCCAAATGTTGAAAATGTCTGCTTAGAGACAGATATTTATACGTTAAAAGGGGATACTAAAGAACAAAGACAAGCACTTGAAACTTTTTATTCAAATAATGTTGAAAATGTATATACTGAAGTTTACCAAACACTAACAGATGAAACTGTTACTGACATAAGTGAAGAATTGCACCATAAAATAGTAATGACCATTATTACTATGATGTATCGTACTTCAAAATGGATACATTTTTATAATGATCACTTTGATAAAGTCCTTGAAAAGATGTTTTCTGTTTGTAAACAGACGGACCAGGATTATTTCAAGTATGAAGGATATAAATATTCAATAAAAGGAAAATCCTTGAAGGAGGTTCAGAAGGAAGTTAATGACAGACAGAAGGAAATAATGGTTTTAACTCAATTGGACATGGCTTTTAAACTAATTAATATTAGAAAATTTGACGGAATACTTGTCAGCAAGTTATCGATAGATAACCAGTTGATTACAAGTGATAACCCAGTGATACTATCTAATATAGATCCTGGTCGAATTGTAACATTTGATCCAGAAAACATGATCTGGTTACCTTTAGATTCTAGACACATACTGAAAATTATGCCACATTCTCTTTCTGATGGAAATCATAGGATTACTCGAACAAATCATAATGGGAGTATTTCAATAGCAAAGATGGTAGGTAATAATTCATCTCAATTAAGTGCGTCTTACAAATATATTCTTGGATCTAAAAAGGGGCTTACTGAGTATATTTCAAAAAAGGAAGACTATGAAAAACCAGTAAGTAAGGAACTAAGAAAGAGTCTTGATGACATTACATCTAGGGTAAATATGATTATAAAACCATAAGTTTTTTGTCGAATAACAGCTAGCAGCAAGGAACGTTTCAGCGCTTTGTTGACTGGAAAGAGTATATTTAAAGAGTAACTCTCCTTGGGAGGTTCAGTGGTTGAAATCCCACCCGTATAGCGTTTGAACGTTATACGGCATAATAACAAAGTTTTCAGAATGGGGCAGATGAAACAATATTTTTATGCGAAGCTTTCAGCACTTAATTACGAAATGGCAATTCATGAAGGTGATGCAAACAGAAGGCTTGCAAGCCAATCAGTAAAGATTATGCTTTTACCAAAATCTGAAGTGCCAGAAAAATTTAAAAATAAATATGAGGAATTAATGGCATTAATTGAAAGCACTCTAAAAAATATGCCTGCACCTGGATTGATTCCCGTGAGACTTGGTGGAATTAAAAATAGCACTGCTTCAAAGTATTTAAAACTCCTATTCGAAATTCAAGACGAAATGAATGATCGGTAAACTACAATGGTCGATTCCATCCTACAGCTGTCAAGTTCATTGTGTGTCACTCACTCAACCGTTTTGAGCCTGCGGACTGTAATCGTTAAAAATAACAATGCACAGTTTTCGGTAAAATAAGAACACAAAGAATTTGGCGACCATAGTGCACTGTTATCGGCGTCAAGAGTTAGGATCATTCCGATTTGATGATTGAATCATAAGGATCGACTAATTAACGGGACTATCATGAATTAAAATCACAGTCAGTTGCACAGGCGACTGTATATTTCGTAATGTTATTTACATTTGTGATTAAACAAGAAGAGCCATTTGAAGGTTGAGATTCATGTACGGTTCAGTGAAAACATAAGGGTGAAATTCCCTTGCGTGACTCGATTATCGGCAACCCGTGGGGACAGTGCAAACATCAAACTGACTGCAAGAAATGAACATTGAAAAATCTGAAGACCCAATTCAAATAGCAATTTATAAACCGTCTGGACAATCAGAGAAGTTTATACATATTGACAGCATTGCACCGACTGATAGGCAAGTTCGTGACAATTGTTATTGCTTAAAGTGCAACAAAAAACTTGAGGCAGTTTTAGAGTTTAAGGACAAGAGCAGAATAAAATTTTTCAGACATAACAACTCTGATTGTAAAGGTTCACAGGAAACAGCTTTGCACGAACTTGCAAAGCAAATTTTAGTAACTGGCACTCACCTAGTAACTAAGGAACATGGACAAATTGATTATATGGGGGCAGTTGCAGAGAACCGCCTTGAACAAAAACGACCTGATGTATCTGCAACTTTTGAAGGCAAGCAAATTTATTTTGAAGTTTATGTTTCTCATGCTGTGGACAGCGGAAAGGAGAAATTTTTTATCGGAGGCAAGCATAGGAGTTTAGAGATAGATTTAAGCGACTGCACAACAACATCCTTTGACGAAATAAAACGATTGGTGCTTGAAGAAACTTCTAACAAGAAAATATTTTATTGGAACGATGAGCCAGAAACTGAAGAAAGTTTTTGGAGCAAGTATCTTCCTTGGTTGGTTGGTATTTTAATTATCTTCGAAATTATAAAAGCAGCATCAAAGCGAAAGAGAAGATGAACAGTTTCAAACAACCATTCTTGCGGACTTCGGACTTCAACAGCTTTGCGGACAAGGTCGGGTGATGCCGCTAATCGATGGCCTCGCCCCTTTGTAAACACTGGCAGGGAGAGGCGCTCACACCAAAGTAGAGTGATCTTGAAGATAGCGGTTCATTAAGATGTGGCGCATTTTTTTTGCAATAGTGATGTATTGCCTCGTACCCTCTCTGCGGAAACATTGAAAGGTGATCATTGAAACCAACTTGCCCTTCTGTGTTAAAGAATGTCCTTCCAAATCAGAAATGGTAAATTTCAAGGTATGATTGACCCATCAATGCAAATCCGTTTGGTGGAACTAAATAAAGTCATAAGTAACATGTCAGAGTATTTATATTTAAATACATACAATGACATCGATAACAAAATTAATTAAAAATGAAATAACCGCACTTGTAAGTAAGAGGAATTTTAAATTAAAAGAATCTCAGCACTCAAGATCGTTATCTCTTTTTCATCAACTCATTGATGAAGAGGACTCTCCAAATAAAAATGAAGTAATATCCTTAATTAAAAACAATGAATGGGAAAAGCCTGATAGCCGTAGGTTTTATGAATCCTTAAAAAAATCAAAGCATGGTGCAATGCTTACTGATTATACTCCAAAAGAATTAAGTGCGATGAAACTATTTAAATTAAAGGGGTATGACATTGGATACGCACTTAAGAAATTTGAAAATAAAGGATTTAAAGAAATTGTTGCTGTTTATAATAATTCGGAAGTAGGTGGAATTGGTCAAATATTAGTCCAGTCAGCGATTTTTAATGGGGGATGCTACTTGGATCATTTCGATGGGATGCTTTCAAAATTGTACGGTGGAATGGGCTTCATAGAGTATAATAGAGACAAATTTGACCCTCAATATGATCCGAATAATGCATTTAGAAGCAAATATGGTGTACAAGATGTAATCTATCGAGTCCAAAAAAATTGTCAATGACAAATCCTGATTTAATCACCAAAGAATCCCGCTATGAAAATTCGGGCACAAGGGAATTTATTATATCGTTTGCATTTATTACCACAGTTGCCAATAGTTTATTGCAAAGCATTGGTGTAAAACGTATTCCAGTGATTCTCTCTAAATCTAACGAAACATTATGGATTAAGGCTTCCAGCCATCTGTCGGATGTATTAAGCTTGCTCGTCCCTTATCCTGTTTGTGAATCGGTAAATACCCACGGCGTGAATGATCCGTCAATGGCGAATCCGATAGGAGATTAACTATTTATTGAAGCTGTTCCTGTGAGGGTTACGGGTGGTTATCATCAACATAAAGACAAACCTTACTCGGATAAGCCTTGGTTCAAGAGTATCATGTAATAACGCCGAAATAATGTATTAATGATGCTCATGCATCCCGAAAGATTGGCTCTTAAATACCTTACTTCCAATTAAGGTATGATCATGTCCAGAATTATCTAATAAAGCTTTCTAGTACGACGTCGAATACGAGCGCATGATGACTGACAAATTATAACTGTTGCGGATTAACGATCATTTTTGGGTTTGGTAGAAGCTGGCGAAAAGTAATCAGTCATTCACAAAAGCAAAATTAAAACTAACACCATGCTTCAATTATACCGTCATTCGTATGCCAATTATCTATCGGAAAACGGCACCGATCTGAGATTCACACTGGAAATATTAGGTAAAAGGTTTAAAGCAATTGAAATTTACACATATAAGAGTGAATGAAGCTTGCGGAAAATATCAAGTTTATTTGACAATTTGTTAAAATATATTTCATACATTGGCAAAAATACAGAAAGGTAATGATCGTATATTACCATCCAATCTTTAATGTGTTGTAAGGGTTTTCCATTCAAATAAGCATTATCTACCATATCAAACAAACTGTATACAAATGACACCTTCGGAAAGAACAAAACATATAAAACTTATAGCAAGAGAGCTAAATAAAGAAGAATACGGAATCATTGACTTAACGCTAAAACAATTTAAATTGCCAACCTCCGATTTATACAGCGGAACAAAAATTGGTTATATAATTCAGCAAATTGAAGATGCTGATGAAAAAACATTAATTGACTTAGCATCGCATTTAAATGATGTTTCTATTGCTGAAAAGGAATCTGATATTAATCCAAATTTTTGGAAAGAAGGGTTTCTGAAATTATTTATTTCGCATCTCGCTACTGACAAGATAAATGCAAAATCTTTGCAAATCGCATTGGAAAATTACAGTATTACCTCATTTGTTGCTCATACCGATATAGAACCTACAAAACAATGGCAAGATGAAATTGAACTAGCTTTAAGAACAAGCGATGCGCTTACTGCTCTTATGGTTGATGGTTTTCACAAAAGTAATTGGACAGACCAAGAAATAGGAATTGCATTGGGTAGAGACTTATTGATAATTCCCGTCAGAATGGGAACTGATCCTTATGGATTCATTGGTAAATTTCAGGCAATTACATTTAAAGATATTGATAAGTTAGCTGAAGGCATTTTTAAATCATTGATTTCTAATAAGAAGACAAATAAAAAAATGGCTTACGCAATTATTCATAAATTTGAAAATACAAATTCATATAGTGAAGCCAAAAAAAATATTGAGTTGGTCAGCCAAATAGAATATTGGGATAGAAAATTAAAAAGAAAATTGGTTGCGGCCTCAGATAATAATTCGCAAATAAAAGAATCATTTGGAGTTGTAGGTAGAGTAAAAAATATAATTAAAGAATTTGAAGACAAATACGACGTATGACCTACGTTATAATTTCACTCCACTGCACGCCTAAGGGTATCGAATACATCAGTTTATTAATATGTGGGTCAATTTTTGTAATCGGTAAATTAAGAATACACGGAATCATAGTCGGCATATTCTGGAAAGCGTTAGTATGAGATCATTTTTGACAGTTTTTCCATTGTAAGGCGATTTAAGCACCTATACCATTAGCGTTATTTATGTGTTGCTTCATCACGAGAAGAACCATTAGTGGCGCCAGGAATCGCTGGAATTGGCAACCGTGATGTAAAACTAATGAACCTGTAATCGGCAACTTACACTGATCAATTTTTGTAAAAGACGACGCAAACATAATGGTAATCATTATGCTCATTATAGGTGTCAAAGATTAGGAATCATGCCGATCAGGTCAGTTGGATTGTTGATCGACTAATACATGATACTATTATGATATAAAATCACAGTCAGTTGTACAGGCGATAGGATACTCCGTAATGTTATTTATATTTGTGATTAAACAGAACGAGCCGTATGAAGCCAATGTTTCAAACACGGTTCCTTGAGAACGTGATGGTGAAATTCCCTTGCTGGACTCGATTGTACGCAATTAATGCAAAGTCCCTAAGGATCAAAATTTTTATATGACAACTAAAATTCTAACTGCTTTATTTTTTCTTGCATTTGTTTGTAGTTGCGACAGCACCCAAAACAAACATACTTTTCAAAACAAGACACAGGAAAAGTTTGACAATTTACTGAAAGCAACAAGAGAAAATGGATACTCTCAAACCAACGACATTCAAAAGAAAGAATTTTTAGCAAATTTTGACACATCTTTAATCCATTTCATTGACAGCAGTAAAGTTTTTGTAAATTGGAACGGAACAATCAGCGATATCAAAACAAGAGAAGTTGACACGATGACAATCATTTCTTGCAAAATTTCTTATAAGCCAGAAGAATACCGTGAAGTTTCATTTCATTGCGACCATGCAGTTGCAACAGCAAAGGTTAACACTGACAGCATTTATCAAAAGCTCAAAAACATTTCGGACTTTAGTACAGTTTACTTTGACGGCTTTATCATTAAAGACGCTGACAATAAAGTGCTTTATGACTATGGCAGTGACTATTTAAAAATTGCTTTTCCAGATTACAAATTCAATTTGCTAGACATTTCCACTCAACCACGTAGCGACACTCTTTCACGAAATTTGCAGTTTGTAATAAACGTAAACTTTGAAGTTGTTGAGCTTCTTAAACAAAAAGCACAAAAGAAAATAACTGATGCTGAATGGCAAAAGAAGACAAAAGCATTAAGATTGGACAATCTTGAAGATAAGCTAACACCATTTGAAAAGGCATATTCAACAAGATTAAAACAGTACTTATTTTCAGACTTTTTATATCGGTAGTGGTAGGATTTTAAATTGTTATTAACCAAGTAGGTTCAATCATATGGCTGTTAGAACCATAGGGAATTCAATTCCGTCAGTCATTTTCAATAGCCATGATATTGTTTTGACCAACTGTATTTGATACAGTCAGTTGTTTTTTGCTGATTTTTGATGGTAATTAATTAAAGGTTAAACGATATCAGCAAACTAAAATAAAAAAAATATGAAGAGCGATCCTGTAAGCATCCTTATATGTTGATAAATCAGTTAACTTATTGATTGTTAAGATCGACATCAATGTCGAGTATGAATGTTTCATTATCAGTTGTTTAAGTATGTCTGAATGGTGACGATCCTAAGCTTACGATATTGTGCGTTTTCAGACAACCTCACCTAAGGGAAGGGATTGGCTGACATACTGATAGTTACAAGGATCTGGGGATTCAACGGTTCATGAATTGATTCATTAGTAGGCATTTAAGTATGTCACAATGTTGATGATCCTTGCCTAAAATATTGTGCCATACAAATACCCTCGCACTTGGGAAAGGATGTGCTGATATATTGACAGTTACATGAATGTGGGGATTCCCACATCCTTGAATTGATTCATTATTAAGTATTTAGACAGAGGTCGAAATATTGTAAATAAATATGTCGTAAACATGACAATCTGTTGGTATTGTTTGTCGCATTACGGACGATGTGGACACGCCGGATAAAATATCCAGTCTCCGCCGGAGCAAATTGACCACCTTCTGCCGGCCAAAATGGTCAGTCTCTGCCGGAGCAAATTGACCACCCTTTAAGAACGATATATCCTTGCTGATTAGCGGGCATTTTTGATTATGTTGGCTTTGTACAATATAATCCAAATGTCAAATAAACTAATCATTATGAGCAAGGTAAGAAGCATTATCAGGCTTTACACGGAAGGTGTAAGTAAACAGTC
>Ga0209430_1000040_pt1 | contig 204973 bp, 182 predicted proteins | sample BarGraIncub1133A_FD_184504 | JGI IMG/M metagenome (GOLD analysis project Ga0209430, IMG submission 184504) | Arctic peat soil microbial communities from Barrow, Alaska - Barrow Graham LP Incubations 11-33A (SPAdes) (version 2) | ecosystem: Environmental > Terrestrial > Soil > Wetlands > Peat...
AAGATGAGATCTCTCATAGAGTAATCTAGTAAGACCCCTTGTAGATCACAAGGTTGATAGGCCAGGTGTGTAAGTCTAGTAATAGACTCAGCTGACTGGTACTAATAGGTCGAGGGCTTGACTTAATAGTTAGCACTACGTGCTAATGACATTCATCTTACTATACACGCTTTCTTCTGTTAAGTTTTGAAGGAACATAGCAATATGTTTACTTCTAAAATCTAGTGACGATAGCTAAGGGGATCCACCTGTTCCCATACCGAACACAGCAGTTAAGCCCTTATACGCCGAAAGTACTTGCTTGGAAACGAGCTGGGAGGATAGGTAGTTGCTGGTTAAACAAAAGAGCACTCATTTATGAGTGCTTTTTACTTCGTCTTTCATCCTTTCGACAATATTTTTAAAATTATCTGTCTGTTTAGCAGGAAGCTGATACTTGATTGGGGAACACTGTAATAATGGAAGGAGTGGCAGTTAGTGAATAAGTTTTTTGATGAGATAGAAGTTAAAGTAAAGAATGGAATTCGTCTGACACGTGAAGATGGCATTGCGTTGTTTCAGAGCAATGATTTATCGTGGTTAGGATACCTAGCTGATTTAGTTAGACAACGGGTTAGTGGTGAGTATGTATATTTCAATGTGAATTGTCACATCAATCTTACCAACATTTGTACTTCACGTTGTGATTTTTGTGCTTTTGGTTGTGATGCTGATAACATACAGTCTTATACCATGACTAAAGATAATGTTATGTCAATTGCCATACAGGCAGCTAAAGATGCAGATCTTAGAGAATTTCACATTGTGAGTGGACTGCATCCCGATTGGCCATTTGAATATTATGTGGATATTATTCAAATGTTAAAGAATCAGTTGCCACATATTCATTTAAAAGCATTTACAGCAGTAGAAATCACACATTTTGCCAAAATATCTGGTAAATCGATTAGAGAGGTACTCACTAAATTACATAGTGTAGGACTGGATTCCATGCCGGGCGGTGGGGCGGAAATCTTGTCAGACCGGGTGAGAAAAGAGCTTTGCCCTAATAAGGCCACTGCAGCTGAGTGGCTGGAGGTAGCACGGACTGCCCATAAGCTAGGGATTCGTAGCAATGCTAGCATGTTATATGGCCATATTGAAACATTAGAAGAGCGTGTTGATCATTTATTGACCCTGCGTAATTTGCAGGACGAGACAGGTGGTTTTCAAACCTTCATTTGCTTTCCATTTCATCCTGATAATACAATATTGGATGGAAAAATTATACAAGCATCAGTGTGGGATGAGCTTAAGACAATGGCTATTTCACGATTAATGTTGGATAACTTCCAGAATATCAAGGCTTATTGGGTTATGTTAACACTACCTATTGCTCAATTGGCATTAGGTTTTGGGGCAAATGATATTGACGGTACAGTGAGTGAAGAAAAAATTATGCATGCGGCAGGGGCGAAATCTGCCAAATCATTAACTAAAGAAACAATTATTGGGACTATTCGCGAAACCGGTCGTATTCCTGTTGAGCGGGATTCTATGTATAATATAGTTAAAATATTATAATAGTAGACAATGAGCAGCCTAAAAAATTTAAGGCTGCTCATTGTTTCTAGTAATAGAATCTATATGTTTATAGTGAATCCTATTAATTGACTAATACTAATAATAATATAAGTATTAGCTTAATGTAGAAAGCAGTAAGCGTCCACAGGCCTCATTTGTAGCTACAGGTACTTCATGTACATCACAAACTCTAAGTAAGGCAGTGATATCTGGTTCATGGGGCTGGGAAGTCAATGGATCGCGCAGGAAAATAACCATGTCGACTTCTTGACTGGCGATACGTGCGGCTATTTGCAGGTCACCGCCTAGTGGGCCTGATAAATAGGTGGTAATAAGTAAGCCAGTATTTTCTTTAATCAGGCGTCCCGTAGTGGCGGTAGCTAGCAAAGTATGTTTGGCCAATAAATCCCGATGTTGACGGACAAAGGCGAGCATGACTTCTTTTTTACGATCATGAGCAATTAACGCAATGGTTTTCATAAGAACACCTACTTTTAATATTTATGTTGATTATAGCATAACTAAATTGAAAGGGGGATTAAATATCTGTTAAGTCGTTATAATTATTGGAATAATAATAACATCTTTATGAAGAGAATAAGTAAATAAAATAGGCTTGGCCTTGTTTCTAGCAGGATGAGCATAACGATATGGCGAATATGAGAATATCAATAGAATTAAAATTAGAATCCAGGTTTGATTTTATAAGGAGTGAAGTAATGTGTTGCTATTTCTAATAGTATTATTATGTATAGTAAATTTTTTATACTTTTTCATGGAAATGCCTGTATTGGCATTCGGGTTTGTTGGTTGGTCCAATCTAATTATGGCCTGGGGCATACTGCTAATGTTTATTGCAGCACTCATACTGCTCAGTAAGTTTAGGCAGTTTATTGCCAAGACAGCATGGGGAGAAATGCTAAAGAAAATGTTTCCTCAGCTATTTCAAGATCGGGCAAATATCGTTGATATTGCTGATTATCAAAACAATGGGAAAAATTTAAAAAAGTATAAAACCATAGGGATTTTAGGAATGGTATTACTTATTATTGGTGTGGCTAATTTGCTAGTGCTACCGATTTTGACCAGTGCGCCGATCTTTTATAGTAATTCCTATCGCAGTTTGCTTGGGGATGTAAAAGAAAGCTCATTTACTGCAGATGTTGAGCCGGTTAACTTATCCCAAATACGTATTGTAGATGAAGAAACAGCCCGCAAATTAGCAGATAAGAAGATTGGCGAAGTACCTGCATTAGGTAGTGAGGTTCAATTAGGGGAATTAGCACTGCAAAAAGTACAAAACAAATTGTATTATGTGGCACCATTAGAACATCGCGGTGTATTTCAATGGCTGACAAATCACAGTAAGGGCAGTAGAGGGTATGTCATGGTGTCAGCGACCAATCCTCAAGATGTACGCCTTATTCAAAATATAAATGGCCAAGAGATATATTTGAAATATCAAATGAAAGGTTTTTTATTTGATTATCTACCAAGGTATTTATATTTTCATGGTCTGTTTAACATAGGAATTTCAGATTTTTCCTTTGAGGTAGATGATGATCTTAACCCTTATTGGGTAGCTACTTTGTATAAAAATAAAATAGGCTATAATGGTGCAGATGCAGTAGGAGCAGTTACCGTAAATGCTCAGACTGGTGAAATTACTAGGTATACAATTGAAAACCTGCCTCGTTGGGTTGATAGAGTCCAACCAGAGGGGTTTGTATATAAACAAATCAGCGATTGGGGCGAATATATTAACGGATTTTGGAACAGCCTTTTTGCTAAAACAGGTACATTGAAGCCAACAGGTAGTGAGCTTCATCTGATTTATGGGAATGATGATAATGTATATTGGTATACAGGTATTACGTCGTCAGGAAAGGATGGGAGTTCAGTCGGCTTTATTATGGTGAATTCTCGTACCAAAGAGGCTAAATGGTATAAAGTGTCAGGAGCTGACGAGGCAGGTGCCAAGAAATCAGCTGAGGGGCAAGTACAAGAGAAAGGTTATCGATCAGGATATCCTATCTTATATAATATTGCTGGTGTTCCTACCTATATTTCCCCTCTGAAGGATAAAGAGGGGCTGCTAAAAGCCGTAGCATTTATATCGGTAGAAAATTATAACCTGGTAGGTGTAGGACCGGATATTGAAAGCGGGCTACGTACCTATCAACAGATTTTAGCGAGTAAGGGTAATCAGTTTATACCAAGTCAGGAACTCAAACCAATAAAACTACAAGGTAAACTGAGCCGTGTTTCTCAGGTCGTAAAAGGTGGAGAATCCTACTTCTACTTTATGCTGGAAGGGGACAATCGAATTTTCATTGGTAGTTCTAGTACCTCACCTAAAGTACCGTTGGCTAAAGTCGGAGATATGGTGGTTATGACGGCAAATGATACGAAAGAGTCGATATTGAATATTAGTGAATTTAAAGGGGAAAATTATTAGTAGGCAAATAAAACAATCCTTCTGTATATATGCAGAAGGATTGTTTTATAGTATAGGTTTCTGAAGGGAAGGATAAAAATACAACGAATATAATATATATGAGCAAATATCTTTTGCAGGGGGCGTTTTTGATGGCTAATGATGAAGAATATCATGGCAAATATCCGAGACAAGTATTATTTGATAAGTTGAAGAAGTATGCCGTAAAAGCTGGAATAAAAGTGGTTTATGTAGTACTGCTGCTATACTACACACTGCAGAAAGACAATATACCATTAAAGTCTAAGGCCGTCATAATTGGTTCCCTAGGATATTTTATTATGCCCTTTGATCTTATCCCGGATTTTTTACCAATCATCGGGTATACAGACGATTTCGGGGCATTAATGATGGCCCTGGCAACGGTATCGATGTATATTGATAATGAAGTTAAAAGTAAAGCAAGAACTCAGTTAGAATCATGGTTTGGTCAGGCCAATGAGAGTGATATTGCTGAGGTTAATAAAAAATTATGATTGGCAATAAAAATAAAGCCACATTTATTTTAGGAGTCGTATCCGTAGGATTTTTTATCAGCTATCCCTTTCAGCACACTTTTACCGGAGGACTCTTCGCTGGTGGCTTCGGGGCGGCAATGATCGGTGGATTGGCAGACTGGTTTGCTGTATCTGCACTATTTCGTTGCCCTCTAGGTATACCTTTTCGCACAGCTATTATTCCCCGTAATCGGGAAAAAATATTTCAAGCCCTTGTGTATATGGTGGAGAACCAGTTGTTAATGAAAGAGAATATAAAGTCTAGACTCAATGAGTATGATGTAGCAGGTACCTTAGTCAAGGTTATGCTAGAGCATGGTGGTAAAAATGTTGTTAAGCGCATGCTGTATAGTTTCATTCGTGATATGATTGCACAAGTAAAACCTCAGCAACTAGGCAAAATTATTGGTGAAGTTGTAAAAAACACAGTTGATAAAACCCCGATGGCCTTGCATATTATTGATGGTGCAGAGTGGTTGATAAAAAATAGCTATGATGATAAATTAATAAACTTTTTTCTTAAGCAGTGTCTGTTACTGGTTGAGAATAAGCAGGTAAGTACTTTATTAGGGGAGTGTTTTATCGCTGTGAGACAACGATATGAGCATGGTATGAAAAGAAGGAAGTTTTTTAACCAGTTCTTACATTTGTCAGCAGAAGAAGTGGGCGGTGTGGGGCAGCAAGCCTTGATAGCAATTTTGACTGCTTTGGAGGATGAGCAACATACTTTGCGGCAAAAGTTGAAGATATGGTTACAGCAATGGCTAATTGCCAAGAGAACGGATACTGTATTTCAGCACAAGAGTGAAGAATATGTGCATCAATTACTAAATCAGATTGATGTTGCACAGTATGTTGCTAACTATATTGCTGAATTTTGTGCAGGTGCCCTAGTGAATAACAGGCAGACTGTCAAATGGTTAGAGATGTTTATTAATCGATTTGATAAAATGATTACAGATTTTGCGCAAAATGAGCATGAGCGAGGAAAGTTTGATCAAGTAGTGAAGAATATGCTTGGCCAGTGGTTGGACAACTACCATGAGGAGATCGGTAAAATGGTGATGGAGAGTTTGAATAAATTTACCGATGTGATGCTGGTACAATTTATTGAGAACAAAGTAGGTAATGATTTGCAAATGATTCGTATTAATGGTTCGGTAGTTGGTGGTTTGGTAGGCATATTCCTATATATAATGACATTCTGGTTGTAAGAAAAGGGTGGTACATAATGGATCGTAGAAATATGGCCAATAAGGTATTGGCAGGATTTTTTATACTATTTGTCCTGGCAAGTGTGCTAAAGTACTTTTATAAAGGATCATTGGCAGTTCAGCTACTTAGTTTTGTAACAGAAGCCGCTGTCGTGGGGGGAGTTGCAGATTGGTTCGCCGTTACTGCTTTATTTAGGAAGCCATTGGGATTTTCCTGGCATACGGCGTTGATTACCCGTCATCGAGGAAGAGTCATTAGTGCCATGGCAGACATGATCGAATATGAACTGCTTAGTATACAGTCCATCAAAGAGCGAGTGGACAAGATTTGCTTTGTAAGCTTACTGATTGATTGGGTTGAAAATAATGATGGCAAGCTGTTGTTAAAAAATTTGTTCAGTAAGCATAGTGGTGATGTTTTGGCTGGTATTGATGGAGAGGCGTTAGTACTATATTTAGATGACATGCTCAAAAGTAAGGTTAGAAAAATTATGTTAGCTCCTCATATCAAAATAGCTACCAAATGGGCAGTAGAGCACAATAAATATGAGCAGGCGGTAAGCTGTATAGTAGATGAATGTATTAACATGGTGCAAAAACATGAGACCAAGCAATTGATTTATCACCAACTACTCAAAATCAGAGATGAGCAGACAAAATCTATATTTGAAAAGGCCATTTTTTGGCTGGCAGAGCAGACTGATAGTATAAACTTATCGGAAGCCGCTGATGCTGTATATGAAGAATTATTAGCAATATTGTCTGAAGCAAAACATCCTGATCATATACTATATAAATGGGTACATGCTAAATTACTGGAGATGATCGATCAGTTAGAGAGCCCGGGTTCATGGTCAGAGGCTATTGAAGAGTGGAAGCAAACAGTGGTTACAGATATGGATGTTACCCAATTTGTTACTAATTTTATCCAATTAACATTGGAAGCTGTCCGGCATTCATCTAATTCCCCAATCTTGCTATGGCTGTATGAGCAAGTGCAAAATTATTGGGATGACTTCACCAAAAACCAGCAAGCACAGACATGGTTGGAAGTTGGTATTAAACAAGCAGTACATAAACTGATTGAAAAAGAGCATCAGCTGATTGGTGTTATCGTAAAAAACGTTCTCAATACCTTTTCAGATGATAATTTAAATCAATTTATTGAAGATAAAGCGGGTGATGATTTGCAGTGGATCCGCATTAATGGTTGCGTAGTGGGTAGCATTGTAGGACTCGGACTCTTTGTATTTTTACATTTTATATATGACCCTTACGTAGTTCCAGCGGTACAAGGGATAGTTAGGTAGGAAAAATAGATGAGGGAACGGTTATTGATAACAGTGCTTATTCTAGTTATCGCTGTCTGTGAAATTATGGACGTATTGAGTAAGATCATGTATGATTATTTTTTGCAGAACAAAAAAATAGTTTAATAAGAAGATCTAAGTACCTTAACACCTATAGCTTATATTGGGAATAAACTATAAGCGAGGTGAGTATATGGGTATTGGATTGGTAGGAGTAGGACGCATGGGCAGAGTACTGGCAAAGCTATTGGCAGGAAATGTGGAACTATGCTTGTTTGATAGGAATGTGGATAAAATGAATATGGCAGCAGAAGAGCTTAATGTTTCTACTGTGAATAATTTAGAAGATATAGTAAAAGTGGGAACCGTTATCTTGGCTGTACCTGACCATGAAGTAGTCAGCTGTATTAAAGTGTTTAATCAAATAAAAGAGCCCATTACTGTCATAAATATAGCGACTAATGTAGCCCAACATATGTTAGAGCAAGTGGCTGCTCCTCATGTGAAGTGCATATGTATTAAGTTTATTGGGCATGCTGATGAAATGGCACTAGGACTGAGGCCCGTGATTATTGTGAATCAATTTCCCACAGACATAGTATCACAGATGGTTGAAATTTTTCAGATAGTAGGGCAGGTGGTAGTCGGCAAGGCAGATATTGTCCATACGATCAATACTATTGCAGCAGAGAGGGCTCTTGAAGCCGCTGTTGGTATCGAGGAAGCCTTAAAAAAGCAAAAAGTTACCGATCAAATTATTATTAAAAGTGCCATTAGGCAAGTGGCAGCTGGGATACTTAAAGCGTATGCAGATGGAAATATGGGACCTTTTGCCCGGGAAATAGTGCAATCAGTCAAGAGTAAAAACGGCAAAAATGAGTGTATATAGAATTAAGTTATAGCATTGATAAAACCCTACATAAACCATGCATCGTTTAATCTCTTAATTGCAACTTCCATTTCAGCCGCAGGTATTTTGGAAAAGTATAATATGATTTGTGGTAATTTTTCTGGTGCGACTTCCCAATAATAGTCTTCAACAGGCGCCACGCGACAACCGTATTTAAGTGCTCTTTCAACCAGTTCTCTTGCTTGTAATGTAGATTTTATAGTAAGAATGGTATGAAGTCCAGATTCATTCTCATTTACTTCTACATTTCCACCTAAGATATTTTTAATAGCATCAAAAAACAACCGACTTTTTTCATAATATAATTTGCGAAGTTTGCGAATTTGTCTCTCTAAATGGCCATCGGACATGAACTGAGCAAGGGCAAGTTGCTCAATAGTAGAAGCGGCTTGATTATAGAGAGATGATTTTTTTTGATAAATTTTTAAAAATTTATCGGGCAAAACCATGTAACTAATCCGTATCGAAGGTGGTATAATTTTTGAAAATGAACCTAGATATACTACGTTTTCCCTGGTATCAAGACCTTTTAGCGCTGGTATCGGACGTCCGTAATAACGAAATTCGCTATCATAATCATCCTCAATAATCGTACCATTCTTTGTTGTTGCCCAATTTAGCAGTTGATTTCTCCTTCCAATTGGCATAATATAGCCAGTTGGAAATTGGTGGGAGGGGCTGACATAGACAAGACTTTCACCGCTATCGACAAGCTCTTCCATGTCAATACCGTCTTTCTTCATTTTTATTGGTCTGATACTAAAATTATGATCAGCAAAAATACGTCTTCCATTTTTAAAACCTGGTTCTTCAAAAGCAATACTATTATTTTCTGGTTTTAAGACACTACAAAGGATGCTCAACAGGTTTTGCACACCTGCACCAATGATGATTTGCGATTTATGAGTGTAAACACCTCTTGATTTCTGAATGTATTTCGCAATTTCAGCGCGTAGCTCTTCCTCACCTTTAATATTTCCATAGCTTACAAGACGCTCTTTATGCAGAAAAGCTTTACTTATATAACGCTTCCATAATGAAAAATCAAAGCCTTCAATATCCATTTCGCCGCTTGAAAAATCATAAAGGACTTTATTTTTTTGTATGATTGTTCTATCCTCATGTGGACTTTCAATCAGAGGTGGCGTGATTTTACAAATAAAACCCTCTAATTTATTGACAGTATATCTAGAACGATCACAATTTTCGATATAGCCTTCACTCACAAGTTGTTGATAGGCTTTTTCTACTGTTATCTTACTAATCGATAGGCTTTTCGCTAGCCCACGAATGGATGGTAATTTTTCACCTTGATTTAACCGATTTTCTTCGATTTCAGCTTTGAAATAGTGATAAAGTTGTATATATAACGGTGTGATTTTCTTCGACTCTAATATAATCAAGTTCATAAGTTATAAAATCCTCCAAACTGTACCTGCCGATAATGTTAATTCTGTATATTTCAAAGAGGTCTATTTTGTTCTATAATACAATTATATTCTAAATAAGTCCTCAATTATAGTTTTTTAGGACTAAAAATAAAAACAATTTCAGGAGGTCGTTATCGATGCAACAAGGAACTTTTCGTGTAAAAGCCGGCTTAGCAGAAATGCTTAAAGGCGGCGTAATTATGGATGTAGTTAATGCCCAGCAAGCAAAAATTGCTGAAGAAGCAGGTGCTTGCGCCGTTATGGCTTTAGAACGTGTACCAGCTGATATTCGTGCCGCCGGTGGCATTGCACGTATGGCTGACCCTAGCATAATTTTAAGCATTATGGATGCCGTCAGTATTCCAGTAATGGCGAAAGGTAGAATTGGCCATTTTGTCGAAGCACAAATATTAGAAGCTCTAGGCGTTGATTATATTGATGAAAGTGAAGTATTATCTCCTGCTGATGATAAATATCATATTGATAAACATCAGTTTAAACTTCCTTTTGTTTGTGGTGCCAGAAATCTTGGTGAAGCACTGCGCCGTATTGGCGAGGGTGCGGCTATGATTCGTACTAAGGGCGAACCTGGTACCGGCGATGTTATTGAAGCCGTAAGACATATTCGTATGGTGATGAGTGAAATTCGTCTACTGCAACATCTACCTATTGAAGAAGTAGCGACTTTTGCTAAAAATATTGGGGCACCTCTTGAAATTGTGTTGGAAGTTAGAAAATTAGGTCGTTTGCCTGTTGTTAACTTTGCTGCTGGTGGTATTGCCACTCCAGCTGATGCGGCACTGATGATGCATTTGGGCTGCGATGGGGTTTTTGTCGGCTCAGGCATATTTAAATCAGGGGATCCTGTAAAAAGAGCGAAGGCCATTGTGGCAGCCACTACTTATTATAAAGATCCTAAAATACTCGCTGAAATTTCCCGTGATCTTGGTGAAGCCATGGTCGGTATTAATATTTCCACCATTCCGGATAACGAACGGATGCAAGAACGCGGTTGGTAATAAAACAGAAAATGGTCAGTGGAGGCAGATATGAAAATAGGGGTTTTGGCATTACAGGGTGCTTTTCGTGAGCACTGCTGGATGCTTGAACGTTGTGGGGCCACAGCCGTAGAAATCAGAAAACCTGCTGAGCTTGATGATATAGCAGGCCTGATTATTCCTGGCGGAGAAAGCACCACGATTGGTAAGTTGATGGTACAGTGGGGACTAATGGAGAAAATCCAGACCCGAGTCAGTCAAGGCATGGGGATTTATGGCACTTGCGCTGGAATGATTATGCTGGCTAAAGAAATCATCGGCAGTGACCAACCACGCTTAGGCCTGATGGATGTGGCGGTACGTCGCAATGGCTTTGGTCGCCAGCGAGAAAGTTTTGAGGCTACCATGTTGGTACCTGCATTTGGGACCGAGCCAGTATGTGCAGTATTTATTCGCGCACCCTATATTGAAGAGGCTGGTGAGAACGTAGAAGTCATGGCTATCGTAAATGATAAAATTGTCATTGCCCGCCAAGGTAAGCTGCTCGTCACTGCTTTTCACCCCGAATTGACAGATGATGATCGCATTCACAAGTATTTTATTTCCATGCTTAATGAATCATAATATCGAAAATAGACAAAATTTCTGAGTAAATAAAAGCAGTCATTAAATGCAATTAGTATTTAATGACTGCTTTTATGCGTGAAGTGGAGAATGATATTCCTATTTAGACATCATATTTATAGCAATGGCTGTGGCAATAGCGGCACCAATACCGGAGCCATCTTTGGTGAGGGTTGTTGTCGCCATTGCCCCAGTACCATCAAGTGCGTGATCTAAGGCTATTTGAATATCTTGGGCATAGCCGGGCATTTTTTCATAGAGTGAGCCATCAATAGCAATGTTATGGCTGTATTCTAGGTATGGATCAATGTGTTTAATAATGCCTAAGTAGGTTGCTGCGACTAGATGGGCAGAGCGGGTACATATTAACGTGGCAATGGCCTTGAGCGCCCTGCGATCTTGGAGAGATGAATTTATAATATGTAGATTGCTCGCTAGCCAATTGGCGATAAGGACCAGTTCTTCAGTATTATCTTCTTGCAGGAGGGAAATATGGGCACCATTTAACAGATAGGGTGTAGTTAATATAGTTCTGCCAGGACTAGAGGACAATAAGCCATCATCAAATAAATTGCAGGCAATCATGCGTACGAGTTCACCAATATAGTGGCCTGAAACCATTTTCTCTAAGAGTTGTGCACCCGGTTGTTCACTATGAGCATCGAGCTGTGCATCATAACTTGTAAAGGGTAATTGATCAAAATTGCCTGATTCTAGATTGATGATCATTGGAGCCTTGGTTAAAGGTGATGATGGTTCAAGATATGCTGTATTGTGACCGGTGCCACAAATCGAACCAATCGTTGTCGATGGATCAAGATAGGCAGCTGTTAGCAGTGCGCCCACCGTATCGTTGATAATAACCTGGGGTAGGACGTTAGTAAGGCCTCTTCTGGCTAAAGCAGCAGTGAGCAGCTCAGTAATGTCCTTGCCATCCATACCCGTAGTTTCAATTTCTTTAGTCCAGTGGATAAGTGTGCCTGTATTAAGGCCTGTTTGATGAGTGGGAAAGGAAAAGGTGTGCCCTAAATGATAAATGGCATCAGGCTTGACGATGGTCCCAATTTTTAGCGCAATAAAATCAAATAGCTGGTCGGCTGTTGATTGATCTGTTGTATAATTATAATGACCATCAGCATCTTTGAGGCGGCTAGCAACGTGGGCCTGTATTTTGAAATTTCCGTGCCCCGATAATTCCATTAAGAGTACTCGTACATTAGTGCCGCCAAAGTCCAGGGCTAAAAAAGTACCTGCTTCATTTCTAGAAGGCGTGCCTAAATAGGATGGTAGCATTTTGAGGGGGCTTGGTTTTTTGGCTAGTCCATCGAGCATGGTCTGGCGAAATTGATCGGCCATTATGTTGATTTGTTCGGGCAGAATTCGGAGTTGTATGGCTAGTGTTTGCAGCTCAGTAAACAAAGTGCTCATATTAGCAACCTCCATATGTATGAGTTCTATTTAATAGCCCTAAGAATGGGATTTGGTCTGAGTTGGCATGGCTGGTTATCTGATGAATAAGCATGTTTTCCTCCTTGATAATGATTTACAATTCAAAGTAAGGACAACGATAGCTTTATATACAAGGGTAAGTGATAAAGTAAAATAGGTAAAGCATTGTTATAGTATAATGGCCTTCTTGTAAAAATGTTAAATAATTGTTGAGGATAATTGTTGCTATTTTTATTTTAAAAGTGATATAAATCACAGATAAGAATGCTATTATCGGGTATTATAAAGATAATATTTGAAGGAGGTGCCGCAATGTTACCGAAAGCTGCTAATTTACAGAAGATTCGTGACGGAAATCGTACATATGCTATTACACCACATTTACCTGGTGGTTTTATAAAACCTGATTTAATGCGAAAATACGCTGATGTGGCGGAAAAATATCATGGTATCATGAAACTTACATCAGCCCAGCGGGTGATGATTACTGGTCTTAAGGCTGAGGACATCGAGAAAATTTGGCAGGAGCTCGATATGCAGCCAGCGATGGGTTTTGCTAATTGTGTACGTAGTGTAAAGATATGCCCTGGCAATGTGTTTTGTAAAAGAGGGAAACAAGATAGTATTAAACTTGGCATGGAACTTGATACATTATATCATAAAAAAGAAATGCCTTCCCGTATGAAACTAGGAGTAGCAGGCTGCCCGAATTCTTGTGCAGAAGTGTATGTCAAGGATATTGGCGCGATGGGAACAGATTTGGGCTGGGATGTTTATGTGGGCGGTAGTGCGGGGGCTCATCCACGGATAGCCGACCTCTTAATTGAAGGACTGGACTATGATGAAGTATTACGCATTGTTGATGTTATTGTTAGCTACTATCAGAAAAATGCGGATATTGAGCGCATGGGGCAATTTATAGATCGCATTGGTCTTAAAAAGTTTAAGGCTGATGTATTAGTAGCCTTTTATCAAGGCGTTAGCAATACCACCCAGCCACTCGTACCTCAATCAGCAGAAGGGCGGGAAATCGTGCCAGTGGCAGGTGGATTGACGGAAGGTACGTTGGTTATTGGCGATAAAATTACAGCTGATAGTATTATTAGTGATATTGTACGGATATATCCTCAGACGGTACCTGTGTTTCGTTCCTTTGGTATGGGGTGTCTTGGTTGTCCATCTGCTACGGGCGAAGCGGTCAGTAAAGCAGCTGAAATCCATGGACTTAATGTGAATGAAATACTGGCAGGTTTAAATAAAGTAATTTAATAAGCTGGCTCAGAATGTTCAGATGGGCGTTTTGAAGCAGACTTAGTAGGAGGAATTTAGTATGAGTGCATTTCTAGGACATATTCATCATTGGTTATATCATAAGATCAGTAGGGTGGTACAACGAGAACAGTTAATTTATCAAAAAGCTGAAGAGCTGTGTGGCAGTACAGCTGAAGAACTGCAGGCTCAGGTCTGGCAGATCTATGGAGCACCTCAGCCTGATATGAAGTTAGAGGAATTAATTGATCACAATAATATTCACGGTTGGTTACAGCGGCAGGTTACGATTGCCGAAACCAGGGAAGCTGCTTTTATTAAGGAACTTACCGATACCTGTGGTGATGCCGCTCGTAGTATTGCTGCAGCTGCCTATGCTGAGCATGGCACTATATGTGGTCAACATGCGAAAGTTCAAGGGAAGTATGATGCTGAGACTGCCAGTGGTATCTATCAGGCTTTGAATGACTATGTATTGAACGGTATGCCTTGTGATCAAGGTGATGTAGTGACCATCAATGAAGCTGATAGAGTGATCTGGGAAGGCGCTGTTTGCCTTCAGGAACGCAATTGGGCTAAGGCTAGCGTTGATAAAAGCCTCATGAAGGAGCTCTATGGGAAATGGTTTGCTGGTTTTGTAACAGCCTTGAATCCGGCATTTACATACAGTCAGACAGCAGATACATTAAAAGGTGATAAGGTCAATCGGCACCAGATCGTAAAACAATAGAAAATAAAGAAGCAAGCATAAAAGTATGCTTGCTTCTTTTTATAGTATTGTGAATACTATAGGTGGATAAATTATATATATATCAGGATAATATTTGACATTTTAGAGGTGTGACCATATAGTAATAGAGAGTAAAGTAGGCAGAGGATGCTGAAGGCGATGTGATGGGCTTTGTTCGATGGGTAGCAGCGAACATCCTTATGGATTAATCTAATATTTTAGGGGGATTTTACGATAGAATGGAAGAATTAGAATTAGAGACCAATCGGCGACGGACATTTGCGATTATTTCCCATCCAGATGCGGGGAAAACCACTTTAACTGAAAAATTATTGTTGTATGGTGGAGCTATTCGATTAGCCGGTTCAGTAAAGTCTAGGAAGGCGCAGAAACATGCTGTTTCAGACTGGATGGAGATTGAAAAGCAAAGAGGTATTTCGGTAACCTCTAGTGTACTGCAGTTTGATTATGACGGGCACAGAGTTAACATTTTGGATACACCTGGTCATCAGGATTTTAGTGAAGACACTTATCGTACACTGATAGCAGCTGATAGCGCTGTCATGCTCATTGATGTGGCCAAAGGGGTGGAAGAACAGACTAAAAAGTTATTCCATGTATGCCGCCAGCGGGGGATTCCCGTATTTACCTTTGTCAATAAATTAGATCGGTTTGGTAAAAGTCCCTTTGAGTTAATGGAAGAAATTGAGCAGGTCCTTGGCATCCGGGCCTATCCCATGAACTGGCCTGTGGGTATTCACGGCAGTTATGTTGGGGTGTATAATCGCCAGCAGGCTCAGGTTGAATTGTTTGAGCGTGATGGCTCTCATGGACAATCGATACTGCCTTCAACTATGGGCAGTGTGAGTGACCCTGCTTTTCGTGAAATTTTAGGTGTCGATGCTCATAAGGCATTGTGTGAGGATATTGAGCTTCTGGATATGGCTGGTGATGCTTTTGACTTAGAACAGGTAAGGGCTGGGGAATTGACACCTATGTTTTTTGGTAGTGCTATGACAAATTTTGGTGTGCGGCCGTTTTTGGAAGAATTTCTAAAGTTGGCACCAGCGCCAGCAGCTCACTTATCCACTGTAGGCGAGATCGATCCGCTCAGTGAAGACTTTTCTGCTTTTGTCTTTAAAATACAGGCCAATATGAATCCGGCCCATCGTGATCGTTTGGCTTTTATCCGTATTTGTTCAGGTAAGTTTACTAGAGGGATGAGTGTCTATCATGTCCAGTCAGGTAAAAATATTAAATTAGCTCAGCCCCAGCAATTTTTGGCACAGGAGCGCACGATCATTGATGAAGCATATCCCGGGGATATCATTGGACTGTTTGATGCTGGTGTTTTTGGTATTGGTGATACCTTATGCCAGGAAAATACTAAATTTAAATTTGAAGATTTTCCAGCATTCCCGCCAGAACAGTTTGCCAGAGTACAGCCTAAAGATACGATGAAACGCAAGCAATTTGTCAAGGGTATGACCCAACTTACCCAAGAAGGGGCTGTGCAGGTATTCCGTCAGCACGACAGTGCAGTAGAGGCCTTTATTATTGGCGTTGTAGGAGCACTGCAGTTTGAAGTGCTAGAATATCGATTGAAGAATGAATATGGTGTAGATATTATTATGGACAGGTTGTCATTTAGTGTAGCTCGCTGGTTAGTTGGCGAGGTGGCAGCCATTAAGTCTATGAAGAGTATTGACAGTGGTATGATCATCCATGATATTAAAGACCGTCCAGTACTGCTCTTAAGTAATGAATGGGCTATTAGATGGGTGAGTGAACGCAATCCTGATGTTGAGTTTTTAGAGCTACCTGAGAATTCTCAGGGGATTTAACGCTATATATAAAAAGAAGCCTTAAGGTTAGCGATATGCTAACTTTAAGGCTTCGCTTACACGTCGGACACTTTCTTTGTGCAGTAGGCAAGAATATAATCTTGGTCAATGCCTTAACTTGCTCATCTTCTTGACACAATAGTCCAGTATCGTTGGCTATCATTATAATCTCCTTTCTTGATGAAAAATTAAATGTAAAATTTGTCATGTATCATGAATGATCAGTCTGAGACTGTAAACAATAGAAAAGTGTATTCTTATAGATTATGACCAGTTATATTTTGGTTTTATATATAAAATTTCATGCAATCATTAATGAATTTTTACATATAAGATACCCTAAAAGAGAGATGTGGTATAGTAATATGAGTGAATTAAGTTGGAAAGCTGGTGAATCATTTTGCCTAGAAACACGGAGATTGAATTAAAGCTTACATGTACTGATTCTAGTGTATGGGAAAAAATTATGACAGCCCAGTCGTTAGCAGCGGTAGCAGTACCTGGAAGCGGAGGCACGCAAGTGTTAGATGCTCGCTATTTTGATACATCCACTTATTGTCTGCAAAAGGAAAAATTTGCATATCGTATTCGCCGTGAGGGTGAGCAATGGATCGCAACGATAAAGGGCGGTGGATTATCAAGTGGGGGGTTACATGAAAGGCAGGAATGGAATGTTGTTGTTCGTGATGCTCAGCCTGATATTACAGTATTTGCAGGTATCGATATTGGACAGCATTTAATAGGATTGGTTGATAACCAGAAGTTAGAGCCCATTGTTATGACCAAATTTGAGCGAAGGACTCTGGATATTATTATGCCTGATGGCAGCCAGATTGAAGTCGCGGCAGACCAGGGAACAATCGTGGCTGGTTTGCAGAATGCCCCGATCTTAGAAGTTGAGTTAGAATTAAAGAGTGGCGAACCCTCTGCTTTATTACAATTAGGGGCGGCACTAGCAAGAGAGTATCCTCTTTTACCAGAATCCAATAGTAAATTCTATCGTGGTCTTACATTAGCAGGACTGGCTACTGTACAGCCAAAGAAGGCTACTAAATTGGAAATAGATAAAAATAAGCTCGCGGGCCAAGAGTTACGTACTATTTTAGTACAATTGATAGCCCAATTTTTAGTGGCTCAACAGGTTTTTTTAACAGACCCAACTCAGCCTGAACATGTACATGAGCTACGTATTTCCTTGCGTCGCTTGCGGTCATTACTGGAATTCTATAGCCCTTTAGTTGATCATGAAAAATATACATATCATCAGGTGCAGCTAAGGAATTTGGGACAGTTGTTGGGGGGCCTGAGGGAACTTGATGTAGCCTATATGGCCTGGAAACAATGTAGTGACATTCAGTTCACATCGATAAAAAGTAGAATAAGTTTGGGGGGCATACTCGCTAAGCACCGCTTATTGGAGGCTGAAAAAGTATATGAGATTCTTAATGCGGGCCATGCCACACCCCTCCTACTAGAGTTGTGGGCAATGCTTAGCGAAAGCAAAGGCCAGCAACTACCTGAGCATCAGTGCACTTTGAGTGAGTATAGTGTGAGTCGATTATCCAGCTTGCTTCGAACCTTGACGAAACAGGGCAAAACAATTGACTGGACTGCTACAGAGAATGTACATACATTACGGTTACAGATAAAAAAAATAAAGTATGCAACGGAAGTATTAGAGCCCGTATTTTATAAGGTATCCCCATTTATTTTACGGCTGGATACACTGCAAAATAAGCTGGGGTTACTGAGTGATGCCGATAGTACAGATCATTTGCTTAAAAAATTACTAAAGGCACATTCTAGTAAAACATTGCACTTAGAAGTCGGAATGGTCATAGGGTGGCAGGCGCGTGAAGTGCTATCGGTGCAAGGCAAGATAGACAAAAATTGGAAAAAGTTTTATCGTACAGCCCAGAGATGGTTATAATAAATAGTAAAAACCAGCGCTAATGATAGCGCTGGTTTTTACTATTTACTGTAGTATCACGTTTACTCTACTATTTAGTTCCGTAAACTTCACCTTTACTGATGGCTGCTTGAGCAGCAGCTAGGCGAGCGAGGGGCACGCGGTATGGTGAGCAACTGACAAAATCGATGCCAATTTCATGGCAAAATTGGATGGAACTGGCTTCTCCGCCGTGTTCGCCACAAATGCCAATAATAAGTTCAGGACGTGTTTTTTTCCCGTTTAGGACTGCCATTTCCATAAGCTTACCTACCCCTTTGCGATCAAGGACAATAAAAGGGTTTTCTGCTAAAATTTTCATATCTAAATAATCATTCATGAATTTGCCTTCGGCATCATCTCGGCTAAAGCCCAAACATGTTTGGGTTAGATCGTTAGTACCAAAGGTAAAGAATTCGGAGACTTCCGCGAGTTCATCTGCTAGAAGGGCGGCGCGGGGCAATTCAATCATTGTACCTGACATGTAGTGGAATTCTGCACCATATTTGTCCATGGTCGCTTTGGCAATACGATCAATTTTTTCTTTAAAGAAAGCCATTTCAGCTTTATCAATCGTAAGAGGAACTTCTATCTCAGGTAGTACTTTGTAGCCTTCCGTTGTTAAATGAGCGGCAGCATTGAAAATAGCCTGTATCTGCATTTCATAGATGTCAGGGTATGTAATACCTAGGCGGCAGCCACGATGCCCAAGCATAGGATTGGATTCATGGAGACCACGTACTTTTTTGAGCAGGTCTTCTTTTTGAGCGAGCAGGGCTGGATCTTTCTTTGTGATGCTCAGTGTAGTCGTCTCAATAATTAAGTCTTCCATACTAGGTAAAAATTCATGAAGTGGTGGGTCGAGTAGTCGAATGCAGACTGGATATCCTTCCATGACTTTTAAAATGCCATAAAAATCATCTTCCTGCATAGGGAGTAGATGCGACAAGGCAACACCGCGTTCTTCTGGCGTTTCGGCTAGAATCATGCTCTGTACATGGGGGAGGCGATCTTGTCCCATGAACATATGCTCAGTACGGGTAAGTCCGATACCTTTAGCACCAAATTCTTTGGCTTTGAGCGCATCGACAGGGGTATCGGCATTTGCTCTGACGTCTAGTTTTTTTACTTCATCAGCCCAGGATAAAATGGTCAGATATTCCTCAGAAAGTTTAGGCTCCATCATCGGTACTGTGCCAACAATGACCCGACCAGTGGCACCGTCAATGGATAAAAGGTCACCTTCCTTAATGATGGTCTGCCCAACGGTAACGGTTTTGTTATTATAGTCAATTTTTAGAGCATCGCAGCCACATACGCAGGGTTTGCCCATGCCACGCGCTACTACTGCAGCATGGCTTGTCATGCCACCGCGACTGGTCAGTATTCCTTGAGCAGCAATGATGCCATGTATGTCATCAGGTGTTGTTTCTGTCCTTACCAATAATACTTTTTTACCTGCTTTGCTCATTTTTTCGGCATGGTTGGAGCTAAAGACCACAATGCCTGAGGCGGCACCTGGGGAAGCGGGTAGACCTGTAGCCAGGATATCGATTTTCGCCTTGTCGTCAATGCGCCGATGCAAGAGTTGGTCAAGCTGAGCTGGTTCGATCATTAAGAGGGCATCTTCCTTAGTGATTAAGCCTTCAACTGCCAAGTCATGAGCAATTTTTATTCCGGCCCCGGCAGTACGTTTGCCATTTCTAGTTTGCAATATGAACAGTTTGCCTTTTTCAATGGTGAATTCAATGTCTTGCACATTTTTATAATGTTTTTCGAGTATATCGGCAGTTTTTGCAAACTGGGCATACACTTCAGGCATTTCTGCTTCTAGTTTGGCAATCGGTTGTGGGGTGCGGATACCTGCCACTACATCTTCGCCTTGGGCATTGGTTAAGTATTCACCATACAGGATATTTTCCCCAGTGGATGGGTTGCGCGTGAAAGCCACGCCTGTTCCACAATCATTGCCCATATTACCGAAGACCATAGATTGGATGTTCACTGCAGTACCTAAATCATGATCAATTTTATTCAAATTACGGTAGATAAAGGCTCTGTCATTATTCCAGGAACGAAAAACTGCTTCAATTGAAAGAAATAGCTGCTCGATAGGATCTTCAGGAAAAGGGGAGCCTGTACGTTCCAGGACAAGTTCTTTATAGCTGTCAATAATCGCCCGTAATGTTGGGGCTGACAGCTCTTGGTCATAGAGTACGCCTTGTTGGTCTTTATGTTCAGTGAGCAGATATTCAAAGTCGTGTTTAGGAATCTCCAGCACTACATCAGAAAACATCTGTATAAAGCGGCGATAAGAATCATAGGCAAACACTAAGTTGTCGGTATTTTTAGCGATCGTTTGTACAGTTACTTCATTTAGGCCTAGGTTTAATATGGTATCCATCATGCCTGGCATGGAGAATACAGCACCTGAACGTACAGACACTAAGAGGGGAGTCGTAGCATCGCCTAATTTTTTACCAATCTGAGCTTCTAGGGTTGCTAAGTTTTGCCTTACTTCATCCACAATCGCAAGGGGGAGTTTTTTGCCTTCTTTATAATACTGGGTGCAAGCTGCAGTGGTGATGGTCATCCCTGGTGGTACAGGCAGACCAATATTGGTCATTTCACCTAAATTAGCACCTTTACCTCCGAGTAGTGAACGCATATCAGCGCAGCCCTGGTTAAATAAATATACGTATTTTTCCATTATTTATGAACTCCTTTGCGATAAATTTCCATGACTCTAGCAGCAGTTTCTTCCGTTGCTTTATTCGTAACATCAATAATCGGACAGCCAATTTTACGCATAATTTTTTGCCCATAATCAAGTTCTTCAATAATACGCTCCATATTAGCATAGGAGGTCGATTGTTGTAAGCCCATTGATCGGAGACGCTCTCTACGGATTTCAAATAGCAGAGATGGTTTGATAATAAGTCCAATAATTTTATGCGGCGCCACCTGAAAAAGCTCTGGTGGTGGTGGAATTTCTTTGATTAAAGGCACATTGGCGGCTTTGATGCCTTTATGTGCCAGATACATGCATAATGGGGTTTTCGATGCTCGAGATACGCCAGTGACGATAATATCGGCTTGGAGTAGTCCACGAGGTTCTTTGCCATCATCAAATTTGACGGCAAACTCGATGGCTTCAATTTTGGCATAATAGGCTTCATCTACTTTGCGAATTAACCCTGGTTCATTGCGTGGGGTCAAATGAGAGATTGCTGATAGTGCATTGATGACAGGCCCCATAATATCTACATGCAGCAGATGTAAGGCCTTGGCAGAGGTCTCTAAAGCAGCCTTTAAATCAGGTCGCACCAAAGTATACATAATTGCGCCATTGGTTTGTGCTGCTTCTTTTAGGACGGTATTAATTTGCTCAGTTGATTTTATATAAGGTTTGCGCCGAATTTCAATATTAGCCACTTCAAACTGACTCATCGCTGCCTTTACAACGATTTCGCCTGTTTCACCAATGGAATCAGACAATATATAAATCACTGGTAGTTGATTATCGTATAACGTGGTCAAATAAGTCCCCTTTCGTGCTGTTTTTCGGCTAACTGTACAAAAAGCTGGGTAATATTAGTTTTTGTAAAACGCCCAATAACTTGGAAAGCTGTCTGCTCACCTACCTTTATTATTTTGACTACCGGCAAAGCATCAACTTGATGGCGTAGTAGTTTTTGTGCTGCAGTTAACACCGATTCCTCGGGTGTTGTCAAAATGATGTTGGGCATCCTGGTCATAATAATGTTTACCGGCAGATCATTGCGGTTTTTACCGCCCATTGTGGCTTTTAGAAGGTCTTTTCTAGAAATTGCACCTTCTAAAAAGTTATCTTCAGACACCACGAAAATGGTACCTACATCATCTGTGAATAAAGTGACAATGGCATCATAGACTGAACTATTTTCCATTACTACAATGGGACGAGAATAAACATCAGCTACTAAAATATTATTAAAAATCGTTGTTTTTAGGTTTGTGATATTTTGGCCTGTAAAATAGTAGCCAACTTTTGGTTTGGCCCCAACTAACTCTGACATTGTTAAAATGGCTAGGTCTGAGCGCAGCGCCGCGCGACTAAGTTGGAGCTTTTCAGCAATTTGATTACCGGTAATAGGTCCGGTTGCTTGAATTATTTCTAGTATTTGAGTTTGTCGTGTTGTAAATTGGATAATAAATTCACCTGCCAAATAAAAAGTATACACTATATAGCATTATACACTATATAGTATACTACATTGAATGTATAATACCTGCTTAAAGAGTGGTAATCTTAGTTTTTTTTTATTATAATATCTGACATAAATATGAGAAGACCACAGATTATAGAGTATTCTCTATAATCATAATGCCCCGATAAGATCAAAAAATTTCATCCTTATTGAGTGGTCGATTCAAGATAATCATATCATGAAAAATTACTTAATTAGGAGAAATACATAAAATACAAAAAAAAATAGAAGTAGTCATGTTTATAAGGAGTAGAGAATAAGATGAAAAAGGGACTGCGGGAGTACTTGTAGGATGTTTGCGAAAAATGGGGGATTGGTATGATGGGTAAAAAAGAATGTGTAGCAATGATTCTAGCGGGGGGGCAGGGGAGTCGATTGGGTAGTTTAACAAAAAAAATAGCAAAGCCGGCAGTACCTTTTGGTGGGAAATACCGCATTATTGACTTCCCACTTAGTAATTGCCATAATTCGGGAATCGAGACAGTGGGCGTGCTTACTCAATATCAACCCTTGGCACTACATAGCTATATAGGCATTGGCAGTCCGTGGGATTTGGATCGTAGGGATGGTGGGGTATTTCTGTTGCCACCCTATGCTCGAGAGAAAGGCGCTGATTGGTATACGGGGACAGCGGATGCAATTTATCAAAATCTGGATTTCATTGATATGATGAATCCGAGCTATGTATTGGTGCTCTCTGGGGATCATATTTACAATATGGATTATTCCCTTATGTTAGAACATCATAAAAATCAAAAGGCTGAGGTGACGATTGCAGTCACTGAAGTGCCGTGGCATGAAGCTTCTCGTTTTGGCATTATGAGTGTAAGCGAGACTGGCGCAGTTACAGAATTTTCTGAGAAACCTCAAAAACCAAACAGTAATTTAGCATCCATGGGCATTTATATCTTTAATTGGCGGCTACTTCGCAAAGTTTTAGAAGAAGATAGTAAAAATAACATCTCTAGTCATGATTTTGGCAAAGATGTTATTCCTAAGTTATTGGCTACAGATCATCGGTTAGCGGCCTATTATTTCAAAGGATATTGGAAAGATGTGGGAACAATAGAAAGTTTTTGGGAGGCTAATATGGATTTGCTGAATGAAGATCCTGGACTTGATTTGTATAATCCTAATTGGCGCGTGTACTCGGTGAATGCGACTCGGCCGCCTCATTATATCGGCGCTAACGCCAAGGTATCGCGATCACTCATTAGTGAGGGATGTTCTATTTTTGGCGAGGTTGATCATTCTGTGATTTTTCCTGGTGTACATATTGCCGAAGGGGCTCATATAAAAGATTCCATTGTCATGCCTTATGTAAACATTGGAGCTCATGCCCAGGTATATCGGGCAATTATAGGACGAAAAAGTATAGTCGAAGTCGGCGGAATCATTGGTAACGTCAATAAGCAAGCGATAACAGTGATTGAAGAAAATAGAGTGATTCCCAGTGAAAGTGATGCTTCGGCAACGAGCATCATGGGGATACAAAAGCAGGTGGGATGATATGCAAAATGTCATGGGAATTATTAATCTTAATGAGGGACAGAACTTTTTAGCGCAGCTTACACAACGCAGGCCCCTAGCTGCTATTCCATTTGGTGGTAGGTATCGGATCATTGATTTTATATTATCGAATATGGTTAATTCAGGGATACAAAATGTTGGTATTTTAGTAGAGGATAAGTACCGGGCGCTGATGGATCATTTGCGGTCAGGTAAGGAATGGGATCTGGCGCGCAAACGGGATGGATTGTTCATCTTACCACCTGGGAGATCTCAATTTTCAAAAGAAAATTATCATGGAAGTGTAGAAAAATTTTACAACAATTTAGATTACATTGAGAGTAGTCGGCAACAATACGTGCTCATTGCTGGGAGTCATATTATTTGTAACTTAAGCTATCGCAAGGCTTTTAGATTTCATCAGGATGTGGGTGCTGATATTACTCTTCTTTACAAAGAACATAATAGTGATGAGGAGTTGGTAGAGTATAGTATTGTAGAATGCCAGGCAAACGGCCTTATTACTGATATAGCCATAAATTCATCGAGTCCCTTATCCCGAAAAATTTCCTTGGATATGTATATTATGAAAAAAGATTTATTAGTAAATCTGATCAGAAATTGTCACAGCCGAGGAGGCCTAGACTTTATTCAAGATATAGTCATTAAAAATATTGGTACTTTAAAGATGTATGGCTATCCTCATAAAGGCTATGTTGCCAGAGTTGATTGTGTGAGAAATTACTATAAGCACAATATGGAATTATTAAAGCCAGAAAAATGGGAAGAGTTATTTTTCAAATCAGGGTTGGTCTATACGAAAGTAAAAGATGAAGCCCCAGTGAAATATAAGGAAAATGCTAGAGTTTCTAATGCTATGATTGGCAATGGCTGTATCATTGAAGGCCATGTGGAGAATAGTATTTTATTTCGTGGTGTAACCGTACATAAAGGTGCCTATATCAAAGATAGTATTGTGATGCAAAAGTGTGATATTGCTGAAAATGCCGTAATTGAAAATGTTATTTGTGACAAGAATGTTAAAATTACGAATGGACAATGGTTAAAAGGTGAAGCCAATTGTCCACTGGTCATTGAGAAGGGCAGCGTCATTTAAGATGATATAAAACCTTATTTTCTATGATGGGAGGTTTTTATTGTTGATCGATAAAGAACGCTTTAAAGAGGCTTATCTGAGTAAAGTGCAGACGATGTATGGCAAAAGTTGTGATGAAGCCAGTTTTAATGACAAATATGCGGCCCTAGGCAGTCTTATCCGTGATTATATTAACCCTAATTGGGCAAAGACAAACAGGCAGTACAGTGATAAAGGCGAAAAACAACTTTACTATTTTTCTATTGAATTTTTGCTGGGGAAATTATTAGAAACCAATTTGCTCAATATGGGCCTAAGGTCAGTATGTGTAGAGGCCTTGGCTGAGCTAGGGATTGATATGGATGACATGATAAGAGAGGAACCTGATGCTGGGCTAGGTAATGGGGGACTGGGTAGACTAGCGGCCTGTTTTCTTGACTCGATGGCAGCGCTCAGTTTGCCAGGGCATGGCTGTGGCATTCGTTATAAATACGGACTGTTTGAGCAAAAGGTCGTCAATAATAATCAGGTCGAGGTGCCTGATAATTGGCTGAAAGATGGATATATATGGGAGTATCCCAATCCGAGTAAAGCAGTCGAGGTACGATTTGGCGGCAATGTAGTATATAGTGAGGGGCCTGGAGGCACAGTTCGCTATATGCATGAGCATTATGAAACTGTACTGGCAGTGCCTTATGATATTCCCGTAGTAGGTTATCAAAATAATACCGTAAATACCCTCAGATTATGGAGTGCGGAGCTGGCAGAAGGTGATTTTAATTTTGCAACCCTCAATCGCAACGATTATTTAAAAGCGGTGGAATATAAACATTCCGTCCAGCGAATTTCTAAAATTCTCTATCCTGATGATAGCTTTCTGGAAGGACGGCTACTGCGGCTCAAACAAGAATATTTTTTTGTATCAGCAGGACTGCAAAGTATTTTGCGGCAGTTTAAACGTAAGAATAATAATATTAAAGAATTGCCTGATAAAATAGCCATACATATTAATGACACCCACCCGGCCTTGGCTATTCCTGAACTCATGCGCTTATTAGTGGATGTGGAAAGACTCAGCTGGGATGAGGCTTGGCAGATTACGAATAGGACAATATCTTATACCAATCATACAATTATGCCTGAGGCCCTTGAGACATGGAGTGTAGAAATGTTTAAAACACTCTTGCCTCGGATCTATATGATTGTATCGGAAATAAACGAGCAGTTTTGCCGAGATCTTTGGGATAAATATCCTGGACAGTGGGAACATATTGGGCGTATGGCGGTGATCTCAGATGGTTTGGTACATATGGCTCGCTTGGCAGTAGTAGGATCCTATAGTGTTAATGGTGTCGCTGAGTTACATACTGATATTTTGCGCAAACACATCATGCATGATTTTCATAAGTATTATCCGTATAAATTTAACAACAAGACCAATGGTATTACGCACAGACGTTGGCTACTGAAAGCCAATCCTAGGCTCGCAGCGCTCATTAGTAGTTATATTGGAAATAATTGGATTAAATATCCCGCAGAACTGCTAGGATTATGCCAATTTGCTACAGATACTGCTTTCAAAGGGCAGTTAGCTGAAATAAAACTTCAGAATAAACAGAAGCTAGCAAAATTCATTCAAGAACAACATGGAATCGTTGTTAATGTACATTCTATATTTGATGTGCAGATTAAGCGTATTCATGCCTACAAGCGTCAAATATTAAATGCACTTCATATTATGCATTTATATAACCAATTAAAAGAAAATCCACACTTTGACATCATACCAAGGACCTTTATTTTTGCCGGTAAAGCAGCACCTAGCTATTATATTGCTAAGCAAACGATTAAACTCATTAATACCTTAGCAACAGTGATTAATAATGATAAAACCATTAATGATAAGATAAAAGTAGTATTTCTAGAAAATTACAATGTATCTCTAGGGGAAATGATTTTTCCGGCAGCTGATGTGAGTGAACAAATATCCACTGCCAGTAAAGAAGCTTCAGGTACAGGCAATATGAAGTTTATGATGAATGGTGCCATTACGATTGGGACGCTCGATGGGGCCAATGTGGAAATCAAAGAAGCTGTAGGTGAGGACAATATCGTAATTTTTGGTCTGACAGCTCAGCAAGCTCTCCATTATTACAGCTATGGTGGCTATAGTGCCTGGGATGTTTATAACGGTGATATTCGCATAAAGAGGGTCATGGAGCAATTGGTTAATGGCTTTCTGCCAACTGCAAAGGAAGAGTTTAGACCCTTATATAATTATCTATTGCAAAATAATGATGAGTTTTTTGTACTCCGAGATTTTTCAGTTTACGCTGAGGCCCAATTATTAATCGAAGCAAAATTTAGGGATCGAAAGCAGTGGCTCTCCATGTGTGTACAGAATATAGCCCATTCTGGCAATTTTTCCAGTGATCGGACCATCACAGAATATGGAGTAGGAATATGGAAAATAAAGCCATCAATTATAGTTGGGTAAACGTTTGTAGGGGGTATACTAAACAGTATATCTCTGTTTTTTTACTGCTGTAACGAAAAAAGTGATAATTTCGTCAATTAATGATAAAGAATTAATAAGTAAATGCAGGAATTTTAAAAAAAAACGTGAAATAACAACCAATAGGCACTTTTATTTAAACACGATTGTGTTTAATTTATTCTGAAATAAGGGGGCATTCCCATGTTAATTCATAAAGAAGAACTTAAGAAACTTTTTGTGACTAAGTTGCAGACTATGTTTGGTAAAGGATTTGAAGAAGCATCTGACAATAATAAATATATGGCTCTTAGTTGGATTCTTCGTGATCTTATTAGTAAGCATTGGATAGCGACCAACAAGCAGTACACCAAAAATGGCGACAAACAGGTGTACTATTTTTCAATGGAGTTCTTGTTGGGACGATTCCTGGACATGTATTTAGTCAATGGTGGGGTAAAGGATATTTGTCGGGCGGCTTTGGCGGAGCTAGGTGTTGATTTAGATGAACTTGAAAAACAAGAATCTGATCCAGGGTTGGGTAATGGTGGCCTTGGTAGATTGGCGGCTTGTTTTATGGAGTCCATGGCGGCATTAGGGTTACCAGGTCATGGTTGTGGAATTCGCTATAAATATGGCTTATTTGAACAAAAAATAGTGGATAATTATCAAGTTGAATTACCGGACAATTGGCTTAAAGAGGGTTATGTATGGGAATTTCGTAAGGGCGACAAAGCTGTAACTGTAAAATTTGGTGGAAGTCTCCGCGAGACTGAGCAGCAGGGGCGCTTGACTTTTGTTCATGAGGATTATGAGGCTGTATTGGCTGTACCTTATGATGTTCCCCTTGTTGGTTATCAAAACAATACAGTCAATACACTACGGTTATGGAGTGCTGAAGCTGTAAACGATAGTTTTGATTTTGCATCATTTAATCGGGGTGAGTATTTAGAGGCCATGGGTTATCAAAACTCAGTAGGGCAGATTTCGAAGATATTATACCCCCAGGATGATTTTTATGAAGGTCGCGTTCTTCGCCTTAAACAACAATATTTTTTCGTTTCAGCCGGATTGCAGAGCATTATCAGACGGTATAAAAAGACCTATTCAGATATGTCAGAGTTGCCCGAAAAAGTGGCGGTACATATTAATGATACGCATCCAGCAGTAGCGGTACCTGAATTGATGCGCATCCTAATGGATGAAGAAAATTTATCTTGGGATGATGCGTGGGCAATTACCAGGTCAACCATCTCCTATACCAACCACACCATTATGCCTGAAGCGTTAGAAACCTGGACAATAGACATGTTTAAATCACTGCTCCCCCGTATGTATATGATTACCTATGAAATCAATGAGCGATTTTGCCGTAGCCTTTGGGAAAAGTACCCAGGCGATTGGGATAAGATCAAGGATATGGCCATTATTAGTGATGGAATGGTGCACATGGCACGATTGGCAGTAGTCGGCAGTCATAGTGTTAATGGAGTAGCCCAAATACATACTGATATTTTAAAAGAGCATATTATGAAAGACTTTCATGAATTTTATCCTGGCAAATTTAATAATAAGACTAATGGCATCACTCACCGACGTTGGCTATTAAGATCCAATCCTCAGCTGGCACAGCTAATCACTGATTGTATTGGCCCTAGTTGGATAAAGGAGCCTGACAAATTAGAATCTTTTGTTAAGTTTGTTGAGGATAAAAAAGTACAGGACCGATTGCGCAAAATAAAACAGTCTAATAAAAGAGTACTGGCTAAATACATTAAAGAGCACACTGGTATCACCGTAAATGTTAATTCAATATTTGATGTGCATATTAAACGGATTCATTCATACAAACGTCAAATGCTCAATATATTTCATATTATGGACTTATACAATCGTCTGCTGGAAAATCCTGATCTTGATATTACGCCTCGCACCTTCATTTTTGCCGGTAAGGCGGCGCCAGGCTACTATATTGCCAAACAGACCATTAAGTTGATTAATGTATTGTCAGGACTCATTAATAAGGATAAAAAGATCAAGCATAAGTTGAAAGTCGTATTCTTGGAAAATTATAGCGTTTCCTTAGGTGAGATGTTGTTTCCTGCGGCTGATGTCAGCGAGCAAATTTCTACAGCCAGTAAAGAAGCGTCAGGGACAGGCAATATGAAGTTTATGTTAAATGGTGCTGTTACCATCGGCACAATGGATGGAGCTAATGTGGAGATATACGATGCTGTAGGTAATGATAATATCTTCATTTTTGGTTTGACGAGTAAACAAGTTTTTGAGTATTATCTGCATGGTGGGTACAACGCTTGGAATCTATATAACAGTGATATTAGGCTTAAGACCATATTAGAACAATTGGTTAATGGCTTCTTGCCCTATCAAAAGGAAGAATTTAGAGCCATCTATCAATCTCTACTGTTTAATAATGATGAGTTTTTTGTCCTGAAAGATTTTGATGCTTATGCCAAAGCTCATGTAGAACTAGACAAAAGATATAAAGACAAGGACAAATGGATACAGATGAGTATTCAAAATATTGCTCATGCTGGAATTTTTTCTAGTGATCGCACCATTCGCCAATATGCTGAAGAAATCTGGCATACAAAGCCTGTAAAAATTATCAGTCGGTGATTGTAGATCAAAAATGGGGGAGGTGATACTGTGGTGAACAATGTTTCTGAGTTAAGTGCTGAAGACCTCTATCTATTTCACGAAGGTAGCAATTTTCGCAGTTATCAGTTACTAGGATCCCATGTTGTCCATGACAGTGGTCGTTCTGGGGTGCGCTTTACCCTATGGGCACCCAATGCCCAGAACGTATGGGTCGTCGGAGATTTTAACAGTTGGCGGGGTGAGGGACATGCTATGCAACGGGTACCTGATTCTGGTATTTGGCTGCTGTTTGTCCCAGGACTTGCTCCTGGACTCATTTATAAATACGAAATACATACAGCTGATGGGCAGCGAATACTGAAGGCTGACCCTTATGCCGTTTATGCTCAGCTTAGGCCTGATACCGCCTCCGTCGTATATGAATTGGATGGCTATGAGTGGCAGGATAAGCGATGGCAACAGGCCAAGAAGCAGCCTGCTTATCAAAGGCCAGTACTTATTTATGAAGTGCATTTAGGTTCATGGCGGCGAGGAGCTGGTAATGAGTTTTTGACCTATCGTCAATTGGCAGAACAACTGCCTGAGTATGCAGTTATGATGGGGTATACTCATATTGAAATTATGCCAGTTGCCGAACATCCTTTTGATGGATCGTGGGGTTATCAGGCCACAGGTTATTATGCTGTTACTAGCCGTTATGGCACTCCAGAAGACTTTATGTATTTCGTGGATAAGTGCCATGAGCATGATATTGGTATCATTGTGGATTGGGTGCCAGGGCATTTTTGTAAAGATGACCATGGACTCAGGCGGTTTGATGGATCGCCTCTTTACGAGTATGCCAGTTTCGAGCGCGGTGAGAATATGGGTTGGGGTACAGCCAATTTTGATTTGGGGCGCAATGAAGTGCTCAGTTTTCTTATATCCAATGCATTGTTCTGGCTAGAGGTATATCATATTGATGGGATTCGCACTGATGCTGTTTCGAATATATTGTATTTGAATTACGGTAAGGAGGATAGCACTTTTACCCCCAATAAATATGGCGGCAATGGTAATTTGGAGGGGGCGGCTTTTTTACGAAAGTTAAACGAAGTGGTATTTGCTCATCATCCCAGTGTGCTTATGATGGCTGAAGAGTCTACCTCTTGGCCTATGGTGTCGTGGCCGACATATGCAGGTGGTCTGGGCTTTAACTTTAAGTGGAATATGGGTTGGATGAATGATATGCTCCGCTACATGGCACTTGAACCTATTCAACGCATGTGGCAGCATCAGTTACTGACGTTTTCTTTTATGTATGCATTTTCAGAAAATTTTGTATTGCCCTTGTCCCATGATGAAGTGGTTCATGGCAAAAAATCAATGCTTAATAAAATGCCTGGTGATTACTGGCAAAAATTTGCTAATTTGCGTGCTTTTTATGGATATTGGATGGCTCACCCCGGTAAGAAACTACTGTTTATGGGTGGGGAATTTGGCCAATTTATTGAGTGGCAAGAGCATGAAAGCTTAGATTGGCATCTTTTAGAGCATGATAAACATAGTAAATTGCAAGGTTATTGCCGCGCCCTGAATAAGTTTTATCAGCGAGAACCGGCATTGTGGCAAGTCGATGAGAATTGGCACGGTTTTGAATGGATCGATTGTAGCGACTATGTTCAGAGTATTATCTGCTTTATACGCAAGTCGGCGAGGGTTGGCGAAGAACTCATTGTGGTGTGCAATTTTACGCCTGAGGTGCATAACTCATATCGCATTGGTGTACCAGAGCTCGGGTTATATCAGGAGGTCTTTAATAGTGACTGGGAGGAATTTGGTGGTTCGGGGCAGGTGAATGGAGAGCCATTGAACGCCGAGAATGTGAACTGGCAGAATAAGCCATATTCTCTCGTTCTTAGGATTCCACCTCTGGCGACGATTTACTTAAAGTGTATACAGCAGCAAGAAATATAAACATAATTCCTACAACAGTTTTCATAGTAAGGAGAATTGTATATGCACAAAAAACAGTGTGTTGCCATGTTGTTGGCAGGTGGTCAGGGGAGTCGTTTAGGAGTTTTAACACAAAAAATAGCTAAACCAGCAGTGCCCTTTGGTGGTAAGTATCGGATTATTGATTTTCCGCTCAGTAACTGCTATAACTCAGGTATTGATACTGTAGGCGTACTTACCCAGTACAAACCGTTAGCCTTACATGCTTATATTGGGATTGGTAGCCCTTGGGATTTGGATAGAATTCACGGCGGAGTCTATGTATTGCCGCCCTTTGTCAAAGAACAGGGTGGAAAGTGGTATAAAGGTACCGCAGATGCTATTTGCCAAAATATTAATTTTATTGATCGGTATAATCCAGAATATGTGCTCGTATTATCCGGCGATCATATTTACAAGATGGATTATTCCCTTATGCTAGCATTCCATCAGGATAGGCAGGCTGATGTCACAATTGGCGTGATTGAAGTACCCTGGGATGAGGCTAGTCGTTTTGGTATTATGAATACGGATGAAGACTGCCATGTGACTGAGTTTGATGAGAAACCCAAGCAGCCTAAAAATAATCAAGCATCGATGGGTATTTATATCTTTAGCTGGCCTCTTCTCAGGAAGTATCTATTAGCAGATGAACAAGATGACAGTTCGAGTCATGATTTTGGTCATGATATTATACCTAAGATGCTAGGGAATAAACATAAACTTTTGGCCTATCCTTTTGAAGGCTATTGGAAAGATGTAGGTACAGTGGAAAGTCTGTGGCAGGCCAATATGGATTTGCTTAATGAAAAATCAGAGCTGGATATGTATGACTCCAGCTGGCCTATTTTTTCAGCTAATCCGCCCAGACCTCCTCATTATACTGCTGCTACTGCTAAAGTAAGCAGCTCTATGATTGGTGAAGGATGCCTAGTTTATGGGGAAGTAAAAAATTCCGTTATTTTCCCAGATGTATATATTGGAAAAGGTGCGAGTATTAATAATTCGGTTATTATGACAGGAGTGCGTATCGAAGAGAATGTGGTCATTGACAAGGCCATTATCGGGCGTAAGGCAGTTATCAAACAAGGAGCGACAGTATCGGCCGTGCAGCAGCAAGAGGGGCATAAAATTGTGGTAGTGGCTGCTGATATGATTATCTCCCCGCATTCTAAAATTGGGACGAGTGTTTCTTGCCCTACAGATGAAGAATTTTGTGGCAAGGAGGAAGCTCAGTTATGATGGGTGATTTAATGGGGATTATTAATCTTAGTGAGACAGAAGAAATTTTAGGTGAGCTTAGTCGTTCGCGTCCGCTAGCGGCTGTTCCTTTTGCTGGTCGTTATCGGCTAATCGACTTTACATTGTCGAATATGGTAAATTCAGGAATCACTAACGTGGGAATTTGTATTCAACATAAATATCGGTCTTTAATGGATCATTTGCGATCAGGGAAAGAATGGGATCTAGCACGTAAGCGGGAAGGACTCTTTATCTTGCCACCTGCTTATACTAATAATCCCATGCAAATACAACGAGGTGATGTAGAAAATTTCTATAGCAATTTAGATTTTATTTGTAAAAGCAGGCAAAAGTATATTGTCATAGCAGGTTCTGATATGGTGAGCAATCTAGATTATCGTGAGGCTTTGAATTTTCACAAGAAAACAGGGGCAGATATTACTATTTTGTATACTAAGGCTAATTGCAGTACTCATGATTGTATGCGAGCGAATGTGTTGAAAATGGGAGAACAAGGGCAAGTTATTGACATGAAAGAATATAACGATTCTAAGGATGATCAGAACATATCAATGAAAACCTTTATCATGGAAAGAATATTATTGATAGAACTCGTGAATGATTGTATTGCTCGTGGAGATTATGATTTTATCAAACACTGTATCATCAAAAATGTGAATACGCTTAAAGTATATGGTTATCATCACCCGGGTTATGTAGCGCGGATTAGTTCAATCCAAAGCTATTTTGAGCACAGTATGGAATTATTAAGCCCGCAGATTTGGAAAGAGTTGTTTTTTAAATCCGGTCTTATTTATACTAAGGTTAAAGATGAACCGCCAGCTAGATATATGGCCCAGGCTGACGTATCTAATTCACTAATTGCCACGGGGTGTTATCTTGAAGGACGAGTGGAAAACAGTATTTTATTCCGGGGCGTAAAAGTACATAAAGGGGCATATATTAAAAATAGTATTATTATGCAAAATTGTAAAATTGGCCCAAATGCCGTACTGGAAAATGTAATTTGTGATAAAGACGTATCTATTACGGCGGATAAACAGTTAAAGGGAGAGTGTAATTATCCATTGATAATTAAGAAAGGACAGGTGATTTAAGACATGTTAAAAGTATTATTTATAGCTGCTGAAGCAGTGCCTTTCGCCAAAACAGGCGGTCTAGGTGATGTCATTGGTTCCTTGCCCAAGGAATTAAAACAGCAAGGTGTGGATGCGCGAGTCATGTTGCCTAATTACCAAGATATATCTGAAAAATATAAAAAACAAATGGTGTTTAAAAATAAATTCGCTGTACAAGTTGGCTGGCGGCAGAAGTATTGTGGTGTCCTAGAATTCGTATATGAGGGTATAACCTTCTACTTTCTGGATAATGAATATTACTTTAAACGACATGGCTTTTATGGTTATGATGATGATGCTGAACGATTTGGTTTTTTCTGCCGGGCTGCCCTAGAGTCTCTCGCTAACATTGATTTTATACCAGATGTATTGCACTGCCATGACTGGCATACTGGTATGGTAAGTGCGATGTTTGATGCTCATTATCGTCAACGACCTGAGTATACAAACATTAAAACACTATTTACCATTCATAATTTGCGATATCAAGGAGTCTTTGATAAGGGAATATTACACGATATATTGAGCTTAGATTGGAAATACTTTACTCATGATGGAGTAGAGTTCAATAATGCGGTAAATTTTATGAAGGCGGGGATGGCTTATTCAGATATGATTTCTACGGTCAGTCGTACCTATGCCCAGGAAATTCAAGATCCGTATTTTGGTGAACAACTTGATGGATTTTTACGCAAACGCCAGAATGATTTGGTAGGGATTATTAATGGTATCGACTATGATGTCTATAATCCAGCGACAGATACGAAAATTGCTAGTCAATATGATGTGGGATCACTGCCCAGCAAAGCCAAGAATAAATTAGAACTACAACAACAATTCGGATTGACGGTCAATGTGAATATACCAGTAATTTCCATCGTTTCAAGGCTAGTAGGACCGAAGGGTATGGATTTGGTGGAAGGCATATTAGTAGATATGCTAAAACAAATGTCTGTTGATACATATGAAGCTCAGCTGGTCATTTTGGGCACAGGTGAAGCCCGATATGAGAACTTCTTTAAGTATATGGCTTGGCAGTATCCTGGTAAGATATCAGCGAGTATTTTGTTTGATGATGCTCTGGCTCGCCAAATTTATGCAGGCTCGGATATGTTTCTCATGCCGTCATTGTATGAACCCTGCGGTATTGGACAGTTGATTGCTATGCGTTATGGCACGGTACCTATTGTGCGAGAAACGGGTGGCCTGCGTGATACAGTGGAGCCTTATGATAAAGACATGGGTACAGGTAACGGTTTTACCTTTGTTAACTATAATGCCCATGAAATGTTTGATACCATCAATCAAGCCGTGGCGCTATTTAAAAATAAAACTGCATGGAATAAGATCGTGAAAAATGCAATACAGAGTGACTATAGCTGGCAAAAGTCAGCCCAGGAGTATCAAAAAATTTATAGGAAAATAGTTGGCAGAGAATTATTGATAAATTTTTGATAAAATAAATGGAAAACATCTTTTAAAACGCAAAGATGCAAAGCCACTACGCAGACACAAAGGCCACAAAGAGGATAATAAAGAAGCTTTGTGTCTTACGTGGTTTTAATTGCGTGATTCAAAATGCGGGGTCGCGTTTTTCTTATAATTTTATTATCACGAAAGTGAGGAACATATTATGAATGAAAAATTTATAATCCATGATTCCCAGATGGAGTTTTTTCGCAGCCCCTTTGGGGCTGTTTGTTGTAATGCAGAACTTTTATTGCGTCTCAAAATTCAAGGAAGTGATGCACCTGATGTCGTTGTGCTACGGCTATGGCAGGATGGCATTGGCGAAAAAAAGGTAGAGATGACATTAAAGCAAGAACCAAGCGATAGCCTAATATATGAAGTGCAGTTAACGACTCCTAATAAAACTGGAATTGTATGGTATTATTTTACAATTACCATACAAGAGAGAATCTATTATTATGGCAATCGCGCTGACAGCCTGGGTGGTATTGGTAAGCTCTATGAGACAAATCCACCGGCTTATCAAATTACCGTATATAAGGAGGGAACCGTTACACCTAATTGGTTTAAAGATGGGGTTATCTATCAAATTTTTCCTGACCGTTTCTATAATGGGACGGGTCATGTTTTCAATCCGAAAAAGGATAGTGTCATTCATGGCAATTGGAATAATAATCCCTATTATATCCGTGATGCAGATACTGGGAGAATTGTCGCTTATGATTTTTTTGGTGGAAATTTGCAGGGTGTTATTAAAAAATTACCTTATCTAAAAGAATTGGGGATTAGTATCATTTACTTTAATCCAATTTTTTCCGCGCCTAGTAATCACCGCTATGATACAGGTGATTATAAAAACGTGGATACTATGCTCGGAGATAACCAGGTTTTTGCTAAGCTATGCAGCGCAGGCAAAGAATATGGTATTGCTGTTATTTTGGACGGCGTATTTAGCCATACTGGTAGTGACAGCATTTACTTTAACCGGGACGGTAATTACCCTGAGGTGGGTGCCTATCAGTCTAAGGAATCTCCCTATTATAAATGGTATCGGTTTGAAAAGCATCCGGATGTTTATGAGGCTTGGTGGGGGATTGATACACTGCCGAATGTGGAGGAAAATGAACCATCCTATATTGATTTTATCATTGAAGGCGAGGACAGTGTGATCAAACATTGGCTAAAGCTGGGCGCTAAAGGCTGGCGACTGGATGTGGCTGATGAACTGCCTGACTCCTTTATCAAGAAGATCTACGAAACCATGAAAGCGATCGATGAGGATAGTGTACTGATTGGTGAAGTATGGGAAGACGCTTCTAACAAAAAAAGTTATGGAGAGCTAAGAGAGTATCTCCAGGGCGAGGAAATGGATTCAGTCATGAATTATCCATTTCGCAAGATTACGCTGGATTTTATGCTTGGAGTCATTGATGCTACTACTGTTCATCGGATGCTCATGAGTTTAGCGGAAAATTATCCTAGTCATAATTTTTATGCCATGATGAATTTAATTGGCAGTCATGATGTACCACGAGTATTGACGTTGCTCGGCGAGGCACCACCACCTGAGAGTTTGACCGTTGCCCAACAGGCTAAATATCGCTTGCCACAGGAAAAACAGCAGCTAGCCATTGCTAGGATGAAAATGATGGTATTATGGCAAATGACATTTCCTGGTGTGCCTTCTGTCTATTATGGTGATGAGGCTGGGGTAGAGGGGTATAAGGATCCTTATAATCGGGGAACATATCCCTGGGGACACGAAAATGTTGAATTACTCTCATGGCATAAGCAAGTGATTGCACTGCGCAACCAATATGATGTTTTTAAAACTGGTAAATGGATTTCACTGCCTTCGAATGAACAAGTGTATGCCTATGTCCGTACAATAACTAATGGTCAGGATGTTTTTGGACAAAGTAAACAAGACAATACCGCTGTCGTGTTATTCAACCGCAGTGTTGAAACCATCACGCTGCAGCTACCAGTGAGAACCTTGTGTCATGGCATAATGCTTGATCTTCTGAATGATAGCCAACAAATTCCAATTATTAATGGAGTACTAAGCGTTTGCTTACAACCTCTGGAAGGTAAAGTATTATTACAACTTGAGAAAAATGCTTTTCCCCGTCAGGCAGGAGTACTTATGCATCCCACATCCCTACCTTCTAGCTTTGGTATCGGAGATCTAGGCCCAGAGGCTTATGAATTTGTTGATTTTTTACACAGTAGCAAGCAAACATTGTGGCAAGTATTACCACTAAACCCTGTGGGGTATGGTCACTCACCATACCAGTGTTTATCAGCTTTTGCGGGAAATCATTTATTGATTTCGTTGAATAAGTTGGTTGATATCGGCCTACTACCAGCAGAAAAAATCAAAAACTGTCCAGTATTTGATAGCGATCGGGTGGAGTTTGATAAAGTCAAAGCATACAAAGAACAACTACTATATATGGCTTTTACGAATTTCAAGCAAAAAGAGCTATCTCATATTTACAAAAAATTTGTTATTGACAACAGTTTTTGGCTAACAGATTATACTTTGTTTATGGCGCTAAAAAAGAATTTTAAGGAACAAGCATGGAACTTATGGCCGAGTGAGATTGCTTCAAGGGAAAAAGTAATAATGGAAAAGTATCAATTATTACTGGCAGATGAAATTGCTTATCATACATTCTTGCAGTTTATGTTTACAAATCAATGGAGTGAGTTAAAACAATATGCTGGAATACATAATATAAAGATTGTTGGTGATATACCTATTTTTGTGGCTCATGATAGTAGTGATGTATGGGCCAATCAACATTTATTTGACTTAAATGAGGCCTGTAGTTCTCAGACTGTGGCTGGTGTACCACCGGATTACTTCTGCGAAACTGGACAATTATGGGGCAATCCTCATTACAAGTGGGGTGAAATGGCGAAAGATGATTATCATTGGTGGCGGCAACGCTTCCAGGTGTTGTTACGGTTAGTGGATATTATTAGAGTGGATCATTTTCGTGGCTTTGAAGCATTTTGGGAAATACCAGCTAATGCTGAGACGGCGGTAAGTGGTCGTTGGGTTAAAGGACCAGGTGCTCATTTTTTTAATGCATTGCAAAAATATTTAGGGACCTTACCGTTGATTGTAGAAGATTTAGGGTTTATTACACCTGAGGTAGATGATCTTAAACAGCAGTTTTATTTTCCAGGTACTAAAGTACTGCAGTTTTCCTTTCATTATAGTGAGAGTGGGTGTTCTGCCACTTTTAGTTGTGAAAAAAATAGTGTTTTATATACTGGGACACATGATAATGATACAATAAAAAGCTGGTATGATAAGTTGCTGGCTGCAGAGCCTAAATTGGCTGCTTGCGTACAGCGATGCCTAGAGCGAGAGCTGGGTACAGATCATGGTAAATCTGAGTCAACTTGCTGGAAACTCGTTGAGTTTACCTATAAAAGTAATGCAAATACTGTAATTGTGCCTCTGCAGGATATCTTTTGTCTTGGTAGTCAGGCTAGAATGAATAGGCCTGGTACAGTGGGTGGCAACTGGGATTGGCGGTGCCAGAGGCAATTGCTGAGCAGTGATCTGAGTACTAAGCTGGCAGGATTGGTGGAAAAATACCAACGGTAATCATAATTAGCTATAAATGGTTGGAATAAATATCGGTAATGCCAGAATATTCTAAAAGAGTATTGACGAAAGAGAGAGGTAAGGGTACAATGTAATCAATACCGAACCAGCTCGGTATAGATTAAAGAAAGTGGTGAGTATATGCAGTTGAATCAAGCCACTGATTATGCTTTTCGCGTAATTATGCATTTAGCTGGCGTGTCAGAAGGCACAATTGTGAATAGCCAAAATATTGCTGAGAAGCAAAATATACCCATTGGATTTTTGCAAAAAGTGATGAGCGCTTTGACCAAAGGAGAGGTGGTAAAGTCCTATCGTGGGATCGATGGTGGTTTTACGCTCGCAAAATCAGCAGTGGACATTAGTCTCTTAGATATTATTACCCTTATGGAAGGACCTGTTGATTTACAGCGATGCTTAAAGGACAATAATAACTGTAGCAAAGGTTGTGCACCTCAATGTCCAGTGCATGCTGCTCTGGCTGTTATACAGTCTGATTTTACACAGGCGCTAGGCAAGGTTAAGTTTGCCCAGCTGGCTTAAAAAAGATAATGCGGAAAGGTAGGGGAAGAGTGTGGAAGAGATATTATTAGGGCGCTGGCAATTTGGTATTACGACAGTATATCATTTTTTGTTTGTACCACTGACCTTAGGATTGTCTGTACTGCTGGCCATTATGGAGACCATGTATGTGCAGACCGGTAATGAATTGTACAAGAAGATGACTAAGTTTTGGGGTAAATTATTTCTGGTGAACTTTGCAATGGGTGTGGCCACAGGTATTGTCCAGGAGTTTCAGTTTGGCATGAACTGGGCGGAATATTCCCGGTTTATGGGTGATATTTTTGGTGCACCTTTGGCTCTAGAGGCTTTGACAGCTTTTTTCTTAGAATCGACGTTTCTCGGGTTGTGGATTTTCGGCTGGGATAAGTTATCCAAGAAGATGCATATGACTTGTATGTGGATAGTGGCTTTTAGTAGTAATCTATCGGCTTTCTGGATCTTGTCAGCTAATTCATTTATGCAATCACCTGTAGGGTATTCTCTGCAAAATGGGCGGGCTGAAATGGTTGATTTTCCCGCTCTGATCACCAATCCCTATTTATGGGGACAATTCCCTCATACTGTGCTGGGAGGCCTTGTGACAGCTGGTGTATTTGTCGCTGCCATTAGTGCTTATTATTTATTAAAACAAAGACATTTGGAGATATTTCGTTCGTCTGTGAAAATTGGTCTGGCTTGCATGTTCATTAGTACCTTCTTAGTGATGGGTACAGGACATTTGCAGGCTCAATATTTGGGGAAACATCAACCGATGAAGATGGCATCCATGGAATCTTTGTGGGAAACAGCAAGTCCTGCGCCTTTTGCCATTATTGCAGTGACTGATGAAGTCAATAAACGTAATACTTCTGAAGTTGGTATTCCAGGTGCCTTATCACTACTCATCTACGATAAGATGGAAGGTGAAGTCAAAGGCCTTAACGAGTTGCAGGCAGCAGCTGAAGCCAAATATGGACCAGGTAACTATATGCCCCCAGTGTCCCAATCGTTTTGGAGTTTTCGTATCATGGTGCTCGCTGGTTTGTGGATGGCTATTTTATCAGCATGGAGTCTGCTCTTATTATATAAAAATAAGTTGGAAACCAATACAACAGTGCTTACATTGTTGTTATGGAGTTTACCCATGCCTTATATTGCTAATTCCACGGGCTGGATTTTAACAGAGGGCGGTCGTCAGCCTTGGATTGTAGTCGGTTTGCAAAAATTAAATGCAGCTATATCAACAAATTTGACCAGTCTTGACATCTGGATTTCATTGATTGGCTTTACTGTGCTTTATGGAGTCCTGGCAATAGCGTCCATCTATTTAGTCCGTAAGTTTGTCTTAGCCGGGCCGGTAGAACATCAACCTTCTCTAAGTGGAGTAGCTAAGAAGGGGGCGACATTATGGAACTAACGATGATATGGTTTGTATTAGTTGGTGTATTATTTACCGGTTTTTTCTTTCTGGAAGGCTTTGACTATGGTGTTGGCATGTTATTGCCTTTCTTGGGTAAGAATGATGTGGAGCGTCGGATCATCATTAATTCCATTGGACCAGTGTGGGATGGCAATGAGGTATGGATGATTACAGCAGGTGGCGCTCTGTTCGCAGCTTTCCCTCATGTTTATGCCACCATGTTTAGTGGTTTTTATCTAGCACTATTCATCATGCTGATGGCTCTGATTGTGCGGGCTGTGGCTTTTGAATTCCGCAGTAAAGATGAGAGCTCTCTATGGCGCAGTACTTGGGATTGGATGATCTTTATCGGTAGTGCAGTGCCAGCCCTTCTATGGGGTGTAGCTGTTACCAATCTCATTCAAGGTGTGCCTATTAATGCAAAAATGCAGTACGCTGGTACGTTCTTCGATTTGCTCAGCCCTTACACATTAGTGGGTGGCGTTGCATTTTTACTGGTATTTTTATTCCACGGGGCTTTGTTTTTGACACTTAAAGTACAGGGGGACTTAATTGAACGAGCGAGAGGTGTTGCGACAAAGATCGGACTTGTTACAGCCATCGCCTTTTTGGCCATGGTCGGTTTAACCTATACAAGTACGGATTTGTTTAACAGTACACTAGCGACTGTTGCTTTATTGAGCGCAGTGGTGGTATTCGTTTTGTCTTATATCCTTACATGGGCGCGAAAATTTGGTTGGGCCTTCGCTATGAGCGGACTCGCTATTGTCTTTACCACTACAGCCTTTTTTAGTGGTTTGTTCCCCAGGCTCATGGTATCTAGCTTAAATCCAGCTTGGAATCTGACCATCTATAATGCATCTTCCAGTGCTTATACTTTAAATATAATGACATATGCCGCATTGCTGCTAGTACCCATTGTCTTAGTATATCAAGGCTATACTTATTGGGTATTTCGTAAACGTGTCAGTGAGAAACACTTGGAATATTAAATCAATAGGAAAAAATAATTTCTATCCATTGTTTATTGAGTAGATGCTGCACGTCAGCACAGTAATAACAGGTAAGGCTATGAAACAGTGAGAACTGGGCATAGCCTTTTCCTTTACAGCAACAAAAGGTATACTATTCTTGCTTGTAATGAATGACAACTGAGTTTTGGATGGTAAATAATAATGATTTTATTTTTATGAACCTTTTGCGCATTTGCGGTTCAATAGGATGGGATAGCGTCTTTAAAATAAGGGAGCATATTTATGGTTGATAAACGTCTTATACAGCAACTTAAAAAACACCGACAGCAATTTTTAATGCTCGTTGGACTGGCCGTTATTGGTGGGGTATTGGTGGTACTACAAGCTGATTATCTGGCCAAAATTATAAATGGTGTATTTATCGATGGCTTAGATTTATCAGGGGTATGGCTATGGATGCGCTCCTTATTGGTAATTATGGCACTACGCAGTGTGGTAGTTTGGTTTATTGAAGTAGCGGCTCATGGTTTAGCTGCTCGTATTAAGACCGATATTAGGGGGCGACTACTGAGCTGCCTGCTAGACCTAGGACCGGTATATGCTAGTAGTCAGCAAACTGGTGAACTGGTGAATGTATTGGTAGAAGGGGTTGAAAATTTAGAACCCTACTTTGCCAAATTTTTACCTCAATTATTTACGGCACTACTGGTACCCATGGTTATTTTGACCTGGGTTTTTCCTCTTGATGTGAGTACCGCTGTTATTTTGATGGTGACAGCACCGCTTATTCCCATCTTTATGATACTCATCGGCCGTATGGCCGAGAAATTGAATCAGCAGCAGTGGGAAACTTTATCCCGCCTGAGTGCACATTTTTTGGATGTGCTGCAAGGCCTGACCATATTGAAAATTTTTGGCCGCAGTATTGAACAGATACAGGTAATTGATCGTATGAGTACTGAGTTTCGGGACACGACCCTAGGGGTACTCCGGATTGCTTTTTTGTCAGCCTTGGTGCTAGAACTAGTGGCAACGATTAGTACAGCGTTGGTGGCTGTGACCATCGGTTTAAAGTTAATGTATTTTAAAATAGAGTTTGCTCAGGCTTTTTTTCTATTATTACTAACACCAGAGTTTTATGCACCACTGCGTCAGTTGGGGACCCATTTTCACGCTGGGATGGCTGGAGTGGCTGCTGCTGAACGTATTTTTGGTATATTATCATTGCCACCGGCAGGAACTTATGGCAATGTTGGTTTGCCTCGCCAGAGCGCGGTGGGGATTGTTGTTGAGAATGTACATTATGCCTATGAAGGTGGAGAGCGACCGGCATTACAAGGTATTTCCCTGGAAATAAAACCTGGACAGCAGGTGGCTTTGGTGGGTGCGAGTGGATCTGGGAAAAGTACCCTGGCTAGTCTCTTACTAATGTTCATGGCTGCCGATCAGGGCAAAATTTATATGAATGGAATCTGTTTATCTGAAATAGGGCGGGCAGATTGGTTGGCACATGTGGCGTTTGTTCCCCAGGCTCCTCATCTGTTTTATCGAACAGTCGCTGATAATATTCGTTTAGGCAAAGAAGGTGCATCGCTAATAGAAGTGGCTCAGGCCGCCAAGAATGCTGGCGCTCATGAGTTTATTATGGCTTTGCCTGAAGGATATAATACGGTGGTGGGAGAAGGCGGACAGGGGCTGAGTGGCGGACAGTGTAAACGTTTGGCCATTGCACGGGCCTTTTTGCAAGATGCGCCCTTTTTATTATTAGACGAGGCAACGACTGGCCTTGATCCGCAAAATGAAGCTGTGATTAATGAGGCCCTGCAGAGGCTTAAAGTTGGGCGTACAGTGCTTATTATCGCCCATCGTTTGACCACTGTGTATAAAGCTGATTCCATTGTAGTGTTTGATCAGGGGCAAGTGGCTGAAGTTGGAGGGCATGATGAATTAATGACGAGGCAAGGACTGTATTATCAATTGGTCACTGCTTTCAGAGGTGTGGCATGAAGATTTTTATCCGTTTGTTACAAATAATGGGTTCATCCTGGCTAATGATGCTCATTGCTGCCATTTTTGGCTGTCTAACGATTGGCAGTAATATAGGTCTACTGGCCGCCTCCGCCTATCTTATTTCCAGTGCAGCTTTACATCCATCTATTGCCGAATTGTCCACAGCCATTGTCGGAGTGCGATTTTTTGGCATTTCCCGGGCCGTTTTTCGCTATTTAGAACGATACATCTCTCATGATGCTACCTTTCGCTTGCTAGGGGCTGTCAGGGTGTGGTTTTACACCAAGCTAGAAAGGCTAGCGCCAGCACGTTTGATGGAGTGGCAAAGTGGAGAGCTATTTAGTGCGATTGTGGGCGATGTGGAAACATTAAAAGAATTTTATCTTAGAGTTCTAGCGCCGCCCGTTATTGCTGTCGTAGTACTCTGTGCTAGTTGTTTGTTCTTAGCTCACTACAGTGTGAATTTTGTCTATGTACTGATTGGTGCCTTTGTGTTGGCTGGCCTAGTACTGCCGACTTGTTTACAAATAATACAAAAATCTACCGCCTATGAATTAGTTGCGACCAAAGGTGAGCTTAGAACCCAGTTAGTCGACAGTATGACTGGTATCGTAGAACTTATAGCTTTTAATCAAGCTGGGCGTCAGGTGAGGCGAATTGATGGTATTCATCAGCGATTACTTAGCCTGCAAAGTCATGTATCAAAGCTATCTGGACTAACCGATGCATTAGGCTTATTTATAGTGAATAGTACTGTTTGGCTAATTCTATGGCTAGCGATACCGCTAGTACATAATGGAAGCTTGGAAGGTATCTATCTAGCTGTCGTGGTTTTAACGGTACAAAGTAGTTTTGAAGCCGTATTGCTTTTGCCCTTCGCAGTACATTACTTAGGGGAGAGTATGGCGGCTGCTCAAAGGTTGTTTGCGATTGTTGATACTGAGCCAGCGGTACTTGAGGTCCAGGGTCTAATGGATATTCCTGATGCAGGCATAGAAGTTGAAAATTTGAGCTTTAGATATAGCTCTCAAGGAACGTGGGTATTGAACAACATTTCTTTTGCTGTTAGTACTGGGCAGCGGCTGGCGATTGTCGGCCCCAGTGGAGCAGGGAAAAGTACACTGCTCCACTTATTTCTGCGGTTTTGGGATTATGAGCGTGGCTCTATCCGTTTAGGTGGGCAGGAGTTTAAAAAATATAATGCGGCGAAACTACGTACCATGTTTGGGGTCGTATCACAGCAGACTCATTTATTTAATGCTAGTATTCGGGATAATATCCTACTTGCCAGGCCAGATGCTAGTGAGGATCAGTTTGAGCAGGCTATTTCCCGTGCCGAGCTAGGAAAATTTATTGAGCAGTTGCCTCAAGGCTATGACACTATGGTAGGCCAAAATGGTTATGCCTTATCAGGAGGGCAACGTCAACGGATTGCCATTGCGCGCGCCTTACTCAAAAATGCCCCCATCCTGATTTTGGATGAACCCACAGTAGGCCTTGATGCCGTAACCGAGAAGCTCATAATGGAGACGATTGAGAAGCTGATGGCAGGCCGTACCACCATCATGATTACACACCGCTTGACAGGGCTCGAGACGATGGATGAAATTGTCGTACTGAGCTCTGGCAGTATTGTTGAGCAGGGGCGGCAGGCAGAGCTGTTGGCAAACAAACAATTGTTTGATCAGTTGTGGCATTTGCAGCATGATGTGCTATAGTATTGTAACCCTTTTTATCATTAAGACACAGCTTGTCCATTATTGATGGTGGAGCTATGTCTTTTTTGTTTTTTCAAAACGTCCCTGAGATGTTAATGTAAAATAAATACAGTTATCCACAAATATCCATATTATCAACAGGTTTATCCACACAAAAGCCGCCTTGCTCTTAATTGAGTGAGGCGACATTTGTGTAAATATGTCGCAATATGACGAAAAATAAAGGAAAACCAAATTTTATAGCGAAAGTAATACGGAGTGAAATTCAAACTATTTGTAAGGTGAAAAATTTTACCTATAGGTTAAACTAAAACATATTGGGGGAATTATTATGGCACAGTATGAAAAGTACAAAAAAAATATTGCAGGGAAGGGGCTAGATATAAACACATTAAAATTAGTAGATGTTATTGACATTGAATTTTTACAAAAATTTCAGGATGATTTTGCCAAAAGCGTTGGCTTGGCGAGTGTAACTGTTGATTCAAGCGGTACTCCTGTTACAAATCCAAGTAGTTATACCCGCTTCTGTATGGACTATACACATTCAACCGAATGCGGTGATAAGCGTTGTGCAGAATCCCATCGTAAAGGTGGCGAAGAAGCTGCCCGGCTTGGCAAGCCAGTAATTTATGAATGCCACGCTGGACTGATTGATTTCGCGGCACCTATTATGCTTGAAGGGAGACTGATTGGTACTATTTTAGGGGGGCAAGTATTAACTGATGTGCCGAATGATGCAAAGTATCGTAAAATTGCCAATGAAATTGGTGTGAACGAAGATGGATATGTTGAAGCAGTACAGGAAATTCGAAAATTATCAAAAGAAAGTATAGAATCAGCTGCAAATGTATTATTTATTGTGGCTAATAGTATGTCGAAGAGTGCTTACCAACATCGGAAATTGAAAGGAATAGCTGATACACTTAACGATGGTCTGCACCAAATATCTGCAACTATGCAGCAATTAGCAGCTTCAGCTACCGATATAAGTGGTAATCAAGCACGTTTAAATGATGAGATAAAGAATGTAAATACGGTAACTGGTAAAATTAATGAGGTAATGGATTTCATTAAAGATATTGCTGATGAAACTCGGCTACTCGGTTTAAATGCAGCAATTGAAGCGGCTAGAGCTGGTGAGGCTGGGCTGGGATTTGGCGTTGTGGCCCAAGAAATCAGGAAACTTTCAGCCGATTCGAAAGAAACAGTCGGTAAAATAAAAGATTTAACAACAATTATTAAGGATTCTGTAGATAAAACGGTAGATATGAGTAGTGAAACGACTTCTACAATCGAACAACAGGCTGCAGCTATCGAAGAAGTAACAGCCAGTATTGAGGAGATTACCAGTCTTACAGAACAATTAAATGATTTTGCTAATGAAGGGTAAGTAGGAAATTGATAGGGGGGTGACATTTGTGAGCATTCAATTAGTTATATTTACGTTGGACGATGAAGAATATGGAATTGATGTTTCAGCGGTTAATGGTATTTTACGTACAAAAAAATTTAAGATAAAGTCTCTACCTGGCACGGATAAAGCGATAGAAGGTATGATTAATTTGCGGGGACGTGTGAATTATATTTTTAACTTGCGGACTAAATTTAAGTTAATAGAAAAAGAAATTTCCGATGAAAGCAAATTCATCATGTTAAATGTCAATAAATCAACAACAGGTTGTATCGTAGATGAAGTCACGGATATTGTTAAGTTAAATGATGATGAGATACATATAGCGCCTAAGTTTCTCAATGGTATTAATAATTACATTACAGGTATTGGTAAACTTGATGATCGGATGATTATTATTTTGGATCCAGAAAAAATATTTATTGCAGAAATTAATACGATTCAGAATATCAATTAGTAATTGAGACTTTTTTGAAATTTAATTTTGGACTAAATTTTATCAGAATGAAGTATATTTTCCGTAGATGCATAAAATCCTCGACTTCATTCACCTACCAGTACTCCGCGAAATTGGTGCAGGTGTAGGGCTAAGTGTCCCAGGGATATAGTTTTGACTGAGAGCCGTCTGTAATGGATGGCCTTTTTTTGTTTGTGTAAAAAATATTTTGTTGCTGGTTAGTGCTAATTTATTTGCCCTGCATTAATTAGCCCCATCAATATATTTTGATTTTATCGAACTAACTTAGCTTAAATTTCGTAATATGCAGTCGTGATTGCATTTATAGCATGATGTGCTATAATATTAGTGAAAAATGAAATATGGAAGTTTTTATGGTACGGATGGAGGGGCAAGGTTGGTTGACGCGTTATATTTTGACGAAAAAAAATGTGCAGTATGTGGGGAAAAATTTGAGGTGACATGTGTACGTTCACGTTTACCCCTTATTAAGCAAGATACAGATTTTTGTGCTTATTATAAAGATATAAATCCTTATTATTATACGGTATGGGCGTGTCCGCATTGTGGTTATGCGGCACAAGATACTCATTTTGCAAAAGTGACAACCACTGTGGCAACAAAGATACATGAATTTTTATCGGGTAGAGAAGTAAAGGCTAATTTATGTGGCATAAGAACCAGGGAGCAGGCAATTGTTGCTTACAAACTGGCTATCTTTTATGCGGATCTGACCGCCGCGAAGGCTAGTGCACTGGCGGGGCTACACCTCAGATTAGGTTGGCTGTATCGTCAAGGCGGGCTGGTTGATGAGGAAAAGGAAGAATTAATGAAAGCTTGCCAGCGTTATGATCAGGCATTGGCAAGAGAACCGATGCCCATTGGCAATTTATCGGAACTTGCGGTTATGTATCTTATTGCCGATTTGCTACGGCGTACAGGGGAAAATGAAAAAGCCATATTATATCTTAGTCGGGTAGTCGCCAGTCCTATGGGGAAAAGCGAAAAGCGGATTGCTGATTTAGCCCGTTATCTGTGGCAGGAAATGCGATCAGCAGACCGAACCTAATCGGCAAGTGTTACGCAAAAAAGACTTGGCAACTAAGTGGCAAGTCTTTTTTACGGAATTATTTATTGACTCATCTACACAGGTAGCGAAAATTTTTCCGAAAATTAAGGTGTGATAATTGCTATCAGCATACCATTTCACTCGTTTGTTAGTTTATTACGCTAAGATTCTTGCTGAAAGACATTTTTCCTGCTAGTTAGAGAAAATATAGGTAATTGCTTGAAGTGAGTAATTTTGCTTAACAATTTATACCGATACAGGGGCAGTAATCGCCATTTTGACAAAAAAGTGTTTGCTCCAAAAATACACTTGACTTTAAACCTGAGATAAAATATAATTAATTTAAATTAATATTAAAACATGATGACAGGGAAGCTAAGTGTATAGAGTGTACAGAGAGCCGACAACTGGTGTAAGTCGGTCATTTTGGCAGTTGGTTCCGCCCTAGAATGGCTGATGATGAATTAAGACGGGTTCCGCCCGGTATAGCGGCTAAAGTTGGCCGTAAAGGCAATTTGGGTGGCAACGCGGGAATAGTTCTCGTCCCTGTGTGGGATGGAGGGCTTTTTTTATTTCCCCCCAGGACAGGATATACTATATTGACTTTAGATTGGGAATTTATATATTTTTAAATAATATGGAGGATTAATATGAAAATTTTAGTGAGTGATCCGGTTTCAGTAGAAGGCGTGGAATTGTTGCAAAAAGAATATGAGGTAGATGTTAAAACTGGGCTAGCACCAGAAGAATTAATCCGGATTATCCCTGAATATGATGCGTTAATCGTACGTAGTGAAACCAAAGTGACCAAGGCTGTTCTTGACGTCGCTGTTAAGCTTAAGGCGATTGGCCGTGCTGGAGTTGGCGTGGATAATATTGATGTAGCGGAAGCAACTAAAAAAGGTATTATTGTACTCAATGCTCCTGAAGGTAATACTGTGGCGGCCACTGAACACACTATGGCCATGATGCTAGCCTTAGCACGCAATATTCCTCAGGCTCATGCCAGTTTGAAAAATGGTCAATGGTTACGTAGTAAAATGATGGGTGTTGAGATGCGGGGCAAAACTCTAGGTATTCTAGGACTAGGTCGTATTGGTAGCGGTGTTGCCAAACGGGCCCTAGCGATGGAAATGCATGTTGTGGCCTATGATCCGTTCATTAGTGCTGCTCAGGCTAAGACGATGGGCATTAAACTTGTTGAGCTTGCTGAAGTTTTCCCAGTGGCTGATTTTATTACGCTCCATTTACCAAAGACAGCAGAAACCAAGAACCTCTTAAATAAAGAGACTTTTGCTAAAATGAAGCCTGGTGTACGTATTATTAACTGTGCGCGTGGTGGCGTCATTAATGAGGGTGATTTAGCCGTAGCTGTTGAACAAGGTATTGTGGCAGGGGCTGCTATTGATGTGTTTGAAAAAGAACCAGTTGACTTTGATAATCCACTCCTCAAGCTTGATCAGGTCATCGTTACCCCTCATTTAGGGGCCTCTACAGCAGAAGCACAAGTTGGCGTGGCAGTGGATGTAGCAATCGGCATTATAGCTGTATTGAAGGGGGAACCGATTGCTACTGCTGTTAATATGGCACCGATTCAATCCCATGTACTAGAAGTGATCCGTCCATACTTCGAGTTAGCGGAAAAAATGGGTTGTTTAGCGATTAATTTGGCTGAAGGACGTATTAATGCCATCGATGTGGAGTATAATGGTGAGATTAGCGAAGTGGATATTAAAATGCTAACGACTGCAGTCATTAAAGGTTTGTTAAATTCCATTTTGACTGAACACGTTAACTATGTAAATGCTCCTGGAATTGCTAAGTCCCGTGGTATTAAAGTACGTGAGGTAAAAAGCAAGGATACCGCCAATTTTGCTAATTTGATTACGATCTGTGTACATACAGACAAAAAAAGTCATACTGTGGCTGGGACCTTATTTGGTTCGACGGAAGGTCGTATTGTTATGATTGATGGTTATCGGGTCGATGTTGAACCTAAGGGGTGGCTCATAGTTGGACCACATATCAATCGTCCAGGGATTATCGGTACTGTAGGTTCAGTCCTTGGTAATGCAGGGATCAATATTGACAGCATGCAGGTAGGACGCACGGAAATTTCGGGTACCAATATTATGGTTATGGGTGTGGATTCGGATATTCCAGCAGATGTCATGCTGAAATTTAATGCCGTTGATGGAATATTAGGCGCTAAATTAGTTAATTTTTGTGCAGTATAGGAGGAATTATTATGGCTAGTGTAAAACCTTTTCGTGGACTTAGACCAGTGCCGGAGCTAGCGGCGCGAGTCGTTTCATTACCCTATGATGTAATGGATTCAGCTGAGGCTAGACAGATCGCCGTCAATAATAGCTACAATTTTTTGCGGGTCACTAAGGCCGAAGTTGACCTTGAACCGAGTATTGATATACATTCAGAGGCCGTGTATGAAAAGGCTGGGGAAAACCTTCGAGACTTTATTGAGAAGGGTATTTTAGTTCAGGATGAAAAACCTTGTTTTTATGTTTACAAACAGCAGATGGGCACAAATATTCAAGTTGGCTTGTTTGCGGTTGCATCTGTAGAAGAATATCAGAATAATAGTATTAAAAAACATGAGCTGACCAGACCTGATAAAGAAGAAGATCGAATCAAGAATATTATGGCCACTGAGGCTCAAACGGGTCCGATATTTTTAACCTATAAAGCCGATAATACCATTAATGCACTGATCGCTCAGTGTATGGGTAAAGAGCCAGTATATGATTTTACGACAGAAGATGAAATTCACCATACCTTGTATATTGTGGATGAGGTAGCTAGAATGAAGGCCATTGAACAGGCCTTTGAGCGTGTTGAAACTTTGTATGTTGCAGATGGCCATCATCGCCTAGCGGCTGCTAGCCATATCTATGATACGAAGAAAAACACTCCTGGGTATACTGGGGATGAAGCCTATACACGATTCTTAACGGTGTTAGTGCCTCATAGTATGACCAGAATTTTGGATTATAACCGGGTCGTACAGGATTTAAATGGTTTATCTGAAGCTGAATTTTTGATTAAAGTTCAGGAAAAATTTGCGATTGAACCATGTACACGTTTATCTTGTAAATCTGAATATCCTCATTATTTTGGTATGTATATGAATAAAGCCTGGTACAAGTTAGTGGCCAAGCCAGGAACTTATGATGAAACCAGCCCTGTAGGTAAATTAGATGTTACTATTTTGCAGGATAATTTGCTCAAACCAGTCCTGGGGATTATAAACATCCGCACTGATAAACGGATTAATTTCGTTGGTGGCATTCGTGGTATCAAGGAATTGGAACGGTTAGTGGATAGTGGGGCCTATGCTGTGGCTTTGTCTATGTTTCCTACTTCCATAAAAGAGTTAATGGCAATTGCCGATAGTGGAGAAATTATGCCACCTAAATCAACCTGGTTTGAACCTAAACTCAGAGATGGGATGGTAGTACATTTGATAGGTGGGAGGGATTAATTTGAATCATCGTATTATTAATTTTAATGCTGGTCCAGCAACATTGCCTTTAGAGGTACTGATTGAGGCGCAAGCTGAATTGCTAAATTATCAGCAGAGCGGTATGTCCATCTTGGAGATCAGTCATCGGTCGAGGCCCTATGAAGCCATTAATGCTGAGGCTGAGGCTAATATGAAAGAACTCTTAGGGCTTGGAGATAATTATCGAGTGTTATTCCTGCAAGGTGGGGCAAGTACCCAGTTTGCTATGGTACCGATGAATTTTCTGCCTCAGGGCCGTACTGCAGATTATATACTGACAGGTGCTTGGGCGGAAAAAGCTCTGAAAGAAGCCAAACTATTTGGTAATACCCATGTGGCAGGGACAACCGCTGATGGTAATTATAAGCGCGTTCCCCGTATGGATGAAATTACGCTTAGTGATAATCCAGCATATGTGCATATTACATCCAATAATACTATTTTCGGTACACAATGGAATGAATTACCTAGCTTCGGCCAGGTGCCCCTCATTGCTGATATGTCCTCCGACATTTTAAACAAACCTTTTGCCGCTGAAAAATTTGCCATGATTTATGCGGGTGCTCAGAAAAACTTGGGGCCATCTGGGGTCACCGTTGTCATTATCCGTAAAGATCTATTAGAAAATAACCCTAAAACAATTTCGGCCATGATGCGGTATGAAACACATGCTAAGAATGATTCTATGTATAATACGCCACCCGTTTTTTCAGTATATATGCTAAATTTGGTACTACGGTGGATGAAAGCCCAGGGTGGCCTACCAGCCATTGAAAAACGCAATATCGCAAAGGCGGGTCTAGTGTATGATACCATTGATCAAAGTAGTGGTTTCTATCGTGGACATGCTGATGCAGGGAGTCGTTCTCTGATGAATGTTACCTTCCGTTTGCCAAATGAAGAACAGGAAAAGAAATTTGCTAAGGAAGCTGAGGAGGCAGGACTTATCGGACTTAAGGGCCATCGTTCAGTAGGAGGCCTTCGAGCTTCCATGTATAATGCTATGACCTTGACAGGCTGCCAGGCATTAAAAGATTTCATGGTAGAATTTCAACGAAAAAATGGGTAAGTTCATAATGCATCAATAGTGATAAAGCGGGAGTACAGGATGGCCTGTCTCCCGCCTTAATTATTAGTTTTAACTCAAATGCAGGATTATCTGAACATTGGGTAAATTATAACAATGATGAGTAGTGGTTATACTATATAAAAATTGATCAGTATGATTGAGAGTCAGGTGACTGTAGATTACTATTGTCGGTAGATTGTACTGGCGACTCCTTAACTTCCAGAGCAATCCCACCAATGGTAGGCGCTAGTATGTTAAATACCGCTGTATAGATGATGGCCAGAAAACCTGAGGTCAGACCCGCTAGTAAGGCTATGAATGTGCCACCAAATATACCAAAAAAAGTCCCATTCATTAGAGCGAAGGCTAAACCAATGATACTGCCGGTGCAGATACCACTCACAAACATAATGAAAAATATCGGCTGATAAGCCAGACGCGTAATTGTACGATTATACATAAAATCACCTCAATCATAATTTGAAGGAGGAAAAAGAAATGGCGAGTGAAATTTTTGATATTGCCATTATTGGCGGAGGTCCAGCCGGTCTATCAGCAACTCTTACTGGGCGTATTCGCAATAAAAGCATTGCCTTATTTGAGCATATGGACCACAGTAAAAAACTACAAAAAGCCCATTTAGTTGATAATTATCTCGGTATGCCCCAAGTGACCGGCCAGGGTATGATGCAGCAATTTGTATCCCATTGTATGGCTCATAAGCCCACGGTAATTAAAGAAAAAGTAAACAATATTTTCCCAGGCGATAATATTTTTACAATCCTTACCCCAGGGGATACCTATGAGGCGCGGGCTGTGATTATTACGACTGGTGTTGTGGCCACGACATTGTTTGGCGGTGAAAAAAACTTTTTAGGAAAGGGTGTAAGTTATTGTCCTACGTGTGATGGTATGATGTACCAAGGCAAAGATGTAGCGGTTATCTCTTACGCTGAAGAAGGAGAAGAAGAGGCCGATTTTTTGCGAGAATTATGCCGCACAGTATATTATCTGCCTCAATATAAAGGAATGTCAACCATGCGTTCTGAAATCAAAATCATACATGATAAGCCGAAGGCTATTACAGGTGATGTCGTAGTAGAAAATTTGGTTACGGCTGGCGAAAATTTAAAGGTGCATGGTGTGTTTATTATACGCCAGTCTGATCCGGTAGAAAATGTATTACCAGGTCTTGAGCTTGATGGTGAGGTTATAAAGGTCAATCGTGATATGTCAACAAATATTCCTGGAGTATTCGCAGCGGGTGATTGTACTGGTAAACCATGGCAAATTGCTAAAGCAACAGGCGAAGGTTTAATCGCAGTACTCAGTGCAGTTACTTATTTGGGAAAGAAAGATAAATAAAGTAATCTACATGTAAACCATAATGTTGCATAACCAAACAAGGGGAAGATGATAGCAATAAGGTCGGCAAACCCCACATGACTAAAGACAAGGCTAAGGGCTATTAGGATGAGTAGGCTACTCCTAGTTGAAAGGCCAGTAGTTGCTGTGAACTTCGTAACGCAGCCGTATAGGCAGGCTAGCCCTGTGGTATACATGGCAGCCACAAACATAAATATATAGCTAGTGTGATGTAAGGTATGCTGTAAGCTAGCGATATACAGCATTGGTATTTCCATATCTAAGGACTGGGGATAATGGATCATGACGACAAGGGCTACTAGGCCAGCTAATAGCAAGAGTATCAGACCACCTGCGATACTACCCAAGATGCGGACTGACCGCTGGGTAATACATGCACCCAGAGGGGCCAATACGGTGGCGCTCATGACTAGATTGTAAGAAAGATACAGTAGGCTGGCAAGTAGCCAATGGGGAGCAGGCAAATCGATGGTATGAGGCGGGAGATCAATCATTGAGAGACTGAACTGATGGTGTATCAGAGAATAAAGTCCAATGGCAATGATGGTTATTGTTAGTAGAGGTGTTATAATGATATTGGCAGTTGTTATGCCTTTAAGTCCATAGAGAGTGGTGATTATAAGGCTGAGTGCCATAATGAGAAGTCCTAAGGCATATGGTAGCTTAAAGGTATCCTGGCACAGTGTTCCTGCGCCGGCGAGCATAATAGTTAAGACGCCAAATAGGAAAAATGTAATGATACCATCTAATAAGAGGGCGATTCTTTTACCACATACATAATAGAGTAGCTGATGGAAGCTCGTAGCCTTGATTTTGTAGCCTATCTCCAAGATCTGAATACCTAGCCAGGAAAATAAACAGCCTGTTACAGCCAGTCCGACTAGTCCCATGCTTCCATAGATAACAAAAAATTGGGTAAGTTCTTGACCTGAGGCAAAACCAGCGCCCATAATAGTACCTGCATAGGTAGCAGACACTTTGGCGATATTTAGCATTGTACCAGCAGTCATGGCATCACTCCTTAGATTTTAAAAATCTAGCTACTTTCTTTTTATGTCAGACAATATAATAATATGAAGGAATGATCAAAAAAAATTGCAGGACAGGTGCCCCCAAAAGCTAAGCTTCAGATCATACTTAATGATTATGAGAGCGGAAGTGCTTTACAATGAATAGTGCATAATGTAGAATATAATAACATAAATGATGTGTTGTCCTATGCAGGACTCTCGTTTCTGGATAACAGGCGGGGGTTTTTTGCTGTATTTTAGTTATAGTAAGAGGAGGTTAGAACTGTGCTTGATATTAAATTTGTTAGGGATAATACGCAAGTCGTTCAGCAGGCATTGATCAATCGTGGGAATAATCTCAGCCTGGATGAATTCTTGATACTAGAAAAAGAGCGTCGGGTACTACTCAGCCAAGTAGAGGTGCTTAAAAATAAGCGTAACACTGCATCCCAGGAAATCAGCCAATTGAAAAGAGCTAAAGAAAACGCTGATAAGCTCGTCGCAGAGATGCGCCTAGTGGGTGATCAGATCGCTGCTATTGATGGGACCATCAAAGAGGTTGAAGTACAGCTGCAAAATATTATCCTGAATATTCCTAATATGCTCCATCAATCCGTACCTATAGGCCGGGATGAGAATAGTAATGTACAGGTGCACACTTGGGGCACAACACCTGTTTTCGAAAGTCAGCCACTGCCCCATTGGGAAATTGGCGAAAAGCTCAATATCCTTGATTTCGAGCGAGGTTCGAAGGTTACTGGAGCACGATTTACCTTTTATCGTGGCCTTGGTGCTCGGTTAGAGCGTTCCTTGATCAATTTTATGCTTGACATTCATACCCGTGAGCACGGTTATACTGAATTCTTTCCGCCTTTTATTGCGAATAAAGACAGTATGATGGGTACGGGGCAGCTGCCTAAGTTTGCTGATGATATGTTTAAGCTAGAAGGGCTGGATTATTATCTTATTCCAACGGCTGAGGTGCCAATCACCAATTTCCACCGTGGAGAAATTCTTGATGTTAAGGATCTGCCTCTATACTATACAGCGTATAGTGCTTGTTTCCGCGCTGAAGCAGGATCGGCTGGCCGCGATACTCGTGGTCTTATCCGTCAGCATCAGTTTAACAAAGTAGAAATGGTCAAATTTGCTTTGCCGGAAGAATCATATAATGAACTGGAAAAATTGACACAAAATGCTGAGCGTATACTGGAGCTATTAGGACTTCCTTATCGCAGAATGGCGCTGTGCAGTGGGGATGTAGGCTTCTCAGCAGCTAAGACTTATGATCTTGAAGTATGGCTGCCAAGCTTCAATACCTATCGAGAAATTTCATCCTGTTCTAACTTTGAAGATTTTCAGGCCCGCCGCGCTGATATCAAGTTCCGCCGGGAACCTAAGGCGAAGCCTGAATTCTTACATACATTAAATGGCTCGGGCCTTGCTATTGGCCGGACAGTGGCAGCTATTTTAGAAAACTACCAACAGCCTGATGGCTCTGTCATTGTACCTGAAGTGTTACGGTCATATATGGGTGTTGACGTGATTGGTAAATAAAAAAGGCCAAGAGGCAGATAGAAAATTATTATTTTTTATCTGCCTCTTGATTGATTCTCTGCTGATATAATGCTGAAAATGGCAGCACCAAGTACGAGTCTTCAAGGAGGATTCGATAGTATGGTAGATGTATTTAACAGTGAATTTCTAAAGAAATATAATCACTTATTGAGGTTTATTCTTGCAATTATGCTTAGTTCAGTTGCCTATTATTATTCTACGGGCTTTCATAATGTCTGGATTTTGACATGGTTAGCACCGATACCCCTTTGTCTGTATTCTCTAGAAACATCATTAATTTCTACGATCAGCGCTAGTTTTATTGCTTACTTTATCGGTACTCTAAATCAATTTGGTTACTTGCCTATTCCAATTTATTTGGTTTCAAATGTCACAAGTGCGACTATATTTACTTTTACGCTCGTCATGTTTCGTTATTTTGCTATTCAAAATAGGTATTGGGTATCAAGTTTTATTTTTGCCAGCGGATGGACGGGTTATGAATTTCTTATGTCACTTTATTCATCCTATGGAACTTTTAACAGTATTGCTTATACACAAATAGAAAATTTACCTATTATTCAGATCTCTGCAATCACTGGAATATGGGGGATATCTTTTCTATTATCACTTATCCCGGCAAGTGTTGCACTGACATGGGATAATCGTGGTAATCCAATCAAGAGCCTCAAAGTTAGCGCAATTTCCGTAAGTTTATTAGCATTGGCATTGCTATTTGGTTTTTACCGCCTATCGGTTCCTCTTGAAGACTCTAGTATCAAAATTGGTATTGCTACAGTGCCGACAACAATAGAGCAAATAGCATCTCAAGACACGAATAAAGTATTGGATATAATTCAGCGCTACGCGGCAAGTGTTGAATCTCTTGCAGACTTAGGCGCAACTGTAGTATTGCTGCCAGAAAAGATTGCCACACTAACCCCAGATAATCAAAGGATCGTGCTAAATCAACTTAAGAATGTAGCCCTTAAAAATAATGTAACTCTAATTGCTGGACTGACAAACCGAGGTGATAAAATTTACAACTCAGCATATATCTTTTCGCCTGATGGAGAGTCATTACTGAAATACGATAAACAGCACCTTTTACCAGCTTATGAGGGTAGATATACATCAGGAAATGCTTTGGGAGTTGTAGAAACACAGTTGACCGGCATATGGGGTGTTGAAATATGTAAAGATATGGACTTCATAAGGCCTTCTCTAGATTATAGTAGCCAAGGGATAAATGTCATGTTTGTTCCAGCACTAGATTTCCATGAAGATGGCTGGCTGCATGGACGTATTGGGATTATGCGTGGTGTCGAAGGTAATTATGCAGTAGCGCGCGCTGCACAATGGGGATTACTAACCTTAAGTGATAGTAATGGACGCATTATAGCAATAGAACCAACTGATGCAAGCCTCAATGAAACGTTATTGATAGGTGAGCTCAAACTAGGCTCAGGAAAATCAATCTATAGTCAGCTGGGGGATTGGTTTGGATGGGTTTGTATAATGTTCTTTGGTATTTGGTTTATGATTGCCTTGTGGCAACTTTTGACCACTACAAATAGTACGTTGAAAAAAGAATTAAAAGATGATATGTAATAAAATGCAATAATCAAATTTCATTGCATAAAAAGTAAATAAAGGGACGCCCCCGAAGTGTACCGAGAAAGTCACTCAAATAAAAGCTTGCACTGGGGAAAAATAGTTGCTACAATATTGCTAAAGTAAGGACTAAATGATAATGATTTTGTAGTGATCTAAAAATTAAATAACATGAAACATCTTCAGGGCAGGGTGAGATTCCCGACCGGTGGTAAGCAGACTAAAGCTTGCAAGCCCACGAGCCGCAAGGCAGATTTGGTGTAATTCCAAAGCCGACAGTACAGTCTGGATGCAAGAAGATAAGGTAAAACTCTATGTATTTGTATGCCATGTCTAAATTCTCGAAGATGTTTCGGGGATTTTTTTTATTATAAGCACAAAGGAGGGCATAATATGGTTTATCCAGGTACACGTTATTTGACTAAAATCGGTATACTATCGGCGATTGCTGTAATATTAATGTTTTTTGAAGTGCCAGTACCGATGATGCCTAGCTTTTTGAAGTTGGATGCTAGTGAATTGCCAGCGATTATTGGTGCTTTTATATTAGGGCCCATGGCTGGTGTATTTATTGAACTCATTAAAAATATATTGCATCTTGGTAGTACCAATACTGTGGGAATTGGTGAAATGGCTAATTTTTTAGTAGGAGTATCTTTTGTTGCTCCAGCAGGCTATTTCTATCAGAGAAACAGTACTCACAAAGGGGCTATTTTGTCACTGGTGGTAGCTACCTTCTCTATGATGGTATCAGCATCCATATTAAATTATTTTGTCTTAATTCCCTTATATCAGACAGTATTGCATTTTCCCTTAGATCAAATGATTGCCTTGGGAACGGTAGCTAATCCTCATATTATTGATTTATCATCCTTTATTACCCTGGCAATTGCTCCGTTTAATATGATCAAAGGTTTCATTATTTCTATATTTACCATGATGATTTATAAAAAAATTTTCCCTATTTTACGTGAAGGATAAGAAACTATAAAAGTATAAGTGGCAGTAGGTGAACGGAAAATAGTTCTGGTGCAAAAAAAGAGACCATGCTATAATCTTAAACTTAAAAATTAAGGTAAAGAGCATTACAGCTAACCCATACGACGATTATGAGATGAGGTCACCAATATTCTCCTGAAAGGTAGAGTATCTTTGACTTTATAAAATTTTCGTACCAGAACCTAAAAAATCCCTAACCACTGAAAAAATAGTCATTTTTTCAGTGGTTTTAATCTGTCCCTGTATCCCTTTGAGCTGATTTTTATTATGAGACGTTTTTTTTAGACTATTTAACACTTAAGCGCCTCTCATTCCTATGCCGAAAATGGTCCATGGCTGGGTCGGCATATCATCAAGATAGCCTTGCTGCCAATCCCACTGCGGGTGCTGCTTAAGGTATTTTGCGGCATAAAACGGAGTGCCACATGGTCGTCCCCATCTAGCTTCAAATTGCATCTTCCCCCCCAATGTAGCATCCAGCACTTTTCCGTCCAAGGCGCCATGGAGTGAATAAGGGCTGGGTGTGCTCGGAAATTCGCCCCGATCATTGTCCGAATGGCAACAAATACAGCGGGTGCTGGGATTATAAGAATTTAAATAAACATCATAGTGATCCGAGATCATTTTTTTTGCATTATTCACATCAATTCTTCCGTAATATTGCTCCGCAAGTTGACTCCAGCGGACTCGGCGCGATCCAATTTCGCTACGGATATCAGAATAATCCTTACTTTGGGTGTACTCAAGATTGCGGATTCTGGGATCTTCCGGTGCATTAAAACCAGTGAATATACCATTTGATGTTATTGTCGTATGATCATACTTCAAACCCAATTCAAAGCGGGCAATTTCATTGGATTTAAGATCTCCTAAAAGCCAACTGTTAGCAAATCCTCCGTTGTTGTCTTGCCTCATGATCTTTATCCATTCATTAATAGTACCCGCATACTGCATCGCCTCCCGGGCTCGCAGAAATTCGGGTTTCCCCTCTTCTTTATAATCGTTAATCTGTATCGTCGTTTCCGTACCGGCCAAGCCCCCACTGGTTACAAAGAAGTCAGACATACTTGAAATATATCCCGGAATCGTTTGCATGAGCATCCTGAACCCATTAGACGGTTGGATATCAGCAATAATATTAAATTTCTGCCCAAAGATGAAGTCATACCACGTGTTGTGGGCCATAATTATTGTTTTATCTTTCGTCGCATCACCTGTAGCAATAAAGGCGCTACATTTGTTAATTTTTACTTTCTCCGAAGATGAATGTTTTTGTTTCCACGGCCACCAGAAATCATTAAGCTCCAAAAAGCCATTCCAGCCTACTAAATCTTCAAAAGATATAGGGATTCCAGCTTTTTGGCTTCCATTCACAATTCCACATATCTCTTCTCCAAATTCAGATGTTTTTTTGAGAAAGGGCTTAAACATTCTATCGGCGTTAGCAACAAAAAAATCAAAATCCATTCCTGTTGTAAAATACACATAGTACTTTATAGCTTTTAAAGCTAGTTCTATTTCGCGAGCCATGAGATAGCCGTGCTGAAGTCCTCTTTCATAAGGATCGCCTTCAATATGAAGGTATATCCATCCATTATTTTTAAAACAGTACCCATTGTCGTAGCAACGCATAATTCCATCTCCTAGTCAACATGGCGTTTAGTACTATGGTATTCATAGTACCTACCGGTTGTTACTATGGTCTAACAGGCTCTGGTGCAAAAACTTTATAAAGTTTTTGCACCAGAGCCTGTTAGACTATATAAAATGTGGCAATTGAATAATGTTTTTCAACTAACAATTATTGTCTGATGAAAAAATATTTTAATAAAATCAAAATATTAAGAAGGAATATATTTAAAATAGTGGAATGTGTAAGAGTATGAAGAATAAAATACCAATATAGGATGTGGTAACGTAATTCAAAACTGTGAAGTTAGCAAAAACGTGATATTATAATGGAGGTTTGCCCATGAAATGATTTACTAAAAAAAGAATTATTAATATGACAACAAAAACAATGAGGAAGATGAGATACGATGTCTTCGTAACCAAATATAGCCATTTGAAATATCAGGCCTGCAGGAAGTAGGTTGATGATAGAAAATGCTCCAAAAAATTAAAGCGTTCAACCAACAATTAAATTAAATTATATTATATGGGGAGGAATAAAGATCATGACTGATAGTGGCAAGAAAAAAATGACAACAAATCTGGGTAATCCTGTACCCGATGATCAAAACTCCATTACCACAGGCAATCCGCACTATACATTATTGTCCGATTCTCATTTGATCGAAAAACTGGCGCATTTTGACCGGGAAAGGATTCCGGAGCGAGTGGTTCATGCCAAAGGAACCGGGGCACACGGCTACTTTGAAGTTACCCACGATGTCACGCAATTTACTCGAGCCGACTTCCTTTCAGAAATTGGCAAAAAAACTGATCTTTTCGTGCGTTTTTCTACTGTTGGCGGTGAAAAAGGATCCCCCGACTCAGCCCGTGACCCTCGTGGTTTCGCTGTGAAATTTTATACCGACGAAGGAAATTACGACATGGTGGGCAACAATACCCCGGTATTTTTTATAAGGGACGCCATCAAGTTTCCCGATTTTATACATACTCAGAAAAGGCATCCAGCAAAACACACCAAGGATCCCGATATGATGTGGGATTTTCTCTCCCTTACCCCGGAGTCCATCCACCAGGTGACAATTTTATTCTCTGACCGGGGTACGCCCAAGAGTTTTCGCCATATGGATGGACATAGCAGTCATACCTATATGTTTTATAATAAAGCTGGTGAACATTGTTGGTTCAAATGGCATTTTAAAACAGATCTCGGCTTTAAGACCCTTACAGATGCCGAAGCAACTGAACTAGCGGGCAAAGACCCGGACAGCGCGACCAAGGATCTCTATAACAGCATCGCCACAGGACAATATCCTTCCTGGACAGTATCGGTTCAAATGATGACGGCAGAAGATGCGAAGACTTACAAATTCGACCCTTTTGACATTACAAAGGTTTGGTACCATGCCGATTATCCATTGATTCCAGTAGGCAAAATGGTGCTGAATCGAAACCCAGAGAACTTTTTCGCGGAAGTCGAGCAGGCGGCATTCTCTCCCGGTAACTTTGTTCCCGGTATCGGAGCATCACCAGATAAGATGCTACAGGGAAGACTATTCAGTTATCCCGACACCCACCGGCATCGCTTGGGCACCAATTTCCATCAGATTCCCATCAACGCCCCTAAGACTGGAGTCGCCAACACCTACCAGCGAGATGGCTCCATGTCCATTGACGGAAACGGTGGTGCTGGGCCGAATTATTATCCCAATACTTTCGACGGTCCGGAGCCAGACACTCATTACGCGCCACCTGTTTTGGATGTTTCGGGTATGGTGGATAGACATCCCTTCGTTTTGTCAGATGTGGACTTTGTCCAGACCGGCGAATTATATCGCCGAGTCATGAGCGAAATTGACAGGGAACACCTGATTTCTAACATATGCGCTAATTTGCAACAGGCAAAAAAAAGACTCCAACTCCGCCAGACTGCATTGTTCTACAAAGCCGACGAAAATTATGGCAGGCGGGTTGCTGAAACATTAGGGCTGGATTTGACTACTGTGAAAAATTTAGCGGATATGTCTCAAGAAGATCGGGTTAAGGCGACTCTGATTTAAAGAGTGTATTTATGCCCTGTCATTTACTAAAATATCTATAATTGTATTGTGGTCCTCAGGATAAACCGCTAAAAGTAGGTGACAACAAAATAATTTGGGCTACTATATAGGTTGCATTAAAGCGATTACATTACATGATTTTCTAATCAGCATGATAGACAGGCTAATTCATTAGGCAATGTAAAGTATTAATTGCAACTTATATAGCGACAGTGACATCACGACCCAATGTATTTCAAAGCACAAAGCTTATCAAATATTGCTGCTAGCCATCTTTTGACAATCATGCTCTTTGCCGGGGCTATTGGGTGGTTTAATTTCTGATTTCTACACCTTTATTTTTGCATTTCTCTATATACAAGGCACTTTGAGTACGATTTTCCTGGCCTTAGCTGGGGCAGCCTTATTGTCTAGCTTTTCAGTCACCGTTATAGCGGCTCAAGAAGCAATTCCTGATAACAAAGCGTTGGCAGCAGGTTTAGCCATGGGCTTAGCTGGTGGAATAGGCGGTCTCGCTGTAATCGGTATTGGCCAGATCGGTGATATTTGGGGTCTTTCAGCGGCGGTTTCTGTTATCTTTATTCTGCCTATTTTGGCTGGTATAATTGGTTTAGCTATGAAAAGTCGTCCTGCGGCGTGTATAGAGCGCAAAGTAGAATGAACTTGATGAAGTACGGTGTAGCAAGGACTCGTGGGGTGTTGGGAGGCCAGTGTCTGATAAGGACCGGTTTTAAGGCAGTCCATTTTATGTCACTGGCGCCATATCCATTAAAGTAACAAAATCTTACCAATGATATTACGAATGAATAGCCATAAATTTCTTTGTATAAGGGATTATGGCTATTTTTTTACGTAATGTTAGCATGATTAAATTAGGAGGTTTTTAATAATTGATATCGAAAAGAATATTATGGAATAAATGACAGTAATAGATCATTTCGTATGACTACAGATACTTGGTATAAAATCGATAAATGTACATATTCAATGTGGATAAAGTCCTGAGTCACAGTATGATAAAAGGGAGCGGTTATATGGATTTGATATATAAACTAGTGAGCCATGAACAGGAATTGGCAGACAGCATAAATGTCATCCAGAACTGTATGCTATATGAATTAAAGATAAGTTGAATGGGATAGGAGGGTTAACATTGAGGGGAGCATATCTTCAACTCGCGTTAGCAATGTCACTTGTAGGAACGAATATTGCGGTAGGGAAAATTATAGTTAAGGAAGTACCTGTTTTTCTATTTTCGGAGATGCGTTTTTTTATTGCATCGTTTTTTTTAATTCCGTTGTTATTTTGCGGTAGGCAAGAAAAAATACAATTACAAAAGAATGGTTGGGGATTTTTATTCTTACAGTCTTTTTTCGGAGTGTTTTTATTCAGTATCTTAATGCTATATGGGGTCAAGTTTACCTCTGCGACTTCGGCGGGAATTATTACAAGCACTATTCCGGCGGCTATTGCGATACTATCTTATTTTCTTTTGCAAGAAAAGCCCTCTATAATGCAATGTATTTCCGTTTGCTTTGCGGTACTAGGGATTTCAATTATTAGTTTTCAAGGGGATTCTATGGAAAAGGACGGCATGCTAGGGAATATATTAATAATAGGTGCTGTAATTTCAGAGGCACTATTTACAATTTACGCGAAGAAGCTTTCAGGTATTTTAACTCCGCTTCAAATGGCGGTAGGAGTAAATTCTTTTGGCATTATTTTATTTTTCCCTTTTGCAATAATTGAAGGCTTAACCTTTGATTTTAATAGTATTAATGTTTCTATGTGGCTCATAATTGCGTATTATTCTATAACGGCTAGTGTATTATCGTTTATTTTATGGTATTGTGGCGTTGAAAAAGTTAATGCAAATGTTGCAGGCTTATTTACAGGTTTTATGCCAATTGCGGCAACATTCGTTAGCGTCATCTGTTTAAAAGAAGATTTCGGATTAGTTCACTTAGTCGGAATGGTCTGCGTGCTAAGTGCAATCTATTTAGGAACTAAAGGTTCTTTAAACCACGATATAAAACGAGGTAGTGCTTAAAAGCCATAAATGCACAGCTATATTAATAAAAATGCGAAAAGGGCAGGAGCAGAACTTTACTATATCAAAACCATATCTATTGATATTGATTAGAGAAGAGGCAGGTCGCGTTGCAGGCAAGTGCATCATATACAATAACATCTGCGAGATGATGGTGCTGTTTATGTAATTACTGGAACAATATTTTAGAAGCAGTCAATTCACCGTCGTTTTTACTGGCAATAACGATTTTAGGTTTCAGCATCTCTTGTCCGATAATTATGTGTGGATATTGATCAACAGATGCGCCAACAATAGATCTGTGAAAGTAATGACTTACATCATTGGTACTTCTATGTGTGAAAAGGGGATAAAGAATTGGTAGAAGTAGACACTAAAGGGGGCCGCCTTGTGTTGGTATAGACAGTAGATAGCTAAAAATATCATAGAATGCCTATGATTTCTGTTTTATGTAAAAAAATCTAGAATACAAAAAGACAAAAGAAGAGAAGGAGATGCGATGACAAAGGGAAAAGCAATAATAGAAACAGGATGGAACTTAGACAGCAGTTATGCTCGTCTGCCGGAACTGTTTTTTACCAGACAGAGCCCAACCGCTGTACGCTCACCGAAGTTGATCATTCTCAATGAGACCTTGGCAACATCCCTGGGGTTGGACGTTCAGACGCTGCAAAGCAAAGATGGCGTAGCGGTGCTTGCTGGCAACCGGATTCCTGAAGGCACATTGCCTCTTGCTCAAGCTTACGCGGGGCATCAATTCGGGAATTTTGCCTTGTTAGGGGACGGCCGGGCTCTGCTGCTTGGCGAGCAGATCACTCCCCACGGCGCGCGACTTGATATTCAGCTCAAGGGTTCAGGTAGAACACCATACTCCCGCCAGGGCGATGGTCGAGCGGCACTTGGACCGATGCTACGCGAATACATCATCAGCGAAGCAATGCATGCGCTTGGTATTGCTACCACCCGCAGCTTAGCGGTGGTGACAACCGGTGAGTCAGTACTCCGGGAAATGGGCGGTCAGCCTGGTGCAATTCTGACCCGCGTGGCTGCCAGTCATCTGCGTGTTGGCACTTTTCAATACATTTCAGAATGGGGCACTGCTCCAGATCTCCAGGTCCTAGCTGATTATACATTGCAACGACATTTTCCAGACGTTGACGCTACCCCGAACCACTATCTTTTCCTACTTCAGGAAGTGATCAAGCGTCAGGCCACGCTGATTGCCAAATGGCAGCTGGTTGGCTTTATTCATGGGGTGATGAACACCGACAACATGGCCCTTAGTGGAGAAACCATTGATTATGGTCCTTGCGCCTTCATGGATGCCTATGACCCGGCAACGGTATTCAGTTCCATTGACATTCAAGGCCGCTATGCTTATGGCAATCAGCCGCATATTGCCGGGTGGAATCTCGCGCGATTTGCTGAAACCCTATTGCCGTTGTTGCATGTCGATCAAGCGCAGGCTGTCAAATTGGCCCAGGATGAGATTTCAAAATTTACTGAGTTGTATCACTGTAATTGGCTCGCGGGAATGAGAGCAAAACTAGGAATATTTAACGTAGAGATACGGGATGAATCCCTTATTGAAGGCCTCCTCATTATGATGCAGAAGTATCGTGCGGACTATACCAATACCTTCCGCGCATTAACTTTTGATGCGCCAGAGGATACGGTCCTGTTTGGTATCACAGAATTTGCTCAATGGCATGAGCTGTGGCAGGCGAGACTAGGCAGGCAGCAGGAAACGAAAGCCTCCTCCCATCAGTTGATGCAAAATTGCAATCCTGCGCTAATCCCTCGCAATCACCGGGTAGAAGCCGCACTAGAAGCCGCAGTGAAACAAGGAGACTACAGCGTGATGGAGCGACTTCTTGATGTCCTTTCAAGCCCCTACGCACACTCCCCCGAACAGGCTGATTACTCCAAACTGCCTGCGCTATCAACCCGTCCTTACCGAACCTTTTGCGGTACCTAATATAGAAGCATTAGGAATGGTTTTTTCTGCTTTTCTCAACCAAGTTGATGCCTTTTCATGGTTTATTATTAGTGCAAGTAGGCATATTGATGATGGGGGCTTATACCAAGTTTTTATAAATACATTCAATGCCATGAAAATAAGGATTATTTTTTTGAGAAGTGGCAGTTGCGCTTGGAGAGTGAAAATTTAGGGGTTGAGCTGGCTGGGGTGGTTTTAAATCATCTTAACCGGCTCTTCTTTTGGTTTCCGAGGGGTACAGGCGGAGTAAACTGATGAGTGGTGATAAAACCCACAGCCAGTATACCAGTAAATATTCCTTGTTTAATTATAATTTTTCTTTTAAATCTATCATTATACGGATATAGTATAAGGAGACTGGTAAAATTTCGCAAGGGGATTCCTATAAATAATTGGATTTTGCCTGTTCGGATTATTATGCTCGAAAAGGTTGATTTTGTTATGCTTTAGCGGTGGCTTTTAAAAAGCAAGCTAAACACCCAGTGGGTTAGTGAAAATAGATATCTATTCTCTCTGATTGTTGCGGAAATTCGAAAATATATCTTATTTTTTTATAAATACGATAAAAAAATAAGATATATTGATCTAATTCGTTTATATATTTCAAGAAAAAATCTCTTTAAAATTTCCAATTTGGTAAATTAGAAACAAAAAATCCCCCATGAAGATGGGAGGAAGCAGGTTTTAGTGTTAGGAGCAAACCCTTGATTTATCTGGGCTGATAAATACCAGAGGCTACGATTATGAGGGAGGGTTAATTATGAAAAGAATTGTGGTGATTGGTGGGGTGGCAGTTGGATTGAAAGCCGCTGCCCAAGCACGCAGAGGTGATCAGCAGGCAAGTATTACAGTGCTGGAAAGAGGGAAATTCATTTCTTATGCTGGCGGCATGCCGGATTATGTGGGAGGAGACATTAATGAGATTGAGGATTTGATGAAGACATCGAAAGGCATTGTGCGCAATTCAGGATTTTTCAAAAGTGTTAAAGATATTAATGTACTCATCCAAACTGAAGCTATCGCTATTGATCGGCAGTCTAAGATAGTAATAGTGAAGAAACTGGTCTCTGGTGAAGAGGAAAGGATACCTTATGATAAATTGGTTATCGCCACAGGGGCTTCGGCCATCAAACCTCCATTGCCTGGAGTGGAATTAGGTAATATTTATTTGCTTAAGGACCCTGATGATGCTAAAGCAATAAGGCAGGGACTCGAGAACGGACAGTTTAAGAGTGCTGTAATTATCGGTGCAGGAATGATAGGCATGGAAATGTCCGCAGCGTTGACTAAAAGGCAACTACAGGTAACGGTAGTACAAAGGAATGAGCAGATATTGCCCGCATTTCTCGATCCTGAAATAGCTGAAGTGGTAGCTCAATATATCGCAGAGAAAGGCATTACCATTCTAACAGAAGAAAATGTAATACGGTTTACTGGTGAGACAATCGTAACAGCGGTTGAGACTGATAAACGCACTATTTCTGTCGACCTTGTTATATTGGCCATTGGAGTACGACCTAATGTGGGGTTGGCCGAAGTAGCGGGACTAGCGATCGGCGCAACTGGGGCCATTATGGTGGATGAAGAAATGCGGACTAGCGACCCAGATATATATGCGGGTGGCGACTGTGTAGAAAATGTCAACATGCTGTCGAAACAAAAAACATTTGCTCCTAAGGGATCTACAGCTAATAAGCATGGCCGCATTATCGGTGAAAATCTGTGTGATGGTCATGTCAAATTTAAGGGAGTGCTAAATACTGTTGTTGTCAGAATACAGGGCCTTACTGTGGGAAAAACCGGGTTACGCGAATATGATGCAAAACAACTTGGCTACGATTACATCACCGCCAAGGTTACTAGTCATGATAAGCCCCATTATATGCCTGGTGCAAAATTGATTACTGTAAAATTAATTGCTGATTCTAATACTGGCAAAGTTCTGGGGATGCAGGCCGTAGGCGAAGGAGAAGTAGCCAAACGGGTGGATGTTGTGGCAGCAGTGTTGACACTTGGTGGAACTATTAATGATTTATTTGATATCGATTTATCCTATGCGCCATCTTATAGTTCTCCTATTGACAATGTAGCGGTGGCGGCCAATTTAATTATGGATAAACTGGCGGACAAGCTAAAGGATATTTCTTGATGTGGACTGCAGACAAATGTAATTATATCTAATTAATGGCACAATACCCTGGTGTTCCGCTAACAGTCCCACTAAGCCTACTCCAAGTCCGCCAATCTCATGGAATGCCAGCTCCTGATTAAATCGACCTAAACTAATAACTAATAGTAAAGATACTGTTGATTTGTAGAAAACCAGGGGGGCGGTAACGTTAAATAATTAAAATTATATATCCGCCTAATTATGATATAATCACAATTATTATAGCTAAAAAGATAGGGGGATACTATGAATAAAGCTTTAATTATAATTGATTACACTTATGATTTTGTAGCTTCAAACGGAGCTTTGAGTTGTGGAGAGCCAGGGCAGAAGATCGCGTGGCGAATCGCTGAATTGATTCGTCAATTTAATACGCAACAACAGTTTATTGTTATCGCCAACGATGTACATGATAAAAATGATACCTATCATCCAGAGATAAAACTGTTTCCGCCACATAACCTACGCAATTCAGCAGGACGAGAACTGTATGGTGAGGTGAAGCAGACCATAGATGATCTTCACAATGCCTCAGTTGCAAATAATTTGTCCGATCCTTTTTACACAATCAATAAGACCCGCTATTCTGCATTTGCCGGTACAGATTTGGCAATTCGACTGCGTGAACGAGGTATTTCAGAAATTCATCTGACAGGCGTATGCACGGATATCTGTGTATTGCATACTGCGGTGGAGGCCTATAATCTTGGATTTAGTATTGTTATTCATGCAGATGCGGTGGCGAGCTTCAATTCAGTTGGACATGACTGGGCTTTGAAGCACTTTGCAAGTGTTTTAGGAGCTGTAGTTATTCATGATCTCAAACATAAACCGCTTTAGCTGCTACTATAGTATACAGACAAAGCCAGAAGAGAGGCCTAATAACGGCGGACGTGCATCGTCAACGCAATTTCTAGTACAAGGTGCATTGGCTACCTGATTATCTTATACTGGAGGAATCTCTGTGAATGGAGTACAATTCTATCGTGATAAAGATTTGCCGTTTGAGATAAAGTTAAGCAATACGATAAGTGATCTTTCTTATAAAAAGCATTCTCATGAAGAATACTCTCTCGGTGTCGTAAATAAAGGAGAAAGTTCGTTTTGGTGTGAGGGAAAGCTTACGGAAATATATCAGAAAACGCTGGTGTTTATTCCTCATAATATTGTGCATGCCTGTAATCCGCATAGTGATAAGCCTTGGAGATATAAAATGATTTATGTGCAGCCCTATTGGGTAAAAGGCTTTATGGAAAGTCACGGTGGTGGTACCATTAGTTATCCAGTCGTAAAAGATCTATCGAATCAAAAGGTATTCGTTGAGGTAAATAAACTTATCGATATTCTAGTAAGCCCGGTGGAATTTTTGGAAAAAGAGGCCAGCTTATTGACGCTTTTTGAGCGAATGGTGTGTGATGTAGATAAAAGAGAATACCTAAGCCATAGAAAATTACAACCCAAGTTAAAAACAATTAAGGAATATTTACATAACTGCTTTTTGGAAAAAATCACTCTAGATCATTTGGAGCAAGTATCGGGCTTGAATAAATTTTTTATTATTCGCTTATTTAAAGAAGAATTTAGTGTCCCGCCGCATACATATCAAACTTTACTGAGAATTAATTACGCAAAAAAAGAATTGCGGAAATATAAACCAATAACGGAAGTCGCGTATGAGGCTGGCTTTTATGACCAAAGTCACTTTAACAAGGTCTTTAAGAACCATGTAGGTGTAACTCCTGATAGGTATCAAAAATTAATATGAATATTAAAAATTGATAACGGTAAGATTGCCGTTATCAATTTTTTACAATACAGATTTTATATGATTAGTTATAATCATATAAAAAGCGGGAGGGTACTATGCAGGGAAAAATTATAAAATGTAGCAATAGACGTGCGTTTTTTGCCAAAGAACAAATAATAGCTAATTTGCTGATGCTTGTGGTGATACTATTTTGGGGTATTTCATTTATAAGCATAAAAATAGCAGTAGCTGAAATCCCGCCAATTACTATGGCGTTCATCCGTTTTGCCATTGCTTCACTATTGCTGGTTATAATACTAGGGCGAGTTGAGCCGGGGACGAAGGTTGACAAAAGGGATATTCCCTTATTGAGTTTGGGCGGTATTTTGGGTATTACATTATATTTTTTCTTTGAAAATATTGGCGTCAAACTATCGACGGCGACAAATGCATCGCTTATTGTAACGGTCATTCCAATTATTGCAATAATATTGGATATATTATTTTTTCACAGTAAAATATCAATTTTAAAGCTGGCAGGAGTTGGCATTGCTATAGTGGGGACTTATTTATCGGTGACTGCAAATGGGGAGATGAATTTTAGTTCGATAAATTTTAAAGGAAATATGTTTATGCTTGGTGCAATGTTATCGTGGGCGCTCTTTACGCTAGTCAATAAAAATCTACAAGTAAAATATTCAGGGATCTTTTTGACAACATATCAGACTATTATTGGAACAGTATGCCTGGCCCCTTTATCTATAGTAGAGTATGAACAGTGGAAGCTATTTTCTCTAACTTCATTTTTGCATGTTTTATTTCTGGCGATTTGTTGTTCGGTTGTTTGCTATCTATTATATATGTATGTTCTAAAACGTTTGGGTGTTGCCATTACAACGCTTTATTTGAATTTGGTTCCAGTTGTTGGAGTAGTCAGTGGATATCTGGTGCTAAACGAAAAAGTATTATCTATTCAGATTTTTGGTGGTCTAATAACTATTTTAGCAATATTCATAGTAAATCTAGATCAAATCATCCAGAGGAGGAAATTATAGAGTGAAGATTTTGATGGTTATTAAGGTAAGAGTATATCATGGTCTTATTTTTTGCACCAGAAGCTTTGTTTGATGATGAGGTTTGTTGGTTTGTTAGAAAAGATAAAATTGATCCTTATTAGAGGATCTTTTTTTTGTTTGTATTTTCAAGAATATGGCTATTTTAAAAATAGAGTTTAAAACTATATTTTTAAGACGAAGTCCGACAAAATTTGCTCAGATACATGTATATAATTGTAATAATATAAAATTAAAGAAAGAAATTTACAGTGAAAAGTTATGGTGTAAGATCGAAATATTACGGCAAAGAATGCACTCTGGTTCTGTGGGGGTTTGTGTCTAGTCAGATAATGAATCTATCGTTGTCGAAATGATAGGGAATATATTGAAAAGTAGAGGCAGTATATCAGTAGCAAGAAATGATCAAATAATTTTACAAGGGCGGTATCCAAGTGAGATTTTTTTTTATCGGTACCTTATCATTAGTATTGTTTCAAGCGTTAGTGATTACAGGTTGCTCACCCCAAATCCAGCAGATGAGTACTCCCATTCTGAAAAAGCAAGAGGAATTTATTGTTGCTGGCTCGGGTAGTAATATTGCTGTGACTCAGAAACTGGCTGAAGCTTTCAAAAAAAACCAAAATATAAAGATCGAAGTTCCAGATAGCGTCGGTTCAGGTGGTGGTATCGCTGGTGTATTGCAAGGTAGAGTTGATCTAGGATTAACATCGAGACCTCTTACCGTTGATGATGGGGCAAGAGGGCTGATGGAAGTGCCCTATGCCCTGTCAGGTCTTATCCTAGCAGTGGGATCCGATGTTCCTGATGACAATGTCAGCGATGATGATATTGTCAGTATTTATCAAGGGGATAAAAATACTTGGTCCAATGGCGAGCCGATTGTCGTATTTCTAATGTATGAAAAGGATAGTACAAATGAAGTATTAATGAAGGAAATACCTAGATTTAAAGAAGTGCGGATTGACTCCCTAAAGAATAACCGTTGGCAAGTTTTTTACAATCAACAATCCCAAGAACAGGCAATTGCAAAAACACCTCATTCCATTGGGTTCGTTACTATGCCTGCAGTCATGGATCCAAGACTTAAGGTACTCACTGTAAATGGCGTAAAAGCATCTCCAGAGAATATATTAAATGATCATTACAAGTTGTATAAAACGTTGAATTATGTATATAAGGAACCCCTTCGCCAAGAAATGAAAGATTTTATCAGTTTTACTTTTTCTAAACAAGGTAAACGGATTATAGTGGATTATGACTGTATTCCATTAGGTAAATGAGGGAGTTGCTATGGATTTTTTGACTGCTACTAAAAGAATGATTCGAAAAATAAAATTGTTGGCAATTAGTATGGCAGTGTTGATTGTATTGGCAATTCCTTTTGCCTATTTGTATGTTGAATTCCAAAATGAAAAAGAAACAGAGCTGTTTCATGCACAAAAATACGCCTTAAAATTTCAAAGAGCAATACAGGAAAATCCGAAATATTGGCAGCTGAATCTGGAAAAATTCATTGAGATATTTGCTGATATTCAGAGTGAAACTTGGATTGAAGCCATCGAAGTGTATGATATTGATATGGGTTTATTGCATCGTGAAATATTGATGGAGATTTCGCCATTCACTGTCCACCAAACCGCTGAAATACGTTATAATAACAGAGTATACGGTTTCGTTATTATTTATGCTAGCGTGTGGCATCTAGTCAGAAATGGCATTGCTTTAGTATGCCTACTTGCAATAGCTGTACTTGTTGTCATCAAATCCGTATGGAAAGCCAATTCTTTGTTGAAACAATTGGCTGATGCGAACAGTAGTTTAGAACGACTTGCGATCACGGATGGGAAAACAGGGTTACTCAATGCTACAGTCAGTATAGAAAAATTACAAATAGGGATCCAGAATATTTCTCAGTTCGGTGACGGTCTATGTTTACTGTTTATTGATATTGACCATTTTAGAAAGTACAATGATCTTTATGGGCATATCGAAGGCGATACTGTATTGATTCAACTGGCGGAATTAGGCGGAATTACTGAAAAAAACTGGTCGCCAGAGAGATAGTATCGGGCGTTTCGGTGGCGAAGAATTTATTGTGATTATGCCAAGTACAATGGAGATAGAAGGATTAGGCGTTGCTGAATGTATTCTAAGTATGGTCAATCAATTTGATTTTACGGGAGAAGAATACATGCCTAAGGGAAAATTGACAGTGAGTATTGGTTTTGCGTACACTGCGGACCGAGTTATGGCTGCTCGTGAACTACTGAAACAAGCCGATTGCGCATTATATTGGGCTAAAGAAACAGGACGAAACAACATAAAACAGTATTGTGAAGAAAAAGCACTGATGGAGGTGCCGCTTAAGCTTCATGTGGCAGAAACTTATCCCGAAATGAAACAGGAGATTACGCGTAAGGTTCTAGACAAATTTATAGAAAACCTCAATCAGTACATGTATGATGTATATGAGCCAACCGTCCGAAGCTTATTGAAAGCTCTTGAAATATGGGAAATTGGAACAGTGCAGCATTCTTTGCGTGTCAATCGGATTGCCATGGAAGTCGGTAAGCATAGTGATCTATCGCCGAAAGAACTTTCTAATTTAAATCTTGGCACATTGCTCCATGATATTGGTAAACTGTCGATAGGCGATTCCATATTGTTAAAGGACAGATCGCTGACGTCGGAAGAATATCACTTAATGCAGAATCATCCGCAAGCAGGTTTTAATATTGTAATGGATAATGAACTGCTAAGTGATGCGAGCAAGGTCATCCTCTACCACCATGAACGTTTCGATGGCACAGGCTACCCGAATGGGATCAAAGGTGAGGATATACCTTTATTAGCCCGCATTTGTAGTGTTGCTGATGCGTTTGATGCGATGTCGTCAGGGCGTCCTTATAAAAAAGGTATGTCCTTGGCAGAGGCAAAGGAAGAAATCGTACGTTGTGCTGGCAACCAGTTTGATCCACAAGTTGTCGAAAGCTTTTTGAAGCTTAGTGACAGCAAGCTTAAATAATATAGTATAAAAGGATTTAGCAGATAAACTAAATTGAGCAAGATTATATGCTGATTTATTTTGGTCAGCACCAAAGGACGATTTATAAAGCATATTGATATCTGGTAAAATGCGCTATTTTCAACGCAGGTTTTCTCATGAAAAATGGCGAATAAGTAATATGTGTAAGTATGAAGGATTTTAAGATGTGGGGAGAGATGATTAATGACAGAGGATATTTTAGTCGAAAAAGATGCCCAGGAAAAGAAGTTGAGTTGGGAAGGGTTTATAAAACAAGAGGTATTAAACTTTATGATGCAACATAATTTGCAAGCCATTACTGTTGATGACGGTGCTGGAAAGAAAGGTGTTATAAAGCGCACCTCGAAAGGTGACTTCTCTGTTCAGATTACGTCGAATGAAATACTATAGAGAAACAATTAATGAGCAGACTTCAATAAATTAGAGTCTGCTCATTTCTTATATGGGTATCAGTATAGTAACTGCGACAGTCAAGTACAGCGCGGCGCTACTTTTTCACGCTATTTTAGATCAATAAAGGAGTGATTAGGCTATGGATTTTATTGAGCAGATGAAACAAAAGGCTAAGGCAGACAAAAAGCGAATCGTTTTACCAGAGGCTTTAGATCTGCGCGTTATTCAGGCGGCTAGCACCGCTTTACAAGAAGGAATTTCGGACATTATTTTAATCGGGAACCAAGCAAAAATTCTACTGACGGCAGGTGATATTGATTTAACAGGGGCAATAATTATTGATAGTGAAACAACGCAAAAACGTACAGAATACAGCGTGGCGTTTTATGAACTACGCAAAGCGAAAGGAATGACACTCGCTCAGGCCAAGGAACTTATGAAAGATCCAGTTTATTTTGGCATGATGATGCTACAGCAGGGCGATGCAGATGGACTCATTTCTGGTGCAGTACATTCTACGGCGGATACGCTACGACCAGCTTTGCAAATCGTTAAGGCGGCTCGTGATGTGAAGCTAGTTTCTACGTTTTTTATTATGGATATCCCAAATTGCGAATATGGTGAAAATGGTGTTCTGCTATTTTCTGATTGTGCCTTAAATGAAAACCCCGATGCCGAACAACTTTCAGAAATTGCGCTTGCTTCAGCGCGGACGATGCAACGTCTGCTCGGGATTAAGCCAATCGTAGCCATGTTGTCATATTCCACTTTTGGCAGTGCGAGAAATACACTTACAGAAAAGGTAGTACAGGCCACTCGGTTAGCGAAGAAAAAAAATCCTGATTTGTTGATTGATGGAGAGATGCAAGTTGATGCAGCTCTGGTACAAAGGGTGGCAGACTTGAAAATGCCGAATAGCTACGTTGCTGGGAAGGCAAATGTATTGATATTTCCAGACCTAAATGCTGGAAACATTGGCTATAAATTGACAGAACGCATGGCCAAGGCGAATGCGTACGGCCCTATTACGCAAGGACTGGCGAAACCAATTAATGATTTATCTAGAGGATGCAGGGCTGAAGATATTGTCGGCGTCATTGCCATTACAGCGGTACAGGCGCAGGGGTGAGGTGACAATTTAAAATATGATAACATTTGTTGTTCTTTTTATTGCGGCTTTTTGTGCAGGTGTTCAAAATGCGTTGGCTGGCGGAGGATCATTTCTTACTTTTCCGGCATTGATGCTTACGGGCTTGGATGCGCGGGCGGCAAATATTACATCGACAGTCGCACTTTTTCCTGGGCAGATTACAACAGGCTTTGCCGGACGCAAAAATGTTTCGGGTTTACCCCAATTGTCTTTTAAGGCTTTGTTTGTCATTAGTCTGATTGGTGGTGTTTTGGGCGCTGTTCTTCTGTTAGCTACACCTGTTTCCGTTTTCGAATTTCTGGTGCCGTGGCTGGTTCTATTTGCCACGTCTGTTTTCTTATGGGGTAGCTTTTTCCGCAAAGTCCACGAAAATCCCAAGCAATTAGGGCCTATGGGTGCTCTAGTCGCGCAGTTTGCTATTTCCATCTACGGTGGCTATTTCGGTGGAGGTATTGGCATCTTAATGCTAGCGGCCTTGACTATTGGAGGCCTGGCTGTACGTACGGCGGGGGCAACCAAAAATGTGTTGGCTGGAGTGATGAACGCTTCCGCCGTTTTGATTTTTCTTTTTTCGAGCGATGTTGCGTGGACGCAAGTTGGGGTGGCCTCCATTGCTTCTATCGCAGGTGGTCAGGTAGGAGCTTTCGCGCTACAGCGGGTGAATGAAAAACTATTACGTATTTGTATTATTATTATTGGCTTTGGGTTGGCCATTGGACTTTTTGTGAAGGCACATGGCTCATAGGGGCTGTTTTATTTTGAGTCCAAATCTGTTTGCGTCGGCTTAACTGTTGATGGGTAGGTTCAATTACTACACGTTCTCGCCAAAGAACCTGGTGACATGTTTCAAGAAATTATGAATTCCGGTGGATTGAGTTTGGAACAAGCTAAGGTTGTGGATGATGCGTTGAGGCCACCGATGCCCCCTGGCGGTCCACGTGGGAAATTGCCACCAAGAGAATAGTTTTTTATTCCAATGTAAAGATTACATATTTGATTATGAATAAAACCAGGATGCCGCAACGATGCGGAAATCCTGGTTTTTATAATTTGCGTATAAATTCCTTCAGAAACTTGAGATAAAGCCTAGACTCTCAGATCGAGTAGTGCGGCTTCATAGACTTGCATTGAGGGCCTATAACTTCAAGTCGAGCCACCAAGCGATATCTGGAATTGATTGTCATATTTTTGTCATACTTATTGCCTATAATAGAAGCATATAATTTTAAAAATTGGTTAATTTAGTTAATGTAACAAAATTGTGGTATGGGGAAAATACTGTTATATTTACCAGCGTGGAGGGGAAAGAATGCGACGAATAGGAATTGTTCTCGTCTTATTATTATCATTATTCTTGAATTTTACTCATCTAGGGCAGGTGGGTTTTGGGAATCTTTATTATGCTGCAGGCGTCAAAAGCATGATGATGAATTGGCATAATTTTTTCTTTGTCTCTTCTGACCCAGGTGGGTTTATCACCATCGATAAGCCACCATTAGGGTTTTGGATACAGACGATAAGTGCAAAAATATTTGGGTTTAAAGGATGGGCCTTGATTCTTCCTCAAGCCTTGGCGGGGATGGTATCTGTATATTTAATCTATATCCTTGTGAAACGGCACCACGAAGTAGGTGCAGGTCTTATGGCAGGATTAGTATTAGCGTTAACACCCATTTTTGTTGCTGCAAGTCGTAATAATACGATTGATGTATTGTTGGTTATGACAATGTTATTTGCGGCTTTGGTGTTTTTACCCACTAAACGGGAATTGGGACTGAAGAAGCTATTGCTCGCTTTTTTTCTAATTGGGATTGGCTTCAATATAAAAAGTCTAGAGGCTTTTTTGATTTTGCCAGCTTTTTATATTACCTATTTTTTCACACAGCAAGGAAATTTCAAGAAGAAATTTATACATCTGCTTATGGCAACGTTCGTGCTGATTGCAACTTCTCTGCCGTGGTTTATCACAGTAGATAGTATTCCGCCCGAAGAGAGACCGTATGTTGGTAGCAGTCAGACAAACTCAGAGTTTGAACTGGCAACTGGGTATAATGGTTTAGGACATTTCCTAGGTCATGGAATTAGAAGACCAGGGCAAATGCCTGTACCTCCTAGAGTAAATGCACCATTGCCGGGCAATACGCCACCTTCCGGCAATGTGCTAACTTCCACGCGGCAGCTTGGAGGAATGATGGGGGAAACAGGCACAGCAGGGGTGTTTAGACTTTTTAATCGTCAAATTGGCGGGCAAATTAGTTGGCTACTACCCTTGGCGCTGATTGGAATTCTCATTAGCCTATATCAAGTTCGCACAGGGGAACTTTATGGGAAAGGTCGAACAGCGGTACTCTTTTGGAGTTGCTGGCTCATCCCAGAGATGATATTTTTCAGTGTGGCTCAAGGGTTTCATCGTTATTATCTTGTTATGATGGCTCCTGCAATTGCTGCGTTAGCGGGGATTAGTTATAGCATTCTTATCCATTGGTTCACAAATGGAAACAAGAGATGGTATATGTTACTGATTGCCTTGGTTATAACTGTTGGCAGTCAGGCATGGATCATTGCCCAATATACAGAATGGCGTTATTGGATGTTGTCAGTCGTCATAGGTGCTGGTCTGTTGTCAGTTATCATACTGAGTTTGTTAGCTCGTTGTAGTAGAGAAGGCCTAAGTAAATACAAGCAATTTAACCTTTGGGCTTGTGTTATCGGTTTGTTTATTGCGCCTTTTGCATGGTCCCTCACTCCCTTATTATATGGTGTAGGCAATCCATCCTTCCCCTTCGCTGGTCCTGATCTTAACCCCCAATCAAAACAAGCAGATACACTTGGGGGTATGCCTAATTTATCGGGGAGGATGATGGGGGTCGATACCAGTAAGTTAGGGAATTTTCTTATGACCCATAAAAGTGGAGAAAAATATATTGTGGCTGTGTCTAACGCCAATATCGCAGCTCCAATCATCCTTGATACGGGAGAGCCCGTGATAACGTATGGTGGATTTATGGGTTCAGAAAAAATCTTAACGACAGAAGAACTAGAGCAATTTATAGAAAGCGGACAGGTACGTTATATTCTTGCAGGAATTACAATGGCATCCAGCCAGCAACCTGAGATAGACTCATGGGTACTATCTCATGGTGTGCCTATACCTGATTCCGAATGGAAGACGGCGGAGCAACCTGATGCTGTGCCAAATGCCAGTTTTAATTTGACAAGAAGGACACCTCTGCGACTCTATGACTGTTCCAGTTATTTGGTTAGGTGATAATGAACATGGGAAAAATAGAAAATACGATCATTGTGTAGAGTTTATAAAAATTGCTCCATATAGCTTTAATTACCTATGCTGTTCGCTTTGCAGTATATGACACGGATGCTTGATTCTAATAACTTAGAAGAGAGACGACCATTTTTTTTGGCCGTCTCTTCCTATTTACGAATATAGATTTTCTTTATTGATACGGCTCAGTATCTAATAATTCAGAAATCGTAACAAAAGTGTATCCTTGTGCTTTTAATCCATCGATGATGTCAGGCAATGCCTGAACGCTTCCTCCGAGCTTTGGATTATCTGCATTATGTTGCAACACGATAAAGCCATTTTGCATTTTTGGTAAAATTCTAGCTTTCACTGTAGCTGCATCTAAACCCATCCAGTCTTTTGTATCAAGTGACCACAGGACAATAATCCTGTCTTTGGAATAAACTACGTTATCTACAGTTGCATCGTGAAATCCAAAAGGGGGTCTTACAAGCCGAGGTGTCTTGCCGATAATCTCATGTATTAGGTCGGCGCATTGTTCTATTTCTTGATCTACCTGTTGTACGTTCAATGTTGTTAGGTTGATATGGTCAAAGGTATGATCACCGATGACGTGGCCATCCGCATTAATTCTCCGTAACATTTCGGGATACTTTTGTGCTTGCTTTCCAATAACAAAAAATGTTGCTTTTACGTTCTTTTGTTTGAGTATATCTAAAATTTGAGGAGTCCATTCTTCCTCTGGTCCATCATCAAAAGTGAGGGCGACCTCTTTATCTTGAACACTTCCAGCCCAATAAAGTTTTCCAGGAATATTATGCCCTCGCTTATACCGATTTTCATTTTCTGCGATTTGTGGGACTTCAGGCGGTTTTTCGAAGTGGTAATAGGCCAAGATGACCACCAATAGCAAACCAATAATATAGATAAGTTTTTTCTTCCCCATCGTTATCCTCTTTTCATCTATTGTTCCTTTTTGGAGCCGCAATACTCTCTAACAGAAACTGAATATTCCAACGTCATGTTGGAATACTTTAAATTAGTTTTTAAAATTTCTTAGTTTTTTATTCCTGGGGTCTTGTCAGGCAAAGGTACAACCCTTTTTAAAATGATAAACAGCATCTTTATAAGCAAAATATAATTTGAAAGAGTCAATCCCATGTAAATCCGAATTTTCGCTTGATTCCAGCTTGTCGAAGATATTGAAGTCGTTTTAATTCGTTGAATACTACTTTTAATTCATCAGGTAGTTGCTTTTGTGTGGTAAGTTGTTTTAAACTATTCACATGGAATGCATAATTGGGGGGGAACCAACTTTTACTCTTCAGGTAGTACGAAGGCTTATTCAATCTGCGGAAGCTGAGATATAGACAAAAGTAGTAAAAGCTTAATTTTAAGCACAAGGCACCGCAAATTATGAATTTAGGGGGATGAGGAAAATGGACGAGTTACTCAAATGGCGCCACGACACTATTGGGGGCAAATTGGTGAAGGCCCTGACCCAAAACAATTTTACTGCAACTTACGTGCCTACCGTCCAAGAAGCCGTCGACAAGCTACTGGAGTTGATCCCACTGAGTGCTACGATCGGTTTTGGCGGATCGGTAACTTTAGATCAACTAGGGGTGGTAGCGAGGCTTGAGCAACGTGGTAACCCTGTCTTAAATCATACGAAACCAGGGCTTAATCCGCAGGAGATACGAGCGATCAGTCGCCAGCAGCTGTTGGCGGATGTATATCTGTCGGGGACTAACGCCATTACGTTAGATGGCAAGCTTGTGAATGTTGACTCGTCGGGTAATCGTGTGGGAGCAATGCTATTTGGTCCGGATAAGGTTTTTATCATTGTTGGGATTAATAAGGTCGTCAAGGATGTAGTGGAAGCTGAGAGTCGCATCAGACTGTGGGCAGCACCGCTTAATAACAAACGGATCGGTTATACCAATCCTTGTTCCAGGACAGGTGTGTGTATGGACTGCCAGGGGCCGACCCGAATATGTAATATCACTACAATTATGCACAAATGCCCTAAAAGGACCGACGTTCACATTATTGTCGTTGGTGAAAATCTCGGTCTTTAATACAGATAGCGGACAACCTTAGTCAACGATAGACTAAGGTTGTCCGCTATCTTGCGGCCTTCTGTGCAGGTGCTCAAAAGATCAAAGAATAATTTTTGAAGAATTATTCTTTGTGAGATGTTTCTCTAATGATTTTATAATTGTAGAATCAATAGCATCAAGCATAGCAAATCTTTTACGATATTGATTGCGTTTATGAGATTCAACTTCATCTAGCGTTTTTCGTAGTTCAAATGCAGGTAGTTCAAAAAAACGTGTATCATTGCATACTCTTCCACCCGTTTCCTGCCAGAACTCATCCAACGATGTTTTCAGTTTACGATCAAGGCGGATGTGATTATTAGTATAAAATCCATAATTAGATACTGCATAGATTTGTCCAATTCCCAGTTGACGGGCAACTGTATACAAGGTATGGAGAATAAAATTTTTAGTTCGATAACCATAAAAAAGTTTTGTCAAGCCACGAGAAATTTCTAATCCGTTCGGCGAGCCCTGTAAAGCGCCAACCCACAGCGCCATCTCGTTTTTCTCATTTGGTGCTAACCAAAATATCATCTGATAGATCCTCTTTTCGCCAATCTTAAGCAAGATCGCCATTAAGCCTTCTTTTTCGTGACTCCCTCTATTAAAGTGTAGGTTCAATGAAAGAGTTTCATTTTGATATTCCTGGTTCCACAGTACAATGCCATCTCCAAGGTAGATTTGTCTTAACGCCTCTTCGGTAAAACAAGCATTAAGAAACAGATAGTGCTCTTTAATAATCCCAGCTCTTTCCGAAAAGCTAGATTGATGATAAAACCATTGACGTGTCGCCTGCTCAAAAATACATGGTTGAGCTATAGAGATATCACGCCAGAGATGATTCCCTTCAAAAAATTCAATGAGGTCCCTCATTTGTTTATGATGGACCAATGTTCTGATCATGAAAACCATCTTTCGCCAGTAATTACGTTTTTTAACATCATCATAAACCTTCGCACTCAAATTCAAAAACTGTTCCATATCTATCTCCCAAGATAAGTTTGATAAGATTTTTTTATTAAACTTATTTTTTTTTTTATAATATTGTTCCAAACCCCACTTCGAAAGCAATTTAGTGCCAAATCATTGATTAAATGATCATTTTCCTAATTAAGTATAGCAAACTAAACTGAAAAAATGCTGAAATAATACCGAAACAATACTGAGGGAGCCAGAGATAAGACTTAACGGTTGGGGATTATGACAATAAATTGACTTCCTTTCCCCGGCTCACTATGAACAGAAATCTCACCTTGATGGGCATCAACAATCCATTGGGCAATTGATAATCCTAAACCAGAACCTTCGGTAGCCCGTGACCTGGACTCGTCAATCCGAAAAAAACGTTGAAAAATTTGTTTTTGAAATTTTGGAGGGATACCTGGACCAGTATCCTCGACAACTATTTTGATGCAAGGAACGGCGCCGTTTCGCACCCGTTCAAGATGCACTGATACTTCACTATTGGATGAACTATATTTTAAACCATTATCAACTAATATGTATAGAAGTTGGTGGATACGTTCCGGATCAGCATTTAATTCTATCGGCTCAGACATAATGAACTGGATCCTAATCTTTTTTTGTTCAGCTGCAGTGCTCAGGGAACGTATTACTTGCTTTGCGACTAAATCAAGTGAAAAAAATTCTTTCTGTAGCTTGATATCTCCCGTATCTGCTCTCGCGAGTGTTAATAAGTCATTGACTAGTTTTTTTAAACGAGAAAACTCATCTTTGGCATCGCTCATTATTTGTAGGGAGAAATGTGACAATACATTATCCTTGTCCATTTCTATAGCCTCTATAGAGGTGAGGAGTACACTTAAGGGGGTTCGTAGCTCGTGGGATGCATTGGCAATAAATTGTTTTTTCCTCTGAATTGATTGATCCATTGGTATTGTTACTTTACCTGCTAGAAAGTATCCAATTACCGCGGCTAGAACTAAAAACAGAAAGGCGAATCCGGTTAGTGTGAGTATACTGCGTACAAGACCACGAGCATATGCTGTCACGTCCCTGCCGACATAAACCGTAGCTAAAAGGGATTCTCTAAGATTCACCTTATGTGCGGTCAAGACCAATACTGCAGTCTCACCAGTTGGTAACGTCACTATGGTAATGATCGTGTTTTTTAAGGGATCCCAGTTGATAATTTGGTCATAGACGGCCTCGCGCAAAACGCCAACAGGCGGATCGACCTTGACCAGTTGGCTCCTTAAGTCCAATATATAGTAAAAAACTTGTCCACTGATATCATAGTCATCTTCTGTGGGTATCTCTTGTGGTGTAAAATTTATATTTTTTGATTGTTGTACAATCAAGTCTAGCTGATTTCGTGCTATCTCACTTGCCAAGACTTCGATTTCTTCTGTTCTTTCGATGTAGGTGCCCCCGATAAGAGTGAAACATACAATGCCAGTAAATACCAATAAGAACAATCCAAATACCGTAGTATATACAATAGTCAGCTTTTTACGCGTTCCGGACAACATTTTTTGCCTCCATTTTGTACCCTACGCCTCGAATATTTTGGATCAATTCTACCTCGCCTGGATGGTCAATTTTTTTTCGCAGCAATCGCACGAAGGCTTCCAGATTGTTGGGAGAAATCTCGCTTTCGAGTCCCCAGATGTGGTCTAAGATAAATTCTTTTGGTAGAACTCGTCCATAATTTTGCATCAATACGTCTAAAAGCTGAAACTCACGTCCCGTCAATTGTATCGTCCTTGTGCCTCGTGTAGCCAATTTTGTTCCTTGGTTCAATTCAAGATCAGCCGCTCTCACAAAGTCTTCTTTTATTGCAACCTTACTTCGCCTAGCTACTGAACCAATTCGAGCTAACAATTCTTTAAATTCAAATGGCTTGACAATATAATCGTCGGCACCTGCTTCTAAGCCAATGACTAAGTCATCCACGGTATCCTTTGCTGTAAGCATGAGTATTCCACCCTGGTAATGCCCCTCTCTTAATTCTCGACACACTTCTAAACCAGATTTTTCAGGCATCATCCAGTCCAAGATAATAACATCGTAGATCTCTTTTTTAATGAATTCTAACACATAATCGCCTGACTGAACCCAATCGACTTGCATATCCTGTCGTAAAAGCATTTGATAAACAAGATTCCCGAATCGATTATCGTCCTCAGCTATTAATATTCTCATTGTTTTAACCCCATTTCAACTCAATGATATTTCTAAATGCACCTAATATTATAATACCTTAAACATATTAAATCATAAATTAATGAAAATTGACTGAAATACCAACGATGACCATAGGATATATCAAGGTGTGGCAACAAAATGCAGACTGTTTTTTTGAAGAAATATAAAAATACCTGTCTCATGGATATAACTTATCCCAAGACAGGTATTTTTACTTTTATGATGTTTTAAATTAGAGTTTTCACTTGCCTTGGTTATTATAAGTATTGGAAGTTGCATTTTGAGTTGCAGAACTCATTGAAAAGATATCACCGTCGCTAGATACATTTTTATTGCTGGTTGAACTCGAAGAACTGGCACTCTTACAGGCACCACAGTTTGTACAAGTAGCTTTTCCCATTGCACATGTGGATGTTTTTGCTACAGAATTCGATTTAGAACTGCTGGATACATTTTGTGAACTGATACTGCTTATAGCTGAAATCGACATTTCATATACCTCCCTATATTTTGTAAGACACTTAATCTATATCGTAATTATTTATTTGAAAATCATTTGAATATAGATCATTGCCGGATATTTGAGGAATTATATATGACAGGAAAAATGGATTATAAAAAGAAAGATCAACGATTCTACATAGTCGGACCAATACGCCAAATTCCAAAGTCATTATGCCCTAGAACTTCAGCTTTCGTTAGTTTTCCAGAAGCAACTTCCAACATTTCATCAAAAATACGCTGACCAACTTGTTGAATAATTTCCTCACCAGTTATAATTGTACCAGAATTGATATCCATATTGTCTTGCATTTTTTCATACATGGGAGTGTTGGAAGCAATTTTGATCGTTGGTGCTATCGGAGAACCTGTAGGTGTACCACGTCCCGTCGTGAATACACAAATATGGCATCCGCCAGCCACCATTCCTGTCAATTGCTCAATATCATTACCTGGAGTATCCATATAAATAAGACCTTTTTTTGTTATTTTTTCTGCCCAGCCAATAACATCTTGGAGTGGTCTAGTACCGCCTTTATACACACATCCCAAAGATTTCTCTTCAATAGAAGAGAGACCGCCTTCGATATTTCCAGGAGTCGGGTTTCCCCCACGCATATCAACACCCATTGCCTTGGCAGAGTCTTCACAGGCTTTGATGGCCGCATAACAACGACGAGCAACATCTTCATTCACGGCTCGTCCTGCAATAATATGCTCAGCGCCAATAAGCTCTGGAGTTTCCGCAAGAATTGAGGTGCCGCCAGCATCGATCAACAAATCGCTAGCATCTCCAACAGCTGGATTGGCCGCAAGTCCTGAGCAAGCATCAGAGCCGCCGCATGCTGTGCCAATAATGAGTTCGGATATATCGATGGTTTCGCGTTTCAACATTGACGCTGCTAACACCATACCGTGCGCGGCAATCGATCCAGCTTGTATTGCTTTATACGATCCACCTTCGTCTTGGATGATGACTACATGAACTGGTTTATTGGGACACTGAGCCTTGATTTCTGCTGCTACCTCTTGGGCGCGCACCACCTCGCATCCGAGTCCGACGACAACGACACCGTATACATTGGGATGGGTGCCGTGCCCGATAAAAGCTCGCGCTGTTTGTGCAGCATCAGGTGATAATTGAGAACATCCGTGTTGATGCTCAAACCAAGTCGTACTTTTTACATTAGCTGAAATAGCCCGTGCGACCTGATTGGCACATACTACAGTGGGCATAATTAAAATATGATTCCGCACGCCAACGCAATGCTCTGAACGACGATATCCTAAAAAATCCATAAAAATATCACTCCTATACATTGATTTTACTCATTGATGCATTAACTCTCTAAATCACCGCGTCCGCGACAGCCTTCTAAATTATGCACATGAACGTGCTGACCAGCCGCAATTGACGTTGTTGCTTTTCCGATGACTTCCCCGTATTTTATGATTTTTTCTCCCACATTAATATTTAGGATTGCTACTTTATGCCCAAATAAAATAGTATCTGTTACGCGGGTGGTCAATATCTTGCCATCTACCTTAGCGAAAACATCGACCCCCACTCCTATATTTTCAGTTACAGTTGCAACATTGTCCTGGGGTTTCATAATAATAGCATTCATTTTACTCATCTTTTGTACCTCCAATTATTATTGATCCAAGTCGCTCTCGTGTAATGATAATTGCCTCTTTGATACTAGCACCCTTTATATATGCAAGTTGTATGCCGAATTCTAAAAACGCAGAAAATAACGAATTTTAAGAAAGAATTCACTACAACCGTTGCGTTATGCAATGTTTGCAGTGAACTTTTTGTTTCAATATGTATCATTCCAGTCGCGTATTTTTCTCCATAGGGTGGTGCGGCTAATACCAAGTTTAATGGCTGCCTGGGTATAGTTATATTTTTCTTCTTTTAGAATCTGCTCAATCTTTTCTCTTTCAAGAAACTTCAGATTGTTACTACTACTTCTCTCAAGTTTTAATTCTTGATCATTCATAAGCTCTTGGCAGACGTCCGATTCTTCAATGATTGGGCCCTTCGCCATTAATTTTAAGCGTTCAATAACATTTTCTAGCTCCCTAATGTTACCTTTCCAAGGATATTTTTGTAGAAATGCAATTGCATCATCCGTCATGAACCTTTTCGTTGCATGGGCAGAAGTTTCCTTATTTAATAAGTTGTTTACTAAATCAGGAATATCATCCAGACGCTCTCGCAGGGGAGGAACATGAAGTCTTAGAACATCAAGCCGATAATACAAGTCTGTTCGAAACTCTTTTTTTTCGACAAGATCCATCAAACCCCGATTGGTTGCCGATAACACACGAACATCAACAGGAATAATGCTGTCGGCACCTAATCTCATGACTTCTTTTTCTTGTAACACCCTAAGGAGCCTTGCTTGCAAATAGAGTGGTAACTCGCCGATTTCATCGAGAAAAATAGTGCCTTTGTGGGCAAGTTCAAATAATCCAGACTTTCCTCCCTTTTTAGCACCAGTAAATGCACCTTCCTCATAACCAAAGAGTTCACTTTCTAATAAGTTGTCCGGCAACGCTGCACAATTGACGGCCACAAAGGGTCCACTTTTTCTGTCACTTAAATTATGAATACTTTGTGCAATGAGTTCTTTCCCTGTTCCAGACTCGCCTGTGATTAATACTGTTGCATTCGTGCTAGCGTACTGACGTACTCGCTCTTTTACTTGGATGATGCTTAAAGACTTACCAATTAAGTGCTCTAAGCTAAACTTTGCAACAAGGCCTTTTTTATTTATCTTTTGTCGTACAATTTGCTCGAATTGTTGCAATTGGGTTACATCTTCGATCGTTGCCACAGCGCCCACTATTTGTCCATTCAGCTTAATGGGTATTCGCTTAATGGCAAACATTTTATTACCAATACTTTTGATGCCTTCTTGCTCATAGTTGTCAGAAGATAAACAGTCTCTTAATTTATCATCAGGTATTATATCACCAATATATTTTCCAATCACAGATGCGCTATTCACTTGGAATATTTGTTCTGTGACCGGGTTTGAGATGGTAATCATTCCCTCTTTATTGATCCCGATAACCCCGTCTGTAGAAGCGTTTATGATAGTGCGAAAGAGCTCTGCCTTTTCTTGCTCTTTACGCCGTACATCAGCTATATTTTTTGCTTCAATGATCGCTTTGGCAATTGCATCTTTGGAAGACTCTATTATAATAGCATTATATCCGTGCTTCTTTAATATCCTGACCGAAGAAGCATCGCCTATAAACATTGAAATGCCTTCCTTATGTGCGGAAATAATTTTATCTTCTTCAATCACCTCATTTCTCAAAAAAAATTCTTTAATTTTAATGCCGACGAAATCACCCAACTTTTCACATTCAAAGAGCAGTTGTCGCGTAAAGACAACACCAATCATGCCAGTCACAACGCCACATTGTTTCAATGCTCTTAAAATATCAAAAGCTGATACTTGAATTTCCACAACTGGAATATCAACATTTTCGGCAATGAGGGAAGCTGTGCCACCGCGACTAATAATAACATCTGCCCCTCGCTCTACCGCAAGGAGAGCTTGCTCTACACCAGATTCTACATTGCCTAACACAGTTTCAATTTCATTAAAATGAGTAAAGTTGTCTTCGAGTAACATCTCGTTTATGGTATCAATAATACCTTGCATCGGTGCAATAATAGTTATCTTCATAAGCGCCTCGCTCTTCGTGTTTTCATATTGATTTATGACCACATCTACATGAGTCTATAATACCCTAGGCGTGCTATGCACTACAATGTAAATTTCGATACTAAATAGTTCCACTTAATTAGAGTGCCCCTATTGATCTAAAAAGACGCATGGTGTTAATGTCACCCAACTATGGTAATATAATAATGTGGACAGTGTTCATCATATAAAGCCAAGTGAAGTGAAAAATATTGGTTGGAGGATATAGCAATGTCGAGCAAGCCGTCTCTTGTCAAGTCAGCAACACGAACCCTTGATCTTTTGGAGTTGATCGTAAAGAGTTCTAAAGCACCAAATTTTACTGCGATTCAAGAATCTATGGACATACCGAAAAGCTCACTATCATATCTTTTGCAAGAATTGGTCAATCGTGATTATCTACAATATGACCCAGATCGACGAGTGTACTCTACTGGTCTCAAACTAATTGAAATGAGTGCGTCTTGTATAAATAATACCAATATATCAAAGGAAATTTGGTTAGGAATAAAAAAATTAAGTGAGGACCTAGGGCAAACGGCTCATGCTGGTGTTTTAGATGGACGTTTTATTGTTTACATTTCCAAATGTCAGGGAATAAAGGATGTCAGTGTTGTTACAACGATAGGCTTTAGAATTCCAGCACACGCGACAGCAATTGGGAAAATGCTTTTATCCTCACTAAGTGCCGACGAGGTAGAAGAAAGGCAAAATAATGTAAATTTGGAACGTTATACTGAAAATACGATCGTTTCTTATGAGCAATTAGTTGATGAATTAAAACAAATTTCGGAAAATGGTTATGCAATAGATAATCAGGAGATCATTCCTGGAGGAATTTGTATAGCAGCACCTGTCTACGATAAAAACCATAAAATGATCGTGGCCATAAGCGTAACAATGCCTGCCGTAAACGCAAATCATCAATTTCTGCAAGAGACTATTCGTAAGGTAAAACAGGTTGCGGATAATATTTCAATGCGCATGGGAAAAGTATAAAAATTAGAATTCTGATGAGCAGGAAAAAGAGAAGTTATGTGGAAATGGTGATATATGAGACTGATAGTACATTCTCATATATGAACAAAGTTCATTGTTATGAAATAAAATATTTTTTGCGCTAATAGTGGCGCAAAAAAAAATAGTTCTTATATATGAACTAAATTCATAAATAAGAACTAAATGCGCGACATCTGTCAGTGATACTGGCGTTATTTAGTGGGATAATACTGTAAAAAGGAGAAAAAATAGATGTCAAAACAACGTTGTGAAGATGTTAGAAAATCGTGGGCTCAAGTTGATGCATTAATGCTTGGTATGAATTGGTCAGAAGAAGATGTAGATAAACCACAGATTCTTGTTGACGATGTGCAAGGAGATAGCCATCCTGGTAGCTTTCATCTTGATGTTTTAAGTCAAGAGGCATGCGTCGGTGTTTATGAAGCTGGCGGCAAGCCTGCGAAATTTCATGTTACCGATATCTGCGACGGATGGGCACAGGGACATGATGGAATGAATTATATCTTAGCATCTCGGGAAATCATTGCCGACATGGTAGAAATTCACGCCTCCGTTATTCCTTGGGATGGAATGATTCTATTGTCAGGATGTGATAAATCAGTTCCCGCACATCTTATGGCAGCAGCCCGCATGGATATTGCGGCCATTCACATTCCTAGTGGTTCCATGCGTTCAGGACCTAACATGTCAACATCTGGACTAGCTGGACCTTTATCCGCGAAGGCAAAACAGGGTTTGGCTTCTCATGAAGAAATGCGCAACTATAAGCTAACAGGTTGTCCGTCTTGTGGTGCCTGTCAATTTATGGGGACGGCAAGTACCATGCAATGTATGTCTGAGGCATTGGGCTTAGCACTGCCTGGGACGGCATTGATGCCAGCTACTTTCATGGATATCCGCCGATTGTCTCGGATTGCTGGCAAACAAATTATGGAACTGGCGAAGAGAAATATCACTGCCTCTAAAATTTTGACACAGGATGCTTTTGAAAACGCGATCAAAGTCCATGCTGCAATTGGCGGTAGCACCAATGCCCTCATTCATTTGCCGGCAATTGCTCATGAACTTGATTGGATTCTAGATCCGCAACTGTTTGATAAAATTGGTCAAAAAATTAAATACCTAACCAATATTCAGCCAAGTGGCAAATATGTTACAGAGATGTTCTGGTTTGCCGGTGGAGTACCCATGATTCAATGGTTAATAAAAGATCAGCTGAACCTTAATGTTATGACCGTGACCGGGCAAACATTAGGCGAAAATTTACAGCAGTTGTGGCGAGATGGTTTCTTTGATCGCTGCCACAATTACCTAAAAACCTATGACATTCCTGCTGAGGATATTATCAGATCGCCTGAGCAGTCAAAAAAATATGGCTCAATTGCTGTTCTTAGTGGAAACATCGCACCAGATGGTGCTGTGGTTAAGTATTCTGCGATAGCCCCTGAGATGCAAACACATATAGGTTCTGCCATGGTATTTGATAGTGAAGAAGCTGCCCAAGCTGCAATTGTAGCAGGTACAATCAATCCTGGGGCAGTTGTCGTCATTCGTTATGAAGGCCCCAAAGGAGCAGGTATGCCTGAAATGTTTATGACCACTGATGCGATTGTTTTTGATGAAAGATTGAATGGAACGGTTGCTATTGTAACAGATGGAAGGTTTTCTGGTGCAACTCGTGGACCATGTATTGGCCATGTATCACCAGAAGCGGTAGAGGGCGGTCCAATCGCATTAATAGCAGATGGTGACTTAATTGAAATTGACATTCCAACAAGAAAAATTAACATCGTGGGTATTGCGGGTATAACTGCAAATGAGGGTGAAGTCAATCGTATCCTTAGTGAGAGAAAAGCAGCATGGAAGTTGCCAGCTTTGAAGCCTAAGAAGGGTGTTCTGAAGCGATATTCGCAAAATGCTGTTTCAGCCATGGCTGGGGCTTATATGAAATAATACAGTATAAAGATGAATGAATAAGGAGGAAATGTGATGTTTAAAGGCGTTCTTACACCTGTCATTACAATCTTAGATGAACAGGGCAAAGTTGATTTTGAGGGCAATAAAATGATTATTAATCGCTTGATTGATAATGGAATGAATGGACTTTTGTTTTTTGGTAGTATTGGTGAGTTCTTTGCCATATCCATGGAGGAGAAGAAAGAATTTATTCGTTTTGTGGTCAAGACTGTAGACAAAAGGGTGCCTGTATTAATTGGTACTGGCGGAACTATACAAGACGAGGTGATTGAACTCACTCAGTTTTCTGAACGGGAAGGTGCAGATGGCGTTGTTGTTGTTTCCCCTTATTATTTTAAGCTGGATGTAGAAACCATCTATCGATACTATGCAAATATTGCTCGGAAGACATCACTGCCAATTATGCTTTATAATTTTCCTGATCGAACGGCCGCTGATTTGACACCTCATCTCGTTCTTCGTTTAGCTAAAGAATTTAGTAATATTGTAGCAATCAAAGATACAGTTGATAATATTAGCCATACACGGAAATTGATTCAGTTGGTAAAGGCAGAATGTCCAAACTTCACTATCTTATCAGGATTTGATGAGTATTTAATTCCCAATCTCATGGCTGGGGGAGACGGTGTTCTCTGTGGCTTGACGAATATTGTACCAGAAGTTTTTGTGGGTCTATTGAAAGCTTATCGTGCAAAGGATTTTGAAAAAGTTGTCGCGGCTAACGCCAAAATATCAATTTTAATGAAGATATATGATATTACCAATCCTTTTATTGTCGGTATTAAAGGTGCTGTTGCCCTTAAAGGCGTCCCAATTAGTACGGCTGTCAAAGAGCCCTCTGCAGCAATTACCCAGCAACAACTCAATGAAATCCGTGATATTTTAGCCCAAGCAGATAAGGTATAAAAAAAGAAATTGTTCCACTATAAGTGAACGATCATTAATCAAGGCAAGAAGTCCTGCAAGGTAGCAATACTTTGCAGGACTTTTTATTTTAATGGTAATGTGTAGAATCGTTATTAATTTGATATCACGATGGCGTCACCATTTTTTATGTCGTTTACGCTACTTGTGATCACCATAGCTTGTTCGGGCAAGGTAGCAGTCATTTCCATCAAATCGCCGATAGGTTCTCCGGGACTGATTTGTTGGCGGATGGCCTTACCTTTGTCCGCTAGGTAGATATAATTTAATCCTTGGTCGTCTTGGAAAACTGCTGTCCGCGGAATGACCAGGACTGTTGCTGACTTGCCAGTGTTAATATGAACAGTAACAGACATTCCTATTTTTAGTAAGCCACCAGTATCATTCGTGACTTTGATATGAGTACGGAAGGATGGAATGTTGTTTATCCCCAATTCGGGATAAATACTAACGACTTGGCCTAGCATGGTTTGGCCAGATACTTCGATTGTAGCTGGGGTGCCTAGATGGACCAGATACAGATCATTTTGTTCAATAGGAATTACGACCTGAACTTCGCCGCTGTCCAATACCATCAATTGTTGGCCAGTTTGCACCGCTTTTTCTACGGCAGCGGATAGACTGGTCACTGTGCCGTTGATTGACGCACTAATGGTGGCAAAGCCATTAGACATCGCTGTAGTAGGAGGAGAATGTACGGTATCCTGGGCGTTGGTTACACTTTCCTGTAGTGCTTGTAGTCGGGCCGCGGAGTTATCCACTTGACGTCTGGGGATAGCGCCTTGTTCATATAACTTCTGATCACGGTTGTATTCCTTTAGGGCATTGTCATAATTGGTCTGTGCTTGCGGACTCTTCCCGGGATTTTGATTTGCTGGAGGGTTGATTGCACTGCCTGTGGACGGCTCTGCAGATCCGAAGAGTTTAACCAGTGGTTGACCTGCTTTGACAGCTTGGCCTTCAGCTACATATACTTCACTGATACGGCCGGAGAATTCGCTAGTAATGGGGACGGATGTAGGGCTTTCGATAGAACCAGTACCCACAATTGGTACTGATTTATTCATGGTACCTATCGGTACAACTGTGACATTAACGGGAGTTTGCGCAGCAAAGTATTGCGTCCAAGGTGTAAGTGGTAGCAGCCCATAACGGGCAGCCAACATCAGTATCACTAGAAGTAAGATTGCTGTAAGTCCAACGGTAGTGGAATATTGTAAAAAAAATTTTTTCATCACTATCATCTCCAATCATGATAGTTTCAACAGCGACTATGTTCTCACCTCTTTTTGCGTCTAAGTGTTAAAATTGCAAATAAATGGGAAAAAATTCAATTTAGCCATACTTTTGTCACAGATTTATGCTATAATCTAAATTGGTAGTTTGCTATTTATCATATTAACTGTAGATTTCCTGTTATATTCGCACCGTCTTACTAGATGATTAGATGAATATTTACACAGGTTCTTGCCTAAATGGTGAGGATTTTTTAATTATAGTGATATGATTTGACGGGCGAAAACACGATTCATGATTTTCTGAATGAAAGAAGAAGAAGAATATGTGATCGCAACAAAGGGGGAGATATTTTGACGGAAAAGCCAAAAAAAACTGGAAAACAGGAAGACGCGCTTATGACTGGTTCACAGCCTGAGCAAAAAAAACGTATAATCAGTATACCTATTATCGCTGTGCAAGGTGCGGCCTTGTTCTTGTGTTTGCTTATCGTATTGATGGTAGGATCTTTTTTGCATTATCGTCAGATCACACAAAGTGCAGCTGATGCGGAAGCAACTGCGCTGGGGATTATGCAACAAAATAATGATGCTCAAGCCAAGCAAATTGAGGATTTGGCTAGGACGATTACGAGTCTGCAGGCTGATTTGGCAAGATTGAATTCTCTTGATGTAGAAATAAGGCGAATTGTTAATAATGAGGATACCACAACTCCATCACGAGCTGGTTTGGTGCGTCCATCAGCTAATTATAAAGGGCAAGGCGGACCTCAGGGACAATCTGATAGTAGTAATATTACTACTATTAATGATATGACTAAATCGGCTAATAATTTACAGTCAGAAGTTAAAATACGTGAACAAAGTTTAGTGGAACTTAAACAAGAAGTTTTAGCGAGGCAAGCGAGGTTAGCGGCTATGCCATCCATCTGGCCGGTTAGCGGCGAGGTTACCTCTCGTTTCGGTTCGCGTAATTCACCGTGGGGTGGCGGCGATAATGACTGGCATCCAGGGATTGACATTGCCAACAATGTGGGAACACCTGTTTTTGCTACTGCTGATGGTGAGGTTGTAGGGAGTGGGTGGTCTGACGGCTATGGCAATTTGGTGCAGATTGATCATGGTAATGGTATTGTTACCCTTTATGGACATAATTCCCAAATCATCGTACATGTTGGTCAAGTTGTGAAAAAGGGCCAAGTTATTTCTTATATGGGCAGCACGGGGAACAGTACTGGTCCACATGTTCATTATGAAGTAAGAGTGAACGGTACCGCCGTTAATCCTGAAAGCTTTTTGGTTTTAAAGTAAATAGGTGATACTCCTCGTAAAAATGGAAATATATGAAGATGAACATACCTCGCACTTCGAGTTATCTCGGGAGTACCATAAGAAAAGCTCTGTAGACTTTTTGTCTACGGAGCTTTTGGCTTTTCTGTGGTATGTTTTGCAAGAGACCTATTGTGCTTATATATAGGGATACTTCCTTGGATTTTTGTAGAAGCGGAGGATTTTTATGGTTATATGTAGAATATTAATTGAGTATTGAGAATAATGAAGAGGGGGAGTAAAGTGTGTTTAAAAAAATTAGTGTATTTGTAGTGGCCATGGTGTTAGTAATGTCTACTGCCTTGGCGAATGGTACAGAAGTTGGTGTAAATGCAGACCAGGCAATGCAAATGTTGGTGGATGGTAATCAACGATTTATAACTGAAAAATATGCCGACAACAATATTGGGCAGATGCGTAGAGAGGAACTTACAAAAGGGCAACATCCTTTTGCAATTATCGTGAGTTGCTCTGATTCCCGAGTTCCACCTGAATTAGTTTTTGACGAAGGCTTGGGCGATTTATTTGTGATTCGGACAGCTGGAGAAGTTGTAAATGATGTAGCACTAGGTAGTATTGAATATGCCATTGAACATTTAGGTGTTAAACTGGTCGTTGTCCTTGGTCATGAAGGCTGTGGTGCCGTACAAGCCACTCTCGCAGGGGGAGAAGTTCCCGGTCATATCGTGGCCATTGCAAATGCCATTACCCCAGCTGTTAATCAAGCAAAGCTGCAACAAGGTGACCTTTATACTAATTCGATTAAGGCCAATGTTGATCTAATTGTTGATAAATTAAAGACATCAGAACCGATCATTAAAGAAACGATTGCAAAAGATCATGTTAAGATCGTAGGAGCCGTTTATGAGTTGAAAACAGGCAAGATCGTTTTTCGCTAAAAAATAGTAATAGGATCTGTGAATTATAAAATACATAATAGTACCAGACATATGAAAGAAAAAGCTTCTGAGGTTTAACCTCGGAAGCTTTTTTATATAAAATAAGTTGGAAATTAGCGCAGAGAAATAGTTGTGATACGGCTCCATATAGGTTTATAATAGGGATAAATATTTTTAATTAAGAAGATTTTCCCTGACCTTGCAGAACATATTTAATGTGATCACTATAATGAATAAGCACCCAGTATTGATCGTTATCCAGGCTGCTATTGAGAAGTAAAAGTTGGGATTTTAGATAGAACTATGAAAAGGGAGGCAAAGATATGTTAGAGCCTAATGTGATCGTAGAGCTGTCAGACAGCATTGCGACCATAATTTTAAATCGTACGAAGGCAATGAATGCGCTGAACCGGGATTTAGTTGATGAACTGACTGGGATTTTAGCTTCTTTACAATTAAACAAAGATGTTAGGTGTATTGTGCTCACCGGTAATGGAAAAGCTTTTTGTGCTGGCGGTGATCTAGGCTATTTATCAGAACTGAGGGATCCCATTGTTTTTAGGAAATTTATTGTAGATGTGGGCAGGTTAGCTTTAGCTATTATGAATATGGAGAAACCTGTGATTGCTATGGTAAACGGAGTGGCAGCGGGGGCGGGATTCAATCTGGCACTCGCTTGTGACATGGTTATTTGTGCCCAGTCTGCCAGGTTCATCCAAAGTTTTAGTAAGGTTGGATTAATACCCGATTGCGGTGGATTATTTCTTTTGCCACGCCTTATCGGCTTGCAAAAAGCCAAGGAATTAATGTTCACAGCTGATCTTATTGATGCAGTTACCGCTTCTGGTTTAGGCTTTGTTAACTATGTAGTGGAAGATACCAAATTAAAAGAGGAAGTCTATAAGCTAGCTCGTAAGCTAGCTGCATCTGCACCCATAGCCCTTGGTCTTACAAAAAAAATAATCAATCGAAGTTTTGATTTGGATGTAGAGATGCTTTTGGAACGCGAGGCCGACCTGCAAACCGTATGTATGGAGACCCAGGACTACACAGAAGGGGTCGCTGCGTTTAAAGAAAAACGGCAGCCTATTTTCAAAGGATGTTAGGCTATAAAAAGGAGATTTAATGAAAAAATATAAAATTGCTGTAATTCCGGGCGATGGAATCGGACCTGAAGTATTAGCTGAGGGTATAAAAACTTTAAGAAAAGTAGCGGAAATTGCTGGTGATTTTGCATTTGAGTTTACTTATTTTCCATGGGGATGTGAGTATTATCTTAAACATGGTAAGATGATGGATGATGATGGCATGGAAAGATTGAAAAGTTTTGATGCTATTTATCTAGGTGCGGTGGGCTATCCAGGCGTGCCCGATCATATTTCACTTTGTGATTTATTACTTAAAATTAGAAAAGGTTTTGATCAATATGTAAATATACGCCCGATTCAATTACTTGCAGGCGCGCCCTGTCCGCTCAAGAATATTAAGCGTGACCAAATTGACATGCTGGTGATTCGTGAAAATAGTGAAGGCGAATATGCGGGAGCGGGCGAATGGTTATTTAGAGGTCAGCCTCAAGAAGTTGTTTTACAAACCGGGGTTTTCTCTCGTAAAGGAACAGAACGTATTATTCGTTATGCCTATGAAATTGCGCGCAAAACAGGTAAATCATTAACAAGTATTAGTAAGGGCAATGCTTTAATTTATTCTATGGTGTTTTGGGATCAGGTATTTGCAGAGGTTGGCAGAGAATATCCAGATGTGCTGACGTATTCCTATCTTGTTGATGCAGCCTGCATGTTTTTTGTTAAAGAACCAGAGCGGTTTCAAATCGTCGTCACTTCAAATTTATTCGGAGATATAATTACTGATTTAGGTGCTGCGATTGCTGGCGGTATGGGGCTAGCTGCAGGGGCCAATATAAATCCAGAAAGAAAATATCCTTCTATGTTTGAACCCATTCATGGATCGGCTCCTGATATTGCAGGCCAGGGAACGGCTAATCCATTAGCTTCTATTTGGTCTATCAGTCAAATGCTTGATTTCTTTGGCCGTGAAGAATGGGGAAAGGCAGTTTTAGAAACCATTGAACAAGTAATGGTACAACAAAAATGCCTTACGCCAGATATGGGAGGATCGGCAACAACGGCAGAAGTAGGGGACGAGGTAATATTTATGCTTTCTAAATATGCCAGGAAAGAATAATGTGCTTAATTCTTTCCTGACATAAAAAAGGAATATTTTTCTTAAATACAGCTGAATTAGGGTGCCTGAAAACTCAAAAAATAATGACCTGTACTAGACAAGTACAGGTCATTATTTTACGCTAATTTACATTAAAAGATGACTAAATCATCCTACAACCGCTAAAGCCCAATACAATTCCCTGCTATTATATTGTCATAAGGTGATATAATATAATATAATATGATAACTATTTGTTATAGAGGTACTACAATTAGGAGGATTTTGTATGGAGAAGAATATGGAATGGTTAACAAAGAATTTACTGGATATTTATGAAGAAAATCCCTATGTTAGTTTACTGGAGATGAAGATTGTAAAATTAGATGAAGGGTATGCTGAGCTTAGTATGCCTATCATGAGTAAACATACTAATTTGTATAATATAGCTCATGGCGGTGCGTTAGCTTCTTTAGCTGATACGGTCATGGGAGTCGCCTGTGCCACGACTGGTAAAAAAGTCGTTACTCTTGAGATCAATATGAACTTTATCAAGGGCGCAGGACCCCAATTAGCACTAAAGGGTATTGGAAAAATAATACACAATGGAAAAAGCACCATGGTAGCAGAAGGACAAATTTTAGATGGACAAAATAAGATGATTGCGACTGCCCGAGCGACCTTTTTTGTGACAGGAATGTTTGCAGACATGAATCCAGAGTAAGGTAGGTATTTTGACGATATGACGCGTAAACAAGATTAAAACAGTGTCTTAAAGTAGAAAAGGAAAGTTTGGGCAGCGATTGACAAGGGCTTGTTTTTATCGTAAATAATGCCAATAGACCGCGAGGGAATTGGTGGTGACACAGGAATTTCAATCAAACATCCGTTATTAAGTTCGGCTTTAATAAAGCTTTTTATTGCAACAGTGATACCTAAGCCGATTTTTGCAAATTCAATGAGAAATTCCATGGTGTTGATTTCTATTTCCGGTTTAATAAAGATATTATTTTCAATGAAAAATTTGTTTATGTATTGCCGAGTAATATTATCGCCTTCAAGAAGCATAAATACGCCTTTTGAAAAAATATCATTAGGCTCGATCATGTTGATTGTTTTTAGATATTCCTGTTCAGCAACAAAAATGTCTTGAATATCAGCTATTTTGATAAAAGTATAAGAATGGAGGTTAAAAGGGCGACTGACAATTCCCAAATTAATGACTCCTTGGTCAATCTGTTTTAATGTGTCAAGGGTCGTTTTATTGATGATTTTTAGTTGAATGTTGGGGTATTGATCCATAAAAGGTTTTAGGTGGGGGAGAACAAAATGTTTACATAAAGTAGTGCTGACACCGATTGTAATGATGCCCTGTTTTTTGTCCTTAAGTTCAATTAATGCATTTTCACCATCTGCAATGAGAGTCAGTGCTTTTTCTATATATTCATAAAAAAATTTTCCTTCGGTTGTAAGAGTGACTCCTTTTGAACTACGGGAAAATAGTTTGACATGAACAGCGCTTTCAAGATTTTTAATGGATTTGCTGACTGCTGGTTGACTGATGAATAAGGCCTCTGCGGCGCGAGAAATGTTTTTATAGTACGCAACAGTGTGAAAAATTTTATAAAGCTGTAGATCTTTACTCATGATATAACCTCTTGTTATGATAGATATAATATATCGGTATTATTATTATAGCAGATAAAGATATATAGTAACAGAAAGGTCTATTTTTTTGCGGAATAATAAAATAGTAGTATAAGAAAGAGAGATGATAGAAACGATGAAAGGTAAAGTATGGAAATTCGGAAATGATGTCGATACTGACCAGATTATTCCCTCCCAATATCTGTTGTTGCCGACAGTTGAGGAGATGAAACAGTATACTTTTGAACCCTTAGATAAGGACTTTGCATCAAAAATAGGACAGGGTGACATCATTGTCGGCGGAGAAAATTTCGGTTCAGGCTCTTCCCGCGAACAGGCACCCTTGGTACTGAAAGCCCTTGGTGTAAGCGCTGTTGTTGCCAAGTCTTTTGCGAGAATTTTTTTCAGAAATGCCATCAACATCGGCTTACCGGTTCTGATCTGTAAAGAGATATATGATGGTGTGGAAAATCAGGATACACTCTTCATCGATGTGCAGCAAGGAAGTATTCGGAATCTTAAAACAAATGAAGATTTCACATCAACTAAATTGCCAGCACACGTTATGAATATTTTAGAAGCAGGCGGCTTAATTGGGTTTTTAAACAAAAAGTAAAGGAGGTATAATGATGGGAATGACGATGGGAGAGAAAATTTTAGCGCGGGCGAGTAATAAAGATGTTGTGAGGCCTGGGGATATCATTACCGCTAAAGTTGATCTATGTATGAGCAATGATGGTACAACACATTTAAATATTGATATATTTGAGAAAGATTTAAAGGCGGAAAAGGTATTTAACCCTCAAAAAGTGATTTTTATTATTGATCATAATGTGCCTTCAGAAAGTGCAAAAACTGCCGAAGTGCATAAAAAGATGCGCAGATTTGCCCAAAAACATCAAATATCTCTGTATGAAGGAACTGGCGTATGCCATCAAATTATGATTGAAGATTATGTTGTACCAGGGCAACTTATTATTGCTGCTGATTCTCATACTTGCTCCTATGGCGGACTTGGCGCTTTTGGGACAGGTGTTGGCTGTACAGATTTTACGTCGGTTATGAACACGGGAGAAATATGGTTGATGGTTCCTGAAACCTTGAAGTTCGTAATCGAAGGTACTTTCAAACCGGGCGTGTATGCCAGGGATTTGATTTTGAAAATCATTGGTGACATCGGAGCTAACGGCGCAAATTACAAGATTATGGAGTTCGGCGGACCGGCAGCTCGGAATTTTACCATTGACGATAGGGTTGTACTCTGTAACATGGCGGTGGAAGCTGGCGCAAAAAGTGGTCTTGTTGAGGCTGATGACACTGTTATCGAATATGTTAAGTCACGTGGGCGTCATGAGATGGTTCTATGTAAGAGTGATGAGGATGCTATTTATGAACAGACCTATCACTACAACCTGGATGACCTAGAACCCATGATCGCTATCCCCCATTGCGTTGATGATGTAGTTCCTGTAACTGAAATTGGTGAAGTAAAGATCGATCAAGGGTTCATTGGTTCTTGTAATAATGGCAGGATCGAAGAACTCCGCGCCGCTGCTCAAATATTGAAAGGCAAGAAAATTGCGCCCTATGTTAAATTGCTGATTTCACCTGCTTCCAACGCAGTATATCTCCAAGCGTTAGAAGAAGGATTGATGGATATTTTTGTGGAAAGCGGCGCTATGGTATTGAACTCTAATTGTAGTGTTTGCTGGGGTAGTTGCCAGGGCGTTATCGGCGAAGGCGAAGTCCTAATCTCTACTGGCACCAGGAATTTCAAAGGCAGAGCCGGCCATCCGAACTCTAGTATCTATTTAGCTTCTGCGGCAACTGTTGCGGCCTCTGCTTTGACAGGCACAATAACCGACCCTAGGGGGATGATCGGATGAAAAAAATTTTTTCAGGAAAAGTGTGGAAACTAGGCGATGACATTGATACAGATATTATTATACCCACTCAATTTCTGGCTCTTGAGACTGTCGATGACATGAAGAAGTATGCATTTAATCCTTTAAGGCCAGAATTGGCGGGGCTCATAAAACCTGGGGATATTATCATTGCGGGCAAAAATTTTGGTTGTGGTTCTTCTCGAGAACAAGCACCAGAAATCTTGGCAGCCCTTAAGCTGAATTGTATCATTGCCAAGTCCTATGCCAGAATTTTTTATCGCAACGCCTTTAATAATGGCTTGTTACTCCTCGAAAATAATGAAATTTATAATTTTTGCAATGAAGGCGATCAGGTATCTGTAAATCTAGAGAATAGTCAGGTTTCATTGGGAGAAAAAACTTTCCAAGTAGCGTCGATTCCTGAGGATTTGTTACAGATGGTTGAAGCGGGAGGATTAGTTCCTTTTATGCGAAAACTCAATAGTAAATAGAATTCCCTAGGAAAGGAGGTAGCAGTGTGGGTTATACATTAACTGAAAAAATACTAATGAAAAATACAGGAAAAAGTTCTATTAAGCCTGGGGATCTGATCATTGCAAAGGTTGATCGCGTAATGGTTCATGATATCTTTGCGCCCTTTGTTATCGAGAAGTTTAGAGAGATGGGCTTTGAAAAGGTTTGGGATGCCGATAAAATCGTTTTTGTGTATGATCATCTTGTTCCGACCAGTTTTATCGAAGATTTTCGCCATCATAAAATAGGAGATGCTTTTGCCACCGAGCAGGGTATCAAAGCTGTTCATCGTGCTGATGGCGTCTGTCATCAATTGATGCCTGAACTAGGGTATGTAGTTCCAGGTCAAGTGACTTTTGGTACTGATTCACATACGACGACTTATGGAGCCGTCGGTGCTTTTGCCACAGGTATTGGCTATACGGAAATGGCGGCTATTTTTGGTACTGGCCAGCTATGGTTAAAAGTTCCGCCGACAATTAAGTTTAACATCAATGGCCAGTTGCCTGAGGGTGTCTTTGCCAAAGATATCATTCTTCGCATCATTGGCGATATTGGGGCTGACGGCGCTACCTATAAAGCCATGGAGTTTGGCGGTTCAACTGTTGAGGCCTTAAGCATCGCGGGCAGAATGACACTTTGTAATATGGCGGTCGAAGCTGGCGCCAAGGTTGGTGTGATTGCACCTGATGAGAAGACCTTTGCATTTAGCAAAGTGGACGGTAGTGATTACCAGGATTTAAACAGTGATTCTGACGCCTGCTATGAACAAGTCTTTGAATATGATGCATCCACCTTTAAACCTGTCGTTGCATGCCCATCTAACGTGGACAATATTAAGGATGTAGCAGTAATGCTTGGCACTGCAATCGACCAAGGCTTTATTGGGTCATGTACCAATGGTAGGCTTGAGGATTTGGAAATAGCGGCTCGAATACTAAAAGGGCGTAAGATTGCTCCCTATACGAAGCTTATTGTTACCCCTGCTAGTCGTAGTATTTATGCAGAAGCTGCTAGACAAGGATTTATTGGAATCTTAGTTGAAGCTGGCGCTATTGTGACTGCGCCTGGCTGCGGTTTATGCTGTGGTAGGAGCGGGGGCATCGTATCAGACGGTGAGAGGGTCATTGCTACCAATAACCGTAATTTTTTAGGCCGAATGGGTGGACCAAAATCGGAAATTTTCCTCGCTTCGCCAGCAACAGTTGCTGCTGCAGTTTTGGAGGGAAAAATTGTTGATCCAAGAAAATATTTATAAAGAGAGTCTATAAGGTGCATTAAAGAGGTTATAACGATATTGTTAGTCTGACAGAAATGGGATATAGGGTTTCGCTTGCTTCCTACGTAAAGCCGCGAATCCCTATATCCCATTCCTGACGATTGACCTTTATAATATTTAGTTGTAAACCAAGAAGGAGAACATAGATGATTGCTGTGTTGAAAGTACTTGTGACGCTCATACTCATAGTTGTTTTATTGCAGCGGAAAATCAGTATTGGTAATTCTATGCTGGCTGGTGCAAGTCTGTTATTTATCATGTGTTCACCTCAGTGGATAACACTTCAGTTGGTTGGCAAGGGTTTGCTGCTCAGTTCCAGTACGTGGGAGATTTTATTGGCTCTTTATCTGGTCATGTGCTTAGAATATCAGCTTAGGACGAATGGAATTATTGATGGTCTGATGGAGGCTGCTCGTGTTGTGCTGAAAAGCGACAAGGTGTTGTTAGCTTTGATGCCAGCTTTTTTAGGTTTTTTGCCTTCCCTCGGTGGTGCTATTTTTTCTGCGCCCTTAGTAGAATCGGCGGGAAAACAATATAATCTCTCTCCAGAAAGGAAGACGGCAATCAATTATTGGTTTCGACATTTATGGGAATGTACCAATCCCATCATCCCGGCGTTATTGCTGGCCAGTGAAATTGCACAAGTGCCTATTGGATCATTAATTGCCCATATGATTTGGGTTTCAGCCTTCTGCTTTTTAATAGGCTGGTTCTATTATATTTCACCGCTGAAGAGTCAAGGGGAAGCCCAGACTTCAAATTCGGCTTTGCCGTCGCAGAGAAATAACTATTGGTATATCTTTATGGCAGCTGGTCCGATCGTTGCCAATTTTATCTTGGTTGTCGGGTTCGGTTTTGGACCCGCGGTATCCATGCTTCTGGCCGTTGTGACGATGACATTGCTGCTCAGGCAAGTGCCGAAAAATATGATGGGAATGCTCAAGCACGCTTTTGACGGTAAACTGCTGTGGGGTGTTGTTGGCATTTTGTTCTTTCAATATATGTTAAAAGAAACGGGAATTATCGCTGATGTTGCCCTCGTTCTGCAAAATTCAGGTATTCCTATGATGTTTGTCATTGGTGCGATTGGTCTTCTGGCAGGCATACTGACAGGCACTTCTCAAGGTTTCGTGGCGATTACATTTCCCCTCGTCGCCGCCATTTCCACCGGAAATATTACTATGGCTGTAGTCGCTTACGTCGCAGGTTTCGCGGGGCAGATGATGTCGCCTGCACATTTATGTTTTTTGGTGACCTTGGATTACTTTAAGGCCGATTTCTTGAAGGCGATGAAATCGATCATCCTTCTGGCAGTTGTCTTATTACTGGCGTTATCGATCGTAACGGTGTTTTGATGTTCCTCAGATAGGATAACACGTTCCGATTCCAAGTAAGGGCGACTATAGCCTAGCGCAAGCCAAGTTTTTTTGTCATAAAACCGCCGTTACATTTGCAAAATAATGTGCAAGTGTAACGGCGGTTGTTTGTAATTAAACGAACAAATAAAAAAGTGATTTAGATCATTTGATGCTAAGTGGTTTATTCTTAGTTAAACGGATAATGTTCTGTACGATCTTATGAGCAATATCCGGGTGGGAGTGAAAAAACTTCTGGAAAGCCATACCGGATAATACTAATATTTCTACGGAATCAATGGCAATGATGTCTTCCGTGTGTTTATTGTGCTCCGTTAATCCGTTTGCTCCGAAATGTTGTCCGGGTAAGGCGTATTTTTTAACCGGGCGCTGGAAGGTTAATGATTCTAACCGGCCGGAAATCAGTATATTGTAGGCATAACTAATATCACCTTGAGTGGTAATGATATCGCCTGCAGCGCACTGGACCAAGACTCCGCAGCGGTGGAGGAATTTTTTTACCTCTGGTACTGATAAGTCGCGCAGTATTGTTATGACTTCTGTTGGTGGACAATCGAGACGTGTACACAAAATAGAACATAGTTCTTCTTCCGTAACGAGCTGACTATTAATAATGTGTGAGTGCTTGGTGAATTTTGCATGGAACCATTCAACTGCGTGCGTGTTTACTGCTTCTCTTTTACGTGCTATGCGAAAAAGGGGGGAACGTACCATACGTAGATATTGAAGATCATTTACTACCAAGACAATAGGTACCAATAAACCGTGACCTGGGTAAAAGAAATTCTTTTCATAGCGGTGGAAGCCAATTTGTTCATAAAGACGTAGTAAATGAGGATGGCAGAGGCAGAAGGCAAATTGTGCCTGGTTATGATAGAAAAGCTCATAACCCCTCGCTATAAGCAGATAAAGCACCGGCGAACTTCGATGAGCTGCGGCGACCATTAATTTTGAAGCATAGGCATAGTTGTAATTGTCATTTTTAGCATTGCTATTTTGGAATGTATCCAGGGACAGAAATTCTGCTACTTCTCTTGGAAAATCGGCAAGAGTGCCAATGTTGATCCGTATAGTACCAATTAGCTCTGAGCCAATTTTTGCATATACCAGATAGGCCCATTCATCCATTTCATCATATAGTATCTGATTCCCATAGTCTACCTCCTCTAAATGCTTAGACATTTCTTCTACATAGATTTGGTAACGCAAATGATATATTTCTCTCTTTTCCGCTAGGGTGGTGGCTGTGCCAATTGTAATAGAGTTTTCTAAAGTTTCTGCGATGCAGGACGTAGTTTGTGGATTGTTGTTTATCATGCTTGTTCGCTCCTTCATAATAGTTAGTAACGTAAGGTCTTTTGCAGTGAAATGCTACGTCTTCATACTTAACACCCCCTAATAGGGAATACGGAAGAATGATGTATAATCCTTGCTTGAAATGTAAAAAAATGAGATAAAAGGTAAAAAAATATAATATTTTGAAATAGGAAAAGGCCCTTTTTCAGGAGTATTGCTGTACTCACTGAAAAAGGGCCAGATTAATTTTAAAATTTACGGAACTGGTGGAGTGAAATAAATGGAAAACGTGGTTCCTTGATCGCTGGTATCAATTTTAATATTGGCATGGTGTCTGTGTGCTATTTGGTAACAGATGGGGAGACCTAAGCCTGTACCTGTATCTTTCGTAGTAATAAAGGGGGTGCCCAAGTGATCTAGTACATGGGAGGGGATTCCCGAGCCTTGGTCACTGATGGACAAAATAGCCTTGCTATCTTTCAAGTAGGTATGAATTAGCAGATTTCCACCTGCCGGCATTGCTTCAATACTATTACGTACAAAATTCAGCAGCAATTGTCGGATTTCATTTTCATCCAGCAGTAATTCGGGAATGGCTGTAAGATCAAGAGCTACAGATACATTTGAGGAATTAGCATCCGCTTGGATTAAGGGAAATAATGCCTCGATAATAGTATTGACAGAACATTTTTTTAAATTAGCTACCTTTTCCCGGGATAGGGAAAGGTATTCCCGGATAATGGCATTGGCTCTATCAATTTCTTCAATCATTAATATGAATTTCTCTTTATCCTTGTTATATTCTTGCTTTCTTCCCAGGACCTGCAAGTAACCGCGCACTGTGGTCATTGGATTTCGTATTTCGTGGGCGACAGTTGCGGCCATACTGCCGACCATATTCATGCGGTCGAGTAATGAGGCCATTTGTTCCATTTTTTTTCGCTCCGTGATATCACGAATAATACCTTCTAGTGCTACGAGATGTCCCTTCTTATCATAAATAGGGACACATTTTTGTTCAATCCATAGGGTCGTTTTATCTTTTTGAACTAGGCGCAAAGTTAGTGGCAATTCAATAGAGTTTGGTAGATTATTGATAAAATCGTTAAACAAGATATGATCATCAGGATGTATCAAATTGAAAAATAAGTTATTGTCAGTGTAATATTCTTCAGGGGTATAACCAGTGATTGCCAGAACAGAAGGGCTTATATACTCAATTTTGTCTTCAGGAAGTATTTGATAATGATAGATTATGTCAATCGCATTCTCGGCTATTAGCCGGTATTGGGTTTCCTTATTTATCAAATCAGTTCTCGTCTTTTCAAAATATACCATTAAAGTACCGACGCCAATAACTAGGCGTAATATTCCGCCCATGGAGTAAGCCAAGGAAAGAAACCACGAGGCATTGATTATAAAAGGCAGTGTTAAACTGAGAAAACCCCATAAAATGAAAGCATAGCCGGTAATTAAGTGACCAATTCCCTGTAGTTTTACATAGTGAATAAAAGTTAGACCGATCCATATGCATACAAGGCTACCGAAAAGGAGGGGGAGTAGCAATTTATAAAGCAAGGAGGAAAATAGGACATTCAACCCAACGCTTACGATGGAGATGCTGATCGTACCGTATATCCACCATTTATTAAGTGGCTTGTTCACAAAAATGTGAGTACCCCATACAAATGTCAGAGCACTGATCATAATCTGCATTTGATAGGCAGTAAGGCCTAGGGTAGATTGTTTCCAAGGGAGTAGTCCTGAATCGAAAAGGACAAACCGTGAGAGAAGGATGAGCCAACTTGCTGCCCATATGCCCATGCAGCGTTCTTGGTACAGTACATATAGATAAATGTAGATAAGAATGATCGAAACCGTTCCAACCAATGAGCTAATTACTGATAAATTAATGTTCATAATCACTCCTGTTAACAGTTAATTTATTACATATAAATTAACTGTTCTACAGGAAATGAAAAATAACCTTTTTTTGGAATAAATTATCATTTCATGTAATAAAAAGTCATATGTATTTTAGGCAAATGATTGACTAAGGGAGTGGTCGTTGGGAGATAACATCTTTGCAACTATGGATTGTTTTAGCTTTCTAGAATCGGTCATATCATTCCCCATCTGCGTTCTCTCCCGATATAAGAAAATGAAAAATGTAAAAGATTTGGTAAGGGATTTGTATAAAACAATACATTCCGACTACTTATTACTTAAAGAGAAATGCCCTGTACTAGAGCAGTACAGGGCATTTATTTTACTAATTAAAAAGAAAAGGCTATTCTTCGATCACGTTACCCTTCCTGAATTTAATGGACAATAAGGTATGAGGTCAATATGACCATACAAATCAGGAGAGCATAATCACGGGCATTAAGGGTAATCTTATTGCCAAAGCTACGTATTTTTCGATTGCCAAAACCTCGTAGCTCTAAGCTCAGTGCCATTGTTTCCGACCGCGTAACGGCTTTGAGGACAAGGGGTTTAATGATTGCCATATAAGAAAAAAAGCGACGAACTAGATTGCCCTGAGGTGTATAGCCTCGGCAAGCTTGTGCTTCTTGAATAGCTTTGCTCTCTGCTAACAAGTCAGGAATGAAACGTAGGGCTGCCGTCAACATAAATGCATATTCATAAGGAACCCGGCACTGAACAACCAAAGCTGCTGATAAATCTTGCATTCTGGTCGTTGCCAGTAAGATGAAAAACACCAAAGTCATGGCAATCATCTTACAGGCAGTGACGATCGCTAAGACGGTATCATAGTTGATCAAATACTGCATACCAGCAAGGAGTGCAGCAAAAATAAATAGACTGGCAATGCCTTTATAGACGATGATGTCCACTCTAGTTAACACTAGGATAATAATTTGCCAAATGATCAGTGAAGCTAAGGCGGGAATGGAATGCAGTAGAATAGCCCAGATGGTAACGAAGACGGTCAAGGCTAGCTTAGTGATTGGTGCTACTGTATGCATGGTCATTCCTCCCTAAGCGAGTCGCTAAATCATGACTTAATTCATTGATCGAGGCCGTTTGCGCTACACCGAAAGCAGCAAGCTGACGAGAAATATTTAGTGCGGCAGGCTCGCTAAGACCCCAGTTATTTAACCGAATGGTGTCCTGAAACAGCTCTGCAACAGTACCATCAAACGCTTTATGACCTTTAGCCATAACGATAGCCCTTTGGGCGCAGGCAGATAGTAGCTCCATATCATGGGTGACAAGGAGTATCGTCATACCTTGTTTATTGAGCTTGAGCAATAGTTGTAATAATTGATCCCGTTGGCGGGCATCTTGACCGCTGGTTGGTTCATCAAGGATGAGAATTTTAGGCTGCATGGCCAGTGCGGAAGCAATTGTTAGTCGTTGTTTTTGGCCTTTTGATAATGAGAGGGGGTAAGCGCTGGCTAACTCAGAGAGCCCCGTTACTGCTAGAGCTTCATTGACGAAAGTGTTGGTTTGCTCTGAGGTATACCCTAACTGCTCTGGACCATAGGAGGCTTCTTCTGCTACCGTATCATGAAATATCTGGCGGTCAGGATTTTGAAACACATAACCGATGTGATGAGCCATTTTTGCTGGGGTACATTTAGGAATAATACTCCCTTGGAATAAAATGTCTCCACTTATCGGTTTTATGAGGGACATGATAAGACGGGTAAGAGTGGTTTTGCCGCTACCGTTGCGACCAACGATGGCTACAAAATCACCAGGGCTTACGGTAAGGGAAACATCATGGATGACATGTGACTGGTTCTTATAAGCAAAATTCACGTTTCGTAGTTCAAGCATTCTTGTTTGCCTCCTCTTGGAGCAGACGACTAAGCTCTACTATCGCGTCTTGTTCCCTGCGCCAAAGCTCACACTGACCTGCCTTATGGTGCTCTAGGGCTAATTTTAATTGCCAGATTGACGGTATGGCTTCGACAAAAACTTGGTTGCTTGCCATGAAGGTCAGTACATCCTCTGGAGTATTACTAACAAGCAACACTCCATTTTCCAGCAGGATAAACTGATCAGCATAAGGGAGAATGGCAGCGATGTCGTGTTCCACGACCAAGACTGTAATTCCGTGTTCTCTATTCAATTCCCCTAGCAAGCGGTAGAGTGACGCAGTACCTTCCGGATCCAAGGCCGAGGTTGGTTCATCAAGAACTAGGATTTTAGGATTTGTTGCGAGTACGCTGGCCAGGACAAGACGTTGCTTTTGTCCTCCAGACAAAGATGTGACTAGCTCTTTTTCATAGCCCGTTAATCCGACTTTGAGTAGTGCATCCTTTCCTCTAATGGCAACTTCCTTAGGATCAATACCCATGTTTTCAAGACTAAACGCCACTTCCTCTTCCACAGTCATGGTGACTAACTGGGTCTCGTAATCTTGCAAAACAGTACCTACTGTTAGTGCCAAATCCTGCATGGTAGAACCTAGTGTGTTAATCCCAGCGACATGGACGTCTCCGACTGAACTACCGCCGAAGTAGTGAGGCACAGCCCCTGCGATAGTGAGACATAGTGTGGTTTTCCCAGCGCCGTTTGGTCCGAGTACTACAGAAAATGAGCCTTCTTCAATTGTGACAGTGATGTTATTAAGGACTTTTTTGGGATGGGTGTAAGCATAACTGAAATTTTCTAGGGTGATATAGGACATCATTGATCGCCTTTGCTATCAAATAATCTCTTGGCCGGGAAATAGAGGATTTGAGTGATGGCCGCATTAAGGGCTGCTACAGAAAATACAACAGGCATCATGGCGTACAGATAGACTGACATTGGTAAGGACAGCACTAACTTGAGCGTGGTGATGAAGGTAATACCACTAGCGAGAGTGCTAATAAATCCTGTTACTGCAGGCTTGATATTCAGTTTGCCGAAAGTCATTTGGCAGGAGAGACATACAATCAATGCGCAAACAACAGCGCCGATAGGCTCGCTAAGCAAATTACCATAGGGAAAGGCCGATTTAGAGGTCGGAATATTGATGGCTGCGGCAACCAGCCCAATACCGAAAGATTGTTTAACTGTTGGTTTGGTTAGGTTTATCGCAATGCAATACATGGCAATTGTCCAGTTGGGGGTTATACCACCAATACTAGGACTGATTAAATGTAGAATGGCACCAATCGCCAGAAGCAGGGTTGTGATGGTAACCCAACGATACTTTCCACCTTTATTTTTTTCGTGCATGATGAGTTCTGGTTCATTTTGTTTAAAATCCATATATATCCCACCCTTTCATTTTTGCATATAAAGAAAACTTGGCTTGCCCCAAGCCTTAGTTGCCCTTACTTGGGATCAAGAAAGTGTATACTTTCTGATAACGTAAAAAGCCCCTCATCCCATTGTATAGGGACGAGGAGCGAGTCCGCGTAGCCACCCTGATTGGCTTTTGCTAAAGCCAGGCGTTACAAGGTGCGGGATAAATGAATATCCGATACCTGCTTCCTGATAACGGCGGAAGAAGCCCGACAGTGCCTACCCCACAAATTGTGGATCAGACTGTATCTCACAGGTCCATTCCACATACCGAGTCGTGCCAAACTCTCACTGCCATTGGCTCGCTGCAACTCTCTGTGTATTGCGTACTCTTCCTGATCATCGATAAATACCATGCATTTTAAAACATTGTAACAGTTGGGATGACCACTGTCAATGACTATTTTATGGGAAAAAGCCTATAGTTTATTCGTTGGGCGTACTTTCAATGAATGAGAATTGATCCAACTTTTTTTGAAAGCCTTGTAACCCTACACGCTTTACAAAGTCAGTGAATGTTTCTGCTATCTCTTTGTTTTCAGCATAAAATCCAAGAAGTTCCCCGAGCACTACGGGCAGATCTTTTGCAAAGATATGCCCTTGTAATTTACTGCCTAACACCTTATCAAGTCCTAGGAAACCACCAATCCAAAGCTCAAAAGCTTCTACGACGGCTCCGTCAACTTTAGCCCCAGCTCCCTGTAATCCAATATCAGCAATTTGTGGCTGGGCACAAGAATGAGGGCAACCACTAAGGCTTATTCTGATAGGCTGATCAAGAACGATATGCTGATCTAAATATTGACTCACCGGCCCGATATACGCCTTTGTTTGCGCTAACGCAAAAGGACAGAATTCTTTGCCTACACAAGCGAGACTATATGCGGAAAATGATTTTTCAAAAGGGTTCAAGCGTTGTAATAGACGTTCCTGCAGCAATGCTTCTACCTTGTCATCAGCAATATTGGCTAAAATGAGATTTTGTGTATTGGAGGTTCGAATGGCGCCATCACCATATCGATCAGCCAAATTTGCTAATTCGATCAGATCTTCAGCTGTAGAGCGCCCGGCTGCTACTGGTAAACCGATATAATTGAGTCCAAGTTGTTTTTGTTTGTGTACACCATAAAAATAGCCACCATTCCAGCCTACCGTCAAATCTGTGCCTCGCGTCAATAATGGACCCGTTATTTTGAATAATTCCACTGTGAATTTTTGAATACCCCAATCAGCAACTAAAAATTTAAGGCGGGCATGATTGCGTTTTTCACGATAGCCATGGTCACGAAAAATAGTTGCCACGCCTGCTAGAACTTTGATCACTTCCTCAGGCAGGATAAAAGCATCAATGCTTTGAGCTAATTGGGGGCTACGTGATAGGCCGCCACCCACTACGATGTGAAAGCCGATAACCGTCGTCCCATTGATCTCTCTACTTGCAGGTGTAAGGGCTACATCATTAATTTGGGCATGACCCGTGTTATAGCGGCTTCCTGAAATAGAAATTTTAAATTTTCGGGGCAAATTCGAAAATTCTGGATTTTTTTCAAAAAAGCGATTGACAGTTTGAATCAGGTCGCTGGTGTCGATCACCTCATCAGCATCAATACCTGCTAAAGGATGCCCTAGTATATTGCGCGGGCAGTCACCAGCAGCTCCGGCTGTACTGAGTCCCACTGCTGCTAAACGATCAAAAATGGCTGGTAGATTCTCTACCTGAAGCCAGTGGAATTGGATCGCTTGGCGAGTTGTAATATCCACGATTCCTCGTCCATAGGCCTTAGAGATACTAGTAATGACCCTTAGCTGCGTTGCAGTCAGCACGCCACCTGGCAACTTGATACGCATCATAAAATACCCTTCAGCTTTAGGACTTTGTTGATACAAGCCAAACCATTTTAATCTCTCAATATCATCTGAAGTAATAGCAGAAAAACCTAATTGCCCATAACGATCGATATCCTTTATGACATCTAGCCCATCTTTTTCAAGCTTTAGTAACTCAACATTGCTTAACGTTGTACCGTTTTTCATCCATATTTGCTCCATTATAATAAACTCCTTTTTTTGACAAATAAAAAAGGCTAAGGCTATCCCTATAATAGGAGAAACGCCTTAGCCTTCAGTGTTCTGATCAGCTAGATAGAGTCATTCAATTAGTTATAAATTATCACACTAAGGCATACGTGTCAATCATAATTAGGAGGATCTTCTTACGATATGACTGATAAAGCCTGCTTCAAATCACTAATAATATCATCAACATGTTCAATCCCCACAGATAAACGCAGCAAACAGTCTGATATTCCCAGCCGCGCCCTCACATCAACTGGCACATCCGCATGAGTCTGTACAGCTGGTAATGTAATAAGGGACTCCACACCTCCCAAACTCTCAGCGAATCTGATCAGCTGCACTCGACTGAGCACTTCCTGGGCGAGCTTTGCATCATCAACAACAAACGATAAAATGCCGCCATAGCCAGAGGCTTGACTATCGTGCACAGTCTTGCCTGGGTGCTGAGCGAGACCAGGATAGTATACGCTCGTTACTCGTGGATGTTTTTGAAGCCAATGAGCCACGACTAAAGCGTTGGCATTATGTTTTTCCATACGCAAGGCCAAGGTTTTTATACTACGGATGAGTAGCCAACAGTCATTGGGACCAAGAACGCCACCAGTGGAATTTTGTACAAAACGTATACGTTCACCTAGTTCAGGATTATTGGCGACTACCAGTCCGCATACTAAATCATTATGACCTGACAAATATTTACTAGCGCTATGAATGACCACATCAGCCCCTAGCTCTAGAGGTCGTTGAAAATAGGGTGTTAAAAAAGTATTGTCTACGATGGTGTGAATGCCATGAGATTGGGCCAGTTTTGCAATAGCGCGGATGTCGATAATTTTCATTAGAGGATTAGTAGGTGTTTCTACAAGAATGGCCTTGGTAGCAGGGGTGATAGCTTGTATCACCTCATCAAGATGACTGCCATCGACAAATGTTACTGTTAAACCAAAATTGCTAAATACTTTGTTGATCACCCGGTAGGTACCGCCATAACAATCTTCCACCACAATTAAGTGATCGCCTGTTTTATATACCATTAGTACTGCAGTAATGGCAGCCATGCCAGAGGCAAAGGCTAGTCCCAAGGTTCCGCCTTCTAACTGAGCAATCCCTTCCTCTAATACCTTCCTAGTGGGATTTTGGCTACGGGTATAGTCAAAACCTGTGCTTTCACCCAGTGCAGGATGACGAAATGTTGCCGTTTGATAGATCGGTGTGCTAATGGCTCCAGTTTTTTCATCAGTACAGACGCCAATATGAACAATTCTCGAATGTAAATTCATAATAATCCTCCTTTATGTGTTTAAAAAAAGCAAACCTCTTTCCGAGGAAAGAGGTTTGCCAAGGTGCAACATCTTCCTCTTATCTCTCAGGATTATTATCCCGCTGGAGTTAGCACCGCTACATTGCTGCCGGTTGCCGGGTGTCATAGGGCCAGTCCCTCGACCACTCTGGATAAGAAGGTTATATTTTTTTTTGATAGTACCATAAAAAAATAGCTATTGTCAAGAAAAATGAGAAACCATATTTTTAGTACAAAGATACAAAGCCGCGACGTGGACACAAAGGCTATGAAGAAGATATTAAATCTCGTATCTTTAGGACACACTAGTTTTTTTTATCTAATAGACATTGACACACGGAAATTATCGTGATATACTCATGAAAATTAAATGTAACAGCCGATTGGAAAACCAAAGGCTAAGGGTGTCCCCTATTTAGGGCGGGCATTCTTAGTCTTTTTTGTTTTATTATCAATTAACAATGAAGGGAAGGATGAATATGAAATTTGTAAAGCTTGGTTTGGTAATGGCAGCCCTTATTACCATGGTGGGGGGAATTAGTGGGTGTTCCACTAATGCTGCAGATACCAAAAATACGAATGTTAGGATTGCCCATTTCCCTAATATTACTCACTCCCAAGCTCTTGTGGGTAGAGCCAATGGTCAGTTTCAGAAAGCACTTGGGGAATCCAATGTGATTGAATGGAAAACCTTTAACGCCGGTCCTGCAGAAATTGAAGCCTTATTTGCTGGAGAAGTGGATATCGGTTATATCGGACCTGGTCCTGCCATTAACGGATATACAAAATCAAAAGGTGATCTGCAGATTATTGCCGGGGCAACAGATGCAGGGGCCATTCTTGTAACAAGAAAGGATTTAGTGTTGAAAAATGTAGGGGAATTGAGTGGTAAAAGAATAGCTATTCCACAATTTGGAAACACTCAAGATCTATCATTGCGTCATATTTTGCAGGAAAATGGCTTGAAAGATACCACCAGGGGTGGCACGGTAGAAATTAGGCAGGCTGATAATCCTGATATTAAGACATTACTCGACAATGGGGAAATTGATGCTGCTCTTGTTCCAGAACCATGGGGGGCACGCCTCGTCAGTGAAGTCAAAGCGAATGTGTTACTCGATCAAAAACAGGTGTGGAGAGATGGTAATTACACAACAGCAGTTGTTGTTGCAAGAACCCAGTTTATCAAGGATCATCCTGAGATAATCGAAAAATTTCTTAGGACCCATGTCGAGTTAACAACGTATATTAATCAGAATCCTGAGCAAGGAAAAGAAATCATAAATTCTCAAATCAAAGAATTAACGGGTAAACCTTTAGCTAAAGAAATATTAGATGCTGCTTTCCAAAGGATAACCGTCACCAATGATCCCGAAAAGGATTCCGTAGTTGACTTTGTAAAGTTGTCCGTCGATGCAGGGTTTATAAAAACAGCGCCTGATCTTAAGGACTTCTTTAACTTTAAAATATTGAACAAAATTTTAAAAGAAAAAGGTCTAAAAGAAATAGAGAATTGAGGTGTTATGAATGAGTGTCGTCGTAGAAAATGTCAGTAAAAAATTTATTACCAAGACCGATACAATCAATACTCTGAGTAACATTAATGTTACGTTTCATAAAGGCGAATTTGTTTGTATTTTAGGACCTTCTGGCTGTGGCAAATCCACACTGTTAAATATTATCGCTGGCCTTGAGCGCGCAACAACAGGCAGCGTGATTTGTAAAGGCAAGGTCGTGACAGAAGCAGGTCCTGATCGGGTTGTGATGTTCCAAGAGCCTGCTTTATTCCCTTGGCTTAACGTGATTGATAATGTTGAGTTTGGTATGAAGCTTGCTGGAGTGGATAAAGCCCAGCGGCGGGAAAAAGCTATAAAATATTTGAAGATGGTACATCTCACCCGATTTCAGAATTGCTTCATCCATGAATTATCAGGTGGTATGAGGCAACGGGTTGCATTGGCCAGAGCATTGACCTTGGATTCAGATGTACTGCTCATGGATGAACCTTTTGCGGCCTTAGATAGCCAGACGAAGAGTATTTTGCAGGTGGAGCTACAACAAATTTGGCTCACAACAAAAAAGACCATTATATTTGTGACTCATAATGTGGAAGAGGCTGTTCTACTGGCCGATCGAGTCATTGTCATGGCGGCAAATCCTGGAGTGATAAAAAAAGAGTTTCACATCCAGCTTGCCCGGCCAAGACAACCAGACAATGTTGATTTAGCTTATCTGGCATCAGATATCATGCAAGAACTGAAAGATGAGGTGGAAAAAGTTGCTAAAGCTGAATACGACAATGATTGGACTAGTAAAAAAGATATTGTTTTATCTGATTCTGATAGCGATATGGGAACTGGTATATAGGATCGGCGTAGACTTACTGCGACTCTGGAAACCTTATATTTTTCCATCTCCCATCGCGGTATTTACGACTCTTTGGGGACTCATTGCTGATAATACTTTGGGCATTGCGGTTTTGGCAAGTATTAAGAGAATCGTTGTTGGTTATTTCCTATCCATTCTCATAGGAATTATTGTTGGTCTGGCCATTGTAAGATTTAAGTATCTTGATGAAAATTTAAGCCCGTTAATACTCGGTTTACAGACCCTACCTAGTATTTGTTGGTTGCCGTTTTCTATTCTGTGGTTTGGCTTAAATGAGAGTGCGATTATCTTTGTTATCACCATTGGATCAACCTTTGCGGTTTCCATTGCCATCGAATCGGGTATGAAAAATATAAACCCCCTATTTGTGAGGGCGGCAAAAACCATGGGCGCAAAAGGGTTCAAGCTGTATTGGAATGTGATTATTCCTGCTAGTTTGCCCAGCATTATTTCAGGACTAAAGCAAGGCTGGTCTTTTGCCTGGCGGGCATTAATGGCTGGCGAAATGATATCAGCAACGACAGGCCTGGGGCAGGTTCTGATGGTGGGCAGAGATCTAGCCGATATTAGCCAGGTGATGGCGATTATGATCGTCATTGTTGTGCTGGGGGTGGCTGTTGATAAACTGATCTTTGGTAGGGCAGAACTGAATATTCGACAAAAATGGGGACTAGATAAGGCGTAAGGTAGTAATGAAAAGGTAGGTATCAAATTTATGAAGTTAGAAATAAAAAATCTTGAAACGGATATTTTGATTATTGGTGGAGGAACGGCTGGCTGCTTCGCGGCCATAACCATTGCCGAGAATTCAGAGGCGAAGGTCATCATTGCTGAAAAAGCTAATATTAAACGCAGTGGTTGTTTGGCGGCAGGCGTCAATGCCCTGAATGCTTATATCGTAAAAGGTCAAACGCCTGAAACCTATCTTAACTATGTTAAGAATGATGCCGAAGGTGTAGTACGAGAAGATCTTGTCTATACCATGGCTAAGCGGCTGAATGCCGTTACAGCAAAGATGGAAACATTAGGTCTTGTGATTTTGAAAGATGAGGCTGGAGAATATGTTTCCCGGGGAACTAGAAACATAAAAATTAATGGGGAAAATATTAAACCCATTCTTGCAGAAACCGTGGAAAATAGTCCTCATGTTAGCGTTCTCAATCGCGTGAACATGATTGACTATATTGTGCAAGACGGAAAAATCGTTGGTGCTTATGGTTTTTCTCTTGATCGTAATATTTTTTACGTAATTTCAGCAAAGACGGTTATCTGTACTACGGGAGGGGCTGCTGGAATTTACAAACCCAATAATCCTGGATTTTCCGGGCATAAGATGTGGTACTCTCCCTTTAATACCGGAGCTGGCTACGCCATGGGAATTCGGGCAGGGGCTGAGATGACGACTTTTGAAATGCGTTTTATCGCACTGCGTTGCAAAGATACCATTGCTCCTACTGGAACGATCGCTCAAGGGATAGGGGCTCAACAGATCAATAGTGCCAGCGAAGAATACGAAAAGAACTACGGCAGTCCCAAAACTTCTGTTCGTATGTACTCGACAGTCATGGAAAATAAAAATGGCAGGGGACCTTGTTATTTGAAAACCGCAGGCATTACCCAGGCCCAAGAAGGAGAACTTTATAAAGCGTACCTCAACATGGCACCTGCACAGACCTTGCGCTGGCTGGAAAGCGGCAAGGGGCCTGCTACGCAGAATGTTGAAATTGAAGGCACTGAACCCTATATTGTTGGTGGGCATACGGGCAGTGGTTATTGGATCGATACCGATCGGGCCACTACCATTGAGGGGCTTTATGCTGCTGGTGATGTTGCTGGGGGAAGTCCGCAAAAATATGTGACAGGCTCTTTTGCAGAAGGTGAAATAGCAGCATTTTCCGCATTGGCCTATATACAAGGGAAAAATAATATACAGCCCAATAGCCAGGCTGCTGAAGAAAAACTTGGATCCGTTAATGAATTTTTACAAAATAATGATTCAGGTCTTTATGCTGTGGGTGACGTGGAAGACGCTATGCAAAAAGTAATGGATGATTATGCAGGCGGGATTTCTTCAGGGTATTCTTATAATTTCCAAAAACTTCAGGTGGCAAAACAACGGATTGGCGACTTACTAGGGATTAGTTATCAGCTAAAAGCTAAAGATTTCCATGAACTGATGCTGATTCATGAAGTGATCGATCGACTGTATGTCTGTCAGACATTGATTGTTCATCTCGAAGCGAGGCAAGAGACCCGGTGGCATTCTTTTCAGGAAAATGCAGATTATCCACAGAAAGATGATGCACACTGGTTAAAATTTGTTAATTCACGCTTTGCAGATGGAGAGGTTAAAATAATACTGCGAGATTTAGTTGAAAAGGATGATAGATATGAGCATAAAAATAGATAGTCAGAAATGTAATGGCTGTGGGAAATGCCGCCAGGTATGTCCTGGTAGCTTGCTATATGAAGATAGTGCTGGAAAAACAGACATAAAATATCCCAGAGAATGTTGGGGTTGTACATCCTGCGTAAAAGAATGTAACTTTAATGCCATCAAATATTATCTTGGTGCTGATATGGGCGGTAATGGAAGCTTTATGTATACCCAAAGTGAAGGGCAGTTACTTCATTGGATCATTGTTGCACCCGATGGTAGTGAAAAAAGGCTTACAACGGATAAGAGTCAAGCAAATGCATATTAGGAGGACGAGGATATGGATCATTTAGATAGGTTAGAAGCACAAAGCATTTTTATACTCAGAGAAGCCTATAAAAAATTTGGTAAACTGGGGATGTTGTGGTCAATTGGCAAAGACTCAACGGTTATGTTATGGCTGGCCAAGAAGGCATTTTTTGGTCATTGTCCATTTCCTTTTATCCATGTAGATACCATGCACAAAATTCCAGAAATGATTGCTTTTAGAGATCGCATGGCCAAAGAGTATAATATCGAACTGATTGTTCATAAAAATCAAGAGGCGTTAGATGCGGGCATGGGACCACACGAAGGCAGACTGGTTTGTTGTAAAGCTCTCAAGACTGATGGCTTGCAACAAGTGGTTACTAAGTATGAGTTTGAAGGTCTGATTTTAGGAATTCGCAGAGATGAAGAAGGTTCACGTTCCAAAGAACGAGTGTTTAGCGAAAGAAACAAAGACTCAGAGTGGGATTATACCAACCAAGCTCCAGAACTATGGGATCAATTCAAGACTGATTTCCCCAAAGGTAATCATATTCGAGTACATCCTATTTTACATTGGAATGAAATGGATATATGGGCTTATATTGAACGAGAGAACATTGAACTCGTGGATCTTTATTTTGCTAAAAACGGCAAACGTTACAGAAGTCTAGGCTGCGCTCCATGTACAGGGCAAATTGATTCAAACGCTGTAACTGTTAAAGAAATTATTGAGGAACTGAGGAATACTAAAGTAGGCGAGAGAGCTGGCCGGGCTCAAGATCAAGAAGATTCATATGCCATGCAAAAACTCCGCAAGGATGGATATATGTAATGATATATATAATACATTAAAGAGATCGACAGCGATATTGTTGGTCTTCCGGGAATGGGATATAGGGTTTCGCTTGCTTCCTCCGTAACGCCGCTCAACCCTATATCCCATTCCCTGCAATTACCTTTAGAATTTATAATGCAAAAGAGTATAGGAGGTAAACCATGGATATTACGAGAGAAGTATTAAATATCGTTGTTGTTGGGCATGTAGATCATGGCAAGTCCACAGTCATCGGTCGGTTATTATATGATACAAAATCCCTGCCCGAGGGGGCTATTGATCGGGTCAAGAAAATCGCCAAAGAGAAAGGCAAGCCTTTTGAATATGCTTATCTTCTTGATGCTTTTGAAGAAGAACAAAAACAAGGTATTACCATTGATACCACCCAATTGCAGTTCCGTACTGACAAGCGCGATTATGTCATCATTGATGCTCCTGGTCATAAAGAATTTTTGAAGAATATGATATCTGGGGCTGCCAGTGCCGAGGCGGCATTGCTCATTATTGATGCCAATGAGGGTATTCAAGAACAATCGAAAAGACACGGCTATATTTTGTCTCTGCTCGGAATACAAAAAGCCTATGTCTTAGTGAACAAAATGGACTTGATTGAGTATTCGGAAGAAAAATTTAATGCCATAAAGCAAGAAATGAATGAGTTTCTCCACAGTCTTCATGTCTATCCCCTAAAATATATACCTATTTCCGCTTTTCATGGGGAAAATATAACTACTCCATCTGATAAGATGCCATGGTATAAAGGTGAGACGATCCTTAAAGCCATCGACTTGTTTGAAAAGGATAAAGGCTTAGAGGGGAAACCGCTACGTTTTCCCATACAAGATGTATATAAGTTCGACAATCGACGAATTATAGCCGGTCGCATTGAGGCAGGTACCTTACACACTGGGGATGAAATCTTAATCTCCCCGAGTAATAAGGTCACAAAGGTAAAAAGTATTGAATATTGGGCCGATAAAGATAAAAAAGACAGTGTTTCAGCTGGCATGTCTGTGGGCATTACGGTGGAAGATGAGTTTTTCAATCAGCGCGGTGAGTTCATCTCCCATATCGATGATGCGCCTAAGACCTCTGATACTTTTAAGGTGAGCCTATTTTGGATGGGCAAAAATGATCTAGTGAGAAATAAAGAATATAAGCTTAAGCTGGCGACACAAGAAGTGGAATGCGAAATCTATGCCATTAATAAGGTCATTGACGCCACGACATTAGAGCACATAGACAATGCGAATCAGGCCAGAACCAATGATGTGGCTGAAGTAACCATCAAAACCAAAAGAGCAATCTGTTTTGATGAATTCAGAAACAATCAGAATACAGGACGTTTTGTCATTGTTGAGGGCTATGATGTCTGCGGTGGTGGCATTGTAACTGGATTGGTGCAAGAATGCCAGCGGGTTAGCAAATTTTCAAAACAAGATCATGAAATCATAGTGAGTTGCTTTGATGAATATTATTATATACTTTCTGAGAGTGGGCTGAAAAAGATAGCGGCTATTCCTCATTCATTTACTATCGGTGATGTCATACCTTCCACTGGTGTAACTTATGAATATCCGGGAGATTTTAATCTTTTAGATTTACAAACTAATTTGGTAGCGAAAATAAGAAACTCCAAGTTACAAGATATCACGTCATTTGGTGACTACACATATGATTCCCTTCCTTTTATTGACACCCAGGGTTCCTATCTACGGATTCATGACCTGGAAAACTTTACGGAATTTGCAGCAGACCTTGAAAAACTACAACATTCAAAGCAAGTAACATTGGCAACCGTTGCCAATAAATGGTTTGAGTTTATGAAGTTTAGGCAAATACGATATTTGACAGAAACCAAGTCTTTGGAAATTGAATATCAGATTTAGAGAGTTGTGCTGATTGGAAAACCAAAGGCTAACAGCGTGTAAATATACACACTGTTAGTCTTTATTTTTTTATCATAATTTATAAGCTTAGGGTGGTGTTGCTTATAATAAAATGCGCCCAGCGTTTAGGCTGATATCTAACAGGACATGAAGCATTTATCTATAGCAGTATATATAATAGCCTCGCGAAAAAATGGAAAAATAAAATCTAGGAGGGTATTTATGATGAATCGAAAAATAACAGTTCTAGTTGGCATGGTGATGATGGTGCTGTTTGTCTCAGGATGTGGTAGCCAAAATACGGTATCAACCAGTAAGGAAATTACTATTGGTCTGACGGCTCCCTTAAGTGGTGATAATGCTGAGTATGGTCAATCTTTTAAAAATGCTATAGAATTAGCCTTCGAGAAGGCTAATGCCAATGGTGGGGTTAATGGTAAAACGATTACTCTACTAGCCAATGATAGTAAAGCCGATCCTAAAGAAGCTGCAAATATTGCCCAAAAATTTGTTTCAGATAGTAAAGTCATTGGGGTTATTGGCGATTTTACAAGCACAGCTGCATTAGCTGGTGCACCCATCTACCAAAAAGGTGGTTTAGTACAATTATCACCAACTTCTTCTCATCCTGATTTCACTAAGCAGGGAACTTTTATGTTCCGCAATATATATACGCAAGAACAAGAAGGCCCCATATTGGCTGATTATGCAATCAATAACTTACATAAAAAACGTATTGCCGTTGTATTTATTAATAATGACTGGGGTATTGTTGCTAAAGATAATTTTATCAAGGGTGTACAAAAATTAGGTGGCGAAATTGTAGCGACGGAGGCATATTTGCCAGAACAAGGTAAGGATTTTAGTGCTATCGTCACTAAGGTTCAGGATAGTAACCCTGATTTATTGTTTATTGGATCGATGTATACAGATACTGCACTCATTGCTCAGCAAGCACGTAAAGCCAATTTTAATGTAGAATTAATTGGCACTGGATCTCTGTATTCGGAAGAGTTAATAAAATTAGGTGGCGCGGCGGTAGAAGGGTTCCATCTGACTTGTACCTTTTATCCTCTTGATACTCGGCCGGAAGTACAAGATTTTACAAAAAATTATCAAGCCAAATATGGAAAATCTCCAACTATGTTTGCTGCCCAGGCTTATGATGCCGCAAATTTGATCATCGAAGCCTTAAAAGCCGGTGCTACTGATCGTGCATCACTACGTGATAAATTGGCGGCCATTAAAAACTTCCCAGGGGTGACAGGTACAACTTCTTTTGATGAAAACCGCAATGTAGATAAAGGGTTGACGAAGCTAATTGTTAAAGATGGAAAATTTGTTATTTATAATCCCTAAGTATGATAGTAAGACGACTATTTTCGATGGAAAGGGGTGAGTTACATTGTTTTTACAGCAGGTAATCAATGGGCTAGCGCAAGGTAGTACGCCTTGATTGGTATTGGCTTTGCACTTATCTTTGGCGTACTGAATCTTGTGCATTTTGCCCATGGAGAAGTGTATATGATTGGAGCATTTCTTGGATTTATGCTGATCAGAGACTTTAAGGCTAAGACATATCGTTTAGATATGATCTTAGCCTTCTTTTTTTAAAAATATGTACATACTTCTCATTCGGAGATGCAAGGTAGGATGAATAGGACTTAAGTTGCATAAATGGTACTAAAGTCCTATTTAATGATGGATAAATTATGTAACTTGAGGTATAATTATGATATTATCTAAAAAAAATTGGGCAAACTTATCGAAAGATAGGGACGAAAAGCGATGGATTTAACAATACTAACGTGTTCATGATTGCCAAGCTGCTGCTTTAGTCGAAGCTAAAATGTATTACCAGACTCAAAGGTCTGGCTTTTATTTTGCGGGGGAGTTGCGTGTTATGTGGAAAGTCTTATTTTTTAAATATACCTCAGCAGTGTTAGCGTTGGTGGGGAGTGCCATAGGGATTTCTATGTACCTTATATATAAAATATTATTGTCTGATAATTATGATTATTCACATAACATTTTTTGTTTGTTCCTTAGCTTTAGCTTTATTCTTGCTCTTGTGGGCTTTAAATGTGGTAAGTTAATGCATACCCTGCACTATTACGCCTATCGAGATCAATTAACAAATCTTTGGAATAGTAGATATTTTTATTCACAGCTAGCTAAAGAAATTGATAAATTGAAACGAAGTCAGTTTTCATTATGTGTGGCACTGATTGACCTTGACGACTTTAAAATGGTAAATGATACTTATGGGCATGCTGTAGGAGATGAAGTATTACGAAAGATTGGGACTATCTTAATCGGAAATACGCGAGATAGTGATATAGTTGTAAGATGGGGTGGCGATGAGTTTGCGATTATATTCCCTAATACAAACCTAGAAAGTGCCTCCTCATCTGCTGAGAGATTAAGGGCAATGGTCGAAATTAGTAGGGAGTGTCGCCAAGTAACGATTAGTATCGGTGTCTTGTTCGTGCAAGCTGAAATGGAAGTTGCCCAACTACTGAAGATGGTAGACGATACATTATATACCGCCAAGCAAACAAAAAACTTGGTGGCTTTACATGCTCATTCATAAATTTAATGTGTAAGAGGGCAATACTAGTAAAAAAAGATCCTACAACTTTCATAATAAGTTGTAGGATCTTTCTATATTTAAAGTGAATTTATTTTAGAATGATACGGTGGTAATTTTTTTTGCCCTTACGGATGAGCAGGCTATTATTTTCAAATAGATCGGCAGTGAGCAGGAAATCTAGGTCGGTTACCTTGGTGTCACCGATCGATAGTCCGCCTTGCTGTATGAGTCTGCGTCCTTCACTTTTGGAAGGGACGATGCCATTGGCAGTGATAATATCAATTATTTTTGTGCCTAACTGATCAGCAGTAATGGTTACTGTTGGTGCATTATCCAGTGCGCCTGCGCCACTAAAAAGTGCCTGTGCTGCCTGCTCTGCCTTTTCAGCCTCGCTTTGGCCATGGATTAGCTTAGTCACTTCAAAGGCGAGGGTTTGCTTAGCGATGTTGATTTCTTGACCACTCAGCGCACCTAACCGGCGAACTTCATCCATGGGCATAAAGGTTAGAAGGCCTAGGCATTTTTCCACATCAGCATCATCAATATTACGCCAGTATTGATAAAAATCATAGGGTGATGTTTTCTCGGCATCCAGCCAGAGGGCGCCTTTTTCTGTTTTGCCCATCTTTCGTCCGTCGCTTGTTGTCAGCAGTGTGTAGGTCAGTCCATAGGCTAATTTGCTTTCTTTGCGGCGGATAAGGTCGGCACCAGCAAGGATGTTCGACCATTGGTCATCGCCACCCATCTGCATGATACAGTTGCATTGGCGATAGAGAGCTAGAAAATCATAGGCCTGCATGAGCATATAGTTGAATTCTAGGAAGGATAAGCCTTTATCAAGTCGTTGCTTGAAACAATCGGCAGTCAGCATACGGTTAACTGAGAAATGCATGCCGATATCTCTCAGGAATTCGATATAGTTGAGTTTGAGTAGCCAGTCTGCATTGTTGAACATTAATGCTCTATCTTCAGAGAAGTCAATGAAGCGTTGCATTTGTTTCTTAAAAAGTTCACAATTGTGGATGATATCGTCTTGGGTCATCATTTTGCGCATGTCGGTTTTGCCAGAGGGGTCGCCCACCATCGCTGTCCCCCCACCGATAAGGCAGACCGGACGGTGACCAGCCTGTTGCATATGGGCCATGACCATCATTCCTAGGAAATGGCCGACGTGCAGGCTATCAGCAGTGGGATCAAATCCAATATAAAAAGTGATTTTCTCTGTTGCTAAGAGTTCAGCAATCTCATGTTCGTGGGTAAGTTGTTGGACAAAGCCCCGTTCTTTTAGAATATCAAGTACAGTCATTGGTTAAAAAGCCTCCTTATATTCCGGATCTGTCGCCCGGTATAAAAAAAAGTCCTGGTTAAGGACGGATATAACTCTTAAGATGACTCTAGTTGCGATTCGGATCAGCCACCCAGGTGAAGTTGAAGCAGATGATTTCATAACTGTAATATAGCAGGATACAACCTAGTTGTCAATGTCATCCATGGCTTGTTAGGCAAGGGTGACAGGGATTATTACAATGTAGTTGGCGATAAATGGTAATATCTGATAAGATGTATATAATACATAAACATTTTTAAAGGCAATTGCCAGAAATCCCCGACATTTTTTTAAAATAGGAGGATACATATGAACATAAAATCTAAAGAATTTCAGGTCCATGCGGGTGATAAAGTTAAGCTTGATAAGTCGCCGACAGTGATAAAGCCTTGTTATGAATCTAAGAAAGAGTATCACGCACAGCTAGATGAACAGATTCACGAGTTGAGCTCTTTGCAACGTCTTCTCTACGCCTCTAAGACTTATTCCCTATTGCTAATCTTCCAAGGGATGGATGCTGCCGGCAAAGATGGTGTCATCAGGCATGTCATGTCAGGTGTCAACCCCCAAGGTTGCCAAGTATCTGCCTTTAAAAATCCCAGTGAAGAGGAATTACAACACGATTTTTTATGGCGTACAACTTGTGCCCTACCAGCAAGAGGGAAGATCGGTATCTTTAACCGTTCCTATTATGAGGAGGTACTGATCACTCGTGTTCACCCTGAAATTCTCAAGAAACAATGTATTCCTTCCGAATTGATAGATGGGAAAAATATTTGGCAACAACGATATCATTCCATTGTAGATATGGAGAAGCATCTTACGCGTAATGGAACTCAGATTATCAAATTTTTCCTCCACTTATCAAAAGAGGAGCAACGCAATCGATTTCTTGCGCGGATTGATGAACCAGATAAAAATTGGAAATTCAGCCATGCTGATATCGAAGAACGAAAGCAGTGGGACAAGTATGCTGAGGCTTTCCAGGAATGTATAAGTGCAACGAGTACAAAGGAAGCACCCTGGTATATTGTACCTGCTGATAATAAAGAAAATGCACACCTCATTGTTTCCCATATTATACTTGAGAAACTAAAGGAATTAGATATGAATTATCCCCAAGTAGATCAACAACGCATTGAAGAATTGCAGTCAATTCGCAGTGCACTGCTTGCAGAGTAAAACTTGGAGTGCACTGCCCATCTTCCGCTAAGCTGAAAGCAATAGAGCGGGGCATTATACCCGAACTTCAAAAGGAACTTTCGTTTTGGGAGTTGAGTCAGTTTGTTTTATAATTTTTTTCGCGATTTTTTTTGGTGGAGCTTGTGTCGCTGATTCAAGAGTGGTTTGAGAAAGGATCAAATTCACGATTTCATCAGAACTCTCTGTGGAATAATCAACAGTTGATCTTTGTTTTGGCTGGTAATTTTTCCACCAATGGATAGCGACGAGGGCAATCGCAATAGTGCAAATAAGAACAAAAAAAGCGCTAAAGCCAGTAGCTGAAGAATTGTTTTTTGCCAATTGGGTTGTAGCGGGAATCAATTTTTCAGAGGTAGTCTCTGTAGATGTATTATTAGTAGTGCTAACAAAGGCCGGTGGAAGAATGTTATTAGTAGATTCGGGAACAGGGTTGGGGATGGCTGTGGATTGCTCCTTAGAGGCAGGGGGCGCTTTAGATGGATTTACGAACTGGGGAGTCGTTGTGGCAGGAGTATGTGTATCAGTGGAGGGTACTACCGTCGACGTTGCCATACTTGGAGGAATGGGGGGAGTCGGTTTGGTTGGTGGAGTTGGGGATTGCATAGTATTACACTCCTAATTCAAAGTTGTGTACGGGGTTATGTGTCTAGTTATTTCATTTGAAAACCTTTGTTATATAAAAAATCTTTCATATGAGGTCGTTGCTTCTCTTTGAGGAAAGTTGCAATACCTTCTGTCCAGGTGTTACTTCGTTTGTTATTCGTTCTTTCTCGATAATAAGTACTGATAAGGTCATCATATTTTTTGAGTTGCTCTTCATCGCCATCAGTAGAATAGGTATCTTCTTTTAATATGAGGGATAAAGGGAGTCTGGGTTTTGTGGCATTTATTTTTTCAGGGTAGCCAAGGCACATGCCAAAGACAGGGTAAACATGATGAGGTATCTGTAGCAAGTCACAAACAGCTTGGGGATTGTTGCGTATTCCACCGATATACACTCCACCGAGACCTGCTGATTCTGCGGCAATCATAATGTTTTGCGCGATTAAGGCTGTGTCTACAGTAGCCATAATAAAAACTTCAGTAGAGCTACTTTCAATGATTTCATTATTCATACGACAAGCTTTTTCAAGTCTGTTCAAATCAGCACAGAATACTAGAAAAACAGGACATTGCTCGACATAAGGTTGGTCGCCTGTCAAATTAGCTAATGTTTTCTTTTTATCTTGATCTTTAACTCTTATCATTGTATAGGCTTGAATGTGATTGGAGGTAGAGGCATATTGACTAGCCTGTATGATCTCCTTTAATAACTGATCATCCACCAGTTGCTCTTTGAATTTTCTTACAGAAGTATGGCTTTTCAATAGTTCGATCACCTTATTCATAGCAAACCTCCGAATTTTTAATAAAAATAGGTGTATATTTGAGTATTGTAAAAAGCCGATAGGTGCATCCTATCGGCTTTGCTTTTAACTATTTACCTCTGCCGGCTTTTCTCATGGGCATTTTGTGGTTCGTAGTGTTAGCTTTTCCTTTAGCGGCTTTTTGAAATGATTTATTATTTTCAAGGTTTTTTTTCTTCTTTTCAAGTACTAGTGCCAGTAGGTCCATATCGTCGTCCTCCTTTCTTTATTGATCAGCAAAGATAATCCCAAAGTAGTGTTAACTTCATATACTTTATTTTCGATTTTAGTTTATAGAATCCCTTTATTCCCATTGTAATTATTCATTTTTATATAAGTTGCTCTATGTATTCAAAGAACTCAAAATGAAGGATTTAGAAGAGTTTGATGCTATCGATATAAAACAATTGTCGGATTCTATTTCAGGGATTAATGATGAAGGTAGTACCAGTAGTTATCTTTTTAGAGAGCGGCGCTCAAATAAGACACAAAATTTGTATTTTGGTCATATTCGAAGGGACTTCTCTTTTTTAAACATTGATAACGGCAATATTGAAAATAAAAGTTTAGTACAGATACGCAAGTCTGATTTCGGGATGTTATCGCATACAAAGGTGGTACAACCCAATAGATTTGATGTCAATAAGAAGATATTGGACAATGCGTATGAACCGGAAGCAATAACAAATGATGATGATCATAAGATCATTAAACGTATAAAAGATAATAATCATATTTTGTCCAATCGGAATATAATTATCATTTTAATAGAAGTAAATTACTTGAACATGAATGTATAAATTTTTCAAGAAAAACACCTTATAATGACAGTGTAATAAATTTGTACATTGATAGCGTAATGTCCTTACTTCCCGATTATTTTAATGAAGACAAATTAGAAAGTTTGAAAAAGCAAGTTGTAGATTTGCAAATGATGTATAATAATATTTTAAGACAAAATATCAGTACAATTCTCTTAAAACAAGAAATAGAAGAATTAAAAAAACTAGTGAAAACAAAAGAAAGTCGTATTTATGCGTTGCATGAAATAATAAATGAGAAAGATAAAATCATTATGAATATGTCTAATCAAAACACAGTGCCAATAAAACGTAATGAAAATACTTAGTAAAGGAGATAACAAATTTTTTGTTATTGAATAAAAATGAAAAAATTGATTATCGCAGAAAAGCCATCTGTAGCAAGAAATATTGCTGATGCAATCAATGCAAAAACGAGAAAAGATGGTTTTATTGAAGGAAATGACTATGTAATAACTTGGGCCTTTGGACATCTATTACAATTATACGATGTGAAAGATTATGATCCGTCGTTAAAAGGCTGGAGATTAGAAAATTTCCCTTATATTCCGCAGGAATTTAAATATAAAGTCAAAACCTCTGGGATTAATAAACAGCAAGTGGATAGTGGAGCACAAAAGCAAATTAATATTATAAATTCTTTGATTGCACGGTCAGATATTGAAGGCATCATTGCTGCGACAGATGATGATCGTGAAGGACAGGTAATTTTCGACGAAATAACAATTTACCTAAAAACGCAGAAACCGGTTGAAAGATTACTGTTAAATGAATGGACAAGTGACGAAGTCCAAAGAGGATTGCAGAATTTAAGACCTAATAGCAAGATGCAATCGCTGCAGGATGCGGGAATAGGACGTCAATTGGCCGATTGGCTAATTGGCATTAATCTTACCTCGGTGGCGACTGTAAAATATCGCGGTGACGAAAAAATAAAAGTTTTAAATATTGGGCGGGTCTTATTGCCAACATTGAAGATTATTTATGATCGTGATAAGGAAATAGAAAGCTTCCAAGAATCTAGGTATTATAAATTGATCGCAGAATTTAATACACGGGAAAATGTTACGTTCGAAGGTACCTATTATGAAGATGATCATGAAAAGTTTGAGCAACAAGAGTATCTAGACGTCATAAAGGGCAAAATAAACGGCAAAAATGCTGTGGTTATGGCCAAGACGGTTGAAAGAAAAAAAGAATATCCACCATTTTTATTTAATTTGTCGAACCTACAGGGGGTTATCACCAGTAAATATAAAGACTGGACATCAGATAAAGTATTAAAGACAGCACAATCCTTATATGAAAAAAAGGCTATTACTTATCCGCGTACGGCCAGTCAGGTTCTGGATGAAAGTTTAATAGAGAAAACTGAAAAAGTATTAAATACCCATAAGCAGGGTAATCCATTTGCGAATGAGATTATATTTCACACGGCTAAAAGGATATTTGATAGTAAAAAGGTTGAAAGCCATTCAGCAATCATTCCTACATACATGTTACCGGGGAATTTAACCAACGATGAAAAGATTGTCTATGATGAAATAAAAAATCGTTTTTTAGCGCAATTTATGCCTGTTGCGGAGAGCGAGGAAACGATTTTAACTATTAAGCTTGATGATAATTTGCTAAAGGGGATGTTTATCAGTAAAGGCAAGGTTCAGCTTATTGAAGGATGGAAAAAAATAGAGAAGGTAACTACCAAAGAAGTAGATTTGCCAAGACTTGCGGAAAAGGAACCGTTGGTAGTCAAAAATGGCAAGGTAACGGAAATTAAGCGTAAAGCCCCTAAAGCTCATAATGAAAAAACCTTGTTACGGGTTATGGAGACCTGTGGGAAAAGTTATGAAAAAGAAGATTCTGAAGAAATGATGTTGGCGATACTGAGTGGATTTAGTATCGGGACACCAGCGACTAGGGCTGAGACAATAAAAAAGTTAAAAGATGTTGGCTATATAAGAGCCAAAGGAAAAAGTCTTGTTTGCACTGATCTAGGCAGAATGCTAGTTGAAAGCTTTCCGGTACCAGAGCTGTTTGATTTAGAGTATACTGGGAAACTTGAAAAAACACTTGCCGATATTGAAAAGAAGAAATTTCACAAAAACGATTTTATCAAGATGATAGTAGAATTTATAAATAAATCAGTTAATGCTATAAAAAAAGATCCGAATTTCGGTGCGAAAAGTACTGTGTCCAGTGATGTGGAAATATTGGGGCCGTGTCCGGAATGCAGTAGTCCTGTGGTGGAAACGCTTAAAAGTTTTGGTTGTAGCAATTGGAAAAATGGCTGTAAATTTGCCATATGGAAAGATGATCGATACATTACGGGTTTTGGCAAGCAAGTTTCGCCGGAAATGGTTAAACTATTGCTGCAAAATGGCCGGGTAGGTTTTCGGGGGCTAAAAAGTAAAAAAGGAACAAATTTTGCAGCATATTTTCATTATACTAAAGATGAGAATACGAGCCGTTATAACTGGAAGATGGAGTTTATTGATAATTGAAATTGCACCAAGCATAAGCAGGAAAATACTAAATATAAAACTACGCTTTAAAGCGTAGTTTTTTTATTTAGCTAATTCGAAAAATCATGGAAAAGTATGCTATTATCTGTCCCATCCGGAAAGCAAATCCATATAAAAGAATGATGAAAGCAACACAGGAGCATAGCGTGTTTGAAATTTGCTAAAACCAAATTTCAAACAAAACACGCCTGGGAGAGTGTTGCTTACCGATATTACATATTTATTCTATGGGCAACTTGCATCTTTTATTAATGTAAGGCTCTACTTTTGCCAAGGTATGCGGATTTTAAAAATAGTTCCTTTCTCTTTTTTACTCTCTACAGATATCGTTCCTCCCATAGCTTCAATTAAACCACGGCTTATGGTCAAGCCTAGACCACTCCCACCTAGAGAGCGGTTACGGGATTTGTCAACACGATAAAAGCGTTCCCATATCAAAGGTAAATCTTCATCGGTAATCCCTTCTCCTTGATCGGATACGCAAACTTGAAGCCATTTATTTTCTTCGGTCAATAGCAAACCAATACGAGAACCTGATGGGGCGTGCCGTATCGCATTACTCAGCAAGTTATCCAAAACCTGCTTAAATCGGTCAGTATCACCCAAAACGTAGCGCTTATCAGTCTCAAGTCGCAGCAGTAGAGAAAGATTTTTTCCCTTTAACAGCAGTTCTATCTTATCGGCTTGATTTAGCAGTAGTGTCGCTAAATCAAGCCGTTCCTGTTTGATAAACATTTTGCCGGATTCCAATTGTTCAGTATCCGTAATTTCATGGACTAACCGGGACATTCGGTCTGTTTCCGCTAATATCCTTTCTAAGTACTGGGTTCGTTCTTGCTCATTCACCGCAATACCGTCAATGAGTGCCTCTGTTGTGGCTTTTATACAACTTAACGGTGTTTTTAATTCATGGGAAATATTAGAGAAAAAATTGCGTCTAGTTTGCTGGATATGAAGAATAGCATCGGCCATGGCATTAAATGTTTTGCCAAGTGTTCCGATCTCATCTTTATCAGTGGAACAGGTGCGGCTTGTATAATCGCCTGCGGAGAATCGTTTTGCGGCAGCTGCAATGTCGGCAATCGATTTGGTTAATTTTTGTGATAACAGCAGTGCTAATAAAAAGGCAGCCACAAGTCCGATAATAAACGGAAGAAGATAAGAGCGGATGATCGCACCTAAGAGGTCAGGGGTAATTTCATAATAGGCTAGTAATCGTCCAGGCTTATCTCCTACTGTCACTGGCACTGAAACCATACTGGCAGTCAGCTTTTTTGCTGAGAAAAGGAGATAATGGGAATAGTCTGCTGAATCAGTGATTCTATAGGACGTCGTGTTCCAATAAGTAGGCCGATTTCCTTGAATAATCTGTCCATCGTTATCTTCCAGCCAGATTACTGCTCCTCCGGTAGCCTGATTTGCCAACGCCAACTCCCGGTCAGATATGCGCCCTGTTTTCAGCTCCTCGGAAAAAAAAACGGCAATATTTTTAGCCCTAAGGGCTAAGTTACTATTATTGCCTTGATAAGCATAGTACATAATTGAACCTGACAAGGTTAGTGCCATAAAGAGGATAATTGCCGCATGGCTGAATAGCTGGCGCAAAAACAAGGAACGGGTGATCATGATTGATCCACCTCAAACTTGTAACCGCTGCCCCGTACCGTTTTGATAAAATCCCCGGCTATGCCAATTTTCTTGCGGATTCTTTTTATCGTAGAATCAACAGTACGGTCATCCCCATCAAAGTCATAGCCCCATAAATTAACCACCAGGGTCTCTCTGGTAAAAATAGTTTGTGGGTGACGGGCCAGGAAATATAATAATTCAAATTCCTTGGCAGATAATTCAACGGCTTGCTCATTCACTATAACTCGCTGTGTTCCCGGTTCTAATGATAAGGGCGGAACCTGTAGAACATCACCAGGCAAAGCCAATTTTCCAGTCCGGCGCAAAATAACGTGTACTCTGGCAACTAATTCTCGCGGACTAAACGGTTTGGAAATGTAATCATCCGCTCCTAGCTTGAAGCCATTCATTTTATCGTTTTCTGTGTTTAATGCGGTTAAGAACATAATGGGGACATTTCGCTGCACTATTTTAGCAATTTCCCAGCCGGATAGGCCGGGCATCATGACGTCCAATATGAGTAAATCAGGTAATTGGGAGGTCTCTATATTCATGGCCGCATGTCCGTCGGCTGCTGCAAAAACTTCAAACCCTTCGCGGCTAAGATACCAGGTAACAATATCACGTATATCTTTCTCATCATCGGCAATTAGAATTTTCACCATAGGTTAACATCCTTTCTACATTTTTTAAAATAGACATTCCTTTATTTAAGGATAACACAAGATTATGGCACAAATAAGGCTAATTTAGACTGGCCAGAAGTTTTCGAGAACATCTTGACACATTCATGCCATATTGAATTGCTATAATTAGCTGAGTTATAGCAATGGGGAAATATGGCAAAATGAGGGGGTTATAAACTCGCGGCGTATTCATCAACGAAGGTACTATCAACAAGGAGCAGCGGCTTCTTGGCCCTTCCACCAAGTTCGCTACTACCGCCGCCCGAAAAATAAAAATACTATAAGTCATTTATGAGGGTGGCTTTAGGAATGTGGCCTGATCTAAAATGCAGGAACCACCGCTGCAACCAATGTTGGTCCAATTGCGCGAGAAAACAAATTTAGATTTTGATATTGAATATACTGATATCTTAAAAAATTATAGGAGTGGGCATATGAAATCTTTAAAAGTGGCTGCGTTCATTACAGTGTTTAGTTTATGCATTATCTCTACACAGGCTGCCTATGCATCCGATTTCGGATTGTCAGTCCGTACCTGGTTTCCTTCGATGGATGGAAAGGTTCAAAATGGGACTGAGTTAGATTCTAAAAATGATTTGGGAGTTGAAAACAAAAACTTGACATCAGTTGACTTCAGTTTAGGGAAAACAGGTAAACTTCGGATCAATTATGACAGTTTTTCTTTTGACGGCACAAAAAATTCGACTGCTGGTTATACTTTTAACAGTGTCGCTTACAATCCTGCCGATCGCGTAAACGCGACAACCGATATTACTTATATTGCTGCCAAGTGGCTGCCTACATATAATTCCAAAAGCGAGCATAAATTTTCCTGGCTCTTTGGTTTTAGTAATTCAAAAATTAAGACCAGTCTAGAAGCGCCAGGGAAAAATGCCGCGAGAACGTTCAAGTCCTATTACCCTATCGTTGGCGCACATTATGAAATAGGTGCCGCAAAACGAACATCTTATTATGGTGAAATAGCTACATCAGTTACCAACGGCAGCAAGTATTCATATGAATTTGAAGCCGGTGTTAGAAGAAACATTACGAAAAAAGCCGGTTTCGTAGCCGGATATCGTTATTTGGCCACTAAAGCAGGCTCCGACGATGAGTATGCGAAAATAAGCCTGAGCGGTCCTTTTTTGCAGCTTAATTACAGATTTTAAAATTTAATGATCGATCCGGTTAACTATTTCTAATCGTTACTAAAAGGTTACTATGTAATAAAAAGGTGCCTACTTTACGAATCGATCGTAGAGAGTTTATTATAATCATATAACGCAATTTACAATGAAAGATCGGATTTTTTGAGGAGGAATTTATGCGAAAAATTACTATTTTGTGGTTAATGATGTCTTTGTTTGTAGTCATGTTTTCAAGCAGGGTCATGGCTGCGCCCGCAGTAGATGTTCTGGGGCAGGATTATACATTTTCTAATAAAATCGAAGGATTGCCTGAGAAACTGACGGATTTCAAGGGATTAGAGATTAATTTCTTCAAAACCAGCGATGGTGTGAATTTAACATATTGGGAAGCAGGTAGTGGTAAGCCGCTCATCTTTATTCCTGGATGGTCAGCTAATGGCGCAGAATACATCAATGTGATGTACTTGCTTCGTGAAGGCTACCACGTTTACGTTCTTGATCCGCGCAATCAAGGGTTATCGGAAAACGTGGCTGATGGAATGCGTATCTCTCGATATGCCATGGATGTTAAAGAACTTACCGATCATCTCGGCATCAAATCTGCAAATTACTGCGGGTGGTCGATGGGCGCTTCCGTCATGTGGAGTTATATCGATCTTTTTGGAACAAAGGGGATCAACAAAGTGGTGTTCATCGACGAGCCACCGTCAATTCTAACTCGTCCTGGTTGGACTGAACAGGAACGCTTGAACGCGGGCGCAATGGTCGATACTCCAGCGCAGTTGATTCGTGCATTCACTTCTGGTGAACCTAATCCCGTTTTAGACCGGGCTATGGCGATGGATTCTCCCTATTTTGCAAACTCGGAGGGTTTTGCTCGCCGCTTTATCAAGAGTGACATGAATTACATGGGGCTTATTATGTTTGATCACGCTAGCAATGACTGGCGCGACGTCATCAGTAAGAAGGTCAATGTGCCGACAGCCATCTTCACAGGCGAATATAGTCCAAATCTGCCTAGTCAGCGCTGGATGAAGTCTGTCATCCCTAATTCTACTCTTTATGTTTACTCGCAAGCAGAGCAGGGTGATCACTTCCTAGCATTCAAAAATCCTGTGAAATTCACTAAGGATCTGCGGGCGTTTCTGGAACGGTAAGTTATAATTATGCAAATCAGTCAATTAAGTCAGCAAGTACAAGTTTTGATCCCCCTATACCACTAATCTATATTTAAATTAAAGGAGTACTATTATGAACAAACAAGTATCATGGATTTTTGAAGTCTCTATTAACGATGGTGAACTAGATAATTTAAAAGCACTAATGAAAGAGATGGTTGATTCTACGAAAGCCAATGAGCCCGGCACACTTGCCTATGAATGGTTCATTAGTGAAGATGGAAAACAGTGCCATATTCACGAATGGTACAAGGATTCTGCAGCAACTGTTGCACATTTGACAACCTTTAAAGCAAATTATGCTGCTCGGTTAATGTCAATGTGTGTGGCAACACGTTTTGTTGTCTACGGCAATTCGGATTCATCCGTTCGCCAAGCGTTAGAAGGTTTCGGAGCTGTTTACATGTCTCCACTAGGCGGATTTGTAAAATAATTGAGGGAGAAACTTGATTCTATTGACAGGTTCTTATGCGGCTAGTGCATGAGGGAGGCAGTCGCCAAATCATCCCGCGTTTCTCTGGCACTTGAAAAATGCCAAGGGGGAACGCGGGATGATTTATTAGTATATTTGTAAATATCTATATTCGAAAAACACTTAAAAATGGTTTTATGGGTTACTTAAAGGTCAATATATAATAAAAAAGTGCCTACTTTACAGATGCATGGGAGTTATTATGGAAAAAACCAGTCAAGATTAGAAGAAAATGTAGTTGATAAGGAAGGTGTAGTAGTAATGAAAATAAAATGGATTGGCATTTTAACTTATATTATTAGCTTTATGTTTTGTTCGTTTCATAGTCAAGCCGCTGCGCGGCAAATAAGCGATAACTTTAAGAAGGTTGAAGACTTTCGAGTACAGAATGTGTCGGTTGATCCTGTTGTATTTCGCGGCAAAGACGCATTAAGGATTGCGTTGTTGCCTGAAACTGCCCAAGGAAAGCCAGGTGTGGATTATATTGATCGTGATACGCTTGCTATTATTCCAGGAACAGAGGGGTTTCATAATGGTATTATAGACGTAGATGTTATAGGGCAGCTTAGTCCGACAGCCCCGGATTATGCTAGGGCGTTTCTAGGTATAGCGTTTCGTGTTGCCGATGATATTTCCCAATTTGAAACTCTATATGTCAGGCCTACGAATGCTAGGGCGGATGACCAAGTAAGAAGAAATCATACTCTGCAGTATTTTTCGTTTCCTAATTACACCTTTTCTCGCTTTCGTCAAGAAGCGCCTGAACGGTATGAGTCATATGCTGATTTGGATATGGATGGTTGGACCCATATTCGCATTGAAATTGTTGATGAAAAAGCAAAAATGTATATTAATGGTGCTGTACAGCCTTCATTGATTGTTAATGACTTGAAAATGAGACGTGATGCAACTGGTTCTGTTGGGCTATGGACTGAAATTGGAACCATTGCGTATTTTTCAAACTTAAAGGTATCGCGATTTTAATAAAAAAACGATGGCGGCCGCTAGTTAGAGCGGAGAGCCATCGTTTTTTTTATTTTTATAAGCAAAGTGTTAAATGATTTCGGCTGTTTCGGCATTTGCGAGTTTTTGATATTCGGTTCCCCATTCGGCCATGGTGTTGATAATCGGGCGCAGGGAATCACCAAGTTCACTTAAACTATATTCCACTCGTGGCGGTACTTCAGCATACACCTGGCGCACAATGATGCCGTCTTCTTCAAGGGAACGTAAGTTTTGCGTCAGGACTTTTTGGCTGATTTCCGGTAGGCTACTGCGAAGTTCGCCGAAGCGTTTAGTGGCTGTTAAGAGGTCACGTAAGATCAAAAGCTTCCATTTGTTGCCGATTAGGCCGACGGTTGTGGCTACTGGACATAGAGGTAATTCTTTTTTTGTAATCATGAGTCCTTATCATCTCCAATCGTTACTAAAAGGTTCTTATATAATAAAAAGGTGCCTACTTTACGAATGCACTGTATAGAACTTATTATAAATACATAGTTCAGCAAATGCAAGGTTGAACATAAATTGTAGCGGGAAGGATATTGGTTTAAATATCCTAAGGTTTTCGTGCAATAGATCATTAACGGGCAGATTTAACAATAACAGAATAATTTTTAGAGCGAGGTGATAAGGTATGAGTAAATTAGCACATGTGGGCATTGTAGTAACAGATGCAGAACATTCCAAGGTTTTCTACCAAGAGTTTTGCAGTTGTAAGCCAGGAAAGTTGATCGAAGATGAGCGTTATAAGCTGCAGTATATTGATGTTGGTGGGCAGACACTGATATTGCTACAACTTTTTGTTGAAGACACGGAAGCTCCACGCCATTGCGGTGTAGTGGATCATCTTGCGTTTCAGGTAAAGGAAGCTGTAAAAAAAATGCGTAATGCCGGTATGAAGCTGAAGATGGACGAGCCGCGAACGGAAATTATTGGAGCAAATATATTTTATTTCTATGGACCAGATGGCGAGTTGCTCGAATATATACACTGAAAAATCTGGGAATTAGGGGATTCGTAAATAGTCAGATTTGCAAGGTAGCTGTGTAGAAAAGTATGTAATTTAAATAAAAGATATGTGTAAAGCTCACATAAGCTAAAAAGAGTGATGAACCTAGGATTTATCAGCAGATACCATAGTTACACATTTTAATAAGTCAGTGAGAAGGACAACTACTTGCTGATGAAGTCTTGAATTATACTGGTAATAAAAGACCAGTCATGCGCATGATCGTCAATGCACTCGATGAAAAGACCATAAAGAAGGCTTTAGTAGCTCTTCGTGATAATAAAGACTTCTTTAATTTAAATCAATCAGCCCTCGCCCGTTCACTCTATCAGCCCTGCAAGTCTTGGCAGGTAGAAAAGTTATGGCTATGGGCCACAAGCCGTCTTAACGGGTGCCCAGGGGCTGTATGAGAAGAAGTATACCTCATACCACCGCTTTGATTGTAATTTTATACCAGAATCATAGTACGCAGATGTGCCAGCCATTCTTACTCATTCAATACATGTATATAAAAAAACCACGGTCATCATGATGGCCGTGGTTTTTCGTTAATGTTGGACTGAATCGCCTGAGAAAACTCTGAGAATTTCAACATTAAGTTTTTGCGTTTCTAGTATGGCTGTCATTTTTGCATCAATGCGCTGCAAGGTGGTTATTACCTCTTCTTGTTGATCTACGGCTAGGAGATCTACTGTTTCATGCAACTTTTGTAGCTGGGTTGTCGTGGATTGCTCCAAGCGTTGCAGTCGATTATCGATGCTGGAAAGCTTATCCAGCAAATTAACTAATAATTCTTCATTCATAGTATTCACCTATCTTTGCAAAATGGATATGCCTATTTTTAATATGTAGCTTTTTGTTCGCTCATTATACCTGTTGTAGTGCTACTGCGTCAATAATTTTTCAATATAAAAAGAACAATCCTGACAGTTAAGACTGTCAGGATTGTTGGGGCGTTAGACTCAGAGAGAGGTAGTGTCGATATTGTCTTGAGATTTGGTTATTTTTTTAATTTAATCTCTTCTGGATCGATGATGGCAATATCCCCTTCTTCACCAGTACGAATTCTAACAGCATTTTCGATAGGGTAAATAAAAATTTTCCCATCGCCAATTTTACCTGTGCGGCATATCTTCTTTACCGTTTCAACTACGATCGCTACAGGTACTTCACACACTACAATCTCAATTTTTATACCAGCCAATAGGTTGATGGTATACTCTTTACCACGATAGACTTCAGTATGACCTTTTTGTAATCCGCAGCCAAAGATTTGACTGACAGTCATGCCTGTGACGCCGATGTTAGATAAGGCTTCTTTTAACTCTTCCAGCTTACCAGGACGGGTGATGATCTCAATTTTAGTGATTTTTTTCATAAAGCATTACCCCTTCTTTTTATAAAATATAGGGACGATGTTGTGCTGTATTTCAGCTATTATTTAAAAGATATGGAGGAACCAGCCGACACGTCTTGATAGCTATAACCACGTTCACCGTGTTCAGTGATATCCAGACCGACTTCTTCGTCAGTTTGATCAGACCGTACTTGCATAAAGATACCGATGAGTTTTATTAAGACAAATGTCATAATGGCCGCAAATGCCCAGGTGGCACCCACTCCAATCAATTGAGTATATACTTGGTCAGGATTGCCGAAGAATAGTCCATCAGCACCTGCTGGATTGACTTCCTTCGAAGCGAATAATCCAGTGGCAATTGCGCCCCAAGTACCGCCAATACCATGAACCCCGAATGCATCAAGAGCATCATCATAACCGAGTTTGGCTTTTAACCAGCTGACCGCAAAGAAGCAGATTATGCCACCAGCGAGTCCGATAGCGACCGCGGGCAATGTACTAACGAAACCAGCGGCAGGAGTAATTGCCACAAGACCAGCAACACAACCACTGGCTGCACCGAGTAGAGTTGGTTTACCATGATATAGCCACTCGACTAATACCCATGATACTGTCGCAGCAGATGCTGCTACATGTGTAACGACAAAGGCGCTTGCGGCCAAACCATTGGCTGCTAATGCACTGCCGGCATTAAAGCCGAACCAACCAAACCAAAGAAGAGAAGCACCGATAACAGTCATTGGTAGATTATGTGGTAACATAATCTCACTGCCATAGCCTTTGCGCTTGCCAATCATTAAGGCAATGACTAGCCCTGAGATACCTGAAGAGATATGAACAACAGTACCGCCAGCGAAATCTAAAACACCTAAATTGCGCAACCAACCATCCACGCCCCATACCCAATGGGCTAGAGGATCATACACGAAAGTAGCCCAAAGAAGAATGAATACTGCAAAAGCTGGAAATCTCATACGTTCAGCAAAGGAACCAGTAATAAGTGCAGGTGTGATAACCGCAAACATGGCTTGAAATATCATGAAAGCCAAGTGAGGGATGGTAGCTGCATAATCAGCATTTGGTAATTGACCCACATCATTTAAACCAAACCAGGCAAAACTACCAATAAGATTGTTAATATCAGGACCGAAGGAAAGAGTGTAACCCCACAGTACCCATTGTACTGAAATGAGACCAATGATAAAAAAACTTTGCATAATAGTGCTAAGTACATTTTTACTTCTAGCCATACCGCCGTAAAATAAGGCCAAACCCGGTGTCATAATTAGGACAAGTGCGGCACTCATTAGCACAAAAGCGGTATCCCCTGTGTCAATTTTTGCAGGTAGAACATCAGCGACTGTTTCAACTGTTTCAGCGAAGGCTATTGATGCGTTAAACATCATAACCATAACATAGGAACATATAATGGTAAATAGCTTTTTCATGTTAAATTCCTCCCATATTCTTTTTATTTTTTTAGAAAAACCAACTATCTCTGACTTTATATTGAGCAGTAACAACAAAAAATGCGTCTTAGAGGTAACAATCATACCCTTAAGACGCCATCGTCCTCAATAGACAGAAAAAGCCTTCGCAATAGTATGCGAAGGCGTCATTGCCTATTCAATATAAAGTTTATATCTGAAGTATAGCAGTATCTAAAAGCGATGTCAAGGGTAATTTGAACCAAAATTTTTATCAAAAGATCTTTGGTGAGTTGCGATGTTGGCATCGAGATGCTAACATCAATTACCTTACTATATATAATTCGATTAAGATAGTATATAATAAGTTTTGGCTTATTAGTTCTGTCGCAAAAATGATAAAAAGGAGCCAAACAATGAGCAATAAATATGATGTAGCTATTATCGGTGGAGGTCCTTCGGCGATTTATGCCGCTTATGAATTAGTATCTAAGAATCCTGCTATTCGTGTTGTTATGATAGAAGAGGGGCATGATATTTATCATCGTCAATGTCCTATTGCAATGAAGAAAGTGACTCATTGTATCAATTGTAAAATTTGTGATATTATGCGAGGCTTTGGCGGAGCGGGCGCTTTTTCCGACGGAAAATACAACTTTACCAGTGAATTTGGTGGTTGGTTAAATGAATATATTTCCAATAAGCAAGTAGAAGAACTGATTGATTATGTTGATTCCATCAATCTGAGTTATGGGGCACCAACCGAGTTTTTTACAACTAAAAATAGTAGTATTGGTAAAACTGCCCTAGCGTTTGATTTGCATCTCTTACATGCGAAAGTTCGGCACTTAGGCACCGAGAATAATTTGCAGATTCTTAAATCGATTTATGAATTCTTAAAAGATAAAATTACTATTCTATGTAAAAATCATGTGGAAGAATTTGAAAAAAGGGCTGATGGTTTTGTCTTATCTCTGAAAAATAGTGATGAACTCATTGAATGTGACTATTTGATCGCCGCCCCTGGTCGCTCAGGGTCCGAGTGGTTTTCTGACAAATGCCGTACGCTAGGATTAGAAATGATTAGCAATCAGGTAGATGTTGGGGTGCGGGTCGAAATTCCAGCTGCGATTTTTCAACATATTACGGATGAAGTATATGAAGCCAAATTGGTGTATCGTACTCAAAAATATGGGGATTTAGTACGTACTTTCTGCATGAATCCCAAAGGCTATGTTGTGTCTGAAAATACGGATGGTATTATTACTGTGAATGGTCATAGTTATCGTGATGAAAAACTGCATAGTAAGAATACTAATTTTGCGTTACTTGTGAGCAATAAATTTACCGAACCTTTTAATGAACCTCAACAGTATGGTAAACGCATTGCTTCATTTTCTAATATGTTAGGTGGCGGGGTACTCGTGCAACGGTTTGGCGATTTGATTAAGGGTCGTAGAACCAATGAGCATCGCTTAGCGCAAAGCTTTACCAAACCTACTTTGGCTGCAACCCCTGGGGATTTAAGCCTGGTTTTGCCCAAACGACATCTGGATAACTTAATTGAAATGATTTATGCTTTGGACAAAATTGCCCCAGGTATGGCCAATGATGATACACTACTCTATGGTGTAGAAGTAAAATTCTATAGTTCACGTTTAAAACTATCAAGCGAGCTAGAAACTCAGATTCCCAATATGTTTGGTATTGGAGACGGAGCTGGTATAACACGGGGCCTATCACAAGCTAGTGCGAGTGGCGTGCATGTAGCGAGAATTATCCAGCAGAGAATGCAGTAAAAGCGCTAGAGGAAAGAATCAAATGAGTAGGCATCTGAAAGAAAATAAGAGAACGATTAAGAGACACTATATGCTGTAGAGTGTCTCTTAATCATGAAAAAAAACAGGCAAACATGGGTTTAATAAAGAGAAAATTTTAAAATATGCAAAAATTCCATTAAAAAAATTCGTGATTTTTAATTGTAAATATGTTATTGTTATATTAAAAACTATGGGAGAGTAGATTGCATGCAAAAGAAAACACAAGGATCACCTAATGTCGTAGTTATCGGGGCTGGCTTTGGCGGAGTAAAGGCTGCAAAAGATTTGCAAAAAATTGGTGCTAACGTTACAATTATTGATAAGTATAATCACCATGTATTCCAACCCTTGCTTTATCAGGTTGCTACTGCGGAGTTATCTGTTGAGGATATCGCCCATCCAACGCGTGATATTTTTAAGAACGACAAAAATGTAGATTTTCGGTTAGCTGAAGTGACGGGTATTGATTTTAACAGAAAAACTGTTACGCTGGATACAGGTACTATTGGCTATGAGTATCTAATCATTGCAGCCGGCGCGCAGTCTAATTACTTTGGTATGGAGTCGGTGGCGAAAAATAGCTTCCCGCTGAAAACAATAGATGAGTCTGTTTCTCTTCGTAATCATATTTTATCTAGATTTGAAATGGCTGCAATTGAAGACGATACTGCTAAGCGCAAGGCGCTATTGAACTTTGTGATTGTCGGTGGCGGCCCTACTGGTGTAGAGACGGCAGGCGGCATCTCTGAGTTGGTTAGATTTGTGCTGAGTAAAGAGTATCACCATTTAGATTTTAGCGAAGTGCAGATTACACTGGTTGAGGCTGGCGAAAAATTATTCGCGCCTATGCATGAATCTTTGCGTGCAGCCACAGTGAAGTACTTGACCAAAATGGGTGTGCAAGTGCGTGTGTTGGTACAGGTAACAGATTATGATGGAGAACGCTTAACGTTAAAAGGCGGCGAAGTCATTGAGACCACTACAGTTGTTTGGGGTGCAGGTGTACGTGCCGTTGAACTACTAGACAAATTGGGTATTGAACAAGCCAGCATGCGAAGGGCCGTCGTTAATGATTATTTGCAATTGCCTCACAATCAGGAAGTCTTTGTGATTGGTGATGCTACACATTTTATGAATGGTGAGCGCCCATTACCAATGATTGCGCCAGTGGCTACACAAATGGCTGCTATCGCTGTTCAGAATATCAATAACATGCAAAAAGGTAAGGAACTTAAGAAATTTGTATACGCTGATGTAGGCAGCATGGCGATCATTGGCCGTAATTATGCGGTAATGACGATGCCAAATAACGGCATGACGACACACGGCTTTATTGCTTGGATGGGGTGGCTTGTTGTACATGTTATGCGCTTAGTTGGCTTCCGTAACCAGGCAACAGTGACCGTCAAATGGATTTGGGATTATTTCTCTAAGGAACGTGTAGCAGCTTTAATTACTCGTACCCATCAACATAGTGTCAGCAGGGATAAATAAATATTGTTTACGGTTATTTTTTAATGGAATTATAAATATAATGCTTCATTCAAATAGAGGCAGGCTTTATGTCGAAAGACAAAAGCCTGCCTCTATTTTTTACTAAGGCTTGGCTGAGACCAAGTTTTCTTTATCGGCCGATTATAAAAAAAAGCAACAGACAGGATAAAATAAACACTGTTTGTTGCTTTTTTTACATTTATTCATTTGAAAAATTCTATTCTGCCATATAATCGGGAGTACACATACGGCTAATGGTAATATTTTTTGCTATTGAAAGATCAATAAGCTGTTTATCTGTGGTTTGCACAATAGGAGAATTGGAGTTAGATGGAGGGAAGTAAAAAACTTCTGCTTGTCGGCCGTCACTCAATAGTACATTACTGTGTAGGAGGGAAGCACGAATTTGTTGGACAAATAATTGGCAAAGTTTACTGTCGACCTTACCAAACATACCGTTCGATAATATATCCAGGGCAGGAAAGGGATTACAATGGTTATGTTTATATGTTTCAGAGTGAAAAATATCGGCGATTGTAATAATCTTGGCATAAGGGTGAATTTTACTGCTGTGAGCGCCCGTAGGAAAGCCAGTGCCATCTAGATATTCATGATGTTGTAATACACTGAGCATAGCTTCTTCAGGAATGCCCTTTACGTTTCTGAGTAGTTGCCCACCATTAATCACATGGGCATGGGGCTCAGGGTTACTTATTTTGCTAATAACCATTTTGCCGATATCATGCAGTAAACCGCCCAAAGTGAGTGTTTGTAGCTCCGATTCACTCAGTTTCATTTGACGTCCTATTAAGCCGCAGATGTAAGCTACCATAACATTATGCCGGCTTACTTCATTCGCTAAGTTGTGGTCGCTGATGAGTAGATAATCCATAATGGCCGGACCGGTTGTCAGGATGGATGAATAAACGGTGAAAGAAATGTCTTTAAGTTCCAAAATAGGCACTTTATTTTGGTTGCGCACAAAATCGAATGAATTTGCGGTGGTGGTTACAATGGCATTATATTCTTGAAAAAATTTTGCGCATTCAGTAGAGATATCAGCAGCATAAGATGAGGTGAATTGCTCTTCCGGCAGTATCTCTTGTGGATTATCCTCTGTATCAATATGTACATAATTTATATTCCACATGCTCAGCAGTGAAATTGTTCGCGGCGTTATGATTCCGCCTCGACCTAAGAGGGTCTTGCCATCAGGCGTGATGACTGGATGACTGAGGATAAGTCCAGGGGCCAAATCTTTGACGGCGGTCATTATAGTGGCGATAATAATCAGCTCCTCTACTTTATAAGGGGAAATATAATTTAAAATAATGATCGAATCCAACCTTTATTTTACCTTTATGCTGTAACCGTTTATAATAGAGGTCAGAAGCCTAATAGAAGGTATTTTAGGAAAATTCTGATACTATTGTAACATGGAGGTGAAAATCTTGATATATTTTATTAAATTTTTGTATAGTACTTTTTTATTTCCCCCTGGTATTATTATTATCGCCTTACTATTATTGTGCGTTTATCTCTATCGTAGGCATTCTGGTTTGGCAAAGATAGTAACCATGCTAACATTGGTTTTTTATTTAATCACAATTCCCTTGGTGGGTGATCAGTTGATTGGCTCTTTGGAGAGGCAATATCAGCCACCAAGTGATGTACATGGTGACGTGATTGTCATGCTGGGAGGTGGAGCTACTTTAGATACTCCTAATGTGTATGGCCAAGGGCATTTATCAGGCTTTGCGGCTAATCGTTTGCTGACTTGTGCCCAGCTATATCATAAGCTTAATCTGCCAATTTTAGTATCAGGTGGCAAGGTACTAGAGACTACAGGCTCTGAAGCCGACATTGCGAAAGTAATTTTGGTGGGCCTCGGCGTTCCAGAGAATAAGGTCATTGTTGAAAACCAAAGTTTGAATACAACTGAAAATGCCAAATTTACTAAAGGTTTATTGGAGGAGTATGGTTTCGTGCAGCCTATCTTGGTCACATCTGCTTTCCATATGGAGCGAGCAGTATTGCAGTTTGAAAAGGTTAATTTGTCAGTCAGCCCATATCCCACAGATTATCAGACCAATCTACAAAGTAAGTTTCAGCCACATCAGTTGTGGCCGACCGCCAGCGCATTGCTCAATGTTAGTTTAGCTTTAAAAGAATATGTGGGCATTTTAGCAGTCAAGTGGTATTGAGACAAAGGTGTCATGAGGTCACAGTAGCATTTAATTTCATATAGACATTATCTATACAAGACTGTTACAATAATGGCAGAGGTAATTTGTAAGGCCGCTCATTATTGATGCCTTTGCGCTCTTAGCATCTTGGCGGTTCTACCATACTTTGTGAAAAATTTATTAAGAAAAGAAGTGAAGAAATGATTGGTGTAAGCAAACTACTTTGTGATACCGACAATTTTGGGGATACCCTTCGTTATGCCAAAGGTGTTAGTGGTCAGCGTCATGGTGCTGCCGCTGGTATGGGCCCAGTAGTTGCCTGGAATATTACGAGAACCTGCAATTTGAAATGTGTGCATTGCTACTCTGATTCAAATAGCGAAAAATATGATGGCGAGTTAACAACAGCTGAGGCTAAAAAGTTTATTGATGACTGTGCTGATTTCAAGGTACCTGTATTGTTATTGTCAGGGGGGGAACCCTTGATGCGCCCTGATGTTTTTGAATTGGTTGAATATGCGGGTAAACGTGGAATTCGGGCTACCTTTTCGACGAATGGTACATTGATTGATAAAAAAATGGCCAAGGATATTAAAGCATTAAATGTAGGCTATGTGGGCATCAGTCTTGATGGCCTGGGTGGAGTCAATGATAAATTTCGTGGCCAATCAGGGGCTTTCGAGAAGGCATTGCAAGGCATTCGCAATTGCTCGGAGATTGGACAACGAGTGGGATTGCGCTTTACCATTAATCGCTATAATTTCAGCGACCTTGAAGATATCTTCCGCCTTATTAAAGAAGAACATATTCCGCGGGTGTGTTTTTATCATTTGGTATATTCAGGCAGGGCCTCAGAAATGATGCAACATGATGTTAGTCATGTGGAATCACGGGCGGCTATGGATCTGATTATGAGTAAAGCACAAGAATTTGGTAAAAAATGTGAAATACTCACCGTTGACAATCATGCTGATATTGTGTATCTGTACTTACAATCTCTGAAAAAAGATCCTGTACGTGCAGAAAAAATATGGGAACTCATGATGCGCAATGGTGGTAACCGTTCAGGCATTGCTTTTGGTAATGTTGATCCTTTAGGTAATGTTCATTCCGATCAGTTTACCAAAAATTATACTTTTGGCAATGTTCGTGATCGAGCCTTTGGTGATATCTGGACAGATGAATCAAATCCCATACTGGCCGGTCTGAAAGACCGTAAAGGACTCCTCAAAGGCCGTTGCGCAAAATGTAAATGGCTAAATGTCTGTAATGGCAATTTCCGCTCCCGCGCCGAAGCCACCACTGGCGACTTCTGGGAATCAGACCCAGCTTGTTATTTGACAGATGAAGAGATTGGGATCATATAGAAAAGGAAAAAGACTTGGCTAATGCCAAGTCTTTTCTTATTGGATGCATGGTTGATCCCTAGTATATTTCAGCTTGACAGTGCATATAGTGTGATGATGAGTGTATAGGGCAGGGTAAGGAAGTGATTAGATTGAGGGCGATCACCATACGAAAATCGAGTATACATTTTACCATTGCATCACTACTTGTGATTAGTCTGTTTGCCGGTATTGTAGGTTATGGATATTGGGATGAATTTGAGTTAGCGGCAATTCCCAATCAAACGTCAGAGGCCCCTACAGGGAGTATAGTCATAGTTGTCAAGATCCCTGCCAGAATTTTGGAATTATATGAAGATGGGAAAATATACAAACGATATTCTATAGCTGTCGGTAAGAGTGATACGCCGACGCCCATTGGCGACTGGCGTGTAATTTGGAAGTCTCATCGGTCAGGCGATATTTTAGGCACCCGCTTTCTGGGCCTCGATGTGCCTTGGGGTGGATATGGCATTCACGGCACTAACCGTCCATGGAGTATTGGCCACTTTATTAGCCAAGGCTGTATTCGCCTCCGCAATAAAGACATTGAGGAACTTTTTGAGTGGGTACCTGTTGGTACGCCAGTGCGCATAGAGGGCGAGGTATTTCCTATTCAGCGGGTGCTCAAGTTTGAGACGTTAGGTGCAGATGTGGTGCAATTGCAAAGGAAACTAAGGGATTTGGGCTATCTAGAAGGCAGAGCAGATGGCTTTTTTAATAAGGATACAGAGGAGGCCTTAAAACGATTTCAGCATGGTGAAGGACTTAAGGCCAACGGCATTGCCGATCGGAAAACCCTCGACCGCTTGGGTCTTTAAACAATGAAGAGATGATCACAACCTTAACTCCCTCATTAAAATAATAATCTCTTTGTGCCGGAATTTTTGCTGATTAGCAGGGATTACGGCATTTTTAGCATATACAGTATGATAGATAGGATCACAGAGGGAGGGTACTTATGTGTCTAAAAAACTATTGGCCATCATTGTGATTATTGTAGTGTTTGTTGGTCTTGCTATCGATAAGATACAAAGTAGCACGATTGAAGGTATTACGGCCACAGGGATAATCGAAATTACTAGAACAGACATAACGCCTAAGGTAAGCGGCTATCTCGGAGAACTGCTTATCAAGGAAGGTGATAACGTTACCCGTGGCCAGGTTGTGGCGCGTATTTCTCGGCCAGATTTGGAGGCACAAAAACTTAGAGATGAAGCGGCGCTAGTCAAGGCCCAGGTGCAATTGGTTGACCTGCAAAAAGGAGCTCGCGTTCAGGAACTAGGTGAAGCGCAGGCTACGATTGCCACTGGGCAGGCGGTGTATGATAACGCTAGAAGAGATTATGAAAGACAGCAGGCCTTATTTGGGCAGGGAGCTGTTTCAGCGCAGCAACTTGATACTGCTCGCTCGAATTATGAAGTGGCGACAAGTACCTTAGCCACTTATCAGGCTCGGGCTAGCTTAGTGGCTGCAGGGAATAGACCTGATGTTATTACTGCTCAACAGTCCGAGGTAGAACGGTCACAGGCTATTGCTGAGTTGGCAAAAACGGCTCTTGATGATACGACAGTTGTCAGTCCTTTAGATGGCTGGGTACTTATTAAAAATTTTGAAGCAGGTGAGTATGTAAATGCTGGGGCATCCATTGCCACCATTGGAAACGGGCGTAATTGTTGGGTAAAAGTGTACATTCCCTCTACCCAATTAGGCCTCATTCAAGTGGGACAGAATGTAGCTGTTATGGTGGATTCTTTCCCTCAACGTGAATTTAGTGGACAAATTAAGGAAATCAGCTAGCAGGCCGAATTTACACCTCGCCAAAGTATTACCAAACAGGAACGAGCCAATATGGTGTTTGCTGTTAAGGTGAAAATAGATAATGCGGAGGGAATATTAAAACCAGGTATGCCTGCTGATGTGGTGATACGTTAATGAAGATGTATGCAGTGGAGACTGACAAATTATCGCGTAAGTTTGGCAAATTTATAGCGGTAAACGAAATTAGTATGCGTATTAAAAAGGGCAGTATTTACGGCTTTTTGGGCCCGAATGGCTCGGGAAAATCTACGACCATTCGTATGTTATGTGGCATTTTGGAATCCACATCCGGTAGTGGACAGGTATTGGGACTCGATATTGCTCGAGAGAGTGAAGAGATTAAAAGTAAGATTGGTTATATGTCCCAAAAATTTGGTTTATATGAAGATTTGACAATTCTAGAAAACTTACAGTTTTATGCTGGCTTGTATAATCTATCAAGAACTGATCGGCGCCAGCGTATTGAAGAAATGTTAGAGATGGCAGGACTGGCAACGCGCCAAAAACAACTGGCAGGCAGTTTGTCTGGCGGCTGGAAACAACGGTTGGCGCTGGGATGCTCAATCATTCATAAGCCCGCCATGGTGTTTTTGGATGAACCCACAGGTGGAGTCGATCCTCTATCCCGGCGCATGTTTTGGGATATTATTTATCAGTTGACGGCTATTGGTACGACCTTTATGGTGAGCACACATTTCATGGATGAAGCAGAGCATTGTGATGATTTGGGGTTTATTTATGAAGGCAAGATGATTGCTACAGGGACGCCTGCTCAGTTAAAAGCAACGATTCCAGGAAAAATGCTCTCGATAGTGACTGACTCTCCCATGAAATTGCTAGCACAATTTAGGGACGGACAAATGCCATTTAATGACGCCTATGTATTTGGTGCGAGTTTGCGACTGCTGGTGGATAATGGTCAGGAATCCAGGTTCGAAGAATTTTCTCCAGAAGTGATAAGTCCAACCCTAGAGAATGTATTTGTTCATTATGCAAAATTAGATCCTAAGGAGTTGACAGTATGACGTTAGAGCGGTTAAGGGCAGTACTCATTAAAGAATTTATTCAAATGGGACGGGATCGAGTGACCTTTGCCATGATGGTCATGCTGCCAGTGGTACAATTGTTGGTATTTGGTTTTGCCATTAATACAGATGTTAAACATTTGCCGACTGTAATTTTTGATCAGTCTCTGCAGCAGGAGGGACGGGATTTTGTGTCGGCCTTAACGGCGAGTGAATACTATGATATCAAATATAATGCCCGCAATCTAAATGAAGTCAATGAGTATATTGATAGCGGAAAAGCGAAGGTGGGTATTGTCATTCCACCGGATTTTTCCCGAAATTTAAAACATGGGCGTACAGCCGCTGTGCAAGTGATTGTTGATGCCTCTGACTCCATGTCAGCCTCTTCAGCCATCAATACAGCACAAATTGTCGGACTGAATAAATCCCAAGAAATTCTACTTCGCCGTAGCCAGGGGGGGAGTATAAGTAGTAAGACTGACGCTCCTTATGATGTGCGCATCCGCCCTTGGTACAATCCTGATTTCATTACAGCCTATTATATGGTGCCTGGTATTATGGGTGTCGTACTGACCATGACGATGGTAATGATCACTTCGATGGCTATTGTACGGGAGCGAGAGCGCGGTACATTAGAACAGCTGATTGTCACACCCCTCAAAGTGTATGAACTTATGCTCGGTAAGATTATCCCCTATATTTTTGTGGGATATGTACAGGCTACTTTAGCGATAATCGTCGGGATCTTGGTCTTTGATTTGCCTATGCGTGGCAGTATTGGTTTATTGTATGCTTTAACAACGCTATTTATTGTTGCATCCCTATCTTTAGGTGTACTCATTTCCAACCTTGCCAAAACTCAGATGCAGGCCATGCAGATGTCTTTTTTTATATTTATGCCTAGTATTTTGCTATCGGGATTTATGTTCCCTAGAGAGGCTATGCCAAAGCTGTTTTATGTCATGGGTTATCTATTGCCTCTTACCTTTTATCTAGAAATAGTGCGGGGCATTATTCTAAAGGGTATTGGCATCAACTATCTCATGTCCCAACTCTTTGCCCTGACAGTCTTTATTATTGCGGTATTGACGGCGAGTATTATGAAGTTCCAAAAGAAAATATCATAGATAGCCTCAGATATCCTTAAGTTGTAACAGTTTAGTGAAAAAACTGCGATAAGCCCAATAGCTGGCGACAAAGGAAGATATGGCTACGGCACTAGCGAGCATGAAGGCAACCATAATTTGATATTTAATCGCTGTTTCCGGAGCTACCCCCGCTAGAATAAGACCTGTCATCATGCCAGGCAGCTGGACGATACCTAGGGTTTTCATAGAGTCAAAAGTAGGCAGCATAGCAGTTTTGATGCTATCTCGGATGAGGTTGATAGAGGCTTCTTTGGGGGTGGCGCCGAGACAGAGCTTGACTTCGATTTCTTCTCGTTTAGACTCAAAATGACTGAGCAAAGTTCTAAATAATAGACTCGTGGCAACCATGGAATTGCCCACTACCATGCCGCTGATGGGGATAACCTGGCTCGGTTCATAGGTGATAGCGCCAAAAGCGATGAGTCCGCCTAAGGTGATAACCAGGCCGCAGAGAATGGACGCAACGGAAATGGTCAAGGCCTGCTCAATACCTGCTCCACGCTTGGCGGCGACTGCTCCAGCATTATAGACCATAATCAGTAGGATAATGGTTGTAAACCAGGTGTTATTAAGATTAAAAATAAATTTAAGAATAAAGCCAATAATCGTCAGCTGGACAACCGCTCGGGCACTACCGATCAGCATATCTTTTTCTAGACCGAGCTTTTCTTTATAGGATAATGCCAGAGCAATGAGGACCAAACTAAATGTTAAAGCAAGGGATAGATTACTCATAAACTTCTCCTTTCCCTTTGAAAAATTCTTCTCTAGTATCCCAAAAACTTATGTGGCCTGCCTCAAGATAGAGTATTTTGTGGGCTAGACGCTTGGCTTGCTGTTGATTGTGGGTAATAAAAAGGAGTGTTAAATGCTGAAGGCTCTGTTCCTGGGCAATCAAATTTTCAAGGAGTAGGGTATTTTCTTCGTCAAGGGCGGCTGTTACTTCATCGAGGAGTATGATCTCGGGTTTTATTAATAAAGAACGAATAAGTGCGATCCGTTGTTGTTCACCGCCTGATAAGGCGGTATTCTTTTTGTCTAAGATATTTTGCGGTAACTTCACTTTATCTAGGTAGCTGCTTATTTCTCGAAAGTCAGGTTTTTGCCCTAACAGCTCATAGGGGTATATTAGATTTTCTTGGACTGTTGTACCAAATAGATACGGTTTTTGCAGTATGTAGCTAATGCTGCGCCGAAGTTGGGTAGGGACATACTCTTGTATGTTCTTATTTTTATACAAAATTTGACCTTGGGTGGGACTGATGAGCAGATTGAGCAAGCGAAAGAGAGATGATTTACCTGATCCTGAGGGACCCATAACGCCGATACTGTCACCGACTTCTACACAAAAAGAAATGTTACTCAGTATGGCCTGTTCGTTTTTGATGAGTCCGATGTTTTGACATTCAAGAATATTCATATTGGCACCTCGTAAGCAGAGTATTTATATAGGATATTATAGCATGCTACATTAGATGTAGAAAAGATGAAACATTCTGACAATTTTACTTTTGATCTTTACGATTTCTTTACATCCTTACTGATTTTATTAACATTATCTTTACTTTAAATTAGGTTATAATAAACTACCGAGCTATAATGAATCTGCAAATTAGATGATAATACAGACGTGGAGGCTGAGTAGTTGGCTTGTATTTGATATAAAAATATGGAGGCGCAAACATGTTAGGTGATAAGATACGCACACTCCGCCTGGAAAGAAACTTAGAATTGGAAGTATTAGCGGAGGTCGTAGGTGTTTCTGCCATGGCGATTCAGTATTATGAGGAAAATAAATGGCGCCCTGGTACAGAGGTCATTGTTCGTTTGGCTCATGCTTTTGGTGTAAAAATAACCGATATTGTTGAGGGATGCGACATTTTGCATAATGAAAATGGTGGAATGCTTCTTGTTTGTAATAATACTGGTAAAAAAATAAAAATTTTATATAGGGTAAAAGAAGAATTGAAGCAAATGTGCCAAAAGGAAGTTTAAGTATTGCAATTTTTAAAATAGCCACTCTCTTAACGATCGGGAGTGACTATTTTTCGTTGCGCCCATTTTATTATAAACATTGTATACTTAATTTCATGCAAAATAACCGTTTATATCCGATGATCACCTCGTAAATTTGACATTATATTTTTCATGTATTTTATCAAAAAACACATACTACTATTGGAGGTAGAGAATCATGATGAAACTAGCCCGGCGAATACTGATTGGCAGGCCATTACATAATCAAGAAATGAGCCATGAAAAGCTTCCCAAATGGAAAGCTTTATCGATTTTTTCTTCAGATGCCCTCTCATCTGTGGCTTATGGCCCTGAGGAAATCATGATCATGCTAACACTCCCAGGAATCATAGCTTATGGTTTTTTAGCGCCAATCGCTCTGGCGATCCTAGCCTTGCTCGCTATTGTCACTTTTTCCTATGTGCAAGTAGCCAAAGTCAATCCAGGCGGTGGTGGTTCCTATTCTGTAGCGATAAATAATCTTGGCGAAATGCCGGCTCTCGTAGCCGCAGCGGCCTTATTTGCTGATTACACCCTTACTGTGGCCGTAAGTGTTTGTGCTGGTACGGCGGCCCTCGTATCAGCTTTTCCTGTACTAGCAGCAAACGAAGTATCCATTGATTTAGCCGTTTTATTTGGTATTTTAATGTTAGTCAATTTACGAGGCGTCAAGGAAGCTTCTACCGCTTTTGTGTATCCAACCTATGCTTTTATTTTCGGTATCATTGCACTGATTGGCACTGGAATATACCAAGCTTTGACTGGGCAGGCACCCATTATTCCACCTGAATCCCTGGCTAAGCAATTTGATTGGACAATGCTCGTGCTACTGCTACGCGCTTTTGCCAATGGCTGTAGCTCCATGACTGGGATAGAAGCCCTCTCTAATGGTGTGCCTATGTTCCGCGCGCCTGAAGTACGTAATGTAACAATAACTACATATTGGATGTCAGGTATTCTGGCAATTATGCTTATGGGCATTTCTTTCTTAATTATGCACTTTCATATTTTGCAGATAGAAGGCGTCACCGCCTTGTCACAAATCGTTGAGATGACCTTCGGGCGGGGCTGGGGCTATTATTACGTTCAAATTACCACAATGATCGTATTGTATTTAGCTGCCAATACCTCGTTTAATGGCTTACCTTCCCTTTTATCCCTCCTGGCCAAGGACGGCTATATGCCGCGCTATCTAGGCGTCAGGGGCGAACGTTTGAGTTTTTCCAACGGCATTATGTTACTCAGCGTTGTAGCTGGTCTGCTAATTTTTATTTATGATGGAAGTACTGAGCATCTAATTTCCCTGTATGCCATCGGCGTTTTCCTCTCATTTACCATTGCGCAAACAGGTATGGTTGTTCATTGGCGTCGGGAAAGAACCCCTGGTTGGATCGTACGCGCTACCGTAAATACAGTGGGCGCCGTCGTCACTGGGATTGTCGTGCTTATTATTGGTATTACTAAATTTTCCAATGGCGCCTGGGCTGTTGTTATCTTTATTCCATTTATGATTTTCATTTTCAAGAAAATTCGTTGTCACTATAATGATATGTCCGAACAACTACACTTACCAATAGAAGAATTTAATCCAACAACGATCGCTACTCTTAAAATCGGTAGAAATGTGGTTATTGTACCTGTTGCTACTCCCACTAATATCGTGGCCCAAACCCTCAAATACGCGAAAAGTATTAGCAAAGATGTGATTGCTCTAAATATTGCTACCGATGAAGCAAGCGGTCTAAAGGTAGCACAAAAATGGAATGACTGGAATCCCGGTGTCGAGTTAGTGACAGTTTACTCACCCTACCGCTTAGTGATTCAACCGTTACTTAGTTACATTAGCCAGCTCGAACGCCAAAAAAGACCAGAAGATTTTATTACAATCTTAATTCCTGAATTCCAAACAAAAAAATGGTGGCATCGTCTGCTCCACAACCAGACCGGTTGGGTGCTGCGTACTTTATTAATTCTAAGAGAAAATGTGATTGTGACTACAGTTCCCTTCCGCTTGAAAAAATAGCTTGGATAGGCGCAACCTACAAAATATGAAATTTTACTAAACAGAGCAGCTTCTAAGTGGAGGCTGCTTTGTTTTTTTGTAAATGATTTTTACAAAAAAAGTGCTTGAAGATTGAAAAAATAACACCATAAATTTTTACAAATTCTTTGCATCATTGCTGATTTTATTGACAGCATCTTTACGACAAATCAGGTTACAATAAGCGTGTTAGTAATTCGCGAATGGTAGGAGGCGGGTATTTGTGACAGATTTATGGGTGGCAGGTTTAACCTCAGTTGGTTTGCTCGTTTATTTAATTTATGCATTATTGAAACCGGAGGAGTTTTAAACATGATTACAGATTTATTAGTATTTATTATCTTTCTAACACTATTATTGCTTTTGGCATGGCCCTTAGGGCAGTATATGGCCAAAGTATATAGTGGTGAGAAAACTGTCTTTGATAAAGTATTTCAGCCAGTGGCCAATATTTTATATCGCTTAGGCGGAGTTGATGTCGCCCAGGAAATGAACTGGCGACAATATGCCAGTGCGGTGATGATTTTCAATCTACTTGGTATGCTCTTTGTATTTTTGATACAGATATTCCAAGATGTATTGCCTTGGAATCCGGCAAACTTTCCCTCAGTTCCGAAGGATTTAGCGTTTAACAATGCAGTTAGTTTTGTAACGAATACTAACTGGCAGGCATATAGCGGTGAATCAACAGTCAGCTATTTTACCCAAATGGTAGCCTTAGCAGTACAAAATTTTTTGTCGGCAGCCACTGGTTTGGCGGTTGCAGTTGCATTCATACGTGGCTTAGTACAGAAGAACACAAAATCTCTTGGGAATTTTGGGGTTGATATGGTGCGTAGTGTGGTATGGGTACTTTTGCCTCTATCCATTATTATTGGCTTCATATTTGTACAACAAGGTGTGATTCAAAATTTTTCGCCTTATGTCACAGTGGATACCTTAGAGGGTGGGCAACAGACCATTGCTATGGGTCCAGTAGCATCACAAGAAGCAATTAAAATGATCGGGACCAACGGTGGCGGGTTTTTTAATGCTAATTCCGCTCATCCGTTTGAGAATCCTACACCTTTCACCAATTTGGTCCAGATGTTGAGTATGTTTCTCATTCCCGTAGCCATCGTATTTATGTTTGGGCATATGGCTAAGAATCGTCGTCAGAGTTATGCAATACTGGCAGCCATGCTTTTATTGTTTGTTGTCAGTCTAGGTGCTTTGTATATGAGCGAAATGAATGGCAATCCATTGCTCAGTCAGTTGGGCGTTGCTGAGCCAACGAGTATGGAAGGTAAAGAAGTACGTTTTGGTATGAATGGTTCAGCATTATTTTCGACGGTGACAACAGCGGCATCTTGTGGGGCCGTCAATACCATGCATGATAGCCTTACACCCTTGGGTGGTTTAGTGCCGATGTTGCAGATCATGTTAGGTGAAGTCGTCGTTGGCGGTGTTGGTTCAGGCTTTTACGGCATGATGATGTTTGTTATGCTCACAGTATTTGTCGTGGGGCTCATGGTGGGCCGCACCCCTGAATATTTAGGTAAAAAAATTGAAGCCTACGAAATGAAGATGGCCATGATTGCTGTTCTCATTCCTGCCGTTGTGATACTCATTGGTAGCGCTTTGGCTGCTGTCACAGAGGATGGCCTTGCTGGCCTGGCGAACTCTGGTCCTCATGGCCTCAGTGAGATGCTCTATGCATTTGCGTCAGCCGCGGGTAATAACGGCAGTGCGTTTGCTGGTTTAAGTGCCAATACTTTGTTTTATAATTTACTACTAGCCTTTAATATGTTTATTGGACGGTTTGGCGTGATTCTGCCGGCACTGGCCATTGCTGGTAGTTTGGTAGAAAAGAAAATTTCACCTCCAGGGCCAGGAACCTTTGCGACAACGGGTGGATTATTTGTGGTGTTGTTAGCAAGCGTTGTTGTATTGGTTGGAGCATTAACTTTTTTACCTGCATTGTCTTTAGGACCCGTGCTGGAACATTTGTTGATGCTAGATGGGACTACTTTTTAAGATGAAAATAGAGTTGTAGTAAGCAATACATGTAGTGGGTAGTAGTAAGGAGGAATCAACTGTGAGTACAAGTAGTAACAGCTTTAATAAGCATATTTTATGGCAGGCTTGTAAAGATGCCATAAAAAAAATGGATCCCCGCGTGCAAGTTCATAATCCAGTAATGTTTATCGTGGTCATTGGTTCATTATTAACCACTGTGTTCTTAGTGAAGGATCTGATACAAGGCAATGACATTAATCTGTCCTTTTCCGTGCAGATCATCATCTGGTTATGGTTTACTGTATTGTTTGCCAATTTTGCAGAAGCCTTAGCGGAAGGTCGCGGCAAGGCTCAGGCTGAGGCTTTGCGCAGCACTCGGACCCAGACAGAAGCTAAAAAGATGGTCAGTGATAAACCTCAGATCGTGGAGGCTTCGACCCTTAGAAAAGGAGACATCATGTTGGTAGAAGCTGGGGATATTATTGCCAGTGACGGGGAAGTTATTGAGGGTATGGCCAGTGTGGATGAAAGTGCCATCACTGGTGAATCGGCACCAGTCATTCGTGAGTCAGGTGGGGATAAATCCTCTGTTACGGGTGGTACACGGGTATTATCAGACTGGATTAAGGTTAAAGTCACTGCCAATCCAGGGGAAACATTTCTCGATCGAATGATTGCCTTGGTGGAAGGGGCGAAACGTCAGAAAACTCCTAATGAAATTGCCTTAACCATTTTGCTAGTTGGTTTAAGTATTGTCTTTTTAGTCGCGGTGGCAACACTGTATCCTTATGCTAGTTATTCGGGGGTCAGTATTTCCATTACCACATTGGTGGCGCTACTTGTGTGTCTGATTCCGACGACCATTGGTGGGCTCTTAAGTGCCATTGGTATTGCTGGTATGGATCGTTTGTTAAAACGTAATGTATTGGCCATGTCTGGGCGGGCTGTAGAAGCGGCTGGGGATGTAGATGTACTCTTACTGGATAAGACGGGAACCATTACCTTGGGGAACCGTATGGCCACGGAGTTTATCCCCGCAACTGGGGTTACGGTTGAAGAATTGGCAGATGTAGCGCAAATAGCCTCATTGGCTGATGAAACACCAGAAGGTCGCAGTATTGTGGTGCTAGCCAAACAAAAATATAATTTGCGTGAACGTGATTTAACTAAATTAGAAGCTGAATTTGTGCCATTTAGTGCTCATACTCGAATGAGTGGTGTCAATTTAAAAGATAAAGTCATACGGAAAGGTTCCGTAGATGCCATTAAAAAATATGTAAGCGAGCAAGGTCGTTCATTTCCTGATAATGTAAAAAATGCTTGTGAAATCATTGCCAAAGGTGGGGGTACTCCCTTAGTCGTAGTGGAAGACACTAAAGTATTAGGTGCCATTCATTTGAAAGATATAGTGAAAGGCGGTATTAAAGAACGCTTTAAAGAACTTCGGCAAATGGGTATTAAAACCATCATGATTACAGGGGATAACCCCTTGACTGCAGCTGCTATTGCGGCTGAGGCTGGTGTGGATGACTTTATGGCAGAAGCCACTCCAGAAGGTAAACTGGCTCTGATTCGGGGGTATCAAGAAAAAGGCATGCTGGTGGCCATGACTGGTGATGGTACGAATGATGCCCCTGCTTTGGCCCAGGCTGATGTAGGCGTTGCCATGAACAGTGGTACTCAGGCTGCTAAAGAAGCTGGTAATATGGTGGATCTTGACAGCAATCCGACGAAGTTGATTGAAATCGTAGAAATCGGTAAACAACTCCTTATGACAAGAGGTTCACTGACAACATTTAGTATTGCTAACGATGTTGCCAAATATTTTGCCATTATTCCAGCGTTGTTTTCAGTAGCTTATCCTGCATTTGGCGTGTTTAATGTTATGGGGCTGGCTACACCTGAAAGTGCTATCTTAAGTGCAGTCATATTTAATGCCTTGATCATCATTGCTCTGGTACCCTTGGCCCTGCGCGGTGTAACATATAAGCCTATGGGCGCCGATGTGATTTTACGTCGTAACTTGATTATTTATGGTCTTGGCGGTTTGGTAGCCCCCTTTATTGGTATTAAGATCATTGATATGCTGCTAGTGGCCTTACATTTGGTATAAAAATTTTGGGGTGGAAAATATGTTAGGTGATACAATAAGAATGTTTAGGCTGGAGAGATCGTTAACTCCTGAGCAACTCGGCGAGGCAATCGGTATTTCAACAATGGCCATTGAGTATTATGAAAGTAATACATGGCGTCCTGGTAAAGATGTACTGCTTCGTTTAGCTCAGGTCTTTCGGGTTAGTCCTACGGAATTAATTGAGGGATCTAGTATTTTATATACGGAAACAGGAGAAATGTTAATTGCCCGTAATATGGGTGGTAATCAGATAAAAGTGTTGGGGCGGGTAAAAGAAGATTTACAGCAACGGTATCGAAAGGAAGTCGAAGAATTATGTGGAAACAAACAATAGGCGCCTTACGTTTATTAATCCTATTGACGATTGTTACGGGTGTACTATATCCTTTAGCTATGACAGGCGTGGCGCAGGCGGTTTTTCCCTCCCAGGCCAATGGTTCCTTGGCATATGTGGATAATAAACCAGTTGGTTCCTTATTATTAGGACAAAATTTTAACGATGGGAAGTATTTTCATGGACGTCCATCAGCGGCTGGTACAGATGGTTATGATGCTACGAGTTCATCAGGATCAAATTTGGGACCAACGAATGAAAAATTAATAAATGGAGTAAAAGAAAATTTGGATAAAGTACGTACTGAAAATCAATTGGCTGAAACGAATGTTGTACCCTCTGATTTGGTATTGGCTTCGGCTAGTGGCCTTGATCCTGATATTTCCCCAGAAGCGGCCTATTTGCAGGTTGGACATGTTGCCAGGGAACGTCAATTATCAGATATTACAATAAGAGAGCTTGTCACCAGCCAAGTGCAGACAAGAACACTCGGACTACTTGGGGCACCACGAGTGAATGTACTATCATTAAATATGGCATTGGATCAATTGGCAAGTAAATAAAAACACTGAAATAGAAGAAAAAACTTGGCTTGTGGCAAGTCCTCAGACGCACAAAGGAATGTTGTTGTTATTCCTTTGTGTATCTTTGCGTTTTTATATAACTGATACAGAATAATGGAGGCTTTACTATGCTTGATGAGAGCAAGGGGAAAAAACGCCCAGATCCTGATATGCTATTGGCTAAGCTAAATAAAGAAGCTCGGGGTAAACTGACGGTGTTTTTAGGGGCGGCTGCCGGTGTTGGTAAAACATATACGATGCTAGAGTCAGCCCATGAGAGGCTGGCAGATGGTGTGGATATTGTTATTGGTTGGGTAGAGACACATAAACGCCTGGAGACAGAAAAAATGGTAAACGGTCTGCCACGGCTGCCGGCCAAGGAAATTGCGTACCGAAGTAAAAGTTTGTATGAAATGGATATTGATGCTATTTTGGATCTGAGGCCTCAAGTCGTGTTAGTGGATGAACTGGCTCATACCAATGTACCCGGCTCTCGTCATGTCCGCAGGTTCCAGGATGTAGAAGAAATATTAAATGCTGGTATTGATGTATATACTACAATCAATATTCAGCATATTGAAAGCTTAAATGATATTGTGGCCCAGATTACTGGTGTAACAGTACGAGAGACGGTACCTGATAGTATTGTGGAACAGGCTGATCAAGTACAACTCATCGATATTCCGCCCAATGAACTGATCAAGCGCTTGAAGGAAGGCAAAGTATATATACCTCGCCAAGCAGAACTAGCACTGAATAAATTTTTCCGTCCAGGAAATATTAATGCACTGCGGGAACTCGCGCTTAGATTTACAGCCAATCGGGTAGATAAAGAATTGCATGAATATATGCAGGCCCATGATATTGCCGGACCCTGGCCGGTTGGTGAACGGGTCATGGTGTGCGTCAGCACCAGCCCTTTTTCCGCCCAACTTATACGGGCCGCCCGAAGGCTAGCTCGTGGACTTCAGGCTGAGCTACTGGCTGTGCATATTGAGATACCGCGAAAATTGGCACTTAGTGATAAAGAGCGAGATCGTATTTTCCGCAATATGAGGCTCGCTGAAGAACTAGGTGCAAAAACTCTGAGTGTGGCTGGTAATGATTTGACAGAGGAAATTTTGTCAGTAGCCCGAGAAAATAATATCACGCATCTGGTTGTTGGCAAACCACTGCACGGACGTGTACGTGAATGGCTGAGCGGCGGTGCGGTAGTCGATAAACTGATTCGCTATAGTGGTGGCATCAATATCCATGTTATTCAAGGTAAGACAGAAGTAACCGATGAGCCTAAAGTTAAAACATTGGCAGCGGCCGTGCCCATACAGTGGTGGCATTATGCAGTCGGGCTACTGATGATTTTCTTGGTTACAGTCGGTAGTTGGTGGTGGCGTGATTATGTTGAGCCTGTACATATCATTATGCTATATCTATTACCGGTACTTCTATCAGCAGTATGGTGGGGTAAAGGACCTTCCTATGTAACGGCATTATGTAGTGTACTACTTTTTGATTTTTTCTTTACGCTGCCTATCTACAGTTTAAGTGTAGCCGATCATCGTTATGTATGGAGTTTGCCGCTATTTCTCTTGGTTGCTTTCATTATCGGTGGACAGACTGAAAAACTACGACTAGAGGCCACGCTAGCTAGACAAAGGGAAAAATCTACGCGAGCCCTATATACTTTTAGTCGTGAGATTGCAGCAGTGGTTGATGTCAATGTTATTGTACGTAATTTAGCAGAGCAATCCTGGCAAACATTAGAGCGTCCTGTAGCTGTATTTCTGCCTCAAAAAAATAATAAACTAATGCTGGCTGGTGAAGCCGGGACAGCTGAGTCAGGCATTGATAGTAGTGAATTGGCAGTAGCTATTTGGGCATATGAACATAGTGAGATTGCTGGGCGTTGTACTGAAACCCTGCCAGGAGCGCAGTATATGTATTTGCCTTTGACGACAAGTGGCAATACCGTGGGTGTTCTCGGGATTCATATTCAAGAAAAAATGCTGACCCCTGTCCAAAGGCGATTAATTGAAGCATGGGTGGGATTGGCGGCGATTGCTGTGGAACGGGTTAATCTGGCGCAGCAAGCAGGGCAAGCATCATTATTGGTAGCTTCTGACAAGCTGCGTACGGCGCTGTTTAACTCTATTTCCCATGAACTAAGAACACCTCTAGCCTCGATTATCGGCGCTATTTCTAGCTTACTGGATACTGAGGGTGTATATTCAGGTGCAGATCGAAAAGAACTGTTGGAAACGGTACAAGAAGGGGCGGCTCGCATGGACCGTCTGGTAGCCAATCTTTTGGATACTGCTAGGCTGGAAAGTGGTATGATGCAATTAAAAAAAGACTGGTGTGATGTAGAAGATGTGATTGGCATTGCCCTTAGGCGGGTGGCTGAGTGCATTGATACCAGGCCGCTAGTGATTAATATCCCTGAAGATTTACCTTTAGTAAAGGCTGACTGTGTATTATTAGAACAGGTGTTGATTAACCTATTAGATAATGCCTGCAAGTATTCAAAGAATGGTAGTGAAATTGCTATTACCGCCAGCCAAGATGAAATTGTGGTAAAGATATCAGTGGCTGACCGGGGGGCAGGTATTCCACCTGAATATTTGGCCCAGGTTTTTGATAAATTTTACCGGGTGGAGCAGCCTAAAAGCGTTAGCGGTACAGGGCTGGGGCTATCTATTTGTAAAGGGATTATTGAATCACATGGGGGCTATATCCATGCTAAAAATCGGCCTGGCGGTGGTACGATCATGACATTTGCCATTCCTTTTGGTGAGCAACCAGTCAGCCCTGTGTTATAATGAAGCAGCGCACCAAATCTTTGCAAAAAGATTTGTGTAAGTCGCTTCGTTAGCACCGCAGTGCTAACATCAATAATTGCACCAAATCTTTGCAAAAAGATTTGTGTAAGTCGCGACCTTAGCACCGCGGTGCTAACATCAATAAGTGCTTTAGGTGGTGTAAAGATGGATAAAAGGGCACGTATTTTAGTGATTGATGATGAGCCGCAAATCAGGCGACTGCTAAAGGTAGCCCTTACTGCCCATGGCTATGAAATTGATGAATGCAAAACAGGGCAGGAAGGTATCAATAGAGCCGCTATATTTAAGCCTGATTTGATTTTGCTCGATTTAGGGCTGCCTGATATTGACGGAAAAGCTGTGGTCGTGGCCATTCGTGAATGGTCAAAGGTGCCGATCCTGATTCTGACTGCTCGTGATCAGGAAAGTGAAAAAATTGAAGCACTAGACGTTGGCGCAGATGATTATGTCACTAAGCCTTTCAGTATGGGTGAATTATTGGCACGCCTTAGAGTTGCGCTGCGCCATGCAATAACCGCTGAAAATGCTCCGGTAATAACCTGTGGTGACTTAGTGGTTGACTTAGTTGGTCGCCATGTCATGAGGGGTGACAAGGAGATTAAGCTGACGCCTACCGAATATGAGATACTGAAAGTACTAGCGCAAAATATCGGCAAGGTATTGACCCATAAATACTTATTAAAAACAGTGTGGGGTAATGCGTATAATGAAGATACACATTATATCAGAATCTATATTGGGCAACTACGCCGCAAAATTGAAACCAATCCGGCTCAGCCCAAATATATTATCACCGAATCAGGTGTAGGTTATCGTTTAATGACTGGTAAGTAACTGACTTCCATATTAGGTGGAAGTCTTTTTTCCTTTTATTAAATTTTTTATTGCACTTTCCGTGGTGTATGGTACAATCATATCGTTACTTTTTTATGGAATGGACAATATAAGTACAGAGGTTTTTATGTGAAGAAAATAAACAATGAGGATGGGAGAGGGATATGAAAAATTATTTTAAATTATCGCAAGAAGCTGTTGAAAAATTAGCGGGGCTTTATGACACGCCTTTATTGGTGTTGTCTTTGGAACAAGTTGAACGCAACTATGCTTTTTTGGCTGAGCAATTACCAGGGATTAAATTGTACTATGCGATAAAAGCCAATCCAAATGAGGGAATTATTCGGAAATTGGCTGAATTAGGCTCGTATTTTGACGTAGCTTCAGATGGAGAGATGCGTTTTTTGACTGAAATAGGCATTGCGCCCGAACGAATGGTGTATGCTAATCCTGTTAAAACGCCAAGCGGGCTTAAGGTAGCCAAGGAAACCGGTATATATAAATTTACCTTTGATAGCGAAAGTGAAATTGGTAAAATGGCCAAGGCGATACCTGGCGGCACAGTACTCCTCCGGGTTAGAGTCGAAAATCCTAGAGCATTAGTTGATTTAAATAAAAAATTCGGTGCTCATCCTGACGATGTCTTGCATCTACTAGAACTAGCAAGGCAGCAAGGTCTTGATGTGGCTGGTCTATGTTTCCATGTGGGTAGCCAATCCGCCAGCGCAGACGCCTATATTGAGGCAATAAAAATTTGCCGTCGTTTATTTGATGAGGCCCAGGCCGCTGGCTTTACGATGCATATTCTTGATATTGGTGGCGGTTTCCCCGTTCCTACCATTACGGAAACGATCGATATAACAGGTATGCTTCAAGACATTCGTGAGTCATTGGCTCATAATTTTCCGGATACTGAAATTTGGGCTGAACCAGGGCGGTTTATGTGTGGCACAGTAGCCAATTTGATTACTAGCGTGATTGGGACACAGCATCGCAATGGCAGTCAGTGGTATTTTTTAGATGATGGTTTATATGGAACTTTTTCAGCAGTCATTTTTGATCATTGGGATTTTGAATTGGAGACTTTTAAAAGCGGTGAACAAATACCAGCTACTTTTGCAGGGCCAAGTTGTGATTCTCTGGACATTATGTTCACTGACAAACTTGTAACGCCTCTTGAGATTGGTGATTTAATTTTAGTACCCAACTGTGGGGCCTATACCTCGGCATCAGCGACAGTGTTTAATGGATTTGCTAAAACACCAATTGTTATATGGGAAGAAGTGCGAGATGCATAGATATAAAAGAATAACTAAGATTGGCAGAGTGCTTCTATAGCACTCTGCCTTTTTTTAGGATAAAAGACCTATAGAATTTTGACGAAATTGAGACCATCTGTTCATGCTTATTTTTGACATACGACTTATAATTAAGATAAGGATTATAATGATGAACATGACTATGTTCTGAGCGGAGAGTTGCAGGAGAATATACCTTGAAAAACGACATAACAACCCATGTAGTGGTTTGGAGGTGAAGTAGTATGTTGTTAGATATCTTGAAGAAAAATGAGGGGCAAGCCTTGGCGCTCGTGGCTGTCGCGCTTCCCGTTCTTATCGGCATGGCGATGATGGTCATTGACGTGGGAACTCTATACCTTACTAAGGCTCAACTGCAGACGGCGGCGGACCAAGGGGCGCTGGCAGGGTGCTATGATCTAAACGGCGGCAGCCCAAGTACGGCCAATGCCAAAATCAATGGAGAAGGCTATGCTCATCATGATCCTGGAAAGGCGTCGGATACAGCAGTGGCAACGGTGACCTATAATGCGGCTATGAACTCAGTCAAGGTCGATACGAGCCGTACATTAAACCTCTTCTTCGCACCTCTGTTTGGCATGAATTCTAGCACGGTCAGAGCATCGGCGACTGCTATGCTGAATCCGGCTAGTAGTATACCCCCGGGGGCGCCGCCCTTCGTCATCAAGGCACCAACCAATATTGTGTGGCAAGGGGGCCCCCAAGGCGACTCCTTCAGCCAGCCATACTATATGAAAAAGACTCCGGCAGGAGCGCAAGACTTCACCTATGTAAATGGCGTCTTCAAAAATCCAACGAACAATACTGAATATCTAGCTTTGCTGGCAAACGGATATTCGCAAACGACGAATCTCGACACGACGCTCTATCATATTGGTCCAGCCACTGCGAGCGAGACGGCGGTAAACTCTTTTGCCAGTAGGCTCACAGCAGGCGGAAATCAAGAGATCCTGCAGGCTAAAGCTGGAGATGCACGTCTCATGCTCATTCCGATTGTTACAGACCTGTCGACAAGCACCAATCTGTGGGATTATTCTACGAGTAAGATGAAAATAGTAGGTTTTGTGGGGTTCTGGTTTGACAGTATAGCTAAAGGGAATTTATCTACCGTAAACGGTTCAAGATATTACCTGAATTTCGTCGTTACCGGCCGGTTTGTACGGGTGGCTTTGCCGACTGGGACAGGAAATGTGGTGTCGGGGCAGCAGTGGTATGGGGTGGGGACCATGCAATTGGTCCAGTAGGTGAAAGTTAGCGTTCTTTAGGAGGGATATAAGTGGCTAAAGTATCGAATAAAACATTGCTAGCGATTGCGTTAGTATTAAGCCTGCTGACAGCCATACTTGTCTATCATTATTTAAAAGGGGTAACAACGAGCGGGCAGCCCGAGAAACAAGGAATGATAGTCATTGTGGCTAAAGTCGACATTGCTCCTAAAACTAAGATTACGTCCGAGATGGTGAGTGAGGTACAAGTACCACCAGAATACATACAGCCTGGCGCTGTGACTGCCCTTGATAAGGTGATCGGCATCGTAGTCAGAGAGCAGATTGTGAGTGGTGAGCAAGTGAATGAACGGCGATTGATACGTGAAGGCAAGTCTGTAGGTTTTACCGGCATCATTCCCCGAGATAAACGGGCAGTGACAGTGGCCGTCAATGAAGTCACAGGGGTTGCTGGCTTTGTTAAAGCTGGTGATTATATTGATGTAGTAGTGACCTTTGATGCTGCTACTGTAGGTGATAATGTCAGCCATGTTTTAATGCAGAACATATTAGTGCTAGCAGCCAATCGTGATACAGAAATAGGTGCAACTGATGGAGCTAAAGACAGTACTAAAGAACCCAGCAAGGGGGGGACAGTGACCATGGCAGTCACTCCTGATGAGGCAGCTAAATTAACGCTAGCTGAAGAAAAAGGTAAAATTCGCTTGGCACTTAGACCCTATTTGCCATTAAATGGGATAGTTATGACAGAAGTTACCACTACTAAGGATTTGGTAGGAGATCATGTTTCTCTTTTGAAAAATGAACAGGCAGTGCCTTCTCAGCCGTTGCCGCCTTACCAGCCACAGCAACCTGTATATGTTGATCGGCAAGAAGTTCCTGCAGCTGGGCCACAATATATTCCTGAGAGGGCCGGTATTCAAGTGATTCGAGGCACTAAGATTGAAAGTGTACCCTTGAATTAAGCGAGGCCACTGAAAAAGTACCTTGTTTAAAAATACAGGCACATTTCAGGGGTACTAAAACGTATCACTGCATGAAAAAAGACCGTTAAAACGCATTTATACGCTTCAACGGTCTTTACTTTTAATTATATTTTTTGAAGACAGACTTTTTCAGTGGCCTCGAATTAAGCACCTATCTCCTTTGCGTACTAATCATGAAAGAAGGCAAATGCATTGTTAAGTAAACGGACTCTATATATACTGATATTGTTGGTGCTGTGTAATATTTTAATTGTTTCAACCGTAGCAGCCGCCGAGAACATAGCTGTGGCTGTCAATCAATCACGGGTTATGACTTTTTATGATGTAGAAAGGGTGGCTATTGCGAGTCCTGATATTGCCGATGTAGTGGTCGTATCAGCAACCGAAGTGCTACTGGTTGGTAAGTCGCCAGGCACCACGACCTTACATATTTGGTCCGCTGGGAAGCGGGAGAGCTTTCAAGTAGAAGTAGTGGCTGATGATGTACCGATTGCCAATGAAATAAAAAAGATTATTGGTCTTGATGATCTTAAAGTAAGCAAAGTTGGTAAAACAATTATTCTGGAAGGCAAGGTTAACAGCCAGTATCAAAAAGCACGAGCTGAAAAAGTTGCTGAGGCTTATGGCGAAAAGGTCGTTAATCTATTAGAAATGACCAAACCCCTACAGGTTAAAATTGAGGCGCTCATTATTGAGATAGATAGACAAAAAACCAAAGATTTGGGAATGAAATGGGGTAATGATACGAGTTCGACAGGATCATTCTTGTTTGGGCAGAGTTATACCAATCCGTTAGGGGGCGGGCTGCCTTTCGGTCAATTAGGTGGTTATAGTCCTATTAATGCTCAACTTACTGCGATGATTAAGAATGGATCGGCTAAGATCTTGTCGCGCCCTAATGTTATTACCCTAAGTGGTGAGAAGGCCAATATTATGGTTGGTGGTCAGATTCCCATACCAATCAGTAATCAGAACGGACAAATCAGTATTGAATGGAAAGATTATGGTATAAAGTTGAATATAGCACCAGAGGTGAATGCTGAGGGGCTCATTAACAGCAAAATCAAGGCAGAAGTTAGCTCGCTGGATTGGAATTCTACCCATAGAATCCAAATAGGTGGCAATATGAATATTCCACCAATCATAATGAATACGGCAGAAACCTCCATTGCCTTATCATCAGGCCAAACAATGGCGATTGGTGGACTACTTTCCAATCAAACCAGCAAGGATGTTACGAAGGTGCCCTTCTTGTCAGATATTCCGATTCTGGGGAAGCTGTTTACCAGTACTTCCTATAGTCGTGGGGAAACCGAACTGGTTATTTTTGTGACTCCAACCATTGTCGATCCGGCAGAGTATCTGCCTCCCATGACACAAGAAATGAAAGAATTTATCAAAGAAGACCCTTTAGGAGGGACTCAAGATGGGGGAAAAAATAAAAATTCTGATCGTTGATGATATTGCGGATATTAGAGAAAATATTTGCAAATTGCTGGAGTTTTATCCTGAAGTAGCGATTGTTGGACAGGCCGCATCGGCTCTAGAAGGCATTGAAAAAGCTAAATTGACTCAGCCTGATGTTGTCTTGATGGATATTAATATGCCTGGAATGGATGGCATTGCTGCTACGGAAATCATTATTGCCAATGTGCCTGATGTGAATATTATTATGATGAGTGTGCAAGGGGAACAGGAATATTTGCGGCGCGCCATGATTGCTGGGGCTAAAAATTATTTGACCAAACCTTTTACCAGTGATGAACTTTTGCAGGCAGTAAAACAAGTATATAACAATGAGCAGAAACGCAAGAACGTGCTTAAAAATGAAACAAAGGAAATTGAAAAAGGCAAAATAATTACCGTATTCAGTACGAAGGGCGGTGTGGGTAAAACCACTATTTCCACTAATTTGGCAGTCGCTTTGGCTGATAGGCTAGATGCCAGAGTGGGAATCATTGATGCTGATTTGCAGTTCGGTGATGTGGCTTTATTTTTAAATATCATGCCAAAGGCTACCATTGCTGATCTGGTGCGCGATATTGATAATCTGGATAGTAGTTTGTTGGAAAGTTATCTGACTGACTATAATGATAAAGTCAAAGTGTTATCAGCACCACTACGTCCTGAGCAGGCCGATTCGATTACAGCCAAGCATTTGACCGCGATTTTAAAAACAATGGTCAACATGTTTGATTATGTCATTATTGATACTGCCCCAGTATTTAATGAGGTTATGCTCAGTATCCTTGACGCTGCTGATTGTATACTAGTGGTCTCATCCCTGGATTTGCCGGCCATAAAAAATGTTAAATTATGCTTAGAGATTATGGAATCCCTTAATTATTCGGAGGAAAAGATAAAAGTGGTGCTGAATAGGGCGGGTTCTGAAGGTGGTATACAAACCAGTGAGGTAGAAGAAAGTTTACGCCATGATTTTATCGCTACTTTGCCTAGTGACGGTAAAACAGTATTGGGGGCGGTCAACAGAGGTATCCCTTTTGTAATCAGTCATCCTGAAACCGTAATAGCCCAAAGTATATTCAATCTGGCGATGGTTGTTGGCAATGTGGAATTAGATGTTCCAGTAGCACCCGAAAGTATGGTCAGTAGAATCAAACGGTTGTTTAGCTAGGGGGGAAGCATATGGCATTCTTGATTGCCGTATTAGCATTTATTACGTTGCTCACAATTATTGCCCTGTGTTATAACTATATGACTGCCCATCGATATACGATCAGTAGTCGGATTGAGCAGTATGTAAAAGAGCGTCCGCTTGATAAACAAGTATCCCTAGCCAAAACCCAAACTAGCACCCAAAGTGGGTGGCTCCTTCTGATTAAAAATATGAGTAAACACTTAGAATCCTTCCAGTGGTCCCGTTTAATCGAGCGCAAGCTGATTCAAGCCGCTTTGCCTATGCGTGGCGCAGAGTTTATGGTTATTTGCCTGGGTGTAGCCGTGCTAGGTGCAGTAGTGCTCATTCTTTTGAGTGGTAGTATACTGCTAGGCCTCATAGGTGGAATGATCGGGTTTGGTATACCGCTACTTATTCTGAGGATGAAGATCGAAAAACGAAGAAAAGCCTTTAATGATCAATTAGGTGATACGATAACTTTGATTGCCAATGCCTTGCGGACAGGCTATAGTTTTATGCAAGCCATTGAGATGGTAGCACGGGAAATGGCTAAACCTATTGGTGAGGAATTTGCCCGCGTACTAAAAGAGATGAATTTAGGGGTAACAACAGAAGATGCCCTCAATAATATGGCCAAAAGAGTGAAGAGTGAGGATTTAGATTTGGTCATTACGGCCGTACTGATTCAGCGACAGGTCGGTGGCAATTTGGCGGTCGTGCTTGATAGTATTGCCAATACTATTAGGGAGCGGATTAAAATTAAAGGCCACATTAAGACATTGACAGCCCAGGGCAAAATTTCGGGAATCATTATTGGCATGCTACCGATTGTCATGGGCGGCATCATTTATTTGCTCAATCCTGAATATATCAGAATCTTGTTTGTCGATCCTATGGGAAGGGCTATGCTGGTAGCGGGTTTAGTGAGTCAGTTTATTGGCATGATGGTGATTCGAAAAATTATTAATATTGATATCTAAGAAAAGACTGAAAATTAACAAATATTGTATTGCAAGGACTTTAGCAGGTATCAGGCTATATTTTAGCGAATGCAAATGAGTAATATAAATAGATTGTTAGGGTGACTGTATGGAAAATTTAGACACGAACACACTGGACGCTATTGTAAAAAAAACAATAGCTGCTGTGGAAATGGGCAAGAATCAGATTTATGAGATTTATGAGGCTGCTCGCAATGAAGTGGAAAATGTAAAAAAAGACGTGGAGCGTATCAAACAGGAAACCATCGATGTTATTTTTAAAGTAGATGAGTTGGAAAAACAAGAACGGCGCTCCAGACTGAGGTTAATGGAAGTCAGTCGCAATTTTGGAGTGTATTCAGAAGAAGATATTAAGACTGCTTATGATGAGGCTAAAAATATACAAGTGGAACTCGCAGTGGGCAGGTCCCAGGAACAACATTTGCGTCGCCAACGGGATGAAATGGAACTTAGATTACGTTCTATGCAAAATACAGTAGCTAAGGCTGAAAGTTTAACCACTCAGGTGGGGGCCGTTTTAGGCTACTTGGGTGATCATATGGGCGGTGTAGTACTGAAGATTGAGTCGATGCAACAAAGCCAGCTGTTTGGGTCCAAAATTATTAAAGCTCAGGAAGAAGAGCGACGTCGGGTGTCTAGGGAAATTCATGATGGACCAGCTCAAGCGATGGCTAATATCGTTTTTCGGGCAGAAGTTTGTGAACGACTGATTGATATTGATATGGTGCGGGCCAAAAAAGAACTTGCCGATCTGAGGGAACAAGTGCGGATCTGCCTTAAAGAAATTCGAAAAATTATTTTTGATCTTAGACCGATGACGTTAGATGATTTGGGATTGGTGCCTACCGTCAAACGGTTTCTGGATACGGCCAAAGAACGGAGTGGTATTATCTGGGCGGTGAGACTGTTAGGCGAGGAACGACGGCTGGATTCTTATGTAGAAGTTGGTTTATTTAGAACCATTCAAGAAGCTGTTAATAATGTTGAGAAACATGCAGAGGCGAGTGTGATCAATATTGTCATGGAATTTCGCCGGGAGATGTTGACAGTGACAATTGAAGATAATGGCAAAGGTTTTGATACTGCCGAGAATGTAGGTAGTGAGAGTTTTGGCTTAGTTGGTATGCGTGAACGAATCAATCTTTTAAATGGAGAGTTATTGATTAAGTCAGAAAAAGGCACAGGGACTAAAATAATCATTAAGGTTCAACTAAAATAGTTAAGAGGTTGTTTTAAACAGACTCTGTTAGGAGATTAATATTGAATGATTGTAGATCCAATTAAGCAGCAACGCATTAGGTTTATTGCAAGCGGTGTGGTGACGTTGTTTTTAGTAGCAGTGATTGCAAGCGCTATTAGGATGCTTTTCACATCAGATGATCACTTGCTGTGGGGTATTCCGGTCATAGCTGTTAGTTTGCTGGACATATATTTTCTAACTCGTAGTCTTGTGCGTGAGCCGAAGAGTATCGACACTCGATTATCCACGTTTATCATCAGTGTCGGGGCTACTTTCGGCTTTAGTCTTGTAGCTGTATTAATAGCTGATCCAAAGCTTCAATTTCCTTATATGCAACTCGTGCAACAGATGGGGCGTCTTTTAACCCTATTACCTTATCCATTTGTCCTATGGTCACTCTTTTGCCTGAAGGATTGCCTCACGGTTGTACCAGAAGCTCATGCAGTAGTCGCCCGTGGTATGTATAAGTATTCTCGGCATCCTCTATATGTTTGTTATATTGTCTGGGCTATTGCTAACATTATAATGCTTCCCACATTATCAATGCTGATTGCTTCCATGGCACAAATTATATTTTTGATTGTCAGATTGCGTCGGGAAGAACAACTATTGCTTAATACCTTTCCTGAGTATAGGGAGTATTATCAGAGGACTGGACTTTGTGGTAACATGTATAGAAAAATAGTTCCTATTGTAAAATGATTGGGTATAGGTCCTAAGTATTGCTACTTAGGACCTATTTTTAAATAGAAAAGATGGGAAAGAGTGCCTATTGAAAGGCTAAAGCAATCTGATATAATTTAATTAAGAACTGATATATACATACATAATAAAATAACAAAATAAATAGTTAAAAGGAGGAATAGTCATGTTAATGATTCAAATGGTAAGAACGATGCTCCGTAATGAAAAAGGACAAGGTATGGTAGAATATGGACTGATTCTGGCCTTGATTTCAGTAGCGGCGATTGTCATGATGACTTCATTGGGCGGCGAAATTGGTACTGTATTCACAAGTATAAAGACTTCACTAGGTGCAGCATTATAATTATATAAGCAGAAGATCACTGTTCATCGACAGTGTTATGCGATCGGTGAATAGTGAAAGGACGAAGGCTTTTGCCTGCGCTAAAGACTTGGCATAAGCCAAGTCTTTTTGCATACATTGTATTTGTGGTTAGGGAGGAGGTGGCAGGTGTGCTTTGGCTGACTAGATATGTGAAAAATAATCAGGGTCAGACCTTGGTAGAGTTTGCTCTCGTCTTGCCAGTTCTGCTCCTGTTGATCATTGGCTCTATGGAATTTGGTCTGGTCATTAATCAATACCTGGTATTAGCTGAAGCCGCCCGAGAAGGAGCTCGTTCGGCGGCATTAGGTGGTAGTGATGTGCAAGTTACGGCGGTAGTAAAGGCGGCGGCTAGCCAAATTGATACAACTCAGCTAACGGTCACTATTTTGCCGACGCCCAGAATCCGAGGTAGCGGAGCCACTGTAACCGTTAAAAAACCAGTGCAGGCCATTACTCTATTAATGAATCCGTTTTTCCCAGCTGGATATATGGTGCAAGGAGCTGCGACGATGCGAGTGGAGTAAGTGAGAAAAATCCTACAGTCAGAGATGAGGCGAGAATGATGTCATTACTAAAACGATTGGAAGCGCAAAATCAAACGAAGCAGCCCGCTCTCAGTAAAGATAAGGGTAAGCCTGTTACTCAAGTGAAAGTTGATCCTTTTCAGAGTCTTAAAGGCCGTATTCATAAACGCATTGTTGACGAGATGAGTCAGGACGAAAGTAAGGGGCTCACTGATAAAAATGTGGATAAACAGATTTTGGAAGATTTTGTAGCCAAGATTGCGAATGCGGTGATGGATGAAGAAACTGTGCCTGTGATGCGGGGAGACCGTATGCGCGTCATTATTGAAGTTGTGGATGAAGTTCTGGGGTTTGGCCCCATTGATCCCCTGCTGAAAGATGATAGCGTATCTGAGATCATGGTGAATAGCGCCAGTCAGGTGTATGTTGAACGGAAAGGCAAGCTGGTATTGACCGATGTACGTTTTCGTGATGATGCCCATGTTATGCAGGTCATTGAAAAAATTGTGGCCCCCTTAGGAAGGCGTATTGATGAAAGCTCTCCCATGGTTGACGCACGTCTGCCTGATGGCTCCCGGGTAAATGCCATAATTCCGCCACTGGCCTTACGGGGACCGTGTATTACCATCCGTAAATTTGCCAAAGATCCTTTGCAGATTGACAATTTAATTGGGTTTGGCACCTTGACTCAGGAAATGGCTGATTTTCTGCGAGCTTGTGTGCAAGGCAAACTCAATATTGTGGTATCAGGCGGGACAGGTTCAGGTAAAACGACCACTCTTAATATATTATCTTCCTTTATTCCCGATGATGAGCGTATTGTCACCATTGAGGATGCGGCGGAATTGCAACTGCGCCAGGATCATGTGGTGAAATTAGAGACCCGTCCGGCCAATATTGAAGGCAAAGGCGCTATAAGTATGCGGGATCTAGTGAAAAATTCCTTGAGAATGCGGCCAGACCGTATTATAGTAGGAGAGGTTCGCAGTGGTGAGGCACTGGATATGTTGCAGGCCATGAATACTGGCCATGATGGTTCTCTAACCACAGGTCATGCAAACAGCCCTCGGGATATGATTAGTCGTTTGGAAACCATGGTACTCATGGCAGGTCTAGACCTCCCGGTAAGGGCTATTCGCGAACAAATTGCTTCAGCCGTTGACCTGGTTCTCCAACAGTCTCGTCTGCAGGACGGTAGTCGACGCATTACTCACTTGACAGAAGTGCAAGGTATGGAGGGCGATGTAATTACTTTGCAGGATATTTTTATCTTCGAACAACAGGGCAAAGATGAAAATAATAAAATTATCGGGAATTTTAAGCCCACAGGAATTAGGCCTAAGTTTATGGATAAGCTTATTACCAATGGTATTAATTTGCCGAATGAGGTTTTTTGGCCAAAGTGAGCTAAACAAAGGTGGTGAACGATATGTTGATTGTCATTGCTGGGATTGCTTTTATTACTATTTTTTTACTGGTATACCTGATTCTTAATGCTTATGTGCCAACGCAAGGGCCTATTGAGATGAGGCTTAAAGCCTTAGAAGTGAATCAAGGGCGCAGTGATATTGATGAGGAATTAGCTCAACCATTTTCGAGGCGCATCTTATCGCCAGTGACCAAGAGTTTAGCTGAAACCTTCACACGGCTAGCGCCTCAGTCCCTTAGACGTATCGTGGAACAACGCTTGGTTATGGCTGGTGGTTTTGGTCGGTTAAACGTAAATGAATTTTTCCTATTATGTGGTTTTTTAGCAGTTTGTTTACCAGGGGTTGTTGGATTATTGCTAATTGTAAATAAAGCACCTGCTAATAAAGTAGTGGGGCTAAGTATGATTGCTTTTGTCATAGGTTGCATTATACCGATGATAATGCTTAATCAGAAGATTGCGGCTCGTAAACTAAGTATTCAAAAGAATTTGCCCGATGTCCTTGATTTATTGACAGTCAGTGTGGAAGCGGGTTTAGGGTTTGATGGGGCCTTAGCTAAGTTAACGGAAAAAATGAAGGGTGTACTGGTTGAGGAATTTAATCGGGTTCTCCAGGAAATCCGTATGGGTGTAAGTCGTCGTGATGCCCTGGCAAGTCTAGGCACGCGCTGCGATGTGTCTGACTTATCAATGTTCACCACCTCCCTAATACAAGCTGATCAGTTGGGGGTTAGTATTGGTAGTGTGCTAAAAGTACAGTCTGTTAGTATGCGGGAAAAACGCAAACAGCGAGCCGAAGAAAAGGCCATGAAGGCACCGATTAAAATGATGCTTCCCCTTGTCTTGTTTATCTTCCCTACGATTTTCATTGTACTCCTTGGCCCGGCCATGATTCAGATAACTAAAACATTTTCCAATAAGTAGGTGGGTTGTATGTGCATGAAAAATAGAACCAAAGGGACTATCGTGGCTGATCAAGTGGAGCTAGCTGATACCTTTTGGCAACGATTAAAAGGATTATTAGGAACCAAATTTCTGCAGTTAGGACATGGGCTGATCATTAAACCATGTAGCAGTGTACATACTTTTGGTATGAATTATCCTATTGACGTGCTATTTGTAGATAGTAATCACTGTATTATAAAGATTGTTGAAAATATGTTGCCAAGCAAGGCCAGTATGGCTGCGCGTAGCCAATATGTAGTAGAGTTACCAGCTGGTACTGCTCACAGGGCCGCATGTTGCGTAGGAGATATATTGGAATTCCAGTAGGACGCAAGGCGTCCTTTTTTTTGCAGAATCAGAAAGTATAACACTTTCTTGATTCTAAGTAAGGGCAACTAAGACTTCTTTACAGTATCATCTTTAGCTTTAAATAGGGTATAATATGTCAAGTAATAATTTAAACCATTTAAACCATTTAAAGGAGGACGACATTCTTGCGTCTTAAGCAAACCGATACTCCTTTGTTAGCTGCCATGGAGCACTATGTGCAAGATGGAGTCATTCCGTTTCATACACCAGGTCATAAACAAGGCAAAGGCATGCATCCTACCTTAGAAAAATTGATAGGCAAAGAGGCCTTGGCCTTAGATTTGGCGCTAATTGAAGAGTTAGATGATTTTTATGAACCTTATGGCTGTATAAAGGATGCCCAGGATCTGGCCGCTCAGTTATATGGTGCTGATCATAGCTTTTTTGTCATTAATGGTACAACAGGTGGTATTTACGCCATGATCTTGGCAACGGCTGGGCCAGGGCAAAAAATTATTGTGCCACGCAATGCCCATCGCTCCATTATCGGCGGGATTATTTTAAGCGGAGCCATTCCTATATTCATGCAACCAGAGATTGATCGTGAACTGGGAATGGCTATGGGCGTTACGCCGGAGACAGTAGCGGCTGCAGTGGCTAAGAACCCGGATGCCAAAGCTGTACTGATTATCAATCCTACCTATTATGGGGTAGCAACCGATTTGAAAAAAATCGTGAATATTGTTCACGCACATGATATGGTGGTACTGGTGGATGAAGCCCATGGGCCACACCTTAAATTTAGTCAACGTCTGCCTCTTCAGGCCCTTGATGCTGGGGCTGATATCTGCGCTCAAAGCAGTCATAAAATTATCGGGGCCCTGACCCAAGCCTCCTTAGTTCATTGCAGGGAAGGACGGATACGTGTCCCCTATCTAAAGGCCATGTTACAGCTGACCCAATCCAGTAGTCCAAACTATATTATGTTGGCTTCTCTGGATGTCGCCCGCATGCAAATGGCTGTGGAAGGGGAACAACTCATAGAAAAGTCCATTGATTTGGCCAACTGGGCGCGGCAAAATATTAATGAAATTCCGGGCTTATATTGCTTTGGCGCTGAGAAAATCGGCAACCCTGGTATTTTTGATTTGGATCCAACGAAAGTGACAGTGACCGTAAAAAACATTGGCTTAACAGGGGCCCAGGCTGAAAAAATTTTGCGTCATGAATATAAAGTTCAGGCTGAACTCTCTGATATCTACAATCTTCTTTTTATGATAACCTTAGGTGATAGTGAATATGAAGTGCAAATCCTCATATCCGCTCTTGCGGATTTGGCGCTAAAGCATGCAAAACCCCTTGAGCATGTAGGAGAACAAAACTGGGTAAACACTCACTACCCTGCAACAGCTCACGGAATAGTATCGCCGCGGGAGGCTTTGTTTGGTAGTACCCTCATGATGAGCTTTGACGATTCCGCAGGCATGATTTGCGCTGAAATTGTGACCTTTTATCCGCCAGGGATTCCTATATTGTGTCCAGGCGAGAGAATTACCCAAGAACTGATAGATTACTGCCGGCGACTGCAGCAAAGTGGTATGCATATTTCGGGACCAGAAGATTGTACATTAAAAACGATAAAAGTGGTAGAATCGGAGGCTGTTTAGAAATGTTCAGATGCTAGGCGCGACGAGCATTTGAACGAAAACGTACCGCAGTACGTCGAGTGAAAGCGCACAGAAGTAACAACGCAGATGGACGTTTATAAACAGACTCCTAGATTGGAGAGGAATATGGGGAAAATATTTTGTCTAATAGGTAAAAGTAGTTCAGGTAAAGATACTATCTTTAAAGAATTAGTCGAAGATGAAGATTTAAAATTAAAACCAGTCATAACCTACACAACAAGACCCATCAGGCACAATGAAAGTCATGGCAAACAATATTACTTCATTGATGAAGAAAGACTAGCAAAATATAATGAAGCAGGCAGTATCATTGAGAAAAGAGAATATAAGACCATTAATGGTATATGGTCTTATTGTACGGTGGATGACGGTCAAATTGACCTATCTCAGCGTGTGGGTTATTTGCTCATCGTTACACTTGAAGCATATAAAAACCTTCAAAAATATTTTGGTAAGGATCAAATTGTTCCCCTTTATATTACAGTTGACGATGGTGTCCGGCTCGAACGGGCATTAAAAAGAGAACAAATACAAGAAAAACCCAATTATGATGAATTATGTCGGCGATTTTTAGCCGATAGTGTTGATTTTCATATAACCAAGCTACAGGATTGTGGAATTGAAAAATATTATTCCAATGAAAGATTAAATGAATGCATTAATAGTATTAAAACTGGTATATTGGGAACTGTGTAATTTGGGCTCAGACTTGCTGTAGAAAATAGATAGGAGAACAAAAAATGTTGATTATTTTACTGGGCGCATCAGGCTCTGGCAAAACAACGATTGAGAAAATGCTTGAAACAAGTGGCATTCACAGATTACGATCTCATACTACGCGCGCTAGAAAGATTGGCGAGGCTGAGGATGCATATTATTTCGTTAAAAGAGATGAATTTAAAAGAGTTGATATTGTAGAAAGTGTTCTATATAAAAATGATTTTTTTGGTCTTAGTCGCGCTGAGGTAACAATTGCTGAAAACAAAGATTGTGTAGTTACACTCGATTGGAATGGCGCCCAGCAAATAAAACGATTATTTCCTCTTACTGCCACAATCTATCTTGATTGCCCCATGTATCAGTTAGAACAACGCCTACCGTCTCAGCTTGATAGTCAGAAAAAAATGAAAACGCTGGAACAAATAGAAATAGATTCAAAGTGTAAATATGATTGCGATTATATTGTGCTTAATCATAATACTAAATTAGCTGAAGCAGTTGCTCGAATTGTGGAAATTTATCGTGAGCATAAAAATACTAGGTAAGCTAAGCTGAAAAAGGTCTGAACTTTTGCAAAAGGTGAAGTTCATGCCTTTTTTTACAATCGACATAAAAAAGGCTGGTGATGTAGTCACCACTTATTGAGACTCCTTAGTTAATATTGATTTAATACTAAATTTATTGGGAATGCTAATTTTTGTCACAATAACCTATGTTAAAGGATAAATAGTGGAGGTACCATGGAGCGTTCTAAACTTTTGGGCGAGGAGAAAATTTCAACATTACTCTGGAAATTCTCTTTGCCAGCAATCATCGGTATGGTGGTCAATGCTTTATATAATGTTGTCGATAGTATTTTTGTGGGACATGGTGTGGGTGAAGTTGGCCTCGCGGCAGTAACCATCGCTTTTCCTATCATGATTATATTAATGGGCTTTGGAATGCTAGTAGGAGTAGGTGCGTCAGCCGTAGTTTCCCTGCGTATGGGGCAGAATAAGCAACATGAGGCTGAAAAAATAGTAGGCAATGCCTTTACTCTTGCAGCAATACTGTCAGTCACTTTGTCGGCTGGTTTGCTACTGTTTTTGGATCCAATTTTAATAAGTTTAGGTGCCCAGACAGCTGTTTTGCCCTATGCGAGAGACTTCACCCGTATTATTCTAATGGGTAGCATTTTTATGTATATTGGCTTTGGTTTAAATAATATAGTGCGGGCAGAGGGCAATCCGAAAATGGCTATGTTAACAGTTTTAATTTCGGCAGGACTCAATATCGTGCTTAACCCCTTATTTATTTTTACCTTCAATTTAGGGATCAGCGGCTCGGCCCTGGCCACGGTCGTTTCTCAAGGTGTATCAGCCATATGGGTGCTAGCTTATTTTTTAGGCAAAAAAAGTGTGCTTAAATTACGCCTCAGCAATCTTGTGTTAGACTGGGGCATTGTGATAAGTATTTTTAAAATAGGGATGTCGCCTTTTCTCATGCAGATTGCTGCTAGTGTAGTCACAGTCTTATTTAATTATAGCTTGCTCGCATATGGTGGTGAGCTGGCTGTAGCTTCAATAGGGATTATTAATAGAATTGCGATGCTAATGCTCATGCCTATATTTGGGCTCAGCCAAGGAGTTCAACCAATCATTGGCTATAATTATGGGGCTAAAAACTATGCGAGGGTGACGCAAACCTTAAAAATAGCCATATCTGCAGCTACACTATTTGCTTTCATTGGTTTTCTACTAGTAGAGATTTTTGCTCAACAGATTATTATGTTGTTTAATGATAATCCTGAACTGATCAGTATAGGAGCTCAGGGTATGAGGCTACAATTATGTATGTTGCCAGTAATTGGTTTTCAAATTATTGGTGCCAATTATTTTCAAGCTGTGGGTAAAGCCGGTTATGCCATTGTGCTTAGTATGTCACGGCAGGTCATCATCTTAATTCCCTTAGTACTCATCTTGCCAGGACTCTTGGGTCTTAATGGCGCATGGCTAGCAAGTCCAATCGCCGATGTAGCGTCAGCGATATTGACAGGCATATTTTTATTTAGGGAAATTCAAAAATTAGGAATTATGTAGGCTACTATAGAAAAGCATAAATTGATTATTTTGGTTAAAACAACTATAATTTAGATACAATCTCATATTTGTGTATGTTTAACGACTTTTATGGTTGAATATAGTTTGAAAGGCAGTGACCTGCGTGAAAATTAATACTTTGGGGTCTACTCAGTTGCCGGTGCTTCCAGAACGAGAAACCGGTACTCGGGTGGATAAGTCCCTAGGCCATTTTGCCTCTGACTTGTTGCAAAATCAGGATGGTCAGTCTCGCGAGAAAATGACAGCCCTGCTGACAGCTATTGATAATCAAGGTAAGCGGTTGGGTGAAGTACCAACTTATTCTGAACTTAAGAAATATCGGGAAGTCGTGCGCCAGTTTATCGGTGAGGCTGTAGGTCGCATGTATAGTTTGAGTTCTCAACAAGGTTGGGATCGTAGTGGTCGACAGAAGGTTTATACGATTATTAAGAAGGTTGATGTTACCTTAGAAGGCTTGAGCGAAGATGTACGGCAAGGACAAGAACGTCAATTAGAGATTTTGGCTAAACATGATTCTCTGCGCGGGATGTTAGTGGATTTGTTTATGTAGAGGTGTAGGATGAAGTGGACAGATATAGTTGGTCATGTCGATAATATAAAAATGCTCTGCCATATGGAGAGACACAAAAGTATGCCCCATGCGCTTTTGCTCTCTGGGCCCAGGGGTATCGGCAAGTTTATGGTGGCGAGTGTCTTAGGAGCTGCCCTACTGTGCAAGGCTCCAGAGTCTAGGCCTTGTGGTACCTGTCAGTCATGTCTGCAGATGTCTTATCATACACATCCTGATTTTTTATTGATTGATCCTGATGGTGCAAATATTAAGATTGAACAGATTAGAAATTTGCAGCATGAGGTAGCGCTGGCACCTTATGTTAGCTTGCGCCGTGTCTGTATTATTAATGAAGCCGAGCTCATGACGGTGCAGGCCGCCAATAGTCTGTTAAAAGTATTGGAGGAACCTGTAGGTGATATTGTATTTATATTAGTGGCAGCCAATCGGGAAATGCTACTTCCTACGATTATATCTCGGTGCATGACGATGGGGTTTCAGCCACTAACAGATAGCGTACTCACTAAGGCGTTGACTGATAAAGGTTTTTTGCCCGATCAATCAGCAGTGGCAGCCCGACTTAGTCGAGGTCGTATGGGCACTGCCCTCTCGCTACTTGAGCCTGATGGGTTGGCAATGCGTAATCAGGCAGTAGCTATTATCCAGGGTTTATTAGAAGGCGATATGAGACAGGTCTGGGATACTGGGGCTATTTTGGGGAAAATGGAGCGTAAAGATATTCTGCAATTATTAGAATATTTTACGTATATACTGAGGGATACTTTAATGATTATCATCAGGCAAGATGAAAGTTTCTTATTTAACATAGATTTAGCTCAGTGGCTGAGCGGGTATTCCATTCAATGGAATGAAGACTATTTGTTACAAGGTATTAAGGCGGTGGAAACCGCTAGGCGAGCTTTAATTGCGAATGCCAATGCGAGGCTTACAAGTGAAGCCTTATTGATAAAAATATATGATTTGGTCAGGGAGGTTTGAATTTGCAAACAGTAGTGGGAGTGCGTTTTAAAAAAGCTGGTAAAATATATTATTTTGCGCCAGGTGAATTTGTACTAGTAATAGGCAATTTCGTTATTGTTGAAACTGCTAGGGGCCTAGAGTATGGAGAAGTTGTCATCGGACCACGAGAAGTATCTGAAGAAAATATAGTAGCGCCTCTAAAAACAGTGCAACGCACGGCGACACCAGAAGATAATATCAAGGTAAATGAAAATAGAGCCAAAGAAAAAGAGGCTTTTACCATTTGTGAACAAAAAATAAAGACTCATGATCTCAATATGAAATTAGTCGATGTCGAATACACATTTGATGTTAATAAAATAATTTTTTATTTTACAGCAGAAGGACGCATTGACTTTCGCGAACTCGTAAAGGATTTGGCAGCTGTCTTTCGTACTCGTATTGAACTTAGGCAAATTGGTGTACGAGATGAAGCCAAGATGATGGGTGGTGTTGGTTGTTGTGGTAGATCATTATGTTGTGCTACTTTCCTAGGAGATTTTGAACCAGTGTCAATTAGAATGGCCAAAGATCAGAATTTATCACTGAATCCGGCTAAAATTTCTGGCATTTGCGGACGCCTCATGTGTTGCCTTAAATATGAAAATGATTATTATGGATCTTGCTGCAAGAAAATAGCCCCGCCTGTTGTCGGACATGAAGTCGTGACAGTTGACGGTGATGGTAAAGTAACGGCTGTTAATCAAGGCAAAAAAACTGCAGCCGTACTCCTTAAGAATGGTAATATTAATGTAATTCCGTGGGAAGAAGTAGTGGAAAAGGACAATAATGTATGACATAGAGGCACTGATTCATGGGGAACGGGTAGATGATTTGGTTATTGGACAGCTGAAAGTGATTCAAAGTGAGTCAGAATTTTGCTTCTCATTAGATGCTATTCTATTAGCTCATTTTGCCACAGTAAAGCGAGGTGCGAGTGCAGTGGATTTAGGGACGGGTACAGGTGTTATTGCTCTCTTACTCGCAACAAGGGGAGTGGGACATGTAGCTGGTCTGGAATTTAGTCAGTCGATGGCTGCTATGGCGAATCGTAGTGTTGTGTTAAATAGACTGCAAGATAAAGTGAAAATTATTCAAGGAGATTTATGTAAAATAAAAGACCTGTTACCAGCCGCGCAATATGATTTAGTGGTGTCTAATCCGCCTTATCGCATTATCGGAGGTGGCTTTATGAGTCCCAACGATAGGGTGGCTATGGCCAAGCATGAAGTGACGGCTACCCTGCAAGATGTGGTCAATGCTGCAAAGTATTTGGTGAAAACCCGAGGCCGCTTTGCGATGGTTCATTTGCCTGAGCGTATGTCTGAGATCTTAGTGTCCATGAGCCAGGCGGGTCTTGAACCTAAACGGCTGCAGCTAGTTCATTCTACCGTGGATAAAAAGCCTAAGATGTTATTGGTAGAGGGAATACGCGCTGGTAAACCAGGCCTTGAGGTCTTACCCCCTCTCGTCATTTATAAGCCTGATGGTAGCTATAGTGATGAAATTCAAAAATATTATAAAGAATATCGATAGAACATGTAATCAGTATGTTGAGTCGTTATTCTGCGTTAACATAGAGAAGAGGTGAAGTTGTTTGATTGAAAAGCCTGGTACATTATATTTGTGTGCCACACCGATTGGCAATCTTGAGGACATGACCTACCGAGCCGTGCGAGTGCTTGGTGAGGTGGCAGTTATTGCAGCTGAGGATACGCGGCATACGAGGAAGCTACTCAGCCATTTCGAAATTCATACCCGACTTATTAGTTATCATGAACATAATAAAGTCCAGCGAGGACCTGAAATCATTGAACGCTTGCTCGCCGGACAAGATGTGGCGGTAGTCAGTGATGCTGGTCTGCCGGGTATTTCTGATCCAGGGTCTGACTTGGTCGCCCTCGCTGTCATCGCTGGCATTACAGTAGTGCCTCTGCCTGGGGCCAATGCCGCATTGTCGGCCCTAGTGGCCTCGGGTCTTGATACAACCTTGTTTACTTTCATCGGTTTTTTGCCTAAAAACAAAAAAAAACGGCGTGAATTAATTGCCAGTTTAGTAGATAGCCCTTATACGATGGTGTTTTATGAATCGCCCCATCATATAAAAGCCACACTGACCGAACTTAAGGGGGCTTTTGGCGAGCGCCCAGCGGTGGTTGCTAGAGAGCTGACCAAAAAATTTGAAGAATTTGTTCGAGGCACCCTGGAAAGTGTAGGACTACATTTTGCAAAGTGTGATCCTAGAGGCGAATTTACCCTGATTGTAGCTGGTCAACTGGGCTACCAAAAAGCTGCTCTCATTCCTGAGGAGCAAATATCTGTTGTTGACGCTGTCATGGCACTCATGGAGACTGGTACAACAAAAAAAGACGCTATCAAAGTGATAGCGCAAAAGAGGGGATTACCGAAAAGGGAAGTATACCAGGCCGTACTTGGCTGATATACTTATCTATTTTGGGTGAAAAAAGAGGATTTTTAGCCCCTTAAATGGCTTTTTCTGTCATTGCTTCTAAACATTCTTTGCAAATGTTTTTATTTTTGAAGATTGTTACTTCGTCAGCGTTACCGCAGAAAACACAAGCGCAAGATGGTTCGTATTTGCGCAAAATAATGCGATCGCTATCGACATAGATTTCCAAAGGGTCTTTTTCAGCAATGGATAATGTGCGACGCAGTTCAATTGGAATAACGACGCGACCTAACTCGTCCACTTTTCTTACAATACCAGTTGATTTCATAATGAAAAATCCTCCTATTATTACAACAAATTTCGACAAAAAACTATCTAACTAAATAATACCAAATGTTGCAAAGTTTGTCAACCTATTTTTTCCATAACACTCATATAATGTTTCAATCTGTAAAAAAATTATCAGATTAAGTCATATAATGAACTTTTATGCCGAATGAATTCGACAGAGGTGTATCTTTTTGGTAAAGTATGAGGGGTGGAGGTTTTGTCAAAAAAAACACGCCATTTCAGCGTAAAAAGGCATAGTAGCGCAGACCCCACTAAAGAGGGCGAAAAGATTTGCGCTGGTTACATAGTACAAGGAGGCTTATTCGTACAATGGAAAAAAAATCATTTTATATTACAACACCTATTTATTATCCCAGTGATAAGTTGCATATTGGTCATGCTTATACAACAACAATAGCAGATACTATGGCTAGGTATAAACGGTTATCTGGTTATGACGTACTCTTTCTAACAGGGTCTGATGAACACGGACAAAAAATTCAGCGTAAGGCTGCGCAGCAAAATATTACTCCTATTGAATATGTTGATAAAATTGTAGCTTCCTTTCAACATTTATGGGATAAATTAGGTATTTCTAATGACGATTTTATTCGCACAACGGAAGAACGGCATTGCCGTGTTGTACAGGCTATTTTTCAAAAGATTTATGACCAAGGTGATATTTACAAAGCAGCTTATGAAGGCCATTATTGTACGCCTTGTGAAAGCTTTTGGGTAGAACGTCAATTAGTCGATGGCAAATGTCCTGATTGCGGCCGCGCTGTAGAAATGGTGCAGGAAGAAAGTTATTTTTTCCGCATGTCTAAATATCAGGATCGGTTACTGGCATATATTGAAGATAATCCTGATTTTATTCAGCCCAGCTCTCGTCGCAATGAAATGCTTAACTTTATTAAGGGGGGTCTGGAAGATCTATGTGTTTCTCGGACTACGTTTGACTGGGGAATTCCGGTACCTTTTGATACCAAACATGTCGTCTATGTCTGGTTTGATGCCCTGACTAATTACATTACAGCTGCTGGGTATCTGGATGATAAAGATAAGTTCAGCAAATTTTGGCCAGCAGATATTCATCTAGTAGGTAAAGAGATTGTTCGCTTCCATAGTATTATTTGGCCTGTTATTTTGATGGCTCTCGATATAGAAGTACCTAAGAAAGTATATGGTCATGGCTGGCTCATTATGGAAGGGGACAAAATGTCCAAGTCCAAGGGTAATGTCATTGATCCTGTTGCCCTCATTGAAGAATTTGGGGCAGATGCTATTCGTTACTTTCTACTGAGAGAAATTACCTTAGGCATGGATGGGAATTTCTCGAGGGAAGCTCTTATTAATCGCATTAACGCTGATTTAGCGAATGACCTAGGTAATTTATTGCACAGATCTTTAAGTATGATTGGCCGTTTCAATGGCGGTATTATTGAGGCAGCCGGTGATGTAGAGGATCTTGATCAAGAATTAACACAGTTGGCGCAAAATACGGTGATTCAGTATGAGAAGTTTATGGATGATATGGATATTAATGCTGCAATTAGAGCCATATGGACACTGATTGGCCGCGCTAATAAATATATTGATGAAACTGGTCCGTGGGCCTTAGCGAAAGATGAGAATAAACGTGGACGACTGAATACGGTGCTCTATAATTTAGCAGAGACATTACGGATTGTAGCCATTTTGATTTACCCATTAATGCCTGTTACCGCACCGAAAATTTTGTCGCAGCTGGGGATAGATAGTGACTTTAGGGCAGTATCCTTCACTGATGCCAAGGGGTGGGGTAAGTTGCCTGGGGGAACTAAGGTAGGTACATTCGAACCTATTTTCCCTCGGATTGAAGACAAGCTGGTGGAAACTGTTACTTGCCCAGTAAAACCAGTTGAAGCAGAGGTTCAATCAATAGCTAAGTCAACATCTGATCTGCCGGAAATCACCATTGAAGATTTTGCGAAAATGGATCTACGAGTCGTTAAGGTATTGGCAGCTGAAAAAGTGGCCAAAGCCGATAAATTACTTAAACTGACCGTTGATTTAGGTACGGAGCAGCGTACGATTATCTCAGGTATTGCTAAACATTACGCACCTGAGGAGCTGATTGGCAAGGATGTGGTCATGATTATTAATTTGAAACCAGCTAAGATCCGTGGCATTGAATCTCGTGGTATGGTCCTTGCAGCTTCTTGCGGTGAAAAGTTAAGCCTAGTTACGGCATCTCAGATGACTCCTGGCAGTAGGGTCAAATAAGATGTTATTTGATTCTCATGCCCACATTGATGATGAACAATTTGATGCTGACCGTGAACAAGTGATTCAAAGGGCGTTGGAAAATGGTGTAACAGGTATGATTAATGTGGGGTGTAATATGGCCTCCTCAGCCCGCTCAGTGGCTCTAGCGAGGCAATACGAGAGCATTTATGCAGCCGTAGGTATTCATCCCCATGATGCGCAGGGGACCCTGGAGACTGACTATGAGCAATTAGCAGCGTGGAGTAAACAAGATAAAGTCGTCGCTATTGGCGAAATTGGCCTAGATTATTATCGTGATTTATCACCTCGAGATACGCAACGGACTGTATTTGTGCGGCAAATCGATGTGGCGCGCCAGATGAATATGCCATTTATTATTCATGACCGTGATGCTCATAAAGATGTTATGGATATTATTAGAAGTGAAGCTAAGGGACTCATTGGTGTGTTGCATTGTTTCTCTGGTAGTTTGGAAATGGCTAAGGAAATAATAAAATTAGGCTTTTATATTTCCATAGCTGGACCGGTTACTTTTAAAAATGCGGCGAAATTACCGGACATTGTAGCAAGTGTCCCCCAAGAACGCTTGTTGGTAGAAACAGATTGTCCTTATTTAACGCCCCATCCTCACAGAGGCAAACGCAATGAGCCTGCCTATGTACGACTAGTGGCTGAGCAGGTGGCTAGTTTGCGGGGGATAGAACTGTCAGCCTTGGCTGAAATCACGAGTGCAAATACAAAAAGATTATTTAAAATCAAATAAATGGAATAATTTATGAAATGGGCGAATATCTTGTTAAGAGGGATTCGCTCATTTTTTAGTCTAAAAATTTATAAGCGTTTGATAATGAAGAATGATGATTAATCGCAAAGGACACAAAGAGTGTACGGTATCATTAAGGATTGCTCTTTATGATTGTTTGCAGATCCTTCGTGTCCTTTGCGCCTTTGGGTTCAATAGGACGTTTTAGCATTTCTCGTATTATATGTATAAAGTAGGCGATATTGGCAAATAATTAAACAAAAGTAAAAATATAATTAGACAGCAATTGACACCTGTGGTATAATGTTTAAATATTTTAAAAGGAGGGCTTGCATGCGTAAAAATGAGTTGAAAAATCTAATTTTTGGAAAAAAGATGCTACCCCTAATTCTAGCACTAGTCATTGTCTTTTTGGTGGCCACAGGTTTTGTGTTTGCCAATAAAAAAGTACAAATTGCCGCTGACGGTGCTACTGTGATTGTTAGCACATTACATAACAAACCGGAGGATGTCTTAGTACAAGCAGGGATAACATTGGGGTCGATGGATGACTATCAATTGTCAACCACTACGTTGGTTGACGGTACTATCATTACTGTGCATCGGGCGGTGCCTGTTACTGTTGTTTATCAAGGGAAAACTCAGGTGTTAATGACGAGTAAGCCTACGGTAGGGGAACTCGCTGAAAGCTTGGGTGCTAACACAGCAAGTAGCCAACTTATACCTAGTGGGGAAACTAAAATTGAGCCTGATATGCACATTCAGGTTATCACACTCACACAGCAAGTGGTTAAACGTGAAGTGGCTGAGCCTTTTAGCATTATTCGAAATCCTGATTCCACCTCGAAAAAAGGTGTGGAGAAAGTCGTGGAAGAAGGGCGCAATGGTATTAAAGAAGTTACGGTCCGCGTGAATTTTGCCGATGGTGTGCAGGTAAGTACTGAGCAGATCAGCGAGACGATTAAAGAAGCGCCAAAAGCACAACTTATTAATGTGGGTACACGTGATACTGTTGTAGAAACCTCTCGAGGATCTATGCGGTACAGCCGTGTGGAAATGATGGAGGCTAGCGCGTATCTGCCAACAGATGGCTCTACTACGGGCATCACTGCGACAGGCATAGCAGCGCGCCATGGTGTTGTAGCTGTTGATCCCGCTGTAATTCCTCTAGGAACTCGAGTCTATGTACCAGGCTATGGAGTGGCTTTGGCTGCTGATGTTGGTGGTGCGATTGTCGGTCATAAGATTGACTTATGTGTAGAAGATTACAATGAAGCCATGAGATTTGGTAGGCGATCAGTAGAAGTATATGTTCTTGACTAGCAGGGGATATCTTCCCTGTTCTTTTTTTGATAATATAAATATGGATCATGGTAGTAGAACGAAGATAAAGAGTGGTAGAAATATGATTAAAGAAGTTATTGTTGTTGAAGGAAAAAATGATATACATGCGGTGAAGCGGGCCGTGGATGCTGACTGTCTTACCACAGGGGGCTTTGGCTTGTCTCCTCATAGCTTAGATAAAATTCAGCAAGCTTATACCAAACGTGGTATCATTATTTTGACAGACCCTGATTGTGCTGGTGAACGGATACGCAGGTTTCTAAGTGAACGTTTTCCTGAGGCAAAGCATGCATTTGTTCCTAAAGAAGAGGCAACTGGGAACAATGATATCGGTGTTGAACAGGCTTCTGCCGAGGCCATTCGAATGGCTTTGTCTAAAGTGCGTTACCAAGAATGGGAACCAGGTAATGAGTTTAGTATGGCTGATCTTATGTGCTCTGGATTAAATGGCATCAATGATGCTGGGGTTAGGCGCTCCTTGATGGGAATTAAACTGGGTATTGGCTACGCCAATGCCAAAATTTTTTTGCAACGTTTGAATAATTATGGCGTAACCCGGGCTGAATTTGAGCAGGCATTGCAAGAAATCAGCCATTCAATTTAATAAACTTGGAGGGCATGTAATGATACAGCCAACGATCGCACAAAAAGAAGTCACTTTACATATTTTAAAAAGATTTGGTATTCGCATGAGCAAAAAATTAGGACAAAACTTTCTAATTGATGAACATGTCGTAAACAGTATTGTAGCTGCAGCTGGTATTACGCCTGGTGATGCTGTACTGGAAATCGGTCCTGGTATTGGCACGTTGACTCAAGGTCTAGCTGAAGCAGGTGCTGATGTCACTGCCGTGGAAATAGATCGGCGACTACTAGAGGTGCTCAGTAAGACTCTAGAAGGATATGATAATGTTAGGGTCGTACATGGGGATATTTTGCGTATTAACATTGCAGAGACAATCGGAGCACCAAAGTACAAAGTTGTTGCTAATTTGCCTTATTATATTACGACACCGATTATTATGGGCCTCTTAGAAGCTAAGATGCCTATTGATGTACTCGTAACAATGGTGCAAAAAGAAGTGGCCCAACGTATGGTAGCCACCCCTGGTACAAAAGATTATGGGTCCCTGTCAGTAGCAGTTCAGTATTATACTAAGGCCGAAATTATGTTTATCGTAAAACCTGACTCTTTTATTCCCCCACCGTCCGTAGAGTCGGCGGTGATCCGCTGTACTGTCCTTGATAAACCACCTGTAGAGGTTAACGAGAAGATATTTTTCAGGGTAGTAAAAGCTGCTTTTGCCCAAAGACGTAAAACATTGTCAAATACACTCAAAACAACAGGCGTGCCAGTCGAAACCTTAAAGACTATTTTGGCTGCAGCCGGCATTGACGGTACTCGTCGAGGTGAGACGTTATCTTTAGATGAGTTTGCAGCTCTTGCTAATGCCTGGGTACAATAAAACGTATACTTTCCATACAGAAACCCTGCTCTTAGTCGAGCAGGGTTTTTTTGCTTTTCAATCAATTTTCACTGAAAAAGTTATCTAATAAATCAAAGCGTCGCTCGCTATGATAGCCAAGATAGGTTTTGTTTTGCCATTGGCGGGTGCGAGGGGCATTTTTGAAAACGCTGATTGCTTCTAAACAGTCCCCGACAATGGTTTCAATGATTTTGGTGCAGTGTATATGAGTTTTAAGAGATGATCCTAATTGATAATGGGGAATGGTGGTGGCTACATCGATCTTCATTTTGTTCATTCTGGCCAGGGCCATTGAGACGGGTGGAATAGCTAGTTCGCGGGTGGGAATCGTTTCTAAAAAATGCCGTGAGACAGCATGTGGACCGTGAGAGGGTGTGGATAAATTTATTTTTTTATCCAAGCCCAATTCCTTATTAAGGTTTAAACGCCATTGGAAGGTAGGGTTGTAACGTTCGATGTGCCTGGGAGGCGAGGGATAGCAGTTGGTTAAGGCCATATCCCAATGCTTTAGTAAAACGTGGTCGATAAGTTGTAACAGGTTATCAGCAAAGGTGCCTACCATGTCGCCATCAACAAAAGCGACTACGTCGCTACCTAGGGCTAGAGCTACTTTAGCGCCTATCGCCCGGGGGATGTCAATACCTAAACGTTCGTGAAAGTAAAGAATTTGTAGTTTGGGTATACCCAGTCTTAAGACTTCGTGCATTGTGGTGTCATTGGAACCGTTACTAACGACAATGATGTGATCGATTGGTAGTGTACTCAGATTTTGTAGTACGGTTGCAATGCGACCAGCTTCATTTTTTGCTGGAACAACCACAGTAATCATGCCATCACCTCGAATATTTTGAGCGCGATGCGTGTGATCTTAAGTGATCACAAGTCTAGTATAGTATATTGATAGGTAGGGCTTTTTGCTACATCTAAAGGTCTGATAAAATTTATTTGCTTTTCCACCTCTGTGCCTCTAGGGTAAATCGTTTTTATCATGTGGCAGTTTTTCTGTACACTACATAGTATGTAGTAAGTGAGAGAGGGGGTGCTTAAGAATGCCTAATGTAGAAATAGGAGATTTGGTAATTCGTAAATCTCACGGCGGTGATATTGTATTTAAAATAACAGAGATATTTAAAGATGAAGTAGGAGAATTACAGTGTGTGCTTAAAGGCATGTATTTGCGTTTAATGGCAGATGCGCCAGCGGATGATTTGGAACTAGTGGGTGTGGCAAAATTGTGTAAAGAAATTGTGGATCTGGAATTTGTCCATAATGACGGTCTGAAAAAAATTATGATGCGCCGCGGTAAGGATAAGGAAAAAACAGAAATGAATCGTTCCGATGCATCGAAGAAATTTGAATTTTTTGACATACCTGGTAAGGTGTTGCATCTTGATGGTGATGAAGAGTATCTCAACATGTGTTTAAAAACATATCAGCAGCTCAATATTGAAGCGATTGGCCGGTGTATTGATGAATCTCAGCAAGCGGAACAAGTTATTGCTTTAATTGATGAATATCGTCCAGATATTCTAGTGCTAACTGGCCATGATGCATTGCTCAGTGGTGGGAAAAAAGATATTGGGGATGTTAATAATTATCGTAATTCTAAACACTTTATTGAAGCCGTAAAACAAGCCAGGATCTTTGAACCAGCTCGGGATGACTTAGTAATTTTTGCAGGTGCCTGCCAGTCTTGTTTTGAAGCAATTTTGGCAGCGGGAGCTAATTTTGCCAGTGCTCCTATGCGCGTGTTTATTCATGCTTATGATCCGGTATTTATTGCCGAAAAAGTAGCCTTTACGCCTATCAATAAAACATTAGATGTTAACGAAGCTATTACGGCAACGGTCACAGGTATTGAAGGGGTGGGGGGAGTTGAGACCCGGGGGAAGTTTAGGTTGGGTCTACCGAAGACGCCTTATTAAGTAAGGAAGACGCAATGATCATCATTGCGTCTTTCTTATTAGTTTATTGAAAACCACGCGCTAGGCGTGTGTTTCTAAAAAGCTTACAGCTATAAGTAGAAAAAAGAGCCCTTCTTTGTTAGAATCAATGCAGGTTTGCCGACCGCATTACTAAACAAAGGAGGACTATCCCAATGGATAACAGCAGTTTAGCACATACAAAATGGAAATGCAAATATCATATAGTATTTGCCCCGAAATATCGAAGACAAATTATATATGGGAAGATTAAAGCAGATATAGGAACTTTTGCTTCGTCCATGGTTTTTTTAAACTATCAGCGGTGTCAAAATTGGTAAAGCAAGATGTACGTTCCCTTGCTCCGTCCCCTTCAAACCTAAGTTGTAGATGTCGTCCGCCATGAGTAACTGGTTGGTCAAATTCGGAACTGGATAATATTATAGATAGAGAGTATTGAAAAGAGATTGTAGTTGACTAAAAGCTGCAATCTTTTTTTTATAAGTGGCTATAAGCTACTTGTCATATCAAATTCTTTTAGAAATAAAGGGACAGATGGGTTGTTGTGATCTTTTCTCCAAGCAATGATGGAATGAACCAAATCTCCATCGCCACTCAGTTCAATAAATTTCAAATTTGGATTTACATAGGCATTGAAAAAATAGTGAGGCAGCAGTGCCACGCCTACACCAGCTTCAATCATTAATAAAACGGTTTCGGGATGACGGTGCTGGCTAACGATTTGGGGGGTGAATCCTCCGTTGGTTATGCAAAAATCCACCATGCGCTCAAAGGCACCGTGATATTCTTGGGAATCAATTGCAACAAAAGATTCATGGGCCAAAGAGGACAGATTGATTGTTGCCTCGCTGGCTAATGGATGTTCCCGGTGTAAGACAATACAGATGGGGTGATTGCAAATTGCCTTATATTCAAAGCTGGGTATTTGTTCTAGATTATATGATTCTGTAAAGGCAATATCCAGTAGACCTCGTTCCAGGTAGGAATTGATTGTTTCGGTGCTATCTTGTATAAAAGTTAAGTTAATATTGGGGTAACTATGGCGGAACTTTCGAATTAGTTCTGGTAGCAAATGTTTTTCATTAGGGCCTAAGAACCCTACTTTTAAACTTCCTACAAAGCCAGAAGCGGCATGCTGTGTTTTGCGAATGGCTTCTTCGGCAATTGATACGATAAGTTTGGCTTCTCGTAAAAGCACATTTCCAGCTGGTGTAAGTTGTACGGAACGATTGTTGCGAATAAATAGCTGGACATCTAATTTCTTTTCTATCGCTATAATCTGTTGGCTCATAGCAGTTTGTGCAATGAAATGTTCTTTGGCCGCTCTGGTAAAGTTAAGATGTTCGGCAACAGAAATAAAATACTGAAATTGGCGAATATCCATGGTGAACTCCTTTAATAAAAACAACGATTTTATAGTGATGTAGTTATTATATACCGATACGTAAATAGTTACATTAATAAGTTTTCCTTCTTATTCCACTTGATTTTCATGTTGTACATTGTAACGCTACGCGAGTATTCTAAAAGTAACGTTATCGTCTGAAATGAAAGTTTATCTTTGATTAATAAAGCCTATCAACATTCTGAAAAAATAACGTTTTTGCAATGCATAGTAGAAAGGATGTACAGAATGAGCAAATACAAACAAGTTTTTTCCCCCATTACCATTAAAGGAGTCGAATTCAAAAATAGAATTGAAACATCTCCCATGGTTCCTTGTATGGCCACGCCAGAAGGTTGGGTGACTAAAGAAGTCATTGAGTTTTATCGACCTTTTGCAAAAGGTGGGGCGGCAATTGTTACTGTAGGAGATTCAGCGGTAAACTGGACCCATGCAATGGATCATGAGGGACAGCTCAATTTGGGCGATGATAATGTAAAAATGGGACTCGATGATTTAGCCGATGAGGTGCAACGATATGGTGCAGTTATTTCCATTGAATTAAATCATGGCGGTCGCTTTTCTAATTCAGCAAATTTGGCAAGTAAAGGGTTAAAACCTGTTAGTTCCACTCCAAAACCAGCTGAAATTGATGAATATTTTTCTAAACTTCATGGGCGGGTGCCAGCAGAAGTAGAAGAAATGAGTATTCCTCTCATTAACCAAACTATTCAGGATTATGCCGAAGCGGCAGGACGCTGCAAAGATAGTGGTTTCAAAATGGTTATGATTCATGGTGCCCATGGTATGTTGCCTGGACAGTTCTTATCACCCTATGTAAATAAACGTGTAGATCGATATGGTGGAAGCATTGAAAATAGAGCGCGTTTTTGTATTGAGCTCTTAGATGCTGTGCGGCGAAGAGTCGGGGAGAACTTTATTATTGAATATAGAATTAGTGCTGATGAATTGGTTGACGGTGGCATGCACCTAGAAGAGGTCATCCAATTTGTAAAAATGATTGAAGAAAAAATCGATATTCTCCATGTATCCGTAGGTATGTTGCCTAATCCATTTACGATTCAGCGTATGATTCAACCTTTATATGTACCTTATATGCCCAATGTCCACTTTGCGGAAGAAGTAAAAAAAGCAGTAGGTAAAAACTTATACATCACTGCCGTTGGTTCTGTTATGACCTTAGAAAATGCAGAAGAAATTCTTTCTCGGGGCTTAGTTGATTTTGTAGCAATGGCAAGGCCGTTTCTTGCTGATCCGGAGTTTATGAGGAAGACCGCCCTTGGTAAGGTAGGAGATATTCGTCCTTGTGTACGCTGTAATACCTGTTGTGGTCGGTCAGCATTCTTTAAGAAGACACGTTGCGCTGTTAATCCGATCAATGGGCGTGAAACTGAATATCTTGGCGGCCGGATTCTTAAGGCCGATGTTAAGAAAAAAGTAATCATTGTTGGCGGTGGTCCTGCAGGAATGCAGGCAGTGCTGACTGCTGTAGAGCGTGGACACGAAGTCGTTTTATATGAAAAAGAAGACAAACTGGGTGGAACCCTGCGGCATGCGACAGACCTAGCCTTTAAAAAAGATCTTCGAAATTATTTAGACTGGATTGTTGCCCAAACATTGAAATGTGGAGCTACTATAAAATTAAATACGGAAGTTACAGCAGAAATAATAAAACAGGATCAGCCCGATGCTTTAGTTATTGCAGTAGGCGCCACTCCTCTTATCCCAAATGTTCCTGGTATTGATAAGAGTCATGTACATTGGGCGGGCGATATAGATTGCGGTAGGGTTCAAGCTGGACAAAAGGTCATTGTTGTTGGTGGAGGATTGACAGGGGGCGAATCTGCGTTAGCGCTAGCGATGGAAGGTAAGGAAGTAACTTTATTAGAAATGCAAGGCCCAGAAGCCCTGCTGAATGGTTCTTCATTGATTAATCGATTCTCATTACAGTCATTATTGGCAGAGTACAAGGTTACGATTGTGACTAATACAAAACTAGAAGAAGTGACGGATACGGGGATAAAAACCATCAATTCCAAATTTCAATGGAAAGAATTTGAGGCAGATACGATAGCCTTAGCACTGGGCATGAGACCGCGCAGGGAAACCGTTGCTGCATTCAGACATCTGATTCCTGAAACAGAAGTATATATCATTGGTGATTGCAAACAAATTGGCAATGTATATGCGGCTGTCCATGCCGGTTTTGATACGGCAGTGGAGATTTAATGGATCCCATAAAACAATGGAGGAAAGAATATGAAAATTTTAGCAGTTACTGCAGGTAGGAAAAATGGAAATGGTGAGATTTTAACAAAGGCAGCATTGATGAGAGCTGAAGAACTTGGGGCAGAGGTTAAGATGATTAATCTTCATGATTACAACATTACCCCATGCTCTGGTTGTGAATCCTGTACGGTTAAGTTTACACAAAAAGGTGAAGCTCCTGAATGTGTATATAAAAATAAAGATGATATGGATTTGATTATGAAGGAGTGGCTGAAAGCTGATGGAATTATCGTGACGGTTCCTGCCTATTCCTTTATGCCAGCAGGTATTTATCGAGTCTTTACCGATCGTTTTTTGGCCTATGAACCAAACTTTCATAAACAAGTAGGTAATTCTGCTTACTTTCGCCATCACGTAGGGGCCATTATCGGCAATGGTGGGTCTACTCGTAGCTGGATGTCACTGACTTTGGAAAGTATCAATATTACCTTGCTGTCACAGGGCATTAAAGTTGTGGATCAAGTTATGATCAATCGTGCACCCAGACCAGGGCAAATTCTTCTTGATGAAGCAGCACTTGTTAGAGCGGCTGAGTTGGGGGGAAACGTGGTAAAAGGAATTCAAAATTATGATGACGTGACTTTCCTTGGCGATAAAAATTTGGGCTGGTGCCCTGTCTGTCATTCCAATGTTTTATCCTTAGGTGAGCCCCATTGGAACGAAACTGGATTTACCATTGAGTGTCCCGTCTGTCATTGTGGAGGGGATTTAGAGAAAGATGAAAATGGAAAATGGAAGTTTATTATTGCTGAAGGCGGCCAACGAAAATCCATGTTAAATAGTGGTGGTGCCAAGGATCATTTTTTTGAAATACAAGACACGATGAAAAAATACTTTGTAAATATGGGCATAATCGAAGAAAAACGCAAAAAATATTTGGCATATAAACCAAAAACAATTATAAAAGAATAAGTGGAGGTATATCAATGACAGAAGCAATTCTGGCTTTGCTCGGTGGTTTGCTTGTGGGGGTTATTTTTTCTGCAGTAAAGCTTCCGCTGCCGGCTCCGCCGACATTACCAGGAATTTTAGGAGCCGTTGGCATGTTTATGGGGTATCAACTTTTTCAATTATGGAAGAATTAATACAGGAATTTTGATGGAAGGGAGGAACAAAATATGAGTACAATTAATAATTTGACGGTAGAAGAAAAAGAAAAAGCCTATTCTAAATACTATTATCAAGCCCATGCAGTGCCAGCAATAGAAAAAATTGCGCTGCTTGAACAATCGATTGATCCAAGGCAAGCACTGCCAATAGAAAAAATCAATGATTTATTAAATCCAGGGTATCTGGAGGTGGAGACAGGTTGGTGCGTTCTTCCTAGTGGTGCTGCTTATGTAGCCAATCATACGTTTATGCCGAATGTGACCGTTGATATGGTCAACTGGTGGTTTGCTTGGCATAGCCTAGAATCCCTGCGGTATAAGATTTGGTGGCCCCAAGGACATTATAGTATTTCTATTGGGGCGGAAGATCGTAGCAAAGTCCTAAATCCTAGTACGCCACCGACACAAAGATTTCAAGGCATTACCCATCATGTCGTTGAGGATACGGGAAATGGCCTCGAAGATATTTTTATTAATTTCTTGACCCCGGAAAATGCGGGTTTCGCCGTGACGAGATGTCAGCCTCCTTATGTAGGCACTATCATAGCGGCAAATGGTCTTTCTTCGGCCATTAATGCACCAAATCATGCCCCTAAAGCCCCAGCATTTATGCTGCATTTTGTTCGTGAAATTCCAGGGGGTGTAGAATTTCGTTCTCGGTTCTGGATGGGGTATCATATGATTGAGAAACAGCCCAAATTATTATTGCCGAACCATATTAAAATTCCAGCATCTGTGCCACAAGGATTGGCGATGCACAATGTATTTGAATATACTAATTTGGCATCGTTTCTACCACAGATTTATCATGAACAGCAAGGTTTGATGTCATAATATATGACATGAATTTATCCTTACAACTGATATGCAGAGAGATCTTTGTCTTATAGAAAAAAATTGCTGCAGAGGTGGTTTAATTAATACAATTTGATATCCCTGGCGTGAAATTGACCGATGTGAGTATAGGTAAGATGCTTACATCGGTCAAAAATTACAAAAAGAAAGGGCTTTTCTATATAGGAAACCACTGAAAAAGTCAAACGATAGAAAATATACTCCATTTTGGGTATAATAAAGATGTTATATATATTGAAAAGTGGGGTTCTAGTATGCTTAAATCTACATCGAAACAGTTAAGTTTATATTCAATTTTATATGATAAAATACCCGATGATCACCTGCTTAAAAACATAGATAAAGTAGTAGATTTCAGTTTTATAAATAAATTACTTGAGGGCTCCTACAGCAAGCATTTTGGTCGTCCAGCAAAGGAACCTGAAATGATGGCGAAACTTCTCATATTGCAATATTTATATAACTTATCAGATGTAAAAGTCATAAGTGATGAAAAGTTTATCATACAAAAAGGCTTAAGCTCACTTGTTGATAAAGATGCTCGCGTAGGTTGCAAATCAAAAACTGATAGCTTTTATAGTTATAAAATGGAATTTACAATGATACCCGAAGAACGTATTAGTACAGCCGTAGAAACGTGTGATGGTGCTTATGTCGATGGAAATAAAATTGATGAATTGTATAATCGCAGTAAGGAATGTGGAATTAATACAACAGAGGTTTATGGTGATAAAGCGTATTTTCGCAAATCAATACTCGATATTTTAAAGACAGAAAACGTGGAAGCTCTTATACCAGTAAGTGCCTCAGTATATAGAATTGATGAGAGTAAATTCAGTTATAATAAGGATAGCGACCAGTGGTTTTGTGTAATGGGAAATCATACAGTAGATAAAAAAAGAGGCAAGGGTAGTCGAGGTCAAGAAATTCTAAAATATAAATTTGATAAAGTTATGTGTAAAGATTGTCCTAATAAAGTAGAATGCGCTGGCAAAAATAGATCAGTAAAATGCTTAGATGTAGGAATTGATACTGCTGATTATTATGAATATAGTCAACGAGCCGATGCACGCGAGTTTAAGGAAAAATATAAAAAGCGTGCCAGCCATGAATGGAGAAATGGCGAAATGGAACGCTTTCATGGATTAGATCGTGCCCGAGGGTATGGTCTTAAAAGTATGAGTATGCAAGCCAAGCTTACAGCTTTGGCGGTGAACTTAAAAAGGATAGCAGCTCTGGTATCCTTTGTGTTCGAATATTTAATGATGATTTCTGGGAAAAATACTCAATCAAAAATTATAGGGCATGAAAATCTTATAGTAGCTTAAAAATGGTAGTTTTTTCAGTGGTTTCCCCATCGTCCCTTTGTCCCCCTTTTGAGGCAGAAATCCATTTAGATCCTGTCGCGCCTAAAAATAGTACTGGCTGGAAAGTAAAACAAGTTTGGAAAAATGATAAATTTTTTTTGCTGTTTTAACATTCCAAGCGTTTGGATATTTAATCATTAAAAGAGGGGTACCTCGCATAAAAGTGCGAGAGTACCTCTCTTTTTTTTTTTTTTTTTTTTTTTTGTATAATTTTCATGAGATGCGTATATAGTCACCAACACGAATAGCCCAGTAGGTGTACAGTTCCTGCCAGGTCGGTATAATTATCTCCATGGGCGACAGCAATCCCCGAACACGCTCATATCCGTGTGTTGCTCCATGTACGAATGCCCCTCTTCACCATATCGCTCATGTGAACAAGATAGTTTTGTTCGTTGTTGGCAATAATACATGTAACTATGATGTAACTGGCGAACTATAATGTTCACATAGGGTTGGACACAAACTTTAAAAACTAAGATACAATAAGAATATGAATATTAAACGAAGAAAGTATACCCCTGAGGAAAAAGCCAAGATTGTTCTTGAAGTGCTTCGAGAAGAAAATACATTGGCTGAAATCGCTAACAAGTATGATGTTAGTCAGCAATTGATAAGTCGTTGGAAGTCCGAGTTCCTCAGCAACATGGCTAC